>Ga0209187_1000064_pt1 | contig 242580 bp, 203 predicted proteins | sample BantaG_FD_187430 | JGI IMG/M metagenome (GOLD analysis project Ga0209187, IMG submission 187430) | Marine algal microbial communities from Bantry Bay, Ireland - BantryBay_4 metaG (SPAdes) (version 2) | ecosystem: Host-associated > Algae > Red algae > Unclassified | place: Bantry Bay, Ireland... | reverse complement strand
TCATCCATCTTATTACACTCTCTCCAAGGCATAAATTAGTCCCCCTAGATCTAAATCTATGGCCTTATTTTAAATTGTGTAAACTATGTGTCCGGTATAAAGTGTAAACTATGTCTCGGGAAGGACATTGCTCCTACAAACAAATACGGCCAAGTACAGTTCTCTTTAAATTTTACAGAAGATCTCGAAGGAATATATCACGGGTACTATTTGTGTCGTTACATATTAAATTTGTTGCAGTTGAGTCAAACGCTACGTAGCTGCCGTCATCACTTATTGAAGGTTGATATGAAAGACTATTTGCTTGAGTGCCAGAGCTGTCTACGCTGACCCGTTCAGTACTACCAGTATTCCGGTCGTGTATAAAAACATCTTGCGACCCATTGCTGTCTCCAACCACTAAATTTGTTGCTAATGACTGAAAACTTACATATCTGCCATCACCACTTATTGAAGGATAATCAGAACTATCATCTCCTTGCGTGCCAGAGCTATCTACGCTTACCCGCTCAGTAACTCCTGTATTTCGGTCGTGTACAAAAACATCATACGACCCATTGCTGTCTCCAGCCACTAAATTTGTTGACAATGAATTAAAAGCCACATATCTACCATCTCCAGACATTGAAGAAAACAATGAGCGATTATTCCCCTGTGTGCCCGAGCTGTTCACACTAACGAGTTCAGTGATGCCAGTGTCTCGGTCGTGTACAAAAATATCATACTCCCCATTAGTGTCTCCAACTACTAAATTGGTAGCTAATGTATGAAAAGCTACATATCTACCGTCATCAGTTATTGAAGGAAAAAATGAATCATCATTTGCTTGCGTGCCAGAGCTGTCTACACTGACTCGTTCAGTAATACCGGTGTCACGGTCATGTACAAAAATATCACCCTGTCCATTGCTGTCTCCAGTGACTAAATTTGTTGCTTCTGAACTAAAAGCTACATATCTGCCATCACCACTTATTGAAGGTTGAAAAGAACTCAAACTTGCCTGAGTGCCAGAGCTGTCTATGCTTACGCGTTCAGTATTACCTGTGTTTCGATCGTGTACAAAAATATCTGTCTCAGCATTGCTGTCACCAGTCACTAAATTTGTTGCATTTGAACTAAAAGCTATATATCTGCCATCATCACTCATTGAAGGACCATAAGAATTACTATTGCCTTGCGTGCCTGAGCTGTCCACGCTGACCCGCTCAGTAACCCCTGTATTTTGGTCGTGTACAAAAATATCAAACTCCCCATTGCTGTCTCCAGCCACTAAGTTTGTTGCATATGACTGAAAAGCTACATATCTACCGTCATCACTTATTGAAGAGTCATAAGACGAATTATTTCCTTGCGTCCCAGAGCTGTCAATACTGACTCTATAACTAGGACCGACGCTTGGATCACAAACATTTTTATCTACAGTGTCTGTTGCCTGCACAGCTGGGTTGCTGGCAGAATCAATATGATCTGCACTTACTAATATACCTGTGCCATCTGCAACAGCGCTTACATCAAATGAAACATTCCAAGCACCTGATGAACAAGTAGGTTGCGTGCCGGGACTTTCGCCGCCAACATCAACTGTTACAAGTTCACCGTCTTCACTACATGTTCCGCTTATTGGGTAGGCAGCTACGTTGCTTAAATCAATATCGGGCGCACTTGTTATAGCAACAAGCGGGATACCAGTGTCTTTATCTACTGTATCCGTTGCTTGCACGGCTGGGTTAGTTGCAGCATCGCTGTGATCCGCGCTAACTGTTATACCCGTACCATCAGCTACTAAAGTTACATCGAATGCGACATTCCAAGCGCCAGCTGTACAGGTAGGTTGCGTGCCAGGACTTTCGCCTCCGACTACAACTGTTACGCTTTCACCGTTTTCACTACATGTTCCGCTAATTGGATAGGCAGCTTCGTTACTTGCGTTAATATCAGGCGCGCTTGTTATAGCAACAAGCGGAATAGTTGCATCCTTGTCTACTGTATCCGTTGCTTGCACAGCTGGGTTGCTGGCAGCATCAATATGGTCGGCGCTAACTGTTATGCCTGTGCCGTCTACAACTAAACTTACATCAAAAGATACATTCCAGGCGCCCGCTGTACAAGTTGGTTGCGTGCCGGGACTTTCGCCTCCGACTACAACTGTTACGGTTTCACCGTTTTCACTACATGTTCCGCTAATTGGATAGGCAGCTTCGTTACTTGCGTTAATATCAGGCGCGCTTGTTATAGCAACAAGCGGAATAGTTGCATCTTTGTCTACTGAGTCAGTTGCTTGCACGGCTGGGTTGCTGGCAGCATCGATATGATCGGCGCTAACTGCTATGCCCGTTCCATCCGCAACTAAGCTTACGTCAAAAGAGACATTCCAAGCACCAGCTGTACAAGTTGGTTGCGTAGCTGGAACTTCGCCGCCAACTACAACTGTTACGATTTCACCGTTTTCACTACATGTTCCACTTATTGGGTACGCAGCTACGTTGCTTGCGTTAATATCAGGCGCGCTTGTTATAGCAACAAGCGGAATACCTGTGTCTTTATCGACTGTGTCCGTTGCTTGCACGGCCGGATTGCTGGCAGCATCAATATGGTCGGCGCTAACTGTTATACCCGTTCCATCTGCAACTAAACTTACATCAAAAGATACGTTCCAAGCGCCAGCTGTACAAGTTGGTTGCGTGCCTGGACTTTCGCCTCCGACTACAACTGTTACGGTTTCACCGTTTTCACTACATGTTCCACTTATAGGATAGGCAGCTGCATTACTTGCGTTAACATCTGGAGCGCTTGTTATGGCAACAAGCGGAATAGTTGCATCTTTATCTACCAAGTCGGTTGCTTGCGTAGCTGGAAAACTACTGGCATCGCTATGATCGGCGCTAACTGTTATATCTGTTCCATCAGCAACTAAGCTTACGTCAAAAGATACGTTCCAAGCGCCAGCTGTACACGTAGGTTGCGTAACTGGCGCTTCGCCACCAACATCAACTGTTACGGTTTCACCATTTTCACTACACGTTCCGCTTATTGGATAGGCAGCTACGTTGCTTGTATTAATATCGGGCGCGCTTGTTATCGCTACAAGTGGAATAGCTCCTCTATCAACAAAGAATATATCAGAACGAGTATTTGTGTCCTTACAAATTAAATTTGTTGCAATGGAGTCAAAAGCCACATGTCTGCCATCACCACTAATTGTAGGTCTTTCAGATAAATTATTAGCTTGTGTGCCAGAGCTGTCTACGCTGACACGTTCTGTGCTACCAATATATCGGTCGTGTACAAAAATATCTTTGTCACCATTGCTGTCTCCAGCCACTAAATTTGTGGCAGACGACTCAAAAGAAACAAATCTGCCGTCACCACTTATTGCAGTTTGTAAAGAAGTACCATTTGCTTGCGTACCAGAGCTGTCTACGCTAATCCGTTCAGTGACACCTGTATTTCGATCGTGTACAAAAACATCTCTACTTGCATTGCTGTCTCCAGAGACTAAATTTGATGCAAATGAGATAAAAGCTACATATCTACCATCGTCACTTATTGAAGGAAGTTCAGAATAATTATTTGTTTGTGAGCCAGAGCTGTCTACACTAACCCGTTCAGTGACAGCAGTGTTTCGGTTATGTACAAAAATATCTCTGCTTCCGTTACTATCACCAGTCACTAAATTTGAAGCAGAAGACTGAAAAGACACAAATTTGCCATCACCACTTATTGCGGCTTGTAAAGAAGCAAAATTTCCTTGTGTACCAGAACTGTCTACACTTACGCGTTCAGTGACACCAGTGTTGCGGTCGTGTACAAAAATATCAGATCTTCCATTGCTGTCTCCAACCACTAAATTTGTTGCAGACGACTCAAAGGCTATATACCTACCATCATCACTTATTGAAGGATTAAGAGAAACACTATTTGCTTGAGTTCCAGAACTGTCTACGCTTAAGAGTTCAGTGACGCCAGTGTTGCGGTCGTGTACAAAAATATCTATCAATGAATTGCTGTCTCCAGCCACTAAATTTGAAGCGTCTGACTCAAAAGCAACATATCTTCCATCAGCACTTATTGAAGGACGATAAGAATTGCTATTTGCTTGAGTGCCAGAGCCGTCTACACTCACACGTTCAATGGTGCCAGTATTTCGGTCGTGTACAAAAATATCATGTTTTACGTTCGTATCTCCAAGCACTAAATTACTTGCATAGGACCGAAAAGCTACATATCTACCATCACCACTTACTGAAGAATAGGAAGAAAAATTATTTGCTTGTGTTCCAGAACTATCGACACTGACTCTAAACGTCGGACCCGCTCCGGGATCACATGTGTCTTTGTCGACTGTATCCGTTGCTTGTACGGCAGGATTACTGGCAGCATCGACGTGGTTTGCGCTAACTACTATGCCGGTTCCATCTGCAACAGCGCTAACATCGAAAGATACGTTCCAGTTTCCAGAAGAACAAGTAGGTTGCGTGGCTGGCACTTCACCACCAACATCGACTGTTACTGTTTCGCCGTTTTCACTACATGTTCCGCTTATTGGGTAGGCAGCCACGTTGCTTAAATCAATATCGGGCGCGCTTGTTATGGCAACAAGCGGAAGGGTTGCATCTTTATCAACTGTATCTGTTGCTTGTACAGCCGGGTTGCTGGCAGCATCACTATGATCAGCGCTCACGTTTATACCCGTGCCGTCTGCAACTAAGCTTACATCGAAAGAGACATTCCAAGCGCCAGCTGTACAAGTAGGTTGCGTGCCGGGACTTTCGCCTCCAACTACAACTGTTACAATTTCACCGTTTTCACTACATGTTCCGCTTATTGGGTAGGCAGTCACGTTGCTTGCATTAATATCAGGCGCGCTTGTAATAGCAACAAGCGGAATACCGGTGTCTTTATCTACTGTGTCGGTTGCTTGTACAGCTGGGTTCGTTGCAGCGTCGACATGATCTGCGCTAACTACTATGCCCGTTCCATCAGCTACTAAGCTCACATCAAAAGATACATTCCAGCTTCCAGAAGAACAAGTTGGTTGCGTAGCTGGCACTTGACCACCAACTTCGACTGTTACGGTTTCACCGTTTTCGCTACATGTTCCACTTATTGGATAGGCAGCGACGTTACTTGCGTTAATATCAGGCGCGCTTGTTATAGCAACAAGCGGAATAGTTGCATCTTTATCTACTGTGTCCGTTGCTTGCACAGCTGGGTTAGTTGCAGCATCGAGATGATCGGCGCTAACTGTTATGCCGGTTCCATCTGCAACTAAACTTACGTCATAAGACACATTCCAGGCGCCAGCTGTACAAGTCGGTTGCGTAGCTGGCACTTCGCCGCCAACTACAACTGTTACGATTTCACCGTTTTCACTACATGTTCCGCTTATTGGGTATGCAGCCACATTGCTTGCATTAATATCAGGCGCGCTTGTTATAGCAACAAGCGGTATGCCCGTGTCTTTATCTACTGTGTCCGTTGCTTGCACAGCCGGGTTCGTTGCAGCGTCGACGTGATCAGCGCTCACGTTTATACCCGTGCCGTCTGCAACTAAAGTTACATCGAATGCAACATTCCATGCGCCAGCTGTACAAGTTGGTTGTGTGCCGGGACTTTCGCCTCCAACTACAACTGTTACGATTTCACCATTTTCGCTACATGTTCCACTTATTGGATAGGCAGCGACGTTACTTGCGTTAATATCAGGCGCGCTTGTTATGGCAACAAGCGGAATGCCTGTGTCTTTATCTACTGTATCCGTTGCTTGTACAGCCGGGTTCGTTGCGGCGTCGACATGATCGGCGCTCACGTTTATTCCGCTGCCATCTGCAACTAAAGTTACATCGAATGCAACATTCCATGCGCCAGCTGTACAAGTTGGTTGTGTAGCCGGCACTTGACCGCCAACACTTACTGTTACTGTTTCGCCGTTTTCACTACATGTTCCGCTTATTGGATAAGCAGCTACGTTGCTTGCGTTAATATCGGGAGCGCTTGTTATAGCAACAAGCGGGATACCGGTGTCTTTATCTACTGTGTCGGTTGCTTGTACGGCAGGATTACTGGCAGCATCACTATGATCAGCGCTCACGTTTATTCCGCTGCCGTCTGCAACTAAAGTTACATCGAATGCAACATTCCATGCGCCAGCTGTACAAGTTGGTTGCGTAGCTGGCACTTCGCCGCCAACATTTACTGTTACTGTTTCGCCGTTTTCGCTACATGTTCCACTTATTGGATAGGCAGCTACGTTACTTGCGTTAATATCAGACGCGCTTGTTATAGCAACAAGCGGTATGCCCGTGTCTTTATCTACTGTATCCGTTGCTTGCACAGCCGGGTTCGTTGCGGCGTCGACGTGATCGGCGCTAACTACTATGCTAGTTCCGTCAGCAACTAAGCTTACATCAAAAGATACATTCCAAGCGCCAGCTGTACAAGTTGGTTGTGTAGCCGGCACTTGACCGCCAACACTTACTGTTACGATTTCACCGTTTTCGCTACATGTTCCGCTTATTGGATAAGCAGCTACATTACTTGCGTTAATATCAGGCGCGCTTGTTATAGCAACAAGCGGAATAGTTGCATCTTTGTCTACGGAGTCGGTTGCTTGCACGGCTGGGTTAGTTGCGGCGTCGACGTGATCGGCGCTCACGTTTATTGCGCTGCCGTCTGCAACCGCACTAACATCGAAAGATACGTTCCAAGCGCCAGCTGTACAAGTTGGTTGCGCAGCTGGCACTTGACCGCCAACATTTACTGTTACGACTTCTCCATTTTCACTACATGTTCCACTTATTGGGTATGCAGCCACGTTGCTTGCATTAATATCGGGCGCGCTTGTTATAGCAACAAGCGGAATGCCTGTATCTTTATCAACTGTATCCGCCGCTTGCACGGCTGGGTTGCTGGCAGCATCAATATGATCGGCACTCACGTTTATTGCGCTGCCGTCAGCTACTAAGCTTACATCAAAAGATACGTTCCATGCACCAGCTGTACAAGTTGGTTGCGTAGCTGGCACTTCACCGCCAACATTTACTGTTACGATTTCGCCGTTTTCACTACATGTTCCGCTTATTGGGTAGGCAGCCACGTTGCTTAAGTTAATATCAGGCGCGCTTGTTATCGCTACAAGCGGAATACCGGTGTCTTTATCTACTGTATCCGTTGCTTGCACGGCTGGGTTGCTGGCAGCATCACTATGATCAGCGCTCACGTTTATACCCGTGCCGTCTGCAACTAAGCTTACATCGAAAGAGACATTCCAAGCGCCAGCTGTACAAGTAGGTTGCGTGCCGGGACTTTCGCCTCCAACTACAACTGTTACAATTTCACCGTTTTCACTACATGTTCCACTTATTGGGTATGCAGCCACGTTGCTTGCATTAATATCAGGCGCGCTTGTAATAGCAACAAGCGGAATACCGGTGTCTTTATCTACTGTATCCGTTGCTTGTACAGCCGGGTTAGTTGCAACGTCGATATGATCTGCGCTAACTACTATGCCAGTTCCGTCTGCAATTAAGCTTACATCAAAAGATACGTTCCAAGCGCCAGCTGTACAAGTTGGTTGGGTGGCCGGCACTTCACCGCCAACGTTTACTGTTACGGTTTCACCATTCTCGCTACATGTTCCACTTATTGGGTATGCAGCCACGTTGCTTGCGTTAATATCAGGCGCGCTTGTTATAGCAACAAGCGGAATAGTTGCATCTTTATCTACAGTGTCGGCTGCTTGCACGGCCGGATTACTTACAGCATCGTTATGGTCAGCACTAACTACTATACCAGTGCCGTCTGCAACTAAAGTTACATCAAAAGAGACATTCCATGCGCCAGCTGTACAAGTTGGTTGCGTAGCTGGAACTTGACCGCCAACTGCAACTGATACAACTTCGCCGTTTTCACTACATGTTCCACTTATTGGGTATGCAGCTACGTTGCTTGCATTAATATCAGGCGCGGTTGTTATGGAAACAAGTGGAATGCCCGTGTCTTTATCTACTATGTCGGCTGCTTGTACAGCCGGGTTCGTTGCAGCGTCGACATGATCTGCGCTAACGACTATGCCAGTTCCATCTGCAACTAAAGCTACATCGAATGCAACATTCCAAGTACCAGCCGTACAAGTTGGTTGTGTAGCCGGCACTTGACCGCCAACACTTACTGTTACTGTTTCTCCATTTTCACTACATGTTCCACTTACTGGATAGGCAGCCACGTTACTTGCGTTAATATCTGGAGCGCTTGTTATGGCAACAAGAGGAATAGTTGCATCTTTGTCTACCGAGTCGGTTGCTTGCACGGCTGGGTTAGTTGCGGCGTCGACGTGATCGGCGCTAACTACTATGCCTGCGCCGTCTGCAACTAAAGTTACATCGAATGTAACATTCCATGCGCCAGCTGTACAAGTTGGCTGCGTAGCTGGCACTTCGCCGCCGACTACGACTGTTACAATTTCACCGTTTTCGCTACATGTTCCACTTACAGGATAGGCAGCTACGTTACTTGCATTAATATCGGGCGCGCTTGTTATGGCAACAAGAGGAATGCCTGTATCTTTATCTACTGTATCCGTTGCTTGCACGGCTGGGTTAGTTGCGGCGTCGACATGATCGGCGCTCACGTTTATTGCCATGCCGTCTGCTACCAAGCTTACGTCAAAAGATACGTTCCATGCGCCAGCTGTACAAGTTGGTTGCGTAGCTGGAACTTCTCCGCCAACTACAACTGTTACGATTTCACCATTTTCACTACATGTTCCACTTATTGGGTATGCAGCCACGTTGCTTACGATAATATCTGGAGCGTTTGTTATAGCAACAAGCGGAATGCCTGTATCTTTATCTACTGTATCCGCCGCTTGCACGGCTGGGTTAGTTGCGGCGTCGACGTGATCGGCGCTAACTACTATGCTAGTTCCGTCAGCAACTAAGCTTACATCAAAAGATACGTTCCAAGCGCCAGCTGTACAAGTTGGTTGCGTAGCTGGCGCTTCACTGCCAACGTTTACTGTTACGGTTTCACCATTCTCGCTACATGTTCCACTTATTGGATAGGCAGCTACGTTACTTGCGTTAATATCAGGCGCGCTTGTTATAGCAACAAGTGGAATAGTTGCATCTTTGTCTACCGAGTCGGTTGCTTGCACGGCTGGGTTAGTTGCGGCGTCGACGTGATCGGCGCTCACGTTTATTCCGCTGCCGTCTGCAACCGCACTAACATCGAAAGATACGTTCCAAGCGCCAGCTGTACAAGTTGGTTGCGCAGCTGGCACTTGACCGCCAACATTTACTGTTACGACTTCTCCATTTTCACTACATGTTCCACTTATTGGGTATGCAACTACGTTGCTTGAATTAATATCGGGCGCGCTTGTTATAGCAACAAGCGGAATACCGATATCCTTAACTACTGTGGCGTTTGCTTGCACAGCCAGGTTACTTGCAACGTCGCTATGATCCGCGCTAACTACTATGCCAGTTCCGTCTGCGACTAAAGTTACATCAAAAATTACATTCCAAGCGCCAGCTGTACAAGTAGGTTGCGTGGCTGGCACTTGACCGCCAACGTTTACGGTTACGATTTGACCTTTTTCAGTACATGTTCCGCTTATTGGATAAGCAGCTACGTTGCTTGCATTAATATCGGGCGCACTTGTTATAGCAACAAATGGGATGCTTGCATCTTTATCTAGAGTATCGGTTGCCTGCACAGCTGAATTAGCTACAGCATCGCTGTGATCAGCGCTCACCACTATGCCGACGCCGTCTGCAACTAAAGTTACATCAAAAATTACATTCCAAACGCCAGCTGTACAAACAGGTTGCGTGGCTGGCACTTGGCCGCCAACATTTACTGTTACGATTTCTCCATTTTCACTACATGTTCCATTTATTGGGTATGCAACTACGTTGCTTGAATTAACATCGGGCGCGCTTGTTATAGCAACAAGCGGAATAGCTATGTCTTTAACTACTGTGGCGTTTGCTTGCACAGCAGGATTACTGGCAGCGTCACTATGATCAGCGCTAACTAATATGCCAGAGCCGTCTGTAACTAAAGCTACATCAAAAATCACACTCCAAACACCAGCTGTACAAACAGGTTGCGTAGCTGGCACTTCACCACCAACATTTACAGTTACGGTTTCACCGTTTTCACTACATGTTCCACTTACAGGATAGGCAGCTACGTTACTTGCGTTAATATCGGGCGCGCTTGTTATAACAACAGCAGGAACACTAACATTTACTAATTCTTCAGCGGGGATAGCGTCCTCATGGATTGCTTCAACAATAATACTTCCTGCAGGAAGTGTTGATACATCCACAGGACCTGTTGACCAAACTTTATCAATACATATTGGATCAGGTGATACCAGTATAGTACCGATATGTACGGAAATACTTTGACCATCTTCGCTGCAGCTTCCGTTGACCGAATAATTACTTCTGTTTGATACGGTAATATCTGGAGCACCGATTATAGATACTGTACTTTTTACACCAACAGTGGGATTAGAATCAAATTTTATAACGGCTTTACAAGAGCTGAGCAAAATAGCCAGCAAGAATACTTGACAGCTTTTAAACAACAATTTTAAACCGACTTCTCCCACCACAAACGCCCCTTATCTATATAGTAACAATTTACAAATAAGCCATGGTTAACTTTAAATTAATAAAAAGATACAAGTTAAGATTAGATGAATTTAGCTATTCATGAAAAGTACTACAAAGCAATAAACTGCGTCTTAGCTATAATTTTAAAGCGTTAAGAGATTATTCGATTTTATACATTTTGAGAGCTTTTAATCTTTGCTTTGCGTGATCAACGATTGGTGCTGGATAGGAGCTATGACCAAGAATAGGTTGATGCAATTCTTTTTCAGAAACATTCGCCAATTCCTTTACATACTTTTTAATATAAACACCTTGGGGATCGAAACGTAGACTTTGTCGCCAGGGGTTAAAAATTCTAAAATAAGGTTGGGCGTCACAGCCCGTTGAAGCGGCCCATTGCCAGCCACCATTATTGGCAGCCAAATCTCCATCTAAAAGCTTGTGCATAAAATATTCTTCACCCCAGCGCCAATCAATTAACAAGTCTTTTGTTAAAAACGAGGCTACAATCATTCGCACTCTATTGTGCATTAATCCAGTTGTGTTTAGCTCACGCATTCCTGCATCTACAATCGGAAACCCAGTCTTGCCAGCCTTCCATGCTTTAAATAATTTTTTACTATTTTCCCACTTTAAGGATCGATACTTTCCTAAAAAAGCTTCTTTTTCTACTAGTGGGTTACGATCTAAAATATGAAAGTAAAATTCACGCCAAATGAGCTCACTAAAAAAAGTATCTTGCGAGAGCTCTTTTTTTAAATAGGGCTTTAACTTTAAAAAAGAAATGATCATCGGGACCGTAATTGAACCATTCTTAAGATACATAGAGAGCGTAGAGTTCGCTTCAAAAGCCGGAAAATCTCGCTCTTGACTGTACTTAGATAACTTCTTTTTAAAAGTTTTTAATTTTGCGTAAGCTGCCAGAGCACCTGCCTTGGGTATTGGAATATCAACTAGCTTGCTGTTGCTTTTTGAATACAGATCTAAATGATCTGGGTAAGAAATTTTCTTTTTAAAAAGCCTTGCCCAGCTATAAGCAAATATTTTATCCACTTCCCCTTTTTGTAATTTATTTAAATATGTGAAAGCGTTTTTTTGGCCTTTGATTCTATTTTGCATATGAGGCATTTTGAAGAGCTCTAACCACTTTCTAGAAAAAGGAGTGTAAACTTTATAAGCATCGCCATCATCTTTTGAGAGCTCATGGGGTTCAATCAGCAAATGATCACGCTCAGCAAAACAATCAATTTTTAGATCTTTTAAAAATTTTTCCATACGTTGGTCTCGTGCTTTTGCAAAAGGTTCATAATCACGACTCCAAGACAGCAGTGAGGGCAAAGGCAGTTTATTGTCCTTAAGTTTTTTGAAAAGCTGGGCAAAGGCCTGTTCTGGCCCCACATCAAGAATCAATAAATCACTACCTATAGCTCTAAGTTCTTTTCGCAGCTCGATTAAAGTTTTTAAAAAGAAATCAAAACGACAGGCCGAAAAATCATTTCTATTTAAAAAGCTTTTGTCGAAGCAAAAAATTCCTAAAACTTTTTTTTTATGTATAAGAAATTGTTTTTTCAAAGCTTCATTTCCAGCGACTCTTAAATCTCTGCGAAACCAATGTAGGCCATAGACTTCTTTACTCATTGTTATTTATCTTTAACTTAATTTATTCAACAAATCACTAAAAACAAAATTATTGAAAAAATTCTTGCTATCTAAGTTCAAGACCAAATTCAGATTCTGTAGTTTTTTTCCCATTTATCTAGCTATCAAAAAACAATAAAGAGTCAAGATAAATATTAGCACCCCGCTCCCTGGCGGGGATACAGCCTGCAAACTCCTAGGCGGCATGGACATGAGGTGACTTTAACTCCTTAAAAACTATTAAAGGCTGTTGATTTTGCTATATCTTAGATTCAATATTTGCTAGAGCTTGCGTTGTGTTGAGTAAAAGTCTTTTTTTTTATTTGTTTTGCGCATTTGTCAATAGCTCTTTTTTGCTGGCGGCTACAGACAATGTAACAGAAATTTATGCAGCCTCTGAGTTTACTGCTTGTGAACAACAGCTTTATTGGCCCCTGAAAGATAAAAAAAAATATTATTCTGCTATTGTAAAAAACATAGCTAAAGATATTTACTGGAAATTAAGGGCTAAGCCACAGGATCTAGATCTAGATACAGAGCTACAAGCCTTAGTTCTTAATGAAGTTCCTTATTTGACAGGTAATTACCCTCCATTCATTTCAACTCCTTTTTCACTTTTTATATATCTGTCTATACCTGTCTCAATTATTGCGGCCATTGCTGGAGGCCTATGTCAGTCTGAAGCAGTAGCCATGTGGACAATAGTCGTAGGTGTTTTTGGAGGTGGCGTGACGATAGCTGGATTCTATTTAAAAGACCTAAGGAGAACTCCCATTAGGGATATCATTCCAGATATACGATTAGAACTGGATAAATTAATTGAAGAACATGGAGAAATTGATTGGCCAGCCGCTGCCGAGCGTCTGCGCTCGAGATGTAGATATATTATTTAGTAGTTTAGAGTATAGTACTTGGCCGCATACCGCAGTATGGAACGCGACAAAAATTTAACCTGCGGTGTTTTATTGTTTTTATATAGTTTCATTTCTAGCGACTCTTTAGTCTCTGCGAAAGCAATGTAGTCCTTAACCCTTCGACTCATTTATAGGAGCAGCTTGTAGGACTTTTTTGAGAGTTTTTCCATTACATAAGCCAAACAATCTTGTTTTATAATCTCGACTTCGGCACTCAGCATTGAGGGAATAAAAGTCTTTTTACACACAAGATTGTTGTTTGTGACTTCAAAATATTCACACGCAAGATCTTCATTTTTCAGGCCAAGGACATGCAAGGGCAACTCATCATTATTTAGATTAGCAATAACACTTCCTTTTGCCAGCTCCTTAAAATTATGTAAATCAAGATCGGGCAAAAGTTTCACTTGGGTATCTATATTTTTATTGGTTGCAAGTGAAATTGTCTTTTTTGCTTTAAAAGTTATTTGGGCTACTATATGAAAAACATCAAAGTCAATACCCAGCTCCTCGTTCTGCCAAGAATCCAAAACAAAACACTTTTGCAGCATCTTTAAAACAGCCTGAATTCCTGCCGGATCTCCAGCCAAGCCGCACTCAAGGGTGAGCGCAGGCCCTAATTTGGCTAGTTGTATTGAATGAGCTCCCGCTGGCTCCGTAAAGTAAATCATTAGCGAAGAAAAACTTTTAGCAAGCTTTAAATAGTCTTTTCTTAATACATTCACACAAGCAAAAAAGGGATTTCTTCCGCTGTTGTTGTGTAAATCAATAGCCGCAAAGAGTGGAGAACGCTCTTTTAAAAAAGACATAACCTCCTCAGCCATCTTATGCTCTTTTGATTCACCAGCTGTCCAAACTCGATTAAAGTCATTTTGACTTTCAAGATGTCTTTTATTCATTTGAGCCGCCACGGGATTGGCCACAAAAACTATTAATTTTTTTGGAAATAACTTGCCAGCAAAATAATATTCTCTCAGGAGTTCTTTAAAAACTTCCCAGCCACTAGATTCATTTCCATGCATCAACACGGAAAGATAAATCGTACTGGATTTGTCTACACCATCAAATTCAATAAGAGTTGGCTTTTTAAAAAGATCAATTGTTTCTTTCGCTGATTTATTCAATATGGATTTAGGCAAATCACCTTGCCAGTGTTCTACGTATTTCAAGAATCCAGACCCCACTCATGAACAGCCAGGTTTTTTTCTTGAAAATGCACATAGCGCTCTAACATTAAATCAAAGTTGCCATTATGCTTTTGTACAAAACGTCGCTGCCAGCAACTACCGTTTTGACCATTTTCCAAACGGCCCGCAATAATATCACGCATACAGCTCTTTACCTGCGAGCTTTGACAACCCATAAGCTCCAAGCCTTCAACAGCCAGAGGTAACAAAACATCGCGAAGGAGTTCTTTAACAGGTCTTCTTTCGCCAACAAGCCATTCGACTTCAGCTACTAAGGAGTCTCTCGCACAAACTTTTAAATTTTCTTTTATGGCTCTAAATGAAATTTGTTTGTCCAAATCAAGTTTCTTTTGGGTCAAAGCATAAACCGCTCCCAAGAAAAAGGCTGTATTAGCCACCATGTCTTTTCTGGTGGGACCAGAAGAAGCCACCCTTTGTTCGATTCTTAAATGATCTACTTCCTCAGCAGCACAGCCGATAATCGGACGCACCCACCTCCAGACGGTTCCGTTATGAAAACGCAAATGTGCTAATTTCTGAGGATCTTCGCCTAGAGATACTGGCAACAAAGGTGGATAGCCTTTTAGATTTTCTGCAAAAAGCTCAAACAAAGATTCTCGCACATAACCCGAGCCCAAAGTCACACGATTCACAGTGTCTCCTTCAAGATTTTCAAAGCTAGGTAAGTGTACAGCTTGTTCAAAAAGAGGAATACGTGTTTCAGCCCAAAGATCTTTTCTACAAAAAAATGGAGAATTCGCACACAAAGCGACCAAAGGAGCCGCCAATATCATTGCATGATTGTAATATGATTTGGATTTTTCTTTTTCGACTTGAAGGTGTATTTGCAAAGAAGTGGCAGCTGCTTCAAACATTAAATCATAACGGGTGCAATTCAACTCATCGGCTCCTTTTATATTCACACTTAATGGTCTTTGCTTACGCAAGCGGAAAAGTTCTTTATTTAAAGCGTAATATCTAGGGTTGGGATCGAGGTTAGCCACATTTAACATCTCCTCTCGAAGATTAGGCAAAGAACCAATGCTAAGGATATTTAAACTTTGCTTTTTCGAAGCTTGCTGACATAAATTCCATAATTCATCGAGATGCATTGTCATTTGCTTTAAAAGATTGGCGCCAAGCTCAAGAGGCATACTGTTGATTTCGAAATTAAATTTTGAAATTTCAGGAACAACTAAAGGGTGGTTTACTTCGTTTATATACTCAGGAGCTTTAGGAAGCACCTGATAGTTTTGATCCACAATCCAGCCTTCTATTTCGAATCCACACTTTGCGTTTTCGTAACTAAAAAGATCTTTTTCGAAATAGGACTTAAGAATTTTTGTTTCTGCAACCAAGCGCTCTTGAAAGAGTTTAAAATCCAAAGGCCCAAAGTTACTTGCATCTATTTTCTGCCCCATTCAAACATTTTACATAATTTTTTTAAGCGTAACAGCAATCATTTTAAACAGAACTATGCGTTAGGAACCAAGCAGCCCAGCAATTTAAAATATTCTATTCGTAAATGTATACACTGACATTCTGAAATTTATTCTTAACCCATGAGTGCAACCACTTCGCATCGGAAGGAGAAACATTCAAGCAACCATGAGATCTCGGCATTCCAAAATAATTGTGCCAATAAGTGGCGTGCAGAGAATATCCTCTATGAAAATATATGACCCAAGGAATATCTTGAACGCGATAATAAAGCTCGCCGCTACCACCCGTCATTGTTCGCAAATCTTTTAATCTTTGAACCTTAAAGACTCCTTGAACAGTAGGTCTGCGCTCAATTCCACCCGACAATACAGTCGCAAAAACAGCTTCCAGGCCCTCATACGCCACCATTGTTTGTTCTGTTAAGTTAATCGCCATCCAGCGGCTGTTTTTTTTGACACCCTTTGGGTAATAATTTTGATACACAACTCTGTTAAGGTCTTCAGCCATAACCCAATAACCTTCAAACTTTGCCCAAACCTTGCCTCGGATCTCTATTGTTCTTTCCACAAAGATAGGTTGTCCTCGGTGCAAGCGATAAATTTGGCCTAAAGAATTTTTTAGCAATGATTTTCTGTATGGATTTCGATAAAGAACAGTCTTTTGTTTTGCCCAGGCAACGTTTTTTCTTTTTGTAGGATTCTTGAGCCCTCTAAATTTTGGGACTTCAAGTTTTTCTATTTGATCACTTCTAACCCAATAGGAATCTGAACTTTCATACCAAAGCTGACCTTTAACAAGTAAAATATTTCCACTTAAACGAAAAGCAATGGCTCCGGCCGGTAATATTTTTTTAACCTTGGGGTATGGTTCATAAACACTTGGCTTATCATATAAAAAAATGCTTTTTACCTCATCCTTCACTTGGGCGTATTCTGATTCTAGTTCGACCGTTGGAACATAGTTATAACTACGGTTAAAATAATCAGGTGAAGTGTAATTTACATAAGCTGGAATGCTTTCACGCGAAGACCCTTCGGCCCCCACAGCAAAACTTGCAAAAAACATAAAAAAAACCCACATCTCAATGTCTTTATCGAACAACTACGGCATACTGTTCAGTCCTTAATCTAAAGTTAATATTTACAACATATAAGCTGCCCAGCAGCCGACACATGGCGTCTCCTACAAGCACTTCGATAATTCAAAAAAGCTTTTATTCTTGATAGTGATCGAGGCTTCTCATAAATTTTAAGCATGGAAGATTTGATTAAAAATTTGACCTCCCAGCTCAATATCGACGAAGGGCAAGCTACCGGAGGCCTAGGACTCTTACTGAAACTAGCTCAAGACAAATTAGATCTAGGTGATTTTTCTAAAATCACCTCAATTGTAGGCTCAGATAACATAAACACCCTCCTAAGCAAGGCCCCAAACCCAGAAAGCAGCGGAGGGCTTATGGGCGCCCTTGGCGGCTTAGCCTCAAGCCTAGGGGCCTCAAAATTAGGCTCCCTCGCCACTCTTAGTGCTGGGTTTAAGCAACTCAACATGGGATCTGATACACTAAGTTCTTTTGGTCGCATTGTTGTTGCCCACCTTAAAAACGAAGGGGGCGATGACGTTAAGGCAGCCATTAAAAAATTTTTAGGTTAAGCAAAAACTAAAAGGAGAAAAAATGAATTTATTAGATTTAGTAACTAAAAATCCACAAATAATAGGACAGGTCGCGCAGAAATTTGGAATTTCAAACGATCAAGCCCAATCGGCTATTGCCCCACTTATGGGGAGTGTAACTGGAGCTTTAAAAAACAACATCGGCCAAGAAGGTGGTTTACAAAATCTTCTCGGTGCCTTGAGTGGTGACAAACTTAGTGAGCTTTCAGAAAATCCAGAAGCCTTAGCAGGCGAAGCGGCTACAGCCGAAGGCAACAATGTTTTGGGTCAACTTTTTAATGACAAAGAAGGCAGCCGCGAAGTGGCTCGTCAAGCTGCAGAGCAAAGCGGCGTTGACTATGGAATCACAAAGCAAATCCTTCCAATGCTTGCTACTTTTGCAATGGGAAATGTTAGTAAAGTTGCTGGCGGCGGTGCCTCCGGCTTAATGGGCATGATCTCTAGCGGAGGCGGCCTATCTGGATTGACTAAATTGTTAGATGCAGATGGTGACGGCAGTGTTGTTGATGATGTCATGGGTATGGCTGGCAAATTTTTTAAAAAATAAGCCTCAAGATTTACAAAGAACACACAAGAGCTGAATCCTCTGGATTCAGCTCTTTTATTATTTAAAACTAAAAAGCTTTTTCTAACTCGAAATCACTAATTTTTTTGTAGGGCAACCAAAGCAGTGCCATCTTAAGGACTTTTAAATTTTCTTTTTCAAAATCTAATTTTTGCTCAAGAATATCTGCTTCAGCTAGAGCATCAAAACTTTTTAACAACTCATCTTTGGAAGACTTTAAAGTTTGCAGCTGAGCCTCCATATCTTGCAACTCCTCTGCAATAACCTTAACATCTTGGCCTTCCTTCCAAGCCCTCGTTGCGCTTCTGCCAGCTGTTGCCCCTCTGCGCATAGAAGTAGCAGAACGCTTTGAGCCTGATAAAAATCCAAGTACAGCGCTGCCCAAAGAAAAAGCCGCGCTTATCTTTGCAGACTTAGACTGATTCTTCTCTTTCTCTAGTTGCCTTGCTTTTTTATCGACACTTTTTTCTAGTTTGGCAATTTCTTTTTCTAAATCTTCACTGCTTGCTTCAATCAAGTCTGCTTTTAAGCTAGACCATTGCGACTGCATTCGATTTAAAAAAGCATCTTTCGTTTCACCATAATCCGAAAACATCTCGGCCTGTCTAATTTTATAGACAACATTGGCTCCCGCTTGACTTAAAGAATTTTTTGCTTCATCAGCTTCCAAAAGCATAAAATCTTTTTTATGAACAGAATCTGACAACTCTGATTTTGTATAACCGCCATCTGGCTCTCTACAAATATTTGCCAAAGACTCAGAGGCTGTTGTTAGTTCTTGCCAATCAACTTTGTCTCGCCTAATTCTAGCCACCGCAATAGCTTCAGTGGTTTCGCTTTTTCTTTTCTTCGTCGGCAAAGCGTATTTAACTTTGTATTGGCACATTACAGCAGGCACATAAACAACCTGATCCTCATCAGCCTTGGTAGCGCAGGGATAAAAATACTGCTCCCCCTGGTAAACAATTTTTGCTTCTGCAGGAGCTTTAACTGCTGCCACCGGCTTGCTACTAAGCTGCTCAGATTTTTTGTCTTTCATAAGAGAATCAACTTGCTTCTGAGTTAAGGGGCCACTCAAATATGACATAGCCCACCTCGTGTGAAACAATTCAACTGGGTCGCGATGGACATTTTTTAAAACAAAACAGCGGCTCTTGAGCTGCGAGAGCACTTGATCCAAATCCAAAGAATCATTTGAGCCTTCTAAAGTTTTTAAGCCTTCAAGTACCTTGCTCTTATCGCGTTCTGTTTGCAAACGCCCTAAAAGCCAAATACCAACATTGGACAAAGCTCTATAATCTAAATCAACTGGATTTTGAGTCGCAAGTAACAAAGAGAGTCCATAGGCCCTCGCCTGTTTTAACAAAAGCAAAAAGGGCTCTTTGCTGGGAGGATTTTTAACCGGCGGCAAAAAGCCAAATATCTCGTCCATATAAAGCACGGCCCTTAAAAGCTTGGAGCCCTGCTGCCTTCGCATCCAAGTCATAAGCTCACCAAGCAGCCAGGTAACAAAAAACATTCTTTCTTGGTCGTTGAGATGAGCCAAATAAAATATATTTACGGGCACCGTATCGCCATCGACAGCAAGTCTTTTATCAAAATCAAAAGTTTCACCATTTATCCAGCGCGAAAAACGTGGTGAAGCAATCAAGCCGTTAATACTATTGGCAAGTGCTTTTCTTTTTCGACTTGAAATATATTCATCTACTGACAACGCGCCTAGTTTTTCGAATGAGGGCTTTAAACATTCAGCAACCAAAGTAGATAAATCTAAATTTTCACCAGCTCCCCATTTTTTTAACAAAACATGGCAAAGAAAAATATAATCACTGCCTTGGGAGTCAATTTCTTCCTCACCCATTAGAGCCAATAAAGAAGAAATTTTAGCCTCGGCCAATTTTGGCCACATATCTTCTGGCAAATCCGGTTTAGCAAAATTTGACAGCAGCGAAATAGACAAGCCAAAAGAGGCTCCCGGCGAATAGATTCTTAAATCCATTTTATCTCGCAAAGCCTTCACTCGCTCGGGAGCCACACCCCAATCAGCCAGACCTTGCTTCCATTTTTCAGCCTCTTTTGTGGCCATCTCATCGACGCTAAGAGCTTTTTGCTGAGCTTCTTGTTCGTTCACCCATGGACGAAAAGATTCTTGATCAAAATCGCCTAACTGTAAGGCCAAATTACCAATATCTCCTTTGGGGTCTAACAACAAGGAAGGAACTCCATCTAAACTGAGCTCTTCCAAGAGAGACAAACAAAGACCTGTTTTTCCACTACCAGTCATCCCCAATACAACGCCATGGGTAAGCAAATCTTTTGATTTTAAATGTATTTCTTTTTCGCGTTCTATTTCATTTGAAGAAGAAAACTTAGAACCGAGATATAAATTTTGCTTAGAGTCCTGCATAAGAAAATTCTACTTCATTTAAAAAAAGAGTCCAATTTCTTTAGTAAAAACTCTCTAAAAAAATACCTAGATTAAAGACTAAAAAGACCAATTAAGCTGTCCACCAACAATAGGGACCACTCCATCGCCTATGTCTTCATTGTGATCTCCAGTGGCTATCTCAGCACTAAGTCTCAGATTCAAAGCATCAACCCTTCTAAAAGGTTTAAAAGCATAGGAAACGCCTAAGCCAAGTTGATCATAATCAACAAAACGATTTTCTTCTGCAATGTAGTGATCTTCAAGTAATTGCAGGCGACCATAGACAGCCAAGTCATCATTTAAAAAATAACTTCCTTGCGCACTAAAGCCTTCACGAAGATTTTTTCTATTGCCTTCATAGTAATCTAAACTAACAATCAAATCTTCTTCAAAAAATGGTAGCTGGCTGCTCATAATATGAGAGTGGATTTCTTCGCCATCATCCTCAATGTCTAATTCATTATGGTATTCGCCAGCACTCAGGTTAAAAAAGTAATAATTGGCACGCTTGCCTTTAAAATTTCCCAGACTTGCACGAGCTGCAAAAGAATTCAAATTCCACCAATCGCGGTGTTCATCGAACTGATCTTCATCCATATTTACAACACTACTTAAATACTGCCGTCCACTTTCGAAGGGAGGTCGTTCAGAAAAAACGAAGGCTTCAAACTTCACAAAACCCAGAAGATACGCCACTTGCAGCATGCCACCACCAGCAGAATCTAGAGCTCGTTGAACGGGATCATTTACGGGCCGTAAACTTTCGGAAAAGGAACGTTTAAACTCATCTCGCTCTGGTCCCAGACTTAAATCAGATTTCCCAAAACTAAAATACAAAGCCTCATGCTGGTCTTCTTTAAAGTCTAGTAAATCAGAGACAGCAAAATGCAGCAAAACTCGCTGTACAACGGTTTCCTCTTCAATCTGGTCCAAACGACCACGAACCAAATCCGAAGCATCCTGACGTGCCCCTAAACGCAGCATAGATAGAGCCTGCTCACTTAACTGTGGATGGCTCTGTGGAGAAATCAGCTGATCAATCCGGGCATATGCCAGATCTAAAACCTCATCTTCAGTGGAGTCTCGAATCAAAGCAGGCACCGAAGAAAATCTAAGCTCTAAACCATAAAAGAGACCTTTTTTGTTTTTTAGAAAATCATACAAATCACTATCTTGATTTCGCAACTCAAGCTTAATCGCCGAAGCCGAAATATCCTCTGCTTCCGAATCAAAGTTCCAGTGAGCCTTTGAATCAATTTTTACGGACAAATGTTGATTGACTTTTTCGGACAAAGTCTGAGCCCAAACAGAATCCATATAACAAAAAAGCAAAAAAGCACTTAAGAAACAGTTAAAGATCATTCTTTTCATAAACCCAGAATTAAGCTTGTAAGCGAAAAAGTGTCAACACATTAAAGCTTCAAAGGGTGCTACAGACAAAAAAAAACATCCCTCAGTCTAAACGACTGAGGGATGTTTTATGCTTTTATATTATAGATTAAACTAATTAAATTGTAACATTCAAAGCACGAAGAGTTTCAACTGTGATCGCGCCACTAGCTAAACGATTGGCTTTTTGGTATCTCTTTAAAGCTTGGTAAGTAGACTGTCCAAGATGTCCGTCTGGAGTACCTGGGTTAAAACCTTTTCTTTTAAGAGCTGTTTGAATTTGTTTAATTTTTGAAGTACTAGCGTTTGTCTGACAAAGAACTTGTTCCCAAGACTGACTAGAAGGCTTAACTACTACAGTGCGAGAAATAGTTTTGTACTTTGCAGGAGTCACTATTGTTTCCGAAGTAGGTTCTCTTACTAATTCCTTAACTCTTACAGTCTTAGTAACCGCTGGTATAACTTTTGTTACAACACGAGCTGGTTCAGCTACAACAGTTTTAGAAACAGTTTGATACTGTGCTGGAACCGTTTTGTAACGAGTGCCTTCAGGTGTTACTAAAACTTTTTTAGAAACGTAGTCATACTTAGCTGGTACATTAACCAAACACATATGCTCACCTGTTTGAGCATTGATCTTTTGGGCAACACCAGTTTTTCCTTTAACCCATTTCGTAGTAGCAGGACTCACCAATACTTTTTCGCGTACAGTTTTATATGTGGCTGGAACACGAATAGGTGTTCTAGATTCTGGACGCACCATAACGCGTTCAGTTTCTTTTTTATAAGTAGCAGGAATTGTGCGGTAAACAGTTCTTTCGCTCTTAACAACAACTGGTTTTTTTACCCAACGATATTCACCTGGCTTATTAATAATTTTTGTACCTTCAGGAGCAACCTGCACACGCTCATTTGCTTTTTCAACAACTGCTGGGTAAGTCACCCGAGCGTAACATTGCCCTGGTTCAGCATTGATTGGATAGCTACTGTTAACCTGTCGATTCGCAGCAGAGCTTGAACTATCAGCAACAGAAGCTAGAGCAGCCGAAGAAGACGTTTGAGTTACAGTTGAACTTGGCAAACGATTTTCGTAGTTATGAGCTGCCGCATGTCTGTGATCTTGTGAACTACAGGCAACAAAAAATAGTCCTAAAAAGCTAAGTGAGATTAAAGTCGAAATTCTTTTCATAAAATAAATGCCCTCCTATCGGCATGTGCTATATTCTTACATGTACAAAGTGTTCATCAAGTTTTTTCTAGAAAAAAAACAATCCGTATTACGACGCAATACGTTGGAGCCATGTGTTTTTTAAAACAACTACTTAGTGGCTTTTTTCTCTTCCGCTTCTTCTACTTTTGGCTCTTCTTTCGCTGGTTCTGCTGACTTTTTGTCTACTTTTTTCTTAGTTTTTTCAACTTTTAACAACTTTTCGGCCAGCAAAATTTTTATTTTTTCATCACCGTTGATCCATTTATTATTAGAATCGCGAACCCCATATCGAGAAGAACGCTTTTTATACACTGAATAATCTTTACTTTTTTTTACAAGTTCCATGTAGAGCCTTTTAGCAGCTGTATAGAAGACTCTCAAGAAGCGATTGTTAAGTTAAGAAGAATTATTAATATTGAATAATTCCAAAAAGAGCTCTACACCCTGAGGCCGGCTATGACGATAGTTATAATATGGCTAGCTCCTTACGATCTTCTAGGCACCTTACTGCCCTACAAGAAATCATCCTAGAATTAGCAAACGAGCAGGAAGCCGACTCCGCCATAGAATTAATCGCCAAACGCTCTCTAGAACTCTTATCTTGTGATGGTGTCAGTATCTATTTATATAATGAGCAAAACCAAAAGCTTTGTTTTAAAATAGCTAAGAGCTTTAGCCTAAAATGTGACAGCACTTTTAAAAACACCGAAATTGATAAAAATGCCCTCGCAAGCAAATCCTTCAAGGAAGGCAAGATTTTATTAGAAAATCACCAACTAGACAAAAAACCAAATGCCTTTGAGAAAAAATACAAATACCGAAACAAATCAACCCTCTGCATTCCCTTAAAAAGCAATTCCAAAAGCTACGGAGTGCTCCAGCTTATTAACAAAAAAAATTCAGTTGAAGCTCCTTGGCCCAGCCAAGACCTGAAAGCTTTACAAAAAATGCCTGAATTTAATCAAGAAGATATTGAAATAGCCCACAGCCTTAGCGCCGTTGCGGTCAGTGCCATAAAAAAAACCAAACTACTCGAACACATCGATAAAATTTTAGAATCTTTTGTTAGAGCAGCTACAACAGCTATCGATTCCAGAGACTCGGGAACCAAAGGACATTCAGAGCGAGTTGGCAAAATGACCCGCGCTCTTGCTCGTGCCATATCCGAAGATACTAATTTTCCGAAAATCAAATTCAACAGCACGCAGCTCAAACAGATAGAATACGCCGCCATTCTGCACGACTTTGGCAAAATTGCGGTCAGCGAGAACACACTGTCCAAAAGCCAAAAATTAAACAGCATACAACAATTGCAAATCAAAAACCGTATCGATTTACACAATCGCTTGCTCGAAACTAAGTCCTTACAAAAATTAATAGACAAAAGCCTTCTCGACAACAAAGTGATATCCGAAATAGATCTTCACAAAAACAAAAAGGAAGTCCAAGAAAAACAGAAGGTATTCAACGACCTTTGGATGCAAATTCAAAAGCTAAGCCTCCCCTCCATAACTCGAGAAAACCTCACAAAAGAAATTAATAAAATACAGAAAATAAAACTACTAGCTTTGAACGAAGAAGAAGTCGACCTATTAAATCAAGAAGAGATCGAGGTCTTAAAGATTAGCCGAGGCTGTTTAAACGAAACGGAAAGAAAAGAAATCGAGTCTCATGTGAGTCATTCTTATTATTTTTTAAAGCAAATTCCTTGGACAGATGATCTTGCTCTAATACCTCAAATAGCTTACACCCACCACGAAAGCCTTGACGGCAAAGGTTATCCAAGACAATTAAAAGAAAAAGACATTCCAATCGAAACCCTCATTCTAAGTATTTGTGACATCTTTGACGCTCTATCCGCTCACGGTCGCGCTTATAAAAAAGCTATTGCCGTTCCCAAAACATTAGAGATTATGCAAGAAATGGTCGATCGCAAAAAGCTCAAACAAGAATTTTTCAATGTTTTTGTTTCACAAAAAATTTGGCTATTGGCTGAATATAATTATCCCCAAGCAAATTCAGTTGCGAAGAAGCAAAAAATTGCTTAACTTCTGCTGAGCAATGCAAAACACCGCAAACAAACTTAAAGAGAGCTTTCAAAGCTTTGAATCCTGGCAAGAGCGCTATCAATACATTATTGAATTTGGAAAAAAAATGGGCCCGATGCCGCTGGAACTTAAAAGCGAAGACAACCAAGTCAAAGGCTGCCAATCTAAAACTTGGATATTTTGCCGCAAAAATGATGATGGCACTCTCGAATTTCTGGCCGACTCTGAAGCGGCTATCTCCAAAGGAATCAGCGCCCTATTGCTTTCGGTATACTCCAATCAAAAGGCTCAGGATATATTAACCTTTCCGGACAGTTTTATAAAAGAGCTAGGCATTGTGGAGCACCTGTCAATGAACCGCTCCAACGGCCTTGCGAGCATGCTCAAGCGTATTAAAAACTACGCCCTTGCCTATTCCTTAAAAAATTAAACTCAATATTTATGCTTGGCTCTTGGCGGGCATATGCACATCCATTTGTGGAAATGGAATTGAAATATTAGCTCCGTCAAAAGCTTTTTTAACTCGTCCGCTAAAATCAAAATACAAACTCCAGTAATTAGAATTCTCACACCAAACATGTACCGTGAAATCCACAGAGCTCTCTCCATGGTTTGTAACCGCCACCGTAGCACTAGGATTTTTAACAACTAGTGGATGCTCAGCAATCACTTTGTTTAAAACATCTTTAGCCTGATCAATAGAATCTTCGTAAGAAATACCAAAAGTAAATTCAACACGGCGATGGGGCTCTGAAGAAAAGTTTACAATTTTACCGTTCGACAAAGGTCCATTAGGTAAAATCACTTTTTTACCATCTAAAGTTTTCATGATTGTGTGAAAAACCTGTATTTCTTGCACACTTCCTTCAGCCACTTCAGTTTGAATATACTCGCCAACTTTAAAGGGTTTTAAAATCAAAATCAGAACACCTCCGGCAAAGTTACTCAAACTACCTTGAAGAGCCATACCTACAGCCAAACCAGCTGCGCCTAAAAGAGCAATAAAGGAAGTCGTATTTATTCCCACCATAGAGGCAACACTAATAACCACAAGTGCTTTTAAGAGAGCCGACACCACACTAATCAAAAAGGGTGTTAAAGATGGATCCACATCTCTTTTTTCAAGAACTTTTCTTATGGTTTTTGCTAGAGCGCCGATGACCCAAAAACCAACGACAAGAGTCACAATGGCCAACACTAATTTAGGACCGTAATTTAAAGACAAGTCTACTGCTTTATTAACTAAGTTGTTTACATCTAACATGAAATTAAAGTTACAAGAACTTGTAACTAGGATCAAATAGAACTTAAGTTATATTTGCGCCCGCAATATTCGCAGGTAAGCTCCGGATTTTCTTGATCTTTTTTTAAGAGATAAGTTTTTTCTCGCTCGCTCAATAAAGCCAGCGCTCTTTCGGCTCGCTCCTGAGAGCAGGGACAATAAAACTTTATTTCTTGATGATATTCGAGATGATAGGGATGATTTAGACATAAAAAATTTAAAAAACAATTGTTCAAATCTTTTCCCTCGCCATCCAAAGCCCACTCCTTCATGGAACCCATAACATAAATATTTTTAGCCCAAGACTCCTGTTTTTTAGAAATTTCATCTGCTCTAAGTCCTGAAGTACTGGCCGGTAAAAAATGAATCAAGTAAGCCAAAGATTGCTCTACCTTAAAAAAATCTTCTGTGTTTTTATTTTCAGTCATTAAGACAGATGAATTAAAGCGGCAATTTTTTTGTTCAGAAACATTTAAATATTCATTAACGTCGAGAACTACAGACCCTTGAGATTCAACTATGCTCTGCAAAGGGGCCGCATTTTCATATGTTCTTCTTACAAAAAATTTTCCATTCTTCCACTTCTTGGAAAGCTCATTGGTATAAGCCTGAGGATTTTGCAAAGTTGCTCGAAAAGAAAAAGCCTTAAGAGACTCCACATAAATATTTCCAATTTCAGACTCCACATGCCATTGCAGCTCTAAACGGGGAGCTTCCGCATTTTTAAAATGCAAAGCCTGCATAAGCATAGCAGCCATACTGGCCTGCCCCAAACTCAAAGTTGCTGGCGGCATTAAAGCCAAACGCTTAACCTGTTCTTGCAGTAAGTATTTTGTTTCGGCAACGTACACAAGCATATTCAACTCGGGCACAAAGGCTTTCGATAAATAACTTTTGCTCACGGTCACTCTTGGCTCTCTAAGTTTTGCAGTTGATTTAGGAGCTCCTCGGGATTGGCAGATTGATTTAGTTCATACAACTCTTCATATTGCTCTTGTTGCACTTCGATTTGTTGATTCGTGCTGTGTCCATCCCAAACGAGCAAGCCCAATACTGTGACTCCCAACATTAATGAAGCCGTCGACAGTGCGTTCAAAGCGTAGCTAGAGTAGGCTCCAAGTGCAGACCTCATTTTGCTCGCCGCCACTACATCGGGATGAGCCATGCCATATTTATCTAAAGATCGCTTTAAGCGAAACAGGTACTTATACACTTTCAATTCAGCCAAGCGTCTATTTTTACTATAACCCCAAGGCGAGTATCGATATATTAAAGACTGCTGAGCTATGACATCATTAAAAAATTTCCTGTGTGCCATTTTGGCTACAAAAAAATCTAATCTTTTGATCACGACAGCTTCATCTGCCAGTCTCCACTTTAACCAAAGGGCTTTCAGCAAGGGGAAACGCCAACGTTCTTTGTCGAGCAACGCTCGCTGCTCCTGAACTTTAAGCTCAGGAATCAAATCTCCAATCAAGGCCAAATACAAGTGTGGATCCGCTGAAGAAGCTAAATCAGTTAATTCTGCAAGGAGAAGTCTTTTGTAATCACCACTATTTTTAAGATCGGCAATGAAAGCTTGAGCTTCTGTGAATTTCTCTTGCTGGAGTTTTACACCAAGAATTCTCTGCCATAAACCTAGTTTAAACTCGCAGGATACTTGATCTGCAAGAGCAATCGAGGGAGACGCAAAGACAAAAAAAATCAGGAGCGCTGCTTTTTTCATAAGCTGGCTCCTGATTTAGTCTATTTAAATATAAAAATCACTCAAAATCTTGATCGGCAAAAGAAAAGGCGGCCTGAAGATCATTAGACACAGCTAAACTGCTACAGAACTCTTCAATTTCAGCATAGTCAGCCAAAGGATCAATATCTCCCTGCTCATCTCGCACTTCAAAAACACTGCGCTTGTCTTCTGAGCGGTGGTAGGCCTTTGAAACTTCGATATACTGACAAAACTTGCTATACAAAATATAGGATTGTTTTAAGTTTTTATTTAGCTCATGAGCTAAGGCTGCTTTACGTGGCTGCAAATAATAGGCTTCATAACCACTGGCACCTAAATACACAACGATAGCACCCAAACCAATTTTAATCGGGTTTCTAACTTGGTTGACTGCTGAGTTAAATGCCGAAATTCTGCTTAAGGTTGCAGAAGTGGCAAACAAAGTTTGGTAGGCAACAAAAACGCCGCCGCCCCCAAGAGTGGCTTGTGCCACCATACTTGCTACAGAAGCTAGGCCCTGAGCTATGCTTTGCTGCTGAGCCAAACCATCATACTTTGAAATCCCGCTCTCAAATTGAGCGCGCAAATCTAAAAAATGATCGGCCACTTCTACGGTCTGATTGTGAATAGCTTCAAAATCCAATTCAAATGATTTTTGTTTTAGATAGCCAAGTTCACTGCCTTTTAAGTGATAATCACTTTGCATCTGACTTAAGGCAATTAACTTTGTGTATTGAGTTTTAAATTGCTCAACATTGTATCTGGTCTCTTTGACAAATTCAAAGACACCTTTGGATTCAGCATTGGCTGCTCCCAAAAAAACGATTAATGAAAAAAGATATATTTTACGTAGATTCATAATTCCTCCCAAGAATCTCCCCACTTTTAGAGAGAAAATCAAGATTTCATTACACTGTCAAAAACGGGCTATTTTTTGTATGACAAATACGTACCTGGTGAAAAGCATCGCTTAAAGTCATATAACTCAGCAACTGCCTACCCCAATTTGGATTTCGCGGGACTCTTTCGTATTGACTAAAGCAATCGACGACTTTCATTGCAGGGTAGACCTTCTCAAGGGACTTGGGACGATTTAGGCCCCAAAGCAAGGGAGCATCATCTCCAAGCCTTAGCTCATTTTGCCACTTGTTATATTTTTCTACATCAGCAAGGCTCACAACATCAAAAACAAACTCATGGCTAGCAAAAGAGGCCTGGAGCTTCGATACAAGCCTATAAACCTGGGCTTCATTAAAGTAACTGAGCAACCTGCTAGCCAAAAACAAAATGGGCTCCGAGCTTTTTTCAATCAGAAGTTTTTTATCAAAATTATGATCAAGCAAAGAAAGAGCCTGGGATTTGAATCGATCGTCCCCTTGCTCATCAAGAGATTTACGCAGCTCAATCACTTCAGGCAAATCAACTAAAAGCCAAGTACTAAAATTTTTGTCTTGGTGTCGATAGTACGTGCTCTCAAAACCACAGGCAAGCTCCACCACTTTACCCCTTGGGTGCCGTTTAAAGAATTCATTTATTCGCGAATCAAAGTTCCAACTTAAAATCGGCCAAGAAAGCCACTGAGCTGAATCTTGAAAATTTTCTTCAAAAAAACTCCAAGCAAATTCAATTTTTTGCTTCCACTCAAGAGCTTTCGGATCGCAAAAAAATGATTCCTCGGCCTCGGTGCACTTAGCCCGTGCCCACAGGGGCAACAAGTGCCACACATAGGCATTTGGAAGATTCTTTATATCCATGGCGACGTCAAAGATAGCCTTTTTGCTTTTAAATGGCTACAGTAAATAAGCGCCTAATATTGAGGTTAAGAAAGAGACAAAGACAAGGGATATCGCCGATCTCGACCAAAAGCTCTTTTGGAAAGCTTGGGCCCAGGAGGAGCTTGCCTTCTTTTGAATTCAGCTCTTTCAATCAAGGCAATTAAAGTTTTTACTTCCTCACGCTCAAAACCAAGTTTCATAATTTCTTCTATACACAAATCATTTTCTACATAAGCCATTATAAAACGATCGAGATGGCTGTATTCAGGCAAAGTGTCTTGATCTTTTTGCTCATCTTTTAGTTCGGCAGTCGGTTCACGATTAATAATAGACCATGGAATGATCTCTTTGTTTTTATTTAAATGACGAGCCAGCTCATAAACTTGGGTTTTTAACAAATCCTTAAGAGGCGCAAAGGCACCAACCATGTCACCATACAAAGTGCAGTATCCGGTAGCGATCTCACTTTTATTTCCGGTGTTCATAACTAGGGCTTGGCTTTGATTTGCAAAAGCCATTAGTAACAAGGCACGGGATCTAGCTTGAATATTTTGCATAGTTAAATCTTTTAGATCTGTGCCAAGAGCTGATGTCATTAGAGCTTTGGTATTTAAATACATATCTTGAATAGATATTTCTTTTATTACAATCCCTAAATTTTTTGCCAAGAGATGACTGTCCGCTAAAGTCTCTTTGCTATTGTATTGAGAGGGCATAGTAAAGGCTTGCACATTCTCAGGGCCTAAAGCTTCTACAGTCATGGCACAAACAAGGGCCGAATCAATACCGCCACTAACCGCCACAACCGCCTTTGTTTGCTTGTTTTTTTCAAAGTACTCAGCAATTGCATAGACAGCCGCTTTGTATAGAGTTTCAGACTCATCAATACTTTGCTTGGCTGCAAAAGCCTTTAAAGGAGCTTTTGTTTGCTCACTCAAAACTTCTAAACTAATGGTTTTCAATCGACTTTGATCTACCGGAGAAAGCTGACTGCCTTCTTTCTTATTTTCTAAATCAAAAAACAAGGTGTCTTCAGCTAAAAACTTTGCTTCCAGGTCAATATTGCTTTTGGGGTCGTAAATTTTAGAGCGACCATCAAAAATTAACTCATCTTGGCCAGCCACACAGTTTACATAAAAAACGGGACATTTGAATTGCTTGTAAAGTGTACTGAGAACTTTTTGTCGTTGCTCATTTTTAGTTTTATGAAAAGGCGAAGCCGAAAGATTCAGCATAGCATCGAGTCTTTGGCCTTGATAATTAGTAAAAGCAGCCGAGTGTTTTTCCCAAGAATCTTCGCAGACCTGCAAACCCAAACGGTAGGAACCAAGATCTATAATTAAACTTTTTTCACCTGCGCTAAAAATTCGCTTTTCATCAAACACTCCATAATTTGGCAATGCTATTTTGTCATAATAGGCATGAATTTGTCCGCGACTAATTAGGGCCGCTGAATTGTAATAGTTTTGGCCACTTTTACGTGGATAAGAAACTAAAGCATACAAAGTTTTAGGCATTTTTTTTACAATATTATCTAAACTTTGCTCACAAGCCTCTCTAAAGTCATGTCGAAAAATCAAGTCTTCTGGTGGGTAGGCACAAATAGAAAACTCAGGAAAGAGGGCCAAATCTACGCTAGCCTCAGAGGCCTCATCTAATTTTTCAAGTATCTTATTTTCATTGCGAGCAAAAGCCCCCATCCATGAGTTCATCTGATAGAGAGCTATTCGCAACATGCTTAATTACTATCAGCTTTGGATGATATTGAAAATGCCGACTCGAATCATCATGACGGCAATTGCAATTAATATTAAGGAAGACAGTTTAGACATAACGCGAGCCCCACCTACCCCAAGAATCCTAAGAACCAATGTGGTGTTACTAAAAACCAAGACCACAATCGAAATATTCAGGAACAAAGCAGCTAAGGTTAGCAAATAACCAAAACGATCAACCTGTACTAGTAAAGTACTTAAAGCAGCTGGCCCAACAATAAGAGGAATTCCCAAAGGAACAATCCCAATGTCTGTGTTGGGTCGGCGCCTTGTTTTTGATTGAGAAAAAAGCAAATCACTTATACCGATCACAAGCATAAGAATTCCGCCTCCAATCCGAAAATCGTTGGTGGTTATGCCCAAAAATGAAAAGAGTGATTTTCCAATTAACATAAAGGAAAAACCAACAACAAATGCTGTTACAGCCGCTTGCTTAACCAAGCGCAATCTTGCTTTGCGCTCTACAAACTCGGTCATAGAAAGAAAAAGCGGAAAAATACCAAGAACATTCATGGCCACAAATAAGGGCACAAACAACATTAAGAATTCTTGCAAGTTAAGCATTTAAATATCTCCTGAGCTGCATGAATATAACTTGCTAGGCTCAAAAGACCCATAGAATAAAAAGACTCTTTGCGTCATACCTCCTTTGAACTTTCAAATAAAACTCAAAGCTCTGAAAAATCTGAGATCTGCTTTTTAAGTTATAATGCCTTTGAATGTTCAAAAAAAAATTTTGTTATCTATTTTTGTTAATGGCTTGCCAGCAAGCAAAGAACTCTGATCCCCAAACCCAATCCCTAGAAGCGGCCAGTTCTTCAAAAAATGCTAGTGAATACAAGATCTTAGTCCTTGGAGACTCTCTGACCGAAGGCTACCGCCTCAACCCGCGCAAAGCCTTCCCCCACCTACTTGAAGTCAAACTTCGTGAAAAATTCAAAAATAGGGAGCTAAAATATACTGTGATCAACGCCGGTATTAGTGGCTCTACGAGCGCAGGCGCTCTAAAACGCTTTGAATGGCAATTAAAAGCCAAACCGCAGTTTCTAATTTTAGCCCTTGGAGCCAACGATGCCCTTCGAGGTTTAGATCCCAAGAACACCAAGGCAAATCTTAAAGCCGTCATACAAGAAGCTCAAAAGTTTGAAATCAAAATTTTACTGGCAGGCATAGTCAGTCCACAAAATTATGGCCGCAAATACAAAAAAGCTTTTGATAAAATTTATCGTGAACTAAGCGAGGAACACGATCTTAAGCTCTTTCCGTTTTTGCTAAAAGATGTTGCCGGTATTTCGCGGCTCAATTTATCTGACGGAATTCACCCCAACGAAAAGGGACATGAAGTAATAGCTCAAAACCTTTTTCCAATTGTAGTGGAGATGTTATGAATATTCTGGAAACAATAAAACTTTGCAAGTCTTACTCACAAGCCGCTCACAAAATCAAAATTTTAAACGAGCTCGATTTTGCAATCGAAGCTGGCCAAAGCTGCGCCATTATTGGGCAAAGCGGCTGCGGAAAAAGCACCCTGCTTTCGGTGCTGGCCGGATTGGACTCTATTGATAGCGGTCAACTAACTATTTTAGGCCACGATCTTAAAACTATGAATGAAGACCAACTTGCGAACTTTCGATCCAAACACCTAGGTTTTGTCTTTCAAAATTTTCAACTTATGCCGCAGTTGACTGCTCTAGAAAACATTAGTTTAAGCCTAGAGCTACTAGGCTCCCCTTTAGACGAAGCACAGAACAAAGCCGCTCACGCTCTAGAAGATCTGAGAATTTCCCATAGAAAAAATCACTTTCCGTCGCAATTAAGTGGCGGCGAACAACAACGAGTTGCTATTGCCAGAGCCTTAATTCACCAACCAGATATCATCTTTGCCGACGAACCAAGCGGCAATCTAGACCCAGAGAACAGCCGCCACGTGATGGACATATTTTTTGAAAGAATAGCCAAAAGCAAAAGCACACTCATCCTAGTAACCCACAACTATAAGCTAGCTGAGCGTTGCCAAAAAGTTTATCGCCTTGCAAATGGCAAAGTTCTCGAGGGAATGGATTGAAAAAAAACAGCTGGGTCTTTCGCTACTTAATAAAAAAACTTAAGCGGAACTCTTTTTTTTATTTTCTTACGATAGCCAACCTCTGCCTTGGCCTTGGGTGCTTTTTATTTCTCGAAGGCTCTAAAAGCAAAATACAAAACACTCTAAAAAGCCGCTCTAAAGAAACTCTAAGTGCCGACCTTGTTATCTCCGGCCGTCGCAAGCCTGAGGCCAAAGAATGGCAACAGATCAAAAAACAAATGGGTGAGAACTACCAGATGACTGAGAATATTGAATTCTACAGTTTAATTGCGACTCCCGAAGATGAAACTCGGCTGGTTTTTGTTAAGGCAATTGAGCAGCAGTACCCCTTTTACGGAAAACTCCGAACGAGCAACAATCAAAAATCTATTCACTCCAAGGCAAGTGTCCTAATAAGTCCAGAACTTGCCCTCCAAATGAAATTAACTGTTGGCAGTCAAATTAAGCTGGGTCAACTAAATCTAAAAGTTAGTGGAGTTATTCAAGAAGACAGCTCACAAGGTCTAGGCCAAATTCGATATGCGCCCGTCGTATATATAAATAAAAAATTCTTAGCTCAGAGTAAATTGCTCGGCAAGCAAAGCTTGGTTTTCTACCGCTATCTTTTTAAATTACCAATCAAAACAGACTTAGAAATGTTACAGAATAGCTTAAGAAAAAGTATTACAAAAAGTGGCCTTAAAATTCGCAATCATGAAAACGCAAGCGCGCAACTACAAAAAACCACTCGCTATTTTGATGACTTCCTATCTTTGCTAAGTCTTGTTGGACTCTTTTTAACAGCCATTGGTTTTTATTACCTCTATCGAAACAATCTGCAAAAAAACCTTAAAGATTTCAGTATTTTACGCCTACTTGGCGCTCAAAACAGCGATTTAAAAAAGTACATTCTTTGGCAAAGTTTTTTTATTGCTACATTTTGTTGTTTACTGAGTTTAGTTTTTTGCCAGCTCAGCCTTAACTTTTTGGCCGAAAAATGGCTGGGCTGGATTCACGACGTGCGAAGCAGCACTTTAAACAATGACTTTTTAACTTTAGGCCTGAAAGCTTTTTTGGTCAGTTTTCCCCTAGTTTTTTTTAGCACTCTTCCCCTTCTACAAAAGCTATCTAAGACCAAAGCTTTAGAGTTTAACCGAAAAAATGTAGACTTTTCAAAAGACTCAAAATTCACTTTTAAAAGTAGTCTTTTATTTCTGCCTGCTTTTATTTTCTTTTGGCTGCTTTCGGTTTGGCAAGCTCACTCATTTATAATTGGTAGCTTTTTTATGTTGGCCCTTATCCTGGCTGCCTCTTTGATCGCCCTTAGTGCTTTTTTACTTTTGGCTTTCTTGCAAAAAACCGGCCCTAAATTAAATTTTAAATACAGATTGCCTTTGCGGGAACTCACTCGCTCCAAACTAGAAAATTTAAACCTTTTTGTTATTCTAGCTTGTGGTTGCATGTTGATTGCCATGGTCGGCCACTTAAGCAACACCTTAAATAAGGAATTAACCATCGATCACCGCCAAAAGCTTCCAAGTCTTTTTTTGTTTGATATACAGCAAGAGCAAAAAGACCCGCTACAACAATTTATAAAAGAAAATAAAGCTCAACCTAGAAGGATTCTTGCCCTTGTAAGAGCCGAGCTATTAAAAATCAACAATAAGGAATTTACCCAAATTAAAAACACCGAAGATTCTTTTGAGAGCCGAGAAGAAGATTGGGAGAGATGGGCTCGCAATCGCATTTATAATTTATCATATAGTGAAAAAGGTCTTGCCGAATCAGAAGAAATCACCAAAGGTAAAGTCTTCAAAAAAAACAAAGCCTCCAATGACTTGTGGCAGATTTCACTGGAGCGCCGTTTTGCCACAAGGTTAAAAATAAAGATTGGCGACCAATTAGAATTCGCCATCCAAGGGGTCCCCCTCAAAGGGCAAGTAGTAAACTTCCGAAGAATCCGCTGGACAAGTTTTGATCCTAACTTTTTTATAGTTTTTGAGCCGGGCGCTCTTAAAGACGCTCCACAAAGCTTTATTGCCTCAATTGCTGGTTTAAACGCAGAAAAAAAATCAAAGTTTTTAGTCGGATTGCAAAAGAAATTCCCAAATGTTTCGGCCATAGATATAGATAAACTGATTGTAAAGTTACTCGCAATATTTTCGCAGCTAAGCCGAGGTTTGTATCTATTAAGCGCTTGTTGTTTTTTGATGGCTCTTTTTATTCTTTATGCCATTGGCCTAGAAAAAGCCCGTCGCAAAAAACATTGGATCGCCTTAATTAAGACACTGGGAAGTTCTTTAAACACCATACGCTTTAGTCTCTTCATCGAATATTTAATTATAAGTCTAGGTGCCAGCACCCTTGGTTGTCTTTTAAGTCTCGCCATGGGAAAAACTGTCAGCATTTTATTTTTTGATTCACTGTGGTCACCAAACTATTTTCAACTAGCCCTGGTCTGGATATTTTGTCCTGTCATAGCTACTGGTCTAAGCCTATTGGTAAGTGAAAAAGTCCTTAGAACAAAAGCTAGCGAAGCGCTTAAAGAAGCTTAGAGGAATTTTTCCATTCTATATAGCCTTTTTTAAGCTCGGCTACACTCAAGTCATTTAATAAAGAATTTGAAGTTTTGACTCTGCTTTTAGAAAGTTTTTCACCCTCGGTATTTAAGAGCAGTGAATGGTGATCAATATCTGGCCTTTTCGTAGGGCTCAAAAGATCCCAGAGCAACATTTGAGATTGGCTTGATTCTAGTAAATCCTCTCCTCGCACGATGTAATTGATTCCTAATTTTATATCATCTACTACCGAGCTTAATTGATAAGCAGGAATCTTGTCTCTGCGCCAGATTATAAAATCGCCTAAGGCATAATCTAAATCTTGCGCCTGAAAACGCCACAGGCCTTCTTCTGTATTTGACCATTTTTTACTGCGGCAGGTTGCTGGGTACTTGGCTTCGTAATCTCGCCTTCTGCAAACACAAAAGTAACTACGGTTTTGTTTTTTCAAAAGCTCCATCGCCAAACGGTACTCAGCAATCCGTAGGTCTTGGCGGTAGTTTTTTTCAAAATCACCGGGAGAGCTGGGTCCCCCATCAAGTTTTATAGACAATTTATCCAGCCAACGAAAAATATCTTCTAAATACTCGACTCTAAAACGCTTGCGATCCATATCATCTATGCGCAAAAGCAAGCGAGCGTTTTTTTCTTGGGCTAATTCGGCCGTCAATAAAAAAGAATAGAGATTTCCAAGGTGTAAAAAACCACTAGGAGTTGGGGCCAAACGGGTAACGAACACCTTTTTAGTTTAGCCGAAAAAACACTTAGAGAGTTCAAGGATTTTTATAATCTCAGAAAGCTAAGATTTATAAGAAAAGACATGCTAAAAATACTCCATGAATCTTTTTGTGCTGGTTCTTGCCTCTGCTGTTGGTTGGTCTGGCTACGATATTGCACGTAAAAAAGTTTCTCAGGAATACGGTCCCTTACAGGCCTTACTCATTTTCTGCTGCTTTCAAAGCCCTTTGTATCTCGTCTGGATGTTATTAGATAGGGGCCCCCTATACCATTCAAGCTACTTACTGTGGGGAAGTCTTGGCTTTGTAGTTAACACTCTTGCCAACTTACTCTTTCTGCTCTCAGTAAAACATTGCGCGCTCAGCGTCTCCATTCCACTCCTATCTTTTACAGCGATTTTTTCCTTAATTTGTTCTGTATTTTTGTTAGGTGAACTGCCAAGCCTTTTGCAATGCCTAGGCTGTCTATGCATCATCGTAGGAGCTTTTTATATAAATGGCGGAAAAATACAACACTTTAAAAAAAAGGGGCCAATGGCTATGATCGGCGCTGCCTTTTTTTGGGGCTTAATGGCCAGTTTAGATAAAATTGGCACAAAGACTATCTCAATTCCCGCCCATATTTTTTATCAAACTTTTGCCACACTCTTGTTGTTACTTTTTATTGCCAAGCCCAAAACTATTGATCTTAAAAAAATCACAAACGATAAAGGAATTTTACTCGCTTATACTTTAGGTTCTCTCTCTTCGGTCTTTGCGATTGGTTTTCAAATCACCGCCTTTCAACATCACTTTGTTGCGCTTGTGGAGGCCGTAAAACGAGGCCTTGTGACTCTTTTTGCCCTTGGCTCTGGCGCTCTAATTTTTAAAGAAAAAATTTCTGGAAACAAAATTCTTGCAACTTTGTTGATCGTTTTAGGTGTCGGCCTAATCAGCTCATGACGCGCCACGTTTGCTAAAATTTTGACGATTTCTCTAGGACTTGCCTTAAAGTGTCTTTCTTTATTAAACTAATAGCAAATAACCGCAAATAAATTGCATGGTTAAAAACGGAGGAATTTATGAAACGACAATTAATTACAGCAATCATCGCAGTTGCACTTGCACTTCCTACTTTTAGCACTTGGGCTGACCATGCTCAACAAGACGGCTTACACGTTTTTCTTGGTGTTGAAGGCGGATACAAACAGTTAGACGGACAAGGTCAACAAAGTAATATGAAAGGCTATCACGTTGGCGGAAAAGTTATTTTTTCATACTACACCGACATGATGGTATTTGATATTGGTGGTGGTTTTGCTCATAGTAAAGTTTCTGGCGATGACTTAGTTGCTGGACAAGAAGTAAACTTAGACAGTCCTTTTGCTGAACTAGCTTTAAGAGCAAAATTTGGAGCTCTTCAAGTAGGTCCAATTGCTAACGCTTACTTTCACACTCGTGCTGATCACGCTGTAGCCGCTCCTCATGGTAGCAACATTGCTTACCTTGTTGGTTTAAGTGCACTATACGACATGCCTATGGACAGCTTAGCTTTTCGTTTTGGTCTTAAGTTAATGACTGATGTAAGTATCACAAACAGACAAGGTTACTGGGCGCTTCTAGACCTTCAATTTGGACTTCCTTTAATGGGTCACGGCGGAGACGTTGTAGAACCTGAGCCAGTACAAGTTGTTGATACGCCAGTTGTAGTAGCACCAGTTGTGAACAGAGTATCTATGAACTTTGACTCGAACGTTGTTAAATTTGCTTCAAACAGCGATAAGCTTGGTAGCAAAGCTAAATCTTTCTTGAGTAAATTTGCCATGGTTCTTAAAAACACATCTAACATGTGGAGCAATATCGAAGTTGTTGGACACACGGATAGCATGGGCGACCGCAACTACAACGTTGATCTTTCAAAACGTCGTGCTGCTGCTGTAAAAAATTACCTTGTTAGCGAAGGCGTAAGCTCTTCTGTAGTTGGCATGGACGGTGTTGGACCAGATAGCCCGCTCGTTGAAGAAACAAACCGCGCAACTCGTGCTCAAAACCGTCGTGTTGAATTGACTCTTCTAGGAGTTAGCAACGCAGACGCTCTTAAATCTAAACTTGGTGGTTTTATCCGCTAAGTAAAGAATTTAATTCTTAACTTAAAAAGCCCACTTCTTTTACGAAGTGGGCTTTTTTTTATTCAATGAAAAATATTATTCTTGTTTTTATTTTAGGCGGCCTCGGAAGCCTCTTGCGCTGGACTCTTTACGTGATGCTACCAAAAGCCTTTTTGGCTACTTTGTGTGTAAATCTATTAGGTTCTTTCGCATTAGGTTTTGCCGGGCAAAACAAATTCATCGCAATCAAACTAGCTCTCTCACAAAACGAATTCAATTTACTTTGCCTCTCTTTTATTGGAGCCTTTACAACCTTTGCCAGCTTTCAAGGAGATATGATTAAACTCTTTGAAACTCAAAAACTTATAGCCATCTTATATTTAGCCATCAGCCTTTTAGGAGGGCTTATACTCTTTTTACTAGGTCGCCAACTTGCCAGCTAAGGCTCTTCACGCTAGACACTAAAAGCAATGTTTGATCTCGCGACCCTAAAAGCATTGCACATTATATTTGTAGTCTGTTGGTTTGCAGGTCTTTTTTATATTGTCCGGTTATTTATTTACCACACGGAGGCTTTAGACAAAAACGAAGCTGAAAAAGCGATCTTGAGTAAGCAGCTGGCCATAATGCAAAAAAAACTATGGTATGCCATAACCGTCCCCTCAATGCTTGCCACGATCTTCTTTGGTACGATCCTAGCCATCAAAACTCAGAGCTGGCGTGAGGAATGGTTTATTGTTAAAGCAATTTTTATAGTATTTTTGCTCTGCTACCACCATATTTGTATCCCCATTAGAAAATCTCTTTTAAAAAACCAAGCACTACTTTCTTCTTTGCAGCTGAGAATTTTTAACGAAGTAGCCACTTTGTTCTTAGTTTTTATTGTTTTTTTAGCGGTCACAAAATCCATCGCCACATCACTTTGGGCCTCTTTAGCTTTTACTCTTTTTGCTGTTATAGTTTTTATGCTTATAAAAATTTTAAAAAAAAGCATTAAGCGCTCATGAAAAACGTCTACGGCCCTTTTTTAATTGCCATTGGAGCTTTTCTTTGGGCTCTTGACACTCTTTTTCGGGTGAAAAGCCTCGAGGCTCTTGATCCTTTGTGGATCGTTTTTAGCTCCCACGTAATTGCTTTACTTACCTTAAGTGTTTTTATTCCCTTTCAAAAAACTTCATTAAAACTAAATAACTCAAAAGAATTTTTAGCAATGTTATTTTGCGGAGCTGGCGGCAGCGCCCTTGCCACCGTTTTTTTTTCTTGGAGTTTTCTATACTTAAATCCCAGCATAACGATCCTACTGCAAAAGCTGCAGCCACTCGTGGCCAGTTTAGCTGCCACCTTAATTCTCAAAGAAAAAATAAAACTTTCTTTTTATCCTTTAGCCATTGTTGCCCTTTTTTCAGCATATGCTTTAAGCTTTCCGAGTCTTGATTTTTCTTTTAGCTCGCAAGACTCCTCAAATTTATTTGGAATCTTCTTAGCCCTAAGTGCCGCTGTTTTATGGGGTCTTTCTACTGTTTTTGGACGTATGTTTTTAAAAAAACAAAGCGCTTTCTCTGCTACCTGGTGGCGCTTCCTTTTTGGCAGTTTTATCTTAACGGGCACCCTATTAATAAACAAAAGTTTATGGCCAAAAGGAGTGGCTTTAGTTGAATTACAAAACCTAAGCAGTTTGTTATATATGGCTCTTTTGAGTGGTCTCTTAGCTGTTTATATTTATTATCAAGGCTTAAAAAGAACCTCAGCCATTGCTGCCACTTTTACCGAACTGCTCTTTCCCTTGTTTGCGGTTTTGATTAACTGGGTGTATTTAGGTCAAGAACTTAACTCAAGACAAATTTGCTTTGCGCTGCTCTTGCTTAGCAGCAGCGCCAGCCTCTCCTACCTACACCAACGAAATTAAGTGTTTCAATACTATGAACGCAGACGGCTGCAGCCGGAGGCAAGCAAAGAAGCTGAGATGATTTTTACGATTGCTCCCACTAGAAAAGGATACAAACCCAATGCCAAGACTTGAGCATTACCTACATAATAAGAAAGCACAAAAAGACCTCCCGCAAAAACTATACTTAGACCTATAAAAGAGAAAAGAATATTTAATAGAAAATTTTTAGCGCTATAGCGGTCTACGAGACTGCCTACAACAAATCCAGCCACTGGCATCGCCAACAAATATCCATAACTTGGACCAAAGAAAAATCCAGAAGCGGCTTTCGCAAAGATCGGCATTCCAAGACTTCCTAAAAACACATACAGAGCTAGCACTGCAGCTCCTCTGCGAGCTCCCCACATTAAAGCTACCAATAGTATTCCAAAGCTTTGTCCCGTAATAGGAACCGGTGTAAAGGGAAGCGGAAGCGCAACTTGCGCCAAAATAGCCATCATAGCTACACCACTGAGCAAGAAAAATAATTCGGCAATATTGCTGCGATCAAAAATAGCTTTGTCGCTAATAAGACTAGGAATAAGAGATAGAGGCTTGAGTTGCTGAGATCGATTTTGCATGTGTATTTTTTAGCACGATTTTCCTAACGCCCCCTAACTGTAAAAGGTGTCTATCTACTTTTACGGTCCAGGTGCGTCATATTCAGGATTCATAACGCCCCCTAACTGTAAAAGTAGATAGACACCTTTTACAGTTAGGGGGCGTTAATAGCTAGATTTTTAGTCTAGGTATTCAAAGCATAAAGCTTGAAGTTGTACGCTATTTGTTGTGCTGGAACAATTTGAACATGAATAATCCGTCGATTGCAGCATTTCTACAAGATTGGCTCCCTGCTTTAAATGAACATCTAAGTAGGGAGTATTTGTTCCATGCAAATCATGTATGTCTCTGTCTTTTTCGGGATCATCGTATCTACAAGTGCGCGGGTCTTCCTGTCTTGGGTCAAATATATCTCGCAAGGGGGAGGCATTGACTGAAAAACTATAGTTTTCACCACCCTGACAACCATAGCGGCTAAAAAATCCACGTTGGGCCAATTGGTAAACTCTGTATAAGCCAGCTAGTGGCAGCATCACAAAAGCATCATCACGTGGTCGGTGACTTCCGCGCATCACCCACAAATGTTCATTTTGAGTCGCATCTACACTGCTCTGAAAAAGATCTACGTAGAAATGCTTAGGACTATTACAAACATTTTTCGCAAAATTATAACAAGCCGCTTGAGCTACAGATCTGTCCTCAACGTGACCATCACAATTGGTGTCAGCAGGCGAAGTGGGGTGACTCGACGAAAAATCCACTCCCGGCTTACAGTCATCGCTAATACTATAATTTAAAATTAAACCATCACTACCCGCATTAGAAGTCATAGAAAAATAACTTACATTTTCATACAGGGTTAAATAATCATCATCGGGGTCTAAGCTTTCATGCCCTGAAGAAGCATTGTCCCAGTTTTCCAAAGGATGTGCTGGATCAGAGACGACCGAAGAAGCCGTTCCATTGTAAAGATATATTTGACCATGAACATGCTCCAAATCATTGCCTGACAATTCCGAATTTAAAACAACTTGTAGTTTTCCAGCTTTGCGATTGACCAACAAACCTTTTGCCTGCTTAAAGCTATCAACGGCTAAGTCCGCAGGAAGCACATCGTCTTTAGATAGTTTAAACCACTTGTCTGTGGGATATTTTTTATTCAGTCCGCCAAGGTGTAGTATATTTTCATAAGAACCTGCTCCTACACTTGTAAACGCTTCCACTTTTATTTTAGCTAAAACTAAGTTCCTACAAACGTCATTTTCTGTGTTCAAGCATTGTTCACTACAATTGCTGCCACCATCGCACTCTTCCCAACCTTGATTGACTTTTCCGTCGCCACAATAGCTTAACTCCACACTTGGAGGTGGCGGTGTTGTTACTACTTCACGATATAAGATTACTTTATCAGTTAAGCCAGCTTGTTGAGCCACAATTTCATTTGCTGTGCCATCTAAGTGAGTCAAAGTAGCAGGCGTGTATTTAAAACGATCGGCCACACAAAGAACTTCTACCGCTGGATTGGCTTCTTTAAAATCACCCGAGAGCTCAACCTTTCCTTTAGATGAATCGCAATCGCCTTCAATTGTAAAAGTATCTGTAGACAAACGTGCTTCATTTGCCGGCGTAGAAATTTTTAAAACTGTTGGGCTGCTTTCAACAGGAGTTTGCGGAGTGTTCTGGCTATGAATCATAACTCTTTGCGAACAAGAGATTACCCCGAAGACAAAAAGCGCAAAAATAGATCCAAAGGCATTCATACCTCTCTTTCGACAACTTTAATATTAATATAAATAGAAAAGGCTTAACAAAACGTCAGCTTTTTTGCTCTTAATGCCTTTGTAGCTTTAGTGAGACAGCTCTTTCGTTAAATGATATCTGGTGCAGCCGTTTTCTTCGCCATAAACCATTTTTGAATTTTTTATTTTTTCTACTAAAAAAGCTCTGGGGTCATTTGGCCCACAATCATGCTGAGTCAAATAAAGTTCGATCATACGGCAAAATTCTTGAGCCTCTATGTGCAGATCACCTATACAAACTGTTTGCCCTTCATCTATTGAGAACTCAACTTCTTCTTCGAACAAAGGATCTTCGGTGTATGCCATCTCTTTATTCTAATAAAAGCTTGCTAGTTAAAAGTGTAGATAATTTGTTGTTTCTATTTTTTAATTAGCTAAATACAGCTTAGATTTTGACACACAAAATTTTGTCTATCTCCACCAACTAGATTTCCAAGTTTCTTCAGCTAATTTGTTGTGTCCATCTACATTTGGATGGAAACAATCAAAACTCAAATCAGAAGGTGTAATTTTTTGCTGTGAAATATCAGAGTAGCGAAAACGATCGCCAAACTCATTTTTTAACTGGCCTGACAGCTCTTGCATAGCGAGGTTGTATTCGTTTAAGCGCTCTTTGGGTCGGCTTAAGTTACGGCCCCTCAATATATTTTTACAGTATCCGACTACTTTCCAAACATCACGACATTTTAAACCAACCGAACCCACACCAAGCATTGTGCTATTTTGAGCCCGTTCTCTTACAGAAATTACATCAGGAGGTGAAACCATCATAACTTTAGAGTCTGTTCTGGCTGTTAAAAGAGTTGTCATTATTTGATTCATATTAGAATAATAATCTTCGGTGGAGGTCATTTCATCATCTGTGTCTGCACAAACATCATTAGCACCAAGCATCACCGTCGTATAGTCGGGAGAATCTTGTCTCCATTGCTCGTTACTATGATTAAGTAATTGCGGCAAAAGCTCATCGAGTGCAAGCTGAGAATCATAACTATTTTTAGAAGCATTATAACTTTCTATCTTGCGAGCTGCTAACCTTTGCAACCTTAAAGCATGACTATTTACTGGAAACTTTCTCACAGTTCTCCAAGTCCGTCCGACTTTTCGACGAGTTCCAATTCCAAGACCAGAACTCCAGCTTAAGCCAGGGTTGTCAAAAACTTTAACGCTGTTTAAAGCAAGGTATGAAGCACCCTTAACAAAAACTTCAATTGTAATCCAAGGCAACATTAAATGTTTCCTCTTGTAAGCGGCCAACGCTCCCCTAGTAATGCTATCCCCTAAAGAAGCAATTGTTCTAGGCAAATGAGCTCGCCCATTAACAGACATGAATGACTGATTCGAGATAGCTTCATCAACATCTACATCTTTTCCAGTCCATTCAGTATCAATAAAATATTCTGAAAGTTGTTCAGGTGGCTCTTTTAAATCGTAATCTCTGGTTTGTGAATCGGAGAGCCCATCAGACCGCAATTCAGACTGCTCTGAATTTTCTGTGTCTTTACCCCCACATGAAATCAAAAACACTCCCAATAACAAAACACTTAACTTAGAATACGATCTTAGTTCTTTCATATTTTCCCCTGACAATTTTTTATCGGCAGCAAATTGGAAGACTTTGATTTTTTTTGAAGCGACTTGTCAAAGCCAGAGATTTAGAAAATCTAAATGACTTCAATTAGATAGTGAAATATTTGACAAATAGAAACACGAAGCTTTAGTTAAGAACAGGTTAGGATATATTAAATATTCTATAAAGAAGCCCAGGTGGTGAAATTGGTAGACACGCTAGCTTGAGGGGCTAGTCCTGATTATTTGGGGTGCTGGTTCAAATCCAGTCCTGGGCACCAAATCTAAATTTTTTTACTTATCCCAAACTTTTTTTAGAAACTGATCTCGCCCCGAGAAATGGCGATAGCTCTTGTATCGAATGGGATTTTTCTTGTAATAATCTTGATGATATTGTTCTGCTGAATAAAAAGCGGTCGCTTTTTTGATTTCGGTAACGATTTTTTTATCGCCATAGCGTTTAGATTTTTGAAGTTCATCCTTAGATTTTTCAGCCTGCAACTTCTGTTCTTCAGAATGATAATAAATTCCACTTCGATACTGATTTCCTTTATCAGCAAATTGCCTATTAAGAGTGGTTGGATCTATCTGCCTCCAATAAACATCTACTAGCTTCGCAAAAGTAATTTTCAAAGGATCAAAAACAATCCGTATCGCCTCAGTGTGAGCCGTTTCACCTTTAGAGACTTCCTCATAACTAGGGTTCTTTTTTTTGCCATCGGTATAACCAGAAACCACAGCCAAAACACCCTCAAGCCGCTCAAAAGGAGGCTCCATACACCAAAAACAACCACCAGCAAAAGTAGCATACTTATAATCTGCCACTAAATCCTTAGCAGAAACAAATTCAGAAACCTTAAACTCCTCAGCCAAAACAAACCCCCCAAAAAAAAACAAACACCGAAAAACAAATAACATAACCCAACCCTAAAGCCAAAACAAAACCACCACAAACAAAAAGCAATCGACGAAGCGAAAGCGACGTCAGAACAAAAAGCAATCGACGGAACGAAGCGACGTCAGAGCAAAAAGCGATCGACGGAGCGAAAGCGACCGTCGGAGCCAAACCCAAACCCCAAAAAGATAAAATCGGCTTGAGAGCTGAAGTTTTAAGTCAGATCAAGGCGGGAGGAGGGAGTGTGTAAAACACACTCGACCGACGACCAACGCCGAGCTGGCTTAAAAATTCAGCTCTCATGTCGATTTTAAGGGAAGAAGCCTCGGGTTAGCATCGCCTTACTCACTCGCTGGATGCCACCAATCAGCGCAGCAGTTCTCATGCTACATTTTTTCTCTTTATGAATCGTATAAACACGCTGGTAGGCCATGCTCATGATTTCCCACAAGCGATTGTTAACTTCTTTTTCGGTCCAAAAAAGTTGGTTAAGACCTTGTACCCATTCAAAATAGGAAACCGTCACACCACCAGCATTAGCTAAGATATCTGGAATAACAAAAACGCCTTTGTCGGTTAATATCATATCAGCCTCTTTGGTAGTGGGATTGTTTGCGCCTTCAATGATTATCTTGGCTTTAACTTTAGATGCGTTTTCTTCAGTAAGCACACCACCTAAGGCGGCTGGTATAAGCACGTCGCAATCACAACAAAGTAGTTCTTCGTTCGTGATGGCATCTGCATCGGCAAAGCCTTTTAAAACTTTGTTTTCTTTAATATATTGATCGACATCATCAAGGTTAAGTCCTTTGGCGTTGTATATTCCGCCACTAACATCAGACAAAGCGACTACCTGACAACCCATTTTAACGAGTTTTTTGGCCGCAGCAGATCCTACGTTTCCATAGCCTTGAACGGCTATTTTTGTATTTGCATCTAGGCTGGTACCTAAAGATTTACAGGCTTCGATCAGCATGTACACCACTCCACGTCCGGTAGCTTCGGAGCGCCCTAGGGAGCCGCCGGTTTCTATAGATTTTCCAGTTACAACTCCCGGAACAGCATGACCAACTTCCTGTGAGTAGGTGTCCATGACCCAGTCCATAATCTGAGCACTGGTTCCTACATCTGGAGCAGGAATATCTTTTTCGGGACCTATAAAAGAAAAGATCTCACTGGTGTAGCGTCTGGTTAAGCGTTGAAGCTCTCCTCTAGAGAGTTTGTTAGGGTCGACTCTAACTCCGCCTTTGGCACCACCTAAAGGAAGGTGCATAAGCGCACATTTAAAAGTCATTAAGGTCGCAAGGCCAACAGTTTCTCCGAGGTCAACAGATTCATGATAACGGATTCCCCCTTTGCCGGGTCCAAGAGTTTGGTTGTGGTGAACGCGGTATCCTTCAAAAACCTTAATCTTACCGTCATCCATTCGAACGGGGACACTTACTTGCAGACAGCGTATTGGATAAGTTAGGCGTGTTAAAACATTTGGGTCTAAATTTATTATTTTAGCCGCGTGAGCTAGTTGTGTGGTAGCTTCGCGATATATCTCACTATCGTTAAAATCCATAATTTAAAAATAGTATGACTCGATTTAGCATGGAAGCTTTTTACAAAAGAATGCAAAAATTATTGCCGCCTGGCGCTGAGTGGCAAAAATTTCAAAGTCTTCTTGAACAAAAAGAGAAAAGCCCAAGCAAAAAACAACGTATAAACCCCTTTTACGCCAACCACAATAATTGGATCAGTAAAAGCTTAACAAAACTTAGTGCTCAAGAAAGCAAAGACCATTGGTTGAGTGCCACTGGGGCTTGTTTTTTACAAGATTTCAGCGCCTACAGCATAATCGAAAAGCATTTAAACTTAGCTCCTGGAGACAAAATACTAGATTTATGTGCTGCCCCTGGCGCCAAAAGCACTCAGATCATTGAAAAGTTTTTTGAACACAGAGAAGCTGCAAAACTAAATTTTTTAGTAGCAAATGATATTAATAAAACAAGAGCCAAGCATCTCGACTTAATTCTGGCTCGCCATGGCTGGCCCGCTCACCTAAGCTGTTCTTTAGGTCCAAAAAAGCTCTGTCAAATCTTAGAAAATTGCTTTGATATTGTTTTGGTCGATGCCCCCTGTAGTTCTGAATCATTCTTTTTTAAAAGAAAGGATCACAGACGAGATGTTCGTGACAGAGAAGTGCTTTTGTGTGCAAAAAGACAAATTGAAATACTCTTAAGCGCAGTGCAAGCCCTTAGAAGTGGCGGACAAATTATCTATTCCACCTGTACTTTCTCTGAGGAAGAAAATGAAAAAGTAATTGAAGCTTTTTTAAAAGAGCATCCCGATTTTGAATGTTTAAGCCAAGAAAAACACTGGCCCCACAAGAGCTTAGGAGCGGGTGGTTTTGTCGCCGTACTTAGACACAAAGAAATTAAAACGCCTTGCAACGAAGAAGAATTTTTTAGAAAAATTAAAAATATATCATCCAAAGAGGGGTTGATTAGAAATACCGTTTTTAACTGGAAAAACGAAATAGACCAATACGCCCTAAGCCAGTTTAAGAATCTTGCGGGTTCCGAACAAAGCAGAGCGCTCTTAGCCTTTCAAGAAACCCTTAATTTCGGTACAAAAGACATAGCTCTCATCAACACTGAACTACAAAAACCGGTACTTGAATTAGAGCAAAATCAACTCTTTCACTATCTAGAGGGACAAAGTATAGAGCTGCCCAAGAACAAAAAAAGAGCTTTCGCTTTTGCTCGCTACAAAGGCCTAACTATAGGTAATTTAAAACTAATTGAAGGCCGCGCCAACAACCTTTTCGCAAAAAAACTTCGAATAAAGTTGCCAAGACCAAAGCAAGCGAACTAACCTTACGATCAATGAACTGTCCTTATTTTTTGGTGGCTATGCCGCAAATTTCTGATCAAAATTTTGCTCGCAAGGTGCTTCTATTAGTAGAACATGATCACGAGGGAGCCTTAGCTTTTGTGATCAATCAACCTCTAGTGGATTTGAACGATCAGGTCGACCAAGTAAAGATTGAGCTCAAAAATTTCGACGGAAACACCTTAGTTGATCTACAAGAAAATATATTCTGGGGCGGACCCGTCAAAGACGATACTCTATACGCTCTTCACTGCCTTGATCATCTTGCCTGTAAAGAATCGAAGGTTTCTCAAGGGCTTTACTTTTCGCATAATTTAAACTTGTTTCAAAAATTAATGGAAGAAAATGCGCCATCAGACAAGCGCCGTTTTTTTCTAGGTTCTGTAGGTTGGTCTGCTGGTCAGCTAGACGCCGAAATTCGTACTGGCTCGTGGTTAATGGTTCCCTATGATCATAACTTTCTATTTGGCTCGCTTAAGGACCAACACCCAGATACTTTGTGGAGTGACCAACTTTGGCGGAAAATTGCCTTAGCTGGCGGCTGCAACCCATACACCTTAATGAGTCCCGGTGGTCAGCATGGCTATGACTTAGTTAATTAAGAATCTTCTTTTCTTTTGGTGAGCAAATCTGTCAAGAAAACTGAGCTTCTTTCCAAACCTTCAATTTTCGTAATCTGATTTTTTTCTTCTTCTTCGTTCTCACATTTGTGTTTTTTTAACTCTTTTATTTCATCATCAATTTTGGCTAAACGATCTTTAAGTTTTTCATTACTTTCCGCTAAATCGGCCTTATCAAACATTAATTTTTCAGGACTGCTGCTTTCTTTTTCGACTTCAGAAGGAACTGCTTGTACCTTGGCGATAAAACTTTGATCACTTACTTGCCTTTGATTCATAAAGGTCGGTGACACAATTTCGATTTGAGCTCTATGCAAACCATCCAACATGGAAGCTCTCAATTTAGACTTAGCCGAAACCAAAAGTTTAATATTTTCCAAGCCTCCACACAATTTATAGCCAACAGAAAAATCACCTAAAGAAATAATTTGCACAAATGGATCTTTAAAGCCAGCTGTCAAAGCAGCCTTGCAAAGAATTTTTTCAACTCTGTCCCGTGCGACTTCGTAACCGAGCGATACTTCTGCAGAAATTATTGTTCCGCTGTGGCGCACAACTTTTACAGGTTTTGTGACTAAATACAAGTTAGGAATAGTGAGCAAATCGCGGCTTTCAGTTTGTATTTCGGTGTGCAACAATCGTAATTCAGAGACTTTACCAAAATAAGCATCGGTCTCTATAAAATCACCAGCACTGAAGCTTTGCACAACTTTTAACATTAAGCCAGCCATAACATTGCCCAAAAAAGAAGTAGAAGACAATGAAATCGAGGCCGCAAAAATTATGCCCACCAAGCTCAAAAGCTGGCCCTTGGTACTTTCTCCAATAGGGAGCGAAAGAATAATTGAGACCGTAAAAACAACTATAAAGCTTAAAATCACCAAACCATAAATTAGAGGCCGATCGTCTAAAAACATAAAGCGTTTTCGAGAAAAAACAGTTACCTTTAATGTAGACAGAACTAAGATAAAAAAAATAAGAGTCAAAACAAAGGGCATCCAATCCCACAACAATTCAATAAAATTTATTTTTTCCATTACATTACTTAAGCCTTTCTCCTTATTGTACACTCTTTATGAAAGCACGGAAATCAATCACACCCGAAAAACTCAAGCCATAAACGCCTTATATTAGTAATACAAATATCGTTTTAAAAAAACAGCACAAATATAGGTCCATATTTAACACTATAGGAGTGACGCAATTAATCGCCTTATCTTCTTTCTGTATTACAACTTGACCTCTAAGAGAATAGCCTTAAAATGTTTTTAATATGCAGCATATTTTCTTGTTTTTACTAAGTCTAACTCCACTTAGTCTCAAAGCAAAAAATGTAATTATTGTTAGTGGCTCTTCAACTTTAGCTCCAATGATTTCCGACCTTGCAAAAGAATATGAAAAATTAAAAAGCACAACAAGAGTTGATGTGCAAACCGGAGGGTCCTCAAGAGGTATTTTAGATATACACAACGGCACTTCAAACATTGGTATGGTTTCAAGAGCTATAAAAGAAGAAGAAAAAGCCAAAGTTAAAAACTTTACAATTGCCAAAGACGGATTGGCTTTAATTGTTAACAAGAAGAATTCCATAAGAGAATTAAGCCCCATTCAGGTAAAAGACATTTATACAAAAAAAATAACGAACTGGAAGCAGCTTGGCTGGGAAGATAAAAAAATTGTGGTCGTTAACAAGGCAGAAGGAAGGTCGACTTTAGAGTTATTTTTAAAATTTTTTAAAATCAAAAATTCTCAGATTATGCCTGACATTATTATAGGCGACAACGAACATGGAATTAAAACTGTCAGTTCTATAGCTCATGCCATTGCCTACGTATCTATTGGAGCTGCTGAATATAATAAATCTATAGGCGTTCCCTTAAAACTTTTAAGCCATAAAGGCGTTAAGGCCAGTGTTGAGAACGTAGAGAACGGCAGTTATAGACTCACAAGAGAGCTTAATTTAATAACAAGTAATCAACCTAAAAAACATCATTTAGACTTTATCGGCTTTGTAACATCCAAACGAGCCTACAATAAAATAAGAGAGCATTTTTTTGTGCCCTCTAACTAAAGATATATTTTATCAAAGAGCATTAAAAATATTAGGAAGTTTGGTCATTCTAACTGTCTTCGCTATTTTTGCCTTCCTTTTTAAAGAAAGTATTTATGCCCTTAAAACACACGGCACGGTTTTTTTTACTTCAGCTACCTGGCACCCTACAGAAAATAAATTCTTTATTTTGCCTATAGTTTTAGGCAGTTTTTTTATAGCCTTTGGTGCCTTATTACTTTCTTTACCGCTCAGTCTATTTGCAGCTTTATTCACATGCTTTTTTTGTCCCAAAAAAATAAAATGGTGGGCTCAGAGAATTATTGAACTTTATGCCGGAATCCCTTCGGTTATTTTTGGCTTTTGGGGGCTCATGAAACTTGTGCCCTGGCTTTATGAATTTTCAGCGCCCGGTCAAAGCTTACTAGCTGGAATTCTTATTTTGTGTCTTATGATTTTTCCTATATTAACCCTCAGTCTAATGGCTAGCTTTGAGATGTCTTCACGAGAAGTCTATCTTTGCGCAGAGTCTCTTGGTCTAAGTAAAAGCACCTATATTTGGAAAATCTTAATACCTAGCGTAAAAAAACAAAGTTTGGCAGCAATTCTTTTAGCCTTAGGGCGCGCCCTTGGCGAAACCATGGCTGTACTTATGGTCTGCGGTAATATTCCAAGTATTCCTAAAAGCATTTTTGCACCAGTCAGAACCCTGACCTCTAACATAGCCCTTGAAATGTCTTATGCCATGGACTCTCATCGATCGGCACTTTTTTTATCTGGTTTTATTCTCCTGTTAACAGTCAGCTTTATTTTTTTAGCAAGCAAGCAAAGTTCTATCATTTTAAGGAAAAAAGGAGCTTTATGAAAACAAAGTTAAGCTCTTACTTGGCAGCCTTTTTTTTATTTCTAATTATATATTTAATTTTCAAGGATATTTTAGAAAATTCATTTGCAAATTTTTCTTGGTCATTTTTTACGGAATCTCCAACCCACGCTGGTCGCCAAGGAGGTATTTTGCCTATACTTTATTCTACTTTTTTAATATTATTGATTTGTCTTACAACGGTCATCCCTCTTGGACTTGGAACCGCTCTTTATTTATACTACAGCAATTCTAAAAGCACAGTTTGGCTGCAAAATTCAATTGAAATTCTTTCTGGTGTTCCCTCCATAGTCTTTGGACTCTTTGGTAACGCTCTCTTTTGTATATATTTTTCTTTGGGCTTCTCGATTTTATCGGGAGGCCTAACACTTGCTTTGATGTCTCTGCCCTTATTTGTGAATACAGTTTCAAAAGGCTTAGAGGCAACTCCTAGCAATTTCCTTAAAGTCAGCCAATCCCTTGGGTTGAGTAAATTTACCACTTCCATAAATGTACTCATTCCCTTCGCTCTCCCCTCTATCGTTGTTGGTATTATCTTAAGTGTAGGCCGGTCTCTAGCTGAAACCGCGGCCTTAATTTTTACATCGGGCTATGTAGATCGAATGCCAGAATCTTTGCTAGATTCTGGAAGAGCTTTGTCTTTGCATATTTACGACCTTGCCATGAATGTACCTGGCGGCAATCAAAATGCCTATAAAAGTGCTGCAGTGCTAATTTTGCTTATTTTTAGCGTAAACGCGTTAATTAACCTTATTTTAAAACACTGGTATAAAAGTAGAATACCCCTATGAGCGCTTCTCGATACCCTTGGAAAAACACTTTGAGCCAAGAAAGTTGTTGCGATGTTGTAGAAAAATTAAAGGTAAAAAATCTAAACCTTTTTTACGGTAGCAAACAAATATTACATAACTTAAACTTAAATATTAATAAAAATTGTGTCACCGGCATTATAGGACCAAGTGGTTGTGGCAAAAGTAGCTTTGTTCAATGCTTAAATCGAATGATTGAACTTACCCCCTCAGCCAAAGTGAATGGGGATATATTTCTCGATCAGCAAAGTATTTTTGACAGTCGCTTAGAGCTCATTGAGTTAAGAAAAAAAATTGGAATCGTTTTTCAAGAACCTACCCCACTACCTTTAAGCATTGAAAACAATATAGCTCTGCCTCTAAAGGAGCATCAATTTTCTTCCATAGAAGAACGGGTAAAACAATCTTTAGTCGACGTAGGTTTGTGGCCGGAAGTAAAAGACAAAGTAAAAAAACCAGCGGCTTTGTTGTCCGGAGGGCAAAAGCAAAGATTGTGTTTAGCTCGCGCTCTTGCCCTTCAACCAGAGGTCATTTTAATGGATGAACCTTGTTCAAATCTAGATCCGCTTTCAACTGAAATCATTGAAGAACTCATACTTGAATTAAAATCGAAATACACAATTGTAATTGTGACTCACAATTTGGCACAAGCTCGAAGAATTTGTGACCACATCTATGCCTTTTGGAATAACAAGCAATATGGTTATGGAGAAATCCTCGAAAGCGGAAGCTGTGCTGACATATTTGAACGACCAAATTCCGACACTCTCGCAGACTATGTAGGTGGCCTAAGAGGATAATTTTTGACAGCAGCTTAAGCTGTTTTTAGATAAGCTTAAGGCATGAGAAAATATATTTTATCGAGCCTTTTTTTACTTTCTTCAGCCACTCTATTCAGCATGGATGCCGAAGAATCTATTTATATATTTTCGCAAGAAAACAACGAAGCAGAGCCTGGCCATCATTATAAAGTTGTAACAAAAAGCTCTGGCGTAAGCTGGAATGAAGCTCGTAAAATAGCTCGCAATTTAGGAGGTTATTTAGCCTCCATTGATTCCGAAGAAGAAAATGACTTTATTTACTCGCATATCAACAAACGTAAATTTTGGAAACGCACCCGTAAAAATGGAAGTATTGGACCCTGGATAGGAGGTCTCATAAATTTAGAAAGCGAAAGCACAGATCCACAATGGAAATGGGACAGTGGAAAAAATTTAGATTTTTCTGCTTGGCATCCCGGCCAACCAAACAATCATTTAAACAGTGGACAAAATCGCATTCACTATTTTTCGAAAAGTTCTTGTCGTAGCTCAAAAAATTGGAATGATTTGCAAGAGGATAATTCACATCTAAACCCGGTGGCTTTTGTTGTTGAAATTGATCCGAGCCGGATTCAATGGCCAGTAAACGATGGCGGCAACAATCATTTTTACCAAGCAGTTGCAACTGAAGAGCCTCTTTCCTGGAAAGAAGCCAGTGCTCGAGCCCAAGAAATGGGTGGCCACCTCGCCACTATCACGAGCGCTGAAGAAAATGATTTTGTTTTTTCAATCTCAAATCAAAAAGAGTTTTGGAGAACTGCCAACAAAAATTATGGACCTTGGCTTGGAGCTTTAAAAGTAGAAGGCAAATGGACCTGGATAACGGGTGAAGATTTTAGTTTTGATAATTGGGAAAGAAACGAACCAAACAACACCAGAGGTAACGAAGACTATATTCATTTTTTCAATCTAGATAAAATAAATAAAACGTGGAATGATACTCCCAACTTTAATACTAGAATTAGCCCTTCATCATTTATAGTTGAATACAAATAAGGTGCAGCCCCAAGATGGCACCAGCAGTTAATGGTTAACAAATATAATGCTATCCTTTAAGCAGGAGGATAATATGAAAAAAATATCTATTGCCACTATCTGTATTTTTGTTTGCTGGAGTCTTATGGACTTTTTTGTTCACATGAAAATACTTGCTGGAGTCTATCAAGCCAGCTCTCATCTTTGGAGACCAGAGGAAGAATGTCTTATGGGTCTAAACTCCTTTGTGGTTTTTGCATCAGTTCTTTGCTTTGTGTTGATTTTCCACTATCTCATTACTAACAAATCCTATAAAAACGCAGGTCTATTTGGTTTATTAGTCGGTTTATCTGCTGGCCTGTCTTCTGGATACAGCACTTATGCTTTTCAAGCCATTCCATACACCTTAGCTTGTGCCTGGTTTTTGATAGCCTTAGTTGAATACATTATTGGCGCCTATATAATGGCTTTTGTTTATAAAAAAATAAAATAAAAACTCAAGGTCTGAGCTTGAAAGAAATAATACCTTTCCATCCCTCAAAAATACCAAGAATTCTATTTGATGACTCTAGGTAGTACAATTTTAAACCTTTATATCCATTAAGCAGGCTTCCTTTAAATGATTGGACTTTAAAATAGGAACCCTTTATTGCTTTAGACTTTGATGACTTCGCCGTGTAAATATCAGCAGAATTAATTTTCATGTTTTTAATTTTCAAATTCAAAATTATTTGGCCACCCTTTGGCAATTCAAAACCCCACCAGTAGTCATGAAGCTTCTGACTCTGTACCACAGTTGTTCTTGCTTTAACAGTTTTCAGCTCTGTAGCAACAAAGGACCTGTCACCCTTAAAGCCAAGAGTTTTTGACCATGCTTCTACGATGGAATCTGATTTTTTATTATAATTTTTTAGATCAGCATTATAGTTTTTCATCACCTTGTCATAGCCCTCAGTATCAATATGCACTGAGGCTGGAGCCTTGTTTATTTGATCCAAATATACAATCGACGCTAATTCTGACAAGTAATCATTAACTCCTTCAAGCTCATTACTATCCCAGAGCTCAGCAGAAAATCTTAAATTTTTAGTCTCTGCCATTTCAGTATCCTGTCTATCGTAAACAACTAAAAATTTTTTTTGATCATCACTGACTTCAATTTTTACTGGCCGGTAACTATCCCAAGCTCCAGCAAAGACATTAGCCAAACAGAACAAAGAAATAAATATTAATGAACTCATAAGTAGTATTTATAGCAGGCTATAAAATTTGGCCAATATTATACAATTTAAATAATAAGACGCACTATTCCGCAAGAGGGCTATGCACGTTACCCAAAGAACACTCAGCTCAAATTATTGGGATTTACCATTTATAAACCGCAGTTATAATAGCTAAAATAGCCACCACAACAAAGAGCAATAGAAACAATGGTTTTTGCTTAGGGCTTGCACGTTTCATGGCCATAGGAGCACCAATGGCTATAACAAACCAGAAAAACACTTTTGCATAAACCCAAGTAGGCCATGGAGTTGTGATATTGATTCGAGCTAGCAAACCAAAGCCTGCTACAAAAAGCAAAAGACTAAATATGCCATTACAAATTTTTAAAAGCTTAGGTCTATTTTCAATAAAAAAAGCAGGTGCCATACAGGCAAAAACTACAAGAAGACTCACAATGTGAAGCACTTTATAAAATTCGTAACTGAACATATTTCTTTTTTAGCTTAAAGAAAGAAAACTGTCTAGAATGACTTTTATAAATGATTTAAATACTCTACTAAAGCCAGCAAATCGCCTTCGCTCAGCAGTCTCGTGGCCCCATGAAGCTGTCTTTCATTATACAAAGTAAATACATCTTTTAAGCTCTTGGCTTTGCCGTTGTGTAGATAGGGCGCCGTTGCCCAAAGCCCCTTTAAACTAGGCGTATCTAGACCATCGAGCTCCCTACTCATTCTTTGTCCACTTGAGCTATCTAAAGTTCCCACATCATGTCTTAGTCCAAGATGGCTATCGGAAAGACTTTCACCAAAATGACAACTATTGCAATTCATCTGCCTAAAAACTTGTTCTCCGCGACTTGCTAGCAAGGTCATTGAGCCATCCTTATCGGCATAGGGGCTTTTAGGAACATCTTTAAGGGAAAGTACATAACTGGACAAAGCATCTAGCTCCGCACTCACCCCAGCCTTGGCTGGACCTAAAGTCTGGAAACGATTGTCTCCATTAAACTGAGCTTGACTTAAAAAACCCAAGCCTCCAAAGCCTGATCGAATATCATTTTCAAAATCTTGTATCTCATTAAAATTAGCTGTCCAGTGAAATAAGTTTTTCTCAAAAAGTCCCAAGGTCTTTAAACTTGTAGTGTTTCTTAAGCCTTCACCCTTTTCAGTAAAATCCCAAACTTGGCCATCTTCTTCGCCATCAAAATGACAAGAAGCACAGCTTAGGTAACTATCGCGACTCATCCTTAAATCAGAAGCATCATAAAATATTTTTTTTCCTAATAGCTCTCTAATTGTTAGTAGCTCTGACTTCACCTTACGAAGACTTGCAATTTTTTTAAAAGAATTTTCTACCCCCAAAGTAGACATGTCATAAACGGCCAAATCTCGGTCCAGGAAGTTATCAATGTAAAGTTTTTTAGTTTCAGAATTGTAAATGAGTGCACGCGGAGCCGATCCAACTGTTTCAATACTGCTTAAAACTTCGTTTCTTTGCCAATCAATAACATCAACCATATTGCTTCCTAGGGTACTTACAAAAAGAAAGCGGCCTTCTTCGTCAAACTCTGCATCAGAAGCTAGAGAGCGATCATTTAAGTCCAATCGCTTGTCTAGCCTTTCGGTGAAAGACTCAAGATCTACAACCGAAACAATAGCACGCACTGTGTTTTCAAAATTTAACTTTTGTCCATCTCGCAAAAGACCTCTTTGAATATTATCCTTTTTCGAAACTATGACCAATTCTTTTGCGTCGGGACTAATACTGGCAACAAACAAATAATTAGCTAAGCCGCGACCAGATGCTTCACTATCTTGACCAGGATCCATTGCGAGCTCGAGATTTTTAAATATATCAAAATCCTGAACACTCACCCGAAAAAGCAGTGCCTTAGAGTCTCTTGAGTAAAAACGAGGCAAGTATAGATATTCATTTTGAGCATCTAGACTAAGAGATCTTAAATCTTTTGAAATAAATTTTCTACGTAAAACACCACTCTGAGAGAGTTCTATAATTTCTCCACTGCCTTTTGTAGCTAGATAAAATTTATTATTCTTTTCAGAATATACTATGGAGCTCGGAGCTGTTCCAAAACCTAGCTCAAAACTCTGCCTTACAATATGCGTGCTTGAGTCTATAACTACAACGCGATCTTCGTTCTGTAAGGTGACCCAAGCATTGCCTTCAGCATCTAAGGCAATGGCACTTGGCTCTTGGCCTATTTTAAGTTCTTTAATTTTTCTATGAGTGTTTTCATCAACCAAAGTCACTGTTTGATTGTCCGAATTTAAAACCCAAATTAACTTGCGTTCCTCATCTAGAGCCATGGTTCTAGATCTTTTAGCTTTTTTACTTAAAAAAAAACCGCTTTCAAGGTTTAGAAGATGGTTGAATGTATAAACTCTGCCATTGCGTTGTACTTTAAGCTCAACAACAAAACGTCCTCCTGCAGAGTAACTGTGAGAAGCAAAAGCAGAAGACTTGTAGCCCTGGCTACTGCCATCTCCAAAATCCCAGCTGTACATTAAATTCTCGGCATTGCAGTTCACGGCTTTTAAAACTATTAATTTATTGGGCACAAAATTTGATGGTGCTTTAATTTGACAGTTTAAATTTTCAGTTTCATTACCACCACCGTTAACCACTCCATCAAAATCAACAAGCTCCCTGCGACTTTGAAGCAAACTGTTACCAGAAAGATCTCTTATAGAACTTTCAATTACTAATTCGTAATCTGTAGAAATACTTAAAGCTTGAACGGGTGTTAAGTTTACAAGACTGCTTTGATAACTCAAATAACTAGCAACTTTATTGCCACTTTGTTTTTCTCTAATATAAACCGTGTTCTCATTAACAGTCGAAAAATCCAGGGCCTTATTAAAGCTTACTCCAAAGATAGAATTTGTTTGCTTAGCTAGTTTTATAGAATTCACCTTAAGGGGACTGCCGTCAGCAGAGCTTTGATGAGGCACGATAACACTGCCAAAACCATCTCCATCCTGTAAACCAGCATCATCATCAGAAAGAATAACCAGATTTCCCATAGGGGCCACAAAATCTAAATCTGTTTTTCCCCCAGTTGAAAAAGCATCTTGGCGGCTAACACGTCCTCTTTCTTGCGGGTTGGCCGGATTGCTAACATCAATTTTAAAATAGTGGTCAGAAGCTCCTAGGTGAGCATAGTTGTCTTCAACCATTACATACCCACCACGAGCCCCAGTCCGAAAAGCTCCGAGTCTTTGAGCTGTATTTGAATCATAAACAACTAAACCATGATGTGGAGTATCAACCGTGGCCAAATATAATTTATCTGCATTCAATGTTGAAGCATAAGCTCTTACATCGTTTATATTCTTTTTAAGAACTGGATTAATAGGATTAGAAAGATCAAAAATAGACAAACCGTTTACGTCATTACCTGTTAAGGTCATAAGATCACCAAGCACATTTACAGAGCCGACTCGAAAGCCTCCTGTTGTATTTGTAGTCATTCTTTTTACAATTTTAGGATTATTGATATCTGCTGTATCTATTATGTACAAGCCTTTACTAGCAGCACCCACATACAGATATCTGCCGGCCCAATGCAACCACCAAGCTCCATGATCGTAATCACTGTCTAAAACTTCTGGCAACCTTAGATATTTTACTTCATTAATAGCTCTCAGGTTAGAGACGTCGAGAAATTTAATTCCAAAGGATGCGAGCGCAGCCACAATAATTTTATTAGAGCGACGACTCAGTCCGATGGAATGACCTTCTCTTATTTCGGAATTGTTGTATGTGGTCACATACATAGGCTGGCTTGGCTGCTGAATGTCAAAAACATGAAAACCGCCATCACGCTGACCCTTAGAAATAGGCAGTAGTAGATGATCATTTAAAAAAATTGCTGTGCCATGATTAAATTTAAAGCGCGGATCATTTTTTAGCTGGGCAATAGGCTTAAATAACTCATTAGAATTAAAGTTTTTTACTGGGAACTGGGAACTCACATCAAAAGAAATTAAAGCGAAAAGAATTAAGATAATAAACATGTATTCTTTTCGGCAAGCTAAAGACTTTAATCAAACTTTCGCACTATATTTTGGCACACTTTTTTTTAAAAAATGTCGATATAAAATATATGAATATCAAAGCTCTCATTTTAGTTTTTTGCCTCTTTAATTTCCATCAATTGGCTCAAAGCCAGGATTACAACGTAAGGGTTGAAAATGGCTATGGCTCAGGAACTTACAAGGCTGGCCAAGTGCTTTACATTGAAGCCAAAAATACTGACAATCGTTTGCGCTTTATAAAGTGGGAAGGCGACGAAGCAATCTTAGATGACCCCTTTTCGTCTAGACTTTCTCTAGTTATGCCTCAAAAAGCCTTAAATTTTAAAGCCGTGTTTAAGCAAGCTACTATTAACCTTGGGCTTCCCTACAATGGCGTTCTACACGAACTGCCAGGTTTAATCGAAGCCGAAAACTATGACTTAGGTGGCAATGAAATTTCTTACAAAGAAAACGACAGTCAAAACACCCAGCTCAATTATCGTCAAGAAAAGCAAGTGGATTTAAAGTTAGAAGAAAAAGAACTCTTTGTTGATAATTTTCAAGAAGGGGAGTGGTTAAACTACAGCATCGAAACAACAAAAAATGGCAGCTATCAGTTTGAACTTGCTTTGAACTTAAATAAGGGCTCTAGCACTCTTGAGCTCTTATTAGACGAAGTCCCTCTTGATCAGCTGCAAGTAGAAAGCAGTGATAATTTAAATTTTCACTTAGTCTCAAGTAAAAAAGTCTTTATCAATAAAGCTCCTCACACCTTAAGAATAAAATGCCTCAAAGCGAATCAAGACAACAATTGTGGTCGTTTAAATTTTATGCGAGCAAAAATACTTTAGTTAATCTTTAAGCGGCAGATCTTTTGGGATGAGAGATTCTTCGCAAAAGTTATAAAAAGCTGTGGTGTGACCATCTAAGGCGGCTTTAAGCCGAGCTTTAGGAGTGGCTATTTTTTTTGATTTTCTGGCAGTTGCCAGCCCTCCAATAACAAGGGCGCTTGGAATTCCAATAAGCAAGGCTCGATCTATTGGGTAATCCATTGCTGCTGTAATAAAGGCCAACAAGTTAACTGTTCCCACACCCCAAATAGCAAAGGTAGTCAGCAAACGATTTCTGTTACTTGCTAGCATTGATTTGAGAGTCTCAATATAGAGCGGAAGCAAGCCTAAGTTTTCTCCTTCTACATCAAAATAAAATGGGTATAAATTATTTTGAAAATAGGCATTTGCTTTTTGTCTTTCTTCTACTCCTAGCGATTTTATATACTGCTCTAAATACATTTCAAGCACTACGATATTGCGTTGTAAAATATTAAAAAGATCAGCATGGTAAGACTTATACTTTTGATCAGAAAGCAAAATCGCAGCTGCCACTACCTCTCGAAGAGTTATCTTTACATTTTTTGATTGAAAAACAGCATGAAATATTTCTTTATCTTCAGGACTATGATCTGCTATAAAACTTACAATCTTTTCTTGGGCTTCTGTGTATATCTGCTTTAATAGCTCATCATCTATATCATCCAAGTCCTTAATACCTGACTTGCTCAAGCTTTCGCGAGCTCCAGTAGCAGCACGTAAAGCCTGCGATTCTTCACTTTCTGGCACAAAGAAAGCTTGTAATTTATCCTCATTGGCGCAGACAAATCCAGAACTAAAAAGAAGAAGTAGACAAGTTATGAAACGCATACAAACTTCCTAAACGAATGAGGGGCTCTCTTCAAGCACAGTCTATGAACAAGAGACAAGGACTAAAAGTCATTAAACAGCAATAGAATCATATATTTACGGAAATCCATTAAAGAATTCGCAACCTAAAACACTTAAAGGGAGGCTGCTAAATTTGGATTATGTCCATCTAAATGACCTTTCAAGGCTAAGACTTTTTGTAGGCACTCCATGCCCACACTTTCTTGCGCTTCTTTTGTGGAGGCTCCCATATGTGGCGATAAAATCAATCTGCCTTCTTTTATAAGCTCACAATAAGGAAGTTCCTTAAAAGGCATGGGCTCTTTTTCAAAAACATCTAAGGCTGCGCCGGCTATTTGTTTTTCTTGTAAAGCCTTCAACAAATCAGAATCATTCATAACCCCGCCTCTTGAAACATTCACAACAAATGCCGAATCTTTCATTTGACAGAAAGCCTCGTAGTTAAACTTATGCTTGGTCTCCGGTAAAAAAGGTGTGTGCAAAGTAATAAAGTCACTTCGCTTTAACAACTCTTGCCACTTTACTTTTTCAAAAAGAGCGTCTTTTAAATAGGGATCGCAAATAATAACATTCATACCAATGGCACTGGCCATCTTGGCCACGCGGCCACCAATATTGCCTGCTCCAAACAAGCCCAAGGTAGCGCCTAAAATCTGCCGACCAAAGGGGGCCAATTCTTTTTTGGCCCAATGGGCATTTTTCATAGCTTGGCTGGCTTGAGGCAAAGACCTAGCCACTGCAAAAATCATGGCTATCGTCAGCTCTGCGGCACTTTGAAAATTACCATTGGGAGCGTTCCAGACTGGAATATTTAATTTGCGGGCCGCTGGCAAATCAATGTTATCAACTCCAACTCCGGCTCGTATAACTGCTTTTAAATGTGAGGCATTTTGCAAGAGCTCCTTAGTTACTTTGGTGGCGGAACGCACAATCAAAACATCATAGTTTTTTAAAAGTGTCGGCAAATCAGCTGGAACCATCTCTTCAGGAACGCTCAACTCGACACCTTCTTCTGCCGCAAAGGCAGCTTGTGCCATTTTATGCAATCCATCGGTGGCTATTACTTTAAGCATTTTTTAAATCCTCCGGTGTGGCGTCGCTTGGATCATCAATAACTTTCCAAAAGACTTCGACGCCTTTTTGTAAATCAATTTTATCTCCTGCCATTTGCGCACAGCGAGCTAAACCCAACAACGAGGACAACAAATCCCAACCGTCGATAAAGCCCATATGAGCCACTCGCACAATTTTGCCCTTCAGCTCATCTTGTCCACCACTTAAAGTAAGGGAATAATTATTTTTAAGAATTTTCTCGTGAGAAGAGTTCACCTTTAAAGCCGTACAGGCAGCCGAGGCTTCAGAAATATTTTTTACTAGAAGCTCAAAGCCCATGGCTTCTGCCGATGCGCGAGTGGCAGCACACATTTTCCAATTTCGTCTAAAAACATTTTCAAAACCAACTTCATCATAATGCCGAAGCACAGCTCGCAAACCACCTACTAAAGTGACCGCCGAGGTAAAAGCTCCCGTGTTTTTAGCACTGGCTTTTTTTTCTTTGCGCCAATCCATGTAGTATCGAACATTTTTACATTTTTCCGAACGCTGCCAAGCTCTTTCACTGGCACAGCCAAAGGCTAAACCGGGTGGCAGCATCATGGCTTTTTGCGAACCGCCAACCATAACATCTACACCCCACTTATCCATCGGAATTTCAAAAACACCAACCGAAGTAATGCCATCAACCATCATTAAACAATCGTCTAAAGCATGGGCTAATTTAGAGGCTCCTTTTATATCGTGACGAACACCGGTGCTGGTTTCACTGGAATGCAAAAGCAAGGCTTTGGCTTCGGGATGCTCTTTCATAAGAGCTTCGATTTGTTCTAAATCAACAGCCTTACCTCGCTCAACAATAATTTCTTGAACATCACACCCATAACACCTGGCTTGCTCGGCCCATCTGGCTCCAAATTTACCGCCGTTGACAGCAATAACTTTATCGCCAGAGTTTAAAAAGTTTGCAATCGCGCCCTCCATAGCCAAAGTTCCCGATCCAGAAAAGATTAAGGCCTCCTGCTTACTGCCAAAGATCTTAGGCAACAAGCTTCGACAATCCTGCATAATGGCCGAGAATGTTGGACTTCGGTGATAGCAAAGCGAACTAGACATGGCCGAAGTCACAAACTCCGGCACTGGAGTTGGTCCAGCTGTTAGGATTCTATCTTTGAAAAATGGCCTTTGTTTTGTCTGCATTCTAGCTCCCATCTACGATAACGTAATAACTGATCTCTTAGCTCAGCTGCCCGCTCAAACTCAAGCTGCTTTGCCATATCCCGCATTTCTTTTTCACATTGTTTAATTTTACGAAGAATTTGCTTAAGTCCGAGTGCTTTACCGTCTTCCCCTTTCGGAATTTCACCTACAAGCGGCGCAGCTTGTTGAGCTATTTCTTCTTCTAGTTCTTTATTTAAACTAGATTGATCAGCCCTTATTGTGCTCTTAGGCACAATTCCATGTTTTTCATTGTAGGCAAGCTGAATTTTTCGGCGGCGGTCTGTCTCGTCCATAGCCGCCTTCATACTTTTGGTAATCCGGTCGGCATAAAAAATCACGCGGCCTTCTAAGTTTCGGGCTGCCCGTCCAACTGTTTGGATCAAGGCGGTTCTCGACCTTAAAAAACCTTCTTTATCGGCATCCAATATAGCCACTAAAGCTACCTCGGGTAAATCCAAGCCTTCTCGCAATAAGTTTATACCAACCAAAACATCAAAAAGTCCTTTGCGTAAGTCTCGTAGTAATTCTACTCTTTCGAGAGTGTCGACATCGGAGTGTAAATAGCGAACTTTAATTCCGTTATCCGATAAATAGCCCGTTAAATTTTCGGCCATTTTTTTTGTTAAAGTTGTTACAAGAACTCGATGTTTGGCAGCGACTACATTGTTAACCTGCTCAAGCAAATCATCAACTTGTGTGGTGGCTGGTTTAATTTCGATGACTGGATCAACTAAGCCCGTGGGACGGATAACTTGTTCAACAATTTGTCCCTCGGATTTTTCCATTTCGTAATCCGATGGTGTGGCTGACACAAAAATAACATTTTTGTGCTTGCTTTCGAATTCTTCAAAGGTCAAAGGCCGGTTGTCAAGAGCGCTCGGCATGCGAAAACCATGTTCAACTAAATTCATTTTTCGCGAGCGGTCTCCACGGTACATAGCCCCAACCTGCGGAATGCTCACGTGACTCTCGTCAACAACCAATAGCCAATCCTTTTTAAAGTAATCGATTAAGGTTGGAGGTGCTTCGCCTGCTTTTCTGCCATCTAAATAACGAGAGTAATTTTCGATTCCCTGGCAGTAGCCAACTTCTTCCATCATTTCCATATCAAACAAAGTGCGACTTTCGAGTCTTTCTGCTTCTTGCATTTTGCCAAGCTCTTTTAACTCATTTAAACGCAGACGCAAGTCTTCGCTAATATGTTTTAAAGCCGAACGCTTGCGGCTGCTCTCAACCACATAATGTGAATTGGGGTAAAGGTGAAATCGATCCATAGAATTCATTTTTTTTCCGCTCAGAGCATCGATCATAAAAAGAGCATCGATTTGATGACCAAAAAATTCTACGCGGATTGCTTGTTCTTGCTGATGAGAGGGAAAAATATCTACCCGGTCGCCTCGCACTCGAAAGCATCCCCGATGAAAATCTATATCATCGCGCTTAAAACCCATTAAAACTAAAGAGCGCAAAAAATCATCTCGCCGAATGCTTTCGCCTTTTTTTAAATCAATTTTCATTTCTTGATAAACTTCGGGCGAGCCAAGACCGTAAATACAAGAAACACTGCTCACAATTATGACGTCTTTGCGCTCAAGCAAAGACTGGGTGGCAGAGTGCCTAAACTTATCTATCTCGTCGTTAATCGATGAATCTTTTTCTATAAAAGTATTGGTTGAAGGCACATAGGCTTCTGGCTGGTAGTAGTCATAGTACGATACAAAATATTCAACGGCGTTTTCAGGAAAGAGTGCCTTAAACTCTGAATAGAGCTGAGCCGCCAATGTTTTGTTATGAGCCAGAACCAAAGTGGGCAATTGACACTCTTGGATCACATTGGCAATCGTAAAAGTCTTACCTGAACCGGTGACACCTAAGAGACTTTGATAGATTTTGTCTTCTTGTTGCAGACCACTCACTAGCTCTGCAATAGCCTTAGGCTGATCTCCAGCCGGTTTAAAAGGGCTTTCAAGTAGAAACTTCATATACAGCGACTATTCTGGCAGCCAAATGCCTTGCGGTCAAAAAGCAAAGTGTCCATAATTTAGTCAGTGTTTAAAAAGAATTAACCAAGTCTTTTTACTAGAAGATCAAGCTCCTCTGCAGAACTCCGAAGAACTACATAAGAGTTATAAAAATGGCAAGTTCAATTAGTTTTAATCCACACGTTCAAAAGTTGCTTCCTCATGATGTCCTGGAACAATATCGAATCATTCCTTTTAAGGTGCGTCACGACGATTCGGGAGTAAAGCTTTGTCTTATTGCTCTTAGGCCCTTAAGCGATGAAGCACTTTTCCACCTTAAAACCCTAACCGGCATTGAAGACTACGAAGTTCAAATTGTTGGTGAGGACGTCATCGACGCCTACCTTTCGCTTTTCAAAAGTGGCAGCTTGTTTAAAGCAATAGCTTCCTAACTATTCTTCTGTATCTTCAGGAGTCTCTTCTCCGTCATCAGCTTCTTCAGAAGCACCTTCATCTTTAGGAGCATTTTTAGGCTTTCCACGACCCAAGAGCCCGCCAACAAATTTGCCACCTTTTCCAGCAGCGCCAGCGACTGCACTGACAGCTGTTCCAGCGGCTGCTTTACTCGCATCTACTGCACCAGTAAAAGAATTTTTCATAGTCCCTAAAGCAGCCTCAGACAAATCACCAGTTATATTGCCAGCTTTAACAAACCCTGCAAGAAGCTTTTGTTGTGCCTCTGAAATCAAACCATCTTTTAACAAGCTTTTATTTATTTCTTCACCAAGAGCTTTAAAGTAGGCAGCTTGATCCATTTGAACAGCTCTATCAGGCGAATTCATCTCAATTGCCCTTTTATAAACATCACCATGGCCATCTGTTAAAATAACGACCAAACTATTAAAGCCAACTGTCGTGTCTGCTTCAACATCTGTTAACAGCTCTATGATATAGTCGTGTCTGTCTTGATCAGGTATTTCAATAGTTTTTGTTCGCAAAAGCCCCTTAGTTTCAGACTCAAACACCTGGGTTTTTCGATCAACTGTCGTGCCAGTTTCTGCATTAGCCCTGTTAAGCTCTGTCTCAAAGATAGACATTCTTTCGAGTAGATCTTTATGTTCAGCACCTTGGCCATTAGCAATTAATACGTCTATTGTTTTCTCTACATCAGCACTCAATCGAAAAATATCAAACTGCGCTCCATGGGAAGAAATCTCTTCCCCCATCTCTCTTAAGTTTCTCTTAACAAGATTATAAGCTGCCCAAACACTCATACCTTTTCGAATGGCTAGCAAAATAGCAATTGGTGGAAAAATTGGAATCATAGCAGCTATCATGGCGTCGACGGCTATTCCATCGACTTGATTTTGTACTAAATCTGCACCTGTCGATACCACTGCCCCCCCAGCAGAGGCGGCCGCCTTCTTTGTGCGTTCAACAGCCCCTGGACTGAGCAATAAGGCAGCACAAGCATTTGTTTCAGGCTTATCTGTCCTTATATTAACTGCTGTAAGGCTTAAAACTTCTTCGGCAAGCACAGATGTGTTAAATGTAGCTGCTGACACTAAAAAACAAGTTAAAATAAGCGATTTTAAAAACAAAGATTTTGAGAAAACATTCATGGCAGCAAGGTATTAAAGGACAAAAGCTACGTCAACAGATTAAACGAAAACGAAAGAAAGTAAGTCTGCTAAGTCTTTAAAATTAGAGCGAAATATATTTTTTTAATCGCAAAAAATAGTACCAGAAAACACACAAAGGCTAGCCATAGGTAGTGGCGCTTGTCTTGATATTTAGCGGCCAACGCTTTATCTGCCATTTCCAAACGGCCACAAGCCGATGTTTCTTGTACCTGCTCATTAAATTGCTGTTTCGTGAATTCTTCAGAACTATAACCCGTCTTAACTTGTGTTCCAACAAAACCCATATCTTGGCAATGGACATGCTTAAAGTTTTTTGTTGCCCATGATATTTTATCGAGATCGCTTTCGTAGCTAGACTGCCCCAACGCTTGACTTGGAAAAATATTTAACAGAAAAAAAGATTGATCACGAGTGAGCTGGTCGTGATCATCATCTTTACAAGTCGCAGTGTTGCCCATATAAGCCGTGCAACTTATTACTTCGGCGCTTAACTTAAGCTGATAGATTTCTCCAAATACTAATTGATCACATTCAAGCCAGCTATCTTGTCCTTTTTCTAAATCATAAGGACTTTCAACACATTGATCCTCTAAGGGCTGTCCTTTAGAATCAAAAAGTTTTAAAGATATTTTTAAACGAGAATTAATAGCCTGAGTTCCCGTTCTGAACTGCATCTTTTGCGCATTGGCAAAAAATTCAAAAAGATGAGGTTCTAAATCTTGCTTAAGGGGATCCCTTGGTAAATTAGCCAAGCTCCAGCGAAAAAGCTGCGGCACTTCTGGCTCAAGAAATTCTAAAAAGTTAGGCAAACGAACACTGCCTGCATTCTCTAAAGAAATATTTACATAATTCTTAACTTTTCCTTTTTCAATTCCAACCCTAGCCAGCTCTAGATTTCCTCCCCAAAAAGAAAGCTTGGCATCTACATCAATAAACTTTGCAGCTGGGTTTAATTTTTCGCCTTTGAGGTTTGTATTTTCTTTCGTTACTATTCCCTCTCCAACATGATAGGAGCTCAACAAAGAAATAGCGTTCAAGGGGCGGAATCGGTCTGAAAAAAGCACTACAGGATCTTTGTCTGCTTCGAGCAAACAAAATTCAAAGGCACCAGTGGTATCGGTTAAGGTAGAAGCTTGTAGTTCAAAAGTCCTACTATTAACTGCGTGAACAACCGATCCAAACACTGGTTTATCGTCGGAGTAGCGAACCGAACCTAATACAGATCCCATAGCATCAGCTATATTTTCTGGTGGGTATAGAGACAAGGCACCTAAGGCATCATCGAGGTGCAAGTGATCAAAAGAATCTTTGACTGTAAAAAGCATAGAGGAATTTAAATGAGGCACATGCTCCAAAGCAAAAAAATGTCCTAATTCATGGGTCATTGCATCTTTTAGATTCACAACCTTAGGTCTAGCCTTTAAATCACTACCAAGGTCTCCACCCACAAACTTGTATTCTAAATCGTCGATCTGAATATCAGCCTCTACCACTTCTCCAGTAGAAGCATAAAATCTTAGCTTCGTTAAAGCCACCACTCCCGTGTAAGCCGTTATTAATTCCGTACAATCAACATTGGCTTTACTCGAGAAAAGCACATTATTGATTCCATCGGCGCTGCCATCAGATAAACTTTCGCAAGCTTTTTTAGTCAAACTCAAATCCTTATTAAATTTCAACCCAAGTTCAAAGGGCTTCACAACAAGAGGGGCTAACCACCCAGCCAAAGAACCTTTAAAAACACTTCTAGCTTTAAGGGCTGTTAAATCCTTGTTCTCCGTGGAGCGCAAACCTACAACACCTTCAAAATCATGCATATGAAGCTCAAGAGCGCTACTTCTGTCCCAATGTAAAAGAGAATCATTATTCAAGGCTTCTACATAAACTCGCTGATGAATATATGCTTGGGAAGGCAAGCCGCAAAGAAACATAAGAAATAGAAGTTTTTTCAAGGGATACTCCTTGCTTTATTTAGAATATCAGCCAGTAGTGGAGCCCTTGATTCTTTAATAGCAAAGCTACGAACTCGGCCATTTTGCAGCTCACTTGCCACAAGGGGCTTAACTCGCTTAACTCCTCTTTGATCTTGCCAGACCTTAAAGCTTCCTTGAAAAAAACCCATGAGCGCAAAAAAGCGATCGGCCAGCTGAAAGCGGTGGGCACTTAAACTTTTCGCATCAATTTTGCTTAGAAAAAACAAATATTCTTTCTTAGGCTCAAAGTCATCTGGAGCACCCTTCACTCTTACACTTAAGCCACTTTTAGCATCAACCCGATTCAGCAAGGGAATGCAAACCTCAGTCAGCCCCTCAAGGGCAGAGTTGCGATCTCTTGCCACTTCTTTTTTTAAAAGCTTTAGAGTGCGGTAGCCCTTAAAGTCCTTGTGGACCCCAATTACTTGAGCATACAAAACAATTGGTGAGCGCTCTAGCAAATTATCAAGATCCATTGGCTCTACCAGAGTAGCTCGCAATGGAAAGCTACATACAATCAGAACTGAAAGCGCTGTTTTAACAAAAGCAAATATTGACATCCTATTAACTTACTCCCTATAAATTATAATTACACAGAATGCTTAAATACACCCCTTCAAAATACTTTCTTTTGCTATGTTTTTTGATATTTGGAGGCTTTTTTTCGGGATGTGCGAAAAAAAAATACTTAAACTCTCTTAGTTTTGAAAAAACTCTCAGTTCTTCTAACAATCCCTGTAAAAATTTTGATCTAAGTCAAAAAATATGGAACGAAAAACAAACTCGCATGGCCTTCCTGTGCTTACTTAAGAGACAACAAAATCCCTACCCCGCCCTTGCTTCGGAGTGGTCAAATCTTCCTGGATCGCTTTTGCGTGAAATGAGCTCAAGCCTTAATCAATTGCGCTCAGAAAACAAACTTGGATCTTGGTTTAGCCAAATTTCAAGTATACCTCCCCAAACGGCTATTTTTTTAAAAAGCAAGGATTTAACAAAACTTCTACAAGAAGACAGCTTAGATCCAAGTCTTGATTTTTTAAAACACAGCTGGGATTTCATAAGCAAGCTCAGCAAAGAAGAACGTGGCCTATTTTTTTTGTTTATTGAAAAGTTATTAGAAAACCAGAACAACGCCACTTCGGTTGTCAAAAGCTTAAGCCAGGAGCAGAGCCTAGAATGGCTTATTCAATTTTCGAAGTTAAACTTTGGCCCTCAAAATCTTGAAAGTTTTTTAAAATTATCAGAAAGCTTTCAATGTGGAGAGGCCAACATAAACTTCCTAGAAATGCTTCCCCTGCTTCCAAAGCTTCCAAGTAATATCAGCAGTAAAAACATTCTGAGCAACCTAAGCCAAGCTCTTTTTGTATTAGAAGACAGTTGCAATTTTTTTGCACAATTCGGCGGAAAAAATAGATTTATTGACTTGATCACACACCTATATAACTCCGAAAAAGAGGTGGAAGACTTTTTAAAACATTTAAGCTTCTCTAAAGCCGATCAGGCCTTTCTTGATTCATTTAAAAAAAGCTTCAAAGCTAGCCCGAAACAAGACGAGCTCATCTCCTTACTCAACAAATTAAGTCAATGGCCAAAACTAAAAATTTGGCACCAAAGCCTCGAAAAGAACATCAAGCTACTTTCGTCGGTAGACCTATCGCAATTCGAAAGCATTTTTGCACTAAGCAACTCTCAAACTTGGGCCATTAATGACTTTTTGAGCTCTCTTACGCCCGAGACCTGGCAGAGCTTGTTAAATGTATTTAAAAAACTAAGTCCAAAAGCCAAAGAGGAGTTGTCCGCTTTTATAGCCAGTGGAGGTTTTCAAAAGAACATAAAAAATCTTTTTGATTTTGTAGCCATTCCTACAGCAACGCCCAACAAACCAGCCGCCTTTGCATTCAAAGCTCCTCCCGTAAAAAACAATCTCGCCCCTACGACTGCCTCCCAAGGCATATTGAGATGTTGGCAAGAACTAGACGGCAACGAAACACAACTAACACGAGCTTTAAACTGCTTAGCAAGAAACACAAAAACTAAAGTATTTTTGCGCGATGAAATAGCCGAGAACAAAAAATTTCTTGTAGCCCTACAACAAAGCTTGCGAGCCCAAGAAAGCTATGAATTTATGCTTTTGCTTGCCGGCAGCGACTTAAGTACCAAGATCCTTAAAAAAACTCTTTTGCAAAAAAAGTCACGACTCTCAGCCAGTCTATTGTCCTGGCTGAGCAAAGGCCTCAGCCAAATGCACAGAGACGAAATGTCTTCTGTTATGAGCCTTGTAAAATATTTAGAAACTAAAAATACCACGACCAATATTTACCAAAAATTTAATCACTTGAAAGATATCGACTTAAGTAACAACTTTGATTATACAAATTTTGTTTACTGGCTCAGCAAAGATGCTCCCCAAAATTTTCACGACTTTCTTCTCAGCCCCAATTCTCAAAAAAGCTGGGAACTCCTCCAGAGCTTTTACCAAAAGCGCTTTGACCTTCGTCTATGGACTCCAGCCTCTCCCGGCAATCAATGGAAGTTTCAAAGCCATAACTACAACCTACTCCAGCTTGTAGATCTTTTGTTTTGGCAGATTCGAATCATAAGCATACCACTTGTAAAGAACACCATTAGCTTTCGCTGGTCCGTAGATCAGCTCTTGTCAGCCAAAACTGCCCAGGAGTTAAAAGAGCGCTTTGCTACTTTAATTGAAAACTCACACAGCTTGCTCAACTACCTGCAGCGCAACAACTTAAAAAACACATTTCCCGAGGTCTATCACCGGAGTCAAAATGCCATTTTAATTATAAATCAGCTCTTTAGAGTTATTGACCACGAAGATGTTTTTCATTTCTTAGAGCTTGTTTATCAACTGATTCCAGATAGACTGCAAAAAAAGAAAGCCAGAGTGCCTAGTTTTTTTGCGCCTCTGCAATTACAAAACAAAGGGACCGTTGCCCATGTTGATTACTTACAAAACATTGGACTGTTTAGCTCCATTGCCTACGCCTTCAACCAACACCCTGCCCTTTTAAAAACACTCAGCACTCGTCAGTATTCTCAGTTAGAGTCTCAACAGATTAAAAGTGCCTTCAACAATATTTTTGGGCAACTGCAAATAGAGCTGAGCAAAAGTAATGTGCAAAAATTTGCAAGCTTCAACTTCGAGCAAAACACCTTACCCTTGGGAAGTTGCATTGCCATGGTTTACTCTCTTTTAGGTAGCGAAAAAGGAGTTAGTTATTTATACAAACATAGTCCTTGGTTTATGAGCTGGATGTTAAATGGTTTGCGAGACTTCAGCAGGCAGCAAATCACAAACTTCTCTCTTGAAGAATTTTCTTTCGTAAAAGATCTTAGCCTGCAAAACTGGCAAGAGTTACATGAACTCAGCCTAAGCTTACAAGCCAACAAGCCTCTTTTAAACCTTTTAGACACATATGCAAAGAAAAAATAAGGAAGGCTTTTTTAAAGCAAAGTCTTATATTCATCCACTTTAAAACCAAGCAGAACTTTTTGATCGCTCACCAAAAGCGGTCTTTTTATCAGCTTTCCATGAGAAGCCAAAAGCGAAATTTGCTCAGCCGCGCTTAGCTCTTTTAGTTTTTGACTGAGCTTTAACTCACGATACACCTGTCCGCTGCTATTAAAAAACTTTTTTAGCTCTAGGCCTGAAGCTTTCCAGTACTTTTTAAGCTGAGATTGAGTTGGAGCTTTTTCCACAATAGGCACTTCCTTAAAGGGAAGCTTATTTTGAACGAGCCATTTTCTAGCTTTTACACAACTTTGACATTTATTATACGAATAAAATAATATAGACATAGTACCTCTCTGTTCATTTGGTTTAAACTAAAGTAAATGTCCTGTCACAAGTTCTTTTCTTTCATAACTATTCTTAGCCTTTTTGCCACACTCCATGCACAAAGTAGCGATATGCGAGGAGAGGCCATTAAACAAAGTAAAAGCTTCTTAGAGATGTCTGCCATTGCTAAAAAATCCTTCTTAAAACACAGAGCTCAATGCTACAGCGGTGAAAACATCTCCTGCGCCCTTATGCTTAAAGATGCTTATCAGCTAGCTCAAAGCGTAGAAGGCTTTGTAGTAGCTTTTGATTCTTCTAACCAAGCCAAAGGCGCCCAAAAAGAAATCACGGACCCAAATGATGCCTTAATACAAAGCCAAGAAGAAAGAGCTTATGCCAAAGATTGCCCTAAGATAAATACCTACCAGTGTGCTGAAAAAATCGTAGAAGAAAGCTTAAAACTATTAAAGAATAAAATCAGCAAAAAGCAAAAAATCACTGCCGCCACAACCGATAGCCGTGAGCTTTTAAAAGAGAGCCTTTTGTTTTTGCAAAAAAAAAGAACAAGCAGCTCGTATAGTGGTTTTTTACAAAAATTCAAAAGTGAAAAACAAGAACTACTTAAAGCTTTAAATGAAGAAGAAGAAAAGCTGATAGCTGTCTCGACCCTGGAAAAAGAAAAAGAAAGTCCAAAAAAAGAAGCTGATTTTGTCTACGCAGAAAAAGAAGAAGAAGCAATAGACAAAAGTAAAGAAGCCGTTCCCAGCAGCATCACAAGCAAAAAAAATAATTCCACAAAAAGATCCCTTAATCTTTTTGAACGCGCACGTCGCCGATTAAGGGCAGATATCGATCGTTTCAAAGGTCACCGTATAAAACACTTGGCCCAAGCCGAAATGATTAGACGGGAGCTAGCCCGCCGAAAAGCAGCTCGCAAAAAAGCCTTAAAACAATAGATGTAGATGCCCCGTCTAATCTGTGTTAAATCCTAAGCATATGAATTTTGCCATTAGTGGATTTGGAAGAATCGGTCGCTTAATTGCTCGTCACTACTTCAACAACAAAGATAAGTATCCGAATTTAAACCTAAAAGTAATTAATGATCTCAGCCCCATCGAGAACTCCGCCTACTTGTTTAAATATGACAGCAGCCACGGAACTTTTAAAGGCGAGCTTAAGACTGAAAAAGATCATTTAGTAATCAATGATCACAAGATCCAAATAACCAATCAACGTGACCCGGCCGAAATAGAATGGGGCAAAAGAGGCGTGGATATTGTTATGGATTGCACAGGCGCCTTTCGCACAAAAGAAAAAGCTTCGACTCACTTAAAATCTGGAGCCAAAAAAGTTATTATATCCGCCCCTGGCAAAGACGTCGACGGCACCTTTGTCTACGGAGTTAACCATCAGGATTACAATCCCAGTAAAGATAACATCATAAGCAACGCTTCATGCACCACCAATTGCCTGGCTCCGATTGCATCAGTCTTGCATAAAAACTTTAAACTAATACAGGGCTTTGTTACAACTATTCATAGTTATACTAGCGACCAAAGACTCATAGACAACAACCACTCCGACCTTAGAAGAGGCCGAAGTGCTGCCGAAAACATGGTCCCTACCAGCACGGGCGCAGCCAGAGCTGTTGGTCTTGTGATTCCCGAACTTGCAGGTAAGCTCGACGGTCTCGCCGTTCGAGTGCCTACTTCAAATGTTTCAATGGTCGACCTAGTGGCTCAAGTAGAAAAAAATCTTAGTGCTGAAGAGCTCAACAATTGTTTAAAAGAGGCCAGCGAAAGCGACGCACTCAAAGGAGTTCTCAAAGTCTCCACCGAAGCCCTAGTCAGTAGTGACTTTAAAAGCGAAAGTGCCAGTTCAATAGTTGATGCTTTAAGCACCGCTGTTATCGACAACAAAGAAGAGAGCGGCGGCACGTTGATCAAAATTCTTTCTTGGTACGATAATGAATATGCTTTTTCTTGCCGCATGCTCGATTTAGCAGCGCACATACAAAAAACTCAATGAGTGAACTCAGTCACTACCCAGGAGGCGAGCGCCTAGTCCGCCTGCTCGATGCTAAAATCAACCCAGGAGAAAGAGTTTTTCTTCGCTGTGATTTTAATGTTCCCATTAAAGACGGAATCATTCAAGACAGTTCCAGAATTGATGCCGCCATTCCGACCATAGAACTTTTACTGCGAAAACAAGCTAGAATTGTTTGTGCCTCTCACCTAGGAAGACCTACCGAGGGAGCCGATCCCAAACTTAGCCTTGAACCTATCGCCGAATACTTAAGCCAAAAACTAAACAACAATGTCTATTTTGCCCACGACGCTTTTGGCGACGCCGTTGTTCACCAAAGCAAAAGCTTGCTGGTAGGAGAAATCTTACTTCTAGAAAACCTGCGCTTTCATTACAAAGATGAATGCGAAAACAACAAAGCTTTCAGCTATCAACTTAGTCAATTGGCCGATAGCTATGTGAACGATGCCTTTGGAGTTTGTCACCGAGCTCACGCCAGCGTAGCGAGCATTACCGACTTTTTTAAAAACAAAGCATGCGGTCTTTTGCTAGAAAAAGAAATAAAGGCCTTAAGTGAAATAGCTTACGCCCCTCAGCGACCACTCATCACAATTTTAGGGGGCGCAAAAGTAAGTGACAAAATCAATGTTATTGAAGCCCTCATGAAAAAAAGTCACAAAATAATTATTGGCGGAGCCATGGCTCACACCTTTTGCCTAGCAGAAGGCCACCGCTTAGGAAAATCTTTGATCGAAGAAAGCAAAGTTCCCCTAGCTCGCAAGATTTTACAAAACGCACATAAACACAGCTGTAAAATAGTGCTTCCTGTAGATTTTACAGCCGCCCCCAGCCTTGAGAGCACTGAAGAAAGCATAAGCTATTATGAAGCCAGTAATTTTCCACAAGATCAAAGCTCTTTTGATATTGGACCAAAAAGCCAAGAGCTTTTTGCAAGAGAACTTGTTGGAGCTCAAAGTGTATTTTGGAATGGACCCTTAGGCGTCTTTGAAAAAAATCTTTTCTCCAAGGGAACAATGGCTCTAACAAGAACGATTAGCCAACTCGACTCTCCAGTAAAAATATGTGGCGGCGGAGACTCGGTGGCCGCCGTAAAAAAAATGCAAGCCCAAGATTACTTTCAGCACATCTCCACTGGTGGAGGCGCCAGCCTAGAACTTATTGAAGGAAAAAAACTTCCTGGCATTGAAAGCTTAAAAATGACTACAAGGAATAAAACATGAATAAAATTTTAGCTGCCAACTGGAAAATGAACAAAGGAACTAAAGATGTTGGTGACTTTTTAGACAATTGTCCAAAGGAGCTCGCTAGCCAAGGCGTGCGCACTATTGTGGCAGCCTCCCCTATTTTGCTGCCTTTTTTAAAAAGCCAAGTAAGCAGCCGCCAGTTAAAAATTGATGTTTTTGCTCAAAACCTACACTGGCAAAGAAGCGGAGCCTACACCGGCGAATGCAGCGTAGACCAAGCTCTGGAGATTGGCCTCAAAGGCAGTATTATTGCGCACTCAGAGCGGCGTAAATACTTTGGCGAGAGCGATGAGAGCGCTAGCAACCGTTGTCAGCTTGCCCTTTCTTGTGGACTGCATGTGATTTATTGCATCGGCGAAAGTCTGGCTGAAAGAAAAAGCGGCCAAACCGAAGAGGTCCTTAAAAAACAGCTCGATGTCCTAATTGAAACTCTCAGCAAGGAACTCTCAACAGTGGTTATGACCCATCAATTAATCATTGCTTATGAGCCTATTTGGGCAATTGGCAGCGGCGAAAGTGCTAGCAATCAACAAATAGAAGAAAGCCATCTATTTTTAAAAAACTATCTCTCCGAGGCAAAAGTCCCCTGCCCGATCCTCTATGGCGGCTCGGTAAAGCCAAATAATTTTGCAGATATTGCAAAAATTCCGAATGTTTATGGTGCCCTAGTTGGTGGCGCCTCCCTAGAGGCCAAAAGTTTCTTTGAACTCCACAGGCTCATTAAAGAAACTTGATTTCTGAGCTCGAAAGAGATATTCTCAGCCCTATATGCTCACTCCCATGGTTGCTTTAACAGCCCTTATTTTTGGTTTCATAGCCTTTATGATCTCGGGATCTATGGGCGGACGCGGCGGCTTCTAAAGAAGAGCGCTCACTCAATCTTTCAGACAAAATTTCACATTTCTTTCTGCATATTGTTGCCAAATGACTTATTTCGTTGAATAAAGGAGTAATATGAGCACACTAATTGCCATCCTCCAGGTTCTTTCATGTTTGTTAATGATCGCAGCTATTCTTTTGCAACCTTCAAAAGGAGATGGTGGTCTCGCCTTAATGAGTGGCGGTGGCTCGAGTCAAAATGCAACACCAATTAGCGGACTCTTTAAAGTTACTATGTACTCGGCGGTTTTTCTTTTAGCTTCCAGCCTTTTTATGAGCTGGTCCAAAACGCGCAACAGTCAAAGCTCAATGCTTGAAGGAGCTGCGCCAATTGTAAGCCCTCAAGAAAATAGCACTGGCAACATAACAAAAGAGCCCGTTGACCAAGGCCAACAAGCTCCCAAAAAAGATAATTAAAAGTTAGTTAGTTAATTAATTACAGCTAACATCACCACTATGGCCTGGAGTTGTTCCCGCCCCATCATGAGTACAGGACTCATAATTGATTGTTGCCGACAACGAATCCAATTCTAAAAATGTAGGACAAGAATTATCCATACAGCCTTTAAAAGTTGTACAAGCAGCTGCTCCAGTAGTAGCAGAACCGCTGCACACACCAGCAGCACTTGTGCCCGAAGGAGTCTCACAAACGTACTGGCCAGCAGCCGTATAACGACATGGAAAGTTTGTTCCCGGATGCAATGCCGGACAAGCATTATTCGTTACATTACAAATAAAACCTGGACAAGGATTGTCCATACAAGCTCGAAAAGCTGTACAAGCAGCTGCACCAGTTGGGGCCTCAGCGCGGCAACGCGCATCTACAGGAACACCTGAACCCGTCTGACAAACATACTTACCAGATTGGTAGACACAGTTGTAACTTGTAGCTGCGCTTCTTAAACTTGGACAAGCATTTGTAACGCTACAAGCATAGTTTGGACAAGGATCATCCATACACGCCCTGAAGGCACTACAAGCACCTGCAGCAGTAGATGAAGTTTTCAAACAAGAATTGTTGCTACTTTTGCACGTCCAAGTGCTTCCACTGCGGGTACATACAAAATTGCTACCCGGCCCTTTTATACTTGGACAGGCATTGGTCACGCTACAAGTACTCGTAGAAGCTATCACTGGCGGCGGCGGTGATGGTGGCGGCGGCGTTACAGGTGGTGGTGGCGGTGGTGGCGGTGGTGGCGGCGGCGGTGGCGTGCTTGCGATTGGCCGACAACGAGTGTAGTTACCAGAAGAATAATCATCGCAGTACCATCCTTGGTACATACCATTACTCACTCCTCCTGGACATCTGCCAGATCCACTATAATACTGCCAACCACTTCGCTGAGGACTACAATCCGCAGCAAAGGACATAGAAGACATTGTTAAAAAAGTTAAAATGAGTGCACTTAATCGCTTCATAATTTTACCTCGAATACCCTTGAAAAATAACTTCCATTCCAGTTAAGTCATAAGGCTGCCCTGTGGAAGAATCGATTAACTCAGTTCTTAAGATTGTTACGGTCTTTTGAAGCATTGACGAAGTCGCCGTAAGAGTAACGTTTTTAACAATAGTCTTATTGGCGTTTGGTAAATGTATGCCTACTTTAGCTGTCTTAGCAGCTCCCTGTAATTTATAACGATACGATACAACAATATCTTTTACCCGGCTCGAAGCTTTTGCAACATCAATTGCCGACAAGTCAGGCTTAACAAAAATATACGACTCCTGAGAAAAATCATAATGCTGATAAACAGAACCTGAGTTGTTTTGAGTACAAACTCGAAAACTATTTAACCACCCATCATTTACAGTGTCTGTTAAATTGGAACAGCTGGTTGGCGGTCTTAAATAACTTGCTAAGTTTTGGCTACGAACACCAAATTGCGCATTCGTTAAAACTTTGGCTTGATTTTGACAACACAAATTATCAATTTGGTAAGTACTCGTAAAAGCATCATGGCCCACATTGTCGGCCATCCAAAATTCAACCTCATTACCTACTTTCCGTAAAAGGTCATTATCGGCGCAAACACTTTGACCAACATCTACACATGTTTCGTTGTTTTGCCAATTTTCAAGCTGATAGCCCGAGCGACTGTCCGTACTAACTTGATCTAAAGTTGCATTATAAAAACGAAGCTTGCCACCAACTTGCTCATAGTTTTGCGCGTTGTGTCCGGCATACAACTGCACGTTGACTTGGTTTTGCAATCTTTGCACACTCAAACCGCGACTGTTTTCGTATTGATCCAATGGAGCGTCAACTATGTAATTGCCGTTGTGGTAGAGAGCAAACCACGTTCCAGCTGGAACCGGGTTTTGACAAGTTCCTAAGTGAATTCTTCTCGTGTTATTCCCCTGCCCGCTATACTCTTCATAAGCACCATTTACTAATTCAAAATTGTTATATGAATCTACCTGCAGCTGAGCCAGCATTAAATCTCGACAAATATTCGAATTTGGATTTTGACAGTATTCATTACAATTGGGATTGGGAGTTAAACAAGTTTCATCATTGTCATCGAACTGCAAACAAGAGTCACACTGCTCCCATGCTTGGTTTTGGATCCCATCTCCACAAAAAGCAGCCCACTCTACACGATAGACATTTGTTTGCGCGTTTCGCTGTACACTGGCCTGATCTCTTTGGCTGGCAAAAATATCATAGAGGCCATTTGCATTAGGAGATCCTAAAGTAACATTTGTTTGATAGCGCCCATTACTATCACATGCCACGCTTGCCGATGTTATATTTCCACTCAAAGAAACATTACCACCTCCAACAGCACAAAAACCGCTTACTTGAATTTGATTGTCATAAACCGGGCTGCCTTGCATTGGACTATCAATAGACAAAGCTCCACTGCTACCATCTGTTACTGTAATAACAGCATCTGCAGCCGATTCATTTCCGGCCGGATCTTGCTGAGTGGCTCTTAAATTATTAGGGCCATTTGTATTTGCGAGCACAACATCAAGCTCATAAGTTCCATTTTGAGCACAAGTCACTTCTGCAGGAGGAGTCGGCTGTGCTATTGCGCCGGTAATAATGACTTTAGGCGAACCTGAACTAAAATATTCACAAGTGCCCGTTAACTTAACATTTGGATTGTTCAAAGTGACTCCATTTGGCTCAATTGTGACCTGAGGAGCAATATTATCGTGATGAACCGTAATCGTATCACTATTAGGAGACTGAGTAGCTGTAATATCATTAGAGCCATTTTGATTGTTTAGGGTTGCGGGTTCGTATTCAAAGCGACCATTCACACAATCAACTAAAACGCCAGATTCTGCAAAATCACCCGTTAAACGAACTTTTCCTTTGCCTGTTTCACAAGAGCCTTCAATCTTTATCGTATCGCTATTGGTATAAGAATTGTTAATCGGACGATCGATCGATAAACCATTTCCTGCCGGCGTAACTGTGCCCACATCTGTTGTTACCCTCTGTGAACACGCAAATAGGAGGAAGCAACCTGCAAAAAACTTAAAATAATTTTGGCCATATTTATATTTCATAATTTTCTAAGCTCTTATTGTCTCAAAATTTCTCGATAAATTGCTCAAATTATTCACAGAATAGGGATAGTTTTTTGACGAAAAACCCGTTATTCTATTATTGTATGGCAAAAGTATCTGTCGGCGACCAAGCCCCGGCCTTTGAGGCCCTCAATCAAAACGAAGAATTAATTAAATCTACAGATTTTATCGACAAAAAAATTGTTCTTTATTTTTATCCAAAAGACATGACTCCTGGCTGCACCACTGAAGCCTGTGACTTCCAAGAAAATTTAAGCCGCATTAAAAGAAAAAAAGTGGTGGTTATTGGAGTTAGTGCTGACTCCGTTCAAAGACACCAGCGCTTTGCTGAAAAATATGACCTTAAATTCAACCTGCTTGCAGATGAAGATTTAAAAATCTGTAAAAGCTACGGCGTTTATCTTCGCAAAAAGCTCTACGGTAAATCTTACATGGGAATTGTGCGCAGCACTTTTATTATTGGAGAAGATGGCAAGATTGAACACCTTTTCGACAAGGTCAAAGTAAAAGGCCACGTAGACGAAGTTATAAGCTTGCTATAATCTAGCACCAGCTGCTTGCAGAACAGTAAGCTCAGTCTTTTTCCTTAGCCAAACGGCTATGGACAATTTTTTTCCCTTTACGTCTTTAACCAAAGTTTCAAAAGAAATTCCACTCGTACAAAGCTTGTTATCAGTTTTTACAAGGACTTCAAAAGTTTCGAGCACAACAAAGTTGTGTTTTAATTTCATTCCCTTATTGGCTCCAGCCAAAACCACATTTGTTAGACCATCTTGCAATAAGGCTGTCTCAACCACTAAATCTTGGCAAGGAATAGAATGAGCATAGCTAAGTTCAAATAAGTTTTGACTTTTGCGAGAGAGCTTTAAAAGACCTGCGTTTTTAGCTCCAGCCCAATTCTGCTTGCGCGTTTCTTTAAAAGTACTTGGAGTGCCATTAAATACAAATTGCGGAGTATGAGCTGTCTTGGCTCCCCAATAAAAAGCATAGCGATGCTGCCTATTGGTAAAACTTTTATTCGACAGTGGATCAACCCAGCCAAGGCGATTCCAATAATCTACATGAAATTCCATTGGTACAAATTCTTTAAAAAGCTTTGGATTGTTTGTTAGTTGAGCCAACCACTTTTCTGCCGGCGGACAACTAGCGCAGCCCTCCGAACTATATAGTTCAAGCAAAGCCACCTGTGCCGGCCCTGACTCCGCTATGATTTTCGAAAAAGCAAAAGAAGAGAAAAAGAAAAAACTAGCTAGTATCCAACGCTTCATCTATTTAATTAAGACAGTCTTGCCTTCCTTTGTCTAGATTGAGTAACTTTATACTGACCCCCATTTAAACTTTAATGTCTTAAAAAGCGTCTAAAAAAAACCCTCGAAACTTCTTTGTTCAATATTGCACGCTGTCAAACCCAGTTTCTCCATTTTTCCCTCGAAAGCTGCCTTAAAAGTGTTGCATAAAAAAAAAGCTTTGCTAATTTAGGCTCACGCAAGCTTGGTTCGATCCCAAAGGAGACAAATTATGTTTTATCGTTCGTTGTTACTTGGATTTGCTTTATTCTTTAATTACTTAATACTTCCTGCAAGTGCTGCAGACTGTGAAGAGAATTTTTATGCGCAAATAAATGGTCGCTATCTTGTCACCAAGGATAACTTATTTAAACCTGAAAATCCATATCAGCTGTCCATAAGGATTGCAAAAGAAACACCTGACACAGACACTTATACTTTAAATTTTAATTTGCATGCTACAAATAAAGACGGTGAAGAAATAGATTCCTACGAAATTGCAAAGTTCCCAATTGATGGTCAAGAATATTCAATAAATACTGAACTCCACGAATATTTAGCAGACGTTGATAATGCTGATGAACCTACTGATAAACTTAGTTGGTCTGCTGAGTATAGCGAAGAAAGCAATAGCTTAAAAATCCAGGTTTTCGGATATTTTCAAGGTAGGTATCAAGCTCAGCTCGGCGAATTTGATCTTTCAGTTAAAGATCTAGACACTTTAGTGCTTAAAATCAACGCTCACATAGAAGAAAAAATTGAAGCCAAAAGAGTTGTCACAGCAGAAACAGAACTTAAACTCGAATATCTCCTTGGAGAATTCGAAATTGAAAGCTGCAAAGATAATCTTGAGGGCATAGCGCCCGAAGCTTTAATGTCTTTAATGGCTGCAGATGGAAAAGACTTATATATGTATTTTCTTACGAAAAGAGGTCAGAAAATCTTTAATATACCTGAAATATTAACGCCTGAAACCAAAACAAAGAAAAAAGCTGATAGTAAGAATTTTACAACTTCTACAGAGACTTGGAAAAAGCGCTTTAAGCAGAATCGTTTTCAAATGAGCTATAAATACAAAGAGCTTTTCCCTTTTCCCTTCCCTTTTCCTGATTTTGTTTTTCGAGAAAAACTAAATATAACTGCTTTAGGACCAAATAGATTTTCGGTCTCCTACAAGAAAGGTCTTAGATTTTTTATGCGAAGCCGATTTGATTGCATCATGAAAAAAAAAATATGACTTCGATAGCCCTTTTAGGCAATTTTAACTTTTTCTTTTTTGCTCATCTTTAGTCTAAGTAAATAAGCTTTTAACTCGACGAGTACTTTTTTATGCAAAAGTAATGTAGCCGTCATAGAAGGAATCGCCATTAAAGCAAAAGCACTGTCGATAAAGTTGACGGCATCGTCGGGAGAAAATAGCGAGCCCACTACAATAGAAGAAGAAAATACCACTATAAAGGTTTTTTCTCCTAAGCCATATCGTCCCTTAAACAAATAGTTCCAACATTTCACACCGTAGTTTGCTGTTCCCAACATTGTAGAAAATGCAAACAAGAAGACTGCTGCACCAAGCAGCAGTGAACCATAGTTTTCAAAATTGAGCTCAAAGGCTTTTTTAGTTAGCAAGACTCCCGAAAGTTTTGATAGCTCTGGCGAAGTGAAGTCAATGGTTAATAGAATAACTAAAGCGGTCAGGGTACAAACAATAATTGTGTCCAAAAATGGGCCAATCATTGCTACCAAGCCTTCTTTTATAGGCTCTTTAGTTTTGGCGTTTCCATGAGCCAGAGGAGCCGTCCCAATTCCTGCTTCGTTCGAAAAGGCCGCTCTTTTTACACCGGTTTGTAAAACATAAATCAAGCCCAAGCCTGCGGCGCCACCCCACATAGCATCTGGCTGAAAAGCTTGTTTAAAAATCATAGCAAAAATACCAGGAACTCTTTCGATATTTAAAAAGACAATCACTAGAGCCGCTATTACATAAAAAACACACATAACCGGTACAATTTTTGTATTTACCCAAGCAATGCTTCGAACGCCTCCCAATAAAATAAATCCTATAATTACAGCTAAAATGCCACCAACCACGTAGGTAGGCACCGCAAACTGGTCATTCATATAACTTGATAACTGATTAATTTGAAACAAAGGGATCACACCAAAAAAACCACAAAAAGCAAAAAAGTACGCAAGGGGCTTCCAGTTTTTTCCCAGTCCTTTTTCAATCACGTACATAGGCCCACCTTGGACCTCACCTTGGTAATCTTCTCCTCGATACATAACCGACAAAGAACATTCAAAAAACTTAGTGCACATGCCCACAACTGCCGAAAGCCACATCCAAAAAAGGGCACCTGGTCCACCTTGCTGTATAGCCACAGCCACTCCAGCTATGTTGCCCATTCCTATAGTTGAGGAAAGCGCATTACAGAGAGCTCCAAAATGGCTGATCTGACCGGGAGCATTTTTCTCTTCTTTTTCAAATCCAAAAGCCAGACGAAAACCATGCCCAAAACCCTGAAAGGCCATGAAGCCCGACCTTAAAAACAAAAACAAGCCACCACCCATTAGTAAAAAGACAAGAGGCAAGCCCCATGCGTAGTCTACAAAAATAGCTAAGCCCTTTGAAAAACTCTCATACAAACCCATTAAGATTCTCCTTTGTTTTTAGATACAACTGCTAGGCTCACTCTGCTTTGGCAAAGTAATTTTTTTTCATGAAATATATCGACTTGCCAGACTTGAGTTTTTTTACCCAAATGCAAAGCCCGGGCAATTCCTTTCACTCGGCCTGACTTTACTGAGCGCATATGACTGGCATTAATCGACATCCCCACACAATGTTCGCTTTTATGATCCACACATAAATTCCCAGCCACCGATGCTAAAGTCTCGGCCAAAACAGCCGAAGCCCCGCCATGTAAAATACCAAAAGGTTGATGGGTACGGCGATCAACCGGCATTGTGGCCGATAAAGTTTCTTCGCTTAATTCTACAAATTGAATGTCCAAATGCTCGAGTATAGAATTTTTAACATATTGTTTTGAAAGAGCAATAAAGTCTTTTGAGTCGGGATGCCAAATAGCCATATTTACCGAGGGAGGCTACTTTGATCCAGTCCCTATCGCAAATACAAATACAAGATAATACGAGCAAACAAAAGGCGATCATCGATTTTTGTTGAAAAACTCTATTCTTTATTTTGAAATCTCACCATCCACCAAAAGATCTGCCGGAAAAATCTCATAAGGCTAATTTGCGACTTCAGCAAAATAAGAAATCCACTGCCAAAGGCATCTTAGAAACAATATTTAAGATTTAAGCATAAAATTCAATACTTTAGCGCTGGAAATTCCTGAATAAGCATTCAGGGTACTCGATGGAATTCCAAGAGCCGTTCCAACGGTCTTCCAGATATGGGAACCTTTTACAAAATTGTTATAATTTTGCCTATTGGGATAATACCCCGAGCCCCTGGCTCCAGTATTTAAATCAGGTGAATGAAAATAATATCTGCCGCCGCTGTAACTTGTGTCACCATAAACTCCGCCGTTTATTTTACCGCCAGCAATCATGGCCACGTTTTTTCCATAGTAACTACCACCATCGGCGTAAGAAAAAGCTCTTGGATGTCTCGAACCATCAGCAGAATTTATATAGATTACAGTCTGATCAAAAATCTGTGCTTCTTTAAGTTTTTGAATCAATCTTGATAATGGCAAAACAACTTGCTTCGCCATAATATCCAAATGCTCTCTTTTAAAAGATTCATGCAAATCAATCAGGTCAAATTCAAGGGCCACGCTTCTGACTTGATCTGTTTTTATTAAATTAAAAGCGTAAGCGGCTTGTTCCCATAAATTAAACTTTACTCCTCGGTCACTACGATGAGCATTTTGATCGGGCACACCACTTGACCAAAAACTGCGGTCTGCTGCGCTCATACTTATATCAAACTCTTGCCGACCTTCGCTTGAATAAAGTCTGTTAACAATTTCATCTACAGTGCCATTTTGTGAGGCGACGATTTCTTGCTTGGCTTTCATTTTGGCTAAATAGCGTGCATCTAATCTTTTTAAAACTTGTGACAAAACACTTGCCTGTTTGTTAGAAGCCAAAAAATTTTGATCGTTTACGACGCGCGGAAAGGCGCCAAGTAAAGTCGAAGCATTGTGGTAAGGGCTCATTTTACCGTTAGCAAGATTGCCTTCAAAGTGATACACACTATGCATAAAATTTCTTGAGCCTCCCTTAATAACAACTCCATTGCGCAGATTAGGATTAGCTTGTTTTTGCACAGAATTGTGCAAGCAATCTAAAGTTGGAACATTGCCATAACTATACACACTGCCGTTTGTAGGGGCATTTATATCGTTGCGCCATAAAGCTTTTCCGTGACGAGCGTCACCATGTTTGCGATCTGGTATACGAATAGGATTAGAAGATTCATGACCATGCACCGGACCGCCACCAGTTGGCTCACAAGTGTCGATAACCGCAATATTTTCTAAATGAGGAGCCAGCTCACCCGAAACAGGCGTTAAATAAAAGCCGCGGCCAGCATCACGTAATGAATTTTGGCCATGGTAAAAAGCTAGTCCTGAATCTCCAAACTTAAAACCTTCATCGCCTCCCTCCCCAAAGAAACGATTGTTTATGGGAATATTTCTAAGATTGCTTACTAACGAGCGATTTAAAAATATATGCTGAAAGTTCCACTGATCTCTTAGAGAAATCTCAATAAAATACTTTGGCGTGGTCAGGCTTTGTGCAAAAGCTTCTCCACCGATTTGCTCACCAATGATTCTTGACAACAAGGGTGAAAAGGCCGGCGTTGACAAAAACATAGCCATGGCTTTTAAAAATCTTCTTCTTTCGACTTTATTTAAATTTTCTAATTCAACAATTTTTTTCTTCATACCATCACCTAATCTTTTTCAACCATCCATTTAACTAAAAAAGGGCTGGCTAGAACATGAACTAAAATATCTGTATATTTTAACTCTTGAGCTTTCGCTTGGGTTTTCTCAAAATAATATTTAATCAAGTCGTCTGTAAGCTTATCTGAATTGTATCTTTCAAAGACTTGCGACAAAGAGTTTTTAATCATACATTGAGCAAATTCATCTTTAGAAACAATTAATTCAGCTGCTGCTGTCATGGTTTTTATATTACTCCCCAAAAGTTTAATATTTATCTCACCGGCATGGGTGCCCTTGTAGTGAGAAGTTGCCATATTGTTGCTTGCCTCTCCAAATGCTAAAGAAGGATCTTGTAAACCAGTTGCCGATGGCTGATATTGGCCTTTGTTATCAAATTTTACAAAGAGCTGAGTAAAAGGAGCAAAGTGTCCATGGCAAGAATAGCAATTGCTTCCGTTCACAACATTTTGAGCACCTGGAGGCACCTCATCTAAATTCTCCGCAGCAAAAGCTTGAATAAGCAAAGACTTATCTTCTAAAGGATTTAGATCATTGCTTAGAGGAACGTCTCTACATAAAAATGTATCTAGCAATGAGCCAGCCCTTCGCAAATTAAAACGGCTGGAGCTCGAGCGTAAAAAAGCTTTTTGAGTCATAAGCCCCATACAGTTTCCTGCTCCGTGAGGGCAATTTTCAATTTGAGAATTTTCATCAACCTCGTAACTAGCAGTTAATAACTCTGCTAAGGGCAGATTTTTAGACAAAATATGCTTTATAAGAAATCTTGGTTTGTTGAAGTTTACACCTTCAATGCTGCCACCACCTACTGCAAGTTTTTGCTCATAATAAAGAGCAACCGATGTTTGATATTCTTGGCCTAAACTCCAAGCGGTTAATATATTTGAAAGTTCGCTTAAACCTGACTGCTGCAATGATGCTAATTCTCCAGCATTTAAAGTTCTGCCAAGTAGCTTCGAAGCCAAGTATTGAGCGTATTGAATCACTTCCCCATTTGTAACAGAGACATTCGATTCAGCTATTTGGATATTTTGAAATCTAGTGCGTGTCGGTGGCAGAGTAATACGAACAAAGCGTTCACTAAGTTCTTTTACGCTGCTAATCGATCTATTTTGAATCGAGTTATTATTCTTGTTTTCACAAGCCATAAAGGCAATTAACAAAAAGGCAAAGTGTTTTTTCATTTTAAAACAAACTCCCCTGAACTTAGAACACTCAAACACAGTAGAAGTGACTTATCTTGAGTAGAAAAACTTGCCTCATTAAGGATCGAATTAAAAATATCTTGATCTGAAGCTTGAAGAGATCGTCCATATGCTTGTTCTACAAAAGCACTTAAAGCTGTGGGCAAATTAAATTTGCTGCGAAATTCTGTGCTTTCACAAAAAGGTTTTAAGACACTAAGCAAAGTAAACACACGTTCAGATACGTAGGCACTTTCTTCTCGAACACCAATAGAAAAATCATGGGCCCCTAGTTGATCAAGCTTATTAACAAAAGTATTTAAAGGAGCCCCATTCAAAGGCAAGTCCAACAGCTTACTCAATTTATTTTGTAAAAGCTCAGGCGACTGAAAGGCTAGATGTTCAATCGAAAAACTTGAAGTGCTTAGCAAGGGTACAGAATTATCTTCTGCAGGTGGCAATGGGTCGGTCGGTGGATTGGGAGTAACTCCCCCAGAATTAGAAGAATTAAAACCTTGAGGAATACAGGAATTCAAAAGATATACAAATAAAAGCAAAGATATCTTTCCCCAAAGACTTTTTCCCATAACCGTCTATATAGTGTAATAGAAAAGACTCTAGGCAATTGTTAAGAATGAGTTAACAAAGTAACTATGCCACGGTGAGGGTGCACTCTCATTCAGCTCAGGATGAAAAGCGCTCAGCATTATATTCCCTTGCCTAAGACAAAGCACTTCGGCTTCTTGAGAGTCAAGAATTTCGATTCTCTCAGCGTTTAATATTTCAAACTTTGGAGCCCGAATAAAGGACACAGTATAATCACGTATTGAAGTGTTAAAGCTATCTAGCTGCGATCCATAAGCGTTGCGCGCAACCCGAATATCGACAAGACCTAAGGATTCTTGTTCGGGATGAACAACTTCCTTTGCAAGTAAAATTGCCCCGGCGCAAATTCCCCAAACGGCTTTATGCTCACAAAATGTTTTAAGCTCCGCAAAAAAATCAAAGTTGTGTAAAGCCTTCAGCATTGTGCTGCTTTCACCACCAGGCAATATAAGCCCATCAATATTTTTTAGATCCTTAGAATTTTTGACTTCAAAGAATTTAGCTCCACAGGCTTCAATATGTTTTTGATGTCGATCAACGCAGCCCTGAAGAGCTAGGACACCAATATTCAATTTTTACTACCAGCCTCGTTCGGCCAAACGTTGGTCGGGAGCTAGATCTTTCATTTCAAGACCTGCCATTGCCTCACTTAATCCACGACTGGCATTAAGTACATTTTCAGCATTTTGATAATCAGCCGTAGCTTTTACAATCGCTTCTGCAAATTTTACAGGGCTGTTTGATTTAAAAATTCCCGAGCCCACAAAAACAGCCTCCGCTCCAAGCTGCATCATTAAAGCTGCATCAGCAGGAGTGGCTATTCCTCCAGCCGCAAAATTTGGAACTGGCAAACGGCCAAGCTCTTTTACTTTTTTTACAAGTTCAAAAGGGGCTTGCAGTCTTTTGGCTTCGGCCATTAGTTGAGAATTATCTAGCAATCGAATTTTATTAATTTCAAAAATAATCTTTCGCATATGGCGAACACCTTCAATAATGTTGCCGGTGCCAGCTTCGCCTTTGGTGCGAATCAATGAGGCTCCTTCCGCAATACGTCTTAGGGCCTCGCCTAAACCAGTGGCGCCACATACAAATGGAACCTTAAAAGAAGCCTTGTCCACATGGTTGGCCTCATCTGCAGGAGTAAGAACTTCGCTTTCGTCGATATAATCAACCTTAAGGGCTTGTAAGATTTGAGCTTCAGCAAAATGTCCTATACGGCATTTGGCCATCACTGGAATATTTACTGTCTTTTGAATTTCTTCAATTAACTCCGGTTGTGACATACGAGCCACTCCACCTTGTTTGCGAATATCAGAAGGGACTCGCTCGAGGGCCATAACAGCTGTAGCGCCGGCATCTTCTGCAATTTTGGCTTGTTCGGCATTGATCACGTCCATGATCACGCCACCTTTAAGCATTTCTGCCAAACCGCTTTTCAGATTAATTTGTGAGCCACTACTCGCCATAAATTTATATTCCCTTCTCAATTTACGAATCGCAGCCAGCATAGGGTTTGGATCGATTTTGGTCAATGAGAAAAAGCACTCTAAGTCCCGTTGAAAAACTATAAATTATGATAGCTTAGAGCTATGAGCTCCCTAGCCATTATTAGCGGCAGTCATCGGCAAAATTCGCAATCTCTCAAAGTCGCTCAATACTTTGCCAAACGAGCCAAGTCCTTGGGCCACGAAAGCCGATGTATTGATCTGGCTGTAGATAACTTAGCCTGGTGGCAAGAGCGCTACACTCAAAAAGAAGAGAGCGAAATCAAGGTCCTTCAAGAAAAAATCCGTGAGAGTGATGCTCTCATTATCGTAAGCCCAGAATGGGGTGGAATGGTTCCACCAAAACTAAAAAACTTTTTTTTATTTATGAATAGCAAAATTTGCGGCCATAAAGCCGCCCTCATTTGCGCGGTCTCTGCTGGCAGAGGTGGAGCCTTTCCAGTTGCAGAGCTCAGAGCCAGTAGCTACAAAAACAATTACCTTTGCTACCTACCCGAGCATATTATTATTCGAGATGTGGCCAACTGTCTCAACCAAGAAAGCGCCAGCTCCGATGAAGATCAATACATTCGCGAAAGAATGGATCAGGCTTTAGAGCTACTAGCTGATTACGCCGAGGGCTTAAAAGCTATTCGCAGCAAGTGGGGCGAACGCCTTCACAAATACGAAAATGGGATGTCTTAAAATATGATCAATTGGAACCCTTCACCTACAGCCATTGCCTTTGGCAGTATAGAAATTCGTTGGTACGGCCTGCTTTTTGCGGCTGCATTTTACACTTGTTACTTTGTAATGCGCAAAGCTTATAAGCTAGAACAAAAACCCTTAAAAAATTTAGATGGCTTGCTCAACTGGATGGTCCTTGGAACCCTTGGAGGAGCCAGACTTGGTCATTGTTTATTTTACAACCCTGGCTATTACCTAAGCAATCCCCTAGAAATTTTAAAAATTTGGCAAGGGGGACTCGCCAGTCACGGAGCTGTGATCGGCATAGTGATTTGTTGTTACTTTTACGCTCGCAAGCATCCCTCGCAACCCTTCTTATGGTTGTGCGACAGAATAGCTATGGCTTGCAGCCTAGGTGCAGCTCTTGTCCGAACGGGTAATTTAATGAATTCCGAAATTATCGGCACCCCCACAAAAGGTTCTTGGGCCTTTGTTTTTGAGCGCATAGACAATATACCAAGACACCCTGCCCAACTCTACGAAGCTATTTTTTGTCTCATAACGTTCTCAATTATTTACTCTTTTTATCGGAGCAAAAAACAAAAAGTGGCCCATGGACAATTGTTGGGGCTTTTCTTAATACTAATTTTTAGCTTTCGCTTTGTAGTTGAATTCATTAAAGAAAGACAAACCGACTTCGAAGTAGGCCTCCCTCTACACATGGGGCAGCTGCTTAGTATCCCCGCTGTGACACTAGGCCTATACCTATTCTTTCGAAAGAAAAATTAGGGATCAATCCTCAGAGCAATGTCTTAAAAAAGTCTCTCATGAGACAAGTTTACTTTTTAATCCTCGTATTTTTTGTTCAAAATATTTTTGCCCAGGACAGCGCAAGTCTTAAAGCAAAGGCAAAGGCTGACAAGGATAAATTTTTTAAACAAATTTATCCTGTAGCTATACCCGAAGATTTTTTTGAGCTTGTAAAATTTAATGACGAAATCAATACCACATCAGGTATCACCCTAAGGCTCTTTATGGGAGGTGGGCCATTGATGGAAGAATTCAGCAATGTAAGTGGTCAGCAAATATGGGATTACGTAAGAAAAAAAATAAAGGCAACCGTCAAAAAAACTAAGATGCCCAAGATTCCAAAAGGAAATAGCGATTATATAAAAGTTGCTATTATTGATAGCGGCATTGACACCACCAATAGTTATTTTACGGATAGATTTTGGAGTAATCCAGATTCAAATGCTAAAGCTAAATTTGGCTGGGACGTAGCCAACAACGACCCCAATCCACACGACGACAATGATTTTCTTAACCAAGAAGTCAGAACTTTTAAAAAAGCCCCCTTCGATTATCATAGATACAATGCTTTATTAAATGCGCTGAACCAAGAGCACATGTCCCATGGGTCAAAGGTTGCCAGCGTTGTTGTTGAACAATGTACCCACTGTCAAATTATTCCTATTCGAGTAACCTTAAAAAACAAAGCAAACAACATTCTAAATGGACTAAAAAAAGCAGTCGAGCTTGGAGCACGCATAGTGAACACGAGCATTTATACACGACAAAATTTAATGGTCACACTTGACCCACGTAATCCTGAATACAAAGATCAACTATTAGAGATTAATGAACAAAAAAAAGTAATAGCTTTAATTAAAAACAATCCAAGCACCCTTTTTATCTTTGGCGCCAACAACGCGAGTTCAAATTATTTCTTTGCTCCTAATCCATATATCACATTACTTTCAAGACTTGACAATGTAATCGTTGTTGGTTCAACAGCCCAGCAAGCCCCAGAAGAAGACGATAGTCATAAAAAGAGTGTAAATGTCATTGTCCAAAATATAATAGATGCCAAAGTTACAAAGACAGCTGATCAAACAGAAGTAGAAAAAAGTGCAATTCCTTTGAGGGTTCGTGTTAAAAGTACTACTGAAGTATTCAACGAAGAACTGAGCACCGTTAATGACTCAGTTAGAATTGCAGCTTTTTCTAGCTTCGGCACTGGAATCAATCTTTATGCACCTGGAGAAGCTATAGAGGTTGTTGATCTAAACAATCAAAAACGTATCGAGTTTGGCAACTCACTGGCCGCCCCCTTTGTTAGCGCGCTCGCCGCTGAAGCTAGCTACCTTCGACCTGAACTCGAAGGAGCTCCGGCCAAAGCGATCAAAGCCTATCTGCTCAGCATCAGTAAAAATAGTAGGGCACATTTTATAAAAGTTGATGTTCACCCTTCTGCCGATACCGGCATTACTTATTACGATTCTTTTCCTTTTCAAAGCCTCTCTGAAGAGAGCTTCATACAAGTATATGAGGACTAATTTTTTTTAATATTTTAATCTACTGCCATTATTTACTAAAAAATACAGATACTTAAATGCATTTAAATACATTGTATTACATTTGCCAAAATGATATTGTCGGCTTATGGAAAAATACTCAATAATAACCACTAGCTTTTTAACCCTCATTTTAACCCTTTCTTTCGGCCTAAAAGCCGAGGAAGTACAACAACCTGAAGCAACTAAAGAAAGTTATATAAGCGAAACAATACGATATATAAGTACAGAAGAAAGTGAAAGGCTTGTTCACAACAAAGCCACAGGAGAAGTTACAAATTACGTGCTGAAAGACCCTATTGAAATCGATATACAGTTTACAAGCGACAAAGAAACCAAAGAACTTATTAAAATTATGATCGTCGATAAAAATCGTACGACAACTATTCTTTTACAAGACTCTCAAGCCCAGAACCCTACCCTTGGCAAAACTTTTGGTATCCGCTTTTACGTCGATAGAGAGATGCTTATTGTCCACAGTGATGATCTGAAGGCTCGTGAAAATGCTCGAGTTTACAAAATAGGTGATCCTAATATTGATGTAGCGGCCTTTCCATATATTTCTCGCGCAGAGGAAAATAAAAATAAAATTGCTATTTTCAGCGCGCCTAATAAGTTTAAGTCATTTGATCAGTTTATAAACGACCCTAATACAACTCTTGTTTGGGCGACGGTGACTAAAGACGAGAACGCAATAAAGATTAGTTACCAGATTGCAGATCTACAACAAATTCTACGTGTAAATAATTTTCAAAACACTCGTAAATATGTTGAAGAAGACAAGGTTACTATTATTATTCAAAATGATCGCTCAGCTTTAGAAATTGGCCATCAAGCAGACACCATCCAAGAGCAAAGCACAATAGAAACAAAAGTCTTTAAAAAAAAGTAACTCCTACAGCAAAAGGAGAACACTGATTTATTTTTAAAATCTATGTTCTCCTTTTACAACTAAAGATCCTTAATAAGAATTTACACTGTGTTTTATCCAAAAATATCTCAAGCCTAAGCCTTTAAAAATAAAAGCTTTTTTAAAACCTTAAAATAACTAACTTATACCGCTCTACACCATTAAGTTAATTTAGGTCACCACAGCTCTAAAAGGCTCATATAAGCAATGTATGAGAAATTATTTTATTTTTATTAGTTTCTTTTTGTTCTTAACCCTTAAGAGCCACTCACAAAAAGCCAGTCCCGACTTAAAAGTTAACTTTTCTAAAAGCCGCTTTGTAATTGAAATGCCTTCTGACTTTTACCAAGAAGCATCTACCGAAAGCAAAACAAAAGCTCCAGGAATTTTAGGCTCTGAGATTATCGAATATATCGAAAAAAAAATACAGCTTATTCCTGCTGACAATCCACCTCTACCAAGTAATTTACCAGCGCAGTCAGAGGGCAAAGTAAAAGTCGCTATTATAGATTCTGGTTTTGATTACAGCAACCCGCTTCTTGCTCAAGGCCTCTGGACCAACCCAGACAGCGAACACGCCGCAAGAATTGGCTGGGACGTCTTTGACAATGATCCATTGCCTTTTGATTACGATGATCAAGTCAGCCAGTACATTAGAGAATATCGCAAAAATCCATTTAGCCTCACTGAAAACCCAGAACGTATATTTAAGCTAGCGGCGTACAAAGACTCTCATCATGGTACAAGCGTGGCGAGCGTGCTCCTAAAATACTGTACTCAATGTCAGATAATTCCTATTCGAGTGGGCATATCAAAAGGAAGCGGCTTGCTACAAATATTAAAAGGACTAAAGAAAGCGACAAAACTTGGAGCTCAAATCGTTAATATTAGTCTTTATAGCCATTTAGACTCTGACCCGATGATGCAAGGCCTTCTTGAATATGAAGGTCCGCAGTTCCAAAAGCAAATAAATCTCATCAAGAAAATTCATGCAATACTTAATTTTGTAAAAAAGAACCCCGAAACTCTTTTTGTCTTTGGTACTGGTAATTTCTCACAAAACTACTTTGCTAAGCCAAATCCTTTTACAAGTAAATTGTCTGAATTAAGCAATGTAATTGTGGTGGGCTCTCTTGCGAAAATTGTTCCCAGAGCTGAAGACACGCAAAATTCACTCGTAATCGAAGTATCAAATGAAGAATCTAAAACCATTGAAGCAAAACAAATCATTGAGATTAGTAAAACAGTTGAAGCTATATACAGCCTTCCAAATGATTCCAGCTTTGTTAAAATCGCATCATTTTCTAACTATGGATCGGGGGTAAACATTTATGCACCAGGCGAAAAAATTGAGGTCATCGGATTGAATAATAATGCAATAGTTCGATCTGGCAACTCCTATGCGGCCCCTTTTGTAAGCGCTCTAGCTGCTCAAATGCTTAGCTCCGATCCAATTCTTTTTTTTCAAAATGCAAAAAAACTAAAAGGCGAAATACTCGACCAAGCAAAGGAAAGCTTCACAGACATTACAGAGCTAAGCTTTCATCCCTCCGGACAAAATATAACAGAAAGACTTTACAGATATAATTTTAATTATGTAGATGATGAAAGTTTTTCTGAGTCTCTAAGCCCAAAAGCAGCCGAACTCTACGCATTAGATTAAACTAAAATCGCTCATCAGCTTTTATTTTAATCAGCAACATTCTGCCAATCATGTTTTTTAGGATCAATATAACCTTCTTCAATCCATATAGCATTTTTTCTTAAGCTAGGATTAAATAAAATGCTAAGTAAAAAGTCATTGCGATAGTCTAATTTTTTTCTTTTGCCTAACGATAATCCCACATTCAATGATAAAATATACCAACCATATTGCAGCCACTGATCAAGCCTCATTTCGTCTCCAGCTTCCAAGTTGTCGCTAGAAAAAGACAATATCGATCTGCTTCTTAAACAACATCCACGTAAATATGACTTCTGCGACTTAAGTTTTTTTAGCTGGTCACCACTACTTTTACCAAATTTAAAAGCAAACAAATTAAAGCCTATCTGAGGCAATACCCTTCTGTAGTCAAAACCATCTCCATCAGAATATCTAAGACTTCCTTTTTCTGAATGAAACAAGCCCCCTAATATTAAACCAAAATGCCATCCGTAAACAGAGACTTGCCAATCGACAATTTTAGGAAAAGCCAAACAATCCAACATATAAAATGCTAAATCCTTTCGCATATTTTTTAGAGTTTCATTGTCTGCAGTATTGAGAGAAGGATTTCCCCTATATAGTACTTTCCCTTCAGCAAGCAGTTGCTCAATCAGTCTATCTCTAGACTCAATAAGTATAGTTTTAGATTTTAAGGCTCCTTTAGACCAAGAGCTTAGTTTATTTGACTTAAGACCGTTAGACACAGATTCACCTAGTGCAGTTTCAAGAGCTTTAAGCCTATCTAAACTCTCACGACCATCAATTAAGGCCTGTATAAACGGATACAGTCTTTCCAAACACTGATCAGCCCAAGCTCTTTCAATAACAAAAAGCCTCATTTGCTGCATTATGCGATTTATCGTTTCTACATGTTCAACACCATAGTTTTCTTCGACCTGTAAAGCGTAAGCCCTTAATGAACCTTCCCTTTGCTGAAGAGCTAAACGTTGAGCTTGAATCTCTTGCTGAAGATAGCCAGGCAAAGAAGCGGCATTATCTATTTTAAAAAAATCAACACCCTTAGAAGCTTTTGTTAAACCATCTTCAAAAAGCATCATTATATTAGAGCTCTCTAGCGCACCATCATCTAAAGCCAAAAGTAGTTGTTGAAAAAATACTCGATCACTCATAGTCGCATCAACTCGAAAAGCATTCCAATGTTGAGCTATGGTTAATAAAAAACTAGCGGATACATTTATTCGCGAAGCCTCAGATTCAAGTGTGTCTAAATTTTCGTTACCAACAAGAGTTAAGTAATATTGATCAAGCTCATTTAACCAAGACTCTACATGAGCTTCTACTTCAGCATATCCATCCTCAGTGCTTCTTCTAAAATTCTGCAAAATCAATTCAAAACGCTCTTGATCAGAAATTTCTAGACCGCTAGCAATTTGAAATTTTTCACGAGCAACCGCTTTAAAAGCTTCGAAGCGAAAAAATCTTTCAAAAACAAAAGCACGTACATAAGCCAAAGCTTCTTGAGGGCTTGCAAATAAATCCGCCATCCCCTCCGCCACGGTCTTTAATGTTTCAACATCTGCAGCATTTAGATCTAAGCTTTCAATATGAAATTCAGGAGCTTCTAAGCTCGCAGCTGCTAAAATCTCGGAAGGACGACTGTCTCCAGCTTGAGCTGCTAACAAATCTTGCAAAGCTGCATTTGGATCTTGACCATTAGCAGCGCCGACATGCAAGCCTTCCTCACAATCCACTTCACTCTTTTCTTCTTCAGCAAATGAAGAACTTATAAACGATGAAAAAATAAGTACAATTCCTAGAACTAGAGACATAGCTAAGGACAAGGTAGTGAAACATATTTTTCAGTCAATACTTTAAGTAAAACAAAGCACTTGAGACGTATAAACACCTGATTTATAAGATATTTTTAAAACGAAGCTGGTAGGCCGTACCACAGTATGGGGTCACAACAACAAAAAGCTACCGATCAAAAACTTGTTTTTGAAGCAGCTGAATGGATCTTTTGCGTCAGATCAAGGCAGGAGGAGGGAGTGCGCACAACACACTCGACCAACGACAACGCAGAGCTAGCATAAAAAGATTTATCCCATTAAACACCCCGATTTTTGAAGCAGCTGAACGGATCTTTTGCGTCAGATCAAGGCAGGAGGAGGGAGTGTGTACAACACACTCGACCGACGACAACGCAGAGCTAGCGCAAAAGATCCGTTCAGCTGCTTCAAAAACCGGTGGGGTGCCAGGTTGTTTTGTATTCCACAGCTTGCGCGATAGATTCAATACTCCGCCCATTCGCAGGAGCTCGAAAAACTCTCTTAAGATTATGAATGGCTTCTCCTTTAACAAGAGCTAGATCCTTATCTTCGAGCAAAGTAATATACAAAACATCCATATGCGAAGCCGCCACAGGCATGAGTTCATCATTGGAAGCACTTAAAAGGTTTACAACACCAGCGGGCACATCGGAAGTAGCTAATACTTCTGCAAAAGGAGAAAGCAATAGAGCACATGTTGGAGATTGTAAAACAGTAACAACGTTACCCGTAGCCAATAGGGCTGCTAACTCGTTACAAAGTTCTACAAACTTAGTACTGCTGCCTTCGGCGAGTACGCCGCTGCCAATTGCTTCTGGAAAAGTAAAGTTATGTTGAGAGCCTTGCACTGGATTTAAACTTGCTAAAACCTGCGAATATTTATCCGCAAAACCAGCATAGTAAACAAAAGCAGCGATGGCTTGCTCAAGGGTTTTGTTAGCTTTTGATTTTGAATAGCCCAGTATAGAAATAAAAATTTCTTCAAACTCGCCTCGGCGCATTTCTAGATTTTCGGCAATGCGATAAAGAATTTGTCCTCGATTATAGGCGCTACGAGCAGCCCATGGGCCTTCGGCTTTTTTATTGGCTTCAATAGAGGCGCGAAAATCTTTTCGAGAGGCCTGGCAGTAATGAGCGCTCACTTTTGTTTTGGAAGCAGCAAAGTATTGAGGGGCCACGCGGCCCGATTCACTACGAGGAAATTTTCCGCCAATAAATAATTTTATAGTTTTTTTAACTTTCATGATTGTAACTCCACATAAGCACTTAAGCCTTGGCGACCACCTTCTCGGCCTTGACCACTTTCTTTGTAACCTCCAAAAGGTGAAGTTGGATCAAATTTGTTATAAGTGTTTGACCAGATAACTCCTGCTTTTAAAGCCTTAGCTACTTGTAAAATTTTAGAGCCTTTTTCGCTCCAAACACCTGCCGCCAACCCGTAGGGACTGTTGTTGGCTTTGGCGATGGCCTCTTCTGGATTGCGAAAGCTTTGTATACTTAGGACAGGTCCGAAAATTTCTGAACGAGCGACCACGCTGGCCGAAGAAACCCCATTAAAAAAACTTGGTTTGTAAAAATAGCCTTGAGAAGGCAAAGAGCAAGTTTTGCTTTGGTAAAAATCAAGTCCTTCTTTTTTGCCGGCATCAACAATTTGATTGATTTTGTCTAATTGTTCTTTAGAGTTTATAGCGCCCACATCTGTGTTTTTATCTAAGGGATCGCCAACTCTTAGCTGCTGCATTCTTCTTTTTAATTTTTTAAGAAAGATATCTTTAATGTTTTCTTCAATAAGCAAGCGCGAACCAGCACAACACACATGGCCTTGGTTAAAGTAAATACCGTTGATCACTCCTTCGACGGCTTGATCTATAGCGGCGTCTTCAAAAACAATATTGGCAGACTTGCCACCTAGCTCTAGAGTGACGCGCTTGTTAGAGGAAGCTACAGATTTAGCAATCAGCTTGCCAACTTCATTTGAGCCAGTGAAAGCCACTTTGTTTACATCCTTGTGATTAACAAGGGCGGCTCCAACTTCGCCAGCTCCTGTGACTATATTAACAACACCATCAGGAAGTTCAGCTTCTTGAAAAATTTCTGCCAAATGCATAATAGAGGCACTCGTTGTTTCGGCAGGTTTAATCACCACCGTATTACCAGTGGCTAAAGCGGGGGCAATTTTCCAGGCGGCCATAAGTAGTGGAAAGTTCCATGGAATAACCTGGCCGACCACACCAATGGGGCTAGCTTTTTGGCCTGGGAAAGCATATTGCAGCTTATCAGCCCAGCCCGCGTGATAAAAAAAGTGAGCGGCCACCAAGGGAAGGTCAACATCGCGAGATTCCTTAATGGGTTTGCCTCCATCCATAGTTTCAAGCACCGCTAACTCTCTAGATTTTTCTTGTATTAAGCGGGCGATTCTAAACAAATAATACGAACGTTCTCTAGCAGAGATTTTAGACCAAGTTTTATTGTAGGCGTTTTTGGCACTTGCCACTGCTTTATCAACATCCTTTTTACTAGCAAGTGCGATTTTGCAAAGCTTTTTTCCAGTTGCGGGATTTATAGAATTAAAAGTTTTCTTTTGGCTGGCATCACAGAATTTACCGTTTATGTACAACTGATAAGCTTCTTTGACTTTTACTACCGAGCTCGCCTGGGGAGCTTTGCTATAAGCAAAATTAAAATCTTCTTCTTTGGCGAGGGTGGCACCTGCATGATTTTTATTGGTAGTTTTCTTTTTTACTTTAGATTTTTTTTTGATTTTTTGTGTTTTCATTTTTTGTGTTCTCAATCAATTGAAAAGGCTTCGTGGTAGTAATAACGGCCTGTTAACTGTTTAAATATTTGTCTAAGCACATCATTCAGCAGAGTGCTGGCTCCAAAACGAAAGAGCTCCGGCGTCATCCAGGCCTTGCCTAAGGTTTCGTTCAGCATAACCAAATATTGAATAGCTTGTTTAGCAGTTCTAATTCCTCCAGCGGGCTTCATTCCAACTATTTGACCTGTTTGATCGTAGTAATCTTGAATAGCTTGCAACATGACAAGGGTGCTTCCAAGAGTGGCTCCTGGAGAAACTTTTCCGGTAGATGTTTTAATAAAGTCGGCACCTGCTTCCATGGCCAAATGGGAAGCCAAACGAATCTTATCGTAGGTTTTAAGTTCGCCGGTTTCTAAAATAACTTTTAAATGAACCTGCCCACAAATTTCTTTAATGCAGACAATTTCATCAAAAACTTTTTGATAGTCGCCACTCAAAAATGCATCGCGATCTATAACCATATCAATTTCGTCGGCCCCAGATTTTATCGCAAATTCCACATCGGCTTTTTTTAACTTAAGAGGCAGCTGACCGGCTGGAAAAGCTGTTGCTACCGAAGCCACTTGCACACCTGATCCTTTTAATCTTGCGGCTGCTTCTTTTACAAAGCTTGGATAGACACAAACAGCAGCTACCTGCGGAAAATAATCATAGGTATTAAAATGATTTAAAAATACATTTTTTAGCTCGCCATCAACTGGACTCAAAGCCCGAGCACACAACTGCTCCACTTTTCCGCTGGTATCAGCGCCTTCCAGAGTTGTTAAATCGATCATTTTAATAATCTGAATGAGAGCTCGCATTTTTGATTCTTTTTTTATGCTGCGCTTACAGAAGTATTGGGTGCGCTCTTCCACACCTACTGCGTCCACAGGAATACGCTCTATAAATAGATTTTTCGCTCCATTACTTTTTAGTCGAATTAGAGACATAATCTATGTTTTTATCTCCTTCATAGCTGGTGTCTAGCTTTTTTTGCCCTCTAAATTCCTTGACTATTTTGCGAAAAAGGCCTACAATGCGGTACACAACAAAATGACAAAATATTCCGCTATATGTCTGTTTTTATTGAGTTTTTATTTAAACCCTAAAACAGCCTACACCCAAGAATGGGTCCATACATACACGTACTTTGGAGGCGAAAAAAAAATTGCCGTAGACCAGCAGCTACAAACAGCTTTTGAGCTAGAAGCTGCCAGCTACGACCCCTGGCTCAGCACGATCGCAGCCGGTCTTGAGAGCCGGGAATACTCTATTAACAAAGATAGCTTTCAGAAGTTATCTTTGGCTTTTGACCAAAAAAAGGCTGCCCACTTAAAACACCCTTTCGATAAAGCCTATTATCCAAAAACTCCGCCTATTTATTACAGAGAAAACCTAAATAGTGAAAGACTCTATATAATATTTTCTTCTAGCTACAGCTCTTGGAAAAACGGTACCTGGATAAAAAAAGTTATCCACCTTTTAGATAAAATACATAGCAAAAAAGCAAACATAATTGTAACTCCAGGCTACCAAGTACCAGGTGAAACCTTAAAAGAAGGAGCTCCCCCTTTAACCGATCCCACAGGAATTTTTGTTGCTTATGATCTTTACAATAGAATTTCGCAATTCCTAAGTAAAAAAAGCCATATTAAACAAAGTGGAGTGCTCGGGCTTTCTGGAGGCGCCAATATAGCAATGGCTCTTTTAAATGCCGAAAGTGATTACAAAGGAGAGTCCATCAACTTAGGCGCTTTGCTTTTTAGTCCAGTTGTACAAACGTCTCACACCTGCAAAGTTGTTGATTCCCATGCCAAAGCAGCTATAGACGGCGGACTTGATCCAAAAGACTATGCAACTTCACCCTCACAAATTGCAGGCTCAGTTAGTCTTGACGCAATTCGAATTCTATCCCCTCTCCCAAGCTTCTTCATAAAAAAGAGAGACAACAAAGATTATCAAAGTTACCTAGACGCTGAAACGCAGGATCCTAAGTTTGCAGAGAGCATCCATAGTCTTTTTGCTAATGAGTTTGTTGCCTATGATCTAAAAAAAATTATTGAATCTACTCAGGCCACTGATTATTCCTGGGATCCAAAGGCTCACAACAACAAAAGAGCCAATATAGAAAATGATCAGTTTGTGAGTGGATGGGGATACCAACATTTCTATGGAGACTATCTTTTTAATCGTTTAAAAAAAGAAAAATGGGTCGCAAGCAACAGTGACTTTGATGATTTAGCTTTAAATCAATTTAGGGAAGACGTTAACAAGCCCGTACTAGTTGTATTCAGCAAAGACGACATAACTCAAAATATGGACCACTTAGACTATACAAAATTTAAAAAAACTGGCCAAATACTCCAAGACGACAACATTACTGAGCTATTAGCTGAGCTTAACGAGCATCCATCTATCAACATCTTCAACCCACACTTTGGTGGTCATATGGCTTATTTTCTAGATACTGATTGGCTTGAGAATACTTTAAAGGTGTTTTTTAATGTTAAATAAGAAAAGCAAAGTTCACTCCTCATGTTTTTTTAACATCGCCCTCCTGTTCTTGAGCATAGGCGCTCTTCCAGGGCCTGCTTTTGCTGCATCTAGCTCTAGTAATTTACAAGATTTTGATGGATGTGAAGAACACTTACTTGCTCAAAGCGAAGAACTAGCCAAGGTTGTGCACAAGAAATTGGAAAGCTATGGTTTTGCGCCAGCAAGTTTCCAAATATCTTCCTCAAATCAATTTCAGTCGACCCCTCTTTTAAAACTTACGCTAGACAGAAGCTTTCAAGAAAGTAATAAGAAAGGCAAGTTTTGGAGTGTGCCGAAAAATCATACTGAATTCATTGGCGCCATTATTGCCGCGCTTTCAGAGCTACATATTCCGCTTCTTGATATATCAGACATTTTTCCCCCATCTTCAAAACAAATATTGATTGCAAGTCCCCCTAAAAGAATTCCTTTTGAGAAATTTAAAAAAAGGACCTATGGGGTCGGCTACGGCAAGTATAAGTTAAAAAAAGTTGCAACCGATTACAAAGACATACTCAGAAAATATTTAGCTCCCCTTCCCCTTATGACTATAAGACAAGTGCCTAGTATACAAAATACAATTACAATTTCTCTTAACCCAAAGCAAGAACTTGCTATTGATGATATCTTTGCCCTTCTAGGCGCCTCCGCTATAGCTCTTGCTTCTTTAGTAGAAGATTCTGCTAACTTTCAAATTGGTTTTTTTGATAAAGAAGATAACTTTAACCCAGCCCAGCTCTTTGTTTTAAACAAAACAACAGCGCAAGATTAAAACTCTACATGAGCTGCTCATATCTTTTTTCTATATGAGTTGTATTTACATATTTTAACTTAGAATTTTGTGGATCGACCAGCACATCTATTTCATCTCCCAGACTAGCTAAATTCAAAACTAGTGGATTGAACCAAAGATTGTCGCTTTTTACGGTTTCAGCTTTGTTTGTTCTTCTGTCTATCCACTGACATTCAATCACAAATGGAGACTTACCATTAATTCTTAAAGAGGTATTTTTATATACATCTGAAATTTTTGCTTTCTGAACACGTCCATACCTCAAAAGACGCAATTTTAATTTTTTACGTTTTTGTATTCGCAGAAAAAAAAACAAACCGGCAAACACTGCAACAAGACCTATCAGAGCAAACATAAACTCTTTAAACCAAAGCTGAAAAAATGTGTTTATCCTTGCATTTGAGGGTGACTCGGGATCAACATACAATTCAACAGTTTCTCCTATTTTATATTGGCAACTCGAAGAGCCGTGATCTGAGTAATACTGATGCTTTTGACTTTCAAAGAGATAATCAACTACAGGCCTGCATTGACGACTGCCTTTCTTAGTTCTTGTAAATGTATTATGAACTACAGTTCCCTTTACCTTAACTCCAGCATCAACAATTTTTTTAGTGGATTGAAAAAAAGTAAAAGCCAGCGCAAGAAAAATAGATCCCACAACAATTGGCAAAAGATAAAAATAATTTTTCATTAAATCAGGTTAACACTCAAGCAATAGTTAGAGTCAATATATTTTCGCAAAACAAGCCATCTAGTCAACAAAAACACAAGCTTAACATAAAGCGATAATTAATAGCTAATAGTTATACAGTCTTGAGTTTTAATAGTTTTTAACTATCAGTATATACCTATTTTATATTGGCAATCCGATTGAAAATGTCCGATGATGATTGCAAATGGTAATAAAACCATAAAATTTAAAGGAGAAAAAATGGAAACATTAATCAATACCAAAATGCCTGATTTCAAAGCACAAGCTTATCACAATGGTGAGTTTAAAGAGGTAAACTCTAAAGACCTAGAAGGAAAATGGTCTATCTTTTTCTTCTATCCAGCAGACTTTACATTTGTTTGCCCTACTGAGCTTGGCGACGTAGCCGACAAATATGCTGAGTTTCAAAAAATGGGAGTAGAAGTGTATTCTGTAAGCACCGATACCCATTTCACCCACAAAGCCTGGCATGATGCCTCTGAAACAATCAAAAAGATCAACTACCCCATGTTAGCTGATCCAACAGGTCACCTATCGCGATCTTTCGGTGTTTACATCGAAGAAGAAGGCTTAGCCTACCGTGGAACTTTTTTGGTCAATCCAGAAGGCGAAATAAAACTAGCAGAAATACAAGACAACGGTATTGGACGTAACGCTGACGAGCTTATGAGAAAAGTTCAAGCAGCTCAGTTCATTCGAGAAAACCCAGACGAAGTCTGTCCTGCCAAATGGACACCAGGCAAAGCCACTCTTAAGCCTGGACTGGACTTAGTCGGAAAGATTTAATTTTTTAGCTCACTAAAGATTGCGCGCTATTTAAAATAGCGCGCTCCTACTGGAAGGAAGTGCACTCATGCTCGACAACAACATCATCAAACAACTTACTGAAGTTTTTAAAGCTTTAAGCTCCGAAATAACACTTAGCTATGATGACTCCAATCACAGCAAACAAAGTGAATTACTAGCAATGCTTGAGGGCGTATCTTCAACCTCCGAAAAAATCATTCTAAGAAAAAACAAAAGAACATCTTCGCACCCGCGATTCACACTCCAATCCAATGAACATGAAAATAGAATAGTATTTTCAGGAGTGCCTGGCGGCCACGAGTTTAGCTCTTTAATACTCGCAATTTTAAACAGCGATCTAAAAGGCAAGCTTCCAGACGAAGGAATTATAAATAGAATAAAAGCCTTAGAAGGCTCTATAAAACTAAGAACATTTATCTCCCTATCGTGTGAGAACTGCCCAGAAATTGTGCAAAGCCTAAACCTAATGGCCGTGCTCAATCCAAGTATTTCTCATGAAATGATCGATGGCGAATTTGCCGAAAATGAAATAAAACGTTTAAAAATTCAAGGCGTACCTGCAGTATTTATTGATGACGAGTTAATTAGCTCAGGCAAAAGCCACCTAGGAGCCCTACTCGAAAAACTCGAAGCAAAGTATTCAAGCTCTCAAGCAAAAACAAGCAACACAAAGCTTGGCCAATATGACGTTGTGGTTATTGGTGGCGGCCCCGCTGGCATTTCTTCAGCCATATACACCGCTCGTAAGGGTTTAAAAACAGCCGTCATAGCCGAAGTGATTGGTGGACAACTACAAGACACAAAAGGAATAGAAAACTTTATTTCGATTCCCTACACGGAAGGCCCTAAACTTTCAGCAAATTTATTTGAACACCTTACAAATAACGAAATCGATGTTTTTGAACATCGCCGAGTCGAAAAAATTATAAATAATGATCACAAGGAAATCTTTTTAAAAAGTGGAGAACAAATCACGACACGCTCTATGATTGTGGCCACCGGAGCAAAATGGCGAGAACTTGGAGTCAAAGGCGAAAAAGAGTACCTCGGAAGAGGTGTTGCCTTCTGTCCCCACTGTGATGGCCCCTACTATAAAGGCAAAGATATAAGCGTTATCGGAGGTGGAAACTCTGGAGTAGAGGCTGCCATAGATTTAGCTGGAATCGTAAAATCAGTAACTCTGATTGAATTTGCGCCAGAACTTAAAGCCGACAGTGTGCTTGTAAAAAAACTAGAGTCTTTAACGAATATTAAAATCATAAAAAATGCACGAACCGACGAAGTCTTAGGAGATGGCGATAAAGTTACTTCCTTAAATTACGAAGACCGCGCTAGCGGTGAAATAAAAAATATAAAACTTGATGGAGTCTTTGTACAAATTGGCCTACTGCCCAACAGCTCTTTCGTAAAAGATCTCGTAGCAACCAATCGCTTTGGAGAGATTATTATCGACGAAAAATGCAAAACCAATATTAGTGGTGTTTACGCAGCTGGCGATGTCAGCACGGTGCCCTTTAAACAGATTGTGATCTCTGTAGGCGAAGGCGCCAAAGCAGGCTTAAGCGCTTTTGAAGATTTAATGCTGGCGTCCTAAAGAGACAAAGCTCAGTCCAAATCCCACTTTTGCCTAGGCTCATAGGCAAAAGGCGCCTCAAGAGCTTCTGAGTTTTCTATGGCAGATTTAATGTTTTCTAAATTTGCCTGAATAATTCGCTGAGCCTCTGGTTTAAATTCAAACAGCAAGTGTTTAAATAGTTTAAAATTCTTTAAAATTTTTGAAAAGTCTTTTAAGCGGGAATCAAAGTACAAACGAGTTAGATCCCTAGATTTTTTTTCAAGTCTTTGAAAAACATAAAACGACAATTGTTCATGGCCTTCAAAATTAAAACCCTTTAAGTTATAAGTTTGAATTTTTCTAAAAGTGGGCGCTTTGACATCTAGAGTTTTTTCGTCCCAAGTGCTTCCAAGCTTTTCGTCTGCACGCCGAAAGCAACGTCTCACACTTCCCACCTGTCCATCTTTGTGGTCAAGAGCTCTTATGTGATCAAAGTAAATTGACCAATACTGTGCTCTAGAGCTATCAGACACATAAGCCCACACAGTTTCGATTGGAGCCTTAATATCAACCCAATTACTTTGTTTTAAATTAGCTCTAAAATAAGCAATTCCCGCGATTAACAGCCCCAGTATAACAATTATTTTTTTCATAAAGCTACCCTAAATACTCCCATCTATAATTTGAGACACAGGTCGATGGATCTTTCTCCAGCTAACAATCTATGGAGATGAGCGTCGGTTGAAAGAAGCAACAACGAGTTCTTCATTTACAGATAGAGCTAGCTTAAAGTTCTATTTTTGTCTATATTCAACACTCCAAGCAATGGGAAGTCGAAAACACATCAAGAAGCGCTGCTCCCGTTGTCTGATTCACCATGAGCTCTGCCAATGTTCAGATTATCAAGGCATAGAATTGACTCCCCAGATGCACTTACTTCAAAGCGGACGTGAATACGAAAGGCCAACAAGCACTGGCGCCCTAGCTTGCAATTTTATTAGTAATAGTAAAAGATATGTTTACGGACGCCGTGATACAGAATTTGATTCAAGTTTTTTAGATTTACAAGACGCCTGTTTGCTCTACCGCCACCCTAAAGCAAAAATCATAGAAGAGCTTAGCGACAAAAGCGAAGTAACGAAATATAAAAACTTAATTGTGCTCGATGGCAGCTGGCGCGAGATTCGCAGACTTTTTAATCGCTTAAAGCTTGTCAACAAATGGCCCATTTACATGTTTAACAATCCACCTAAAACGCGCTGGGGAGTTAGAAGCGAATATTTTGAAAACGGCTTAGCAACAGCAGAAGCTATTGCTTATTTTATGCAGCTCATTGGAGAAGATAAAAAATCTGAAAAACTAATGAAGTTTTTTGATTACCATACAAAAAATATTTTAAGAATGCGTGGAATCACAACTCCACCAAGTAGTCATTTAAATTCAAATCTGCCTTAACTGTATTTTTGACTTTAGACTGTCCAACCCAAAGCACAGCAACGATTTCTTCTAAATCTTTGTTCAAAGTTAAAGCTTCAAAGACTTTTTGACTCTTACACCACCAGCCGGTTGACCATTTAGATTCTAAATTTTCGGCTGCAAGCAATAAAGAAAAAGCATAAACACTACAGCATTGGGTGGCATAGTTTTCTTTATCTAAAGTTTTATCCCCACTAAGTTTATTTACAAAAATATACACTTCTTTAGGAGCCGTGTATTTTGCAAAAAGTTTGGCCTCGTCTGCATCATCTAGACTTTTCTTTTGAGTTTTATCCAAATAGCGCTCAACAGCGATGCTATACAAACTCTTGCGCACCTCCATTGCAGGTGCCAATATCTTCCAAGGCTTAGTCTTATGATGGTTTGGTACACTTAGAGCCAACTCAAGCAAAGCACGAGTATCAATGGCTTCACTGGGAGTGTATTCACAAAAACGATGTGTTGTATGACGTTTTGATACAGCTTCTTTTAAATCCATAAAAAGACATTAACCCTCTTTATGATTGAGCTCAATTCGATTAGATTAAGAGTCATGGAAAACCTTAGTACCAGCCAAAGCACATTTAAAGATTACAAAGTTTGCAGCGAAGCCATGAACAATCCGGCTCGCTTTAAAGAGCTAGCTGAATGGGGCTTTAAAGAAATTGATATAGCTGAAGGCGAAATGCCGGGACTCATGGCCTTACGGGAAGAGTACAAAGGCAAATTTCCACTAAAGGGCGCTCGCATAGCTGGCTGCTTACACATGACTATCCAAACCGCAGTCCTAATGGAGACTCTCGTCGAATTAGGAGCTGAGCTACGCTGGTCTTCTTGTAATATATATTCAACTCAAGACCATGCCGCTATCGCCATGGCTGCTCGAGGCATCCCTACCTTTGCCTGGAAGGGCGAAAGCGAAGAAGAATTTAACTGGTGTATTGAACAAACAATCACTGGCTGGGGACCGCAAGGCTATAACTTAATTTTAGACGATGGCGGTGACCTCACCAACATGATGCATGAAGAGCGTTTTGCAGATGCGGTCAAAAACATTATTGGTCTTTCAGAAGAAACCACTACCGGCATTCACAACTTAGAAAAAATGGTTGAAAAAGGGGAACTCAAAGTTCCGGCTATTAATGTAAATGACTCTGTTACTAAATCAAAATTCGACAATCTATATGGCTGTCGCGAATCTCTTATTGATGGATTAAAAAGAGCTACCGACGTTATGCTCGCCGGAAAAGTAGCCGTAGTTGCTGGTTATGGCGATGTTGGTAAAGGCTGCGCTCAATCACTGCGCGCCCTTGGTGCCCGCGTAACGATCAGTGAGATTGATCCTATTTGTGCTCTACAAGCAGCTATGGAAGGCTACAAGGTCTCAACTATGGAAGATATGGCTAGTGAAGCTGATATTTTTGTAACGACTACAGGCTGTTGTGACATTATTACTGAAAAACATTTTAGCCAAATGAAAGACGGTGCCATCGTCTGTAACATAGGTCACTTTGATATAGAAATAGATATGGCCTGGCTCAATGCCAATTCAGAAATGGTTGAAGTAAAACCTCAAGTAGATAGACACACTCTAGCGAGCGGAAATAAAATTCTTGTCTTAGCCAAAGGTCGACTCGTTAATCTTGGCTGTGCCACGGGACATTCTTCTTTTGTTATGAGTACATCTTTCACGAACCAAGTCCTTGCCCAAATTGAACTTTGGACAAATGCTAAAGACTACCCTGAGAATAAAGTTTACCGACTCAGTAAAGAGCTCGACGAAAAAGTAGCCGTGTTGCATTTAGAAAAACTAAATGCCAAGCTCACAAAGCTCAGCGACAAACAATCTAAGTATTTAGGTCTAGAAAAAAGCGGCCCATTTAAAAATGAACATTATCGCTACTAAAGACAATCAAATCTTTTAACTAGAAAGTTTGACCACCCAGCTTCTTGGTAAAAAACGTTGCCAAAAAACTAGAAGCTTATAAAAAGACCTTGTTAAATGAATTCTCTTATTATTTTTTAGACACTTAACTGCCTCTTCTGCAACTTTTTGCGAAGTTTGAAAAAATCGCTTGCGAGGCCCCCATTGCATATCTGTCATTCCCGCTTCATTAAAAAACTCTGTCTTCACAGGGCCTGGACACAAACACTGCACGCGCACTCCACTGCGAACAAGCTCCTCATCGAGTGCCTCACTAAAATGTAAAACATAGGCCTTCGTCGCCGCATAGGCAGCAAAGTTAGTCATGGCCTGAAAGGAGGCCAAAGAAGCTACATTCAAAATCTGCCCACTGCCTCGCTTAAGCATTTCAGGCAACACCCGATTACAAAGAACTGTTAATGCTTTTACATTCAAATCCAACATGTTTTCTAATTTCTTAGGATCATTTTGCACAAAGCGGCCATAAACACCACAACCCGCATTGTTGACTAAAAAATCAATACTTATATTCTTAGAACTTATGTCTTTTAAAACATGATCAACTTGCTCAATTTGATTTAAATCACACTTGTAAATATGGATATCTGAGTCAAAACGAGCCTTTAAATATTCTGAATGCTGATGTAACTTTTCTTCTCTTCGAGCCAGCAGCAACAAAGAACAACCTTGCCTTGCGAGCTCCTCAGCTATAGCCTGTCCGATACCACTAGAAGCACCTGTTATTAATGCCCACTTATTTGTGAATTTATTTTTCATCCACTATCAGTCTAATATTGAGTCCTCTTTTATGGAACCGAGCAGTCTCAATATGGAGTCTTTTTTTATACAAAAAAACTTTAAGTTCCTTAATTTGGACTTTTGAGTAAAGAACTATTAGAGGGTTTAACCGCTCTATCAATCGTATACTTATTAATGGGGGAATTAATTCATGAAAGTATCAATCTTATTTAGGGCAGGCCTGTTAAGTCTTGTCTTTACATTCGCTAGCTGTCAAAAAAGTAACACCTTTAGTAAAACAGAAAACTTAAGCCAAAGCAAGCACGCGGTTATTTACGGAGAAGACAATAGACTGGATTTAATGCAAGTCGAAAATCCACGTATGTCTGAAGCCGCCCGCAGTACTGTTGCATTGATCGAATCATACGATATTTCAGAAAGCAAAACTGAAGGCTTTAGCCAACTATCTGGTGCGCCTCTTGGTGAGCAAAGAAGTTTTTGCGAAGGAGAGCCTTTTGGCGAGCAACCATCGGTAGCAAACTGTTCAGGATTTTTAGTAGCAGACGACATAATAGTAACTGCAGGACATTGTGTAAGATCACAATTTTCTTGCGAGACTACAAAATTTGTTTTCGACTTTGCCATTAACGAAGAAGGAAAAGATCCGAGTTTAGTAAAAAATGAAAATATATTTTCTTGTAAAAAATTAATACACAGCGAAGTCAGAAACAATGCTGCAGATTTTGCGGTTATCAGACTTGATAGAAAAGTAGAAGGACGGGAACCCCTCAACTACCGCATGGAAGGCGATCCACGCAAAAGACATACAGTTTATGTCATAGGACATCCATCGGGCTTACCAACCAAAGTAACCACCAGTGGCAGAATTAGATACATAAATGGCGAATATTTTGTTACAAATTTAGATACATATGGTGGAAATTCTGGCTCAGCAGTTTTAAACGAAAAAAATCACCTTATAGAAGGAATTCTCGTTAGAGGCGAAAGAGACTACCAGCGAAATGGCAGTTGCTACACTTCAAAACATTGTGCCGAAGACAATTGCCGAGGCGAAGATGTAACCAAAATCGATCAAGCAGTCCCCTACATACAAGCAGCTCTACATCCCAACCTTCCTCTACCTGGCGAAGAGATTATATTTGATTGGATAAACGATAGCAGTGTGAATATTCCTGACATGAATCGCACTGGAATAATGACAACGATGGAAGTTCCCGAAGCTTTTGATCCCGCAACTCAAGAAATATTTGTTGATTTAAAAATAGAACATGCTTTTATGGGAGATTTAATTATAGCTCTATATGCGCCAAACGGTCAGCACGTAATCCTAAGAAATCGCCAAAACTCAAAAAACTCTCTTGAAGGCCTTGCAGGTCGAGACTTCTCACTTTATCGAAGCCTAAACTTCGAGGCGCAACAAGCCGGTGAATGGCGCTTAAGAGTTGTAGACAGGTCAAAGGGATCAACGGGTTCTTTAAACGAATGGTCCATGAAATTTATAAATAAACAATAAATATATAATTGTTGCGGCTAATATCTACAAGGTATTAGCCACAACAAATACTTTTTCTTAGTATTCTATTCTAGGCTTCACCTTTTTTAGGCAAGATAAACCAAGCCCATAAATAAGCAACGCAATTCAAGCTAGGCAACATGATTAAAATCACTGTTATGATTCTAATAATAGAAACATCAAATTTAGTGTAGTTAGCAATCCCAGCGCAAACACCGCCTAAGATTCCTAAGCCCGAATCTCGACGTAAAGGGTCATAGGGAAGAGATTTTGGCAAAGCATGATCTTCTCTTTCTTTGGGCAGGAGCATCCAGGCAAATAAATAAATAATAATCCCAATATATGAGCCTACAATAAATAAAGTCATTAAGCGCACAAAGGTAAGTGAAACTCCGTAGCTAAGAGCGATGCCTGCACATACCCCTCCTACCCGTCCATAATGTTTTGATCGATATAGTTTTGAATCCATGATATAGCAATTTTAGCATGTCAAAAGTCTTTATACACCCAAAGCCTTTAAAAAAAGGCATCTTCTTAAAGCGCTACAAGCGTTTTTTTATTGATTTTATTGATCATAACAATAAAAAACAGGTCGCTCATTGCGCCAACCCCGGCAGAATGACAGGTCTCCTAAAGGAAGGAGCTGAGTTAAGTTACATTGAAAAACCTCATGCCAAAAAGTTAAAATACTCTATTGAGTATATAAAAGCCGGACGCTGCTGGGTGGGAATTAACACACAACACGCCAATCAAATTTTTCACAATTCACTTACAAAAAATCTTCTACCGGCCTTCAAAAATTTTAAATTCATTAAACGAGAACACAAAGTAAACAACTCTCGTTTTGATTTTTTGCTTCAAAAAAAATCTTGTGCAAAACAATCTTTAATTGAAGTTAAAAGCGTTACTTTGAGAGAAAAAAACTTGTTGCTTTTTCCCGATTCTCCAAGTGAGCGGGCCCGCAAACATCTAGAAGAACTTATGCACTTAAAAGAATATGATTGTCACATTGTATTTATAGTGCAAAGATCTGATGGAAAAATATTTAAAGCCGCTGAGCACATAGATCCTCTTTTTGCTGAGCTTTTAAAGAAAGCAAAACAAAAACTATCCCTACATGTTTTTCAATACAACTGTAGACAAGACGGAATCCACTTTAAAAAAGCTATTGCGCTTCAGTTTTAAGTTGCGATTTTTTTTTATGATGTGTAATGGCTGCTTGAATTAATTCATCTAATAATTCTGAATAGCTCATCCCTGTTTGCATCATTAATTTTGGATACATGCTTATAGAGGTAAAGCCTGGCAAAGTGTTTACTTCGTTAAAAAATATTGATTGATCGCTCTTTTGAAGAAAAAAATCTACCCGAGCCATAGCCTCAATTCCCAAAGTTTTAAAAGCTTTCAAGGCTTTTGCTTTTAAAGTTTTTTTCAGCTCATCATCTATTTTTGCCGGCACCACAAGCTCTGTAGAGCTTTTTTCAGAATACTTCTCCTCATAGCTATAAAAACTTTTTTCAGCTATAATTTCGCCTACTTCGCCGACCACAATAGATCCATCACTCTTTTGTAAAACGGCTACTTCTAGTTCACGAGCTTCGATAGATTTTTCAATCAAAGCTTTTTGATCATAGCTAAAAGCCAAATCAAGGGCCGCTTTTAAAGCTTCTTTTTCATGGACTTTAGAAATACCTACACTCGATCCCATACACGCAGGTTTAACGTAAACGGGATAAGCAAAAGGAAGTTCAATGTTGGCTGCAGAACTTTCTTTAGTCACAACAACTGATGGCACAACTTCTATCCCGGCTAAAGCCACAAGTTTTTTTGCAAGATCCTTATCCATACTAACAGCTGAGGACAAAAGCCCCGCTCCTATATAAGGAATAGAGGCCAATTCTAAAACACCTTGCATAGCTCCATCTTCGTACAAGGGTCCGTGTAAAACAGGCAATACTAAATCAATAGCGATACGTTCTCTATTTTTATCAGCATCGATAGCCATTAATTGAAAGTCTGAGCTTAAATCTCTAAAGGGATTAAAAAAAACTCTTTTGTGGCCTTCTTTTTCTGAAAAATTATTTAGATAAAAGGCCTGGCCATTTTTACTAAGTTTTATAAGATGGACATTGTATTTACTGCGATCAAGATGTTCATACACACTTTGGGCTGAACGGATCGAGACTTCATGCTCACCAGAGCGGCCACCAAAAAAGAGCGCAAGATTTAATTTTTTGTCCATAGCTCTATTCTACCGAGCAATAGCACCATGATAAAAGTGTCCGTAAGCTTTTACAGTTAGGGTGCGTCAATATATATGATAGAGCCAATTTTAACTCCATTAAATTAGCTTATTAAAAAATTTGTGGAGCCCTGGTCTATGCCGGAGCTCCACACTGGTATGGCGACCGTTAGGTCACCCCCCTTGAAAACAAAGTTATCTTGGGTCGCTTTCTGTGCGTCCCTTTCGGTATATAATTTTTAATTCATCCATAACAAAATTAGAGCCCATACCTTTGACCTTAGAAAAATCAATCCAAGGGTTTCTTTGAGCCGAAGCCATAACCACTTGGTCAAAATCAGAAGTGCCACCCCAGCCCCAATCTTCGTGAACATGAAAATACACTTGGTGCTGAACTTGGCTTTGCATTTTTTCCATAATAGCAACCATTTCGTTTGCATCGTCTATCCAGGAGCCCGAGTCACCTAAAACAACCACATAACAGTTTGTTACTTCATCACAATTTTCTTCAACTACTTCTTGGGTGTATCTAAGTCCGGCAGCATAATTTGTTCCACCACCTTTAAAGCCTCCATAAAACTCATCTCGAGTTAATTCAACACCGCCTGTATCAAAAGTTACGTAGTTAAAAGCAACGTCATTGTAAGTCGCTTCAACAAGAGCTTCTACATTAAAAGCAATCTCTTTGGCTTGTTCATGAGGATTTCCCCACATACTACCCGAAGTGTCTACTACAAATACGACTCGAGCTTTAGTTTTTGGCTTTGGCACACTAGAGGAAGCCCTAACCACTATATCACGGTGAGGATCAAGTCTTGCGAATCCTTTTTCAAAAGCATCTAAGACATCGATTTCTTCATCTTCCTCAGAAACTTCTTTAGAGCCTTCTTCACTCGCATCAACTGCTTCTTCTTCCAACTTTTCAGCCTCAAGAACACCCAGTCCTTTTTGCAAAGCTGCTTTAATTATAGGCCGAGGCACCAAGATTCCGGTTGGTCTCCTTATCTTTCTGTCAAGACGACGAATGTATTCTTTATCTTTGCCGCCTTCTTTTTTCATATTAGGCAACTCCAATTGCTCTTTTAACAATTCTCCGTATTTACTCAGTGGAATTTCGACCACTCCGATAGGATTTTCGTCTTCGCCAGGCTCAGGCCCAACTCCGTCACCATTGCCACTACCTGGTCCCCAATATTTATCACCAGGCTGTCTTCCACCTTGCCCAAGGCCAGTGCCGCCACTTGCTTGAAGCTGTACTAGCATTTGTCTTAAAATTCTCGGCACATCCAATCCTAAGTCGTCATGATGAGCAATGAGATTTTGTAAAACCTGTGCTCGCTGTGTTTTTAAAAAGGAATCCATCTCATCTGGATCTTTTTGATCTTCTAAGTATTTTCTTGCTTCTTCATCAAAACTAAAACTAGGTATAGTCGGTAAAACCTGAACTTTAAGAGAAGATTGACCAATTTTTACTGGATTTAATCCACTTAATACTCTTTTTATTACTCTGGCCGTTCGCACTGCTAAGACATCTTTAAAATCTAAAAGTGCATCACTAAGTGTTGGAGCGTGAGTAAACTTATGTTTTTTTGCGCCACTCTCTGAGCCAGCACTAGCATCACGGACTGCATCGAAAGCAACGCGAGTAGCTGCCGAAAGGTTTTCATCAATAATATCCCGAATTTGGCGACCAAAAGGCTCATCATAAACATCTGCTAAGTCATCATTAAACGTTAACAAAACATCTTCTTTAAAAGCAGAAACTACTTGAGTTAGCCCTTCAGATAAAATTTCATCTTTTTCGTAGGAAGGTTTTTTTCCTTCATTAGATGTATCACGAGTTAATACAAAAAATTCGACTCTTCCATCGGGCTTAACTTCAATACGAGCATCAACGGCTAAAGCAGTTCTTGTTTGAATTTGAGGCATAGGTCCCCAAGATGGATCCCAACGCCCCACCCAATACGGATCATCAACAAACTCAAGTTTAAAAGTTAAAATTTTAGTTTTTAAACTAACTGGTCTTTTTAATATCTGACTAAGAACATATAAAGTTTGAGCAGCCGACGCCTTCTCCAAAGGCAAACCTTCAACATCTTCATGCCTTAAAGAAAAAACTTGCTCCCCAAATGCAAAAGCATCATCTAAAAAAATTCTAGGAATACGGAATCTTTTATCGACTATAGTTCTAATTATATGGTTAACGATTTTTTTAGGGTCCCTGCTCAAAACAACTTGTTGTTCGTTGTGCTCAGGATTTTCAGGTGGAGGCAAACTATGGTCCCACTCAGGCCAAGTCGCTCCTCTTTGCAAAAATAAATTATTTTTTCTTATCCAGCTTCCTTCTCCAGCCATTAAAGCTACTTTCACAAAACGTTCATCAGTCATACCGCTTTTCATCATATGAGAAGCCATCGCAACAAATTTTCTATCAAAGTCAATTTCTGACAAAGAGGCATTTTCATCTTTTGCGCGTTCAATTTCGTATAGGTTTTTCCAACACTCTAAACCAAGAAAATAAGGATTTGACAAACTTGGCCGAGCCACACCAGACAAAAGCTGAGCAAATCGAATCATCGCCTCGCCGTGCCACTCCTTCTTGTGTTTAGGGATTAAGTATTGCATAAAAGTAGCAAAACCTTCATTCATAATTTTAGTAACAGGAATGCCACCAATAACCCTACGCATTTCTTCATAGAGTTTTAAAACATTCAACTGCCAATCGGGAATATTACTTCCTTCGTTAAAAGCCACCATTGCTTGCAAGACATTAGGAGTTGGGTATTCGGGACTTCGTTTGTAAGCATACTCCTCAGTAAAAACAGCGGGACTTTTGCCACTTTTTTGCTCATCTAATAAACTTTTATAAAGCACATGCTGATTTTTTAAAGAGGGGTCTCTTACCTTAAGGTCTTGAGGAGCTTGGAAAGAACCATGGGTTAGGTCTTGCAAATAATCCAAAGAACTCATCCATTGCACAAATAGAGAGACCTCATCTTTATCTTGATTTTGATACAACTGCTCAATATATTTTGAGAGTTTAAGTGAGGCCGCCATAGCATCAGACTCTCTAAGTAGCTCCCAAAGAGAATTCTCAGAAAAATGATTATGGCCCGCAACGTGAGCAAGAATCGAAACATTATCCCAAAAAGTGCTCATATCTGTGTAGTAAGAACGACATTCAGGACAGCCGGGTAATACAAATTCTAAAACGCCACCAGCGCCACGCAAACCTTGGACAACTTTTGCTCCGTCTAACCAGTGAGGCAAAGGATGATGCCCAATCGCAGCTAGCTGATTTAATTCTCCACCGGGCATCATAGTGGCAATATGAGGGGGGTTACTTAAACCAAGCTGATCTACGATACCGCCTTCGCCAAAAATATCTTTAAAGGCTGCATTTAACTTGGGTAACATATCGCTATCACGACCACTTCCCACGAGTGTTTTACCCTCTAGATGTCCCTCACACTTTTCTTCTTCAGAAAAGCTCACAATCGAAAAGAAACAAAAACTAAGTATTAACAAATTTTTCAATGTAGTAACTTCCTTTCACAACTTGAAGAAAAGGCGTTATAGCTATGCACAGCCTCTTGTCCATAGCCCCTGATTGCCGGTGAGTCCTCTATAATTTGAAGTATTAAGGAGTTATCTCTAACTCTAAAAATTGAGTTTGGGTCTTTAAAAACATATTGTGACACTTCGGGAGCTTGACCGACGGCTGCGTTATTTGAGATCAACAATAAAGAATCTACCAGGTAATTTATATTGCCCTCCCATTCAAGATCGGCAATAGCACCTTCAACTAGCTGTAAAAAATATAAAGTGATTTCGTATTGACTAACACTTGATGGACTTAATTCAACTTCTTCATTAAATTTAATAAATTCTTTTCCAAATTCTAACATTGTTTGATAGAGCTCTATAAATAATTTATCGACTCGAAGCTCATCAACATCTTTTAATTTCTCTAGCCAACTACTGGTGTCAGAATCTAATGTCTCTTCATCTAAAAATGTTATCAACGTAAAATATTTCCGACACCAAGCTTCTATTAACTCGCTATATTCTTGAAAAACTCGTAGTCTACGAGACGTCTCTTTTTCTTTTTGACCTTTATTCATGCTCTGCAGAAGCTGCACCAACGCTTTGTTTCTTGCATGTGAAAGATTTGAAGGAAGAGGAGAAAATTGTTCAACTTTACTACCATCTATGTTTTCAATCGCATCATGGAGCACGCTTGCATTTCCCCTCGACAAAGCAAACAAAGCAGGATCTAGCTTTAAAAAAGAAAGAGGCATGCTTTCTTTGATTTGAACATGGTCTTTTAAAGCGAGCAAAGTAGGAGTGACCAAATGCTGTCTAGCTGTTGGGTTAATATTTGTTGCTACATCTTGTGCCACAGCTTTGGAAAGCGATTCAAATATTCCCATTCGAAAACTATTTATTAGCAAACTTAAAAGCTGCATCTTACTTGGTATAGAATCTGAGATTTCATTTGCATTGAATTCTACATGTACATAATCTTCCATTCTATCTGAATCTGGAGATCTCTTAACAGCAGACTCCGCTCCAAAGCCTCCCCACGCTCCAATTGAATATGTTCCGGCCTGCATATACTCTGGGGTCGTTGTAAGGTAACTCAAATGTCCGGGTTTTTTACGCACCTCTGAGGCTAGCAATCTAGTTGCTTGTGACAAAAAAGTTCGCGCATCCAATTTTTCGTACTTGTCAGCTAAATCATTTAAAACAGCAGGATCAAAAAATGGCACTCGACCTTCTCTGCTAAACGCTTCTGCAAAATGATCACGTAAGCTATGGGATAATGCCGCTGCTTTGGCGTCAAAACGTTCAAAGTGCATCACTTCCCCCCAGCGCATTAAGAAGGATTCATCAACATCAACACCTGGACCCATAAGTGAAGCAATAACCATATTGTTATCGGTTGGATTCCTATCATAATACTTCTCTAACATTTCAGTATTATCAGTAGGATTTAGGGTTACAAAAAGGCTAAGATTCTGAGTGTTGTCTTTACTTTCTTGTAATGTTCTTATCCAACGTATCAATTTTGCTCTGACCGGAGCTGGAGCCGCATGTAAATCATCAATCAATATAAAACCTCTAAATCCAAATGGTAACTCTCTAAACTCATCTAGAGCTTCAATCGCCTCAGTTACCGATCGAGTTAAACCTTCTCGATAATCTTCATCTTCTTCTTTCTCATGAGACCGTGAACGAGACTTGTCATACAGAGTTTTGGCATCAATTATAATTGCTTGCGCATCTGCATTATAGCCTTCAGCTAAATCGAAATCATAAAGAGTTAAATCTAGCATTTTAACAAGAGACTTAAATATTTGAGTTTTCCCTGTTCCAGTTTCGCCCCAAATAATAGCTGAACTTGGGATGTTTTTAGCTGGGTCTTTTTGAGTTTGCCTTAAAAGAAGTTGTATAATCTTTCGTTTAGTTATAAATGGTCCATCATAGCCAGCTTGTTGTAATAAAAAAGGCGCCCTAAGCTCATCATTTAAAATTCTTAAGGGATCTCCTGCAGGTAGAGTTTCTAAGTTCAAAGGGATACTGAACACTTCGGTAAAAATTCTTTCAATATAAATACGGTCAACTCTTTTTTCCCTTTTTAAATAAGGATCACTTACCAATAACTGCGACAATTTTTGACAAACATCTCTAAAGCTCTGAAACGAATCTAATTCAATCTTTTGTGAATAGGAATCATTTCTATTCACAACATATTTTGCTAAAATTTCTAATTTGCTTTCTCTCGACAAGCTACCTAAATCTTCACCAGAATATATACCCGTTAAATCGATGTCTAAATTTATTCGTTTAACTAAATCAATATTAAAAAACGACATAACCTGACGTACTTGGCTCTCCAAACTAGGTTTTTTAATACTAACAATTGAAAAACTCTCTAAGAGATTTCTTTCAGATTCCACACCAGCTACTTCAGCCTCAACCGACTTCCACTGTTCAGGAGTAGCCAAAATTAATGTGCTAAAAAGTTTTGGGGTCTTTGGGTCAAAGCGCTGTAAAGGAATCGCTCTGCCTTCGGTTGCAATCCAATACAACAAATGCGGTTCAAATTCATCCTGATCTTCCTCCACAACAACACCCTCTGCATTTCCTGAAAGAAAATCATCTACATCTGTAACAACATTATCTACACTTAAAGTGAAAGGAGAATAAGTGGCGTCTTCCTCTTCTTCACCTTCTTCATTTCTATAATCGGGTCGTAAGTTTGAGCGACCCGCCATATCAAGCCATAAAATATTTCTTTTGTTTCTACCTAAAGTTCTAGCTTCATCTAAATTTCGACGTAATTTTTCTTGATGAACGTGCCTATCTGGATCTCCCTGTAACATATAAAGTGTTAAGTCATAGTTTCCTTTATTCCACCTTCTTTTTCTTTCTGGAACTCCCTTTTCTTCTTTCAACCACTGATAGGCGATCATGTCTTTTACATATTCCATTAAACTCTCAGTCACTAAAAGCACAGTGTGCTCAGCAGCAGCTTCAGGGTTTCCAAGTTTTTCCAGAAGAGTTTGCAACTCTGAAAAGGTCGCAGGATCAAACTGCCCTCTATCTTTCACTCCTTTAAATTTTGCAAAAGGATTTCTTTCCTCAATTTTGTGATTAGACACTTTCCATTCAGCCTGCCTATGAAAACCTGAACTTTTTTCCTCATCTTCATTCTCAACGTCTTCAGGAAAAAGAGAATCAAAGTCAGGACATTTAGGAGTCTTTTTTCTATCGTTTGGATAAATCTCTTCTCCTTCTAAAAATGAATAAAGAGCAAAGGCTTTATCTGTTTCAGGCCTATTTGGGGTCAACAATAAATATGGTCTTTTAGCCTTATCTTTTATTAAACGTTCTTCAAAATCAACCGTCTTCAGTAAAACTTCATCGCTAATCTTTTTCCAATCAGAGTAATGATATTTCACCTTCACTTCATCAGTCCCATGCTCAGTCGTCAGCTCAATTACAAAATCAATAGTAGACATGCCAGATTCGCCATCAATCACCTGTTGTTGAGCCTGAGATCTCTCATCGCCTTCTACAAGCTCTTCGCCCTCTTCAACTTCATTAGCTGTCTGGTCCATCATAGAGGCAAGAGTGGTGATCACAACTTTAGATTTTGAATCAAATGCAAAAATCAAATCTAAATGATGAAGATTTGTTATTGGCGACTCAAAGCGAACTAAAGAAATTACTTGAACAGGTTTATTATGACCTTCAACCAGTGCATACAAATGAAAAGAATCATCTTTATTCTTTAAAGCCACAACCGACACATGGAATTCATCAACATGACGGCCTTTCTCAAGACTTAGGACTTTAGAAGCCAAAACAATACTATTCTCTTTTGTATTCAACTCACTTGAAGAGGTGTCGTGAGACATTATTAAGGCGCCATGTGCATAAAAATCATTAGAGTTCCCCCTTCTACTAACTAATCCTTTTTGATCAATTCCGTGCCTTTTAGAAATATACTCACGATAGCTAACACCTCCAGTAACAGCTATATCTAAACTAGGTCTTAGAAACTTTAATTTTTCTTCGCCACTGTCAAAAAGATGAAGTAGGTCAATCATAGGTTCTTTTTCTACGTCATATGCTTCGTCGCTTTCCACATCAAGATTGCTTTTGGGTCTTATAAAAATATAAGCATTTTGATTAACAATCACATCATGTATATCTAGAGGGTCATGAGCCAAATCACTATAATTTGAGAACGGATAAATTTTTTCTTTTTTAATTAGTACAGAGCCTCGACTAGTAAGCTCGACTTCGGCCATGCTCAAAAAGCCCTCACCTCTCTCATATTCAACCATAGTAATTAAGAATTGAACCTCTTGTGTTCCTCTAACACTACTAACAACTCTTTGTGTAAAGCCTTTAACTTTATTATTTTTTAAATTTATAACTCTTTGACCTCCGGTTAACACAGTTCCCTGAATAATCGAACGGAGGTTAAGCCATCCATCTTCAACATAACTTAAAAGTGTTGTGCCAAAAGCCGACAAAGTTAAGAGCAAAGTTTCGTTATCGGAATTTTTCTCAATTCGAAATTCTTCAAGTCTGTCTGAATTGAAGCCTAAAAATTCTCTACCATCTAATGGGTCTAACTGAAAAGCTGTGATTTCTTGCCCTTGTCTTCTTCTTCTTGAATTTCCATTTACGCTATACATTGGCAACAAGCTTTTTGTAAGCATATCTAATGTTTGTACATGAAATTGCGCTGATGTATTCCCTCTTGAAAGTAGCAATAATGGAAAATGTCTAAAGGCTGGAGAAGCAACATTAAGTCTCGAAGCCTCTAACAACTCACCGTAAGTGTCCGCAAGGGATGATCGCCAATTTGTCAGCTCCACACTATCTCCTACTCTTGGGACTGAGTACGAAAGCGCAACTGGTTCAGATATAAAAGAAATAGCAGACTTTCCACTAGGCCCTTCAACATAATGCATGAGTTTTTTAAGGTCATTAGAGCTATGAAAACGATAATCAATCAAATATGGCTTTAAACCATACACCAACTTATAAGTATCGTTTTCCCCTTGTATTAACTTGATCGAAAAAGCATATGTATAGCCGGAATCTTCTGTTTCACCTCTCTGCGAAACCAAAATAACTTCTTCCCATTGGTCCTCTAAAATTTCAGAAGAAACAAAAATACTAAGATCATCAAAACTATTGATTTTAGGCAAAGAAAAGTTTGCAGCCAAGACAGGACCAGCCAAGCCTCCTTCGTCAACACCTGGGCTTAAAACACTACCAGGATTTGCATCGCGAGATTTTAGATTAATAACTTTCAACTCACCATTAACAATTGCCATTCCCTCATAAGCACCGCTATGTTTGGATATATTTAAGTGTTTAAAAATGCCACCATTTACGTGATGTCTCAATAACTCTCCTCTAAGAGCCTCTACCCAGCCGCTACCATTAGTTTCGGATATATAAATACCGGGTTCTCGGCTCGAGCTTTTGGTTTTATTATCACTATGCACACAAAGATAAGGCCTCCCACCACTAACACGATGATCCATGGACTCTTCAAAATGTGCAGAAAGTTCAACAGAACCCAATAGCAGAGCAGCCAACAGGCTGAATATTTTTATTTTCACAGTTTATAACTCCTCTGCCATAAAGTTGATTAACTAATTAAGCTCACCGCGGTTTTTCATTTCGTTAGCAATTTGAAGTGCTGCTGCGTAACTAGCAGCATTATAACCAAGATGGTTAATCATATAGTTACGAATTTGATCAGCAGTTTCTCTTGTGCCTTCATTACCGTCACCAGTCTCTTCAAAATCCAGCACTCCCTGTAAAGAAGCTACATTAGTAAAAATATTTCCCGCCAAGTAAGAATTTACTGCCGCCAAAAGAGATTCATCAGCTTCATCCTTTCCAGAAACTTTTGAAAAACTTAAAATTTGTGCAATCTGACTCACATCTATAGGACGTCCATTGTCTTTTAAATATAGTTCTTGCACTGCTATACGCCTCTTCATATCAATTGTTTTGACTTGGCTTGTAGCTAGATCTGTATATTTTTTAGCATCGGGGTCACGAGAAAGCGCTAATGATTCTTGGATAAATTCTTCATAATGCTTTTTGGCTACAGCCGAGTTAGAGGCGGCCGCCGCCACCACATCAGCTTGAACTTCTGGAAATAAAAAGTGCCTGTCGGCAAGTTCAATTAATTTCTTATAGTACAGACGGTCTTCATTAGATTCAATTTCTAGTTCTTCTCCATCAAGCATTGTTAACAATACTGAGCGTGCCAATTGTGGTGTTAAAGTTCTAGAGTTTCCTGCACTTTCGGCAGCATCTAAGCATTTTTTGACCCATTTTCCAAAAGGACGGGAACCTATTCCAAAACTTCCTTCTTTCTGTAATTTAGACAAACGTATCAATTCACCAAGGTGAGCTTCTGTTGGCTGTTCTTTGCCTAATTTCCATCGAAGCCTAGCCGCCCTATTTCTATATACATTTGTATTTATGACTTTAAAGCCATCTCCAAGGCCATGCGCGCCTTGTGCATCAAAGCTCATACGAGACAAGGAGGCAATAGACGACATATATAAAAATGTATGAGGCGCTACGTGAACGCGTTCATCCCCTCTTTGAATTGAAAGAGCGTAACGACGATCAGGTCCCTTTCGGGCGCCAATACCTTCATACGCAGGAAATAGTTTCTTCAAGTCTGCGTCCTGCCAACTGTGCTGCCGCTCTTCTCCATCAGTTTCAGCATCAGAACTGCCTATAGTTTTGAGTTCTTTCATCTGCAAAGGACTAGGCAGTCCCTCGACCTTTTCTCCAGATCCAACCTGAATCATAAGTAACTGCACATGAGCAACATCGTGAGGCGACGTCAACCAACCAAATGGTATTCTTTTAATTCGACTCATCATTGCTCGCCTACCATTATCATTGAGAGAGGCCTCTACATTCTCAGTATTAGTAGCTGCAAGAATAAACATATCTAGAGGTATTTCTGGCACACCATTCACGCCAATCTTTGAAGACCAAAAAAGATCGTGCATAGCCTCCATCATGTCTTTTCCATTTCGAAAAAGTTCATCTAAAGTAATCATAGATCCATTGCCCTGAGTGATTAATCCATTTAGATCGTAGGATAAATAATGTCCTTGTCCTTGCAAGGTTTGAACAAGCAGATTAGGCGTTCCAACCAAATTCCCCCAGTCCACATCATCACCTTGATATCCAATAATAGGTAGGGAACGTTCAGCCCCACCCCAAACAACTCTCTTTAATTTGACGTGTTTGTCTAAAGCTGCGAAAGCATCTTTACCAGTAAATTTTTTGCCTTCTTTTTTAGCTATCAGAGCGTAGTGCTGGATAATAGCATCTCTTAATCCTGTTGAATTAGTTGTTAAATTAAATGATGGCCTGGGCTGAACACCTGATAGTTCTAAGACCTTTTCTTTTGCTTTTAAAACAAGTTTATTCCGTGCTTCTTTAGGCAAGAGAGCTAATGGATTTTCGTAAATAGGACTTGCGTAAGATTTTAAATTTTTAAATAGCTTTTCTAAACCTGTAATTTTATCTAAGCCAACAAATTCGAAAGTATAAACATAGTGCTCAGGAGAATTACGTGACAAATTCGCAAGAGCTTCTTGCCAAATCTCTGCAAATTCTGTTTTTCCTGTAGCGGCTCCGCCTTCGAGTAGAGGCACAAACTTTCCATGAGTCGTGCCGCGAGCTTTTTCTTTTAGATACGAAACAACTTGTTCAATTTCGGTGAGCCTTGCGATGATTTTTCTGCCGTTTGTTAGGGGACCACCTTCACTAAATAATTTATAATAATTTACTGTTCCTAAACCATTAGGTGAGCGTCTTTGCTCAACTCCGGCACTCAGTACGGCAGCTAACATTCTTTGAGGACCATTCATCGCCAAATATGGGTGCTCATTGATGAAATCTGATTGAAGCAAGTCAGACAGTTTATGCTCATCAAGCAAGGCGCCAAACTCTGTTCCCAACTCAAATTCACATTTAATAGGCTCAGCTTGTAGATTGCTTGCATGCGCAAGAACGAGCAATAAAGCTACAAAAAAATAATTGATTCTAAGTCTTTGTTTTTGAAATGTATTCATAGTTGGTAAAATCCCCTGTCTGGCTGATAAATTGTAAAATGAAACGGCTAAGCGACGTCTTATTTCTTTTTTCATGTACTGGTATTGCTAAGTTGCAAAAAGGCAGCATTCAACAGCTCTAGACTTAAATACTATTTGCAAGCTTATGAAATTATTATATAAATTGATATTTCAAAAGAATACAGAGAGCGGCTCGAGACAGACAGGCGAACTCCAAAGAATACAAAAAAATACCTTCGCTCAAAACAGAGCACTTTCAACAAAATTTTTTATCAAAGATGAATTAAGTACTGAGTAAGCAAGAAAGATAAATTATCCAAAAAGCTTCTTTTCTAAGGCGCTGCAGCAAATCTTAAGCGCAAAGACCTAGCCCAAAAGAAATATTTTTTACCACCTTAGTCTTTAGTGATAGAAATACTCTCTATGGCTTATTTTCGCATCAAAGATGCCGCCAGCAAAGTCGGTGTTTTGCCCCACGTTTTGCGCTTTTGGGAAAATCAATTTCCCAATTTAAAGCCCAATAAAACAGGCAAGGGACAACGACTTTATTCAGACGAAGACATAGAAAAATTTATTCAGGTGAAGCACCTACTCTACACGGAAGGCTACTCTATACAGGGTGCTAAAAAAGCCCTTAAAGAACAGAAATCTTCGCCGATTTCGCAAAAGGCCGTCAACAAAGAATTAGCGCATTCGGTGCTCAACGCCCTTGAAGAAATAAAAGAAGTGGTCGCCACAATCTAAACAAACGGAGAAATATTATGAACACACCAATCGATACAAAATTTAATGTTGAAAATGCAGATGGCAAACTCGGAATTCTTGTGCCCGGCATGGGAGCTGTAGCCAGCACTTTAATTGCTGGTGTGTTTTCGATCCGCAAGGGACTGTCACAACCAATTGGTTCCCTAACTCAAATGGGCAATATTCGCCTCGGCAAACGCACCGACGACAACACTCCTATGATTAAAGATTACGCCCCAATGCCTTCTCTAGAAAACATCGTATTTGGTGGCTGGGATATATACGAAGACAATATGCTTGAAGCTTGTATTAAAGCTGATGTTTTAAAAGCCAAAGATATCGAACCAATTCGAGAAGAACTCGCCGGTGTTAAACCAATGACCGCTGTTTTTTCTGAAAAATATGTAAAGAATATTACTGGCCCAAATATTAAAAAAGAAACTTCACTTTGGGATCTTGCAGAAGCCGTTCGAAAAGACATTCAAGACTTTAAAAAGAACAACAATTGCGCACGACTTGTTATGGTTTGGTGTGGCTCTACAGAAGCCCACTGCAAAGCTTCCACCGTTCACACGACAATGGACGCTTTTGAAAAAGGACTAAAGGACAACTCAGAAGACATAGCCCCATCGCAAATTTATGCTTACGCCGCCCTAAAAGAAGGTGTTCCTTATGCTAATGGAGCTCCAAATCTTACTGTGGATATTCCAGCATTTGTAAGTTACTCAAACGAAAATTCAATTCCAATTTGTGGAAAAGATTTTAAAACTGGTCAGACACTAATGAAAACTATTTTGGCTCCTGGCTTTAAAGCAAGACAACTTGGAATCAGCGGATGGTTTTCGACTAATATTTTAGGCAATCGTGATGGCGCCGTCTTAGAAGACCCTGCAAGTTTTAAAACTAAAGAGGAATCTAAGTTAAGCGTGCTCGACACTATTTTAAAACCCGAAAAAAACCCTGAACTTTATAAAAACCTTTATCACAAAGTAAATATTCAATATTACCCACCTCGTGGAGACAACAAAGAAGGTTGGGACAACATCGATATCTTTGGTTGGATGGGTTACGACATGCAAATTAAAGTTAACTTTCTTTGCCGTGATTCTATTTTAGCCGCGCCAATCGTACTCGATCTTGCCCTGTTTATGGATTTTGCAAAAAGATCTAAAATGAAGGGTATCCAAGAATGGCTGAGCTTTTACTTTAAATCACCGCAGGTGCCAGAAGGCTTGTATGCTGAACATGATTTAAACATTCAGCTTATGAAACTGAAAAACACTCTTAGGGTTGTAATGGGCGATACTGAAATCACCCATACTGGTCTAGATTATTATTACGATTGATTACTGCTTTTTAACGCTTTCGCCACGGGCGAAAATTGAAGCAACGTACTGAAGAACATCGCTTGCCGATACCTCGTCGTATCCAAAGTTTTTGATCAAACGAGATTTAACAATATCAATTTTTTCTTGGGTGGCCTTATCAACCACATTCGAAACAAGGGTGCTAAGTTTTATTGTGTCCTTTTGATCTTCAAAAAGCTTTAACTCAAGAGCTTTGTGCAAACGCTCATTGGTTCGATAATCAAACTGTTTGCCTTCGACGGCTAAAGCGCCAATGTAATTCATTATCTCTCGGCGAAAATCATCTTTACGGCTCTCTGGCACATCAATCTTGCTTTCAATACTACGCATAAGTCTTTCGTCTGGAGCATCAGGCTGACCAGTGTAAGGGTTCTTAACTTTTTCTTTTTGAGTGTAAGCCTTAACGTTATCAATATAGTTTGCACAAAGCTTAGCTATAGCTTCTTCGTCAGCACTAATAGCTCTTTGAACTTCGTTTTTAACGATATCTTCGTATTCCTGTTTTACAACGGCAATCATAGCGATATATTTTTTACGTTTTTCTTCATTGTTAATTAAGGAATGGCCCTTAAGGCCGCTTTCTAGCTGATTAAGAACCATAAATGGATTCAAGCAGCCAAGAGGCTCACCATCATTTACTAAAGCATTAGAAATTTTATCTTGTACAAAACGAGGACTAATTCCATCTAAGCCTTCACGAATGGTTTCTTTGCGCAGCTCTTTTACATTGTCTTCGGTATAACCACTCAAACTACGACCGTCATAAAGTTTTAACTTTTGCAAAATGCTTAAATTGGCATTTTTAGGCTGTTCCAAACGAGTTAAAATGGCCCATAGAGAGGCCATCTCAAGTGTATGAGGAGCGATGTGCACACTTCTTACTCTTTCGCGCGAAAAACTTTTTTGGTAAATCTTAGTTTCGGCTTTCCACTTAGTTATATACGGAATATCAATTTTAATTGTGCGGTCACGCAAGGCTTCCATAAATTCGTTGTTTTGTAGTTTGCGATACTCAGGCTCGTTGGTGTGAGCAATAATAACTTCGTCGATATCTGTTTGAGAAAACTTTTTGGATTTTACAACGTGTTCTTGAGAAGCCCCTAAAAGATCATATAAGAAGGCAACGTCTAATTTAAGAACCTCAACAAATTCGATTAAACCGCGATTGGCAATATTAAACTCACCATCAAAGTTAAAAGCCCGAGGATCAGAATCAGATCCCAGCACAGCAATCTTGCGGTAGTTAATATCACCTGTTAATTCGGTTGAATCTTGGTTTTTTTCGTCTTTAGGTTGAAAGGTACCAATGCCTATTCTGTCTTTTTCGGAAAAGATCAATCGCCTTACTTGTACGTGCTTAATAACCTTGGTCCAATCACCTTTGTAATAAGATAGTAATTCACTAAACATATAGCGTGAAGCCGGATTGAGTTCGCCTTTTATTTGTACTTTGTATTTATTACGCTTGCCCCTGGAGATCTCTTCAATAAACTTTTTGCGCATATCGGTTGGAATAAGCTTAAGCGGATCTTCGTTCATAGGGTCGGGCATTTCATCGAAACCCATTTCTTTTAAATGACGAAAAGCGGGTATGTCTTGGCCGTCGGGGTTAATCCAAGAAAAAGTATAAAGGCGCCCCTCTTCTGTTCGTGAATATTTTTCAATTCCGCGTTTCATTAACCGAGCAATTGTTGATTTTGAAGAGCCCACTGGGCCGTGCAAAAGGATCACTCTTTTTTCGGGTCCATAACCTTTAGCCGCACTCTTAAGCACGCTAACAAGTTTCATCATTGGCACATCAAGGCCAAAAACAGCATCTTCACCACCGTTCATTGGATCATCAAAAAAGTTGTAATGAATAACATTTTTTTTGAAATCCACGTAATCCTTTTTGCCATAAGAAATAATCATGTCATAAAGGCGCTGAAAAGCATTTCGGCTGACTTCTGGGTTTTCTGTCACAATATCGATGTATTCTTGAAAACTCCCCTTCCAGTTCGACTGCTTAAACTGATCTAAATTTTGATGTTCTTGCGCAAAAGCACTTATATTTAATTTGCCCATATATCTTTATTATGACACGAGCCTAAGGCATTCTCATAAAGCTGCCATAAATTTTGTGAGCGTGAAAAACTATTTAAGCTCTGGGTAGAATTAGCTAAAAATAATATCCAATAATTATAGGTACTTATAGTCAGACTCTAAGAAACTAAAGAGTTCTGGCTCTAAGGTCGAAAAAGAGGTGTTATGAGTAAAAACAAAGGAAATGGAATTGCCTCAGAATGTAAATATATCGAATGCAGCGTAAAGCCTAAAAAGTTTGGCTTTTGTTTAGAGCATTTTCCGCTTTTTAAAGCCGGTGTTATTCGCGCAGACGGCTTAAAGCCAGTAGATTTTGAGGACAAGCTTAGTCATTTTCTTGCCCAAGAAAAAGAAGCTGCCTAAAGCTCTTTTCAAAAGGGAGCACTCAGTATAAATTACAAAGCTGTGCGCTCGTAGCTCAGCTGGATAGAGCACCTGATTTCTAATCAGGTGGCCGCAGGTTCAAGTCCTGCCGGGCGTACCAATTTTAAACAGAAGGCGATCATCGACTTTTGTTTAACTCAGCCTCGCATAACTCTTGTGCGCCCATTATCTTAGCTTGAACAACATAGCGGCCGTCAGGCTTTGAAATCTTTTCTAATAAATAGTCCCCATTGGCCAACTTAGCTTTAACAACAAAACCATCTACGTTCTGGCCAAAGGCTTCGTTCTCAACTGCAGATAAATCATAAGTCATTTGCAAGAGGCCATATCCAGCGTGAAAGGCCTTTGCCTTAATTTGGCTACCTTCAACTACAACTACATGAGACTTGGTGTCGGCACTCGAGGAAACATCTGCGATTAAAAAAGCAAGATCTTTTTTGCCCAACATAAAAGATGCAAAATTGCCTTGTGGCGTATGTCCGGCCAGCACTAGCGAAAGGCCCTGGGAGTATAGAGCGTCTTGAATATAGTTAGCAGGCAAAATATTTTGTCCATCACTTCCAGAGTAGCGACCATACACCAGACTTTGGTCATTTTTACCTGGAGTCATTGGGTGCGACATCTGGTACTCAAGAAGGGTCTTATAGTTTGAGTAGCTTGGATCTAAAACATAGGAACGCAAAACAGCTTGATACTGTTTATTTATCGACTCCACCCAGCTCTCAAAGCCTTGCGGCTTAGTCTGTCCATAAAGATCTCTCATATAGCTTTCATCTTTGAGTGCTCCATGCACGATTGCAACTCTGCCAACCTTTGCAATTAACTGAGCTTGCTGGAGATATTGAAAAAGATAATTTCCATCTTCGTGAGGCGAAACTAAACTTCTCCAATGTTCAGCAACTAAGCGATCAGAGAAATCCAAAGAAGATAACTGAATTAATTCAGACTTTAAAAAATCAAAGGCGCTGCCCGCAGCAAGATATACTTGCAAAAACCATTTTAGACGGTAGGAATAATCTGAAAAAGCAGCTTCAAAGCTAATTGTTGGATCATCTTGTATGTAAGTCCTAAGCCATCCCACAAAAGACGCTTGTAATTCTTCTGGCTCCCTTAGAAAGGGTGTCGCTCCAGTAAAAATTTCATCGTCATCTAAAAAAGAAAGTAAAATCTTATTAACATCCCGGTTGCCGGCTATAAGCACAGTATCTGGATATTGCTTTTTTTGAGAGAGTAAAAATTTTAAGATTTTTAAAACACCACCTTCACGGTCTACGACGTCTCCGCCATATACTAAAACACAATCTTTTGATCTTTTTAGCTTTCCATTTTTATCCAAGCTAAAATAATCGCTTAACAATAAGGAATTTTTAAAATACTCCCAGTCACCTTCGGCATCAGTTAAATAGACCACAGCTTTTTCGCTGTAGACAGGATTAAAATCGACATTGGCCTCTGCAAAAGAAAAGAAAAAGAGCGCAAAAAAGAGACCTAACATTAAGGCTCTTTTTACACTCTTTCAAAAGCAATAATCAAGTAAAAGCTCTTTTAGTTAACGATATTGTAATACCATTCCATAGCAAAAGCATAATCTTTCCAATAATTTAGGTTCTGACCATAAAACTTTTTGCGATAAGCCGCACGAGAATCTACTTCCATTTGAACTCTTTGAGTAGCCCTCTCACGATCCCCATCGTAAGCATAACGAGTTAATGCATCGATGTGTGCTTCTACACTATAGGTGGGACTCACCTCTCCAATGATTGATAAGTCATCGGTTGCAACAAAGCCATCAACCCTTTCGGCCAATCTTGTTGCATAACCAAAAGTCGTCGTACAATAATCTGGATTTTCAAAATAGTTTATTGAATACCGACAAGGCTGGTGACTTGCACCCATATTGTGAGCTACTTCATGTCTCCAAAGAGTCATACTTCCAAAGTTATAACTGCCTTCCATGTAACCACCAAATTGTGCATTATTTACATGTACAGCCTCTGGAAGACCAACAGGCATACCCAAAGCAATCGTTATCACACCAAGTTCAAAGTGCTTACGTATGTTAGGATCTAATATCATATCTCTTACTTTGCGGTTAGAGTCACCTGCTGGACGATCTACATAAACAAAATCAACTGGGTTGTCATGAGCAAAAACATCGATCTGATAAGCAAAATCCTTTTCTAAATTTTGGGCTAAAGTATTTAATCTTGCAAGAACACCCGCTTTAGCTCTTCGTTTAAATTCTTCAGTAATCGCTTCACTTCTATTATTAACATTTAAAAAATTTCTGTTGATAAGCAAACTAGCTCTTTCGTGAGCAAGGTTTAGAACAACCTTTAACCTTAATTTAGGCCGCTGATTTAAGATGGCTTCTTTTTGAAAGAATTCGGATTGATTTGTTACATAAACAAATTCATTCTCTTCTTTATTGATATAGCTATACGAAGGATATCTTCTTTCAGAAATAGACGAAAGACCTCTTGTATCTAAGTCAGTTGTGACTACATGCTCACTGTTGTCTTTTGTGAATCCACAGAAATCAAACCATTTTTGGCTACATTGATAAGAAGTACAATTTTTTGTAAGAAAAGCTCTCTTAGAAGCAACGGGGTGTTGAGCTTTTAATGGACAACCAAGAGGCTTAAAAATAATCGCTGAATTGGCAACCTCTACAATTCCAACAGTAGATATTTCTTTTAACTCTTCTTTAGAAGCAAAAGCATAAGGTAGAGGAGCCTCATCTTGCATAAAAGAAAGAGTGGCCGGTTCTGGCACGGGCTCTGGCTCGGGTTCTGGCTCCGGTTCTGGCTCGGGCTCGGGCTCGGGCTCTGGCTCTGGCTCCGGTTCTGGCTCGGGCTCTGGCTCCGGTTCTGGCTCGGGCTCTGGCTCCGGTTCTGGCTCTGGCTCCGGTTCGGGCTCGGGTTCTGGCTCTGGCGTTACTACCGGTTCTGGCTCTGGCACAGGCGTCACTACTGGCTCAGGTTCTGGTACTGGAGTTATTACCGGTTCCGGCACGGGCTCAACTACTGGAGCTGGTTGTTGAATAACCAAGTTTGGAAAAGCTTTCGCATAAGCTAGGCTCCAAGATTCTTTTTCACTAGAAGAATACGGACCATAAACTTGTTTGCCATTTGTAAATTGAATGAGATGGCGATACCTGTTTGCACGACACTCTTTATAAACACGATGATAACTGTTTATTCTTGTTATAAAGCGCACAGGGCCAGCGTTTCTGCAGCCAGCAGACATATCGTTTAAAACGGGTGCAACAAATTGATTCATATTAGGAAGTGGCTCAGGTTCTGGCACTGGTGTGATTACCGTTTCTGGCTCGGGTTCTGGTACAGGCTGAGGCTGCACTACTGGAGCTGGTTGTTGAGGCAATAAGCTTGGAAATGCTTTGGCATAGGCACGATTCCAAGACTCTTTTTCGCTTGGGATATAGGGTCCATAAACCTGGGTGCCATTTGTAAATTGAATTCTATGGCGATATAGATTTAAAGCACATTCTTTATATACACGGTGATAGCTGTTTATTCTTGTTACAAAACGCACTGGTCCTGCATTTCTACAGCCAGCAGGCATATTTTGAAGTACTGGAGCCTCAAAAGCCTGCGCCAATGATGGCAATAAGATAACACTTAAAAGAGCAAAAACTATTATGGATTTAATTTTCATATCAGTCCATTTAACGGAGCAATACAATAAAATATTGATAGTTTAAGAGTGAATTAACAAATGCTTTATATCTTCAATACGGAATATTTACTTTTTAGCATCTATGATTTTAATGGCTTCTTTAATGTCCAACTCTTCAGGCTTGATTTCTTTAGGTAAACCAAAGTTTTTAGTCCCCATTTTAAGAAAATAGCCGTAGCGCCCCTTGTAAAGAGAGACTGCTTTTTTAGGTTTCGGATATTCGCCGACTTCTTTAATCATCACAGAGCCTCCGCGACCCTTTTTAGGCTCTGACAAGATTTCCAAAGCACGCTTGAGTTCGACCTTGTAAACATCATCATCTTTTTTAAGTGATCTAAAATCCTTTTTATGGACCACATACGGACCAAAGCGACCATTGTTGGCACTAATCATTTCGCCAGTATCGGGATGCACACCCAGCTCGCGCGGCAAGCTAAGCAATTTTAGAATCTCAGGAAGAGTCATATCCTCAGCTTTACGATCCTTAGGGAAAGAAGCCCGTCTCGGCTTAGGCACTTCCTCTGTGACCTCTCCTAATTGATAATAAGGACCATAACGACCCGTTAACAAATAAATACTTTGTCCCGTTTTAGGATCTTCCCCAATAGGTTCTGGACCTTTTTCTTGAATAGCGATCAATTCTTCAATTTTTTCTTCGGTCAAATCGGCAGGTGCCAAATCATCAGGAATACTTACATGAATTTCATCACTCTTCTTTTTCGCACCGGGATTTTTAATTAAATAAGCGCCATAGCGTCCAATACGAATATCAAAATTCTTTATATTTTCAAAATGAATTTGTCTGGCTTTAACTGGATCGATTTCTTCTTCTTTTTCTTCGACTTGTTTGCGAAGACCAGATTTTCCTAAGTAGAATTTTTTTAGATAAGGTAAAGCTTCCTTTTCACCAACAGCAACTTGGTCGAGACTCTCTTCCATGGTAGCCGTAAAACTCAAATCAACTAAATTCTGAAAATGCTTTCTTAAAAACTGAGTAACAGCAAAACCAGTATAAGTAGGAATAAAGGCATTGGCTTGTTTGCGAACATAACCACGATCAACAATCGTACTTACAATAGAGGTGTAAGTGGATGGACGCCCCACACCCTCGTTTTCCATAATTTTAATTAGAGAGGCTTCGGTGTAACGAGCTGGAGCCTTGGTTTCATGAGAATGGGCTTCGACCTTCTGGGGCTTAAGCTCTTCTTTTTCCTTCATTGTAGGAAGATGAAATTCTTTATCTTGAAGTGCCACCGTTGGATCATCGGAACCCTCAACATAAGCTCTCAAAAAACCTGCAAAGGCTATGCGGCTGCCGCTGGCTTGAAAAAGACAATCTCCAACTTTAATTTTAACAATACTACTGACTTTTTTGGCTTGGCTCATCTGACAAGCTAAAGTTCGCTTCCAAATCAAATCGTAAACCTTTAACTCACGTCCTGTAACGCCAGCGTTTTTAGGATGCACAAAATTATGACCTGCCGGCCGTATGGCTTCGTGAGCTTCTTGACTGGCTTTGTTTTTAGCTTTGAAGATGCGGGCTTTTTCTGACAAATATTCCTTGCCGTACAAAGCTTCAATCTCGTCGCGAGCGGCTTGTGTTCCCTCTTTTGACATAGTTGGAGAATCTGTACGCATATAAGTAATAAGACCTGATTCATATAAACGTTGAGCAGCCCTCATTGAATCTCTCGAGCTCAAACCAAGCTTGCGGTTGGCTTCCTGTTGAAAAGTAGAAGTGATAAAAGGAATTGGAGGGTTTAAATTAATATTTTTGTCTTCGATGCTCTGGATAATCCAAGACTTTCCGCTCTCAACTTCTTGCTTTAATTTTTTGGCCGCTTTTTCATCTAAAAGTACGACTTTAGAGCCATCTTTTAACTTTCCAGTTAATTCATTAAAATCCTTACCACTAGCGAGCTTAGAATCTTTTAGACTTAAGAGCTTAGCCGTGAATTCTGAGTCGCCTTTTTTAAAAGCCGCACTTAAATCCCAATAGCTGGCTTTTTTAAATTTAATTCTATCTTGCTCACGTTCAACAATTAAACGCAAAGCAACTGATTGAACACGTCCTGCCGAAAGTCCAAAAGCAATTTTCTTCCAAAGAAGAGGTGAGACCGTATACCCCACCAAGCGATCTAAAATTCGTCTGGTTTCTTGGGCCTTCACTAGTTTGTGATCTAATTCTCTATAGTTCTCTAAGGCGTGCTGAATAGCGGTTTTGGTTATCTCATGAAAAACCATTCGCTTGCTCGGAACTTTTACTTTTAAAATCTGAGAGAGATGCCAACTAATGCTTTCTCCCTCGCGGTCTTCATCGGTGGCGAGAATCAATTCATCGGCTTTTTTGAGCTCTTTTTTTATCTCATTAATAATTTTGGATTTGCCCTTAGGGATTACATAAAGGGGCTCAAAATCCTTATCGACATTCACACCTATCTTAGACCAAGGCTCAGCTTTGTATTTTTTGGGAATAGCGGCTGCAGATTGCGGAAGGTCGCGCACATGCCCAACACAAGCCATCACCTTGTAATTTTTAGGTAAAAATTTGGATATAGTACGCGCTTTTGTAGGGGACTCAACAATTACAAGATATTTTTCAGCCATGAAGTTTTTTAAGACCCAACTTCTAACTTATATGTTTTCTGGACAAAAGAACAAAAGGCATATGATATCTTTTGCTGCCTAGGTGCGTCAGACCCATTAGAAGACCATAAATCAAAGCAAATTCCAATATGGATAGGTTTTGACTGGCAGCTCGATCAACATTCGACAAAAAATTCTTCTGTAAATTGCAACAAACACTGAGTCCCCTCAATAATATACTTATGAAAATAATATTTTTAACTTTTCTAGCTTTCGGGGCCTGTCAGTTTAAAAAGTCCAATGATGAAAAATTAAATTCAACTAACTTTGATCTATCAGGTCTTGAGCAGCCTAAAGGCATCTATCCTTTAAAAACAAGCCGAAAAGAAACTGTTTTTGTTAGGGGAGGTGATCAACCTTTCGTTCTTGTAAAATTCTATGAGGACTGTCCCGAAAAATTTGCAGCCCTTAAAGACAAATGTGTCTTTAAGGAAAAAAGCTCAGAAAAAAGAGATTTTATTACCAATTCTTTTGTCACCGCATACAATGTTGAAAAGGGCAAAAATTCTTTAATCCCTATTTATATTCCCAATACCGCCAACCAAGGAAAAAGACTCTGGTCAGCTAAAATAAAAAAAGTTAACGACTCAAAAGTAAAGGTTTTGTTTTCATCTTGCATCGAATGCGATGACATAAATATTTATTCTTTGACATTTTTTTTTGATCAACAAAGAAAAAAATGGGTAGCTGAAAAACAGATTCAAACTCTTCAATAAGCTTTCAAATAAAAAAAACTATCCGGTCTATAAGCAAAGAGTATTACTGCAACTTAAATCAAATTCCAACATGAACTCTTTTGACGTCGTCATGTTCATCTAATTTATCAAAAAACTCTTGGGCTTCGCTCTCTTGCTCATCATTTAACTCCACTGGAGTTTTAGAGCGGTAAATCAGTTCGGCTTTTGAAATATTCCAGCCTAATTTTTCTAAGGCACTTTGAATGTTATCAAACTCAGTCTTTTGACCCAAAAATACATAAAGCTTAGAGCTTGCCTCTTCATCTAACTTTTCGACTTCATCTGCGTTGGCTTCGATGGCAACCTCTTCTGAATCAAAGTCCTTATCGGGAGCCTCGGCCATAACACTTGTTAAATGATCAAAATTCCACAACACAGAACCACTAGCGCCTAAACCATTCCCATGGCGCGTGAACAAGGAGCGCAGATCTTGGGCGGTACGGTTTTTGTTGTCGGTTAAAGTTTCCACAACAAAAGGAACACTATGAGGGCCGTAGCCTTCATATAGAATTTCTTCCAGCTCACTGTCGTTGCCTTCACCAGAACCACGCTTAATAGCTCTATCTATAGTGTCTTTGGGCATTGAAGCTTTTTGAGCTTCACGCAAAGCAAGCTTCAGACGCGAATTGCCATCGGGACTCGCACCACCTAATTTAACCGCAACCGCAATTTCTTTAGATAGCTTGGTAAATAAGTTTCCTTTTTTAGCGGCCGAAGCCACTCGATGACCATGAATCCAACCTCTACCCATTATTTATCTCTCTTTCAGGCCACACTAGACTGCTGAAGTGTTTTTTTTTCTATGGATTCTTCGCGCAAAGCTCTTCGAAGTATTTTTCCAACATTTGTTTTAGGCAGCTCTTTTCTGAACTCAACAATTTTAGGAATTTTATATCCGGTTAAATTTTTACGGCAAAATTCTATTAACTCTTCTTTGGTCAATGAATCTTCTTTTTTCACCACATACACCTTAACAATTTCGCCCGAACTTTCACTCGGGTGCCCTACAGCGGCCACTTCCAGAACTTTCTCATGCAAAGTAATCACATCTTCAATCTCGTTGGGGTAAACATTAAAACCAGAGACCAAAATCATGTCTTTAATTCGATCTACGATTTTAAAAAAACCACCTTCGAGCTCCATGGCTATATCTCCAGTTTTAAACCAACCATCAGTAGTTAATACTTTTTTCGTTTCCTCAGGGCGTTGCCAATATTCTTTCATAACCTGTGGACCCCTTGCCCACAATTCGCCACTTTCACCCTTGCTAAGCTCCTGACCTTCTTGATCGCAAATCTTTACCTCGGTCATTGGAACAGGTAAGCCAATAGTGCCCACACGCTGCTTTCCATTTACAGGGTTTACACACAACACAGGCGAGGTTTCGGTTAAACCATAGCCCTCTAAAATAGCTCTGCCAGTTAACTCTTCCCACTTGTCCGATACAAATTTTTGGACGGCCATTCCGCCTCCAATCGAAAGTTTCATACGGCTAAAATCAGCTTGCTTAATGTCTTTGTGATTAAGAAGAGCATTATATAGAGTGTTCACTCCCGTCATAATGGTCCCCTTGCACTTACTTAATGTTTTTATAAAAGCAGGGAAGTCTCGCGGATTGGTAATAAGTACATTTTTGGCTCCGTAATTAAGCATTGTAATACAATTAAGAGTGAAAGAAAAAATATGATAAAGCGGTAACGGCGTAACAATAACTTCTTGCTCGCCTTCGTCTGCCTTTGTAACAACGGGCCCTAAATAACTGGCCACCTGTAAAACATTTGCCAAAACGTTTTGATGACTTAAGACAACACCCTTGGAAACACCTGTGGTTCCTCCTGTGTATTGCAAGGCTACCGTATCACTTTTTGAAATTTCAACAGCTTCAAAGTCGTGGGCTGCCCCCCAAGACAAACAGTCTCTAAAAGAAACAGTTTCAATTCCCTCATAACTAGGAACCATTTTTTTTATATGTCTAACCACTGCATTAACTAGGTGTCTCTTTGGAAAAGACAGCATATCTCCAATAGCAGTGACAATCACAGTTTCAATCGACGTATGCTCTAAGACTTCTTTTAAATGATGAGCAAAGTTTTCGAGTATAACAATTGCCTTAGCGCCTGAATCCTTAAACTGATGCTTCATCTCTCTTGGTGTATACAATGGGTTAGTATTAACGATAATAACTCCAGCCTTTAAAGCGCCGAACAACACTACTGGGTATTGTAGAAGATTTGGCATTTGCACTGCCAAGCGGTCACCTTTTTTTAAACCAAGTACCTTTTGTAAATAAGCTGCAAATTGCTCACTCAACTCTCCAAGTTCTTGGTAGCTGAGGTTTTTTTCCATATTTTCATAGGAATCAAATTTTGCGTAACGCTTTACACTTTCATCTAAGAGTTCAACCAGAGAGCTGTAACGATCTAAGGCAATCGTATCCGAAACTCCCTGAGGATAATTTTGAAGCCATTCTTTTGACATATATTGCTTTCCCTCCACTAAAATATTCTACACGAGAACCAAGAGTGTCAATTTAATAAAATTCTATCCCCGCTTTTTATTGACTTAGGGCTTAAATCCTGAATTTTTTCTGACGAGTGATTAAGTCCTAAAATGATAAAATCAAGTTATGCCATCAAGCGTTATGTCTCTAGCTTGCCGCAAATATCTCTTTTGTCTTTTTTTACTATTTACACAAGAGAGCCACAGCAGATGGTCGCAGGCAGCGGGACTCCATTTTAAAAAGTACCAAGCGAGCTTTCGTCAATCATTTGAGGCCTCGGTATGGGGATCGCTAAACAACCCTAAAATAAACAAAACAAAAGATCTCCCTAATTTAAAACTACTTAGCTTTGAGCTTGAAGCCTACAAGAAAAAAGTTACTGCCTATTTTCACCGCACTCAAAAGACCCCTAGCCAGAACTCTTTGGTTGTTATTGTTCCTGGGATCTTTGCTGATTTAAATGCGGATTACGCATTATTCAGCATGAGCCGGCTCAGCAAAAAAGGCCACGATGTCTTAACACTTAGCAATCCATGGTCGAAAAAAATCATAAAAGCACAGCCTCTGCACCCTCCTGGTGACATCAAAAACGAAGCCCTAAGCTATCTCCAATTAATAGAAATTTTTTTGAAGCAAAACAACAAAAGCTACAAGAAGGTATCGCTGCTTGGCTTTAGCTACGGAGCACTTTTAAGCTCCGCTATCAACGGACTCGATAAAGTTTTAAATCATAAAATAAATGGACAAAGCTATTTAATCTCGCCACCAGAAAATTTACTTGAGACTATTTTAAACCTCGATCAAATACTTGATCAAGAACATCAGAGGTACAAAAAACTTAGTCTGCTTTCCTTAGTGCTTATTCGTTCAAACTATTTAAAATCAAAAAGAGCAGAAGAGTTAAGCCTGCGTTCGCGAGAATACGCTGCAGCCATTGCTGCCTATCGCGGGTTTCAACTAGATCTTAAAAAACTAAGCCAAACACTCTACTTAAACAATTCACACAACTCCTCCTACTATTTGGGTTACCAGAAATTAATGTCAAATCCTTCCAAGTGGAGATTCTCTAATTACGTAGATTATTTTGCTGACAGCAACAGCCGGATTTTTAGAGATCCAAAAGTACAGCTCTCTTACTGGCTAAGGGTCGCCCAAGAACATAGTAAGACAGCTCTACCAAATATTCTAAGCACTCATGATGATTTTTTAAACCACGAATCTCAATGGCATAAATACGGAGAACAAGACAGTTTAAAAGTATTAAAACACGGAGGCCACATGGGTTTTGTAGCAACAACCTGGTTTGAAGAGTTTTTGAATATAATTTATTAAACAAAAATCTTCACAAGCACTATGGCTCTAAACGTCTTTGTAAAAAACCCTGAAATCTTCTTAGCTGTGATTTTGCCTTCGACAAACTTTTTAGGCCTAGTTTAGATTCTCCGATGGCTAAGATATCGCATGTAAGACGATCTCCTACAATAATATCAAGTTCACCTAAAGTTCTACCTCTATCGCCACTCTCTACTATAACTCGGTATTCAAGCCCACCTGTAATAAAAAAGTCTTTAGCTGGGTATAAGTCGAGCAACGAGCGTCCATCAGCGCCAACAGCTAAAGGACTCCAAGCTTCGAGAAGATCTCCCTCATTTCCAAAAGCAATATCTCGATCAGCAAAATTAGTGGAAATTACTTTGTAGTGAGTTATTAAATCGGCTTGAAAATTAGCATCTATAGTTAATTCGGCTACAAAATCAACAAAGGAACTATTTAAATGAAATTCAAAATCACTTACCAGTGTGCCAAGCAGACATTCTCGACAACCATCTGAGGCCCGTAGCACTTTTCTAAAATCTTGAACAACTGTCTTATGAGTTTTGTTGTAGTTACTCAAAAATCCCCACAAGACTCTGCTTATATCCTCATCTAGCTGAGCTCCACCCCGTCTCAAAACTGGGTATTCAAAATCAAAGCCTTTCTCAATCGCTCCCTTTGTTCCGACAGCAAAAAAACGATCAACTCCTGCTTTTTCTTTTAACAAATTTTTAAAATGATCTAAGCCCAAATTGCGGCACTCTTTTGGCATCGTTAAATCATCTCGCCTCCATACGAAATGAGGGTCAAGCTTGGCTTCGGCAAAAACAAAGAATGTAGTAGAAAAAGTAAATAACGAAAGAATAAAAGTCCTTTTTAAGCTGCTCACAGGCTCTACTTTCCTTAGTTTTATTTTCTAAGTCAAACAAGCACACATCAAGTATAGCAATGCAATACTTAAGACTTTATTTAAATGTGTTTTTGCTAGCAAAATTAAAAAAGAGTAAAAATTTTAAATATTATAAAGCGTTATGTATTTTACAGAAGGTATTAAATCATGAAAAATCATTTCTTTGTTTTCTTTTTATTCTTTAGCTTTTTAGTTTGCAATTTTTCTGTTTTTGCAGAAGAAGCAACTTGGACTATTAGTAATTTGGATACAGAAGGACAAATAGAAATTAAAGGCAAAAATTTCACCACTGGAAAAAACGGCGCAAAAACTGCGGGCCTTCACGTGAAGCTTTATTTAAATTCTAAACTCATCAGATCTGCTGACAAAAAACACCAAAGCTACACAGTTGAGATGCAAGACAATGGCACCTTCCAATACAAAAGCCCTAAAGACCTTAAGATAAAAGACAAAGACCGAATCTCTATAATTGTTTTGCAATATGAAGAAGATGGCTCCAACTGGGGAAATAAAAAAACTGAAATAAAAATTGTTGAAGCTAAAAAAGAAATAGCTAGTGAAAAAATAAGCTTCGAAAGCATAAAGTTTAACCAATACCGCTTAAAAGGTCTCGGATTTACAAAAGGTATAAATGCTGAGCACAACTACCTCTACAAAATATACAAAGTAAATTTTGAAAAAGAAGATTTAATCGGAGAAGGAAAAATCGAAAATGGCAGCTTTAGCCATGATACAAAAGTTGGAAGCCTAAGCTATGGCAGTCTTATTAAACTCCAGGTTTTGGAATATTCCAAAAAGGGAAAAGACGGACATAAAACACTAAATGGCCGGATTGAATAGTGCAAAGAGCCGCTAAAAAGCAACGCTTTTCTTTCAAAACAATATTTTTAAGCTTAGCTTTAATCTTTTCAAATTCTTTATGGGCAGCAAGCAAAGCTAGTGATTGTGAAGCACAAATTACGAGCCAAACAAAACAAACAATCACCGAAAAAGAACTCAAAGCTCTCTATCGAGAGTACTTCGATCAAATATCCAAGGCCTTTTTTGATCAAGACGAAGCACTGCTGCTAGAAGTAATTGAAAAAGAAAGCAAATTTCAGCCTAGAAGCAGCTATTTAACGATTGATGGAGCCATCTCCAAGTCACATAAACTTGAAAGAGAAAAAACCAATGAGTTTATAAAAGAGTTTTGGATATGGAGAAAGCAGCTTTTAGACACAAATTTAATAGACGATGATTATTACCCATATATAGACATGACTTTGTATGTAAGGGCTATAGTTAGACAAGAGAACTTTAACCCCATAGAAATTTTTAATTTGTCTTTAGTCTTTGATGACATTTACGGATCTCACCTCTATGAAGCTGACCCAAGAATTCTTATTCGAAATTTAGATTCATTTTTAAATGTAAGACACAACTTGGCCTTAGCCCAGAGCATCTTCATAGCTAGAATTGGATGGAAGCAAGCCAACCAAAAGCGTAGCAGCTTATCTCAAGAAGAAATTGCATTGCTCTCATCTCAGCCTGCTAAATTGCAAAGAGAATGGCGCGCCCGCTTTGCAGAATCTTTTTCTAAGGTCCTGTTTTTTTGGCTGCCACCCCTTCGATCCATATTAGGATCTATTTTTCGGACTATCGAGCCAGCCTCTCCTGTCGACCCCATCGCAACCAACGTTGCCAAGCAATACCTAGAACAGCCTTGGATGCCGCCAATGCTCGCTCGTTTTAGGCTAGAGTTACAAAATTTTAAACGTAATTTCAAACGTTTAAAAGCAGAAGAGAAAAGTCCTCTGTTAGAAATTAATGTTTTAGATATTGCGCTTGTGGCTTCAGAAGGAGATTTAGACAAGGCCGTAACCTTAGTTGGCTTAATGTCCATTCAGCGCAAGGCGCTCATTCGCAACTTATCTAAACACTATAAAAAAGCCGGCACCCACAACAAATACATCCAGCCCTTAATTGACAGCGTTGGCACGTACTACTTAATCACTCAGATTGCGGAAATAGTTGATGCGCAAAAAAAACGCATCCAACTAAGTGAATCAACTCAAGCAAAACCAGCTTGGAAAAAAATAAGTGCGTGGAGGCTTAAACTTAAATCACGATACTCCTTTCTTTATCCTGCCAAATATAGAGTCAACAACAACAAGTTCTATCATTTCTGGAGTGAAGTCTTTCTAGCAATGCATTTGAGAAAAATGGGTTATTCCGAAAGCCTTGTTAGCTTTGGACTCAAAAACGTAGGCCGCACCTATGAACTAGCAACATCAATTAGTGGCATAAAATTATTCAGAGCCTTCGGCTTTAGTATAATGCGTTCTTTTTTACTAACAAAAATGTTCTCAGACATTCGCTTGCACCGCTTTGGAGTCCACCAAGGCTTAAGTATTTTTAGAAAACTCAAAAAAGAAAATAAACTATATCATCCTAAACAGTAATATTGAATATATAAAATTTTGTTTATAGATATAGTTTTTTGGGATCAAGCTTTTGTAATATATCAGTGATCTGCTTAGTAGGTTCAGCAGTTTCTTTGAGCTTTGTAGAAAATTGCAATTCAAAGCCGCAATTATCTTGTACACTTTCTTTAGTCTGACCGGCAAAAAGCTCTATAACCTGCATTTTACCTTCCACAAAATTCATTACACATTGATCTGTAATCACAACCTGTGGACCTCCCCCAGGCAGACCTAACTCTTTTCGTGTTTTAGATCCGTATAGATGCCCAGGGCTCGTAATAAAATCACATTTTTCAACAAAGCTTCTCTTAGTCATCCGCATCACAACCAAAAGTCTTTTGGCGTGCGTAGCTATCTCGCAGGCCCCACCACTACCAGGCAAACGCACCTTAGGATTTTCATAATCCCCTATAACTGTTGAGTTAATGTTTCCATACATGTCAATTTGAGCTCCACCTAAGAACCCAACTTCAATCAAACCCCTTTGTAGGTAATATTGAAAAATTTCGGCCTGACTCACAATCGAAGCAGCTCCAGTAACCAAGGCTGGGTCTCCAATAGAAATAGGCAAACGCTCTGGAACAGCTCCCACCGCACCGGCTTCGTAAATCATGAATAAATTAGGTGCATGAAGAGCTCTTGCTAAATTACAGGCTAAATTAGGCAAACCAATTCCAACAAAAATAACATTTTTATCTTTAAGCTCCTGACTCGCTCGAAAGACCATCTGCTGACTGGTGCTAATAGCCATAATTCACTCCCGTACTCATAAGAGTTTTAGCCGTGAGTTGATCAATGATTTTACTATCTAGCTTGGCTAAATACTCTTGTCTGTTGGCGCAAGAATATACAAATTCCTCCAAGTAGTTCTTATAGACTTCTTGATCACGAGAAATTTTATCCCACTTAACGTAAAAATCGTTATCGCGATCATAATAACCTTGCACGTAGCTAGGGTGACAACCCCAGGGCTCATGTACAACAGCCGAAACAATCATAGCGGGCACCAAAGTGCGATTTGGATCTTGGCGTATAAGCTCTTCATCAACAATTTCCTCGGCAACTACAATTACTTTTTTGGCAGCAAAGGCCGATTCTTTTTGTGAGCCCATAAGACCCCAGACTTGCGCATTCCCTTTAGCGTCCGCTCTTTGACAATGAAGTATACAAAGATCTGGCTTCACGGCAGGAACGGTCGAAAATTCTTTTGCAGTATACGGACAAATTATAGATTTTATATTCTTGTTATTGGGAGCAATATCACAAGCTTTTAAATTATCGAGCACAGCAAATGGCAGCCCTGCCGCCCCAGCCTGCATTCTCATAACCATCGCAAAATGGCTGTATTCATCGAGCTCGATTCTTTTTTTGCTTTTAGCTTCGCTCACTCTTCTCAGAGCATGCAAACTACCCACACCTGGGTTGCCTGCCCAGCTAAAAACTAGTTTTTTTACACAGCCTGCCTCGATCATTTGATCATAAATAAGGTCGGGAGTTAAGCGTATTGCCGTTAAATTCTTTTTCTTTTGCCGAATGATTTCATGAGCGGCCGCAAAGCAAATTAAATGCGTAAAACCAGCAATAATCAAGGAAGTATCGTCTTGAACAAATTCAGAAACCGCTTCTTGCATTGAAAGAATTTTGCTCATTAAAATTCAAACTTAATACGTGTTCCCGAATTATAGAAACCCGCAAAAATTTCTCCACGTCTTTTTTTAAGGTCTACTACAATACCGCCACAAGTCGAAGCTCCATGCTCAGTCTCTGATTTCATGCATACGGATTTACAAACATGGCCATCAAAAACATCGTGAGTGATTCTATCGTAGTCTAGAGCAACAGCTTTATTGCTTTCAAAATACTGATTCAAAGTTTCGTAACGATTGTGAGTTGTCTTACTTTGGCGCTCCATGTTTTCATGCTTTTTAAGGTCGCCCAAGTAATGATTGGTATGAAAAAAAACATCATCATCGAAGCTTTGATAAATCATATCAAACTGACGTCCCGTGCACTCAACATCAATTGTTTCTAAAGGATCACAAATTAAATAGTTGTGTCCAGAACAAGGCATGTGCTGTGAAAGTGCCTGATAAGCCGCTGAGGCCGAACGCTCTTGTAACATTTTACGAACTAGAGCGGGCCACATAATTCCCATACTCGTTTCGTAACAATGCATATTGTTTATAGTCACGCAGACACCATCTCTGTTGATACCACTCATACCCAAACAGCCTACACAACTTAGAATATATGTATGACTTTCTTTATCGTGTAAGCAAAGAACATAAGGTTCAGCAGAAGCATGCATATCCCAACTTTGACCGCAAATAATTTCACCATGTTTGCGGTAGCTCAAAGTGCTGCAACCACCGACCCCACCAAAATCTCGCATATCGGTGTAATTGTTGAGGACCATTAAATCTTCATTCGACAAACCAGAACCTTCTGCAATGCCTAAAAATTCCTGATAAAGATCATCGTATTTTCGCAAGTAAAAAACTTGATCGCGAGCCAGTTCTTTTACTTCACTAACTGTTTTATGACCAAGATAGTTAAATATAAGCTCAGTCCGAATTTGTGCTAAGTCGTGAATAGCATCACGGAACTCTTCGCCATGGGCTCGGCCTTTGCTTTTGGGATCACCGCTAATTTCTAAAAAATGAATAGGATTCTTCTCCTCTTCTTATTATTTATACGCTAAAAGACGCTCTCTAAGCAAATTGAGACTGTGTTCATCGCTTTCCCAAGTCGATATCATCATAAGTGGCTTCGCCATAAAGAAGTCCATGTTACAAGCCGTCCAAGCAAGCTGCATAGAGGCCTCTCCCACCAAAATATCGGGTTTATGCACTAAAGTATTTGAAACGAAAAATTCATCTATACTTGGACCAAAACCATTGTCTTTTAAAACAACTGGTATTTGACGGCTTTTTAGGAATTCCACAACAACATTTAGCCACTCTTTTGACTTTTTTGAACTATCTAAATAAAAGCCTAAACATTCTTGATGATTATTTTGTTCAAGACAGCTTTGAACTTCTTTTACAAATTCCTTTGCATCACTCTTGTATTCCACACATGGCCAATTAAAAAAAGCCCCTTCACCACCACCTAAGCTTCTAGCAACAGCGGTATTAGAAGCAAACACCTCACCTTTTACACTTAAGAAGTAACAAGGTGTATCTTTATCTTTTCTTTTTTGGATCAAGAGTTTTGCGCTTTTGTCGACAGCCTCTGAGGGGCTGGACGAGAGATACAAATGCTGCAGCTCTTTAGTAAAACATTTTTTAAATAGCAGCATATTGTTTATGTAATGACGGCTCACAAAGTTACCAAGAGAAACTTTATTCTTCATGAAGGGCAACTTAGATAAGCTAAGATAATTATTCTGCGAAATACCAGGGAGCGAAATACTTTGGTATTCACACTGCCCCTCTCCTCCATAATCTTTGGAGTTAAAATCCAAAGCAACAGCCGCTAATTTTTTATTTAAAGCAGACATAGCTTGGGCCTCGGGCACTCTATTCCGACTCACAACTGCTTTGTAGCCTTTTGCTCGAGCCAAAATCAATTGTTCAATTTTCAGCCTCAAACCAAGTCCTTTGCCTTGAATGTCTTTATGAATGCTTAAATCTTGCGAATACAAAAGCTTAGAGCCAGAGTCCTTTAAGCGGAAATCACTCGCAAGCAAAGGCAAATGCTTAAAACTCTCGGCATTTGAGGCCACACACAAAGCCTGTAGTTTATTAACACCGTTTACGGCAACAAGAAAAACTGAATCTTTCTTTTCTAAGACTTTAAAAAAATCATCGGGACTATCCCTTCGTTCTTTCTCATATAAGCTTGCCTCAAGCTCTTCGATTGAAGAGCGAAATGGTTCTGCTTCAACCACAGTTTTTATCAATTGGATAGAATCAGAAAAAGCTCGACTAGCATTCCACAAAAAAGTAATTAAGCTTGTTTGAGCTTCATTTAAATAATAATTTTGCCAGCAGCTTTCAAATCCTTGCTGGCTCCAGTTTTTTAATTCTTCCAAAGCCACCGAATCTTGGTAGATAACTTGCGGGTGTAAATTTACAATTTCTTTTAATAGGGCACGCCATTTATCCGGTGAATACTCTTCAAGTGTCTCATAATCACTTTCAATTCTACTTTGCTTGGATTTTTCTTTTGGTAAATCACGAATTTCTGTAGGCAATGAAGTTAAAAAGGTTTCGAGCGACGGAAGCTTGGCTTTAATAATTTGAGAGCTCGCCAAGTCAACAAAACAATTGTAAAGACTGGCAAAGAGTTCTTTTACTTCTCTTTTGCTAATGGTGGCCATTAAGCGAAAACGCAAAGTCTTTTCACCAGCTGGATAAAAAAGAAGTCCATGTTTAAAACGGACTGCAATAAGCGCCATAGCAATATCTTTTGATGGCAAGTCAAAGGCAAAAGAATAGCCTGAGCCTCTTATATTTTGCACCAAATTATCTCCAATAGTTTTTTGTAAAGCCGACAAACAATGCATAAGCGTTTTATTAAATTTATGGGCACAGTCCTCGTCTACGACCTCAGCCTGCAACAATCCTCGGTAATAAGCAGCAGGTAAGTTTACGTCTTTATGCTCTTGCTCATAAGCACTTAAGACAATTCCTAATTGGGCTTTTTTAGCCAAACAAAGTAAATCGGGCCAGTCTCTTGAACCGTCTGCTTTTTTTAGATTCATTAGGTCGAACCAATAAAAAGGTCCCCCCAGGCCAAATCCAACCTGAACTTCGTCAACCATCAACGGGCAATCATAAACTCTAGTTAACAATCGTAAACCCTGATAAAAGCGCGCAGTCGCGTAGCGATCGCCCCCCTCACAGAGCATAGTTTCAACCACCAAGGCCAAACGTTCTTCACGCTGCAGCTGCTCTCTGATTTTTTTTAAGGAATCAAGCTCGGCACACAATAGAGAGTCTGCTTTATTTTGCTCTATATATTTATCACAGCTCTTGTCAAAATCTTCTGCCTTAGCATGAGCCCAAAGATTAATAAATTCTTGTTCAGCTTCTACATGCAGATCTGGACTTTTGTTTTCTGGAAATGGAATAAAATCTACTAAGCCTTTTTCGAACTCAAAGGGAAGTCGCTTTAGTGGGTTGTAGGTGCAATGCAAAGAAAGCAATGTTCTCCCATGAAAAGATCCTTCAAAAGCAATAATCTTACGTCTACTTGGATATTGTTTTTGGGCTGCTTTTATTGCTACCTCAGCAGCCTCTGATCCTGAAGAAACAAAGTATACATTCTTAAGAGGGCTGCCTTCACCGGCTTCCCTGATTAATTTATTTCGATAGGCCCAATAAACATCCCAAGATTTTAAATCTACCTCCGATTGAAAGAGCTCCGGTCTTAAAGCCATTGAACTTTTACTTTTGTCATTAAAACCAAGGGCAAGAGTTGCTATCTGCGCGGCGGCATCCAAAAATTCCGTATCATCTTCTTTAATCGAGGCTAAATAACTTGAATCAGACCTGTTAAAGTCTATCACCATTGGTTTTTTTTCTTTTACAACGAAGTCATCTTCATACAAACGCTCTAATTCACTCGCACCAGCCTTTAAATCATCAACCGAAGTCCAGCCTCTAGCTTTCTGAATTCCTATATCCGGCCAAAAAGAGTGATTAGCAAGATTGTCTTTTTTCAATACAGTTAATAATTTTTCTACAGAACTCAAAGCTTCTGCTAAAAGCACGGGGCTTTCTAGGCCCGCAACCAAAAGTTCTTTATTTTGAAGCTCAACCCTATTGCCCGTAAAACAAAAAGCTAAATCATTTAGATCCAAAGTTTTTGCTTTCCAATTTAGTTTGTCAAATTGCTCACAAGTTATTTTTATTTTGTCATTAGTTTTTTGGAAAGAGGCTTCAAGTCCAAAATCAGCAAACAATTCTTTAAACAAACACACATTCAAATCTTCTATTTCTTTAGCCATCTATATTCTCTCCATTAAAAAAATCTTTAGAAACTTTTGCAAATAATTCGACACATTCTTTTATTTCAGACTCACTACAATTAAGCGGCGGAGCAAGAAGAGCGATGTCACCATCTCCATCTTGCAGTTGCCCACTCTGAGTCCACAAAACAAGACCTTGCTCTAAGGCGAAGCTTTTAAATCTTTCTGCAACTTGCTTACGGCGAGGAAAACTTTTCTTCAGTTGAGTATCTTGCACAAACTCAATGCCAGCAAGCAAACCCCTAGATTCAATCCAGCCAATTTCTTTTATTTGGCTCAAGCTCTTTTGTAAATGAGATTTAAACAAAACTGCATTTTTTTTAACTTTACTTGCAACATCGTAGTTATCAATATATCTCAAGGTGGCCAAACAAGCAGCTGCCACCGTTAAAGACTGCATATGGGTTTGAGCGTGTAAGATTTTCGCACTGCCCTCAGCTAAAGCATCTGCAATTTCTTGTGAACACAAAACACAGCTGCTTGCCACATAGCCAGCACTAATTCCTTTACCCATTACCATAATATCTGGCTGAAAATCGTACTGCTCGCTTGCCGTAAAAGTCCCTAGTCTATAGGCCCCAACCAAAACCTCATCGGCCACACATAAAATATTATTTTTTTGGCAGAGCTCTTTTACCCTTTTAAGGTATTTAGGCGGAGGCGCCGAGGCACCAGCACTAGAACCACTCACTGGCTCTAAAACAAAAGCCGCAATATTTTTGGCCCCAAGCTCTTGGATTTTTTTTTGTAATTTTTCAAGATAGTAATCACAAGCTTGCGAATCGTAGTCCTCTACTGGAGACCTGTAGGGATAGGGAGTTTCTACAGTTGGAATCTTTGAAATATAATCACTAAAGAAATTCTTATAAATCTTTCGACTAGAGAGAGATAAGCCAAAAAATGTATTGCCATGATAGGAGGGGCTACGTGATAGAATTATTTTCTTATCTGTTTTGCCTTTTTCTTGCCAGTATTGCAAAGCCAATTTTATTGCCGCCTCAACGGCCTCGCTCCCAGAACATAAAAAAAATACTTTGCTTAAAGAAGCAGGGGCTCGTGAAACAATTTCAAAAGCAGCATTTTCTAAAGTTGAATTTGTAAAATGGGTGCCATTTAAATATGCAACTTCTTGCATTTGATGCAAAACAAACTGACTGATCTCTTTATTTCCATGACCTAAGCTACTTACATAAGCACCGCTACAAGCATCAAAATAACGACGTCCATTGTGTGCATAAAGATAAGGACCTTCACCGTAACTGATCAGCGGATAATTCTGTTTTAAAGAACGATATAGTAAAGCTCCCTTGGGAAAAGCAAAATCTTTCATCTACCAATTTAACTATATACGCTATATGATAAAGTAGCCATGAGTTCAAAAAACAGTCTTTTTCAACAAGAAATTTACTTTAGCTTTCCGCTCAGAAGCCCTATAGCTAAATTTGGCGCTTCATATAAAAAAATAAACGCAGCTAAGCTCGCCGCTCTTTGTCTTGGGGAAAATAGAACAAGAAGCAATTCTCTCGAAGAGTTATCTCTCGAAGGCGTTATTCTTGGTCATGCTCGCCAAGCTGGATGTGGCCCCAATCCTGCCCGCCAAGCTATGATAGCTGCTGGTATTGAAAACACTGTAACAGCCTGGACTCTCAATCAGGCCTGTGCCTCAGGCATGGCCTCTTTAGTAGATGCGGCCTTTAGATTAAACACTGTAAACACAGAATCATACTACTGGGCTGGAGGCGTAGAGAGCATGTCCAATACACCCTACATGATCCCGCAAGCTAGATGGGGACAAAAACTAGGCCATTTAAACGTCGTAGACGGAATGTACCAAGATGGCTTTCACTGCCCCATGGCAGATATGCCCATGGGCGAAACCGTCGAAAAGTATATTGCCAAAGAATTAGGCATTACAAGAAAAGTTCAGGATTTATACGCTTACAACTCACACAATAAAGCCTCTGCTGCCTGGAAAAATGGACGAATGCAAAAAGAAACTTTTGCCCTTCAAACCGGCAAAGCAGTTGTGAGCAAAGATGAGCACCTCAGAGAAAACATCAAATTAGAAAAACTCGCACAGCTGGCTCCTGTTTTTGATAAAGAGGGCACTTTGTCTGCAGGTAATTCAAGCGGTATCACCGATGGATCTGCTTTTATTGCTGTTCATAATTCAAATAAAATTGCCCAAGCAACTAAAAGCTGTCAGTTAATAGACGCAGTATGTATTGGGCTCGATCCAAAAAAAATGGGACTTGGCCCTATCATGGCAACTCAAAAACTACTTAAAAGAAATAATCTTAAGACTGAAAACATTGACCTTTTTGAAATCAACGAAGCCTTTGCTGCTCAGGCTATCGCCTGCCAAAAGGCCTTAGACATTCCAGACTCAAAATTGAATATAAGTGGAGGAGCTATTGCCCTAGGACACCCTATAGGTGCAAGCGGCGCACGGATTTGTGTCACCTTGATGCATGATCTTTTTGAACAAAACAAAAAAGGAGCCTTAGGTATTGCCACTCTTTGTGTCAGCGGTGGCCAAGGCTATAGCCTGCTCTTAAAAAGCGTATAATAAATCTTTTGTTTTTTATCCTACGTATTAAAAAGCTCTTCTAAAATTTTCTTGCCAATATGATTCTAAAAAATTTTTAACAAGCTGCCGAGCTTCCTCTTGCTTTTTGATTGCAAAGTTTTCTTGTAAAAACTTAACAAGATCTATACCACGAGCCCCTTTTTCGATTTGCGACAAAAGCATGCCGTACAACTTGTGTTGAGAAAGAGTCATATTTAAATTTCTAGATTTTGCTATATCCTTAGAAAAATCACTGAGCCAATCAACAATTTCGGGATTAGAATTCTCGTGTGAGCTTTCTTTAACTTTTTCGAAACACAGAAGCGACACCCACTCTTGTCTCAAGGAAGATTCAAGAGGAGAGTTCAGGTAAGGCAAAAGCTTTTGTTTCGTTTGTTTGAGCGAAAAACCATGCTGAGCAACCCGATCACAAAATTCTTCGAGAGACAGACTTCCAGATTCAAGGCCAGTCTGAAAAGCCACAGAACCAAAAAAGTACCATCGACCTCCAAGCTCTAGATAGTTATTCATTGAATTTAGAATATGATCTAAGGGATAATTCAAAACATCAATCAACCAGGGTGTTATTAAAGAGTTAAAAGCCCTTCTTTTAACTGGAGCCCGAAGGGCATCACCAATTATCAAAGCTATTTTATCTCGCTCTATTTCTGTCACTGCACTTGGGACTTTTAAACTCTGCTTAACAGCAACATTTTTGATATTTTGAGCTACCTGTGAAAGCTCATATATTTCGATTTCTTCACCCTTAAGAACTTTATCAAATATATTAAGAGCCAAGGGATTTTGATCAACACAAACAAGGCTTTTGAATTGACTTTCCTTCACAAGGTCATAGGCCAGTCGCCCGGAACCACAGCCAAGCATTAAAACCTCTCCTAAATCTTTTTCAAATAAAGATTCTAAGGCAGTAAAATGAAGCTTGTTCTCATCTGACTGCCACGACCAGTCTCGAAAAAAATTTTTTTGATAAGCAAGGAAACTTTGCTCAAGTGGCTGTAACCCCGGCAAAACAGATAAAAAATCAGTCGACAAACTTTGATTTTCCATTTCTTCAAAGTCCTGTAACAAGGATCGATACACATTCAAATTAAATTTTTCAGCATTTAATAATTCTAATAAGCGACTTTGAGTTAAAGATTTTTTACATCTATTCAACTGATTACTTAGGCTTTGAATCTTTTGTTTACTCGCCTCTTTCATTGCCAGATACTTTGCCAGCCATGAGTAAACTCGCTGAGAAATGTCTTCTTCTATCCAAGGCAATTCCGCCATTTTTAATTGTTCTTTTTTGTTGATAAAAATTACATCTTTATCTGCTGTGAGCTCACCCGAACCATCGTAATTAGCCAAGCTTTCAAGTAAAATTTTATTCACATAAAAAATTATAACATAGCTAAAATGATTTCAATCAGTCACAAAACAATCAACAACAAAAACTATTAGTAAATCTTTATACTAAACAATCCGCTTAAAACGAACAACGCTGTCAGTGCCTAAACCACCAAAGGAACCAGCTCGAGAGCCAATCACATCATCAAATTGCGAGATATTTCCGTTTAAGGCCATGTAATTAGCCACAACTGCTTTTGCCAATTCGTTAACACTGTTGCTTACCGAAGAAGAGCTAAGGTTTAAACTTCCTGTTGGATTAAAATTACCAACTTGTCGATTTCCTCCGGTTCCTGGCCTAGCAGAAGCTCCATGATGATAAGCTAAGGCAAAGGTAGAAGAGCGAGAGGCATCGTCAGAAGAAAATCTTAATTTTTGCACACCGTTGACAGTGTCAACAGTTGCACCTGCGCCAACAGCCCCATCCGTAAAAACATAAATCATAATACTTTTGCCAAGCTGGGCTGCCGCCTCGAGTGTTCCGCCTATTAGCTGACCAACAACTCTATCTCGTCCATCAGTAGTTCCTCTGGCTACATTATGATAATCGTATCCACCCAAAGTGATTGTTCCAGCACCTGCAAAACCACCTAAGAGCATTCTCACCATTGCAGCCGTTGCTTGAGTTGAGCCTTGCCCAGCTCTACTTAAGCCAAAAGCATTTTTAACCTTTTGTGAATCCTCGTGACTACCATATAAGTCAATTTCATCACGCCAGTTTCGGCTTAGTAGATCTTTTCCACTTAAATAGCCACAGTCAACTAAAGTTTGAATCTGAGTTTTAAAACTCAAATGATTAAACTTATCCAGAGCAAGGTTGCTCATTCTTTCTGAAGCTTTCATAACACTAGCGATATTTCTTCTAGTTTGTAGATCTTCGCTTGATTTTAAAACTTGAAACAAAACTCCTGGGTCTATTAGATTTAACACATCTGCATTTGATCTAATAAGAGTTGGTCTTTTTGTTGGGTCATAGGAACCTGCTGCAGGCTGAGAGCGTCCACCAGACCTACTGCTTGAACTTCCAGCTAAAGTCGTCAAGCTACCTGTAGCTCCCGCTCTAGAGATCCAATAAACTGGATTATGCGGATTATTTTGGGTGTCATTTTCACTTCTAGCAGCAAAAAGCACTCCATCGACTGCATTTTTATTTACAGAAACGGCTCTTTGATTCATGCCATCTAACATGGCACTGTTTGGGTGAAATTTTAAACCATAATCGTTGTTCGTCCCAACACGATTAGGGGCAATAGCCTCAGGCAAACCAAGCGGTCGATAGCCCGCTTCATTCAAAAAATTATCTTGCTTGTCGACACCGACCATTACATTTGAGCCTGCAATATTGCCTCCGCCAGCTAAATCGAAACATATAAATGGCAACGCGCTTGAGGCAGAAGAATTCGAGCAAACAGGATTTGATTCTTGAGCATGAACAGTCTTTGCTTTAAATAAACTTAAAACTGTAGGAACCATAAGCATTGAAGAACTCGCAAGAGCTCCTCTGGCTAAAAAGTCTCTCCTCGTTACAGGCTTTCTATGATTTTCGTGTTGGTATTCTTTAGGTATTAAATCTTTTAACTTCATATTATTACTCCTAGAAGGACAGTATCGGCAAACTCGATAAAAGTGAGGCACAAACCCCAACCGTCGCATCAACTCCATTTATATTTTGGTTTAGTAAATCACTATACAAATCTTTCATTACTGGTTTTAAATCGCTCATACGAGGAAAAGTAGAAATTATCTGCGGCAGAAACTGCTCTACAAGTGACTCGATCACTTCATCTTGGTTTTCGGAAGAAGGAAGATCATCGAGTGTAAAATTTCCAGCAACTACATACTGAGAAGGAAACACTTTTTTCAAGAATGTCTCATTATCAGCTTCCCCTACCAGCATTTCACTGCAATAGCTTGCAGCCAACTTAGTGGCCGAAGCCAAATGATCGGCAGTTAAGCCAGAAATTGAGTGAGATTCTAACAAACCAGATTTAACCAAATCAAAAGTTCTTTTTACTTTTTCATTTGCAACACTAATATTCGTCAATGAAGACATAGTGCCATTTAGCTGGTTGTAATCCTTTAAGCCTTCGCCTGCAACGGCCGGAATAGTGATCGCATTTGCAATATTGGTATCAGGCACACTGGGATTAACAATATTTGATCCCCCTGATGCAGGATCACGATTAAAAGGTGTAGCAGAATCTCCACCATCAGTCGCAAATTTTCCATCAGGACTCTCACCAACCATGCCACCACAGCCAAAAAGTACAAAGACAATTGCTATAATATTAATGTTTTTATTTACTTTCATTTTGTCTACTCACTTAACACACAAGCAGCACCTGCGTTTGCAAACAACTGTTTCATACTGTAATTACTTTCTTGAAAAACTCTTATAAATTCGTTCTTTTGAGCTCCGGTTAATTTATCATAGGAGCTTAAACAAACTTTCTCGTAAACTCTGCGGCTCATACAACTTGAAAAAGCCTTCGACTTAGAAAGAAAACTGCCTAAACTTTTTATTCCATTACCGGTCTGAAAACGAGTGCCATTTTGCATAAAGCCAACCTTAGAAACGTTAGGACCTTCATTCCAATAATTTATCCAAGAATCATCAACGGCCACATAACCATTAGGAAAGACATTAGCGTTTCTGTTCATTTTTGGAACGGCTTTGCCAGGAGTAAATCCAGCTACAGCCGAACTAAGAGACGGAGTATAAACCAATCTCTCAGAATTGCCTACAGAGGCAAAATCATAATAGGAAAATGCAGTTGCAAAACCATCCATCCCCCCGTGACAGCCAGCACAGTAAGTCATAAAAGTTGAGGTTTTTGCTGAGGGAGCTCTATCTACGTCTCTGCGCACTCGACCAAGAGGAGCAGAAATATCATGTAAATCTTCCATATCGTAGCATAAGAAATTTTTAAAAAGATAACGAACAGCGCGACGATTAGTACCCGCCTTAATAAAGGCATCACCAAAGGCGCGAGTTGTTAAAACTCCTGCAGTAGCCCTCGCAGGAAGAGCTCCCAACTGAGAAGATTGAGTTGTAGCTACAAGTTTTGATTTATCGGATAAATCTACGCTGTTTTTATCGAGTTCATCGTACATATTATTGTTGTCCATAATGTAGGTCTTGTTAGGGTCTACATATAAAACATCTCCGTACAAAATTTGATCAAATGGCACATCATCTCTAATGAGACCAATAATTGTGGCGGTCATGTCATTTAAAGGAACTCGCGGTGTTTCGACTTGATTTGTCAGTGGCGCAATCCAGTTTCTTAAGTAGATATTATAGAAAGCAGCTTCTTCTAAAATCGCCAAGGCAGCCTCAACTTTTTTTCCCTCTGATATTAAAGCTGAAATCTGAGACAGAGCCTCAACACTTACAGGGCGAGTGCCTGTTAAACGTTCAAATAATTTATAGGCTTTTTCATCACTAGCAAACAAGTCACCTTGAATGAGCCCAAAACACAAAATAAATGTAAAAAATTTCTTAATCATTCCTGCACTTCCCTACACTTATTGTATTAAAAAATACCCAATAGTTATTTTAAAATCAGGTTAAGATTATTGGCCGTAGCCTAGAATAAACTGCTTTATAATCTCTTTTTCGGAGGTAGTTAAAGTTGTGTTTCTTGGCATACGGCTTCTGCCTGGAATGTTTCCACTGCCATTAATTCGAGTCCAAATACGTGAGTTATCTAAGTCCCCAGGCACCACAAGTTTTGAATTTGGCGTATTTACAAACGGCTCTGTACCGCCTCCTTCTCGACGTGTGTAACTAAAGTCAATATAATCACTTGCCCCATAATCTGTAGTAAAAGCAGCATTGCCTTCAGGACTTTCAAAACCGTGACAACTCATACACTTGTTGTACATAAGATTTTTAAAAGAATTAAAACGGCTTTCATGTGTTGATTCGACATCTTCTGTTACTCCACCAACCTGCCCACCAGGGGAAGGAAGAGAGAGGTCCTCATGTCCTAGTTTAATTTGATCAAAAGCTATTGAGAATTTATCTAAAGATGAACCATTTTCTTTGGCAATCACCATTGAAGATCGCCTCTCTAGCTCTGTATTGCCCTCGACGGATTCTAAGCTTAAATTTTGTTCAAGATCCGTGTAAGTATTTCCACCAAGCACACTTTTACCATTAACAAGTAGATATAAACCTTGCACATAAAGATCTGTTTCCTCGTCACATCTTATTTTAGGTTCATAAAAATGGTAAAAAGCTGAATCTTCCTTGTCATTTAAAAACATATAAAGATGACAGTCTCTCTCGACTAAAGATTTAAGCGGAAACTTTAACAAAACTTCATTCGAAGCAGCTTTTTCAAAGTTTAAAAATACTTTATCAATCTTGATACCAGGTTTGCCAACATGTAATAAAAAATCAATTTTTCCATATAATTCTGGAAAAATCATATCTTGTCCGGGGTCGCTCGAATTAGAACTAAACTTTTGTATTTTTCTAACCTTCCAACTGTCAGAAAAAGGAACAGCCCTATCAAAACCTCGATCAGTAGAACTATGCTTGACTAAATTTCTTTCGGGTATATATGTTACCGTAGCTCGTCCAAAAAAAATCGTAGTAGCTGAAGGTGATTTATATTTAACGCCTAACGAATAACGACCTGGCTGCACACCCGCAAAGGTTACTTTCATTCCTCGAGCGCCGCTAACAAAAGGACCCTTTGCATAAAATATCTTACCTCCAGAAGCGGTAGGATCATCAACCAAAGCAACTCCGTCAGAATTTATTACAGAGGACTCCGCCTCTACACTATACCTTTGATTTAGAATATCGCTTGAGCTTGCTTCAGACTTAGAAAATTGAGGAGTCATGAAATTAAAATTATTCGCAAGCGACTCTTCAATACCAGCATCTGCTATCCAGGCAATTATTTGTTTTTCGACTTCACCGGCAATGTCGGCGCACTTAGCTCCGCAGTTATGTAATTCATTTCTTAATTTTAAAACAATTCTAGATTGTGCGGGATCGTCTATATTTACGATTGTTAATGCATCGGTATGTGCCACAGTAGAATCTGTATCACTATGCTTAACGGGACCAACTCCACCACTTACATGACAGCTAGCACAGCTTTGTGCACGCAAATATGGATACAAAGTTCGTTCAAATACTTCCAAAGATTTTGTTTGATCAATTTGTCGATTGCTTTTTATGGCAATACCACCAATTTCAAGGCCTGTACTTCCATCATCTCCTAGGTCGCTTGTGCTTCCAGAATCAACTTCAGGAATATTGTTAAAATTACTATCTACTGGTCCATCTTCACCAGCAGCAATCGAAGCTTTGTTCTGACCAGAACCAAAGCCACAGCTACTTAAATAAAAAGCCAATAATAAAATATAAGAAATTTTAAACAAGATTCTTTTCCCCAAACTCTAGAATATATAATTATTCCGCTTTCAATTATTAATATTGCTTGAAGATCTAAGCTTACGACCTTTTAAACTAGACTAAGTTTCTTTTATTGGCCGTAGCCTAGGATAAACTGCTTTATAATCTCTTTTTCGGAGGTAGTTAAAGCTGTGTTTCTTGGCATACGGCTTCTGCCTGGAATGTTTCCACTGCCATTAATTCGAGTCCAAATACGTGAGTTATCTAAGTCCCCAGGCACCACAAGTTTTGAATTTGGCGTATTTACAAACGGCTCTGTACCGCCTCCTTCTCGACGTGTGTAACTAAAGTCAATATAATCACTTGCCCCATAATCTGTAGTAAAAGCAGCATTGCCTTCAGGACTTTCAAAACCGTGACAACTCATACACTTGTTGTACATAAGATTTTTAAAAGAATTAAAACGGCTTTCATGTGTTGATTCGACATCTTCTGTTACTCCACCAACCTGCCCACCAGGGGAAGGAAGAGAGAGGTCCTCATGTCCTAGTTTAATTTGATCAAAAGCTATTGAGAATTTATCTAAAGATGAACCATTTTCTTTGGCAATCACCATTGAAGATCGCCTCTCTAGCTCTGTATTGCCCTCGACGGATTCTAAGCTTAAATTTTGTTCAAGATCCGTGTAAGTATTTCCACCAAGCACACTTTTACCATTAACAAGTAGATATAAACCTTGCACATAAAGATCTGTTTCCTCGTCACATCTTATTTTAGGTTCATAAAAATGGTAAAAAGCTGAATCTTCCTTGTCATTTAAAAACATATAAAGATGACAGTCTCTCTCGACTAAAGATTTAAGCGGAAACTTTAACAAAACTTCATTCGAAGCAGCTTTTTCAAAGTTTAAAAATACTTTATCAACTATTAAGCCGGGATCAAAAGGGTCAAAGCTGTATCTTATACTGCCAGAATTTTCTTTAAAAAGATGCGGGCTCGCCCCTCCTAGATGACTTAACTTAGCCAAGGTCCAACTATTAACATTGTTCTGTAATTTATGTCTTACTTGTTCTACAACAGACCCATGAACAACTACTTTTAATCTTTCAGAGTAAACTGGTCCCCTTACAGCAGCTACCAATTGATTGTTTTCAGAAAAGTTTTTATACTTAATACTGAGGGAATACCTACCGGGCTGCACGCCATTAAAAACAACAGTAAAACCTTGATCTCCAAAGCCTCCCGTAACAAAAGGGCCTTTCGCTTCGTAGACTTTGCCACCAGAGGCCGAAAGGTCATCAACAAAAGCAACCCCATCGCTATCAATTATACCGTCTTCAGCTTCGTGCATATATCTTTGATCGATTACATCTTGTGAACTAAGTTCAGATTTAGAAAGATTGGGAGTCATAAAATTATAATTATTTGCAAGCGATTCCTCTATTCCAGCTTCAGCAATCCAAGCAATAATTTGTTTTTCTACTTCATTAGAAATATCGGCACACTGAGCTCCACAATTGTGTAATTCATTTCTTAATTTTAAAACAATTCTAGATTGTGCAGGATCGTCTATATTTACGATTGTTAATGCATCGGTATGTGCCACAGTAGAATCTGTATCACTATGCTTAACGGGACCAACTCCACCACTTACATGACAGCTAGCACAGCTTTGCGCACGCAAATATGGATATAAAGTTCTTTCAAATACTTCCAGAGATTTTGTTTGATCAATTTGTCGATTGCTTTTTATGGCAATACCACCAATTTCAAGGCCTGTAGTACCATCATCTCCTAGGTCGCTTGTGCTTCCAGAGTCAACTTCAGGAATGTTGTTAAAATTACTATCTACTGGTCCATCTTCACCAGCAGCAATCGAAGCTTTGTTCTGACTAGAACCGAAGCCACAGCCACTTAAATAAAAAGCCAATAATAAAATATAACTAAGTTTAAACAAGATTCTTTTCCCCAAACTATAGAATATATAAATATTCAGCTTTCAATTATTAATATTGCTTTAAGATCTAAGCTTGCGATCTTTTAAACTAGACTACGTCTCTTCTGCAGACATTTGCGGACTGAAACAGTGCTATTTTGTACCATTAATCCGCGGAGTCAAGACAAGTCTATCTCGTCGTTTATATAAGTCCAAAATGTTTTTTGTAGTTGGGAATAGTAAGACTGCTTTTTCCGGACAACATAAATATTCTCCACAATAGCCTTTAATTTTTTTACGACTGTAACTTTCCTCTTTTTAGTCAAGTGCAGAGGGACAATAGCCTGCCCCATACCATACTCAACAGCGTCTATTATGTTGTAAATATTGTCTAGATAAATACGTTTAATTTTTTTTACAGGTTTCTTTTGCTGCTGCCAAAAATTACTTGTGACCATATCTTTTTCATCGTGATCAATAAAGGGCAAGTCGCGACCCCCTGCCTTCCCCAAAGGCACAATCAAAACATTTTCTTCCTTATCTATTTGTTGGTATTCATATTTATTGTTCTTTGGAATTGAAGTTGTAAATATATAATCAACATGATTTTTTTCGAGCAAGTAATCTAGTTGATACAGTTCATCATCAATAATTTTTATTTTAATAGCGGAATTCTTATTGTAAAAATCACTGATCAATGGCAATAATTTAGATCTGGTAAAAGTAGAGAAACTTCCCACAAATAAATTCCCCGCTAATTCTTGGCTCGTACGCTTGTTTAACTTGTGCAATAGATCATCAGTGAGTTTTTCGTTTTCAAGGCAATACTGAAAGAGCGCCTGGCCTGATTCAGTTAGAGTGCTTCCTGACTTCTCCCGAATAAATAAACTTTGTTCTAGGTCGTCTTCGAGTTTTTTTATTCTTTGAGATAAGGCCGATTGGGTGATGTGCAATTCATCGGCGGCCAGTGAAAAGTTTTTTAATTTTGATAGCTTATAGAAAGCCTGAAGGGCGGGTGTAGATGTATTCATAAGTTATTCTAATAGATAGATTAAATCAATTAATTGTACTAATCAAGCTTTAATCTCTATATTCCAAAACTGAAGAGAGCACGTGGGGCAGAACGTGTGGGGCAAGGAGGAGCAAAGACACGAAAGTGCAGAAAGAATAGATAGAGGAAAAAAGAAATGAACAAAACAATAACCAAGACAATGATAATAGCAGCCTTTACAGCCATCATTAACACGCAAGCCGGAACCAATACAGAAAAGTTACTTCAAGCCAATGCTTCAGACTTTTCTACAACGCAAGTTTATGGCAACAAACTACGTGGACAAATGGATGTCTGGACAGAAGGAACCAATGTGCCGGCAGGCACAATTGGCTACATAATTTCCAAACCCACCATGATTAAGAGATGGACAGGCAATGAAACAAAATTCTGGAAAGCCGTAAAAGGTCCTTACAAAGCAGGTGCAACTTTTGGTCAAAGCGAAGCCACCTTGCTTTTGGACAGAGGAGTCGATACTTTTTCTGAAAAGTTTGTAGTAACCAACAAAGAAGGAATTGGTTTTTACTTACGCGTACACCTGTCCTTACAAATTGACGAAGGCACAAATGAAAATGAATTCACTGAAAACATAAAAGATGTTGTTAACAACTACAATGGTGCAAATTGGTATTTAACAATTCAAGAAGAAATCAGAACAATCATTAGACAAAATGTTGGTGAGAGCAATGAAGACAGCAAAGACGAAGCGGAAGTCGATATTGAGTCACTTTTTATGCCCTATTATCAAATTGAAAAGTCTCAAGATATCTTACTAGCAATTGGTGAATACCTCTCTGATACGCCGTTTATGATTACAAAAGTCAGCCTTGGCGGCATTCATAAAGATCCTGAAATGCTGAAAATAGATGTAGCTGGCGAAAGACAACTTAAAGAAAAAGAATGGGATGAGTTAAATACAAAAAAAGAAGAAGCATTAGAGGCTTCACTTTTAAAACTAGCTGAGACCAAAAGAGAAAGGTTACTTTATGAGGCCGAAACAGAAGCTTTAGCTGCTCAAGCGCGATCCGAAGGTATCACTCAGCAACTTTTGCTACAAGAATACAATCAAGCATTGATGAAAACTCCAAATGCAAAGTACTTTTTCATACCAGTTGACAGCACTGGGGCACCAAAAATGAAAATGGTTGAAGAAATGATTGATAAAGAAATTCCGCAGGCAATCAAAAGCGTTAAATAATCACTTTATCAGTATTATTGAAATTCAATCCCTGTGTTCATTTTGGACACAGGGATTTTTTTATATAGTAAATCTTTTAAAAAACATTCCACAGAATATAAAAAGTTACAAAAAAATACAAAAGACAGGACACAACTAGATAAGCTTCTAAAAAAACTGCCTTAGAGTGTGCATGCTCTCTGTACCACAAAGCAAACTTAATAATTCTAGAGTCATTAGCACAGCACAAATAGCGGAGCTATAAACAACGACCGATATGCTGAATACGTATTTTTACACTCTTAAATCTAAAATTCACTCCACTTTAAAAAGCTTAAATCTCAGGATACTTGTTATATCTTTTTTGTGTTGTGCTTCAACAAGCTTTGCGCAGGATATTGTTATTAACGAAGTCAGCTACCGCAACAACACTGACTACGAAAGAACCGAATTTATAGAGCTCTATAATGCGGAAAACACAACTGTCGATATCAGCGGCTGGTGTTTAGACGACGCTGTGGAATACACATTCCCCGCAGGAACAACAATTAGTGCTGGCAGCTATTTAATTATCGCTCAAGATGTAGACGATTTTTTAATCCGGCATGCGGCTCTTTTCGCCGATTATATTGCCAACAATATCTTTATCCCAACTCACGAATGGACCAAAGGTAAACTTTCAAACTCTGGCGACGATGTAATTCTTTTAGATGCAACAGGAGACGAAGTAGATAAAGCCGATTACGAAAGCTGGGATGAGTGGCCAGCCGTTAAATATGATGATTTTGATTATCTATCACAAGTGAGCACACGACCTTGCCGCAACACCTTTTCAACAATCAAAATTGAAAGAAGCATTCAAAAGCTTCACCCAGACCTTCCAAGTAAACATGGAGGCTCTTGGACTGCTGGAGTCCCTACGCCAGGCTCAGCAAATTCAAACCTTGTTGCTGACTCCAAACAAGTTCCTGTAATGAAAAAAGTTTCCAAAGATCCCGATCAACCAAATTCAACTGAAGATGTGATCATTGTAGCTGAACTTAATAACACGGATGATGTTACAGGCGGTATTAATGTAACTCTGGAATATCAAATTGTTAAACCAGGAAATTATATTTCAAAATATATAACAACCATAACAGCTGCCACTGGTGAGATTCAAAGAACGCCTAATCCACTTTATAACAACAGTTGGACAGGCTTAGCCATGAAAGACGATGGAGTTGGTCCAGACGAAACGGCCGGTGACGAAGATTTTACAATTCAATTGCCAGCCTTTTTATACCAACACCGAGATCTTGTTCGTTACCGCATTCGTGTAACAAGTCCAAATGGTTACAACAGGATTTTTCCTGACCCTAAGCACGTTGAATCTAATTATGCTTTTTTTGTATATGATCAAGCAGCCAACCTTGATCCAACAGGCGCCAATTTAGGGTTTAGCAATTTAAATCAATTGCAAAACATTAAACTTATATCCTCCACACAAGATGTTTTTGATTTTCTTGAAGATGCAACTTTAGGAAAATACATTCCAAATCGCCAAGGTCACTGCTTCCGCAATTATCCTGGACAAGGAGCCGTTGTATACAATGAAAAAGTTTATGATCATATTTTTTATAGAGCTAGAGGCAAAGATTCGCGACACAGAAGACTAAAAAAGAATGTAAAATTTGACATGAATTCTGAACACACTTTTAAGCCATTTAATGACCTTGCTCAAGAATACGATGAGCGCAGAGGAAAAATTGCACTCTCGGGAACCTGGGTTAGTGATGCCAACTCTCACGGACTTACGGAATCTTTAATTTATAAAATTGCGGCCCTTACTGGCGGCGTAAACAAATATGTAGACTATATACATTTCGACGTGATCAACAATGTTGCAGAAAATGCCTCGCGAGACACTGGTGATTTTTGGGGCCTCTATTTATTAGCTGAAGATTGGGGAGGAACCCTCCTCGAAGAACACGGATTACCCGATGGAAATATCTACGCCTACAAAGAATGGCGACTTTCTCACGCCGGTGAAGACGGACCTGAGGGGGCAAACAACGCCGAATATTTAACCTGGAATAGCCTTTTAGGCGATTCACAAGATGGCTGTGGAAATGAAATAGCTTGCCCACCCCCCTCTCAGCCAGCTCAGTTTTGGAATGCCAACCTAAACTTTGACCATTACTACGCTGACTGGATACTCAACGAGCTAACTGCAAGTGGAGAAACCAACTACAACGGACAACATAGCTACCGCGAGTACTACAATCCCGAAACACAAAAATGGACAGTGCAACTTGGCGACTATGACGAAAATTTTGGAATGCCTCACGTTGGATCGCGAGTAGTCCACAATAGATCTGACTCCATAACCAACAGATATATTCGAGGAGCCTTAAAAAAAGGCTTTATCGAAAGACCTGACAACCTTCCAATTAAAATTGAAATGGCCAACAGACTTAGAAGCACAATTGACCTGCTTTTAAACACCGATCAATTAGAATACTTGTTGTTTAATGAAAGCAAATTAATCCACGACTTAAACGCCGGCTTAAACTGGACAGATATGGATTATTGGAGATGGAACAACCAAAGTGACTTCTTTGGATATCAAATGAATTATACAAATTATTTTGATGATGTGGTCACTTGGTATAAGGAGTGGTTTGAAGATAGATCAAATCACCTATTAAACGATGCGATGTCAAATAACTCTTTAAACAACACGGTCACAAATTTAGTCGCCAATCCTTTTTACGACGAAGAAGTTTTAGCTCCTAATAAACCTCAAATTTTAAGTTACCAAGGACCTGCCTCAATGCCCGCCAATCAACTCATCTTTAGACATAGCTTTTTTTCAGACCCACAAAGCGATGCCTTCATGGCCAAACAATGGCGTATTGGAGAATGGGAAGACCCCAACAACCCTGTATACGCTACACTGGACGAAGAGTTTTATGAAATAAACGACGTATGGCTAAGTCCAGAAATCAACCAAAATTCTAGCAATTTTTTAGTTGGCGACGTCGGCCTCCAAGCAGGCCGCAGTTACCGGATACGCGTACGCCATAAAAATGCAACAGGCCGCTGGAGTCACTGGTCGGATCCTTTCGAATTTGTGCCAACTGCTGCAGTAAATATAAATTTATCTATTGTTGCCGATCAGCCCCTAGAGGGAATGGTCACATTATCTTGGAATAGTTTTCCGGGCCAAAAATATCTTATTGAATCGGCGATTCAACATGTGGATCATCCAGATCCCAACCAAGTCCACCCTCCAGAAATCTGGCTAGAAGAATGGCCCGTTGGAAACGGTGGCTTTAAAGAAATCACAGGCCCAGCCAATAGCAATGTTGCGACAGCTCCCTTTTACATGGATCAAAGAGCTGGGCTACCTTACCCATTCCTGGAACCCCTTGAAGTGATCAGAAGATTTTATAGAGTAAAACTTTCACCTTAAAATTGAACAGCTTTTGTAAAACACGGATAAACTAGACAAATGTTGTGTCCAAACTGCAAACATGTAAACAGCCTTCATTACAAAGAATTACTTTTAGGCAGAATGTATATGCTTCACCTACGCAGATGCGAAAAATGCCAAGAAAAATTTAAAATAAAATTTTCCCTAAAATTTTTTTTAATGCGAATGTTAATTGTCACAGTTTTGATCTGTGCTTTATGTTTAATATTTAAAAATATTTTCCAAAATGACCTGCACACATTTATCTCATCCTGTTTAATCGCTTCATTACTCACGATGCCTTTAGACCTTAAACACTTAAGAAACAACAAAAACACAGTACTCATTAAGAAGAAATAGGTTTTACCTATGTCCGGGTCTCGGACCCCGTAAAAAGATGGTCGGCGTGGCAGGATTTGAACCTGCGACCCTCTGCTCCCAAAGCAGATGCGCTACCAGGCTGCGCTACACGCCGGACATTCTATTAATCCCATTAGATAGAGTCCCTCGTCAAGTGCTCTCAGCAATCTTCTCACCGAGTTGCACCAAAGTTTCTTTGCCTTCCCCAGTGTTCTGCAGCAAATCAGAGTCGATTTTTAACTGCTTCTGACACAATAAAACAACTGTGGAACCACCGAATTCAAAATAGCCCTTTTCCTGTCCTCTAAAGAAAGCCTCCTTGGGCTCAAAGCTCTGCTTTATGCTTCCCACACAATAGGCACCGACTTCAATGTAAGCTATTTTGCCGAAGTTTTTTGTGTCCAGTATGGAGACATGTCGTTTGTTTTGCAAAAAGACCTGTGGTCTCTTCTCCAAGGTAATTGGATTAACAGAATAGAGCTTCCCGCGCTCGCTGCTATGCTCAAGTAACGCGCCAGAATCTGGAAAATGAAACCGATGATAATCACTAGGACAGAGCCTAAAAACCAAGGCGCTTCCACCGGCAAACAAAGCAGCATGGTCACTCAAAGCACCCAGTAACTTTGGCCACTCAACGGCAGCCCCTTTTACCAGCAATGGGCTAGGCGATTCAGGCGAACCAAGACGAAAGGCACTCAACCTGCCCTCTGCACAGGCCGCAAAAATCTTTTCGGCCTGGGGAAAACTACGCTTGTGCTCTTTGTATCTCCGAATAAAAAACTGATTAAAGCTATCAAAACTATGCTTGTCGGGAACCACAAAGTCATTCAAATCGATATTGTATTTGCCACAAAACTTTTGGACCTTATTTGAGCTAAAAGGAGTTTTTTGAAAAGCCCCATAGCAAACACTTACAGCCCTCTGGATCAAAGAATTGTTAACAAAAGGGTCTAACAAGGGAGATTGACCTCTTTTTAGCCATTTTTCTCCATAGATGCGCTCGGTGAGCTCTTTTTTGCTGCTGCGTTCTACAAGCTGAATCATAAAAGTCTACTATAGATTATTGCCAAGAAAACACAAGTTATCTATCAATAAGATTAAGCCCGAATGGCGGAATTGGTAGACGCGCTAGATTTAGGATCTAGTACTGCAAGGTGTACAAGTTCAAGTCTTGTTTCGGGCACCATATTCTTAGAATGAATAGCAAAGTCTCGGCTCGTCTGAATTGCATCAAAGTTTTTTTTAAAAAACATACATTGAAAGGCAACTTCGGTAATTTCATTGTCAATTTTTTGAATAAATCAAAACCTAAGCGCTTCTTTTTGTTACAAAGTGTTCAGAATTTTTATTGCTTTGCGCTTATTGGAACATTGATTTACAATATATTGATTATATTCTTTTTTACCAAGGAGACCAAAATGAAACCTATACTCTTCAGTTTATTCACAATTTTTGTACTAAGTGCTTGTGAAGAAAAAAGCAAAGCTAAACAGAGCAAGACAAAGCAAAATACAAACTTAAGTGTTGAATCTATTAATCGTAAATATCTACCAAAGATGGGTGTGGTAAAAGATGGCGCTTTTGTAGTTTCAGAACCAGTAACTATCACAAAAGTCTTAGGTAGAGACATTCCTGTAAACTTTTCTAAAAAAAATTACAGCCTGTATTTGAAAGGGCAATATGCCTTAAATCAAAGAGTAGGAAAATGGGAGCTGTGGAAGAAGTATGAACATGACAAGCAGAATACAGACTACAAGCTCCACTCCCATTTTACTTTTAAAAAAAACAAACTGAACGGAAAATTTTTACAGCTATTTAAAAATGGCCAACCTTCAAAAACCACTAATTACAAAGACGGCTTTCGAATAGGCGAAGCAAAGGAGTGGTACAGTCCTGAGCAGCTAGCCGGAGAATATGTATATGGTGAGCATTTAGAAAAAAAAGGCGTCTTGCTCTCCGAAAAAACTTGGCACAAAAACAAACAAAAAAAATCTACACTCGACTTTCAAAATGATAAATTTATTGAAAAAACATGGTTTAAAAACGGCAATCAAAAAGGAGAAAACATCTTTTATTACTTTGTAAGTGCCAAATACAATTATCTTAAAAAAAATTATTTATCAAGAAAAGACTGGACTCGAAATGGAAATCTGCGCAGATTCGACAACTATAATTTTGCAGGTTACAAGCATGGAGTAAGTGAAAAATACTCTTTAGACGGCAAGACAAGAACATCATATATATACGTTCACGACATTTTAGTCGAAGAAAAAAAATATGACAAAAAAGGAGCACTGTTAAGCACCAACAAAAGAAATTATGTCAAGCTGGAAAACTTAGAGCTCAAAGAATATTATGATTCAAAAAAAACCAAGATACAAAAAATAAGCCAATTAGACGAGAATGGGTTTTGTAAAAGTTCAATTTCTTATTATAAAACTGGAGAAAAACACATCACCGCTCTTTTTAAAGGAAGAAATTTGCTTGAAAAAAAATATTTCGATAAAGCAGGTGTAGTTACTCAGCTGGAAACTTACCCAAATAATAAAAGTTACACAAGCTCCAAAGTCGAATGGAAGATTAAAAACGGCAGTAAAGTAAAAATAGAACAATTTTACAAGGGAAATGAATTAGCAGGGATCTGGAAAGAAACTGATGCCAATGGAAAAATCCTAAGACAAACCGTATATAAAGACGGCGTCGAAGTTGAGTCATTTTGGCTAAATAAAGATGGCACAAAACAAAGCAATAACCATTACGATTCAATAGACAAAAGCATACATAAGCGCTGAATCGCTTAGCACTTACCACAACACTTATTACGAGATAAAATCTACTATTTGACTAATGACTTTACTGTCGCGGAAAAGACCTCGATGGCCGAGTTTTTTTGTCGTTAAAAATTTCGCAGGAGTTTCAGCCACAACTTTTCTGGTATCCTCAAATGGAACTTGCGTGTCATCTTGGTCATGAATGATAAAATAGTTTTCTTTCATTTTATCTACATGCTTTACAATTTTTAAATCCTGCCATCTTTGGCCAAAACTAGTGGAGGCCTCCTCAAGCATTAAATACAAAACTTCACGAGCCATTCCAAATTCATCAAATTGTAAAAACATATTCTTAAAAAATGCCAATGGCGGCGCCAGCATAATAATTTTTAATTTTTTATTTAGTGCTGCCGAAGAATTTAACAAAGCAGCTCCTCCCATTGAATGACTAATAACGGCACTCAACTTTTCAGGCTGAGAATTGACAAATTTTAAAACAGCCTCCAAGCCTTCAAGAAACAAAAACAAATGGGCTTTGTTTCCTTCTGAGCGACCATGAGCAATGTGATCAAAACAATAAACGGAGTATCCCGCCTTGTTTAATCCTTCAATGATCGACATAAAACTCTTCGAAGAATCTGCCCAGCCATGGGTTAATAGCACGGACTTCTTGCCCGCCTCAAAGTGATAGAGCCGCACAGCCCCGTTAGGTGTTTGAACAACTTTCTCTGAGCTGGGCTTTAAATGTACAAAATCATATTCCTTTTTTGAAAAAGGATTGGCCAATAGTTTATAAGCTAAGTTTAAGGTTATCGCTGGCAAAAACTTTGCAGATAATTTAGTTAAAAAAGACACTGACTTAGTAACAAGCACAGAGGATTTCTTTTTTTTAAAATAAACGGCTTTCATAAGTTATTGTCTTAAAGACTAACTTAATCTACACTCTGTAGCATCTACCATGTTTGAAAATATCAAAAAGCGCTACAAATATGATGATTTTTACTTTTTAAAACAACAACTTAGCTTCTCTAAAAAAAACCCTACACGTTTAAAAGATATAAAAATACTACACAATGCACCCCTGTTCGAAAACACACTATTTAAAATTGAAGCCCTGCTAGAGATGGGGGCTCATTTGGTTGTCAGCTCCCCTTTTGGTCCAGGAGATGAAACGGCCATTCAAGAGTTAACAAAACTCAAAATTCCTATTATAAGAAATCAAGACTTTAACCAATATGGCCCCTATGACCTTATCCTAGACACGGCTGCTCTATGTTTAAACAAGACAGAAGCTAAAATTGGAACTGTTGAACTAACCCAAACCGGGGCCAACAAATACCGCCAAGCAAAACTATCCTCGCCGGTAATCTCAGTTGACGATAGCCAGCTCAAAATTATTGAAGACTTTTATGGAACTGGCGACGGCTACGTGCGAGCCATAAAAAAATATTGCGACAACTCGATATCTAGTTTCAGATTCTTGCTTTTTGGATACGGAAAAGTCGGCGCTGGCATTTATCATTATTTAAAAAAAGAAAAGCTTCATTGCACTGTAGTCGAAAAATGCCCAGATCGCTTAGCTGAACTGCAGAAACAAAAGATTCCACACATTAAGTGCTCTCAACTTAAAGCCTTAAAAGAACATCTATTAAAATCAACTGATATTGTGGTCACAGCCACAGGCTCAAAGAATATATTAAGTAAAATGCAGCTCAACAAAGAAGATTTTTCTAAAGTTAAATATTTAACAAACATGGGTGCCGATGATGAATACGGAAAACTTTTTAATGCAAGCGAAGTCCTATTCAATAAACTGCCTCTAAATTTTGCTTTAAAAGAGCCGACTTTAGCTGCCTATATCGACCCACCTATGTATGCCCACAATCTATCTGCCGAGTTGCTTTTATACGATGCTCGCTTTAAAAAAATTGGATTTTACCCCTTTCCCGAGGAACTCGATCAAGCAATTGTAAAAAAATGGAGTGAGCTGCAAAATATTAATTTTAAAGCTGCCCTACCTTCCCTAGCTCCTGATAACTCAAGAAAAAACTAGGAAAGTATTCAAAAGTCTGAGAGCCGGGATGCTTTCTAAGCTCCAATCCAACCAACCAACACTTAGATGGACTTTGGTAAAACAGTCCATATTTTTGCATGATCAGGCTTTTAAAAGCTGCACCATACTGCAAAGAAGAACTTAGTCTAAAATCTCCAAGAAATACCGAAGTGCCTAACAAGTAACTCTCTCTGTTTTTTAGCTTTTCCAGATCAATAAAAAAATGGATCCACTTTAACTTAAAAATGAAATCACTAGAAAAATCAACTCTATTGCTGGGCAGATGCGCCGCCAAAGAAAACTGCCAATCAAAGTATGAATACTTAAATTGACTCTCAGCAAACAAATATTCAAAAGAGTTTTTATCTAAATCAAATAAAGTAGCGAACTGAAAATTCAACAAATCAAAATATTTTCTATCTTTGCTGCCTCTTCTTAACAACAATTCATTATCTATTCCCATCGTTAAATAATGATGGCTATCAAGCTTAAGTTCTTCCACAATTGAATAAAATGGATAATCCAAATCTTCTGCCAAAGAGGGATCATGTAAATCAAACTGCGGAGAAACTTTATTGTTCGCCATAGGATTAGGAAGAAAGCCTTGCTCAAAAAAATCATGTTTGCTACGCCAATCCAATGCTTCGTAACTCCAGCTAAGATTGGGTACAATCCTATGTCTCCACATTCGTTCGCCATTTTCGGCCGAATAATAACGGCTAAAGCGTGTTTCAAGAGACTGTTCAAGCTGCAAACGATATCGCGCAGCTGTTTTTTTTAAAAGTGGGAGCCCAAAGTGATAGCCACCAAGCTTTTGCTGCACAGAACTTTTGGAGCGAATCCCATGGCCCAATTGTCGAATATACTGGTGGTCAAATTTAAGCGAAAGCCTCTCTCCATTTCGAATCCAATTGGTCTTAAAGTCTCTATAACTTCCATCAAACCTACGATAGGAATTTATATCTAGCTCAAAAGTATTTAAAAGTTCAGGCAACAGCCAAGTGTCTTCAAAAGAAAAATGTACTGAAGGCAAGATAAAATGACTGTCGGATTGCTGCTTTAAATTAGATTTTCTACCAAGATTTTGTGCATAATATTGCAAAGAAAGATCTAAATATGATTTTTCACCTAAACGCGAAAAAGACAAATGATTGTTTAACAGCGCAAAACCATCAACTGCAAAATCATTTCTGAATTCACCACTAAAAAATGGATCTGAAGGCACTGCCCATTTTAAGTTCTGAGTCCAGTTAGGACTTATCTGCCATCTTTGCCTACCTTCAAACCAAAAGCGAAAATCTTGGTTGTAATTTGTTGATTTTGACTGATAAGACAAAATTTTATTAGACTTAATATAATCTAGCTGACTTTTAATATATTGAAAATCTGTCTTCACAAGGTGTCCAGCTCTTGTGCTGTATCGATAGTCGCTTAATATTTCACTTTCTTCACCTAACACAAAATAATAGGGAACTCCCCACTGATGACCAAACCTTGGCTCAAAGCGGTAGTAGGGAATTAAAAGACCACTTTGCCTCTTATTTTTAACTGGCAGTACAAAATATGGACTAAAAAGTGCCGGAAAACCAAACATTAAAAATAAGGCGTTATAGGCCTTAGCATACCCACCAATTTCTACATCGATTCTTTCTCCATGCAATGCCCAAGCCTGTAAACATTCCAAGCAGGAAGAGACACTGCCTTTATAAAGAGTAAAGTTTTTCTCGTTTTTCTTAATTAACTTTTGCCCAGTAATTTTAAATTTATTGGCAGTGAGCATTACAAAGTCTTCCAGCTCACCACTTTCTTTTTTAAAATCCCACTTAGCTTTTTGAGTTTCAACCTCAAAGCCTCTAAAAGAAATTTTTACATTTCCCTCGGCTTCTACATATTTTCTTTTTTGATAGAGCTTGATTTTGTCCGCTTTAACAACTTGACCATCTTTTTTAACGACAACATTGCCGGTTGCTAAAACATAGCTTTTGCCTTTTTCAAGTTTGTAGTGATCTGATTTAAAGCTTAAGTCATTTGCGTGTGCGGCATTCAAATAGAAAAAAAGAAATGCAAAGTAAAAATGAATTAATTTCACGGCAAAAGCATATCAATAACACGGGTCAAATAGTTTTTTAAATCACGGCGATGAACAACCGCATCTAAAAAACCATGCTCAAGCAAAAATTCAGCACGCTGAAAACCTTCAGGTAATTCTTGTTTTATTGTTTGCTCTATAACTCGTGGACCAGCAAAACCTATTAGGGCCTTGGGCTCGGAAACTGTAATATCACCTAGGGCCGCAAAAGAGGCAGCCACTCCTCCCGTCGTGGGATCGCATAATACTGAAATATAAGGCAAACCTGCATCCTTTAGTTTTTCTATCAAAAGTGAGCTTTTTGCCATTTGCATAAGAGAAAGAATCCCCTCTTGCATTCTAGCGCCACCGCTAGATGAAAAGATAATCACAGCCTCTCTGTGTTTAAGAGCTCGCTCAAAGAGTCTTGTGATTTTTTCACCGACCACCATCCCCATAGAGCCACCTAAAAATTTAAAATCAAAAGCGCCCGCACATATTGAACGCCCAGCCACCTTACCTCGACCCGACACAAAAGCATTAAAAGCATCGTGCTTGGCTTGTGCTTGTGACAACCTGTCTTTATATGGTTTTTTATCGTGAAATTTTAAAGCATCTGCTGCTACTAATTTTTTATCAAACTCATCATAGCGGCCTTCATCAAAAAGAAACTCCAATCGCTTCTTAGCCGGCATGCGCTCATGATGATCACACTGAGGGCAAACTAATAGATTTTCTTCAAACTTTTCCGAGGGAAGAACCTCCTGACACTTGCGACACTTAAGCCACATTCCTTCTGGTGCCTGAAAAGGAGAGTCCTCTTTTTCTTTATTACTTTTAATACCCGGGGTTTTTTTTGAACCCCAGTTCAAATGCAATTCCACTATGGGCTCATCATATAAGTTCTTTTTTGACTTGGCAAATGGGTCAGCTTCGAAAAGATAATTTAATGAAATATATCAATCACTTAACTTATTCTAGGCAGGGCAAAAACTCCCTTATTCGGACTTCTCCACCAAATGACTGTAGCATTCTTTGCGAGGGCGACCACTCAGGCGGCTTAGAGCCGCTGCCGCTTCTGCCAAAGAAGCCTTTCTTAAAAGCGCAAAATCTGCGCTCAACTCACCTTCATGGCGACTCGCACCAAAAAATCCTTCAAGCACAATCGTTAATTCGCCTATTGGTTTTTTGGCCTGGCTGCGCTCATACAAGTTTTGGACACAATCAAAAAACGAAGACCTTATTAACTCTTGATAGGTTTTGGTCATCTCGCGAGCGGCATAGGCCCTGCAATCAGCTAATCCACTTTCATTTTTTTGCAGAAATAAAAAAAGCTTTTTAATATCGTGGGGACTTAAAAAAAAGACCATAGTCTTTGCATCGTTCAAACTTTTGAAAAAGTCTTTTAACTTTGCCTGCTTCTTGGGCATAAAACCACCAAAGAGAACTGGAAAACCATAGCCACCACCCCACTGCAAAGACAAAGTCAAAGCCGAAGGACCTGGCAAGGCCTCAACAGCTATATTATTTAAATGACAATATTCGATAAGCGCTCGACCGGGATCATTTACAACGGGACTGCCTCCATCACTCACCATAAGTATATTTTTTTTAGAATGTTTTTTAAAAAACGAGTCCCAAGAAAAAGTATATTCATCACTTCCGGGCAGAGCCACAAAGTCTTTAGATTGTAGCGCCAGGTTATGAACCCTTAGCAAACGTTTGATCTTACGAGTGTCCTCGCAAATCACAACATCAGCTTTATCAAGTTCTTTTAAAACCCGTAAGCTTATATCTTGGTCGTTCCCTATGGGAAGGGCCGCCAGAGAAACCTTAACATCGGCAGAATCGCTCACAGACCCTTTCTAAACAGCCTTTTGCCCGCTGTCCACAGGTGCTTTTAGTGCAAATAATTGACATTCATTTTGGCTCAAAATATCGGATAATAAAGCTATAGTTATGGAAGTTAAAAAATACACCCTGCACGGTCACAGCATCATCTCTTTCACTGGTTTTTTAAGCTTCGAAAACACAAGTAAAATATGCAGAGAGCTAAGAGAATTCTTTAGCCAAGACAAAGCGAATTATGTGATTTTTGATTTCTCTAAACTAGAATTTGTTGGCAGCTCTGGAGTCTCTTCTTTTGTAAAAGTTTTATCAGAATTTAATGTTCACAAGCCAGGTCCCGTTTACTGGGGGGTGCGTGAAGAATTTATAAAGCTCTTTGCTTTATACACTCAGCACGGTCCATTCAATGTTCAAAATCACTTACCTTTGGATCTCTTAGCCAAAACTCAACTCACAGCAATCAATCTTGCTGACTAAAAGAGCTAAGCTACAAAACCAAGCTATTTAGATTCAAAAAGACGTTCCTTTATAAAGTAATTTTCAAAGTTATGCCATGCCCACTTTGAAAAGGCATTTCCGGAGGGGCCTCCTAAAAACGTCCACGCAAAACTTTTTTTGGGTTTAGTAGGATGACTTAGCTCTGCACAAAACCTATAGGCAGCTCCCGAGCCGGCATCCATCCTAAGAGGAAACTCTGGCCTCCACTTAGTGTTAAAATAGTAGGGGCTGGAACTTGTACCACCCATTCCGTTACCCAAACCTAAAAGACTCCCTCTAAATGATTCAAAAGCGCTTAGGTCGCGATAAGGACTTAACCAATCAAGGCGATGAAAATATTTCCACAACCATCTTTCATGCTTTGCTCCGTAACTCTTAGTTAATAAAGCCAAACTCTCTACAAAAGAAACTTGCACTTGCTCATAAAAATCCTCAGTACTTTCTTTTTGCCACGCTTTGATCAATGAGGGATTTTCTATTAACTCAAGTATTTTTTGGCGTGTAATACTACTGTTTATCCATTTGTAAAATATTTTACTGATCTCTTTTGATTCAACATTTAAGTGTTTGGGCCACAAAGATTTGAAAAACATAAAAGACCACAAATTAAGAACGGTGCTCTGCCAAGAGTCGGCTTCGGCAAAACCCGACCAAGAATCTAAGGAAGCCACAAGCCCCTGACAGTCAACAGTATCAACTGCCGCACACAAACGATTGCTATTTAGTTCTTTTCTTATCCCAGCATAAAAGGCTTGAAGAAAAGTGGCTTTTTTATCAAAAAAAGCACTCTCAGGTTTTTGCATAATTGAGTCCTTTAAACTCATGATGCGATTTGCCCGCCAAGGAGGCGCCCAATAACTCCCAATTTTTTCATATTTTTTAGAAGACCAAATTTTTTGATTGGCTGAAACCATCAAAAACTCGCTTGTAGCATCGTTCTTCCACTCGAGCATTGGCCGCTGACTGGCTAGTGAAAAACCTCGCTTGCTAGCCTCTGCTTCCTTCAAAAAAGTTTTTTGATCTTTCTTATCAAAAAGGGCTCCCAAAAGTACAAAAGAAAATTTGTTTAAGCTTTTAGATGGTTCAAGGTAATTGTTATGTATCCAAGAATATTGCAATGGTGGAAAAAGCCAAGAGTCCATTTCTTTCTTTAAATCCACAGCCCCTTTAAGTCCTCTTTGTAAAAAGAAATCAAAAGCATTTTTATTTTTTCTTAAAGCTAGCCAATCAAAAGCTATGAGCTGCTGTCCGGATTTATACTGCGCGGAAAGGTCATCTAACACTGGACCATAAGAGCTCCAGCGCTGCACCAGAGTTTTTTCTTTCATCGCCCCCGCTTCATCTTTATATTTAAAAACTTCTTGGCTCGTGCTAAGCGGGTTACTTTTATCTAAGAGTATATAATCAGCCGAATCCACTCCAGAGGCCACAGTGATTCCAGCTACATAAGAATGAATAATTTTTTTATCCTTAAACAAGTCGACTTTACCAGTCATTAAAGCCGGAAAACCTGCGAGCAAAAACCCTTGAGCTTGGACTTCATGGCCTTGATAGTTTTTGCTTAAGTTATATTTAATAGGATAAAAAAATGAAGGAAAAGCAATAGATGGATGAGCGTCGTTGCACAGAGTAGCCGCCCTCCCCGAAAGAGGGCTCGAGAGCATCCAGGTATTTGATCCAGCATTTTCTTGCAGCCAAAAATCAGATATTGGATATTTTTTTTCGAGACCTTTAGGCATCAATGAGCTTTGCTTTGTTCCATAACTCGTGTGATGTGGCCAATTTTTGAGACTTTGCGTGGTAGGAATAGCCTCAACAATTTGCTTCATTTTTTTGGCATAACTTTGTTCAAAGAGTGGATAAGTGCTTTTTTCTTTTATCTGTCCGTAAAGTAGCTTTGTTAAATTATCACCAAGCAGATTAGACAAAAAATGAGATCGCCATTCTTCTCTATGGTTGAAGGTAAAGGAAATGGCACGCAACCTGTGCATGGCCATTAAATGCCAAGATTGCCATTCTACACTCGGCTGCTTGTTGTTTAAAAATAAATTCATCTCCAAAGGCAAAGGCTTGAGTCTATTTTTTTGATAATGGCGAAAACCTTTTACATAATGATCTGAAGATATTCTCGTTAAAGAGTTTTGTGCTATGTCTTTCCAGTCAGTCTCTGAGCTTTTAGCAAAAGTGCGATGCAGTCGATCATGAACAATCAATCCCTCTCCAAAAAATTCAGCCAAGCGTCCTAAAGCCGTAAAACGCATTAACTCTACTTGGAATTCACGATCTAGTGCCTGTAAATATCCGAAAGCGAAATACATACTCTCAGGATTAGGAGCCACTAATTGCCAAACTCCTTGTTCATCTCGCTCTGCTTTAAAATTTATTGCCGAAGAAACACTTATATCTAATTTTTTTAGATCTTGGGAGTAATAACGCTTAAAGGCCCAAAGAGCTATAGAAAATACAATAACAACAATAAAAAAACCATACAGAATATAGCTAAATAGGGATCTTTTTTTTGCCTTTTTTTTAGACTTAATTTTTGCTTTCGCCACCGCAATCAGTATAGTCCGATTGACAGCAATTGGCTATGAAGAACGTTGATATTGAAGAGTTGAAGCGGCAAATGAGTAACTAAAGTGAAAATCAAATTCAAAATCTTGCTTAGCTCCAAAGAGCTCGCTTGGCGGATTTAAAATCTTACCCATTTTTTTTAAAGCACTAATAGCTGCCTGATCAAAAACTTGCTGACCAGATCTTTTTCGTAAGCTGATACGCAGTATATTTCCGCTTCGATCAAGGCGAATATTGAGCATGGTGTGATAGAGGCCAGGTGGAGGCACCCTAGCTTTGAGCTCTTGATCTGTAATATCTATCCAGTGTCCACTTACCTGGTCTTTAAATCTATTAAAAAATGAAGCATATTTATAGGCATCGGTGTTGAGCATTGTGCGGCCACCAATAGCTACATCAGAATGCACATAATCATGGCTTCCATATTCTTGATTGCCACTATTTTGATCTAAAATTTTACTTTTAGCACTTTCAGTAAAGAAAGCATTGCTTAGGCCTAGCTTTCTTAATTTTGTAACTTTAGAACTTTTCTTTTTGAGAGCCTTTTTGAGATTTTTTTTCTTAAAGCTTGTGGCTTTTTTATTCAAAGAGGCAAAGTTTTTAGCACGACTTTGTTTTTTAACTCTTTGGGTGTGTTCAGAAAGATAAGGAGCTGGCTTTGTTACGGCTAAAGACTTTGCAGCTTTTTCACTTTGAACAACATGACGTTGCTGTTTCCACTGATTGTTCATCTGCTTAAGCTCTGCTTCCGAGAGCAAGCGAGTTTCAACTGGCAGATCAGATTGGCTCATTTCTTGATTTTGAGAGTTAAAGTAGACGGCGACTACAATCGCCATATGAAGCACAAAGGAAGCCAATAAGGCCAGTTGAGTAAAACTCAATCTTAGCGATATTTTAAAGACATCAGAGCGGGCTTCTTTCACAAGGGCTAGTCTAGCAAATTCATAAGCAACTTTCTATTTTTTTGTAAGGCTCCTTTGTAATATCAAAGAGATAGAAGCCTTAAAGCAAATTGGCTATTCTCTGAGGCTATTGTTCAAGCCTTGGAAAACGCAAAGAAAAACAAGCTCCTTTAAGGCCAGCAGGCGGGTCGACCAAGTCAATACTGCCCCCCATAGCCTCAAGCATATTTGCACAGAGGTATAGGCCCAAACCGCTGCCCTCAGCTTTAGGATTGCTTTGTCCAAGGGTAGCTGCGCCTTCGCTGGCTTGAGCAACAGCCATAACTCCTTTCGTTGTAAAAAAGGGTCGAAATATCTGGTCTCTTAAATGAATAGGTATTCCCGGCCCTGTATCCCTAAAACTAAGTAGGTTAAAATTATCTTGAGATTTTTCTTCACGAATAAATAGAGACACTTCGCCATCTAAAGAAGCTTGAATGGCATTTTTGGCTAAATTAATAAAAATTTCTACTAATTCAACTCGGCTTCCGTAGACCTGCATATTATTAACTTCAATTTCAAAATGTACCTTTGTTTTAAGCTCAGGTGAAAGAATTAATTTTTTAGATTCTTCTATAACTTCAGAGATCATCACAATCTCTTTTTCTTCTTCACGAGGCTGCCCCAAGTGTTGCAAAGCTCTTGTAATCTGATGACTTCTTTTGCAGGCGTAAAGCACCGTGTTTAAGGCCTCTTTCATTTCTTCTTTTTTATCCATATCCAAGGCAAAAAGACTATGACCCTCCAGAGAACCTAAAATATTATTAAACTCATGAGCGACGCCAGCGGCCAGCAAAGAGCTATTATCTTGTTTTTGTTTAAAGTCTTTTATTTTTTCAAAGCGCAGACGCTCGACGACTAGTAATTTTCTTTTAAGCTTTTCGACTTCTGTTTCTAGTCTTTTAACTTCTTCATTTGTCTTTTGTGACATAGCTTTTAGTATATACCAAGCCTGCATCGAGTAATTTAGCGCCGCGATTAAAGATTTGCCAAAATTCTTTCTTAAGCAAAAACGGAGAGTGCAGTTGATCATAACTTTGACTCTCTTTAAGGCAGTAAATTTTTGTAATTTGAGCTTCAGGAGTGATTTCTCCTACGGGGTCTATATAGATCTCTAGTCCGTATTGATCACTGTAGTAATGGTCACTTTCTATTCTTTTTACAGCACTAACTGTATATTCTCTATCTTTTGCTAGAATCATGCGATCATCGACGGGATCAACTTTAGCTAGGGAAACGGCACACCATATATACTTAGCATCCGGCTCTAAACTCTTCTCCTCAGTAATACTCTCGTTCAAATCCACATTTTGAGACACCAGGGATCCAATTGCTGCTCGCGCATAAACAAAAATACTCTTCTTAAATTTTAATTTTTGCCCCACACTGACACCAAAGTAATTTTGGATGCAAGAATCGGAGTCATCATAAGGCATTTCATGACAGGTTGAAGGCTCTATTGCGGAAAAAGTTATGTTCGAAGTAAAAAAAAGTGCTGCAACTATAAATAATCTCATATGCAAGCATATCATCCTACGCTTCATATAAAAAAGCTTCTTAATATAACTTAATTATCAATTACGAGAACTACAAAACTTGAGTCACTGGATTGGCCGTTCTAAAAATTGCATTCTGACTTACGTCTACACCGTAGGCAGCCAAAAAGGATCTATGTAAATCCTTCAACTGTCTTCCACCTAAACTTAAATTGTGCATTCCACTTTTAAATTTTCCGCCCAAATTACCAATTGTAGATATAGGAAGTCGCACGCTTGCAGCATTATTTTGATGTGCAGAAGCATAACCTGCTGGGCTTCCATAAAGAATTATACTTTTATCTAATGGAGACACTCCATCAACAGCCAAAGTTGAAAATTTATCTAAAAAACCTTTCAAAACATTCGCATTTTCTACAGCAACTCTCTTAAATAGGTTTTTTGCCTCATTACTTCTAGATATCTGATGAGAATAGGCGTGCAATGTTCCACCGTTAAAACCAAAGTTTCCATACTGAGCCGTCCGTCGATCTAGTTGATCATCTCTAGGAGCAGCTCCACCAACCCCTGAAGTGAACATCATAGTCGCTACTCTTGTTAAATCACACTTAAAAGCATGATAGATAATATCTAGATTGGCAGCTGCCTGCTCGTGTATAGTTAAGTTATTTGATGGAACAGCACCAACTGCGCAAGTTTCACCATTAGACTCAATAGAAGCTGCAACTTTTCGCTCCAGGCTATTAAAACTTGTTAAATACTCATCTAACTTTTGACGATCTTCTGAACCAAGATCTGCTTTTAGTCTTTTAATATTAGAAAGAACATAATCAAGAATACTTTTTTTTCTTTGCAGAGTTGCGCTTAATTGAATTTGCTCCGAACTAGGGACTCCCAAAGAAGCTAAGTAGGATGTAAATGCGCTTGCTGGATTTGTAATTGGATAGTTAGGAAGACTTTTGCTTTTCCAAGAAACATGATTAGAATAATTTAAGTTTCTATAAACTCTTCGCCCAAAGTCTTCATCATGATTAATGTGTCGATATTGTCCACCTAAATGTATTGATTCAACAGGATTAGAAGCTGATATCTTTTCGGCGATAAGCTGGTCTACGGATTTAGTGCCACCATCGTTTCGCACACCTTGAATTGAATAACCAGTTAAAAACTGCGCTTCGGGTAAAGTATGCCAATGAGGATCAGGGTAATGAGCGTTGTTCAAATAATCATAAAAATTAAGCTTGGTACCATATGCAGACTTAATTCCAGCCATGGCAGTGTTTCGCCAATGATTATGATTTCCTTCGTGAGTCCCTAAAGACCAATTAACCACTAAAAATCTCTCTGGGACAGCGTCGCCAGGAGCCGAAAAAACATTTCTAGGCAACATAGCTTCTAAAAATGGCAAGCCCAAAGCAACACCACTTCCTCTTAAAAAACTTCTTCGATGAAGACGACGGCTTCCCATTGGTTTTATTTTACTTTTCACAATCAATCTTCCTTTTTCGTCAACATGGCATTCGACAAAGCAATTTCTACAATCAAATCTCTAAACTTGGGCTCTTCCCCTAAACGATTCAAAATATTATCAACAGCACATCGGTCATTTGCGTCTACTTGCCTGCCCATAGCAAAGGAAAGTACTTTATCAACTGCACATTTTGGAATGGAAGGTGATTTCCCTAAAATTGTCTTGAGCTCTCCAAGATCAGAAAATGCAGTTTTGACAAAACTTCCACTCACATCAATTGTTTTGCCTTCGTAATTTTCACGGTACTTAGCCGACAAATCAAAATTATCTAAAGCAAAACCAATAGGATTAATAAGTGAATGGCAACTAATACATGCGGCAGGAGAAGTGACAGCTTCAATCTTCTCTCTTTTACTTTTACTTTCATCTATTTCAATTTCTGTATCTGTAGCACCATCAGGCGGATCGCCAATTGGCGTGCAAGTAATATCCCTTAAAACACTAACGCCCCTTACAACGATGTGGCTCATATGTGGCTCCATATCTGTAGTTCCAAGGGCTGCTAAAAAACTGCCTTGGGCTAGCAAAGCTCCTCTTTTTTGACTGCCATCAAAATCATAGCGACTAAATTCTGAACTTAGACCAGCAGAATTCACTCCATAATGCTCTGCTAATTCTTTATTTAAAAAACTATATTTACTATCTACCATTTCAGATACCGGCCTGTTATTCGCAATTAAATTTTTAAAATAATATTTACTTTCATTAAAAAAAAGCGATCGCAAACGCTGAGCTTCGGCACTGGCAGCAGTATCAACTCTTGCAATATTCAACCAGCGAGTCATTAATGTTTCAACCAGGTAATCCGACTTTGGATCATTCAGCATTTCAACTACAAAAGACCTTAGAGTGCTCTCGCTAGAGAAGTTTAAACTTGCAGCGCGGGCTATTAATTCTTTTGAGGGACCACTTCCCCACAGATAATAACTAAGCCTTGATAAAATTTCTTGGGAGCTTAAAGATCGCACACCCGAAGCAGCATTTGTCTGAGCTGTTTCAGCTCTATACAAAAAACGCGGATCACTAAATACTGCGACCAATGTTGACTCAAGAGAATTTTTTTTATTCACATCGGTTAATGATGTAAAAAAATTATAAAATTCATTAAGTACGGAACTAGGCACAGACAGCAATCTAAAAGTAGTGCTGATTAAGTCAGATAGATTTTGTTTTATACAAGCAACATCTTGGACACTTTGTCCATTAAAACAAGAAGCAGCAAAATTTTTGTTTTGTACCATATGACTGGCCATTTGCTCAGCCGCTGCAAAAAAAATACTGCCATGAATATCATTTGTAGTGATATTTGAAGCATAATTGATAAAACCAAAAGAAGACTCAGTCATACTGTCTATCACTGCTGGATAAAAGCTAGACTCAGTAATGATTCTTGCACTATTGATATACTCATCGCGATTTAAACGATGAATAACTTTAGGTGAGATTATGAGATCGGTGCAAAGCTCAGGAACATTAGAGACCTCCGTACCACCTACCGGTGTCGTTATACCTCCGGGTGTCGTTGTTCCTTCAGGTGTTGTACCACCCGCAGTATTACTAGCTCTAAATCCACTTTGACCTAAAAAATCTACACAGCCGCTTAGTAAAAAAGCGCTAATTATAAGTAAATACATCCCTTAATAGAATTATCGTCTAAGTCATTCACCTTGAGTATTAAGTTCATGTTAATAGAAGCTCAGACTTGTACTCTAAGCTTAGAAAACTTTGCCTAGGGGTAGATTTAACAGCAAATTATAACTTTATCTCTCTTTAGTAGAAAAAAGAGCAAATTCACCCAAAGGCACAGCTTGCGCAGCACCCGTTACAGAAGGAAAATTTGCAGGGATATTCATCGACTTTAAATAAGCCAGCAAGGCAAAAAGCATAGCTTCTTTGCCATGAATATATTCTTCTTGTTCGATAACTTGTACATTAAGAGGCGACATCAATTCTGTCAGACGCTTCATTAAAGTAGTATTTTTAACTCCACCACCGCTAAATTTTACTTTTTGCAAAGCAGGAAACTTTGGAAGAACCCACTTATGGTACGCCTCCGCCGTTGAGCGCGCACTAACTTCCACACTTGATCTTAGAAAATCTAAATCACTCATTTTATCTTTGTATTTATTAAACAGCTCTTCGAGTTTATGAGCTCCAAAATCTTTAAAACCAGCTGCCTTAGGTGGCTTTTTTTTAAAAAAATCATTTGCTAGTATCTCTTCAACAAATGGTTCAAAGATCTTGCCTTCAGCCGAAAACCGACCATCCAAATCGCAGCCTTGAGTTTTTTCTAAAAATTTATTAGCAAAAAAATCAATCAACATATTAGCAGGACCACAATCAAAGGCAATTATATTATCAGTGTTCTGACTTAGAACACATAAATTCGAAATACTGCCTAAATTATTGAAAGCAATTTCTCCCGACTTCAATTCAGCAAATGAAAGTATATAATCCAAGATTGGAGAAATCGGCGCTCCCTGGCCTTCAACTGCCATATCAGCCATTCGAAAATTTCCAATCACCGAAATTTTTGTGAGTTGGGACAAATAAGACAAAGAACCTACTTGTAAGGAAGTCGACACATTCTCAGGATCAACACTTTGATGATAAAGAGTTTGACCATGGCTGCCAATTAAATCGACATCCCTTGCAGATATTTTAGATTTTTCTAAAAAATTATTTACAACTCGGGCAAAATCTTTAGCGATCAAAACATCTAGCTCTGCCACCTCTTTCACGCCTAAGGAGGACGGGTTGTCGAGTAGCGCGCTAACTTTATGGGAATAAGGCTCACTATGAAAACTTAAATCAGAAAAGTTTATATTGGGAAAATCACCTGCCAAAGTACAAAAACACAAGTCGATGCCATCGCGACTCATTCCCGAATTAAGGCCAATTATTTTTAATTTATCTTTTTTAACTAAATTCATAACTTTTTTTAAGTACACAGACCAATTAACAGTTTGCTTAATTCATTAACACTTTTGACTGCATAGTCAGAATCTACAGTGCTTTTACCATAGCCAAAATCCACAAAACAGCTTTGGCAGTTAGCGGCCTGGGCAGCTTTAAGATCTGTATCGGTGTCTCCAATCATGAGCACTTGCTTTGGCTCAAGTTTAAATTCTTGCATTAAGGAATTTAAACCCATTGGATTTGGCTTGGGAGCTTCAAAGCTATCTCCACCATAAGCTCTTAAAAAATCCTTGTTCAAATCTAAAAAATCCACCACTTGGGTTAAATACTTTTCTCGCTTGTTAGACAATATAGCCTTATCCACAGATTTTAACTCAAAGATCAGTTCTCTCATGCCTGGATACAACTTTGTTTGGCGCTGACCCGACTTTGTATAAATACGATCAAAAACCTCTAAAGACTTTTGGTAAATCTTATCGTCGGCACTATTGTCACGCAAAAAAGGTTTAATGCCAACCCCAATATATTTTTGCGCCTCCTCCTTAGAGGGAATTTTAAAAGACATTTCCTCACAAGTTTTGGCCACAGATTCAAGAATATCCACAGAAGAATCAGCCAAAGTCCCATCAAAATCAAAAACCAAAAATAGACTCACAATTATAAGTTTATCACATGAATGCTTATGCTTTGTGCCGTAACAATTTTTACCGTAAGTAGGCGCCGTGTTTTTTAGATGCGCTTTTAATCATGGCGGTCACAATTTTAGTGATTTGTTTTTCTTCTAAAGTTTCACTCTCTGGCTGAAAGCGAATTCTAAAAGACAAAGATAACTTACCGTCTTCTAATTCAAAGCGGTCGACGCATTTTAAATCCATAAGATCATCGCCAGCAGCCTCTTGCAGTGATTGCATAAGTTCTCCAGCGGCTATTTTCTTTTCAACAACCAATGAAAGGTCTCTTTCGACAATAGGCATACGCCCACTCATATTAATCTTACCGCGCACATCTTGAGCTCTAAAGACTTCAAATTCTTGAGATAGATCTTCGTAAATCTTTAGTTCCCCTAACACCGCCGACAATTTTAAGCCTTTTGGAAGATTCAACAAATCGGGGAGCTTGGCTGGATGGATTTCGCCAATATAACCACATATATTTCCGCCGAAATCATTTTCTTGCACCACCAAAGCTGAGCGATAGGGATGCAGCAGCTCAAGAGGAATCCAAGGGGCTTGTTTCGACACATCATCGGCTGAGTATTCTTCCAAAGAACAAAGTTTAATTTTTTGCCACAATTTATTTTCGCTAGACAGGTGCTGTTGAAGAGCCTCCAACACAGATTTGCCATCATAAAAATCACAAGCTTTTTTATAGTCAGCAGATTTTTTATCACTGGACCAGTGCTGCGTGTATCTCTCGCCCATCATAGCCCAACTAACGTGCAAGGATTCTAAAACTTGACTGTCTTGTTTTTTTTCGTCTTTATCTTTACCTACTGACAAAGAAAAGCTGCGACCTAAATCAAAAACCCGAGCATTAAACTGCTGAATAGAACTGTGATTTTTTAAAACATGTAAAAGACCTAGACCAAGATTAGGCCGCATAGCGCACCAATCTTGAGACAAAGGGTTTTCTAATTTAACCAGCGACTTTTCGATTGAAGGTGATAAGTAACTAGCTTCTTTTTTTGAAATAAAGGAATAAGGCATCATTTCTGACAATGATTGCTCCAACATGGCTCGTCTTATCCGCTGCTGCCTTTTATACAAAGCGCGAGTCGCGCTCACTGATTTTATATTCTGCTTTGGATAGCGAGAAGGAATACTATCATAACCTAAAAGCCGAGCCCCTTCTTCGACCAAGTCTATCTCACGACTTAAGTCCATTCGATAACTTGGTATTTTTAAAGTTAAAACATTTTGGGACTTTGCCTGCGCCACAATCCCCACAGCTTTAAACATTTTTTCTAGTTCTTCGCTTTTGGTTTCAAGACCTGTCACCCGTCTAAAAAAACGCATATCGAAGTTAAATTCTTTTTCTTCAAACAAGCCCTGCTTTTCATCGAGCTCTTCAATATAGCTGCCTCTACGTCTGGCTTGGGTGAGCTGCTTTAACAAAGCAGCGGCTCGGCCTGCAGCCAAACGGCAGCCAGCAGGATCGACTCCTCTTTCGAAACGATGAGAAGCCTCAGAATGTATTTTATATCGTTGAGCCATCTTTCGAACAACAATCGGATCAAAAACAGCTGATTCTAAAATAATTCTTTTTGTTGATTCACTAACGCCACTATCAATGGCACCCATCACACCAGCCAGAGCCAAAACTTTTTCAACATCAGCAATAACCAAGTCTTCCGAACAAAGTTTACGTTCTATGCCATCTAAGGTGGTTATTTTTTCGCCATTTTTAGCCAGCCTAACAATGATTTTTGAACCAACTATTTTATCGGCATCAAAGGCATGTAAAGGGTGACCTACTTCAAACAACACATAATTCGTTACATCTACTGGCGCAGTATGTACGGAATTACCCAAAGCTCCCAAACGTTGTTGCATCCAGCGGGGACTCGGCAATGATTGCACGTCTTCAAATAGTTGCACGCCATAGAGCGGACAGAGTTTAGAATTTTGGACTTCAACGCTTAACAAAGCAACACCACTGCTATCTGCAGTGTCCACCACATCATGTTCAGGCAAAACTAAATCAGCTCCTACAAAACGTTCTATCTCGCGAGCCACTCCTAAATGTGAAAGACAATCGGCTCTATCAGGAGTTAATTCTATATCCCAAACTTCATCCTCTTGATCAAGGACACGCTTTAAAGGAGAAGCAACTGGTGATTCTGGTGCAAGCTCCATAATACCATCAGCTTCTTCGGTAAGCCCCAATTCAGATTCAGAACAAAGCATCCCAAAGGAATCAACCCCTCTAATATTGCTTTTTCTAATTTTAAAGTCTCCGGGCAGTACCGCTCCCACCGGAGCAAGGGCCACTTTCATGTTTTTCTTAACATTGCTGGCTCCGCAAACAATTTGTAGTTTTTCTTTGCCGTTATCTACAAAGCACACGTTCAAACGGTCTGCATTTGGATGCTTTTGTAAATCTACAATTTGAGCCACGATCACATCTTTTATTTGCTCACCAAGGTCGGTCACAGATGCAATTTCTAAACCATTCAATGGCAAAGCTTTGCGGATAGAATCTTTTTGCTCAAAAAGCTTTTCTTGGGAGCCTGGAAAAAAATGCGCGAGCCATTTTAAAGAAACTTTCACGAACGCCACCTAGCAAATTGCGATATAAAGCGATGGTCCGACTCAAAAAAAGATCTTAAATCATTAATTCCAAATTTAAGCATAGTCATCCTCTCCAAACCAAAACCAAAAGCAAAACCTTGGTATGTGCTTGGATCTATATCTACGTTTTTTAAAACTTCTGGGTCAACCATTCCGCAGCCAGCTATTTCAATCCAGCCGCTTTGTTTGCAGACCCGACAGCCTTTGCCGTGACAAAAACAACATTCTAAATCAACTTCAGCAGAAGGCTCCGTAAAAGGAAAAAAGGAAGGACGCAAACGAATAGCTAAGTCCGCAGCAAAAAATTCGCTCATTAGGCACTCTAAAATGCCTTTTAAATCTCCCATATGCACGTCTTCATCAATAAACAAACCTTCAATCTGGTGAAACATAGGTGAGTGGGTTGCATCGTAATCAGAGCGGTAAACTCGACCTGGACAAATCATACGAATGGGAGGTTTTTGTTTTTGCATCGTCCGCACCTGGACTGGAGAAGTATGAGTGCGAAGCACCACATCTTTTTTATTTTTTATGTAAAAAGTATCTTGTAAGTCGCGAGCCGGATGATTCTCCGGAATATTTAAGGCACTAAAATTGTAAAACTCATGCTCTACCTCTGGCCCCACTTCGACTAAAAAACCACAGCGTTCCAAAATATCCACTATCTCAGCTTCAACGAGAGCCACTGGGTGCTCGCAACTTTCTTTCATCGGCATTGCAGGCAAAGAGAGATCAATTTTTTCTTTTTCGAGACGCTCTTGCCAGGCTCCGGCCTCTAGTTTTACTTTTTGTTGGTCAAACTGTTTTTGCACTCGAGCTTTTAATTCATTAATCGCCTTGCCAGCTGCAGGCTTATCCTCGTGAGACAAAGCACCAAGCAAAGGACCAAATTGAGTCAAGCGACCTTTTTTACCAAAAGTGCCAACACGAAAGTCTTCTAAACTTTTTAGATCTTTGATAGCTTTTAAATCAGACTGAAGATCTTTTTCGACCTCGACAACCTTTTTTTGAAATTGTTCTAATGCGCTCAAACAACACCTCGACTCAATAACAGCATAGCCTATTGCACAGCCCACCAAAAGGCATCAAATTGTATAACTAAAACTATTTTGTAGCAGCAACGACTGCATCAAAAGCTCTTGGATCGTTCACCGCTAAATCAGCAAGTGTTTTACGACTAAGAGATATAGATTGTGCACTTACTGAGTGCATAAACTTAGAATAGGTCAAACCACGATTTCTTAAAGCAGCGTTCATACGCTGAATCCACAATCTTCGAAAGTCACGCTTCTTAAGCTTACGTCCAACATAGGCGTATTTTAAAGCATGAGTTACAGCTTCATAAGCCTTCTTAAAGACTTTGTGGCTTCTTCCACGAAAGCCCTCAGCTCTGTCCAGAACTTTTTTACGGCGGCGTCTAGTGTTGGGGTTTCCTTTTACTCTTGGCATTTTAAAAATCTCCTAATTTAAAGATAAGGAAGAACCTTAGCAATTTTCTTTTCAAATCCTGGTGACAAATAAGCTGCTTCGTTTAAACGACGCATACGTTTTGAACTCTTGTGCTCAAGCAAATGCTGAGTGCCTTGTTTTTTGCACTTAATCTTGCCACTTGCTGTCTTTTTAAAACGCTTTTTAGAGCCCGAATGTGATTTCATTTTAATTTTGGCCATCTTATTTCCCTAAGCTAATGATTTTTCCCATTTATAGCGAGCTATGACAAGATAAAAAGCTCCTCGCAGCAGTTTTGACGGCACCGTGTCGAGGGTGAGCCCAAGGAGCCACCTTAACTCTTACACAAAAACTCTTACACGGCTTGACGACTAGAGGTCTAATTTCTACCCTCTGCTCTCAATGAAGCTACAACAGTCTAGATATTACTACATATTGCTTATGATCTTAGCCAGTAGCCACTTTCAGCTTATTCATGCTGAAGACCCCTGCAGCGCCGCCCTGATCGCAGACGATAGCAACAATAAACACGGCAAAGTCATCTATGAAAATAACGCATGGTCGCTCATCCTAAGTGCTGAACCCGCCTACCCAGGCCACCTACTTATCGTCCCCAAAAGTGCCTACCAAGATATATTTCAAATCAATCATTTAGATTTGGAAAAACTAGACGAAGTCCTCAAAAGCATTCCGAAACTCAGCTCCCAAATAGACTTCAAAACCTACTACCAAGAATTCAAAGAAGCTGGACATAACTCAGCCGAGCTAATTGCTGCTCTCAACAGCATATACTTAACAAGTAAAATTTCCAACTTCACCTTTGTAATAGACGAAAGTGCTCAAAGTTCCTTACAGATTAACGTCATCCCTCTTTTTGAAGGAGATCCCGAGAATGAAAAGAAAAAAGCAAAAGCCATGCTAAAAAGTACAGGTCTTCCACTTGGCGAACAACAAAGTGACCTAAGCGCTCTTGAAGCAGCAAATAATTTTTACAACAACCCATCTCTTGCTCTCCAATACTTTAGAGATATCCGTGAAGCTCGCGGTTTACATCCTCACCTGAGAGTACTTGCCCAAGGCACACAAAGAAAGAAAAACACTCGATGGTTAGATATTGGCTTTGGACCAGGAATAGAATTTCAACACCTGCTTAAAAATAGATATACGGTCGACGGACTGGATATCTCTGGCCCCATGATGGTGCAACTACAAAATTTACTTGATCACGAATACCCTACTTGGCGCAACCGAGGTCAGCTATTTAACTCATCAATGCAAGATTTTCAGCCTAAACCTAAGCATTACGATCGAATTTGGTCGATGGCTACCTTTCTGCATTTAGACAAAGGCGAAATTGCTCCCATGATAAACAAATATGGGAGTGCCCTTAAAAAAAATGGTCTTTTCTATTTGAATTTTAAAGTAGGAGAAACCGAAGAGCGCAAACTCGATGCCAGAGGCCGTCCCTTCGTGTACTTCACTGTGGACAGTTTTAAGGAGGAGGTCCAGACTCAGGTTGGAAAGCACCTAAGCCTCGACCGCATTTGGGTCCCGCCACAAAAAGACCAACTCGGTCGCTCAACTCAATGGCTGCAAATAATCTATAGAAAAAACTAATCGTTGTTATCTTCGTCTTTTAAACGGAGGTGGAATTTCTACATTCTTTGGTTTTTTGAATTTTGGAAAGCTCTTAAGCAAATGGCCTTCTTCTAGCTTTTTACCTGCCGGTATAGGACCAAATATACAGGCCAACCTTCGGCCCTCAAATTTTGGAGGCGTTTCTAGAATTGCTTTGTCTTGCAAATGCTCTACAAACTCGGTCATGGTCTCCCAGCCAACCTCGATTCTATTAAGCTCAAAGCGGCGGTAAAAAACGATTAATTTACACTTGTTGGCATCGGCCAAAAAGCCAAGACAGGATTTAGCCTTATGCTGCAAATCATGAGTTTCTGTTTTAGGTCTTATTTGAATTTCTTTTAACTCCACAACCACCTGATTCTTTTTGGCAGCGCGAGCTTTCTTTTGCATTTCGTATTTGTACTTACCGAAATCCATAATCTTACAAACTGGCGGATCCGATTTAGCGGATATTTCAACAAGGTCAAGGCCGACTTCTTCGGCCATCTTAATCGCTTTGCGAGTTTCGATAATACCAAAGTTCTCTCCCTCGGCACCAATTACTCGAGCCCAAGTGCTCTTAATCCAGCGATTTGATCTAATAGTTGGACCTCTTTGTTTTGTAGATTTTTTACGAATGACGATTCTCCTTTTTAGTTTTTACTTTCTTTTAAAAAATTCTGTAACTTCTCTGTTGAAGGAACTTTAGACTGTTCCATTAATTCTGTTTTTAATTCGGCAAGGGTTAAAGCCTGCCGCTGTTTGCCCGTTAAATCACGAACACTAATTGTTTTTGTTTCTAGCTCTTTGTCACCAATGATCAAAATATAAGGAATCTGTTTTTTCTGGCCTTCGCGAATTTTTTTACCAAGCTTATCAGCCGAATCATTGAGCTCAACTCTCAAGCCAGCGTCCTCTAGTTTAGAGAATAAAGATTGCGAATAGTCATTAACCTCTTCGTTAACCGTATTTATAACAACTTGCACAGGCGCCAGCCAAAGCGGAAAGCGGCCAGCCACATGTTCAATATATATACCCATAAAGCGCTCTAAACTGCCGATCACCGCTCGGTGAATCATTATAGGACAGTGACTTTGGTTGTCTGCGCCAGAATACTTTAACTCAAAGCGCTCAGGCATCGAAAAGTCTAACTGTATAGTTCCACACTGATGAGTGCGACCTAAAGAATCCTTTAAATGAAAATCAATCTTGGGACCATAAAAAGCCCCATCACCCGGGTTGAGAGTGTATTCGTATTTAGCTTTTTCCAAAGCCTTTTTTAAAGATTCTTCAGCTTTGTCCCAAACCTCTTCGCTGCCTATACGTTTTTCAGGTCTGGTGGACAGTTCAACATTAAATTCAAATCCAAAACTGGCATAAGTAAATTCGATTAGTTTTAAAACCCGAACAATTTCGCTTTCAATTTGTTCTTCCAAACAAAAGATATGCCCATCATCTACCACAAAGGAGCGGACTCTAAAAAGCCCAGCCGTAACACCGCTTTTTTCGTTGCGATGCACCCGTCCAAATTCCGCCATTCTTAGAGGCAGACTTTTATAAGAATGCAATTGGCTTTTGTATATTAAAACATGACCGGGACAGTTCATCGGTTTGATCGCAAAGTTGCGCTCATCTACCGAAGTAAAGTACATATTTTCTTGATAGTTCTGATAATGGCCAGAAAGCTTCCACAGCTCCTCCGACATAACGAGCGGTGTGCTTACAGATCTAAATCCAAACATCTCATTTAGATCCGACAAATAACTTTTTATTTTATTGTATATAAAAGTCCCGTTGGGATGAAAGAAAGGAGTGGCAGGTGCTTCAGCGTGAAATGAAAATAAATCTAATTCTTTGCCAAGCTTGCGGTGGTCTCGCCTTTTGGCTTCTTCTATTCTAAAAAGATATTGCTTCAAATCATCTTGACTGGCCCAAGCGGTGCCATAAACCCTTGTAAGCATTTCATTTTTTTCATCGCCGCGCCAGTAAGCGCCCGCTACAGAAGTTAATTTAAAAGCCCCCACCATACCGGTGCGAGGCAAATGAGGTCCGCGACACAAATCGATAAAGTCGCCTTGGCGGTAAACCGAAATTTCTGCATCTTCTAAATCTTCGATGATTTCGCATTTATAATTTTCGCCAATGCCTTTAAAATATTCAATAGCTTTTTCTTTTTCCCAAACCTCACGCTCAAGTTTAAGATTGCTCTTAATAATATATTTAGCTTCTTTTTCGATGGCAGCCAGGTCTTCTTCTTTCAAGGCTTGCGGCAAAGAAAAATCGTAGAAAAAGCCATCTTCAATTACGGGACCTATGGTCACCTGTGCCTTGGGGTGGATCTTTTTTACGGCTTGCGCCAAGATATGAGCGCTACTATGTCTTATAAGCTCTAAAGCTTCGGGGCTTTCTAAACTAATAAACTCAAGAGAAGCGTTTTCATCAAAGGGAGTGTGCAAATCTTGCAATTGCCCATCTACTTTAACTCCTATTAATTTTTTGCGTTGAGATTTTGGAATTTTATCCAAGAGTGGAGCCTCCACAGCGCTCTCTTTTACATCCAAAACCAGATCTTTACCGTCTATTCGAAGTTGCAAATCCATAAATTATAATTGAGGTTCAGACATTTATTTAGAGTAGGTAGGAATAACCGAGTTGGTGTTAAATGAAAAACCCATGTGTGTCCTAGTAGTCTACCCCTGCTCGAATGCCTTGGCAAGAGAGCCTTATTCAGTCTCTTCTAAATAAGTATAACCACTCAAGGATTTTTCATAATGACGCAAAATCAAACGGGAGTCTTTTAGGCTAAGACGTTGTTCTTTAACAGCTTTTTCCAATGACAAGCGAATGCTTTTGACCAAAATAGAACAATCATATTCAACATAGCCCAGCATTTGGCGAACAGAATCACCTTCAACCACGTGATCGAGCTCATATCCGCCTCCTTCTTCAAGAGAAACATGGACGGCATCGGTGTCACCAAAAAGGTTGTGTATATCTCCCAGGGTTTCTTGATAAGCACCTAAAAAAAACATGGCAATGTAATAATCTTCATTTTCATCAAAAGGATGGAGGTCAATATATTTTTTTGAGTCCTTAACACTTATAAACGAATCAATTTTTCCATCGGAGTCACAAGTCAAATCTAGCAGAACTGCTTTTTTACTTGGCTGCTCATTGAGTCGGTGGATTGGCATAATAGGAAACTGCTGGCCAACAGCCCAGGCGTCGGGAGCCGAATGAAAAACTGAAAAATTACAATAATACGAATCGATAACGTATTTTTGCAAAGATTCAACAACCTCCGGTTTGCGACTTATATTGTTTGAGACTTTAAGCGCGTGACTGCAAAAAGCTTTGTAAACTTCTTCGATCACAGCTTTTTCAACCAATGTTAAATAACCTAAGTTGAACAGCTTTAAGGCCTCTTCCCTTAGCTGATTAGCATCCTGGATGCTTTCATTTAAATTCTTGGGAGCCAATTTGTCATAGAGTCTAATCAGCTCTTGAACGCTCTCATGTTTTTGATCGCGGTGTTCTTGTGGAAAATTTTCCACCTGCATACAATTTGCTCCAACCACATCAAAAACAAGCATACAATGATGGGCCACCAAAGCCCGCCCGGCTTCGGTCACTATAATTGGATGTGCGATGGACTCTTCTTCACAGGCCTCAACAATGTTTGAAACAACTTCATTGGCGTATTCTTGCACGCTATAATTCATAGAGTTTTCCCAATTGCTCTGAGAGCCATCATAGTCGACACCGAGTCCACCACCAACGTCAAAGTATTTAAGCTTTGCTCCTAATTTGCAAAGCTCAACAAAGACTCGGCAAGACTCTGTAAGAGCATTTTTTATAGTGCGCATAGAAGTGATTTGCGATCCTAGATGAAAATGCACAAGCTCCAAAGAAGCAAGCATTTCGTTTTGGTCTAAAACTTCTATAGCTTTGACCATCTCGGTAGAGGTCAAACCAAATTTTGATTTAGCACCCGAGCTCTCCGCCCATTTTCCGCGACCAGGGCTATCAAGCTTTGCCCTAAAACCGATTCGCGCTTTTATTTTTAATTTTTTAGCTTGGTCAATTATAAGTTTTAATTCTGAATAACGATCAACGACTATAATAGTGCTGCGATTGAATTTTAAGGATATCAGGGCGGTCTTAATATATTCGGCATCTTTAAAACCGTTACAAATAACTAAAGCTTTGGGGTCCTGAACATAAGCAAGGGCAATTAACAACTCAGCTTTCGAACCAGCCTCCAATCCCAAAGAGGTGCTTTCTCCACAACTCATAAGATCTTCGATCAAGTAGCGTTGCTGATTTACCTTGATAGGAAAAACGCCTTGGTAAGTCGATTTAGATTTGTATTTAGTAATCGCGCGATTAAATGAATTATGCAGAAGTTGAATTCTAGAGTTAATGATGTCTTTAAAGCGAATCAAAAAAGGAGCTCGCATTCCGCGCTCTTTTAAATCTTCAACAAAGAGTTTTAAGTCCAAACGTCTCGAATCTTTTATTCCATAAGGAGCCACTTCGATGTGACCTTTTTTATTAATATGAAAGTAATCTTTACCCCAGGCTTCTATATCGTATAGTTCTTTGCTTTTGCGGGTGCTCCAGTGTTCCATTATAAATCCAGAACACATTTATAGTCGATAACTCGACTCTTAAGCAAGAAAAAGGCGACTTGAATATTAAATTCAAGTCGCCGCTAAAATAATGTAATTTATCGCTTTTTACAGTCGGCCGCTGGCATCTGCTCCAGCTGGCTTATAAGCTTCAGCAATACTGCTGTCATTATAACCTGCTGTGTTTCTCTCTACAGAACTACAAGCACCTAGGCTTAATAGCGCCAAACAATACACCGAACAAACAATTCTCTTTAACATAGTGACTCCCCCTTTTTGACTCTCAATAAATATTATATCGGTCTTTCTATTATAAATTAGTAGACAGTTTGAAAATTAATTTAGGTTAGGAGATAGTAGAAATTTATTATTTCTTAATAAAAAAGGCCCCTTTGCCTGTTTTTTGAGCATCAAGATACGTCAAAAAACAGGCAAAGGGGCCCAGTAAAATCTAGAGCTACTTTTTCTTTGGATCTGACTTAACTACATCTAGTAGTTCAACCTCAAAAACAAGTGTGGCACCAGGTTTAATTTTAGGTGGTCGTCCACGATCTCCGTAAGCAATATCGGAAGGACAAACAAGCTTCGTTTTGCCTCCAACTTTCATTTTTTGCACACCCTCTGTCCAGCAAGGAATCACTCGATTTAATGGAAACGTCGCAGGATTTTTCGTCTTATAAGAACTATCAAACTCAGTGCCATCTAAGAGAGTCCCCTTATAATGAACTTTGACAGTATCTGTAGCCTTAGGACTCTTCTTACTATTGCCAACCGTAAGGTGCTTATAAGCCATTCCAGATTTTTCGCGCGTAAAGCCTTCTTCTTTTACCATTTTATTTAAGTAAGCCAGGCCTTTTTCTTTTTCAGGGCCTGCCGTTTTCTTGGAAGCTTCTTCCATTCTTTTAAATTGAAAAAAGCGGGTTTTGCGATTGTAGGCATCAAAATCAACCTTGGCCTTTTTGCCTTCCATTGAATCGATGAGACCGCTCATAAACATTTGTTTTTCGGCGGCATTTAGATTCATTCGCTCAATCTGTTTGGCATAAGAAGTTCCAATGGTGTAAATGATCTTGTCATCTTCACTCTGAGGGCTTTTGCCACCCATTTTGTCGCAACTGCTGAATATAAAAACGGTCATTAGACTTAAAAGAGAGATTATTCTTTTCATTATTCCTCCATAATAGTAAAAAACTTACTAAGGTTTATATTATATGTCTGAGCTCACAACCGCAAAGTGGATTGAAGAAAAAATTACTGAGAATTTTGTCGCCAAAGATTTTTATCTAGAAAATCAAAGCTCCAAACACGATGGTCACCTCTCCCAGGGAGGCATATGTGGTGAGCACTTTTTACTGAGCTTCAAAAGTGACTCATTTGAAGGCAAAAGCACCTTAGAGAAGCACCGACTGATCTACCAAGTCCTCGATGAAAAAATCGCCACTGGCGAAATCCATTCAATTCAGTTAAAAGTCTAACTAATGCGGCGTATTACACCGTATTCGCCAAAATAGCCTTTCTATAATTATATCTGTATCCATGAAAACTAAAGAATTAGTTTTTCTTCTTTCTCTGTTCTGTTTGCAAAATATTTTTGCAGAATCAACCCAGTATCGCGTTGTCGACAATATGAGTTTTCACGATTGTGAGTATCAATTTCTTGCTTCCGGAGCTCTCGAAGACCTTGCAGAAAGAATGCCTCTGTATTTTAACTCTAAGAGCTTTAGCTATTCTCTTAGTCGGTCTTTGGCTTTTAAAGATGGAGAAAATCCTAGTGTTAAAACCGCAGCTCAAGACTACGAAAAAACTCAGAACATACCTTTAGGCTCAATTATAGAAAAACAAAAACGCGCAGTCTCGGCACCTGACTTTGTGGCCTTTGATTATAGCTTGCTTAGAGACGACACAAATTTATCCCTAGAAGTCCGCTTAACGATCAGACCAAAAGATCTAAAACTTAGCCCTGAGCAACTTGAGGACCTTCCTGCAGATGGCGAACAACGATACCAAAACTTCCAAAAATATTCGCCTCCACTAGAAAAAACACTTCTGATTCCATTGCAGTTTGGAATAGGGTCAAATTTTAAGTCATTTTCAGAAGGAAAAGCAACAAGCTTGCTTATATCAGAAGGCTCTTTTTTTGAATTACTCGAACTTGAAGATTTAGCAGAACAATACTTTTTATGGACTTCAAAAATGCTTTATTCTTTCTTTAGTAAAGCCCCAGCTAAGGACAAAACAGTAGGCCCTTTTAAAGTAAGACAAGAAAGCATTCGCGCAATAAAAAGCACCGTAGCCCTACTTAGTGGATCTATAAACGCTGGCTTTAAACTCAGCCCACTAAATGATTACAGTTATGAAACAATTGTTGTCAGAAATCTTCGTGTCACAAGAGCTGAAAAGCCCTAAAAACTAACTGCGCCCTAACGCAGTCCTTCTCCGTCAAAATAGAATTTCAAAAAAATAATCTTATATTGTTTTTTTATTTTTTATCTATAGACTGTTCGTGGGAGGGTTTTATATGAACCATTTATATGTATTTTTACTAAGCGTACTAACAGCATTTATTTTTATGGGCACCGAGCTCAAAGCAGGAGATGATCACACTCCGTGGTCGAACAAAGACGAACGACCTGCACCAGCAGAGCAAAGTCAAATGCCAGAACTTGTGGAAGAAATGCAAGATCCACACTACAAACTTTTAGCCAAAAGCCTAAGTGAACTTGCCTATGACTCAGAGGCTGAGGACTTTCGTAAGTCTCTAAAAGAAGCTGGTTTAAACATTACAAATGTTTCTTGGCAAGACACGGGCCGTGATCACAACTCTTCTGTTGGAAGCAATATTAGTGATGTGCGTCTTGTAGCCATCACCCAACAAAGAGATGGTGCCTACGAAGCACATACAATGCCTATTATTCGCCTACCTAACTTTGAAGACAAAACAGTCGACGTGGATCTAGCAAGTCTAGTTGTTCCTGCTGGTAATTCTTTTGGAGAAAAGTTAGTTCCTGTTTCTTTAAAGAAAATATTAAAGAAACTACCAAGCTGGTTAAACACTCCAGAAAAATTAAAAGGCTCAAAGTCTTTGTATCTTCCTCGCGATAAGCAACTGCTCGTGAGCGCACAGGCAAGTATTATGCCGGCTCCGAAGGATGGCAAAGCTTATTTTGCGACTAGTATTTACAACTACCAGTCTTACGAAGAAAACCCAGCGGTACTTGTTATTCAAGTAAGCAATCGCGGAACCTCAATCACCGTTGTCGAAAACAATCGCGATAAAATTGAAGGTTTAAAAGGCTCTGGCTCTGGTCAAATGCTTTACTTTAATGATCAAGGTCAAAAGAAGCTTTACACAGCCGAAAGCCGTAGAGATGTTATGAACCAAGAAGGTGGCAGCGAGAGAATTGACGAGCTTGAAGGCAGTGGTCAAGCTATTGCTGGCACAGCCAACCGTGCCAACCAAGTAATGACGATTCAAGTTCCTTTAAAACACAAGAGACGAATATATAACTACCCTCCTGGCGGTTTTTACTTAGAATCTGCAATGCCTATGCGATCAACTTCCGCTGGCGGATTAGACGAAGCCGTAGTAGATGTTGCTGACTTTAGTCTTGGTGAATACGTTGAGCTCAATGGACTTGGACAGAAACTAGAAAGAGACGCCGATCTTCCGATTCGTGTCGATGTGACTTATTACTTTGTTACGGATACAGATGAACTAAACTCTGTTGAATCTAAAACGATTGCTGATTCACTGACGGCACTCTACGAAGCTGGTGAAAATTTTGGTAGTTTGGTTGTGGCCGATGACCGAAGTCGCGAAACCAGAAACTTTAATCCAAGAGAGCAACGCTGGTGGGGACCTTACATTCTGCCAATCATTCGCCCTTGTTTCCCTACATTCAATGCCTTGCCTGAACCTGATGGCGCTGACTTTTTAGAAAGTGTCTATGGAGAGAACTGGCAAATGGCATTTGCAGACAAAGAAAGCGCGATCATTAGCGCGAAGCACGCTGTAAAAATACACGAGGCTCTTAACGTTGCCGACGAAGTAGTTGAAGAAAGCGAAGAAGAAGCTGCAGATGTTGAAACTATTGAAGCACCTCAATCTGAACTAGAGCTAGAAGTTAACGAAAAATAGTTAGCTCTTTTATTATTTTTACAAAGCCCTGCCTGCGCCATTTCTTGGTCGCAGTCGGGGCTTTTTTTATATATTCATTTTTTCAGAATGACAGATAGGCCTAACAAGTCCGTAAGTATTTGATATTAAGGATTAATACTGCATGTGTTTTAGATCTACCTGCGGCCTCCTCTAATTATAAGCTTGAGCCATTTCAAATATTTGATTACTTAGTCTTTACGAGACCCGTAGAATGTTCAAAAACACGCATATAAAGACTAGTACCACCTGCGAAAAAGAACTGGGAATTACTCACGCTAAATATCAAGCCTTAAATCTTATAAATGCATATCGATCAGCAACATCTGGACCAGATTCTGATCGAACGATTGAAATAAGAATTCTACTCATGCCTAGAAATGCACATGAGCTCTATTTATATGCTCGTTTGTTTGAACAAAGAATAAATTTTTTAAGAACGATTCCCAGAGTAGATGCTCAAAGTTGGAATAGCTATCGTTCAGCCGATGCTAAAATTTTAGCTTTTCGTAAGTACCTTAGTGAAGCAGGCCTCGCATGGTCCAATTATAAGGGCATGGTTTTTCCTGAAACCTTGAAGATGGCTTCTCCTAAAGTTTTAAAGTAAAAAAGCTAAAGCTAAGTTCCAAGCCATTTTTATTCCAGAATAAGAGTATCAAACCGTCTTTCTGGGCCTTTAGATAAAATATTTCATAAAATATCGCTTTTATTTGCAACTTTCTGGGAACTGAGCCGTTTTATATTTAACAAATATTTAAATTAAATCTAAAGGAAGTACAAATGAAAACAATTCTAAACCCAAAACAACTCTTAATAACTCTAGCCCTAATAGGACTCAGCTCATGTGATTATCCCATGTATAGTGATGACTATGAATATTATGAATATGAAGTGCAGAACTCAGATTACGAGACAGAGATTTCTCAATCTGAAAAAACTTCTTTTTCTACGCTCTATGACTTATTCGTATTAGATTCCCAAATCGCCAATGACAAAATGACTTCTCTAATTTCAAAGTATGAGCTTAGTAGTGATGAATTTGAAGAAGAAGTAGCCTTAAATAGGATCCTTACTGAGTTAAATCAATATGTGAAGCTTGTTAACAATTACATAATAAAGTCTAATAAATATAATTTTGCTTTAACAATTGTAAGTTATGAGTCTTTTTTGATACAAAGTTTTGAACATGAAATTGAAAGTCCAAATTACAATAAACTTAGCGTAGCTGCTTTTGTTTCTTCTTTAAAAGATATCAAAAAATTACTTAAAGAAGACATTGCAGAAATTGAATTTGAGCTAAACTAAGTTTTATAACAAAGTAGCGATCATCAAAGACACAACGCTCATTACTTTAATAAGAATAGAAATTCCTGGGCCGGAAGTATCTTTAAAAGGGTCGCCTACTGTGTCGGCAACAACAGAAGCTTTGTGAGCTTCCGATCCTTTTTTGGCACCTTCCAAGCCACCTTTTTCGATAAACTTTTTAGCATTGTCCCAAGCACCACCGGTGTTGGCCATAAACAAAGACAAGACAGCTCCAACTATTGTAGCGCCCACCAAGGCACCAGCCAGGGCTTCAGCTCCCAGTAAAAATCCAATGAGTGGAGGACTCATAATTGCCACCACACCAGGTAAAAGCATTTCATTTAATGCGGCTTTGGTTGCAATATCAACACAGCGTCTTGAGTCTGGCTCAACACCTTCTTTGCCCTCAAGCAAACCAGGTATTTCTTTAAACTGTCTGGCAATTTCTTGCACAATTTTTCCAGCGGCATTTCCAACCGCGTTCATAGTCGAAGCACCAACAATACATGGAAGCAATCCACCTATTAAGACACCAATCAAGACTCTGGCGTCCGTAATTAACAAGGTCATTGGCTCAAGGCCAGCCGCTAATCTCTTGGCATCGATTTCCATATTGTAAGCAACAAAAAGAGCTATAGCTGTTAAAACAGCTGAGCCAATCGCAAAGCCTTTTCCAATGGCTGCTGTCGTGTTTCCAACCGCATCAAGCTCATCAGTAATATCGCGAACTTCTTTACCAAGACCACTCATTTCACTGATTCCGCCGCCATTGTCAGCTATGGGACCATAGGCATCTACCGTCATAACCATCGCCGTAACAGCCAACATCGAAACCGCAGCAATAGCCACCCCATATAAGCCTAGATACAAATTACTAAAGTAAATAACCACACACAAAACAAGAATGGGGACTATCAAACTTTCTAAACCAACCGAAATACCTTTAATAATCGAAGTGGCTGCGCCCGTTCGACTTGCTTCTGCAATTTTTAAAACCGGTCTCGCGCTTGTGTAATAATCAGTAATCAAACCAATAATTCCACCGCCAATGGCTCCTGAGGCCACAACCCAAACAATTCCAGTGCTAAGACCAAGTGAAGAAATCACCACCCAAGTTAATGCAATAAAAATAACTGGAGGCAACAACAGCGCAATTCTCAAAGCCTTATCGGGCTTGGTGTTTTTAAATATTCTCAGCACTGCGATGGCAACAATACAAACAACTAAACCAATACCTGCAAGCCAAAGAGGAAGAGCTTTTGCGTGTTCACGCAAAGCCTCAACCTGAAGAGCAGCTTCGCTGGCATTTGGCAAAAACTTGCTTAGCATTGTATCCTTCATCGTTAAGGCAATAGCAATAGCAGCCACTGTGGCCGCCACATAACTTTCGTAAATATCGGCACCCATACCTGCTACATCACCTACATTGTCACCAACATTATCGGCAATCACACCAGGGTTTCGTGGGTCATCTTCAGGAATACCGGCCACAACTTTACCAGCCAAATCGGCACCCACATCAGCGGCCTTAGTATAAATACCACCACCAATGCGCGCAAAAAGAGCAATAGAAGAAGCACCAACTCCAAAACCATGTAGCACATGAGCTAAAGAATGCTCATACTGAAAATACAAATACAAAGCAGTAAGTCCTAAGATTCCCAGACCTGCCACACAAAGTCCCATCACGGCTCCACCATCGAAAGCTACCATCAGCGCATCTCCACGACCTTTTTCGCGAGCCGCTTCAGCCGTTCGAGTGTTAGCCATAGTCGCCGCCTTCATACCAACAAAACCGGCAAGCAGCGAAAGCAAGGCACCTAAAACAAAAGAGGAAGCCGTGGCAACACTTAAGCCCCACGCCAAAACTCCAAATAAAACTACAATATAAACCGCCAGCACTTTAAACTCGCGCATTAAGAAAGCCATGGCACCATCTTGTATGGCGTTACCTATTGATTGCATCTTAGCATTACCGCGCGGCAAAGCTTTAATTCGAAAATATAAAAGCACTGCCAAGACCAAAGCCACGATACCTGCGATCCAAGATAACTGTAATAACGTTGATAGTTCCATCGAAGAAAACACTCCTCTTTCTTAATAAAAAACTCTATTTTAGAGTTTGGTCAAAATCCCCATAAAAAGCAAAAATTTAGAATAAAAAAATAATCCGTATGACTGCAAGCAACTACCAGCTTGATTTGGTCACGCCAGGTATTTTACCTTCGAGAGCCAATTCCCGAAATTTAATACGACTTAAAGCATACTTGCGGTAAACACCACGTCCTCGGCCAGTTAAGACACATCTGTTGCAAACTCTTACTTTTGCACCGTTCAGAGGCATATCTTGTAATTTGCGACGAGCATCAAAACGCTCTTCAAGTGATAATTTAGGGTCGATAGCTTTTGCTCTCAACTCTTTGCGTTTTTTGAGATGATGACCTGCCATCTTTTTTCTCTTTAAGTTTCTATAAATTACACTCTTTTTTGCCATTTCTATCCTCTTTCTATTTTAAATTTTTGCTTTCTTTGGGTTCTTCGACTTCTCTAAGTCGGCATATTTTTTGGTTAAGTCTATAAAGTATTCTACAATACTTTTTCTGGTCCACAGCTGCTCTCCAATGATCTTTTCAACAACCCAGCCATCAGACCTTAGTACATAGGTTTCTGGAAATTTTATTGATCCCCAATCATTAGCTGCCTTCTTTTCAGGATCCCAGAGATTGGCCTCTGTAGGCAGATCAATATTATATTTAGATTGAAATTCTTGAACGGTCTCCCATTTGTCGTCGACGCTTACGAATAAAAATTCTATGTCGTAATCTTTCAAGACTCTTTTTAACTCAAGCATTGCCGGAAATTCATTAACACAAGGCGGACACCAAGTGGCCCAAAAGTTAATCACAGAGATAGTTTTACGGGGTTTAAAAATCCAATCTTTTCCACTAGCTGTTTTCAAAGTATTTTCAGGAAATTTAAAACTTTTAAATGGCACGAGCTCTTTTCGGCTTTGTCCCAAAAATTGATAAAAGTATAGCGCCCCCAGAAGAGGGATTCCCACCAAAGTAAATAATTGAATAAAACGGTAAAGAGCTCTTTTCATAATTTATATTTAAACAACTTACAAAAACAGTTCATAGGACTTAACGAGCTTATTTAGAGCCACCTTTTTTAGAGCCTACAGCCCTTTTACTTGTTGCTGCAGATTTTTTTGGTGCAGAACGAGGCTTAACTGGTGCAACTTTAGATTTGGCACTAGCTTTTGGTGAAGCGGCTTTAGCCTTTGCTGCTGGCTTCTTCTTTTTACTAGCTTTTTTCTTTGGAGTTGCCGAGCTCGAGGCTTTTAAAAGTGTTTTTTGATCTTCGTAATATTTAATCAAAGATTCATCAACCCATTCGATAAAAGCCATATCAGCACAGTCACCTACGCGAGGTCGTGCTAATTTTAAAATTCGCAAGTAACCGCCTTTGCGGTCTTTAAAAACGGGAGCAACTTTTTTGCTAAGTCCCATTACAGTGCGCGTGCTTCCGAGTTTACGGTGAGCAAAGCGTATATTTGCGAGTGTAGGGTCTTTTAGCTTTGTAACAAGGGGCTCAACAAACGGACGAAGTTGTTTGGCGCGAGCGGTTGTTGTCTTAATGCGACCGTGTTCTACTAAATCCAAAGTTAAAGATCTCAACATTGATGTACGATGCTGTGATTTTACTCCTAAGCGTCGACTGCGATTACCGTGTCTCATATGCTCTCAACCTCTCCTAATTAATTCTGATTCCCACGAAAATCGCGAGTTCTCTCGTTTACTTGATCTTGTGTAATATTAAGTTTCATCCCTAGAGACAAACCCATTTCAGACAAAATATCTTTAATTTCATTTAGCGATTTACGACCAAAGTTTTTCGTTCGAAGCATTTCAGCTTCGGTTTTTTGAACCAATTCATAGATGTAACGAATGTTTGCGTTTTGCAGACAGTTGGCACTGCGAACAGAAAGTTCCAGCTCTTCAACACTTTTAAATAAGTTTTCATTAACATCACTTTTGCTAGCATCTTTTTTAGCATCGGCAATTTCAATTTTTTCATCAAAGTTAATAAATATACTCACTTGGTCTTTTAAAATCTTGGCAGCGTAAGCCAGTGATTCATCGGGCGTAACACTTCCATCAGTCCAAATTTTCATAGTCAAAGCATCAAAGTCGGTATGTTGTCCGACACGAGCATTGGTAACCGAAAAATTAACTCGAGCCACTGGTGAGAAAATACTATCTATAGCAATCGTGCCAATTGGACTATTTTCTTGTTTGTTTTCTTCAGCAGAAACATAACCTCGCCCCCACTTAACAAGTAATTCACCTCGAACGTGAGCATCATTACCCAAAGTAGCTATATGGTGAGTTGGGTTTAGAATTTCCACATCGCCATCATTTCCAAGATCAGCTGCCGTAAAAGCACCTGGGCCTTTTTTATCAATAGTTATTACCTTTTCACGGTGGCCATTTAATCTTAAGCGCACACCTTTAAGGTTTAAAATGATATCAACCATATCTTCGGTCACATCATTTAAAGTCGAAAATTCATGTAAGACTCCTTCGAACTTTACACCAACGATCGCGCAGCCCTGCAAAGAGCTCAAAAGGATTCGACGTATACCGTTGCCAAGAGTGTGACCGTAACCACGCTCTAAAGGTCGAGCAACGAATTTTCCAAAAACAGGCGTCGACTCAGCCTTATCAACTTCAATCCCTAAGGGTTTAATCAGCGTAGTCCAGTTTTCTGTAACCGTTTGTGTCATCGTAAATTTGCCTCCATTACAATATTAAAAAATCTTTAAATTCTATAAAAATTAAACTCTTCGTTTCTTAGGTGGACGACATCCGTTATGAGGAATAGGCGTCACATCTTTTACCATAATCAAACGCAAACCGGCCGAAGCCAATCCACGAATAGCTGATTCACGTCCAGCTCCTGGACCTTTGATCTCAATAGACACGCTTCTCATGCCGGCGTCATATGCCTTTTGGCCCGCCTCAGCTGCACAAACTTGTGCCGCAAAAGGGGTGCTCTTTCTTGCTCCGTTAAAACCTTTTTGACCAGCTGAAGACCAGAACAAAGCGTTACCAGAAGGATCTGTAATCGTAACTTTTGTATTATTAAATGTCGCTAAAACATGAGCCACTCCAGATGGAGGAGCTTTAACATTTGCTTTTTTCTTTGGGGCTTTTTTATTGCCCGCTTTACTTGGTGCTGCCATATATTTTTTCTCAACCTAGCCTTTCAATGATTTCACTGAAGCTTTACCAGCTACTGTCTTTTTAGGACCTTTGCGTGTCCTAGAGTTTGTACGAGTTCGCTGTCCGCGAGTTGGAAGGTTCTTACGGTGTCGAACACCACGATACGCCTGCAAATCAATCAAACGCTTAATATCCATTCGAACCGAACGACGAAGATCACCCTCTACCAAAATTCCTTCGGCATCGAGATAGTTGCGAATTTTTGCAACACTTTCTTCATCTAAATTATCTGTTTTTGAAGCGGGATCAAATCCAAGATCTTTAATTAATTTTGCAGATCTGGTTTTGCCTATTCCGTGGACATATGTAAAAGCCACATCGAGTCTTTTGTTTCTTGGTAAATCAACACCTGAAATTCGAGCCATATTCTATCACTACCCCTGTTTTTGTTTGTGTTTAGGGTTTTCACAGATCACTCTTAGAATTCCCCGACGTTTAATAACTTTGCATTTGTCACAAATTTTCTTAACTGATGCACGCACTTTCATAATAAAATTTCCTATCAATAATATATTTATGCCACCCCTAAGGACTGCAATAGATCATCTTTTAGACTGAGTTGACCTTGAGTCAAGTAAAGTGCAAAGCTTTTTTAAGGTAGGAAAAGTAAATATTCTTAACGGTTTAGCTATATCTCGGCTCAAGCCAAAAACAGCCCCAAACAGTGCGAAAAGCAGCTGTTAAAAAGCTAAGTAAATTCGTATTGTTAGCCAATCAATATATATCTTGTATAAACATATATAGTTTTATAAAAGGTATTGTTGTGAGAGAATTAAACAAAGGACTCTACGAAATTGCTACACTTAGCGTTATAAAAAAAGAAGCTCCAACTTACGGATTGGAGATCCTTAACTCGCTGAAGGCCTCCGATCTAAAAATAAGCAGCGGCTCTCTCTATCCATTATTGATCCGCCTAGAACGCAAGAGCTATATAAATAGTGAGTGGGTTCACAAAGCCGAACAAAAACATCCAAGAAAATATTACTCCATATCAGCCCAGGGCCAAAAAAGACTCTCTGAAATGCTTAACTATTACTACGAATGCAACAAAAACTTAGAAAGCCTTCTCCCTAAAAGGTGATCATCGACTTTTGCGCAGGCTACTTTTTTAATCCGCAGCCGTGGCAGAACTGAAAGGCAATGGCGTGTTCGCGCTCTCGGCTACGGTTTTGGTTGGCGTAATCAAAAACTGCATTAATTCGAAACCGCATTTTTTGAGTTATTTTAAAACCCAAGCTCGCAAAAAGTTGGGCAACCTGTTCTCCACCACTTTGCTTTCTGTATTTTTCGTAACGAAAAAAATGAGACAGTCCCAAATGCACTGGAACAAAAATTCTAAAGTCTGGCAAGAACTCTACGCTCGAACGTGTGAAAAACGATCTTTTCTTTAAGCCACTTGCCATCTCACTTAAACCAAAGCTCAACTCTTGACTTAACAATAGCTTTTCTCGGTATTTATAATTGTAATCTAAAGCGACCCGAAAGAATTTTTGTAAAGAAGAATCAAGAACTTCAGCTCCACTTAGTCTTGGCAAGGCTCCTACAAGAAAAGACAGCCCAACTTCATTTTGATAGGCAGACAAGTTTGATAGTCGCGTTGCGAAAACACCACCGTTAAACCACTTAAAAGTATCTCCCTTGGCAGCCGTAACAGCAAAAGCCACCTGCAGGTCTTGATTCAAACGATGGCTCAAAAACACACCTGTGTCTCGATTAAAACCTAAGTCAAAAGCAGACAAAGAAGGCAAAAAACTTTCACCAGAATCAAGTGAGTGCTGTTTTCCATAAGGCAGTTTACGATGTCCCAAATCGTAAAAATTATAATCCCACTTTGTTCCAAAACGCACATAGGATTCGAGCAAGCGCAATTTAACACGATTGATTTCAAAACTACGAGTTGCTAAAAAATTTACACCTAAGTTTAGGGCCCACTCAGTCGCCGCAAAGCTTTTTATATAACCTCGCTGCATTGGTGCTTCGAGCTTTTTAAAAAGCTCTAAGGAAAAACTGTTGACGGTTCCCTTTTCTGGCAAACACCAGCCCTCCATATTATCATTTTTGGAATACGCAACAACACTATTAAAAACTGGATAAATAAAAAAATTCTCAGCTTTTTCAAAGCGCAAAGCATAATCTTGGGCAAAGAGTGTGTTTAGGTACAAAAACCCATAGATCAAAAGAATGTGCTTAAACATTTTAATTTCTAAGCTTCCTTTTCACTCTTAGCCTGTCCACCAAACTCGCATCAAGTTTTACTCTCGCCATCCACAGAGGTGTTATTCTTTCGTAGCTTATTAAGTATATTTCTAATATATTTTTTTCGGCGCTCTCCCAAGCCAGTTGTATTTTTTCGATGCCATTGGCTTGATTGTTCACCCAAGTCTGTTCTTTCTTGTCCAACATAAAAAGAAAAGGTCTTTTTTCTGCCGGAAACTTTCTTGGACTGAACCATAAATTTGAGCTCGGCTCATTATAGCGCCGAACTTTTGGATAGGGATTGTAGCCAAATGGCAGCTGCCAAAAACGTTGCTCACCAACAAGGGCCAAGTCAAGTCTGCCTAAAACAATTTCGTAAGGAGATTTCTGACCACCTAGCTCTACACTAACAACCGTATCACTTTCTTTATCGTCAAGTGAGTAAAGTTCTACTTGTCTTAAATTTTCTAACCACGAAAAGTCAAATTCTTCAGGATTTTTGCTTCTGTAAAAGCCAGCTTCTTGAAACTTTGCTAATTTTGTGGGCAGTTTTGTAACAGTTTTAAAAGTTTTTACTGAAGCTGGGCTTCGCACAAGCTTAAAATTCTTTTTATAGGCTTGCTCTACGTCTAAAGGTTTTAACTCGCGATTTGTATTTTGCCCCAACTCTAAGAGCTCTATCTTTAATTTCTTTTTTCTTTTTATGATTTCATGCAAGTTAATTTTTACAGTCTCGGCCTTTTCGCTAATTTGATCATAATTTTTCTTTAAATCAACCAAAAGATGAGGGTTGATCGTGCGGAATAATTTGTCATAAAATTCCTCTGGTAACTGAAACCAGGAATGGGCCAAAATTGAACTTTGATTGTAGTTAACCTTACTAGCCAATTGCCGTGAAAAATTTTTATTGTTTTCGCTACTTAAAATCATTTCCCACTTACCTGGATCAAGGCAATTGTTTGTAATATTTATTCTATATATTCTTTTAGCAGCAAGCTCTTCGGCTTTTGTGGCCCCCTTTCTTAACTTTACCTGAAATTCATTATGCTCCCTACGAAATATAAAACCAATTCTCTCGTATTCTTCTAAGATATACTCGGCCCACTGTCTTTCATCTAAAAAATCTAGCTTTGGTATTAATTCCAAGATATTTACGCGCTCTACAATCACCTGGTTCTTTTTTTGATCAATAAATTCAAAGCGAGCATAGGCATGAGCGCTGGTAATAGGCTCTAAAAGATTGATCTTAACCGTTTTAAAGTTAAAATAACCCTCATTATTATGATAAAGCTGGTCCTTACCTCCTACGTCATAGAGATAATCTTCGCTTTGCACTTGGGCCTCTAAAAGATATTTCTTAGGCAATGAAGCCAAAAGCGTAAGTGGTAAAATAATGGATAAAAATATTAAGTACAAAATAGGCCCCCGCTCTTAAATTATCTACAGAACCAAGAAAGAAGGAAAGCTTAAATTTTGTTATATTCTTATTTTTTTAACAACTCCTCACAGCCCCCAGGCACTAATAAGTCTTTTCGTGCTTTATTTCGAGTTTCTTGTAAATGCTTTGAGAGAGCCGCTCTCAAAGCTCCAAATTCTTCAACATCCTTAAGGTCTTGAAAACGCAAAAAGGCATCTTCCAGACTGACAAAGTAATCACGATCTATTTCGAAATAACGAGAAGGATACAAAGCTTGAAAATATCTTGCTAAATTCTCTTTCCAATTTCCAGGTGCAAGCTCACTAATTTCGTCTTTTAATCGTTTAGCTTTAGCTTCCTCTAGCCTAAGGTACCTAGCTCTATTATTAGCCCGAAAAGCATCTTCTCCTATTATTAAGAAATGATAGCCCATGGAAGCTTTTAATTTTGAATCTGGCGTTGCCTCAATTAACACGCTCATTAGAGCTTGAATTTCGATCAGCTCTTCTTTTTTGTCAAAATCAATACTTTTAAATTCTTTTGCTCTTTCATAAAGCTTATTTAGAACACTAGAATCGCGCAAATCACCATAAGCTAAATCTTGTAAATATTGCCAGTAAATTTTTATCATGACAACTTTTAATAGTGTTTGTCTTAATTCTTCAGAGTGATCATGCGATAAACTTTCAAACAATTTATCGATTAAAAAGTCGTCAGAGGCAACTAAGAGATGAGCCAAGTAGTGATCCAAGTAAGCAGATTCATCATTTAACTCTAACTCAGATCTTAGTAATTTTATTTGAGCATATGGCAAAGCTTTTTGAAGCTGCACCAAACCTCTTTCATACTTATTCCAAAACAATCCAAGAAACCACCAGTTGCGTTTAACAACTTTTACAACTTCATTAGCTCGATAAGGCCTGGAAGCCAGCAACAACCTATCTCCCCTGCTTTCAGAAGCCCATAGAACTTTAAGAAATTCGCGTGCTTTTGCTTCAAACTTTTTAAGCGATGGTTTGCCAAAAAAACTTCTTTGCCAAATAGGAATTTCTAAAAATTTTCCTAATTCCAAGTCTTTAAAGAGTTGATCGCCTTCATTCTCTTCAGAGAATTCATCTTGGTTTTTAAATCTTTTTTGGCCTTGAGCATAAGGATCGATCTGTAAAGCCGCAAAACTTTCAGCATGCATGTCTTTCATAGCTCTAAAAGTAACAAGACCTATATTTGATTTTAAAGCAACTTGTCTAAACTGCCTTATTGAATAGAGCTGATCAGGCGGAATAGCCCTGCTTTCCCCCTCATGGAAATAACGATTGTAAACGGCAACAACTTTATTTTCGAGATGCTCTTCTAGAGTTTTATCGCCCACCCGTTCTCTCAAGTTGAGCTCAGATTTTAATGTTAAAGGAAAAAAAGCACAGTCCAAAGAACTAGCTGCATAAAAATGCAATATGGCTTCACGTTCACTTAACAACAGATCAGGAGGAACCACAACTAACACATCAAATTTGGCATTTGGATCAAAAGGAAGTTGCACATTAAGTGCTCTTTCCTCTTCCTGAGCCAAATACTGTCGTCGCTCTTGAAGAGGCTTTAATAACATATCTAATGTTAAGTTAACTCCAAAGTTTTGAGCTTGCTTGCGAACTCCTAGGCGCAGTTCAACGACTCTCTCTTCGCCAGCATCTAAGTCTCCTATCCAAGAAAAAAAGGCTTTGCGAGGATCAATTTTCTTTCCGGCTTCATCGACCAAGACTAAATTTTCATAAAAATCTTTAGCAAAAATTTCAGTTTCCGGATTCAAAGCAAAGCCTAGTTGTAACTCCCTATAGGAGCTAAAAGGACTATTAGAAATATTTTTTACTTTAAGTCTTAGTTTAGTGGCTTCACCTGGCTCTAAATAAGGCAGAGCTTCAAGTGGCGAAATTTCTACCAAATGTCGAACATCAAAACTCTTTTCTAAGACCCGAGTTCCAGGAACAGGACGGTCTCCAGCCTTGGGAACAGAGGAAGAAATATTTAAAAAAACTTTGCGAGCTTTGGGATCTCCATTCTTTATTACGGGCAAATTTTGCGGAGTGAAGTTCAAGCGATGAGCATGCACAATTGTTCCACCAGCTGGAATTTCAGGTAGTGCAACAGACTCTTGTAAAAGACTTCCCTTTTTCCAATCGCGCTCAAAAGTTAAATCAAGTAGAATCTCAGTTGCCGGCGTTGGCATGCTGCCAGGGTTGTGCAAACGCAGTTCAATAACTAAATTTTCTCCCGGCTCAATAATACCGTCATCAGCATCAAAGCCGCGTATGCTAGCATCTTTGATTTGCAAAGAAAACACGCCCTGGTACAAATCACCTGTACCTTTTACATGAATAAATAAGTGGCCGTTTTTTCCCTTCCTGCCAGCACGCACTTGATCTGAAATATCTCCAAGTTCTCCATCCTCACCGGCTTTTGCATCGGGAATAGCTGCAGGAACTGGGATCTTTACATAAACTAATTTTTTTCCTTCGGGAGTGGGTAGCTCTATAGCTCTGCTTTCTTCTCGAGCATGACGTCGACGAATCAAGGTCTCCGAATAGATAACATCGCCATCAAATCGAATGTTCACAGGATAACGGTCTAGTCCCTCACCTTTTTTGCCTCCTTTTCCGGGATTTGGCATATTGGACTGAGTAATAGCTTTGCCTTTTTTGCCACCTTTTCCGCCAGATAATTCAAATTCAAACGCTACTAACAAAGGAATTTGATCCTCAGATATTTCTAAAATTACATCACCGGCGTCGCCGCCATCTCGTCCGTCTGTTGCCTGACCAGCATGACCAGTGTTGCCGCCTGGCTCACCGGCCGTAGGCGCAGTAAAATCATTTCTGCGCTCGAGACGATAGGTAGGAGGATTTAAATTATCAGGCCGTCCAAGGTAATGATCTTTAGAATTTCGATCAATTGCGTCCTTGCCATTTCGTCCGTCAGCACCCGGCTGAGGCATTCCCGCATCATGACCTCTCAGGCCATCTCTACCCGAGGTGTTCAACAAAATTGTTTCTTTAGAGTCGATACTTACAACGGCTCCAACAACACGCCCCGATCTGCCATCTTTTTTAATCTCTTGTCCTCGAACAATAAGTTCACCGTCTTCAAGCACAAGACTTAGGTCGAGCCCTTTGGAAGCTTGAGTTTTTTGAGCTTCTTGAGCATCGCCACCATCTTTTCCACTTTGGCCAGGGTTGTTTGGCGGCTTATGAGAGGCATCTTTGCCATCTTCTCCTGCTTTGGCTTCCTTTGGCTGAGTCGAAATTTCAGCAGAAAAAGATGGAGCAAGTACAACAAAAGACAACAAAAAAGCTTTGATCTGAAAAGTCATATCTCATTCCTAAAGGGATATTGGGAGTATTCTCAACTTAAGAAGCATGTCTTCTAGGGAGCGCTGTTTCCAGCTAAAGAGCTAGAATAAGTTGACATAATGCGTTACAGCTGTTAAAATACCCTAATGAAAATCTTGGCTTTCTATTTAACTCTCGTATTGGGCTTAAACTTCATTGTTGGCAACGCTCACGCTGAAATTGAAAACTGTGTCGTCCCTGGAGGGGCAAGTAATAGCCACGGCTCAAATATACAATTAAACTTCGCAGACTTTATTGCTGGCCAGCTTTTGTCTGAAAATAGACTACAAGACCTATGTGAAAAACAAGCTGGCACAATTTTTATTTCTTTAGATTATTTTTTTCCAACCAACCCGAAAGCTCTCACAATATTTGAAAGTGAAGATTTTTTTATGGAGCTAGCCAAACAACTTGATGAACTTTTTGAAAAACATCAATATGTGATCATAACTGGGCCACCAATCAAGAGTTTCAAAGACTACATGGTTGCCCGTCCAGAGTTAGAGCTTCCAGAAAATATTAAAACACATATTGAAGCTGTTACAAAAGGCATGGAACAAGTTGACCCTCATGAAAAGGGTGAAGCTTTTTTGCCAAAGTCAAAATTTATAGACGCTTTTCTTAATCGTTTAAGCAACGGTACCAGACCAGAAGCCGAGAGATTTACATATGTTCCTTTTGATTCTTATATAGATCACTTTCGAGATGAGACAATTGATCTTGAAAAATTTTTAATCGATCCAATTCATTTAAGTGAATATGCTTATGGGGCGCTTTATAACAATGTCTTTAAAGAAATACTTGCTAAATTAACTGTCTCCAAAAAAGAACTAGAGCCAATTAGTTTAAAAGTATTCAATGAAAAACTAGCTGAAATTTTAAAATTAATGAATCTAACTGCCAGCAAAGCCGCGGCTTTTGATTTTAAAATTGGAAAATACAGATTGGCAGCCAACCCTGAAGCTTTCGTTCTACCCATTGCTGAACAAGCCAAAAGTCCCAGTCTACACTTTGTAAAAAGGCAAGAAGCCCTTAATGAATACCAAAGAAACAATCCAGCTCAATATGAGCTTTTTCTAAAACTACAAAAACGATTAAGTTTTGTTTCTGCAGATCTAAAAGATAAAAAGAAAACTCATGCCTTTCCTTTTGAAATAAAAAAATTAAGCGCAAATGAATATTACATTATGTTAGACATGAACGCCATTGCCTACACTAAGAAAGTGCCTCTAATGCTAGAGTCTGAAGATGAAAAGAATATGATCTTTACTGGCTACGCCTCTGATTATTGGAGCACTGTACATATGGTAAGTGAAGAAACTTTTAACAGGCGTAATTGGCTTATCAGAAAGTCTAAAATGCCTCATGTAAATTATCGCCTCCAACTTAGCTACAACAAGCAAAGTAAAAAAGCCACTATGGGCTTTCAAATTTATCCTGCGCTATACCGCGACAAAAAGTCTCAGCCAATTGACGGCAGTCAAGACGTTCGAGGCGCCAAAAAAAGTGACTGGCAAGAATGGTGGACCGAAGAAATTGAAAGCGATCGACATCCCTATCTCGAATATATCTTTGACCTAGAATAAAAAATCCGCCTCCACTAATAAGTGAAGACGGATCCTTAGGACTTTCTTTTAAGCTTTTTGTTTCATTAAAGAATTGATCCTAATTTGTTCTGAGCATAGAAACGTACACAATGTAACTATTTGTAATTATTGCTAAATATGACTATATTTTTGAAAATTCAAAATTTTTTCTTTGAGGATTAATCTCGCAGTGTTAAAAGAATTCTATGCGTATGCGTAATTTTATCAGATATTCACTTATTTTGAATTTAGTTATTTTTTCAATAGCTATTCTCGCCGAAGATCAACCGCCGGAGGCAACAGGTGTACTCTGTGAGACTTTCCTTGAGCTTAGCGAAGTGACGACTAATACTTTGATAATTGATCTATCTCAACTGCCATCTGCTGGGGAAAATATGGGTATAGGAAATACTGTATATAGTACTTTAAAAGATTATATAGATACTCTAAAAGCATTCATAGATTCCTTGGATCGTAATGACAGAAGACAAATGCTTTTTTTAGCTCAAGGTTATGTTAAGCAATATCAAACGAAGTTTGATCAAATGGCTAAGGAATTAGCTGAGAAAACAGATTTAGGTGATACCGACCACATCCAAGCAGTATATCTGAATAGAATAATTGGTGATCATAGTAAGCACATCACAGAGCTATGTTCTAAATTTGGTAAAAAACTTCTTGCTGTTATTGTAAATCAAATTAGTGGTGATTCGACTGTTCGTATTTATGTGGATGAGTCAATGCCTATTGAGCTTGTTCTTATTATGCTTTTAGGCAATGATGCACGGCGAACAAATATTGTTTATTATTTAAATGAATTTTTTGATAAACAAATGTCTGCTACAAGAACTACGACATCGGTAGAGGCTCCTCAATATGAATTGTTTTTTAGTACAGCAGCTACATATGGTGATCACGATACAAGCGTGGGCGAGGGTAAAATAGTAGAATTTGTTTTAGATATAGCGCTGGTTGGCGATCAAACACATCACTCCTTGCTGACACTATCGACGCAACCCCTTCAAACGGAAACGACTCAAGGAACTAAAACTCCTGCTAATATCAGTGCAGATTTGCTAAAACTTGCGAACTCTAAAAACGAATATAGAAGCAAAATAGTAGAACAGATGGCTAAATCTTTACTTGCTCTATTAAAAGAAATACCATAAATCATCTTCAAACTACCATTAATCAAAAACGGTTAAAAAGAAGTGACGATAAAAAAAATCCGCCTCCACTAGTAAGTGAAGACGGATCCTTAGGACTTTCTTTTAAGCGTTTACTTCATTAAAGAATTGATAACAGCGTTTATGTTCCCTGTCGGGTCAACTCTTGTTATATTTCCAGAGAATGTTTCTCCAGATCTAAGTCTGATAGAAGTTCTGCTTTCGCGAAACATCTGAGTGCCATAAACTGCATAGAGAGTAGCTACCTGATCCCAGCTTGGTCTTGGACTAGAAAAGTTTTTAGTATAAGTGTAGCAGTACTGTAGTGGTGTAGTAGGTCTCGACACTTTTAAATGTCTCCCAGTTAATCCACCAGTGTCTTGGCTTATAACAATTGGAATATTGTTGTCGACCATTTTTCTAAAAGCATTTCTAGCAAAAACATTGGCACTAAGGTGAGCTAAGTTAAAGTTGTCATTACTAACTCCACCCATTTGCACAAATAATTTAACTTTTCTCTTAAAGAGCTCTACGCCTGAGAGAGGTGAAATACCATCAGGACCAGAATCAAGAAGATTTGAAATATTACTCATGAATCCCACACTGGAGATAATTATAGAATTATCTTCGGCACTGCTTAGAAGTCTGCGATACAAATCAATGGCATCAGGAGCAGAACCTCTATTTACGTCATGACTAAAGTTTTGCGCAATTCTTGCATAAGAGGGCTGTGTAAAACTACTTCTTTGCAAGTGAAAACTACTGCGCTTATGAGCTCCAACAGGTATGTTTGGTCTACCATAATATGTGTTCATAGCATCAATAGCAGCCACGCCGCCGTTGTTGCTTGAATTATGCATAACACCAACAAGCTCAACATCTCCTTTATTGGCAAGAGTGTGAATCAAGCCTAAAGTTCCGCAATCATCATAATCTAAATCCATATCCGTATCAAAAATCAATTGTGGCAAACGACTTGTGCTAAAGCTCAAGTAATCAATATCAGCAGCAATGCGAGAAGCTGTTTCGCTTTTAACCGTTAATCTTAACTTGTGTTGCCCGGCAGGTAATTTAACAACATCTATAAATTTCTTATTATAGTTGTCCCAAGAATTTGTGCTTTCTAAATTCAACAATGCAAGCTCTTTGCCGTCAATACTTAAGGCTAAAGTACTGCTGCCTGCTTCACCTAGAGCGTAATTTACGTTTACAAAATATTCATCTTCTTCTTTTACATTAACACTGTACTCTAACCACTCACCGGCACGGGAATAAGCTAGAACATGGTTGCTATTTGAGATTTTCTTTAAATCCACACCATCGTTACGCAAATCAGAGCCACCCTCATTTACTAGATCAGTATCATAATGAGTTTCTCCGCGGTTTCCGATATCGTAATGCTCAACTTCTAACTGACCTGGAATTTGAATATCGCGATTGTTAAAAGGCTTGCGATCAATAAATAGCATTTTATCTATGTCAACTTTAACTTCTCCAAGATCGTTGTTTACAAATTTAAGGCCTAAAATATTTTCGCCTGCCTCTAGATCAAGATCGTAATATTGAGAAATCTCGTAGTTTGACCATCCGTTGGTATTTTTTAATTCCACTCTTCTTAAAAATTGATTGTTTAAGGAAAGTTCAATCACGGGTGCAGAAAGGGAAGCGTATTCAAAAGAAACAAAGTACTTTTTCTCTTCTTCTACATTAATAGAATATTCTAACCACTCACCATCTTCAGTATATCCAACAAGGACTCGTTCACCTCTTTTAACTAAATCAACCGCTTCTTCAGGTCTGTTGGTATTTTCTGAATTTTGCTCAGAGTTATCAAAATATGAAACATTCTGGCCACCGATATCAAAGTTCTCAGCTTCAATAAGACCTGGAATACGTACAGCCTGACCTAGGTAAGGTTTTTGCTCAGCCACAACTGCTTTGAGCTCAGCTTTAAGACTGACAGCTCTAGCTGGCATTGTTAAAAATGTGTCACTCGCAAAAATATCTTCTACTCCCGAAACATCTCCACTCCATTTTTCAAAAGTAAATCGCTCTGGAACGTTCGCTATTATTCTTACTCTTTCACTAAGCTTAAAAGAACCCGAACCATTGCCTCCAGCTACATTTAAAGCGAATTTTTCTACAGGCACAGGTGTTGGTGGCGTCACAACTGGTGGCGTCACTACAGGTGGAGTTACAACAATTGGCGGCGTAACCACTGGTGGAGTCACCACAACCGGAGGTTGTGCTTCGCCCACTTTATATCTTGCTAACAATACAACGCCTCTGTTTGGCATTATAAAACTGCTCGTTGCTTGATTTTTATCTTGTAAATAATTTGATCCAGTACCTAACCACGTATCAAAAACATTACCTGTTCTTGGAGGATTGGCGACTACTGTGACCCTTTGGCCCACTTGATATGATCCACTACCCGAACCACTTAAGACTCGCACAGAGTACTCTTGGCCCCCAGGAACGGAAGGGCTTGGTGTTGGTGTTGGCGTAGGTGTAGGTGTTGGCGTAGGTGTAGGTGTTGGCGTAGGCGTAGGTGTCGGAACATTCCCACCTCCACGAGAAAAGACTGTTTCTGAAGCTACACTAAGGGCAGCTAATAGAATGTAGTGTACGAATTTGTTGTTTTTGGCAATTTTTTGACTCATGCAAGAACTATCGTCAAAGAGTTGGATGAGTATTATAAATTCAAGGTTAAGTTTAGTGATCTTTGTAAGAGCCGTAATTTAAGCCCTTCACGCAAATTATTTTTCTATTTTGTGCCTTTTAGAATCTTCCAAAGCTTAGAATCGGTCGTAAGCAGCATTTTGGTTTCTTTCTTAAGACCTTCATCATAAACCTCTAGAGTTTTAATAAATTTATAAAAGCTTGGATCTCTTTGAAAAGCCTTGGCATAAATTGCAGTGGCTTGAGCCTCCGCCTCACCTTTTACTTTTTGTACTTTACGATAAGCTTCGGATTGAATTTTCTTAAGATCTCTCTCGGTTTTACCTGCAATCTTAGCCTGCTCGCCTTTTCCGTAAGATCTAATTTTTTCAGCAACTCGTTGTCTCTCCGAAATCATACGAGTGTAAACTTTCTTTTGCACGCTTTTTTCATAAGAAATTCTTTTCAGCTGAACATCAATTAAATTAATACCCAAGCTTTCTAACTCCTTATGAGCTCTCTCTATAATAAGCTGACTTAATTTTTCTCGGCCTATTTTAATTTTAGCCAGCTCTCCACCAAACTCTTCATTTTCGAAAGCCGCGCCTTCAGATTTTAGTTTTTTGAGCTGATCTTCTTTTTCCTTTAGGCGAGTAAAAATTGAATTACTATTTCGAACCGTTTCAACTAAATTGTTGCTCGAAATCACATCCCGAGTGGCTCCATCAATAATTGCATCAAGTCGTTTACGAGCTCCCGACTCACTTTGCACAGTTTGTATAAACTTTAGAGGGTCCGAAATTTTCCACCGGCCAGTTGTGTCTACTTCAATATATTTTTTGTCTTTAGTTGGAATTTGGTTAGGGTAACCATCCCAATTCAAAATACGCAGATCTATTTTACGAACTTCCTGCATAAAAGGCAGTTTCCAATGGAGTCCAGCCTTTGTCACAGTTCGAATAGGTTTTCCAAATTGAGTAATAACCGCTTGCCTGCCTTCATGGATTCTAAAAGCAGCCATATTTAAAAGCACTAGAGACACTACAAAAAATATAAGAATATAAGGTAATTTTTTAATCATTTTGAAAGCTCTCTTGCGTTTTGATAAATAGGCAGAAGTCCTTTAATTGAAGAGTCCACCAAAGTTAAATCTTCTAATCTCGAAAATAATTTTTTTAAATTGTCTAAATAAAGCCTTTCGCGAGTAACGCTCGGCGCCCTTTTGTATTCATTTAAAAGAAGGTTAAATCTTTCGGCGTCACCTAATGCTTCGTTTACAACAGAGGTTGCATAACCCTCAGCGCGGGCCACTGATTCTTCTGCTTTTCCTCGAGCCTCAGGAATGACCTTATTATAGGTTTTCTCGGCTTGGTTGATAGCTTCTTCTTGTTCTTGTTTTGCAGAGTTCACCTCATTAAAAGAGGCCTTAACTTCATCGGGTGGATTAACATCCTGTAGCTTAATCGAAACAATTCGGACTCCCATATCATAATTATCCATAATTGACTGTATGAGCTGGGCAGCTTCTTCGGCAATCTCCACTCGAGCCTCGGTTAAGACATCATCGACCAAATGATCCCCTACAACTCGCCTCATAACCGCTTCACTAATATCCCTAATATTCTCAACGGGATCTCGCGCATGAAACAAAAACTTTTTGGGATCAGAAATTTGAAATTGGGTGATCCATTCAACTTCTGCCACATTTAAATCACCTGTCAGCATTAAGGATTCATGGCTAAAATTACGACCACTGTAGGTTGTTCTCTTGCCAGAAACACTTTGTGTTCTAAAACCAAACTCTTCTTGCAAAACCAATTGAGTTTTTACTTTTAATGCCTGATCCACTCCAAATGGTATTTTAAAATGCAAACCAGGTCCTTCGGTTTTAATGTATTTCCCTAGACGAAGCACCACCGCTTCTTCGTCGGGTTCAACGGTGTAATAAAGCGAAGACGCCGCCACAATTAGTAAGAAAATTAAAACGGGCAAGAAAAAATATTTTGCCTGTTCTTTTATGCGCTTGATAACAATTTTTAATTCTTGGTTTTGATAACTCTGTTTCATATTTAGTTTTTATCTAAGTGCTCTAAAATAACTTCTTCTATCTTTTGAGTGATAAAAGAAATATCTTGATCGCCATTTAACTCTCTCACTTCGTAATGTTTTTTTAATTCTGTAAAAACACTTTCTTTTTGCCTTTGGTAAAGCTGATATCGAGAAAGGATAACTTCATCCTGATCATCGTCACGTCTAATAAGAGCTTGTCCATCATCATCACAAAGACCTTTCACCTTAGGCGGGTTAAAAATCAAATGGTATATTTTGCCTGTTCTGGGGTTCACTCTGCGGTTTGAAAGTCGTTTTAAAACTTCTTCTTCCGACAAGCTTAACTCCAAACAAAGTGCCGGAGCCAAAGTTGTCTCTTCTGAAACAAATGAGCACAACTCTTGGCTTTGAGCCCCATTACGAGGGTAACCATCAAGAATAAGCACTTCACAGCTTTTTGCTTTTAAAATTTTTCTCACCTGGCTTTTAAAAACCTGATTGGTCACTTCATCAGAAACAAGCTTGCCTTCGGCTAGGGTCTCTTTAACAGAAAGACCAAGCTCAGAGCCCGAAGCAAGCTCGGCTCTAAACAAATCACCTGTGGAAACATGAGTCCATTTAGGGTGCTTTTTAACCAACTCTTTAGACTGCGTTCCCTTACCAGAGCCTGGAGGCCCAAAAATAACAAAAGGGAGAGTCGACATCAAACCTTACGACCACGCAAACGCGCTTGCTTTAAAAATCCTTCGTAGTTCATATTTAAAAGATGAGCCTGGATTTGGCTCATAGTATCCAAGGCCACACCGATTAAAATCAGGAGACTGGTTCCACCAAAGTTGATCGAGATCTTAAACTGTCCCGCCAGAATTGTTGGCAACACACAAACAGCCGAAAGATAAATAGCACCAAAAAAGGTAAGCCTTGTAATAATTGTATTAAAGAAACTGGCTGTATGCTTTCCTGGTCTAATTCCCGGCACATAAGCACCGGCTTTTCTCAAGTTGTCTGCCATATCATTTGGATTGGTTGTGATCGCAGTATAGAAGAAACAGAAAAAGACGATCCCAATAACAAATAAAATATTAAACAAAAAACTATCGAATGAAAAAATTCCCCGCATTCTTTCGGCCCATTCAGCACTAAACAATGAAAAAATTGTTGTAGGAAAAACAAGCAAAGTACTTGCAAAAATGGGAGGCAATACACCAGCTAAATTGATTTTCAGTGGCAAATGAGTTTCTTGTCCACCGTATACCTTTTTACCAATTTGTCTTTTGGCGTATTGGACAGGAACTCTTCTCTGTCCTTGCTCCATCATAACAATAAAGGCAATAACCAAAACCATCAGCACGAGTAAAATCAACAAAGCTCCAATACTTAATTGATCATTTTCTAGTGCTAACTTAAGAGAACTAATGCCCGGTAAAATACTTGAGGCGATCCCCACATAAATAAGCAAACTTGATCCATTGCCAATTCCACGCTCTGTAATCTGCTCACCAAGCCACATAGTAAAGATAGCACCAGCGGTTAAAATTAAAGTCGCAAAAATTAAAAAGGTCACACCTGGATCTGTTACGACAGGTAATTTACTGATTGGACTTTGAACCCCTTGCATACTGGAAGCAAAAATAAATCCTTGCACAATCGCAATTGCCAAAGTTAAGTAACGAGTGTACTGGGCAATTTGCTTACGGCCAGACTCTCCTTCTTTTTGTAAGCGTTCAATAGATGGAAACATAAAAGTCGCAAGTTGCATAATGATACTTGCAGATATATACGGCCCAATACCCAGTCCAAGCACAGCCATTTGTCCCAAGGCCCCACCTGTAAACATATTCAAGAGTCCAAAAATGGTGCCTGCTCCACGCTGCTCAAAAAATTCACTAAGAGCTTGTCCATCAACACCGGGAGTTGGAACATGAGTTCCAAATTTATAAAGTAATATAAGTCCGATCATCCAAAACAAGCGTTTTGCTAGATTACTATCCATTCTTTATTTATTAGTTGCTGCTAGCCTGTGAATCAATCGCTTAGAAAGATAAATTTTGACTCTGCTTATATTCTTAAGCTTGAGCTTCTTTTTTTGCTTTCTTCTTTTTGAGGTCTCGATGACCATCCAAAAATGGAAGAATCTCCAATTTGACACCAGCTTTTTCGAGCAATTCCTTCGTTTTAGGAGCTACGCGGTGAGCCTGTATACTCTTAGGAAATTTCTTAGGAGCACGAAAACCCATTAAAGAAATTTTCACACGAGTTTTTTCTTTTAAATAGCTAGGAAACAAGTCCTTTAACTCTAGGTCTCGAGCTTCATACTTGCCCAAATCTGATATATTTACAGCTTTCTTGTGTTTCAATGAACGACCAACAAAACCCACCTTAGGAGCCTTACGAGCGATAGACATTTGCCCACCTTCAAAAGTTGGATGAACTTTACGACCACCACTACGAGACTTTTGGCCCTTGTGACCGCGGCCAGCTGTTTTACCTAAACCAGAGCCCATTCCACGACCTTTTCTTTTTTTGCCATGATGACTTCCAGATGGAGCGTTGAGATTATTTAACTTAAACACTTTTCACCTCCACTTGGTGAATAACATTGCGAATCATACCACGAAGTGCTCGATTGTCTTTATGTAACTTAGTCTTGCCAATTTTTCCAAGACCTAACGCAAGCAATGTGCGTTTTTTATTACCGGTCAAGCGAGCCATCCCGCGAACTTGTCTAACAAATATTTGAGCCATAATCGTCTATATCCTTTAACTAAATTGCCTGCTTTTGCAGTCTTGCTTTATAAGCTTCTCTGCTTCTTAAAGCTTTAAGTCCTTTTATTGCTGCTTTCAATACATTATGAGGGTTACTTGTTCCAATACACTTAGAGAGAACATTTTTTACTCCAGCACATTCCATAAGAGCACGCACTGGTCCACCAGCAATCACACCCGTACCAGGTCCAGCCGGAAGCATAAGCACTTTACCCGCACCATAATCACCTGTGATTTGATGAGGTATTGTATCTCTAATTAAAGGTACTTCGAACATATGCTTTTTAGCTTGTTCGCCAGCTTTTGAAATCGCAGTCGGCACTTCATTGGCTTTACCAAGTCCTACCCCTACTCTTCCTTTTCGGTCTCCAACAACAACAACCGCACTAAATCCAAAACGGCGTCCGCCTTTTACAACTTTAGCTACACGGTTAATGCTAATAACTCGGTCTACAAATTCTGATTCAAAATTCTTACTCATCGTTTCTCCTAAAACTGCAGTCCGCCTTCTCTTGCGCCTTCTGCAAAAGAAGAAACTCGGCCATGGTAAGGGTTACCACCGCGATCAAAAACCACTTTTTCAACCCCTTTAGTTTTTGCCATCTCAGCAAATTTTTTGCCGAGCTCTTTGGCTGTTGTACAATTAACTGTTTTTTTATCGGTGCGTAAAGCAAGCAACGTTGTGCCAACTTCATCATTAATGAGCTGAGCCGCTATAGCGCGATTGCTTTTATTCACACACAAACGCGGTCTCTCTTCAGTGCCTGCAATTTTTTTACGAATACGTTTTCGACGTTTCCACTTAAGAACAAATTGCGTGGTTGCTCTTTTAAATAATTTTCGTTTCTCTTGTCTTGCCATTACACTCTTTCCTATTTACCACTTGCTGCTGATTTACCAGCTTTGCGACGAATCACTTCATCGTCATAACGAATCCCTTTACCTTGATAAGGTTCAGGAGGTCTTAAGGCCCGAATTTTAGCACAAACTTCACCTAAAAGTTCTTTGTTCGCACTTTCTAAAGTTAAATTGGTATTGGCTTCAACTTTTGCAGTCACTCCCTCTGGAAGAGGAAAATTAACTGGATGTGAAAAACCCAATGTTAAAGCTATTTCCTTGCCCTTTACTTGAGCTCGATAACCAACACCTTTAATAATAAGTTTTTTAGAGAAACCAGTAGAAACACCTTTAACCATATTGTTAACAAGGGTTCTGATCAGTCCATGCATAGCTTTTTGCTTAGCGCTATCATCACTTCGACTGCTCTCAATTTTTGTTTCTTGAATATTTAACTGTATACCTTCTGGCACAGGTAATTGTAACTTGCCTTTTGGTCCTTCAACCATAAAAACACCAGCTTCCAGTCGAGTTTTAACTCCACTAGGTAACTGAACGGGTAATTTTCCTAAACGTGACATAATAATCTCAACCCTTCTCTTGCCTTACCAAACCGAACAAATATGTTCGCCTCCGACACCTTCTTTACGAGCGTTTCTATCAGTAAGCACCCCTTTAGAGGTAGAAATAACTGCAACACCAAAGCCATTCATAACTTTAGGCAAACTTTTGCTTTCAAAATATTTTCTCAAACCAGGTTTTGAGGCCCTTTGAATCCCTTGAATAATTGGCTTAGCTAAATCACCGTCTTCGTACTTAAGGTACAAACGAAGATTTTTTTTGCCTTTGGCATCCGTAATTTGTTTGAAGTCTTTAATATATCCTTCAGCTGCTAAAATATTAGATATATTCCGATTCATGCGGCTATCCCATGTATCAACCTTTAGCAAACGAGACATTCCAGCATTGCGAATGCGAGTTAAAAAATCAGAAGTTGGATCAGATAACATTATTGCTCTCCTCCTGGCTTTCTAAAAGGAAAACCCATTGCTTGTAATAAACTTAAGGCTTCCTCATCGCTATTAGCCGTTGTGCCAATAGTGATGTTAAAGCCACGAATTTTTTCTACTTTATTGTAATCTACTTCAGGAAAAACTGTGTGTTCTTTGATACCTAAAGAATAATTACCGCGACCATCAAAGCTTTTAGTAGCAAAACCTTTAAAGTCTCTAATTCTAGGACAAGTAACCGACACAAAACGGTCAAAAAATTCAAACATTCTGTCTCGTCTCAGGGTTACCATACAGCCAAGGTTCACACCTTCTCGCAATTTAAAGTTTGAAATCGCTTTTTTAGCTTTTGTAATTCTAGCTTTTTGGCCAGCAATCAATGAAAGTTCTTTCGACATAGAATCAAGAGATTTTGGATTTTGCAAAACATCCTTAAAAGTACAAGAAAGAGTTATCTTGGTCATTTTAGGAATGGACATAACATTTTTATATTTCCCAGAATCAATAAATCCTTTTACGACTTCATCACGATACTTAGCACGGTACCTAGGTTCGTAAGATTCAGGTTGGGTCACTTCATTGCTCATATTCTACTTATCCTTATTTCTTTTTTGCAGGAGTCTTTTTCGCTGCTCCAGCCTTAGAAAACACTCTTTGTTTTTCACCATCTTTAGAAATCTTAAAAGAAACGCGTCCTTTACCTTTGCCAGAAGCATCACAAGCTTGAAAAACACAAGCTGGCATCCAGCGGTTTTTTTCTATAATTCCGCCTTTTTGATCTTGCTGAGTTGGCTTTTGATGTTTCTTTACTAAGCCCATGCCATCAACCTTAACTCGAGATCTTTTTTGATCAACTTCTAGGACTTTGCCAAATTTACTTTTATATACACCTGAAAGCGCAACAACATTGTCACCCTTCTTAATATGTCGAACACCACGTAACATAACTACAGTACCTCCGGAGCTAATGAAACTATTTTAGTAAAACCTTTAGCACGCAGCTCTCGAGCTACAGGACCAAAAACACGTGTTCCAACAGGCTCTTTTTGATTGTTAATGAGCACACCTGCATTTTCGTCATAACGAATGTAGCTTCCGTCAGCTCTTCGTTGTTCTTTTCTACAGCGAACAACAACAACTTTAACAACAGAACCTTTTTTTACTTTACTATCTGGAGCCGCGTCCTTAACAGAACAAACAATTACATCTCCCGAACGAGCATAACGTCTTCGGCTTCCACCTAAAACTTTAATGCACATCAAAGATTTTGCACCGGAGTTATCGGCAACTTTGAGTCTCGACTGCTGTTGAATCACGACAACGCTCCTTCAGCCGGGCTGGCAGCTAATTCCACAGCCTCTTCAGAATTAATCACGGTTCTTAAAAAACGCCATTTTTTATATTTGCTCATCGGACGACATTCAACAAACTGCACAGTGTCTCCGACCTTAACCGCATCTTCTTCACAATGTATTTTATATTTTTTACGAACTGAAACGATTTTGCCCATACGTTTTTCTTGGAAACGACGTTGAACACTAACAACCACTGTCTTTTCCATTTTATTACTTGTAACAGTTCCTTCGAAGATTTTTTTTGACATAACAATTACTCCAATTATCCAAGTGCGTTTAACACTTGGCTTAAAACCTTTCTTTTCTTGCGGTAATCTTTCAAACTAGGGCTTGTGACATTAAAACGTATTGCCAACAACTCGAGCTTTAAACGATGAGCTTTTGCAGCCAAACCTTTTCGATCTAAATCTTTTAGATCTTTTTGCTGAGCCAAAGTTTTATCAACTACTTTTGCAGCAGCTTTTTTAGCTACTGTAGTTTTTTTAGTCGCTTTAGCTTTTTTAGTCGCCGCAGGCTTTTTAGCCTTTGTGCTTTTTTTTGTTGTTTTTTTCTTTTTAACTTCAGCCATCGTTCTTTACCTATTGTTCCTAAGCTATCTGCTGTGCTCTTTGCACAATCTTTACCTTCACAGGCAATTTGTGACGAGCCAATGTCATCGCTTTTTTTGCCAGCTCAACACTCACGCCTTCCATTTCAAAAAGCATAGTGCCGGGTTTTACATTTGCTACCCAATATTCAGGATTACCCTTACCGCTACCCATTCTTGTTTCAGCAGCTTTCTTTGTAATTGATTTATGTGGGAAAATCCTGATCCAGACTTTTCCGCCTCTTTTAATTGAACGAGTCATGGCAATACGACTTGCCTCAATCTGTCTTGCTGTAATTCGACCACATTCAAGACTTTGCAAACCAAATTCGCCAAAAGAAAGACGATTCCCCTTATGGGCTTTGCCTCGCACGCGTCCTTTTTGCGGCTTTCTCCATTTAACTTTTTTTGGTGCTAACATCTCTACTCATTCCCTCTCTTAAATAACCGATCCACCTAAAGTGGCTGCCGCTTGTTTCGCTGCTCCACGCCCCAAACGTGTGCGCATATCAACTTCACCTTTATAAACCCAGCATTTAATACCAATGATTCCGTAAGTTGTTTTTGCTTCAGCAAAACCGTAATCTATATCTGCTCTCAACGTATGAAGAGGCACAGAACCTTCAGAATATTTATCGTGACGTGCAATTTCTGCTCCGCCCAGTCTTCCGCCAGCTCTAATTTTAATACCCTTAACTCCAAACTTCATCGCTTGTTGAATAGCTCTTTTTAAAGCTCTTCTATAAGAAATTCTCCGCTCAAGCTGCATGGCAACGTTTTCTGCCACAAGCTGAGCATCGGTTTCTGCTTTTCGAATCTCTGTAACATTAAAGAAAACATTTTCTTTTTTCTTTTTTATTAATTTAGCCACATCAGATTTTATTGTCTCAATACCCGCACCTTTTTTACCGATAGCAAGGCCCGGTCTAGCTGCGAAAACATTAATACGAACTTTATTAGCTGTACGATCAATATCGATTTTTGAAACCCCTGCAGAGTAAAGTTGTTTTTTAACAAATTTTCGCACTTGTAAATCTTCGTGCAAAAATTCTCCAAATTTACTTTCAGCATACCAATTGGATAGCCATGGTTTGGTAACACCAATTCTAAAACCAGTTGGATGAACCTTTTGACCCATATAATCTCCTCTAGAAGTCCTAAGACTTCTTCTTTGTCACTTTCTTTTTCGTAGCAACTTTTTTCTTAGTTGCTGTGCTTTTTGTTTTTTTAGTCCCTGCGGCTGTTTTTGTTTTGGCTGCAGCTTTTTTTGTTTCAGTTTCTTTTTTTGTAGTCTTTTTCTTCTTTTCTTTTTTGCTTTCAGAAAGCTTAAGAAAGATATTAGAAGTCCTTGTGAGTCTTTGGTCGGCTCTACCCTGAGCTCTTGGCATCCATCTTTTTATAGTTGGACCTTCATCAACAGTTAACTCACTCACATACAAACGATCTAGACTATGAACACCGGTTTGCTGAGCATTCGCTATAGCCGAGTTCAAAAGTTTTTGTAAAATACGAGCCGGCTTAGTTTTTTGCAAAGCCAAGCGACGATAAGCAGATTCTAGACTTTGTTTTCTTACTAGATCCGCAACTCTTCGGCATTTAAGAGGAGAAACCATCGCCATCTTTAATTTTGCTTTTGATGCGTAATCACTTTGTAACATAAATCACTCTTCCTCTACTTCTTCTTCTTATCACCGGAAGTATGACCTCCGAAACGTCGAGTCGGTGCAAATTCACCAAACTTATGTCCGACCATGTTTTCAGAAACATATACAGGCACAAACTTATTGCCATTATGTACAGCAAAAGAAAGCCCAATTGCATCAGGCGAAATCATGGAGCTACGGCACCACGTTTTAATCACAGTTTTTTTACCCGATTCTTTCGCTTGGATAATTTTCTTTTCAATTGAATTATGAATGTAAGGACCTTTTTTGGTTGATCTTGCCATGGGGTATCCTACCTTCTTCCTTTTCCGCCGGTCATTTTACCACGAGTCCGACCTCTAATAATACGCGAATCAGTTCGCTTGTTTTTACGAGTTTTAAAACCTTTTGTAGGCTGACCCCACGGAGACACCGGATGCCTTCCACCTTTGGAGCGACCTTCACCACCACCATGTGGGTGATCCACCGGGTTCATGGCAGCACCACGAACATGTGGGCGTCTGCCCAACCAACGACTTCGGCCTGCCTTACCAAGAACTCTTGTTTCAAAGCTCATGTTTCCAACTTGGCCAATACAAGCGTAAGACTCTAGAGGTATTAAACGTAGTTCGCCGCTTGGTAACTTAACCTGAGCGTTCTTGCCATCTTTACCTGCTAACATTGCAGACAATCCAGCAGCTCGCACAAGTTGAGCTCCCGAACCAGGCTTTAATTCTATACAGTGAATCTGTGTTCCCACAGGAATTCTTGTTAAAGGCAAAGCGTTGCCAGGTTTGATATCGGCATCTGGACCACATTCAACCTTATCGCCTACCTTTAGTTTTTCAGGAGCAAGAATAAATGATTTGGCTCCATTTTTATAAAAGAGCAAAGCCAAACGGGCGTTGCGATTTGGATCGTAATGAAAACTATCAACACGAGCATCTACGCCAATGTGAATACGTTTAAATTCAATAATACGGTATTTCTTCTTTGTACCACCACCACGATGATAACTTGTAATACGTCCAGCAGAATTTCTTCCACCTGTGCGCTTTTTACCTTTTAAAAGGTAACGAGGAATTTTTTTTGTATCCTTTTCTAAACCTTCAAAACTTTCAACCGTCATTGTACGGCGACTTGGTGTTATTGGCCTAAACTTCTTCATATTCACTCCTAAAAAGACTCAAACTATTTGAGCTCTAATCTTTTCCCTTCCGGCAAACGAATAAGAGCTTTTTTATAAGCTTTCGCAGCTACAATGCCGTGACGAGTTCGTTTTGTTTTTTTTCTAAAATTAACAGTGCGAACCTTTAAGGCTTCGATTCCAAATATATCCTTTACGGCTTTTTTAATTTCGGGCTTTGTTAAGCTTTCGTCGACCAACAAAGCATATTCATTAAAAGACATCTCTTTTTGAGAAACCTTTTCACTCAACATTGGCTGAATCACTTTATCCTTAAGAGTCCTCATGCTTTTACCTCTGCTGCGTATTTTTTAGTTAGTTGCTTAATTGCGTTTTCACTAAAAATCAAAGTATCGGCTTTAACGAAGTCATAAGGAGTCCATTTTTCTGTCGTTAACAAATCAACTCTCTTCATATTGCGTACACTTTTACCTAAAGTCACATCGTCATTAGCAACCACAAAGGCAACTCGCGCTCCTTTAAAAGAGCCTTGAACAAATTGTGCCATAGGCTTGGTTTGAGGCTTATCACTAGAGTGTCTCAAAACCTTAAGCTGCCCACTCTCTAGACGATCGGTCAAAACAGTAGCAAGAGCTTGCTGCCGCATTTTTTTATTTACTTTAAAATTACGCTTTACCCCGCTTGGACCAAAAGCGACACCGCCTCCAACCCACTGAGGTCCCCTGTTTCCACCTTGACGGGAAGAACCAGAACCTTTTTGTTTTCTAATTTTTTTACCACCACCACTAACGGCCGAACGCGGTTTAACAGTAGCTGTTTTTTTGTAATATCGAAAAAGCTGTCCTTTGATAACAAAGTGAAGAACGTTTTCGTTTTTTTCGGCTGCAAAAAGACTTGCAGGAGCCGAAAAAGACTCGAGTTCTTTAGCTTTTAAATCAATAATTGGAATGTTTGCGCTGCTCATCTCTCAATTCTTCCTTCTAAAGCTTTATCTGCACATCAACACCAGCCGCAAGATCTAGCTTCATGAGCGCGTCTACGGTTTGCTGATTGGGCTCTAAAATATCAATCAATCTCTTGTGAGTTCTTACTTCGAACTGTTCGCGCCCTTTTTTATTTACATGGGGACTTCTTATAACAGTGAATTTGCTAATTTTAGTCGGCAGTGGGATTGGGCCAGCAATTTCGGCACCAGTCCTTCCCACCGTTTCTAAAATAGAAACAGAAGCAGTGTCTAACAAGCGACTATCAAACGCCTTTAACTTAATACGTATCTTCGGTACCTTCATTCCTTATGCCATCCTCACTATTCAAAGATCAAAAACTTACACAGTGACCTAGAGTTATAGCCGATGTCACTGATAGATCAATTAAAGATTGAAAAAAAAAGAACTTATGGCCTGATGTTATCTACCCGAAATGAGCTAGGGAGCGTCATTTTGAATATCCAAATCCCAGTCCTACAATCGAAGACGAAATATCTGTAATTAACAACCTAGTGAACGAGACTTGCCCTCGGATAAAAGCCTGCCCAGCCTTCAAAAACTTGCATTATTTTAGTCATTTGAGCTAAGAGAAGGTTAAATGAGCCTTTGGCCAATTTTAAGTAAAATCATTTTTCAGCTCGAGGCAGAGCACGCTCACGACCTATCTATAAAATACATAAAACGCTCTAAACCGGCCTTTTTAGAGAGAATCTCAGGCAGCAAGCGCCAACTCAACGCAAACTGGTCAAAAGAATTTTTTGGAAAAAAGATCTTTGCGCCCCTTGGCTTAGCCGCTGGCTTTGACAAAAACGCACACATTATAGACAAACTGCCCCAACTTGGTTTTGGTTTTGGAGAAATCGGAACAGTCACTCCCCTCGCCCAAGAGGGCAATCCACAGCCAAGACTCTTTAGACAAAGTGCAAAAGGCAACTTACTCAATCGAATGGGTTTTAATAACGACGGTGCCTATGTCATTTCTGAAAGAATCAAAAAAAAGCAGTCTTTGCTGGCTGATAATTTTTCGCTGGGGGTGAATATCGGCAAAAATAAAGAAACTCCCAATAAATCGGCGCACGAAGATTACGCCAAAGCCATTGAACCCTTTGCCAATCTAGCCGACTACGTTGTTATTAACGTTAGCTCACCAAACACCCCTGGCCTTAGAGATCTTCAAAGCGCAAATAGCCTGGGCAATATTACAGAAGCCGTCCACAATGTTATCGACAAGTGGCAAAAAAAACCAGCTTTGCTTCTTAAACTTGCTCCCGAGTTAGCCGAAATACAACTTTGCGAAATGATCGCCCAAGAAGACAACTGGGGTCTAGATGGTTGGATCTTTAGCAACACTTTAAAAAGCGAATACCGGCATCAAAGCTTTGGACTTAGCGGTGCCGGGCTCTGTGAAATAGCTCGCAAAAAACTTACAATCGTTCGACAGGCCAGTAAAAAAACTATTGTATCAGTGGGAGGAATCATGAGCGCCGAAGAAGCAAAAAAACGCTTTGAATTAGGCGCTGATTTTATACAAATTTATAGTGGCTGGATATTCAATGGTCCTAGATTTCCAGCGCAAATCAATCATTCCGTAACAAATTCTACTGTAAAATCTGCAAACTCATGATCTTCTGCTAAAAATTGGCTTCCTAAAATACTTTTCCGATGAAGAGTTCTCATAGCTTCCTCAAAATGAGCTTGAGTGTTTGCTCTGACAACAAGCCTATCGGAACCTATATTGCGACCTCTTCGTATTCTAAATCTTTTGTCTTTTTTTTCACAAAAAACGAAAAGCTTTTGTTTTTCATAATCCAAAGACATGGAAATAAAAAGTACTAACTCGGTAACAGGAAAGAGAACAAATTTTCTTGTGCTAACCGGCAGAGAAACATTGTAACCTAGAGAAGAAGCGTTTTTATCAATGTAAACAGACAAAACATTCAGCACGTCCACATCTTGTTTTTCCCCAGCGCTTACAAAATCAAGCTCAAGCTGCTCATCACAGGCACTTGTACCACCAGTGGCAGAGAACGCAGTGGCACTTGCCAATACAAGAGAAATAAAAAACAACAACACAAAAAGCATCTTACTAAAGTCCAGTTCGCAGCACCAGTCTTTTAATAGGTAGCCCCTGTAAGCCTTTGTAATAATTGCTTTTCTACCGCCGGAGCCATGCGGTCGTATTTGTTAAATTCCATACTAAAGCTCCCTCGGCCCTGGGTTTTGCTCCGCAGGTCGGTCGAATAGCCAAACATAGTCGCCAGCGGAACTTCCGCATCTACAACCTGTAAAGCTCCTTGAATGGGGTTTATTCCCAGGACCTTGGCTCTGCGAGAGTTTAAATCATTCATAATATCTCCAGTGTTTTCTTCTGGAGCCGTGATTTGTAAAGTCATTTGCGGCTCTAGCAAAATAGGATCGGCGGATTGCACCGCTTGCTGAAGAGCCATGCTTGCTGCAATTTGATAAGCCACTTCATTTGAGTCGCTTTCATGTACTTTGGCTTCTTTAAAAATCACCTTAAGGTCGGTCAAGGCAAAACCAGCCAAGCTTCCACTTTGCAATGACTGCTCTATACTTTTTAAAATAGCTTGCCTAAATTCTTGCGGAAAACTTTTGTCAACAAATTGATCTTCAATCTCAACACCACTACCTGCCTTTAAGGCCTGAACCGATAATTTTACATAGCCATATTGGTTTTTACCTGCAATTAATCTTTCGCATGCATGGTCGGCCGTTGCTTCCTTGCGAACACTCTCTCTATAAGAAACTTGCGGCTTGCCAACATTAGCGGCTACTTTTAATTCTCGAAACAAGCGATCAACTATAATTTCTAAATGCAATTCACCCATTCCCGAAATTAATGTTTGACCGGTTTCGCTGTCGATATGAACTTTAAAAGTCGGATCTTCGGCCTCAAGTTTTTTTAAGGATTGTTCTAACTTTTCTTGGTCAGCCGTGCTCTTGGCCTCAATAGCAACCGAAATAACCGCTTCAGGAAATTTCATTGATTCAAATTGTATGGGGTTTCTTATGTCACAAAGAGTGTCTCCCGTAGAACTAAAACGCAAACCAACAACTGCCGCTATTTCGCCAGCCCCAAGCTCTTGGACATCAACCCTTTTGTTAGAATGAAGCTGCAGCAATCTACCAATACGCTCTTTTTTGCCTTTGGCTGCGTTGAGCACAGATTCTCCTGACTTCAGGAGACCTGAGTAAACACGAATGTAGCTTAGATGCCCCACAAAAGAATCATTCATGATTTTAAAAACAAGAGCTGAAAACTTTTCATCTTTAGAAGGCAAACGTTCTAAATTTTTATTTTCGTCACTGGGGTGAAAGCCTTGTGCTGGCGGCACCTCCATTGGGCTAGGTAAATAATCAACAACCGCATCTAAGAGCTGTTGCACACCTTTGTTTTTAAAAGCCGAACCACAAAGCACAGGCACTATTTTTAGTTCTAAAGTTGCTTTTCTTAAAGCCAGCTTCAACACGGAGGTCTCTATAGCTTCGTCGGCTAAGAATTTTTCCATGAGGGCATCGTCGTTTTCGACAATTTTTTCTACAAGCTGAGCTCTGGCCTCTTTAGCTTTTTCTAAATGATCTGCAGGGATTTCTGATTCTTCAAAAGTAATTCCTTGATCACTGTTGTTTTCGTTCCACTGATAAAATTTCTCTTCTAGCAAATCGATCATTCCAATAAATGCGTCTTCAGCGCCAACTGGCATTTGAAGAGCCACCGCATTAGCTCCAAGTTTGTTTTGCATTTCGGAGATTACATGATCAAAATTGGCACCAACTCGGTCCATCTTGTTTACAAAAGCAATTCTTGGAACGTGGTAACGATTGCATTGTCGCCAAACAGTCTCCGACTGAGGCTGCACAGCTCCCACCCCACAAAACACAGCAACAGCCCCATCTAAAACTCGCAAGGAACGCTCTACTTCTATAGTAAAATCAACGTGTCCAGGAGTATCTATAATGTTAATTCGTTTGTCGCGCCAAAAACAGGTGGTCGCAGCCGAAGTAATTGTGATGCCTCTTTCGCGCTCTTGCTCCATCCAATCCATAACAGCTTGGCCGTCGTGAACCTCTCCAATTTTGTGATTCACCCCTGTGTAAAATAAGATGCGCTCAGAGGTGGTCGTTTTACCGGCGTCGATATGAGCAATGATTCCAATATTTCGAAAATCCTTAAGCTGAGGCTTTTTTTTCGACATAAGCCTCTTTTATAGCATTTAGAGGCCGATGCCTCGCCCATGACAAGAAAGTTCACGATTGACTCCATGCGTTTTTTTCTCTATCTAAACAATCTAGTAGAGAATACATTTGATGCTTTTTAGAATACACATTCTTTTGATCGCGAGCATTCTCTGTCTAAATGCGCTTAGTGCTGATGGCTCTATTTCAATTTCAGTTTGTGAAAAAAGTCTTTTAATCCCCAAAGAGTATCGGGATGATAGCAAATATATAAAACGACAAATAAAAAAATCATTTTTTCCCGGCTCTAAACAATCTCAAGCCATGTTGGACTCCATTAAAAAAAGCGATCCCTCCCTACAAACGATGCAAGATGTGGCAACAGCTCTTGCTGAACTTGCCAGCACTCAAGTCATAGAAGTGCAGCTTACAGAAAGTCCATTAAAAACGGCTCTAGATTGGATGTACATAGACCTAAAGGAAAACACACTACAAGATATAGCTTTAACTTTTATAGTGGAAAGAGCTCTCAGAAATGAATCCTCCAAAACTGAATTTAATTACTTAAAGCAAATGCCTGCTTTTGCAAACTGGCAAGCCGTCATATCTTATTTACATACAAAATTTAGCAAAAATGAAATAGCCGCTTTTTGCGGGGTCCATGTCAAAGAATTAATTTTAGAAAAGCCTGATGATCAACCGCGCTATTACATACAAAGAAGACTTAAAGAACTCGTCGACCGCTCACGAGCAATGACTCTTGACCCACACGATGTCCACAGCCAAAGCAAAAGAAAAACACTCGATGCCGAAGAAGTACTGAAACGTATAAATATACTCAATCCTAAATTACGAAATTGGCAAGAACTCTATTTTTCTTTTCGGCTTAAGTTTGGCAAGAGTGTATTAAAAAATATTCTCCACACCCAGCAAGAAGATTTTGAAACTTGGACAAAAGGCTATGTACTATCTGAATATTCAACTGCAGAAAAAAATGGACGTATTAGTTTTACAAAAAATGGCCCGGCACCATCTGCAGCTCTAAAAACTTTACTCGTTGAACTTTTTTACACTTCAAAAAGCAAAGCCACATCTCTTGCTACTAAAGAAAGACTCAAGAACGACCCTTACGCTTTAAGAGTTTTTGAAGAAAGTGAGTTTTTAAAGCACGCCCGTCCGACTCAACTTAGAGCTGCAGCCCTAAGCAAACGCCTACAAACAAGATATCCTGGCCTTTTAGAAAATTACCAATGGAAGAGCCTACTTGCTTTTATTCAATGCCGCTTTAAGCCAGTCGAGATCATTGACTTAACCGGCATTAAAAGACAAACAATCCTGAACATGCGAAATCGTAAATCTCCTCCCAAGGAAGAAAATTTAAAAAAAATATATCTGCTTTTTATCAAGGCAATTGATTTGCCTGAATTTTTTCCAGCTGAGCTAAATGCAGGAATTCGATATTACAATTTTAGGGCTTATGAAGATCGCTTAGTTTTTAATCCTCTTGATATGCTTAACAGACTGCGTGTTTTAACCAATAATCTGTTTCGTGATTGGGCCAGCTACATTAATTACCTTGTACAATATCGCAAATACACTATCCATGAATTAGCCAGCTATCTAGCCATGGACGTGAATTATCTAAAGCGGGCCGCCAACAACAGTGCTGAACATTTAGCTGTCCCAGCTAAAAGAGCACTCATAGAAGCCCATTTTAGACGTGCTGATCTAATGAGAGTTCAGGCACAACTTAATCGGCAAGGCCTTAAATCAGAAGGCGAAATTTTTAAAAAGATCTTCGAGGCAATCGGAGACAACGCAGTAGCTCTTTTTGCACGTCTACTCTTGCAAGACTTAGAAAATTCAAGAACGATCGAAAAGAAGGATTTAGCCTTCTGGAAAGCAAAAACTCAAAAAAGTTTAGAAAAAGATTTAAGAATATGGCAAAGAGCTACAACTTATAAGCCTCATTCTGAATTTCTTTACCAAAGCTTAGCTCAATATCACCGAGAATTAGTTATAGAGAAAAACGAAGATTTGCGAGATCGCATCGAAAGAAATAGAATTGCCTATCTTCAAGAAAAAGAAGAATACGAACGAATCAGTGATAACAACTGGTTGCAAGTTCTAAACTGTGACGAAGGCTTTAGAAGCTGGCAAGATGTTTTAAGCACGTTATTGACTTTAAATAATGAAAATTTTGTAGCAAGGCGACTGCAAGCCATGAAATGGGATATTCAAAAGTGGGTAGAACAGGCTGAGCCTTGGCAACCAAGTCTCAATAGACAAGTGACAATGCTTAATTTGTTACAAAAAAAATTCAAAGCAGAGCCACCCGAAAAAGAAGCGATTACCCTTTTAGGTGTCCCCGTCCAAATGGACCAACGAATGGCCAACGGCGAATATCCAAAACTGCTGCGACTCACTCGCAAAGCTGATTCCAATATGACCAATCTTTATCAGGCTTTGCAATGGCTACAAGAACACAGTAATCCGCAGTACTTATACGACACTCTAGGTATAACTCCACACAACATTAGTGGATGGAGACTACAAAATTCAATATCCCTAGATCATCCAAAGGCGGCTAAAATAGCTGCTCTTTATAGGCACTGGCAGGGTGTCGATAAAAAAGGAGAGCTTTCCAAGCAATTTGAAGGCCGTAAATTTTTAGCAGGAAGCACTGGCATTGTTTACTCTAACTGGATAGCTCGTTTGCGCGCTAAAAACGGACACAACTCAACTCAAGCCAAACAATTCATTCTTGAAAGTGTTGATTTTGACTTACACTTAGACCAATCAAACGACCTTTCTCGTCGTAAAAATGCAAGGGCCGCCAGCCCTGATGTAGTTAGCGCGGTTGAAAGTGCCTACAATACTGAATTTCCCCTAAGCTACCTTTTGCCTAAAGAAGTACGTAAGCACATGCACGATAAAAAACTTATCGGTCGCTGGCTTCGAAAAAATCGGGAAAGATTAGAGTTAACGATTTACGAGCTATTAAAAAGAATAAATGAAGATGAAGAAACTAGTCGCTTCTTTAAATTAAGAAGTAATGTACACGTACAAATAGAAAGAGGCGATCTTTATCCAAGTTTTGAAACTCTAATTATATTGACTGACTTTTTTCTTGCTCAAAGCAGCTATCTCACAATTAAAGAAATGCTTGCTAGAGAAGCACAAGGGGTAAAAGACTTAGAGGCTATTAAAAAAACAGACAGAGAACTTAAAGCGACCGCAGAACTAACCGCGAGCTTTTTAGAGGAAGCAAAAGCGAAAGTTCTTTTGGCCATAGACCGAAAACTCGACAAAAACCAGCGAAACTCTTTTAATCATAGACTTTCATCTCAGCTAATTTCACAAATAACTCAATTGCATAACAGCTGCAAAGCTACACCAAGTTTTCTGCAAGATTTTTCTCAAACATGCCTTGAAACAAGCAAATTTATCAAATTACTAACAAACTCAACGAGCTCTGGTTATCACACCTACAAAGAGCATTTTTCTCACATAGTCCGGCAACTATTAGGTCTCCAAAACGCACTTAAAAAACTCGAAAAAGACTTGGCAGAAATCTTAGAAAGTTAAAACGACAGCCCTAGAAACTCCCAAGTAAGTCCTCCGAAAATGCTGCATAAAGACAAAAACCATTTACTATGGATGTATGATTGAGTTTAAGGCTTCCATTGATTAAAAATATTTTTTAGGCTGGTGTAGCTCAGTTGGTAGAGCAGCGGTTTTGTAAACCGCAGGCCGCAAGTTCGACTCTTGTCACCAGCTCCAGCATTAGCTTTTTGGAGAGATACCGAAGTGGCCAAACGGGGCAGACTGTAAATCTGCTGGCATCGCCTTCGAAGGTTCGAATCCTTCTCTCTCCACCACTTTTTGTCACCTGGGCACTCAAGGTCCATACCGGACACATGGTTTACACTTTATACCGAGCACATAGTTTACACTTTGTAGGCAAAGGGGTTATCGACTGGCTCAACCCTTCCATTGTCCTCGTCAAAATATCCTAAATCATAATCCAT
>Ga0209187_1000063_pt1 | contig 243424 bp, 210 predicted proteins | sample BantaG_FD_187430 | JGI IMG/M metagenome (GOLD analysis project Ga0209187, IMG submission 187430) | Marine algal microbial communities from Bantry Bay, Ireland - BantryBay_4 metaG (SPAdes) (version 2) | ecosystem: Host-associated > Algae > Red algae > Unclassified | place: Bantry Bay, Ireland... | reverse complement strand
GGAAATGGTAGTTTATCTTTTATTCGACAACAATCGCTAAGGCGATTGGCTCAATATGGAAATGGTAGTTTATCTTTTATTTGACAACAATTGGAAGGAGCCCATCTTGAGCATTTTTCTGGAAGAAAAGAGGTTGAAAGATGGACCAAACTTTCTATCTTCAGTTTGCAACTGAAGATTTAGGATAGAATAAGGTCTGTGACCTTTTAATTAAAGGAATCTTACGTATTCAACATCACCGGCATTACCAACATCAATAAGTCTTCACCGTCTTCTTGCTCCATAGGTAAAATGATACCTGCACGAGTTGGCGTAGACAGTTCCATTTTAATTTGATTGCCCGAAACACTTCCCATTACACCTAACATTTCAACTAAGAATTTAGCGTTAAAACCAATTTCCATATCTTCTCCTTGAAATTCGCAAATCAGTTTTTCATTTGCCTCATTGCTAAAATCTAAATCTTGAGCCGATACTTGTAAATCGTTGCCCTTAATTTTCATTATTACTTGATGCGTTGTTTTGTTAGAGTAGATAGATATTCTTCTTAATGAATTTTGCAATGCTCCTCTATCAACTTTTAACTCACTTGAGTTATCTGTTGGTATTACAGTATTGTAATCTGGATACTTAGCATCAACCAAACGGCAAATTAAACTTACGTTACCAAATGTAAAAAACGCATTGGTGCTGTTGTAGGCAATAGCCACTTGTGTATCATCACCTGGTAAAGCACCCTTTAGTAAACCCAAAGCTTTTTTAGGAATAATAAATGATGAGCTATTTTCAGTTGTAATATCACTTCTTTTATATCTCACCAATTTATGTGCATCTGTTGATACGAATGTTAATCCATCAGACCCCATTTGAAAATAAACTCCCGTCATTGCAGGGCGTAAATCATCATTACTTACTGCAAATAAGGTTAAGTTAATTGCTTTGCTTAGTGCAGAAGCATTCATGTTTATTGACTGTGCATCATCCGCTAAAGGAATTTTCGGAAAATCATCTCCATTGTCTCCCGCCAATTTATATTTTCCATTTTCTGAAGTAATTTCTACTGCAAATGATTTTGGATTAATATCAAAAGTTAACGGCTGATCTGGCAACGTTTTTAAAGTTTCCATTAATATTTTGGCAGGAATAGCAATTTTGCCATTGTCTTTTGCCTCCACATCCATTTCGGTTGCCATAGATGTTTCCAAATCAGTTGCACTAACACGCAACTTCCCGTCATTTATATCAAATAAAAAATCTTCTAAAATGGGTAATACCGTGTTAGAGCTAATTACGCCACTTAATAAGTTAACTTCATGTAGCAATTGACTTGCCGAAACAATAAATTTCATGTTTAAAATTTTCGAGCCAAATATAGCTTTTTAATAACGATTTCAATATTTATTTGATACACCAAATGTGGATACAAATTGGTAAGTATTACCGAGCGGTAAAATCATCTACACTTCTAAATACTTTACCAAATACAAAGTTTTGAATTAGCATAAAGTCATCTTCACCATCAATCTTAGCATAAAACTTATCAGGGTCAATTTTTACCTTATTGCCATACTTATCAAACTTTAACTTGGTACGTTTATTTACTCCTTTATAATATGCTTTTAAAACTCTTTCATCTCCCGATTTTTTAATTACGGTTACCTCCACAAAAGGTGTTTGCGCTAAAACTGAGTCTCTATTTGGACTATTGTTTATGAAAACCTCATTGCTTAAGCTAGTAAAATAACTTGCATATTCTTTCATTCTTTTGTTATTGGCATTGGGCACAATTTGGCTTTCATTATCTAACAACACGAAAGAGGTGTCAGCCTTATCACTTTTAATACTAAAAGACTTTTCGGCACTAAAGCTGTAGTCCACAGTTATTTGTTCAACCTCATCAGGATAAACATTAAAAACCGTTCTATCTCGCCAATCTATCTCATTAGTGAAGTATCTATTGGTTACAAAACCTTGCCAACCCGGTATTTGTATAATATATGGTCTTTCATCACCCGCCATATACATGTAAGTTCCATTTTGCCTTGGGGTTGGGCCACCCACATAATAGGCAGTTATCAAATCATTATTCTCATCAAAGGCTTCAACTTTTGTCGATTGAACAGCCATTGATTTAATTACATTGTCATGAGCCGATCTTGAAACCGGTTGCTCTGGCCTTATCAACTTCATGGTTTCCAATATGGAGGCTATAGCATCTGGTCTAGCTTTAAATTTGTCATTTACCATCCAACCATTGGCTGTTTTTTGCAACTCTATTTCATTGTCATTTTTATCAGCTAAATATATTCTATCTATAATAGACGGATCATCAATGGTAAAAGTCAATTTGCTTTTATCATAAGACACAGAATCTTTCTGCTTGCTTTTTACAACCAAAAAAACCACCACTACTAGTGCAACTAAAAATCCAAATAGATAAAGCGTTTTTTTCATTTATCGAGCATATTTTCGTTTTCTTATAAAATTATACATCACCCCAAACCACAGCACAATTAGCAATGGCATTACAAAATTTATAAACTGCCATTTCCTTTTTTCTTCTTTAACCTTGCCCCTATCTAACAATCTAAGCGTAAACTCTTTGTTGCGCGTTTCCATTAAGCCTGTATTGTCAACTAAATACTCTAAAGCATTCACAAAAAACTCTTTGTTAGAGAAGCGTTTACCCGAAAATTGATCTGTTCCTAAAGGCAAGATACTGCCATCTCCGCGTACTTCATTTCTTATTAAATCGCCATCACTCACCACCAACATTTTTGTTTCAACCCCTTCTTCTTTTACACTAATATTCATAGAGTCTAAAAAGGTGCGCATACTTTCAAACAATCTATTTTTAAAAACTGATGTAAACTCTCCTTCCAATAAAACCGCAGCCGGCAAATAAGGTTTGTTCAACTGCTCTTCCGTTAAATTTAACTTGGTGGCATCTAAACTTACTTGCACAGGATTTCTTAAATAACGACTGTATTTTGATGTAGTTAGCAACACCGTTTTTTTAACCTTGGGGTTTTGATTTACGGTATCTAAGGAACTAACAAATTGACCATATACCAAACCTAAATTTTTGGTTATAGGGCTATTGCCCTGAGGATTTAAAATTGGATTAAAATACCATTTGTCCATGGTAGTTTGTGGCTCATCTTCAATGTAACCAACCAAAATTGGTATGTAGCCGCATTGGGCATCTTGCACTAAATCATCATTAATTCGAGCGCCATATTTAAACAACTGATCTTCTAGGTTTAAGTTATAGTTGCTTGTAACAAATTCTTTTCCGCCACCTATGCTATCTAAAGCTGCAGCTAGTGGATCTATAAACCACATTACCTTGCCACCATTCATAATATATTGATCGATAACAAATTTTTCAGGTCGCTCAAAAGGCTGTGTTGGCCTGGCAATTACTAAAACTTCTACCTCTTTTGGGTCTAATACAATTTGCTTTTTTAAATCTACCCGCTTAACAAAATAGAACCGACTCAACTCATCAGCTAAGCTTTGCAATTCGGCATTTTCTAGCTCTCCATGGTCAACTGAAAAAGCGACCGTTTTAAAACCATCTTCTTTCAATTTTTGAATGGCATTAGACATTTTATACTCCAACATGCTAATGGAAGAGTTAACACGCTCTTCATTGCTCATTGCCTTTTGCGCCTCCGTAATAATTATGGGAAACTCCCTGCCCTTATAGTTGACTATTAAGCCAGGTACAGTCGTTTTTTCAGTATACTCATCACCATCATAACTACGCACCGGCACTACTATAAGACCTTTTTCAATTAGCGCTTCTAAAAACTGCTTTTTTTGGTTAGGGTCATCAAAATTGGTAGGATCAATAAACTCATACTCAAAATTTTCGCCACCATAGGCTTTAAACTCCATTAATATCTCTTTGGTGGCATCTCTTAAACGCTTTATATCGGCGGGAAAATCACCTTCCAAATAAACCTTTATATAAACAATGTCCTCTAAATCTTTAATCAAATTTTTAGTGGGTTTACTTAATGAAAACCGCTTGTCTTCAGTTAAATCTATACGTTGAAAAAAGTAGTTACCTAAAATGTTGACAGCAACTAGTATGGCCAAAATAATTAGCAGTTGCAGCGTGGCTGCAAGTTTGTTTGATGATGATTTTTTTATTGCCATTTTCTGCGACCTATTACAAATTTGGTTAACAATAAAAATGCTGTAATCAATGATAAAAAGTAGATAACATCTCGGCTATCAACCACTCCACGACTTATGCTTTGGTAATGACGGTTAATGCCTAACTGTTGTATTATATAATCAACTTTAGCGTAAAACAATTGTAGGTTACTGAACAAATCGAAAGACAAATAAAATATAAAACATAAGAAAACACCTAACACAAATGCCACTACTTGGTTGCTTGTAACAGAAGAGCTAAACAAACCAATTGCAGCAAAAGAAGCACCTAAAAAAAATAAGCCAATGTATGAGCCCCATATTGCTCCTTTGTCTACACTATCGGCATTTGCACCCAAGGCTATAATTGAATAGAAATATATAAGTGTAGGAAGCAATGCAAATAGCACTACTACCAATGATGCAAAGTACTTGCCTAAAACAATATCAATATCTCTCAATGGTTTGGTTAACAAAAACTCAATGGTTCTTGCCTTTTGTTCTTCTGATAATAAGCGCATGGTAATGGCCGGCACTAAAAACATTAATATGCTTGGAGCAATGCTAAAAAAGGTATCTAGCGTGGCGTACCCACCGTTAAACACATTGGTGTCAGGAAAAATCCATAAATACAATGCCGTGGCTACCAAAAAAACAATTATGGCAATGTATCCAATTAATGAACTAAAAAATGAGTTGAGCTCTTTACCTAAAACACTTAACATTTATTTATTTGTTAGTTCTTGAAAAATGTTTTCCAAATTAACGGTTTGCTTTTGCAAGGCTAAAATGCTCATATTGTTGGTTGCCGCAAATTTTGAAATTGCAGGGCGAACATCAGTTTTGGTGTTGGCATGTATTTCATATTGCATGGGTCCTTTTACTATTGCCTTAATAACGCCCTTAATTTTTTGTAAATCTTCTATTGAAGCTTTTTTATCAAACTCAACCAACAATACTGTTTTGTTGTTCATGCTTTGATTTAAGTTTTGCGTTTTATCATTAGCAACCAATTTTCCATGATTAATAATGACTATGCGATTACAAATAGCCTCAACTTCATGCAAAATATGTGACGATAATATCACCGTTTTTTCTTCTCCTAATTGCTTAATCAAATTTCTAATTTCAACAATTTGATTAGGATCTAGACCCGTAGTTGGTTCATCCAAAATTAATACCTCTGGGTCATGTATCATTGCTTGTGCTAAGCCAACTCTTTGCCTGTATCCTTTAGATAGTTCTCCAATTCGCTTTTTTTGCTCAATCTGTAACCCTGTCATCTCAATCATTTCGGCAACACGTTGGCGTTTGTTTTCTAGTTTATGAATGCCTGCCACAAAAGCCAAATACTCCTTCACATACATCTCATCATACAAAGGGTTGTGCTCTGGTAAATAACCTACTTTTTTGCGCACATCCATAGGATTGTCAATAACATCATGTCCACAAACCTCCACATCACCGCTGGTTTGAGGCAAGTAGCAAGCCATAATTTTCATAGTGGTAGACTTGCCTGCTCCATTGGGACCTAAAAAACCCAATATATCCCCCTTGTTTACCATTAAGGAAACATCATTGACGGCTTTTTGGCTGCCATAAACTTTTGTAAGGTGATTGATTTTTACCGACATCTTTTACTAACGGATGCTAAAATAATAAATTGCGGTGCTCCATTTGTTAATTGTAAGTCACATTGCTTCAACAAACCAATAAAATTGTCTTAATTTTAAGTATCGCAATTGATAATCAAATAATTACAACTTGTTATGAATAAACTATTACTTTCTGTTTCTCTATTAATAATGTCGGTTTTGCTTTTTGCACAAAACCCAAATAAATATGTGTTGTTAGAAGAATTTTCTACAGCACCATGTGGTGCATGTACTGATGGTGCTGTGGTTGCTGAGCAAGTTAAACAAAATCATCCAAACGTAATTGTGGTAACACACCATGCAGGTTTTGGTACCGACAGTATGACCATACCCGAAAGCCAAACAATTGCTGCCATGTATACCAATGGTGCGCCAAAAGCTGTAATTAATCGATTGTATTATGCAGGCGGCTCTCCTTTTTTATCGGGTAGTTTGTTGGCCACAAGTCGCCAACGTTGGGATAGTATTTGTGCAGCACGATTGGCAATTCCTGAAATTGTAACTGTTAACATTAGCCATGGCTACAACCCAAACACCAGAGATTTAAGTGTTACTGTTAGTGCAAACTTTAGTGCTTTGCCAAATGCCAGCTTAAATGATTTACGAATTAATTTAATGGTGGTGGAAGATAGTGTAATTGGGTTTGGCCCTGGTTACGACCAACGCAATTATTACAATACCGGTAGCCACCCCATGGCTGGCAGAGGCGACACCATTGTTGGGTATGAACACAGGCATGTAATTAGAAAAATGTTAGACGGAGCTTTTGGTAGTGATGGAATTATACCATCTGTGCCAGTTTTAGGAACTACATATGATACTACTTACACCTTTAACCTTAGCAGCCGTTGGGATGAAAGTAAAATTGACTTGGTAGCTTATGTTGGTAATTATGATGCAGGTGGAAACATTCAAAACCATGACATCTTGAACGCATATCACCAAAAATTAAGCGTATTGCCCGTTGGAGTTGAAAATGTTGAAGTGCATAATCTAAAGCTTTATCCTAATCCTACTCAAAATAGGTTTTTGCTAGACTTAAGATCTATTAGCCAAGCCAATAGCTTAGAAATATATGCTTTAGATGGTAGTTTGGTAAAACAACAAATATTAGAAACGAACCAAAAATTACCAACTGTTTCAGTTAACGATTTAAACAGTGGAATTTACATTGTAAAAGTTTTAGGTGAAAAAGCTGTTTACCAAAGTAAATTGATTGTAACTGACTAACTAAGCTTTCCGATTATTTGTTAACTTCATTGATGCAATATGAGTAAACGAATAAAAACATTTAGAGCCGAAATGGCAGTTGCCAAAAGCAGGTTTGATGCGCTTTGGGCAAAAGTTAGAACTGATGGTGAGGATGCCGAAATGCGCAAGCTCATTACCCGTATGCAAAGGCAAGAAATTGAGTTTAAAGAATTACAAATTGAAATTGCCAAAATTATTGCTAAACGTGGCGTACTCATTAACTCAATCCTAATTTTTTCAATTATTGCACTGGTTCTTTCTGTGGCATTAATGATTTCGCTTAAAGCATTTGCACTGCTTTTTGTGTTGCCTCTACTGGTAATTATTGGTGTGTTGGTGGCTTATTTTATTTATCCTACCTAAGCTCTTCAGATATACCTAAAGCAATCTTTGATATGAATTATGCGTTCGGCTATTACTATGCCTATTAAAACCCTACCTATCAAACTTGTATTGCTTCTGATTATCCTAATCATTGGCAGCTACACAATTGCCCAAGATACCATTACCAACATAGTGCCCAACTCATCATTTGAGGGTGTTAAAACACGGGACTTTAGTGTTTTAGATTTAGATAATGGTTCCACCAACTACAAGCGATATTTAAGAGAATGGACCAACCCTAACTTGTCTTCTCCAGATTTATTTTACAAATTTCCTGAAGGAATACAAGAGGATTGCAACAGATATAACGTTGAATGTAATGCTCCTTTATATGGTAAATTTTTGGCTGGTATTATTATTTATGGCAATGCCGACCAAGCTGATGAGTGGCGTGAATATTTACAAGTAAAACTCAGCGAACCCATTAAGCCCAAGCGTAAATATTTAATAGAATTTTATGTGGTTAACTATGCTTTAAATCGCGGGGCACATGCCAACAATATTGGTTTTGCGTTTAGTAAAAAACCCATTGAAGAAGCAACCTACTCAACCATAGATTTGTTACCTGTTTACAATCATGAAGAAATGATAGAAAATGTAGGGGAAGACTGGTATAAAATAAGTACGGTTGTTTCGGTTAACAACAGTTACAAATATTTAGTTATTGGTAATTTTTATAAAAATGCCGATACCAAAACCAATGGAACTCCAAACAATCGAGTTGAGGTATTGATTGACAATGTTAAAGCAGAACCCATACCCGAAAAAGATAAAGATGGCAAAACAAATGAATCAAAGGCATATATATCATCTATTGAGTTTGGATCAAATGAGTCAACTTTTAAAACTAATGACAGCCACAGTTTAAAAGATGTAATTGCATTTTTAAATGCTAATCCTCAAGCATTCGTTAACTTAAAAGGTCATACCGATAATGTAGGGAATGAACAATACAACTTAGCCTTATCAAAAAAGCGGGCAGAGTCTGTTAAACACTATCTTGTTGCAAATGGGATTGCTGATGATAGAATTTTGCTAAATTATTTTGGCGAACAAACCCCAATAAACAGCAACGATAGCGAAACTACACGCAAACACAATAGACGAGTGGAGATTATTTGCTTCAAAAAATAAGTGCATAGATATTGGCTTGGGTTAACGTTATCTATATCTTTGCCAACCATGAGCACACAGGCAGATTTTAAACAGTTGGTATCGCATTGCAAAGAGTATGGATATATTTTTCAAAGCAGTGAAATTTATGATGGCTTAGGTGCCGTTTACGATTATGGCCCTTTTGGTGTTGAGTTGAAAAACAACATTAAAAAATATTGGTGGATGGCCATGGTGCAAATGCACGACAACATTGTGGGCATTGATGCCGCCATTTTTATGCACCCTAAGGTTTGGCAAGCAAGTGGGCACATTGCCAATTTTAACGATCCGTTAATTGATAATAAGGATAGTAAGAAACGCTATCGTGCTGATGTGTTGTTGGAAGATTTTCAAGCGAAAATTCAAGCGAAAATTGACAAGGAAGTTGGTAAAGCAGAAAAGCGTTTTGGTGAAAGTTTTGATAAAGCACAGTTTTTGGAAACCAATCCAAGAGTACTAGCCAACCAAGGTAAAATTGATGATGTAAATAATAGATTGAAAGCTGGCTTAGAAGCCAATGACTTGGAAGCCATCAAACAAATTATTGTTGATTATGAAATTGCTTGTCCTGAAAGTGGCAGCCGCAACTGGACGGATGTACGACAGTTTAATTTAATGTTTAGCACGCAAATGGGTGCAAGTACTGAAGGTGCCGACACCATTTATTTACGCCCAGAAACTGCACAAGGTATTTTTGTAAACTACCTCAACGTGCAAAAAACGGCACGTATGAAATTGCCATTTGGAATTGCCCAAATTGGTAAGTCATTTAGAAACGAAATTGTAGCGCGCCAGTTTATATTTAGAACACGAGAGTTTGAGCAAATGGAAATGCAATTTTTTGTACAACCTGGCACTCAAAAAAAGTGGTATGAGTATTGGAAAGAAGCAAGAATGAAATGGCATTTGGCAGCTGGATTTCCAGAAGTTAATTTAACCTTTCACGATCATTTAAAGCCAGCACATTATGCAGATGATGCAGTGGATATTGAATACAAATTTCCATTTGGAGTTAAAGAAATGGAAGGCATACATAGTAGAACCGATTTTGACTTGAACCAACATCAAGAGCACAGTGGTAAAAAACTACAATACTTTGATCCTGAGACTAAAGAAAGTTATGTGCCATATGTAGTAGAAACCGCTATTGGACTAGATAGAATGTGTTTGGCTGTGATTAGCAATGCATTAATGACTGAAGAAGTTGAAAATGCCAAAGGTGAAAAAACAGAACGTGTGGTAATGAAAATTAATCCTGCATTGGCACCAATTAAAGTTGCTGTATTGCCATTGATAAATAAAGATGGCTTGCCAGAAAAAGCAAGAGAAATTTACAATACTTTAAGGTTCGATTGCAACGCACATTATGAAGAAAAAGACACCATTGGCAAACGTTATAGAAGAATGGATGCCATAGGAACACCGTACTGCATTACCATTGACCATGATAGTTTAAACGACAATATGGTTACCATACGTGAGCGCGACACCATGGCGCAGGAGCGAATTAGCATTGATGATGTGGCTAAGGTTGTTGGAGAGAAAACGAGTATGAAGAATTTGTTTGTTTAAGCCATTACCAACCATTTTGATTTAATTTTCGTCAATACTAGTATGAGATATCTTCTATTACCTCTTATGCTGTCCTTTTCAATTTTGCTTTTTTTCGGATGTAATCGAGAGCCTTATGAAAATTTACCATTTTGTTCTAAAACCAAATCAGCTGAGGAATTACATTTTACGAGTGATTTACGTTACTATGTAATGGCATATAAAAATGTTGATAGCATTCCATATAGATATAAGTCAACATACTATAAAGTCTGGTCAAATGGTATAACTTCAGTAGCCGATACCACAGAAACGTTAATGGGTTTGGGAAGATCTTCCGATCCTACGCACGCCTTAAAATTCGACCCTACTAAAACTCAAAATGTAATTTATTTAGAAAATGGTGTTAGAACTGATAGTGTTGTAATTGGCAATTATACAACATCATGGGATTATGAAGATGATTGTTTTGGCCAGGTATTAAGTGTTGAAAATGCAGAGATTGTTGCAAATTCATTTACAACAGATAGTATCTATTTTTCAAGTGCCAAAACAGGTCGTGAAATCGCTTTATACATACGTCAATGAAAAAAGTAATAACCATATTATTGCTATTATCATGCCTATGCTCACAAGCACAAATGAACAAGGTAATGATTGGTGTTGAGGCAAATGATCCTATAATATTTCATAATGCCTTAGATTTTCAACTATCTGGCCAATACTTTTTTGCTGATGTGTTAGCTTTTGAAGTGGTTGCAGGTTATGGCTCTTACCAGAATGAAGGTAGCGGATTTGTGATATCTAACAAAGTCAAAGGATATAATTTGGGTGGTGGCGTAAGTTTTTATTCTGCACCAAAACGTAACAATCAATTTGTATTTGGCACACAAGTAATGGCAACAAATTGGAAAAAAAGTTGGGTTTTGGGAATTCGCGATTGGATGAATGAGGAATTTGAAAAGAATATAAATGCATTGATTGTCAATCTTAAATTTGGCTATCAAATTAGAATTTATAAGCATTTACATGTAACACCATATTTAAAATATAACATCTATTCTTTAGGCACTATAACTGGCAGTGGTTCTCGTAAAAGGTATAACATAAGTTACAATCCGGGGGTGGGCAGTATAAATAAATATAATGCTGGCTTTAGTTTAGCTTTGCAATGGAGGTTTGGTGAAAGGTTTGCTACAAGAATTAAAAAATAAACAGCAATAACAGTTTTAAGATAACCTAAAAATAGCCTTGAAAAATTTAAGAATATTATTATTGATTGTTGTTATTTTTCTTGCTTTTGCATGCAAAAAAGAGGAAAACGGGCAAACACAAAGCCCTACCTATACCAACGCTGCGGTAAACACAAGATTGAATGTTACCGTAAAACACATTTACAACATGTCAACTTTAGAAGATAGCTTGTTGCCAAATGCTACCGTATTGCTTAAAGTAAATGCCAGCGATATGGACTTTATTAAAACTGGGACTACTAACGATCAAGGTCTAGTGAAGTTTTCATACATTGATACTCCTACTGTTTGGATAGAGGCATCACACCCTATGATTGGTAGTAAAACAGAACGTGCAACATTAACTAAAGGTAACCCTAACCAAAGGGTAATAAGTATTTTTTAGTAATAATTGATTAACTTTATTAAACATGAATAAAGTAAAGCATTTACCAAATTATTCTGTTAGCGATTACTCAAATTGGGAAGGAAATTGGGAGTTAATCAATGGCATTCCTTATGCAATGTCGCCTTCTCCCGTGCAAAAACATCAACTAATTGTAGGTAATTTAGTTTTTAGCATAAAAAGTCAGTTTGTAAATAAACAACCTAAATGCAACTGCAAAATTATAGCCGAATTAGATTGGCATGTTAATACAAATACTGTTGTAAGACCTGATGTAATGATTGTATGCCAACCATTTGAAACGGATTTTTTACAGTTTGCGCCCGATTTAATTATTGAAGTAACCTCTAAAAGCACCGAGATAAAAGATAGAAATTTAAAGTTTGAGTTGTATCAAAGCAATGCCGTTGCGCATTACATAATTATTAATCCTATTGGGGCTGTAATTGAACATTATACTTTAGAAAGTGGAAGATATGTAATGAAAAATAATTCTTCAATTGATGTTGGTGGTAATTCTAAGATTCAATTAAGTAAAGAAATTATTTTCGATTACTAAAGTTTTCCTTTAACATCCATGGCATCTCGTAAGCCGTTGCCTACTAAATTAAACGCCAATACCATAATCATAATGGCTAAACCTGGTATTATGGCCAACATGCTATCATTATTGCCATACAGCTGAGTCAAATTATCTTGCAGCATGTTACCCCAACTTGGGCGTGGTGGTTGTACTCCAATACCTAAAAAGCTTAAGCCCGCTTCTACCAAAATAGCTGTTGCAAAAGTGGCGGCGGCTATAACCATAATTGGCCCAAAAATGTTGGGCAAAATATGGCGGAAAATGGTTCTAAAATCGTTAAAGCCCATGCTTTTTGATGCAGTTACAAACTCTTGCTCTTTAATAGATAATATTTGGCCACGCACTATACGCGCTACCTCAACCCACATACTTAAACCTACAGCAATAAATATTACATAAAACGGATTTAACCATTCAACCGAACTCAAAACAAAACCTAAAGACATGGCCAATAAAATGGTAGGTACACTCCATACAACATTGATAAACCACATAATGAGCTCATCCACAGGAATTTTCATTTTACTACCAAAATTTACAATGCCTTTGGCTCGCAATATGCCCCATGTTACCAATAGTAAGCCAAGTATTACAAATATTAGCGCAGTAATTGGCTCACCCATAACCTTAAAAAATAAAGCAAATACAAATGAGAAAATTGCCAGTCCCAAACCTCTTTCTAGCAGCGGTTCGTTGTTTAAAAAATAGCCTGACAAGGCACCCAATGTTAAGCCAATTAATAAGGCAATAAACACGGCTATTAAGCCAACCGCCAATGATACGCGAACGCCAATTAGCAAGCGACTAAACATATCTCTACCATAACCATCCGTGCCAAACAAGTACTTTTTTGTTACAATGTTTTTATCAACCACTTGGGCTTGTAATGCTTTCCAATCTACTTGTTGCAACTCGTCATTTACATCATAGTATTGTAATTTACCATTGCCAATATTTTCTATCTCATTTTTGTAAATCGATTTGGCAAAAACAACATCAGCTAAGCTATATGCTTTGCTATCGCCGGGTATATCATCACCTACATATTGTTCCACAACAACATCACCATTGTTATTAAACTCATAGCCGTTAATTGGTACTAACTGATAAGGATTTTCTTTACCCGTAAACATGGTACTCAAAAAACCCCAAGCAGGTTTTGGAATGTTTCTATTCTTCCTAACCTTAAGCATTTGCATTTTAAATCCTGGAGATTTTCTATCCAATTCCAAAACTTGATCATCAGCAAATCGAGTTTTATCAGGCGTGACTAAGTAGCCTAAAAAGGCCACTAGTATAGACAAGATAATTATCCAAAAACCTATAACTGCAGGTATATTTTTTTTAAACCTTCTTAAAGCTTTTTTGCTTAACGAATCTGATGCCATTTCTGGATTTATGGTTTCTCTTGGCTCAGTTGATTTAGGTGTTTGAATATTTTGTTCGCTCATTACTTACTTTACGTCCCTTCCAATTATAGCTTTTAAAATTACCTATTATACCAATGTATGCTATGTAGTAAATATGCAAAAATTGCATGGGTAAAAAAAGCCATAACCACTTTCGTTTATTAAAAAATCCTGTTGTTACCCACAAAAATGCGAAATCGACCATTGATTTTATTATAAAAGCCGATAATAAGGGCATCCAATTTGCAGCATTGAATATAGAGAGAATCAGCATGCCATACAATGCAATGTTGGTTGCCAAAACCAGCAGAAGGATAGCTTTTATCTTCCAATCGCTATAATGTTTTGCTTTAGATGTCCACCTTACTCGTTGGTTTTCCAAAGCCTTAAAGTTAGGTTGCGCTTTGGTGTAAACTATAGCTTCTTTTGATTTTAAAAACTTCACCGATTTTGGATGCAGTTTTTTAATTTTTTCCATTAGCAATAAGTCATCACCGGTAGGAACGTTATCAATGCCTTCAAAACCGTTTACCTCCATAAAAGCTACTTTGGTATAAGCCAAGTTAGCCCCATTGCACATGCTACTTAAATTGTATTTTATTGAAGCAGCAGTTACCCCCATCATTCCAGCAAAGTCTAAAACCTGAAATTTTTCTAAAAATGATTTTTCTTTGTGAAACATTACAGGTGCTGCAATCATTTTGCAATTGTTTAATTCGTAATAACTAACCAATGTTGCCAACCAATTTTCGCCCATTACGCAATCTGCATCCGTAGTTACAATTAACTCACCCAGGGCTTGTTGTACGCCATAAGTAATTGCTGCCTTTTTGCCTTCACTGCCTTGCAGTTGCAATACCTTAACATTGGCAAAACCATTGGCAATGGCAGTAGTATTATCGGTAGAGTTATCATTAACCACAATAACTTCAATAAGCTCTTTAGGGTAATTTTGATTGGTAATAGCGGCTAAGCATTCATTTACATTTTCCTCTTCATTTCTTGCCGGTATAAGCACCGTTACCTTTGTGGTAGATGTGCTGTTTTGAATTACATAGTTAGGCGTTGAAACCCAACCAAAAATATAGGTGAGCACTAAAACGCCATAAAAAAAAATAAGAATGGATAAAAGCCAAATCATATTAAGTACTCAAAAATAGAAGATTTAACTTCTATTACTTAGTATGCAATTACTCAATAGTTCGAATAGGCACTCCGTACATATTGGCTGCTTCAATAATTAAATCATTATGCCCTTGGTATTGTACTAAATGACCAAAGCTTCCTAAGCTAGTGTTGTTTACTATTTTAACAATTATAGGTGTATCTGTGCTATCCATTTATATGAAAAAGGCAGAAGCGATAGCTAGTAGCACTTTTTGCCTCATAATTAATAGATTATCTAATTCACGAAAATTTTAAAAAAATTGAAATGCCATTATTTCTTTAAATTGGCATAGTGTTCAAAATTCTTCTTTTAATAGCTAGCTTCTTACTAGCCCAATTCCTCTATGCCCAAGAGCCCTATTACATAAACTATACCACTGATGATGGTTTGCCCAATAACACAACTTACTTGGGAATACAAGATGAAGATGGTTTTATGTGGATAGCAACTGATGGTGGGCTATGTAAATATGACGGAAATAAGTTTGAAGTTGTAGTGGACAAAAATGGGATTGGGGATGATTTTGTAATCAACTTTTTGATTGACAAACAAGGTTATGTATGGTACGTAAACTTGGATAGAGAGTTAAAATATTTTCACAAAGATACTTTGCCTTATAATATTGTAAATACCAACCATAAAGTAAATCAATTTGGTATTGCAGAGTTTCAAAATAGCATTATCACAAGTGGAAATTATCAAGTTTTTATCCTTAAAAAGAACAGTATTAATTCAGTTACTCTAGAGGAATCGACCATCTATGGCGTTTGTGCTAATGACAATGATTACCATACTTTAACTAGGACAATGCTCTATCGACTTGATAAGTTGGGGATTAAAAATTCAATACCTACAGGTGTCAATGATTCAGCTATTGTTGTGCAAAAGTTGAGTTGTTCTAAAAACAATATCTATGAATTGAGAAATAATAAGCTACTTGTAGTTAAAGCAAATTCTTTGCTAGAAGTTTTTTCTGCCGATCAAAACGTCTTATTTTTTAGTTTAAAGCAAAAGGATAAAAATCTTTTTCTTTCTACTAGTAACGGCATCTATATTTTAGATGCCAAAACCTTTGCATTAAAAAGAATAATTTTAAACGGCAAGTATATTCTCAGTGCTACTTTCGATAAAAATGACAATTTATGGGTGTTTTCAAATTCAGAAGGAGTTTTTTTAATCCCAAATTATATTGTAACAACTAAAAGTCCAGCCTGGCTTCAAAACAAAGAATTGTTGGATCTACAAAAAACTGAGAATTCACTTTTTATAGGAAGCCAAAGCGATAATCTAATAGAATATAAGAATGAGGAATTTCAAAATCATCTAATTGAAAATAGTGGATTAGGTTTAAGGAGTTTTGACTATATCAACCCACATATTTTTATTCCAAAAAAGGGGGGGATAGTTAAATTCAACGTTAACAAAAAAAGTTTTACAACACTACTTATTTCCGGTGCTAAAGGAATTACGACATACCAAGAAGATGTTTACATTATTGCATATTGGGGCCTTGGCTCATACTCAAATAGTGAATATAAAAAACTTGTGCCCGGTCGTGGTTATGCAATTGCTACTTTTAACAACAAAATATGGGTTGGTACATTAAAAGGACTATATTCTTATGACCCCAATGATAGTTCGGTTCAATCCTACAATCAATTTGGAATAGATACAACAGATCATGTTAATTTTCTTAAGAACCAAAATGACTCCATTTTATGGATAAGCACCACCACCAAAGGCGTATTTGGTTTAAAATATACAGCTGAAGCATATGAAAAGATAACAATACCAATATCCACTTTAGCCAACGACATTCATTTTGAAAACGGCAATTTGTACGTTGCAACCAACAACGGATTAATAACCATAAACAAAAATGGAGAACAAACCACACTCAATAAATTAAACGGTTTGCCATCAGATAAGGCGAATGCAGTAACTATTTATGATGACAAGTTATACGTTACAACTTCTAAAGGACTTACCAAAATTGAACTCAATGAATTGCAAAAATCAAAGCTTGCCATTCCAAACTTAATTACCGGCTTTTTAATAAATGGCAATAGCCACAACATCAATGACCAAAGCAAATTAAAGTACAATCAAAACAACATCACTATAAAATTTTCGAGTTTAAATTTTGAGCAAGGAGATAAGCAGCAATTCAAATACAAACTACATAGTATAGATACTTTTACTTATACTAATTCAACCACTTTAAACTTTCCCAATGTTAATCCCGGAGATTATGATTTTGAACTTTGGACTTTGGGTAGCAATCAACAATGGCTTAAAACACCTAGCACTTTATCGTTTAAAATAAAACCACCATTTAATAAAACCATTTGGTTTTGGTTGTTAATTATTTTAGGTGCAATATTATTAGCTTACTACATTTTTCGCAATAGATTGGTACAAGCAAAAAATGCTGAAGACTTAAAAGAATTAGAGCTGCAGGCTTTAAGAGCACAAATGAACCCACATTTTATATTTAACGCACTTACTGCTATTCAAGATTTAATCGCCAAACATAAAGAAGTTGAGGCACAAACTTACCTTACCAAATTTTCTAGGCTTATCCGAAAGGTGTTAGATCAATCGGGCAGAAAATTGATAACCATTGCAGAAGAAGTTGATACTTTAAAGTTATATACCCTGCTAGAAGAATTAAGGTTTAAAGATAAATTTGACACTACCATTACGGTTGATGAAAATTTAGATGTAAGCTTTGAAAAAATACCTCCAATGGTATTGCAGCCATTTGTTGAAAATGCCATAAATCATGGACTAAAAAATAAAAAGGACAAGGGTAAATTGACCATTTCATTAAAACAGGTAAATCAGCAGTTGCTAGCTACAATAGTTGATGATGGTATCGGTAGAATAGCATCTGAAAAGTTAAAGGCTGAAAAATCTCAACACAAGTCAAAAGGATTGGCCATTACACAAAAACGCATTCATCTGTTGGGTGAAAATGACCAGTATAGTGTAAAAATTATCGATTTAACCGATTATAATGGTCAAGCAATTGGCACCCAAGTAGAAGTTTTATTAGATTTAAAGTAGTATGCTACAAGCAGTAATAATTGATGATGAATTGGGTGCACGTGATTTTTTAAAACACGCCATAGGCCAAACAAATGCCAACATAAATATTATTGGTGAAGCTGAAGATGCCATAAATGGCATAACCTTAATTAAAGAACTAAAGCCCAATTTGGTGTTTTTAGATGTTGAAATGCCTGGTGGCAGTGGGCTCGACATGCTTGGAGCAATGCAAAACATAAACTTTAAGATAATATTTACCACTGCATTTAGCGAATATGCAATAAAAGCCATTAAATATTCGGCATTAGATTATTTGCTAAAACCCATTGATGTTGATGAGCTGTCTATTGCATTAAGAACTGCAAGCAATGCAATAACTCCAACTATTAATCCAATTCAAATAACCAACCTAAAGCAAAACTTAACGGGTGAAAAGTTGTTTAACAAAATAAGTTTGAATAGCCAGGAAGAAATTTTTGTAACAGATGTAAATGATATTTTGTATTTAAAGGCCATTAACAGTTATACCGAATTTAACTTAATACAAAGCAAGCCAAAACTCATAACCAAAACACTGTTGCATTTTGATGGCCTATTAGAAGACCATAACTTTTTTCGTTGCCACCGCAGTTACTTAATTAACATGAACCATGTACAAAGTTTTTCTAAAGAAGATGGCGGCATGGCAGTGCTCTACAACAACACTAAAGTACCCATAGCCAGCAGGCGCAAAAATGAGTTTTTAGAGTTGATGAAATAAACGTTCACTAGAAAAACCCTAGCGTTCACTAGAAATACACCTACGTTTACTAAATACATACAAATTTTAATACACATGTATATATTTTGTGATTTATTCTTAGGCAGAATAGCAAATTAAAAGGAGCAAACAAGGTTTGCTCCTTTTACTAAAAAAAATTAAAGAATCTGCTTGCTCATGCCATTTATACTTTTAAATGGTAATTACCCTGTAGATAGCAGTAAAGGCTCCATTTTAAAAAGTGGAGCCTTTGTCTTTTATAGAAAATTAGAAAGATCCCGAACAGCTCCTTGCAGTCGTTTCCGGGATGAATTCGGCTACGCAAATCGCAGATAAAACTTACAAGTCCATTTTGAATTAGGCAAGATCCCGAATAACTCCTTTCAGTCGTTTCCGGGATGAATTCGGCTACGCAAATCGCAATAAAACTTGCAAGTCCATTTTGAATTAGGCAAGATCCCGAATAACTCCTTTCAGTCGTTTCCGGGATGAATTCGGCTACGCAAATCGCAGATTTGCTGCCTCATTCACTTCCCAATACAAAATCTACTAAATATCGATTCTAACAAATCATCTGAATTAATTTCTCCTGTAATTTCTCCTAAGTAATTTAATGAATGGCGAATGTCCATGGCAACTAAATCGCCGCTTATGTTTGCCTTTAAATTTTCTAGCGCTTTGCCCAATGAGTCATGCGCACCATGCAATGAGTCGTAATGCCGGGCATTGGTAACAATGGTTTGCTCATTTGATAATTGCGTGTCAACAACCAATTTGTAAATGTTTTCTTTTAATCTATCTAAATAGGTGCCTTCTTTGGCGGAAACTACATCTAAAACAAAATTCATTTCTTTCCATTTATCATCTATTGCTTTCCAGTTTTTGGCTTTATACTCCTTCATACATGCCTCATCATGATGACGCAAAGGATTGTCATGCATGGTCATGGGAATGTCCATTTTGTTGCCCAAAATAATCACCTTCATGCCCTCTTGGTAAATCGACATTACATCTTTGTCAATTTCATCTCTATCAACACTTGTTACATCATAAACATAAATTAAGATGGTAGACTGTTGTGCTTTTTGCATGGTTTTTTCAATACCCATTTTTTCTATGGTATCGGTAGCATCTCGTATACCTGCAGTATCAATAAACCTAAAATCAATTCCATTGATGTTTAAAATGCCTTCAATGGTGTCTCTAGTTGTACCTGCAATTTCTGATACTATGGCTCTGTCTTCTTTCAACAAGGCATTTAATAAGGTAGACTTGCCAGCATTTGGGCGACCAGCAATTACCGTATTAATTCCTTTTTTAATGGCATTGCCTAATGCAAAAGTTGAAATTAAATTCGACAACAAGCTTTGAATTTTTAAAATTAAATTTTGCAATTTTTCTCTGTCTGCAAACTCTACATCTTCTTCTCCAAAGTCTAATTCTAACTCGATTAATGCAGCAAAATCAATAAGCTCTTGTCTCAGTTTTATAATTTCATTTGAAATTCCGCCTCTTAATTGCCCTAGGGCCAACTTATGCGATTGCTCGTTTTCAGATGCAATAATATCAGCCACCGCTTCTGCTTGCGACAAGTCGATTCGCCCATTTAAAAAAGCTCGCAATGTAAACTCCCCAGGTTCTGCTGAACGGCCACCATGTTTGCATAATAGCTCAATCAACTTTTGCATTATGTAGCTAGATGCATGGCAACTAATTTCCACCATATCTTCTGTGGTATATGATTTGGGCGCTTTAAATGCCGTTACCATCACCTCATCAATGGTTTCTTCACCATCTTTTATAAAACCATAAATTGCTTTGTGCGATTCGCCAATTTTGCCTGTAAAACCTTTATTCACTAAGCTAATACAACCTTCACCGCTTAGCCTTACAATGCCAATAGCACCTGTGCCCGGCACCGTTGCTGGCGCAACAATAATATCATCTAATTGATAACTCATTACCAACAAATTTAACGCTCATTATGCAATAGTATAACCTTGTTTAAAATACTCTAGTATAAGTTTTAGATTTGCAAGTATGAAAGTACTTTTTGTTTGTGCGGGCAACATATGCAGATCTCCCTTAGCAGAAGGTTTGTTAAAGCACAAAGCTTTAAATGCTGGGTTAGATTGGAAGGTAGATTCATGCGCCACCGGTAAATGGCATATTGGCGAAATACCTAATGAAAATTCTATTGCCATTGCCAAAAAAAATGGCATGGACATTACTTATCAAAAAGCACGTCAATTTCATTATACCGATTTTGAGTTGTTCGATTTAATATTTGTAATGGACGAATACAACTATGGAATGATTGTAGCCCAAGCACAATTTGAAAACGAAAAAGAAAAAGTAGATTACATTTTAAATATGACCTCTCCGGCTGAAAACAAAGAGGTGCCCGACCCTTTTTATGGCGAAATTGACGGCTATGAAAATGTTTACAATATGCTAAATGAAGCTTGTGATAAAATAATTGAAACGTATGGCAAGTAAAGTAGGCACACCCAAAGGATTTAGAGATTTTGGACCAGAAGTGGTTTGGAAAAGACAGCACATATTAAACACCATAAAGCAAGTTTTTGAGTTGCACGGCTTTATGCCCATTGAAACCCCAACGTTAGAAAATTTAAGCACGCTTACCGGTAAATATGGTGAAGAAGGAGATAAACTATTATTTAAAGTTTTAAACTCGGGCGATTATTTAAAGAAAGCCAATGAAGAAGCTTTAAATGAAAAAGACTCCCGAAAATTAACTTCAAGTATATCAGAAAAAGGAATGAGATATGACTTAACAGTGCCGTTGGCACGTTATGTTGTTGAGCACCAAAATGACATTTCATTTCCATTTAAACGCTACCAAATGCAACCTGTTTGGCGAGCAGATAGACCACAAAAAGGCCGCTACCGTGAGTTTTGGCAATGTGATGCCGATATTATTGGCAGCGATAGTTTGTTGAATGAAGTAGAGTTGTTGGAAATATATGCTGAGGTTTTTGAGAGACTAAAGCTTCCTGTTGAAATTCAATTTAATCATAGAGGCATTCTGACTGATATAGCACGTTACTTCAACGTTGAGCCTAACTTGTTTGCCACAGAAATAGATAAATTAGATAAAATTGGGTTTGAAAAAGTCGTTCAAAATTTGTTTGAATTAGACAATCCTAATAGCGGTGAATTTATCAAAAAATCTGAAGCCATTTCTTATTTCAGGAACATGGAACAGGACTATCTCGCTGGGTTGAAAAATTTTGTTTTAGAAAATTCAGGAAAACTAAATGTTGAAAATATTAGAGCCATTGAATTTCTTTCAAAGCATCTAGATAGTCAGATATTTAAATTAGACTTGTTTCTAGCCCGTGGCCTTGACTATTACACAGGCACAGTAATGGAAGTTAAATGCACCGACCCAAACATAAATATTGGTTCATTGGGCGGTGGTGGCCGTTACGACAACCTTTGTGAAGTTTATGGCTTGCCCAACGTTACGGGCGTAGGCATATCTTTTGGCTTAGATAGAATTTATGATGTAATGGAAGAGTTGCAGTTGTGGCCAGCTAATGCAGCTAAAACGACATCATTGCTTTTTGTAAATTTTGATGAAAAGCTTCACGCTACAATACTTAAATACGCCAATGCTTGCAGGGCTGCCAATATTTCAACAGAAGTTTATCCTGACACGGCTGAAAGCAACAATCAACGCAAAAAACAGTGGAAGTATGCAACTAACAAACAGATTCGCTATACAGCTGAAGTCTTAACCAATGGGCAAATAATGCTTACAGACAGTAAGGGAGATAAAACTACCGTTGCGATTGAAGCGCTTATTGAAAAGTTAAAAGACCTATAAGTTCAAGACTTTACTCACTAAACCTAACATCATTAACAAACTCATAGTCTGTTAGGCTGGTTAAAAAAGCAATTAAGTCTTCCTTTTCTTGATTGGTTAACCCCAAAGGTTTTATTAACGAACTCTTATTCGGATGTGCTACACCACCTGAATTGTAATGATCAATTACACCTTCTAGCGTAGCCAAACTTCCATCATGCATATATGGTGCTGTTAACTCAATGTTACGCAATGAGGGCACCTTAAAAGTCGCACTGTCAATGGCATTGGTGGTAACCCTACCTCTTCCTGCATTAGTATAGTTTAGATATAAGCCATTGTTTTTAAAACTATAGTCGGTAAAATTGAATCCACTATGGCAAGTACCGCATTGGTTTTGGCTGTTAAAGAATAAATCTTTCCCCCTTAACTGGCTGGCATTAAGAACTTTTTTTTGCTGAAACTCATGTTGGTCATAAGCACTATTGCCACTAATAAAAGTTCGTTGATACAACGATATTGCTCTGGTTAATACAAATGGATCAAAGCTTCTATCATAGTTTTCAGCGGCTAACCTGTTGTATGTAGTATCTAAATTTAGCTCTTGGCAAAGCAATACAATATCGTTGTTAAACTCATTGTGCTCTTGTATTGGCACCAATACTTGTTGCTCCAGGGTAGGCACTCCTCCTTCTCTCAAAAAATATGGATTGTAACCAATATTTGCAAGGCTAGGCACATTGCTGATACCCGCTCTTCCAAAAACTCCAGCACTAAATGGAGTATTGTCGGCCAGCCCAAACTCTTGTTTATGGCATGTTGCACAGCTAATGGTATTATTAATGCTTAAGCGCTTATCAAAAAACAACATCTTGCCAAACTCCCAACGTGCATTAGTAAACTCATTACCTTCAGGAAAAACCATTTCAGGGAAATAATCGGGCTTTTGGTAAAAACTCTCTTCTGCAGATTGATCAGCTATTTCAATATCTGTTTTACATGAAAACATGCAAATAGCAGCAAACAATAAAAAACCAATTACATAGCTTAATTTAAACACACAACTAAGTTACTTCATATTAAAATGGATTGCTATAATCGGGGTTAGAAATTAAAGTTTGGTCAGATAAAGTCTTAAGAAAGGCTACCAAGTCTGTTTTATCTTGATTAGTTAAACCCAAACCGCCATTATTTAATGGATAGATTAATGCAGGGTCAATGGTTGTTGACATTTGCATGCCAGCATTGTAGTGGTCAACCACTTCTTCCAATGTGCTAAACCTTCCATCATGCATGTAAGGTGCAGTTAAAGCTATGTTTCGTAAGGAAGTTACTTTAAATTTTGCCCGATCATTGGCTTCTCCAGTAGCTTCTTCTCTACCTAAATCGGTAAATTGAACATCAGTATCCAAGGCATTATTTAGGTACCTATCATTTTCAAAGTTTTTACCTGAATGGCAATGGGCACAATCTGCTCCGCTTAATGCAGGAAATCCGGGGTTAAATTCTGCAAAAAACAAATCGAGCCCTCTTTGTTCAGATGGTGTTAAAGTTGCTGTACCTGCTAAATGTTGGTCATACTTACTGTCATAAGAAACAATAGAATTCATAAATTGCTCCAATGCCAATGAAATTTTAAGCGCATTGATTTCTTCAGTGCCAAATGCTTTCTTAAATGCAGTTTTATAGCTTGGTTCCCCTACCAATTTGCCCACAACATTGTCTAGTGTTTCATCCATTTCTAGCTCATCTTGAATTGGCAAAAGAGCTTGGTCACGTAATAAATTTGCTCGCCCATCCCAAAAGAATTGGTTGCTATGCCAAGCCATGTTAAAAACACTCATGGCCTGTCTTTTACCTGGCATATTATGAATGCCTAGCGAAAACCTAGCGGTATCTGTAAAAGCATGTTCTTGCCTATGGCAACTCGCACAGCTTTGTGTATTGTTGCCAGATAGTTTTTTATCATAAAACAACATTCTACCTAACGCAATACCTTCAACGGTTAATTGATTGTCGGCCGCAATTGTTGGAGGTGGCAAACTGCCATGGTTTAGAGTAAATGGAGTTGTGGTAAACACCTCTTCTATAGGGTCATTTTTACATGAAACCAATAAAATTGCAATCAAATAAATAGCAAAAAATGCACTGTATTTAATCACATAAATTATTTAGCAACAACCAATTTATTATAAGCTATTGGTGCATTTTTGTTGTAAAAAATGGCCATGTAAGAACCGTTACTCAAATCAACATTTAAAACATTGTTTGTAATTAAAGTGCTTGTAATAATTCTACCAGCCAAATCACTAATTACAACTTTGTCGGCATCAATATTTTCAATTATTAAAGCTGTGTTATTGGCAATTGGATTTGGGTAAACATTGGCAACTTCAAGATTTAAATTTGTTAATGAAGTTGTTACAACAGGACCTGCCTTAAACACATGATTTTTAAAATTGATTAATAAATCTGCCGCTTCCATTGCTCCTCCATGATTAATAAGCGCACTTGAAACGTTAATTCCTCTTAAAGCTTCAGCGTAATCTGCATCTAAGCTTATTATTAAATCACCATCAACATCAGTTCCTGCAGTAGTAATTTCTTGGGTAAAATAATTTACATCTTCTAAAGCATGTATCTCAAAAATTTCACTAACAGCATTGCCGCACTTCCCTTCCATGGCAACAAAACGATAACCAGAATTCCAACCCCAATGCATAGATGGTGAACCAAGTGACAAAGGATGCCCTGCTGGCCACAATGCAGGGTCGTTATGATTAACGGCTGCTTCTACTCCAATTCCAAAACCTACTTTTTCTAGGGTGTTAATATTTATGCTATCCAAAAATTCATTTACCTGAACGCTGGCATCCACCAAAATCCATTTATTAGGAATAACCATGGTTTGCCCACCATCATAAGTCAAAGTTATTTCACTAACATAGTATTGTAATCTAGTTACTGTAAAATCTTGATCAAGGTTATTTGAAGCTGTTTGGTTAAATGCAAAATCAGCGGTTTCAAGCTTATGATTTATTTGCAGATAAACATCTTTTTGAGCAAAAAGAAAAAAACAAAGAGCAATAACGACAAGAAGTGTAACTATTTTTTTCATGATTTATATTTTACCTAAAGATAATCTATCTAAAGAACACTGATTAATAAAATCTTATCTACATGTTATAATATTTTACTGCAACCCATCACGTTATGAGCCCTTTATTATCTTACGTTCTCGCTAATTAAGTTAATCTTTATTGTATCTTAACGCTAGCCAAAGTTTTAACCGCTCTTATATGAAGCATGTTTTTCTTTTTGTATTGCTTTTATTTAGCTTATCCGGTATTAGTGCACAAAACTTATTATCCAATCCAAGTTTTGAAACTTACACGGTTTGCCCACCTGCCCAAAGTGCAATAGGCAATGCAGCTCCTTGGGATCGTCCCCCGGGTGCTTTAACCACTCCAGATTATTTTAATGTTTGTCATCCTGGAGGTGGCACAGCATGCGGCAATGTTGATGTACCAGCAAATTTTGGAGGTAACACGCCTGCAAGAACAGGTGACGGTTATGTAGGATTTTTCACCTTTTATACCGGGTGTAGCAACTGCCGAGAGTACATACAAGGGCCATTAACCTCACCCTTAGTTGCAGGTACAACTTACGAAATTGGCGCTTATGTGCGTTTGGCTAAGTTTAGTAGATATGCCACCAATCGTTTTGGCTTGCATATCTCTACCGGAACGGTTAATCAACCTAGTAATCAACCCATTTTACTTACCCCAACCATTGAGCATCCAACCGTTATTGATGATACAGCAAATTGGGTATATGTTTCTGATTTATATACTGCCGTTGGAGGAGAAAACTTTTTTACGTTTGGCAATTTTTACGACAATGCCAATACCAATATTGATACGCCTGCATACCCTGGAGGAACTTGCGCTTTGGCCACTGCAGCAGCCTTTTATTACATTGATGATGTAGTTGTTAAGGTAGCCGATTCAAGTTTGGCACTTGCTAGTGATACCATTGTTTGTGTTGGAGATACATCTATAATAATTGCCAGTGGATGTGGTCCTGTGTCTTGGGCTAACGCGACCAATCCTTCAGCCATAATTTTTACAGGAGATACGCTAATAACTATCTTATCAAACACCACTTCATTTATTGCCTATTGCGCAACAGACACTGCTACTTGGACGGTAACCGTAGTTAATACTCCGCCCCCACCAACGGTTTTGCACGATACAAATTATTGCATTGCAGCGGGCCTACCGCTTTTCACAGGTGTCGGGTTTCCTGGAGCCACATTTAATTGGTATACCAGCCCACCACCATCTTTAATAGCTGCTAGTTCACCAACTTACACCCCTTTTGTATTTGGTGCAAACACATACAATTATTGGGTTACACAAGTTATTGGCAGTTGCGAAAGTGCACCCTTTGCATTTTCCATAAATTATAGAAATTCACCTACAGCTCCTACAGTTTCAAATGATACTTCCTATTGTGCAGGTGATGCAATTAGCAATTTAATTTCAACGCCTCCTATACCTGGCAATACCATTAACTGGTATAGCGATTCTAGTCTTAACAACATAGTATCAATTGGAATTACCTTTAATCCTACGGTATACGTTTTAACCAACGGGTCAACGGGGGTGTTTAAATTTTATGTAACTGAAAAAGATTCGTTTTGTGATGGTCCTGTAGATTCTGTAACAGTAACGGTTAATTCAATTTTACCAGCGCCAACAATTGCCAATGATACCATCTGTGAAAATGACATTGTTATACCTTATGCGCCAACACAAAGAACTGTGGGAAGCATTTTTAGTTGGCACGACAGCCTGCCTCCAAACGGTTTTTTGAATAGCAGTTTAACCTACGCTCCGCGCAATTCACCCATTGGCATTGATAGTGTTTGGGTTTTTGAAACGGATAACAACGGATGTAATTCTCCTGCCACTTTGGTTCAAACCTTAATCAACCCAATTCCTAATGTTAACGCAGGTGCAAATGATACCATTTGTCAAGGCGGCACTACTTCCTTAAATGGTGCAATGTTTGGAGCTGGTACTTTTAAATGGTCGGCAAGTCCTGCCGCTGCTCTTAGTTATTTAAGTGATACTACAATACTTAATCCCTTGGTAAATCCGCCAGCTAGTTTAGGCGGTGTAAGCATCATATACACGCTAACAGCCGATAATGGTGAGTGTGCAAATTTTGATGATATGATTTTACGAATACAATCACCACCAATAGCATCCATAAGCGGTATTGATACTACCAAAACATATTGTATTAACCACGCACCTATTCAATTTAATGGCTTGCCCAATCCTCAATTTAATGGTGGTGTTGGTTTCTTTATAACGCAACCATACTTAACGCCAGCGGGGCTTTTTTCACCTCAATTGGTACCCAATGGACCAGGGTTTTATGAAGTACAGTATTTTTATGAAGCAGTCGCCAATTGTTTTGATACCATCACAGAAACCATTCAGATATTACCCATACCATCCAACTTAATTAGCATAGATACCTTTGGTTGCATTGGCGATACGTTAGAAGTCACATACATTGGCGCAGCAAATGTTGAAGTTTTCGATTGGGAGTTTACCAATGTTGATTATCAGAGAGGCAAGGATGGAGGAACGTATCAATTGGTTTGGGATGATGCAGGAACTTATCCAATAAATCTAACAATTACAGGTTCCAATGGCTGCACCAACGATACTACGGTAATGATTGAAATTGTTGGGCCAAAAATTAATACCATAGATAATACCGTTATCAATTATGGAGATGAGATTTATCTTTATACAGTGCAAATACCTCAAACGGAGCAATTTAGTTATACATGGACACCCAATGCAACATTGAATTACGATACGGCTCAAAACCCATTAGCTGAGCCAACTAGTCACACTACTTATATTGTTACAGCAATTGATTCTTTTGGTTGTACCGATTCTGATACCGTTAGAATTTCGGTTTTTGTTAACAAAGAGTTTTACATGCCCAATTTTTTTACACCAAATAATGATGGGGTTAATGATTTCTTATTTCCGTTTGGCAAAGGCATAGATGAAATTTCGTGGGGAGTGTATGACCGTTGGGGCCAAAAACTGTTTAATGGCGATAGCATGGATGATCGTTGGGATGGATTGTTTAAGGGAAGAGAAATAAATCCTGGAGTAATGGCATACTATGCAAAAGTGCAATATTTAGATGGCAAAGTGCAAGAGTTTAAGGGCAACATTACCTTGGTAAGATAAGTTCTCCACAGGGGGTAAAATCCTACTATTATTGTTCTAAATTTGTGTGCAATTTGAAACGAAAATCACTTGTTTTCACCATTCAAAATTCAATTGTACATCATCAATTATTTGATGATAATCTCTCTCATTTTAGCCAACATCAATGCCAAAGGACAATAGCATAAAGCACATATTAATTATCGGTAGCGGACCAATTATTATTGGTCAAGCTTGCGAATTTGATTATTCAGGAACCCAAGCTGCGCGCTCTATTCGAGAAGAAGGAATCAAGGTCTCTTTGATTAATAGCAATCCTGCAACAATTATGACCGACCCTATGACGGCAGATCATGTTTACTTGTTGCCACTAGACATTCCTTCATTAAGACAGGTTATTAAGGAGCAACCTACCATTGATGCGGTAATGCCAACCATGGGTGGCCAAACAGCATTGAACCTAGCCAAAGAAGCTGCAGAAGTAGGTTTGTGGGAAGAAAACAATATTAAAATTATTGGTGCTGATATTAAAGCCATTGATAAAACGGAAAATCGCGAGTTGTTTAGGCAGTTAATGCTTGAACTAGGTCTTCCTGTAGCAACTTCACAAATTGCCAATTCATTTTTAGAAGGTAAAGAAATTGCTCAAAGAATCGGATTTCCTTTAGTAATTCGCCCTTCATATACCCTTGGTGGTTATGGTGGTGGTTTGGTATATGATAAAGATCAATTGGATGAATCTTTAGAAAGAGGTTTGTCAGCCTCACCAACACATGAAGTTTTGGTAGAGCAAGCTGTGCTTGGTTGGAAAGAGTATGAATTAGAATTATTGCGAGATAATAACGACAACGTTTGTATTATTTGTACTGTAGAAAATATGGACCCTATGGGCGTGCATACCGGTGATAGCATAACTGTTGCTCCTGCTATGACGTTGAGCGATACTGCATTTCAAGCAATGCGTAATATGGCTATTAAAATGATGCGAGCCTTAGGCAATTTTGCTGGAGGTTGCAATGTGCAGTTTGCATTAAATCCTGAAAATGAAGAGTTAATTGTAATTGAAATTAATCCAAGGGTTTCGCGTTCTTCTGCGCTAGCATCAAAAGCAACGGGCTATCCTATTGCAAAGGTGGCGGCTAAGTTGGCCATAGGTTACAATTTAGATGAATTAAAAAATCAAATTACAGGGAACACCTCAGCATATTTTGAGCCAGCACTCGATTACGTAATAACAAAAATACCAAGGTGGAATTTTGAAAAATTCTCAGGTTGTGATGAAACTTTAGGCTTGCAAATGAAGTCTGTTGGTGAGGTTATGGGCATTGGCAGAAGCTTCATTGAATCACTGCAAAAGGCTTGTCAAAGTTTAGAAAACAATAAAATTGGTTTGGGTGCTGATGGCAACCGCATAATGCGTACAGAAGAAATATTAGATGGACTAAAAAACCCAAGTTGGAACAGGTTGTTCTTAATAAAAGATGCACTTGAATTAGGGGTGCCAGTAAAAACTATTTGTAAAATTACTAGAATAGATCGTTGGTATATTTTACAAATACAACAACTGGTTAAATATGAGCAAGAGTTAAGAAGATATACGCTAGAGAATGTACCTGCCGATATGCTTAAAGAGTTAAAGCAAAAGGGATATTCTGACTTACAGTTGGCCAATGTTTTAAGGTGCACTGAAGATGAGGTGTATGAAAAAAGAACATCATTGGGTATTCGTAGAACCTATAAAATGGTAGATACTTGTGCAGCTGAGTTTGAAGCACAAACACCTTATTTCTATTCAACTTTTGAAGATGAAAATGAAAGTATTCCTACCAATAATAAGAAGATAATTGTATTGGGTTCTGGCCCAAACAGAATAGGACAAGGCATTGAGTTTGACTATTGTTGTGTGCACGGCATCAATGCAATAAAAGAAGCAGGGTATGAAGCAATAATGATAAACTGCAATCCTGAAACTGTTTCTACAGATTTTGATATTGCAGACAAATTATACTTTGAGCCAGTTTTTTGGGAGCACTTATACGAAATAATCGAGTTAGAAAAACCAGAAGGAGTAATTGTTCAATTAGGCGGCCAAACGGCTTTAAAGTTGGCTGAAAGATTGCAAGAAAAAGGCATTAAAATATTTGGCACTTCCTATGACAATATGGATTTGGCGGAAGACAGAAAACGATTTAGCGATATGCTAAAGGAGTTGGATGTTCCTTATCCAGATTATGGATCCTCACGTAATGTAGAAGGAGCGATAAAAGTAGCCAATGAAGTGGGCTATCCTGTTTTGGTTAGGCCTTCTTACGTTTTAGGTGGCCAGCGAATGCGAATTGTAATTAATGATGCTGAGTTAGAAACTGCAGTGCTTAAAATTTTAAAGCACATGCCAGATAATCACATTTTGGTAGATCACTTTTTAGATAGAGCTGAAGAAGCAGAAGTAGATGCAATTTGTGATGGTGAAGAGGTGCACATAATGGGAATTATGGAGCATATTGAGCCAGCAGGGATTCACTCAGGTGATAGCAATGCTGTTTTACCCGCGTTTACTTTGTCTGACAATGCCTTACAGCAAATGAAAGACCATACTAAAAAGGTGGCTTTGGCATTGGGCACAGTAGGATTGATAAACATTCAATTTGCAATAAAAGACGATAAAGTATATGTAATTGAAGCCAATCCAAGGGCTTCAAGAACGAGCCCTTTTATAAGCAAAGCATATCAAATACCGTACTTAAATATTGCTACTAAAGTTATGATAGGTGCCAATAAGCTAAAGGACTTTACGTTCGATAAAAAGTTAGAAGGCTATGCAATTAAAGAGCCTGTGTTTTCTTTCAATAAATTTCCTAACGTAAATAAAGAGTTAGGGCCCGAAATGAAAAGCACCGGTGAAGCTATTCGTTTTATTAAAGATTTAAAAGACCCATACTTTATAGAGTTGAGAAACAAAAAGAGTATGTTTTTAAGTCGCTAGTAGGAACTAATTCAAGTGCCTTTTGTTTCAACTGTTGTAACTTTAAATCTGATACAATAAAGGGATGATTAAATTTATTATTTACGGATTGGTTTTTTATGCTGTTTGGTATATTGCAAGCCGAGTTATTTTCCCATTGTTATTTGGGAGAAAGCAAAAACCCCAAAATAACTTTAAACAAGACAATACCATTAACAGAAATGATGATGAAGGCGAGTATATAGATTATGAGGAAATTCAATAATCTTTCTAAAAATTAACGATAATTATGGCAATAGATATAAACGTGCAAATGGCCAAGTTGCAGTTAGAAATTTGTGATTTATTAGGTTTAGATAAAGACAATGTGTTGTTCAACTTTGGCACTGAAAATGATGAAACTTTATTAGAAGTAATAACCATTAATCCAATTCATAATCAATCATTTTTACTACATAAAGAGGTAGGCAATGATAAAGTGGAGGTGCTTACAAAAATTAAAGAATACACCAAAAGGCACAACAATAGCGAAAACTCATATACCATACAATGGACAAAGGTTGGGGAAGGCGAATTGCATACCTCCTACTTTAGGGCACACAATGTTTATGGCGTTTTAGAAAAGTTTTATCACGACAGTGAGGTAAGTGAGTTTAAGATATTTAGCATCACTTTAAATCCTATAACATAAAATATCAATTTGCTGCCAATTAACTAATCACCAACAATAAAAGATGAGTTTAGAAGAAAATATAAATAGTCAAATAAAAGATGCCATGAAAGCAAAAGATGCGGATAGATTAAGGGCATTGCGCTCAATAAAATCTGCAGTATTAATGGCCAAAACCGAAAAAGGTGCAGGTGATGTTTTGGAAGAAGGCAAAGAAGTAAAAATATTGCAAAAATTAGCCAAGCAACGCAAGGATAGTTTAACTATATACAAGGAGCAAAACCGTGAAGATTTAGCATCTGTTGAAGAGGCAGAATTAAAAATCATAGAAGAATTTTTACCGGCAATGATGAGTGAAGAAGAGGTAAAAGCCAAAGTGCAAGCAATTATTGAGCAAACTGGTGCATCATCAATGGCAGATATGGGAAAAGTAATGGGCGCAGCAATGGGCCAACTAAGCGGCAAAGCAGATGGTGGTTTAATAAGTAAGTTGGTTAAGGAATTGTTGGGGTAAGCCCTTTTTCCTTAACTTTATAAAGTGAAATTGCTACTATCACTTTTATTTACCTGTTGTGCATTTTTGTTATTCGCACAAGTTGATGATGTTGAGTCAATCGATCTTTCGAATTTTGGTGCCGGAAAATATGTTTTAGAAAAAACAAGTAATAATGCCTCAGGCAATATTAGCGTTACCGAATTTTCATACCTATTTATACCTTATGATGACGCTAAGGCAGAAGAATTACAAGAATCAAAAGCATCAAAACTTTCGCCCAACCTGGGCATTTCTTATACTCCTGCTGGTAACGATTCGAATTTAAATCAGCAGGATTTATATAACCTAATAATTTATGAGTATGATATGGCTTTAATCTATTCAAATAAGCCATCAAAATCTTTGTACTTAACAACCATTCCTGATGTAGCAACAAAATATTCGGATATTGCAACTATTGTAGCATTAAATCCTGGCAACTACAGTTTCAAACAAACGACTTGGACGGATGAAAATTATTGCCATAAACTTGTACCGATAATAGCTAGTGCATTAAAAAGTAGGGATTATGAAATTGGTCCAACACCTGTTGCAGGGTTTCAATGTTTAACGCCTTATTTGAAGCATGCACTTGTTAAATATCAAAATGAAAACAAGTTGGTAGCTGGCCAATTAACTTGGGAAACCATAACTGGCTTAATTCCAGATAGATCAAACAAAGGTGTTGAGTTTCACTTGCAAAGAATAAAAATTATACAAATGGCTTTAATTGCAAAAGGCTATTACGTTGGGCCGCATGGTGCCAATAATATTATGGATGCCGATACACGTGCCGCATTAGTTGAGATACAAAGAAAATATTGCATTAATGCATGTTTCTTGCCACAGTGTATATTTGTGCCTCTTGGTTTAAATTATAACGGTAGCTCATTTAACCCTTCACATAACAGGATTCGTTTTATAAAAGAAACACTGCAAATGGGTAAGTATAATATTGGTGCGGAAATAGAAAACGACAGCCTAGGGCCAAAAACACGTGATGCTTTAATTGAGTTTCTAAAAGATAATGGATTACCAGTAAGTTCGCCGAATTCTTTAATTGAACCTTTGTTCGCTTATAGGAATATATTAAATAAGAAGAATTATTGGGGTTATTTTTATATTGATGAAGGCTTTTTAAGCAAATTGCAAAATGCCTTGGCAACAAGAGGTTATAATTCCGGCCCAAGAAGTGCCGTTGTATTGGGTTCCGATTTGAGAAATGCTATTGTCAAATTTCAAAGTGATCATGATTTACCTGAAGGCAAAAATATGGAAACCTTAAAAGCTTTGGGATTTGATCATTAAGCAACGGTTTTGGTGGTTATTCTTAATTTTTGGAGTTTCTTGATTAGTTATTGATAAGGTGGGTAAAGGCAGCAAGTTGAGTCTTGTAAAGTAAACTATAGCCATCAATTACTTTAAAAAAGTAATGGTTACTTTTCTAGAAAACTTTTTATCCATAGCAGCATGGGTGCTGTGGTTTTCACCAAAATATTCTACCTTAATTTTACTAGGTTCAACTCCATTTTTTATAAGTTGCTGCCTTACGCTTTCCGCACGGTTTTTACTTAATGTCAAATTATCTCCTTCATTCCCTGTTTTATCGGCAAAGCCTTTAATAAGGATTACTTTGTAAGGTGAGCTTTTAAATTTTGCAGTTATTGATTTGAGTGTGTTTATATACCTCTTTTCGATTAAATCAGATTTTACATCAAAAAAAATAGTTTGTAAAGAATCTGGTAGTTTATGCCTTTGCAAGCGAACCGAGTCAACAATCTTTTCGTAATCTAGCAATTGAACATTGTCTATAAGTATTTCAACTTGATAGTTTCCCACTAAATTTGCCTTTGTATTCTCATTATCGTAAAAGTTGCCTATAATTAAGTATTCATAATCTTTGTCAACCTCAATAACGGCTTCAATTTTTTGCCAATCTTCTCCTACATTGGTTATCATTGCTTCATGATTAAAAACGGGTTTTAATTCTAAAACGCCATAAGTTTTTTGATCAACTTTTGCATTGGTAAAAGCAACACCTAAATTACCAGCGGTTGAACCACGATTAATAATCCAGTTTACCACATAAAAACTCAAATTGTATTTAACGTTGGGCTTTAGCGGTTCGCTTAATTTTATTTGAAGATATTCTCTGTAGTTTTTTGTGTTAAAAGCATCACCATAAATTATTATACCAGCAGCACATTTGCCAAAAAATGCTTTATTGCACCAATCTTTATGCTGATTACATTCATCTTTAATTTCATTGGGCAGCATATAAAACAAATCAGGTGTAGAAAGGGTAGGACCATTCCAAAATGCTAAATATCTAGAAAATATATCATTGGAATGTGTTTTTTTAAGCTTTACATAATCGGAGATGGTTAAATACTCAAAAGAGTTATTCGGAACAATAGTATTTAAGTGTTCTTGTCCATTTACTATACAGTAACACAATAACATGAAAATTAATACTACCAAACGCATAATCATAAGTAAGTTACAAAGTTCCTTAACTATTTAAGATAAAGTTGCAATTTATTTTCCAGTTCCGATTGATTAATATTCATTTCACGTATTACAAGATTTGAATCGACTAAAATATGTTGAGTCAATGAAACAATTCTTGGTACACTCCCACCTGGAAATTATAAGTTTATATGAGGTTCTTTGCTCAAGGTGTGAACTTGGGAAAGAACGCATTGCAGGAATTCAAAAAGCTAAAGGGTATGATGTTGGAGAAGAAGGCGCTAAGAATGTCCTAAATAAAGCAATGCGTAAAGCTTTAATCCAATTTCAAAATGAAAATAGTTTGTCAGTAGAAAAATGAGATATGGGAACCTTGAAAGCCTTGGGGTTAGATTATTAAGTACTCCCCCAACATTGCTGTCAGGTGTTTCCACCTGTCAAACAAAGTTGTCCAAAAGAAATCATGTATCTTTAAATCTATGAGGCTATTAGCATCTTTATTTCTTCTACTTGTTTTTGGGTTTTCAGTTTCATTGGCCCAAAATGTAAATGATGATATTGCTCAAATTAGCTTGGAGCAATTTGAACCGGGGAAATGCTATGTGATAGACCTTATGACCGATAATGAACCTGACTTTGCATTAAATGATTCTTCTTGGATTTATTTAGTTTCCAATTCTGAGATAATAGATTCTTTATCTAACTATTTTGCTAAACATAGCAGGTATAATCAATTTTTCGTTGGTTCAAAAAGTAGATGTATAAAGGAATCTGACAGAATTGTAAATCAAGAGATTTGCATGGTCGAAATTCCTGACACCTACAAAGATGATGCAAGGCAACCTTTTATTACCCCTAAAGACTCATTGAATAGGTACGGCAAGTATTTGCTGGCAACTAACAATATTGAGTCGATGGAAAAATTGAAAGGAATTAACATTGGGATACTCCCGGCTGGCAAGTACAAGTTTTTTGAAGTTCTATGCTCAGGTTGTGGAAATGGAAAAGAACGCATTGCAGTTATTCAAAAAGCCCTTATGGCAAAAGGATATAAGATTGGAGGTGAAGGGGCTAATAACGTCCTAAATGAAGCTACTCGCAATGCGCTAATTCAATTTCAAAAAGATAATAACCTGCCAGTCGGGAATTTAAATATGGAAACCTTGAAAGCCTTAGGAGTTTATCCTTAACTTTATAAAGTGAAATTATCAATCTCATTGCTGTTTTTATGCTGTTCAATTTTATTGTTTGGGCAAGTTGAAGAAAGCGCACCTAAAAATCAGAGAATCAAGTTGATTCAACAAGCCTTAATTGTGAAGGGTTATTTTGTAGGAAGCGCAGGTGCTAATAATATAATGAATGCTGAAACTCGAGCAGCCTTAATTGCCTTTGAAAAGGATAAAGGATTGCCGAGCAGTTGTTATAAACTACACACATTGCATGCATTGGGTTTAACTGAAGATTATGATGATTTTGAACTTGCATTCAACAAAATTAAATTCATTAACCAAACTTTATCCCTAGCAGGGTATGATGTAGGACCAACAACGAATCCAGGTGAGTTGAATTTAAAAAGTGAAAAAGCTATTGCAGAATTTCTGGGTAAGAATGGAATCCCTGCAAATTCTAGTTCGAGTATTATGGATGCGATTTTTGTGCTTAGAAACCAGTTAAATAAAGAGAGAAACTACATAGGAAGCATCAAGTTAAATAAGTCGTTTTTTGCCAAACTCAACCAAGCGCTTGCAGGAAGAGGGTATAGCTATGGAACGGCCTGCCCACCAGAATTTTTAAATGCTCCCTTAAGAAATATAATAATCCAATTCCAAAAAGACAATAACCTGCCAGTCGGCAATTTAAATATGGAAACCTTGAAAGCCTTAGGAGTTTATCCTTAACTTTATAAAGTGAAAGGTCTTATACTGATATTACTTTTTAGCTTTTTAATCACCAGTGCATTTTCGCAAAACGATTGGTATCAGCACCTAAAAACAGACTTTGTTGAATACACTGGCAAACAATATGTTTTCAATCCATTTGGTGATACTTCACAAGCAGATTTTATACTAAGTGATACAGCATGGTTATTTGTAATAGAAGATATAAAAATTACCGATTCACTCAGTAATTATTACGCTCCATTCGGGTTAGAAGGAGATAGATTGTATTTACAAAAATTAAATCCAAGGTATAAAATTGACACCAACATAATACCTGATGTTTTGCTGACAACATCTCACATTAATGATAATTATTTTAAAAGGCCTGAAAAATTCAAATACCTATTTGTAACTCATAATATTCAATTGGCTAAAAGGCATTTTAAAGCTGAGCAATTCTATAAAATATTACCCGGTTCATATACAGGTAAAGAAATAATTCTTTGTGGTGGCTTAAAGTCTGAAAGAGTAAAGGAAATACAATTAGCGCTTATCGAAAAGGGCTACAATATAGGTGAAACTGGTGCTAACAATGTTATGAATGAAACAACTAAAAATGCATTGCTTCAATTTCAAAAAGACAACGGATTGCCTTTAGGAAATATAAGTTTGGAAACTCAGCGAGCTTTAGGTATAAATGGGCATTAGCCATTTTTGGTGTTTGCCTGCCAATCCTCTCTTGCTTTCTCAAACAACCAAAGAAATTCATTTTTGCTAACTTTAAAAAGTGAAACCTCTACTCATAATCTCAGCTCTCTTAATTGCGCTAATAACTAATGCGCAAAACGACAGCATAAATGCAGAACCACATAATCGAGTAAAAATCATACAACAAGCTTTAATTTTAAAAGGTTATTACGTGGGCGAAAATGGTGCAGGTGGTGTTTTCGATTTGGGCACTCGTGAAGCTATCATTAAAATTCAAAAAGATACTGGCATTCCAATACAATTTTTAGCCGATTCGTGGCCAAAGTTGTTAAACCTTGATAAGGATGGAAACTTAAAATTCGATCCGATAAAATTTATGCAGCAAACACTATTAGAGGCTGGCTATGGAAATTTATCAGTAAATGGAATTATCGATAACCCAACAAAAAATGCCTTAAACAAATTTCGCTTACTTAACGGTTTGCCAGCAACAGGGAATTCGCAACTTTATCTTGATGCCATCTTTGACCTAAAAAACAAATTAAACAAAGAATGATCAACAACCACACAAATTTCAATTATCGTATTTTTCCCACACGGTCACATCTCACGTAAGAAATCGTGAAGTACACCGTGCTCTTCAGAACCTAAGTTCTCAGTTGAACGGGTGCTGAATTTGAGTCATAAATAAAGATGCTGAATCGAGTCCAGCATGACCGCTGCTGCACAGTGCCATTCAGGTATTGTTGGAAAGTAGGAGGTAATTAATATATCAACAATAAGCATTAAAAACGCGAGTCACCCTGAAGAAATTCAGGGTCTTTCATTTATAAAACCAGTTAACAATAATTTCTATCCACAATCTCATTTCACATAAGAAATCGTGAAGTACACTGTGCTCTTCAGAACCTCAGTTCTGAGAAGAGACGGTGATAGTTGTGTTAAGGTTACCAAACTATTTTGGTATATTAAGCAAATAATACGTTTGTTATGCTACCAAAATCAACCAAATACCTGTTGCCTATTTTTATAATTGCCACAGCCATTTTTAACAATTTGCAGTTAAATGCCCAATGCAACATACCTGGTGCAAGCCAAACACCGCAATGGTGTATGCCACTAATTTTTAAAGATGGTAGTGGCCAAAGAGATACTATATATTTTGGTTATGACCCAGGTGCTAGCAATCTTACTTTAGGGTATGATTCTCAATTTAATGAATATCAATGGCTTGATTCAACCAAATTCTCTGCTTATTTTTGGCCAAGCTACCCAGGTCCAAATTCTTCTGCTTATCAACCAAGAGATTCGGGATATGTAGCTGATATCATCAACTTTGAAACACCACAAACTGAAATAGGATTTCGCAATGGGCAGTTCCCAATGACTATGTATTTTGATGATACCTTGTTTTACAGTGTTAATTTGCCTATAACCTATCCAACTTTCGTAAAAAAACCACGTGCCTTTATTATGTTTTCATGCACAGGAAATGAAGCAACGTATAATGCCTGTTGGGGAACCCTTCCTGCTGTGCTGTGTGATTCAACCTATCCAGAAGTATTGTCCAGAACTGATGTATTTAAAGTGTTCTCTGATAGTATGGTGTTTACAAGTTCAGGTTTTTACTCAATTGAGGATGGAATAATTTTTAATATGGGATTGTTTAAGATGGAAAAATTTGTGGGAATTGATGACAATGCAGAAACTACTCATGTAAGCATTCATGATAACCTTATACATGACGTATGTAAGCTAGAAGTTTCTTCTAATAAAATAAATGAGTTGAGATTATATGATGTACAAGGTAAAATTATACAAACTCAAAAAGCCTACATGGGCACTAATGTTATTGATGTTAGTAATCTCTCAAACAACATGTATGTTGTGGTTGCATTTAATCAAACAGATAAAATATTATCCACCTTTAAAATACTTAAATTATGAAAAATACTTTTCTGGTGCTATCGACTGTTTTCACGCAAATTTCAATTATCGTATTTTTGCAACAGACAACCCTCAACCAATTTGGTACTAGACATTATCATATTAATAGCTGCATTGCTCGGTTTTTACCGTGGCTTTAAAAAGGGAATTATAAGCTCAGTACTATCATTTGTAGGTATTATTGCAGGCATTTTACTAGCACTAAAATTTTCACATGTAGCGTCTGTTTACATTGAGCAATGGCTAAATATTGGCTCAAAAGCACTGCCTTTAATCTCATTTATAGTGGTGTTTATTGGCGTATTATTCGGCTTAAAACTTGTTGGTAAACTTATTGAAAAAGTGCTAAAAGCGGTTTCTTTAAACTTCATAAATAAAATTGCTGGTGGAGCAGTTTGGTTGCTAATAGTACTAATGGTTTTTAGCACCTTCTTTTGGTTTTTAAATAAGGTAGATATCATTAATCTTAATTTAAAGGATGCTTCATTAACTTACGACTATGTAGAGCCAGTCGCGCCATTTGTGATTGATAGCATTGTTAAGATATTCCCTGGAGCATCTGGGTTGTTTGAAAGTATAGAAGACTTTTTCAATAATCTTCCTCTTTGATCCTTTTAATAGATAATTACGATTCGTTTACCTATAATCTATACGATTATTTGGCTAGAGATGGCCAAGAAGTAAAAGTTGTTTTAAATGATGAATTTGAGATTGAGGAAATCGCAAAATGGAATCCAAAAGGCATAGTGCTTAGTCCGGGACCAAAAACTCCTAAAGAAACTAAAAATCTAATGGAAGTAATTGATGCCAATCATAAAACCATACCAATATTAGGCATTTGTTTAGGGCATCAAGCAATAGGCCAATACTTTGGCGGAACGCTCACCAAAGCACCAATTCCTGTACACGGAAAAACATCACAAATCAATCATAATAAAGCAGGTTTATTTGAAAATTTACCTAATCCTATGGAAGTAATGAGGTATCATTCGCTGATGGTTAACTATGAAGATGATCAGCTAACAGTTACTGCATCAACAGATAATGGAATATCAATGGCATTTCAGCATAAGCATTTACCAATTAGCAGTTTGCAATTTCATCCTGAAAGTATACTTACCACACATGGTTTAAGGTTAATACAGAATTGGATTAAAAGTTTAAAAACAGTCAAAAGCTAATTCAAAAAATTAATTCGCTAAATTTACCCTCACCTAAAAGCAAACATGACCTATAAAATTCATGAAGAAGGCGAGTTTCGCTATGTTGAATCTGGTGAAGGACCAATTTTGGTGCTTTTGCATGGACTGTTTGGTGCGTTGAGTAATTTTAAGCCACTAATAATGCATTTCGAAAAAACGCATAAAGTGGTAATCCCTTTACTTCCTTTATATACTTTACCCCTAGATAAAACCAGCGTACCAGGTTTTGTAAAATACGTGCATGAGTTTTTGGAGTACAAAGGCTATAATAATGACTTAGTTTTATTGGGTAACTCATTAGGTGGTCATATTGCATTAATGTATACTTTGGACTATGCTGCCAAAGTAAAAGCCTTGGTGCTTACAGGTAGCTCAGGTTTGTTTGAAGATAGTATGGGAGACACTTTTCCCAAGCGTGGCGATTACAATTTTGTGAAAGAAAAAACGCAATATACTTTTTACGACCCCAATGTAGCTACCAAAGAGTTGGTTGATGAGGTGTTTGAATTGGTAAATAATAGAGACAAGGCGTTGAGAATAATTTATACTGCACGTTCGGCAATGCGAAACAATTTGGCAGATAAAATTGATACCATTAATATACCTACCAAATTAATTTGGGGTAAGCAAGATTTAATTACTCCACCTTTTGTGGCTGAAGAGTTTAATAAATTAATGCCCAATGCCTCTCTTAGCTGGATTGATAAATGCGGCCATGCGGCTATGATGGAGCATCCTGAAGAATTTAACACTTTGTTGGAGCAGTTCCTTAATGAAATAAAAAAAGCTGCGTAGGATTTTTTTTAATCCTATTTGTAAGTTTTATCGTAAGTATTTTTGTGTATATGATAGCTCAAGACCTTATTTCCAATTTAATTAAAGAGATAAAATTGTCTGACTCTTGCGACTACGCTATGGAGTGGATGACAGATAATCAACTACTGCATTTGCCTGTAATCGAAAACGGTAAGTTTTTGGGCATAATTTCAGAAGAAGCAATTTTAAATTTAGTGGATACTTCACAAACCATTGAAGACAGTAAAATAGTTTTACATCAAAACTTTGTTTGGGCCAATACACATATTTATGATGTGGTAAGAATTACCGCGAACAGCAGATTAACGGTTATTCCAGTAATTGATAAAAAAGTAAACTACTTAGGAGTTATTACCATACATGATATTTATGCCAACTTAGCCAAGCTAAGCAGCATGACTGATGTTGGAGGGATATTGGTTTTAGAGGTTGACAATCGTGATTTTGTATTGTCAGAAATTAGTAGAATTGTAGAATCGTGTAACGCCATAATTCTAAGTTGTTTTACCAATGCAAATCAACAAGCAAATAAAATTGAAATTACGCTTAAGATAAATTTATCTGATTTATCTGAAGTAGTTGAAACCTTAGAAAGATTTGAATACACTATAAGCCAAAGTTATTACGAAAGCGATTCTAGAAGCAATTTAGAAGAACGCTACGACTCTTTAATGAAGTACCTGAATACCTAAAATGCCAAAAACTAATTGGTTATTTATTATTCTGTTTTCGCTTATAATTTTCATTGTAAATAAAGGTTATGGGCAAAACAACAACGTAGTAATTAATCAAATTTTAATAGCGGGCATTAAACGCACCAAGCCGCACATTATACTACGCGAATTACCATTTAAACAAGGCGACCAGGTTAATATAGCCAACATGCCCAATTTGCTTAAAGAAGCAAAAGACAACCTAGACAACATAACTTTGTTTAATGAGATAGACTTTAACATTGACACTTTAGGCATTGATGTAATAAATGTGAAAATAGAGGTAGAAGAGCGTTGGTATTTTTGGCCAGTGCCAGTTTTCGAGTTGGCCGATAGAAACCTGAATGTTTGGTGGAAAGAGCAAAACCGCGATTTCAAAAGAGTTAACCTTGGGGGTAAAATTTATTTTTCAAACTTTAGGGGATTAAATGATGAATTGCGACTTAATTTACAATTCGGCTATGCGCCCAAACAAGAGGTTAGATACATTTTACCCTACTTAAGTAAAAAATCTAAATTGGGTTTAATATTTAACGCAAGTAGAGTTACCGCCAATCAAATTGCCTATAACACCCAAAACAACAAGTTGAGATTTATAAGGGATGATAAAAGTTTACGTAATAAAATTTATACAGGCATAGCGCTAACTAAAAGAAAAAGTTACCGCACCTATCAATCTATAGAGCTTACTTACCACAATACAAAGGTTAATGACACCATTGCACAGTTAAATCCTAATTACTTTAAAGAAGGCAAAACAAAGCAGCAATATTTTTCACTGTATTACAATTACCAAATTGATAAAACTGATATTAGCGATTATCCTACAACTGGCTATCAATTAAAATTTGAAGCCATAAAGCATGGCTTAGGTTTATATGATGATGTAAATTTTTGGACTGTAAATACCACCCTTAATAAGTTTGGTAAGTTGGGCAAAAGACATCTTTTTGAAAGTCAAATTAAAACCCAGTTCGTATTTAATAAAAGCCAACCCTATTTTAATCAAAGTGCCCTAGGCTATGAGCAAAAGTTTGTGAGGGGCTATGAGCTGTATGTTATTGATGGGCAAGATTATTTACTAGCTAAGTTGGGCTACAAATATCATTTAACCAGTTTTAAAGTAAAGCCAAAAATTTGGTCGCAATTTGATAATATTCCTTTTGATATTTACCTCAAAGCGTATTCAGATTTTGCACAGGTAAAAGATTATGTAGGTTTGGAAAACGATTTAGCACAAGACCTTTTGTTTGGCTATGGTGTTGGCGTAGATATTCGATCATATTACAGCCTCTTAGCTCGCTTTGAGTATAGTATCAATGCCTTAGGTGAAAATGGTCTATTTTTGCACTTAACCCTCCCGATAAATAATGAAAATAGCTTTGTATGGTAGGTCAATTTCTAAGGAACATGTTCCTTTTTTAATTGATTTGTTAAAAATGCTTGCAGAAAATGATATGGAAGTTGCCATCCATAAGGGATACTTGGCGCACTTAAATGTTCGAAACTACCTTACAGAATCATATAATGTTTTTGAAGATTACAACGATTTAAATGGCAATTTCGATTACCTGTTTAGCATAGGTGGAGATGGCACTTTGCTAGATACGGTAGGCTTGGTACGCAATAGCAATTTACCCGTAATGGGTATAAATACTGGCAGATTGGGCTTTTTATCTAGCACCAACACAGCATCTGTGCGTAAAGCGTTACAAGCCATTAAAAACAAAACCATTGAAATTGATTCGCGTACATTACTAAATGTAAGCTGTAACAAACCTTTATTTGGCGAGTTGCGCAGTGCACTTAATGAAGTGTCTTTTCAAAAAATTGATGCATCTCAAATGGTTACCATCCATGCCTACATTAATGGTAAGTTCTTAAATTCTTATTGGGCAGATGGCTTAATTATTTCAACACCAACAGGTTCTACCGCCTACAATTTAAGTTGCGGTGGCCCCATCATCTACCCACAATCGGGCAATTTTGTAATTACACCGGTTGCTGCTCACAATCTAAATGTGATACCAATAATAGTGAGTGACGAAAATGAAATTAGTTTCGAAATTGAAGGTCGTTCCAAAAAATTTGCATGCACCATGGATTCGCAAACTGCGGTAATTGATAGCACCTATAGAGTAACTTTAAAAAAGGAAGCATTTAATTTTAATTTGGTTCGCTTGCCAGAAAATGATTTTTTAAATGCCATAAGAACTAAACTCAACTGGGGTTTGGATAAAAGAAATTAAGTAATGCCATTTTCTATAACATTTATGCCAAAATCACGTTTACAACAGTACATGCGTTATAAAAAATGGTTTGTAGCAATTGCCTGTATATGCTTGTTTTCAACTTCAGTTCATGCTCAGGTGCCACCTTACACCAATTATGAGATTGGCGGCTTGGTAGGCATTGGTAATTATTTTGGCGATATAAATCATGGCTACAGCTTTAAAGGTGCAAGGCCAGCTGCAGGCGTATTTTATAGGTATAATTTTGGGCCTTATTTAAGTTGGAAAAGTACGCTTGCTGTAACCAATGTGAGCTTTAAAGATGCTTTGTCAAACACTACCTATCAGCAAGCTCGAAACTTAGACTTTTTTACCAATATTTATGAACTTAGTTCAGTAATGGAAGTGGGTTACCGCCCGTTTAAAGCTGGTAGCAAAGAGCATAGGTTTTCCCCACATTTATTTGGTGGGTTGGCTATTTTCCATTTCGACCCCAAAACAAGGTATAAGGGCCGAACCTATTCATTGCAAAAGGTGGGTACAGAGGGGCAGAATCAATCAGATTTTACGCAACGTGAGCCGTATTCACTAACGCAAATGGCCATTCCTTTTGGTATTGGCTTTAGATATAATTTTTCTAAAAAATGGAATCTTGGCTTTGAATTAGGTTATCGCAAGTTGTTTACCGATTATTTAGATGATGTAAGCACAACATATTTAGACCAGTTTATTTTAGAATATTTACCTGATGCTGATTTAGATGATTTGCCTATTGTTGCCTTGTCTGATAGGTCGGGCGAAATAGGCACTACAATAGGCGAGCATACAAGGCAAAGAGGGTTTGCCAATTCCAACGATTCGTATATGATTATAGGTTTTACTTTCAGCTATACAGTTGATAAAATCAAATGCCCTAAGTAATCCCAAATTGTTCAACAAAATATTTATTATAGCTTGAAATATCTGCCAAATAAGTCGTTCACTAAATTATCTTCCCTAACCATGGCTGTGCTATGCTGAGTAAAGTAAAATTCTTTATTTTATTGTTATTTCAATCCTCACCGCAATCCCTTATTAAACAATCGGGGATAAAGCAAAAAAACAGGTATTTTTGCCCTCCACATGAGTAGTCTCCAATTAATTGATAAAACCAAGCTTCCGCAGCATGTTGCCATAATAATGGATGGCAATGGCAGGTGGGCAAAGCAAAACGGTAAAGCCCGCATTTTTGGGCATCAAAATGGTGTTACTTCTGTTCGTGAAGTTTCTGAAGCTTGCGCAGAAATTGGAGTTAAGTATTTAACCCTTTACGCATTTTCTACTGAAAATTGGAATAGACCCAAAATAGAAGTAAGCGCTTTAATGGAGTTATTGGTAGGTACTATTAGAAACGAAACCAAAACCCTAATGAAAAATAACATTAGCCTAAATGCTATTGGAAATTTAAAAGGGTTACCCAAAAAGTGCTATAATGAGTTGCAAGAAGCCATAGAAATTACTGCCAACAATGATAGAATGATGCTAACATTGGCTTTAAGTTACAGCGGCCGTTGGGAGCTAACAAATATGGTAAAGCAAATAGCCGAAAAAGTTAAAAATGGTGAGTTAGATACTGAAAGCATCAATGAATCCGTAATACATGATAATTTGAATACCCATAATATTCCAGATCCTGAATTATTGATTAGAACAAGCGGAGAGCAGCGCATTAGCAACTATTTATTATGGCAAATTGCTTACTCCGAGTTATATTTTACAAAAACCTTATGGCCAGCTTTTCGCAAAGAAGATTTGTATTTGGCAATTGCCAATTATCAAAACCGCGAAAGAAGATTTGGAAAAATAAGTGAACAAATAAAAGTTAAATGAAAAAAATTGCGGTATTCATAAGTTCAGTTCTATTGAGCTTTACCCTAATATTTGCACAACCTGGTAATGGCATTATTGATTATACTGTGCCTGAGCAATACACCATAGGTGGTATAAGAGTGCAAGGAGCAAATCATTTAGATCATGATATAATTATTAATTACTCCAGCTTAAAAGTTGGGCAACAAATATCTGTGCCGGGTGATGATATTAGCAAAGCAATAAGGAAATTATGGGATACAGATTTGTTTGCAGATGCTGCCATAAAAATTGAGAAAAAGGTTGGTTTAGATGCCTTTTTAGTTTTTGATGTAAAAGAAAGACCAAGAATATCTAATTACGATTTTGAAGGGGTAAAGAAAGGAGAAATTGAAGAATTGCGATCTCGCTTAAACTTAATTAGAGGTAGACCTTATTCGCAAAACACAAAGGTTACCGCAGTTCGAAAAGTAACAGATTACTATAAAAACAAAGGCTTTCTAAAGGCTGATGTTATGGTAACAGAAGCTGATGACCCTAGCTTAAAAAATAGTGTAGCTATAAATATCAAAGTAAACAGAGGCGATAGAATAAAAATTAATGAAATAACCTTTGACGGTGCCAATAGTGTTAAAATTCGCAAGCTAAAAAGCACCATGCGAAACACTAAAGAAAATACAAGAATAAGGTTGGGAAAAACAAAAAAGGAAAAAGAAATAGCTAAAAACAAACCCAATAAATTAAGTCTGCATGATGAGTTGCAATACTTGTCGCTCTCTAGGGCCAGAGATTTTGCATCAGAATATGCAAGAATTAAAATATTTGCTAGCTCAAAGTTTATAGAAAATGATTTTGAAACGGATAAGCAAGGGGTAATTGCCTATTACAATTCATTGGGTTACAGAGATGCACAAATAGTTAAAGACAGCATGTATGTTGACAAAAACAATGAGTTAAACATTGTAATGGATGTTGAAGAAGGTTTGCAGTACCGAATTCGAAACGTTAACTGGATTGGCAACACCAAGTATACCGATAATATTTTGGATAGGGTATTGGCCGTAAGAAAGGGTGATGTTTACAATAACGCCTTAATTGAGCAACGTTTAAATTTTGATATTGGTGGCAATGATGTGCGCTCGCTTTATATGGATAATGGCCACCTGTTTTTTAATTTGGTTACCAAAGAAGTTTTGGTTGGTGAAGATTCAATTGATTTAGATGTAGTTATTTATGAAGGTGCAGAAGCTACCATAAACAGAGTAATAATTGATGGAAATACAAAAACCAGTGAACACGTTATTAGAAGAATTTTAAGAACAGTGCCTGGCGAAAAATTTAGCCGCGCAGATATTATTCGCTCACAACGTGAGTTAGGGAACACTGGTGTTTTTAATCCTGAAGCCATTGGCATAACACCTATTCCTAATCCTGAAGATGGTACCGTTGATATACAATATACAGTTGAAGAAAGACCAAGCGATCAATTAGAATTAAGTGCAGGTTGGGGAGGCAATAGATTGGTAGGTTCATTGGGTGTTACATTCAATAACTTTTCAATGAAAAACATTTTAAAACCCGATACTTGGAATCCACTGCCATCTGGTGATTTGCAGAAATTTTCGGTTAGGTTGCAGTCAACAGGTAGGCAATACCAAGCCTTTACCATGTCGTTTACCGAGCCATGGTTAGGTGGCAAAAAACCTAATTCTTTAACAGCAACCGCATATGTAAACTTGCAATCTAATGGAGTTGAAAAAGTTTCTGACCCAGATTACTCTGGCTTGTTAACCCTTGGTGGCTCAATAGGTATTGGTTCTCAATGGGAAAGGCCTGATGATTTTACCTTCTTTAACTACGCTTTAGATTTTCAAAGTTATAAGCTAACCAATTGGAATAATTCATTTGTAATTAATGATGGTAGGAGTAACAATTTAAGCTTAAGACTTTCACTTTCACACAACACCAAAGATGGTTTTGTGTATATAAAAAGAGGTAGTGAGTTTACGTTAGGGGGCCAGTTTACCTTGCCGTATCATAAATTTAATAATCTAGATTATAATGATCCTAATCTGGCTAATGAAGATAGGTATAAGTGGATAGAGTACCACAAATGGAAATTTAAGGCAGATTATTATATCCCTTTGGGTAAAGATGTTGCATCAAGTAAATTTGTATTGCGCAGCTATTTTAAAACAGGCTTTTTAGGTTACTATAATGAAGATGTTTATGGAACGGATGAAAATAACATAGGCTCTACTTCTCCATTTGAAAGATTTGAACTTGGAGGTGATGGCTTAAGTAACTTTAACCTTTATGGTAGAGATGTAATTTCGGCAAGAGCTTATGATACCTATACGCCAGCGCAAGGTTATCCTATATACAATAAAATAGGGTTGGAGTTGCGTTATCCGTTTTCACTTAACCCTAGCAGCACTATTTACGGCTTAGCATTTGTTGAGGGTAGTAACGCTTATCAAAGCTTTAAGCAGTACAATCCATTTGAGCTAAAACGTTCTGCTGGCTTGGGCTTAAGAGTTTTTCTGCCAATGTTTGGAACGCTTGGATTTGATTATGGCATAAGATTTGATGAATCGTTTGAAGGTGGATCAATACCTAATGCTAATGACGCAAATGGATTTTTCGATTACTTAGGTAGCTTTGGAAAATTTAATGTTATACTAGGATTTGAACCTGAATAAATAAACTATAAAAATGAAAAATTTACTTACAATAAGCATCATGTGTTTCGCATTGGTGGCCATGAGTTTTCATGCAAAAGCCCAAAAATTTGCATATGTTGATACGGAATACATGCTAGGCAAAATACCTGAATATAAGCAAGCGCAAGACCAATTAGATAAATTAAGTGCCGATTGGCAAGGCGAAATTGCTAAAAAAAGATCAAACATTGAGCGTTTGTATAATGAGTACCAAGCCCAAGAAGTTTTATTAACTGAAACATTAAAAAAACAAAAGCAAGACCAAATTCTTAATTTGGAAACCGACCTTCAAAACTATGAGCAAACCAAGTTTGGGTATGAAGGTGAGTTGTTTCAAAAAAGACAAGAGTTGGTTAAACCCATACAGGACAAGATTTTTGAAGCGGTTCAACAAATTTCGAAAAACCGTGGATACGATTTTATTTTTGACAAGAGCACTGTTACCATGTTAGCCTTTAACGAAAAGTATGATATGAGTGATGATGTATTAAAATCAATGGGTTATTAAGGTTAAATATACAAGGCGTTATTTGTATTTTTACGCACCTTAATCCAACTAAAGAAAAACTATTATGAAAAATTTAAGAACACTAATAGCGATTATAGCAATCGTATTAATTTCAACAATCAGTTACGGTCAAAAGCTAGGTCATATACCTAATGCAATGGACTTGGTAACTTTAATGCCAGACTTTCAGAGCAAGCAAAAATCATTAGAAACTTATGCTACTCAGTTAGATGCTCAGTACAAATCAATGATGAATGACTACCAAACCAAAGGGCAAGCTTTTTTACAAGCAGACCAAGCAGGTACAATGACTGAGTTAGTTAAAACAACTAAACAAAAGGAATTGGAAAATTTGCAGAGTCAAATTGTACAATTTGAAACTGATGCACAACAAAAAATTGCGGCAAAAGAAAACGAGTTATTTGCGCCAATGATTGACAAAATTAGAGGAGCAATTAAGCAAGTGGGTGATGAAAATGGATTCGATTACATTTTTGACCTTAGTACTGGTGGCTTTGTATTTGCAAAAGAAACACTAGACGTTACAAGTTTAGTTAAAACCAAATTAGGACTATAGTAATTGGCTGTTTCTAACAGTGCAATTGGTGTGTTTGATAGTGGCATTGGTGGCTTAACGGTTGCCAAAGCCATAACCACTTTGTTGCCTAATGAGCGATTGGTTTACTTTGGCGATACTGCTCATTTACCTTACGGAGACAAATCAAAAGACTTAATAAAAAGCTTTTCATTAGGTATAGCCAATTGGCTAATACTTGAAAAGCAATGCAAGGCTGTAGTAATTGCCTGTAATACAGCTTCAGCTATAGCTTATGAGCATTTGCGCGATAAGCATCAAGGCAACATTCCTATTATTAACGTTATAGACCCTATTGTTGAAGCGGTAGTTAAAAACGATTCGGTTAAAACCGTTGGTTTAATTGCCACCAAAACTACCATAGAGTCTGGCGTTTATCAAGAGAAATTGACCCGCAGAGCACCCAATGTTAGAGTAAAAGCATTGGCCACTCCTCTCTTAGTGCCAATGATAGAAGAAGGCTTTAGCAACGACAAAATAAGCGAAACAGTAATAGAAAATTATTTAAATGATGATGCCCTAAAGGGCATTGATTCGTTGATATTGGGTTGCACCCACTATCCATTAATAAGAAGTGAGATAGACAGTTTTTATAAGGGTAAAATTACTTTGTTCGATTCTACATCAATTGTAGCCAATAAGTTAAAAACCATTTTGGGCAACGAAAATTTATTGTCAGCAAAAAAAGAAATTAAAAACAAGTTTTACGTTTCTGATTTTACCGAATCGTTTAAACGCTCAAGTCGCACATTTTACAAAAAAGAAGTTAGCCTAAAGCATATGCCTCTTTGGGATTAGCTTAACAGCATTAAACAGCTTAAATTACACTTATGAAAAATAATATTTTAAAATTATTTGCGGTTACATTAATCGTATCATGCATGTATTTCACACCAGTTTCTGGGCAAGGCATGGAGTTTTTCCAAGGCACATTTACTGAAGCTATTGCACAAGCTGAAAAAGAGAATAAGCATGTATTTGTAGATGCCTATACAACTTGGTGTGGTCCATGTAAAAACATGGCAAAAAACGTATTTCCGCAAGAAGGAGTTGGTTTCTTTTACAATAAGCAATTTGTAAATCTTAAACTAGATATGGAAAAAGGTGAAGGAATAGCATTTGCACAAAAGTATGGTGTTAATAGGTTTCCTAGTTATTTATATTTTGATGGTAAAGGAGAATTGGTTCACCGATCAATGGGTAGTAAAAAAGCGCAAGAGTTTATTGCTGATGGTAGCAATGCCATTGATGATGAAACCAGTTTAGCAGGCATGCAAGCGAGATACAATGAAGGTGAGTGTACCAACGAATTTTTGAAAAACTATGCTTACACGCTGATGTATGCTGGTGAAAACGCACAAATTATAGCCGATCAATACATAAATACCTTAAAAGAAGAAGAAATTAAAACTGACGAGAACCTAAAATTTGTAGCCACTTTTGCAAATGATATGAACTCGCCAGCATTTAAGCATTTGTTGAAGAACAAAGATGCAGCGATAAAAGTGTTAGGTGCCCCAAGAATTGAAGCAACGATAGAAAGAGCGGCATATTCGGCCATAATTGAACCAGCTAAGAACAAAGACAAAGCGGCTTTAAGGCAAGTGCAAAACGATTTGATTGATATGGATAAGGTCAATGGCTCAAAGTATGCTACAGCGATTGGCATTGAATTTTTTAAAGCAACAGGCAACTATGGTGAATATGCTAAAGAAGTAAGCACTTACTTGGGCAAGTATGATATAAAGCAGCCTAGTGTTTTAAACAACTACGCATGGTCTTTTTACGAAAACATTGATGATAAAAAACTGTTAAAGCTAGCCGTTGTGTGGACAGAGCAATCAATTGCTATAGAAGACAAGTACTACAACAATGATACATTGGCGGCTCTATATGCTAAGTTGGGTAAAAAGAAATTGGCAATAACCACTGCTAAAAAAGCAATTGCTTTGGCAGAAAGTGAAGGCATGGTGGCAACCGAGACCATTAAAATGTTAGAGAAATTGCAGAAGTAAGATTTAATAGGTAAAAATTTTAAACTAGATAGAGCAAAAAAGGCATCCAATTTGGATGCCTTTTTTAATATTATTAATTAAGCTATGTTTACTGAATAAATAATTTTTCAGTTGCAATAGCATTACCACTAGTAAAGTTAACTAAGTAAGTACCTGCAGTTAAACCTAACTCATCAGCACTAAAGTTTAAAGTAGCTTCATTGTTTGCAACAACATTTACGCTACCTACGTTAGCAACAGTTTTGCCAGTAATATCAGTAATTGTTATATCAACATCATCCATATTTTCTGCACTTAACATACTTAAAGTAACTTGGTCAGTTGAAGGATTTGGATATACACCTAAATGTATAGTTTCTTCCAAATTCTCTAAACCAGTTGCTGAAGATTGTTTATGATTAGCATTTACAAAAGTGTAAGAACCACCGCTCTCGCTCCACAATATCATTACAATAGTAACATTGCTCATATTCCAACTAGCATCAATTGGAACTGTAAAGGACATAGGAAATTCATCACCAGCACTAACACTTCCAGAAGTTACGGCATCACCCCATACACTTGCACCAACTGCCTCACGTAATACGTAATGATGGCTTGCAGAATTTGGTGTTGGATGTCCTTCTTGATAGTTAACTACTTGGTCTTCTATTACATAAGCGTTTAAGTAATAGTTACCGTTATTTTGCGGAGCAAAAAACTTAACTTTCGCAGTAATGTTCATGTTTCCTCCACTAATTGTTCTATACCAACCAGTTTGAGCAACCGCACTTTGACTTGCAAATGTGCTTACTGCATTTTGAATATTCGTTTCTGTTTGTCCTGTGTTGATTGAAGTGCCAACATATTCAGTCTCGTTAACGCCATTTACGCAAAATGCTGGCCAACCAGCAGAAGGAGCAAATGAAGCTTTAAAAGCTTGAGCTGTAGCATGTGTTAAATCACTAGTATTGCTACCGTAGGTTCCCATGTAAACTACATCATTACTTCCGTTAGTAGCTATGACATTGTCAAATAAATCCCAACCCCAACCGCCACAAGGAGGGCACCAAGTTGCTGTAAGTTTGTTAAATATCGACACATTGTTGTTTGGTACATTTTGTCCAAATGCACTACCACAGATACAGATGACTAAAATAGGTAGAGTTAATCGTAATAATTTGTTCATATTTTTATGTTTAGGTTGCTAAAGATAGGGATAGATAGGCGATTTACATAATACATACTTATATAGTGAAAGGGATTAAATTTCCAAGTTAAGTTGTTTTAACATTGAATCAATCACTTTTTTGTATTGGAAACAATCAACTTTAGAAGGCAAGCTTAACTGAGTTATAACAGATTTGTCTATAAGAAATGAATCTTGCTCATAAATTTGAAATCTATTTCCATTTGCCAACGTTTGTCCTAAGTACTCTTGTTCAGGCTGCCCTGGAGTGGGAACCAAAATTGCTTGCTTGCCTATGCATAACAAGTCCATTATTGTTGTGTAGCCTGTACGCCCAATATAAATGTCGCAACTTTCAATTTCTAATTTTAATTCGTTGCCACCCAAATAATTTATTATTGAAACATCTTTTTTAAGCAATTGATTATTGACATTTGGCAATCCTCTAATAATCTTTAAGCTATAGTTGCTAGGCAAGCTTGTTTTCAATAGAATCTCCTCAAAAATTGTGCGTTGAGGTTCTGGTCCCGATAGCACTGCAAGCACTTTAATTTTAGTGCTAGCGCTATTTTTATGAGTAACCTCAACGAAATTTTTATTGGCAAACCTGGAAAGTATTCCTAAGTATTTTCCGTGTTTGTGGGCAAATGTATTGTTAGATAATGAGCCAGCAATTGCATTTTTACCTTTAAAATCGGGTATCCAAATTGCATCAAACTTGTTGAGCTGCTTATGCACCCAACTGTTTACTATTGAGCTAGCAAATTGCAACCCTTTAGGCATTAAAATATTTATTTGATGACTAATAATTATTGATGGAACGGTAGGTGAATAAATGCCATATCTATTGTCAGAAACTATGAGTTGCACATTGTATTCTTTTACAACTTTTTGTAATTGTGAATGTTCCTCTTTAATTGACTTTAAATACTTGGTAATTTGTTTGGTAATGGTGAAGGCAAAACTTCCTTTATTTTGATAAGTCATGTTAATGCCAGGCATATCTATAGAAATCAATTCTGGAAATTCTTTTTCCAACAACACTTTACTTTGACCATAAGCACCTAAAATTACATTGTGACCTAACTGCAAAAAGTGGTTAATTATAGGTATGCATCTTGTGGCATGACCTAGGCCCCAATCTAATGGAGAAACAAGTATGTTTTTTGCTGTTTTCAAAGTTATTTCAAATACTTTTAAACGAATTTAATCGTTATTTTTACGTATCTGTAAATTTGTAAGATTATGAAATTGATTAGAAAAATTGGAGTAGTTGCTGCATTGTTTGTTTGTACTAGCTTTTTAGCCAGTAGTTGCAGTGGTTGCGGTGGTTCTAAATGCAATGAATGCCCAAGTTTTTCAAACATAGCGCAGCCTAATACATTGCCAGTTGCTATGGCAGATGAAGCGCTTTAATCGCTTGTTACACAAGTTTCACTTTACAAATTAAACTTTAGGACATATTTTAGTGTTGAATTAACTATAAAAACACATTATGCTTTCTAAAAAAATTCAAAACGCACTTAATAAACAAATTGCAATGGAGTCCAATGCCTCTCAGGCTTATTTGGCTATGAGCAATTGGTGTAATGATAATGCTTTAGATGGGTGTAAAGCATTTTTTACTGCTCAAAGTGATGAGGAGCGGATGCACATGATGAAAATTTTAAATTATGTGCAAGACAGTGATGGCAAGGTAGTGGTGCCAGCAATTGATAAGCCTTCAACAAAATACAAGAATGTTTTAGATATTTTTAAAGCAGGATTGAAGAATGAAAAAGAAGTATCAAAAGCAATAAACAATATTATTACCCTTTGTATGGATGAGCGCGACTACCAAACCTATCATTTTATGGAGTGGTATTTAGATGAGCAGCATGAAGAAGAAAGCCTTTTTAGAGGAATTATTGATCGCATTAACCTTATTGGTATGGAAGGTCAAGGTTTACATATGATAGATGAGTATGTAAAAAATAGTAGAGGAGAAGAGTAGTTTGGTCCCTCTCTGTGCTATCGCACATCTCTCCCAAGGGGAGAGAAAATTAAAGACTAGAGATTTCGAATAACCTAAAAATTGATTTCCTCTCCTTTTAAAGGAGAGGCTAGGTGAGGTTGTAAAACATAAAGCCATAGAATTGATAGCTGCTATTTCGGGCGGTAAAAAAATCTACTCGAAACCTTCAACCAACTCCTTCAAATTCTTCAATCCCCTTTCCCTGTCAATTCCCATTTTTTCATCCATTAGGCTGGCCATAATTTTTCTGTTGGGAGCAAATCCGGTTTGGCCCATCATAGTCCAAGTAACTCGGGTTTCATTGGTGCCAATAGATGTAAAAACGAACTTGCCATCCATTTCATAATTGGCATTAAAAATCACATTGTATTGTAGGCTGTCTGGTGCAACAGATTCTTGTATGGTCATAACGCCACTGCCAATTTGGTCAGCTTCCCATATTTGTTGTGAGCCAACGCCTTGCAGTGGTCCCGAAAATGAATATTCAATTGTTGAATCAACTTCAACATTCCAAGGAGTCCATTGTATCCAATTACGCATATTATTTACGTAAGGAAAAATTTCTGCTGGTTTGGCTTCAATTTCAATGCTGCGTTTTACCTCAAATTTTGCTGGGAAAAATATACTTGCCAAAACAAAAATTATGGGAATACATACCAAAATCAAAAATCCAATTACCAATATCCTACTCGATTTCATTATAAATATTCTTTTAAAAATTTACCGGTATGCGAATCTTTTACTTTTACCAAATCTTCAGGCAATCCTTCAAAAAGTAAGGTGCCTCCTTGGTCACCCCCTTCCGGGCCTAAATCAATAATCCAATCGGCACTCTTAATCACTTCCATGTTGTGTTCAATAATTACAATGCTGTGTCCTTTTTCAATCAATTGATTAAATGCAGATAGCAATTTATTAATGTCATGAAAGTGCAGGCCTGTTGTTGGCTCGTCAAAAATGAATAGTATAGGTTCAACTCCTTGCCCTTTGCCAAGGTAACTTGCCAATTTTACTCGCTGAGCTTCACCACCACTTAATGTGCTAGATGATTGTCCTAGTTTAATATATCCCAAGCCAACATCTGCCAAAGGTTTAATTTGTTTTTGTACGGAAGTATAAGATTCAAAGAAAGTAATTGCATCATCAACAGTCATTTCTAAAATGTCAGAAATGCCTTTACCTTCAATGGTTACCTCTAAAATTTCTTGTTTAAAACGAGCTCCTTTGCAGCTTTCGCAAACCAAATGCACATCAGCTAAAAATTGCATTTCAACAACAGTTTCTCCTTCACCTTTGCACTCTTCACAACGGCCACCATCAACATTAAATGAAAAGTGTTTTGGCTTATAACCTCTCATTTTACTTAACTGATGGTCGGAAAATAATTTACGAATAGCATCATAAGCTCCAATGTAGGTTACCGGGTTTGAGCGTGATGATCTACCCAATGGGTTTTGGTCAATCATTTCAATATTTGCAATCCGTTTTACATCACCACTCAACTCCTTATGTTTGCCAGGCTTATCGCCATACCCATCTAATTGAAACTTCATTGCTGGATATAATATTTTCTTTATTAAAGTGGTTTTTCCCGAGCCGCTCATGCCAGTCACCACCGTCATTGCGTTCAACGGTATGGTAATGTCAAAGTTTTTAAGATTATGTTCTTGCACACCTTTTAACTTTAACCTATTAGAAAATTTTCTGCGCCTTTTAGGCACTTCTACTTTTAACTTACCGGTAAGATATTTTCCGGTTAAACTGGTTTTACTTTTTATTATTGCCTTGTGGTCACCTTCAAAAATTACTTCTCCTCCATTACTACCAGCCAATGGACCCATGTCTACAATATGATCTACCGCTTTAATAATGTCTTCATCATGCTCTACCACCACAACGGTGTTGCCTAAATCGCGCAATGATTTTAAAACTTTTATCAAACGCTTGGTATCCATGGGGTGAAGCCCAATGCTAGGCTCATCCAAAACATACAATGAGCTAGTTAAGTTGCTGCCCAATGTTCTTGTTAAATTAATGCGCTGTGTTTCACCACCACTAAGTGTGTTTGATAATCGATTAAGCGTTAAATAACCTAACCCAACATCCATCATAAATCCCAATCGATTATTTATTTCTATTAATATTCTACTGGCAACTTCTTTTTGGTATTTGTCAAGTTTTATCTTTTTGAAAAACTGCTGTAAGTCTTTAACCTGCATCAACACTAAATCGATAATAGAATGTTTGCTAATTTTTACGTTGGCTGCATCTTTTCTTAACCTGGTTCCCTTGCAGTCAGGACAAGTAGTTCTTCCACGGTAGCGCGAAAGCATAACTCGGTATTGAATTTTATAAGTTTTTTCTTGTAGGTATTTAAAAAATTTGTTGAGGCCTTTAAAATGTCCTTTACTACCTTCCCAAAGCAAATCAATTTGGGCTTGAGTCAAATCCATAATTGGTTTGTGAATAGGAAAGTTAAGCTCGTTCGCAGCCTTTATTATTTGTTGGTTCCATGTTTTCATTTTTACTCCACGCCAAGGTGCAATTGCTCCTTCATGTATTGATAAACTTTTATCGGGAATAACAGAATTAGGATCAATGCCAATAACTGAACCAAAACCTTCACAAGTTTTACAAGCACCATAAGGGTTGTTATAATTGAAAAAATGCGGACTAGGTTCATCAAACTGCAAACCATCTAACTCAAACTTATTGCTAAAATGTTTGGCTTTTTCACCTTCAACCTCAATATAACATTCGCCTTCACTTTCAAAAAAGGCGGTTTGTATGCTATCGCTTATTCTATTGGTATTTTCTTCATCATTCTTTCTAATTGAAAACCGATCAATTACAATTTCAATATTTTTTAGTTTGTTAATTTTCACTTTGGTTTCACCTTCCAAAACATCTTCAATTCGTTTGGTTTCTTTACTTGTTCTTATTCTTGAAAATCCTTTTTGTATCAACAAATTCAATTCATCAAAAATGCTGCGATCTTCTCTTACTTGCAGTTTAACAAAAAGTTGAGCTCTTTGTCCATCTTCAAATGAGTTAACATAATCAACCACATCACCTACTTCATCTTTGCGCACCTTTTTACCACTAATAGGTGAATAGGTTACACCAATTCTTCCAAATAGTAAACGTAGGTAGTCATAAATTTCGGTTAATGTGCCAACGGTAGATCGGGTTGTTCTTGTTATTACTTTTTGTTGAATGGCAATTGCAGGGCCAATACCTGTTATAAAATCTACATCAGGTTTATTCATTCTGCTCATAAATTGGCGAGCGTAGGATGACAAACTTTCTACATATCTTCTTTGTCCTTCCGCAAATAAAGTGTCTATTGTTAGGCTACTTTTTCCACTGCCCGATACACCTGTGACTACAATTAGCTTATTTCGGGGCAATTGTAGACTAACATTTTTTAAGTTGTGAGTGCGCGCACCGCTTATAAGTATCTCATTTTCAATTGGTTTTGCGCTACTGTCTATTTTTGTCAACTTTTTGGCTTAGTTTTTGTTATTAAACAGAAACGCCTATAAACGGCATTTGTTTAATTTTATTATGTAATAAATAATAACTCAAATTTAAAAAACGTTAAAGCAATAATCCCCAAAATCTAATCTTATCGAATAAACGCTTACCTAATATTTTTTTTAAACTATATCTATAAACTAAAACTATTAGTTATGCGTGCACCTATTGCTAAAGCAACAAACGACCAGGACCTAGTTAAGAACTATATCCGTGGTGAAGAGAGAGCTCTCACAATTTTAATTAACCGCCATAAGGCCAAAGTATTTACATCTATAATGATGTTTATGCGCAACAAAATGTTGGCTGAAGATGTGTTTCAAGAAACATTTATTAAGGTGGTTGAAACCCTTAGATCGGGCAAGTACAAAGAAGAGGGTAAGTTTTTACCTTGGGTTATGAGAATATCGTACAACTTGTGTATCGATCATTTTAGAAAAGTAAAACGTACACCAACCATTACCAATACTGATGGATTTGACATTTTTAATGTGTTAAAATTTGCAGAAGGCACTGTGGAAGACGAAATGATAGCTAATCATACTTACAGTAAAGTAAGGGAACTAATTGATATGTTGCCTGATGAACAAAAGGAAGTGGTTATACTAAGACATTACTCAGATTTGAGTTTTAAAGAAATTGCTGACTTATCTGGTGTTAGCATAAATACTGCATTAGGCCGCATGCGTTATGCGCTAATTAACATGCGTAAAATGATGGTTGAAAAGCAGTTTTTGGCGTAAGCCTCATTTAAATTTTAATAATAGCAAAACTAATAGCGTAGGAGATAACTCTTCTACGCTATTTTTTTATGCTTCACACCGATATTTTAGGCTTATTATAAAAAACTTAAATTATTTTATTGTGCAGTAATTACAGACAATCAATGACTTATGATTAACTCAAATAAATTTTCTATATTGATGTAATAATAAACCTAAGATGCCACCGTTTTTATAGTGATTAATTAATAACAAAACAATTTTATGATATCAATCTATACTCAAGAAGACCTAATTTTATATATATACAATGAATTGCCAGAAATGAAAAAAGCGTCTGTTGCTAAAGCAATTGAAAATGATTCGGAGTTAAAAAGGCAGTATGTTATTTTATTAGAAACGGTAAATACATTAAATACGGCTTATGCTGAGCCATCTAACGCATCAATAGAAATTATATTGAGGCATAGTGAAGGCACAGCATTAGAAACCTGTTAAGTTTAGCAAAACAATAATTTTAAAGGCATCCATTGGGATGCCTTTTTAGGATATTAATGTTAATCATGTGGATATCGATAGAATTCAATGATTTATATTTGCAATATCAATACCCCCCTCACCTCTCGTTGAAGTGCATTTTTGGGGGGTTTTCTGTATCTACGAATTTCTATTTTGAGCAAATCAGATTATAATAAAATCCCCAAATCAATAGAAAAACAAATCCTCTTGTTGAAAAGTAGAGGCTTGAGGTTTGAGAATGAAAGTAGAGCAAAGAAGGTGCTAAACTTCATTAGCTATAGTAGATTGAGTAACTATTGGTATCCCATGCTTAAAGAACCAAAAACATTGGAACAGTTTAAGCAAGACAGCGAATTTCTCACTGCATTCCGTTTATATCAGTTTGATAGCGATTTTAGAGCGATTACTTTTCAGGTAATAGAGATTATTGAAATTGCTGTTCGCACTCAATTGATTTATCATCTTTCTCATAAGAATAAGTCTGGATTTTGGTATCAAAATTCAGACGCATTTAAAGATTATCCTGCTTTTATTAGTATGCTCCAAAAAATAACAAAATCAACTAGTGATTCTACTCAGGAGTTTATTGTAAAGTACAAGAAAACTTACAATCAATTCTTACCACCGTCATGGAAATCATTTGAGTTACTAACCTTCAATTCGTTATTGTCAATTTTGAAGAATTTGAAGAACCCTAAAGATATAATTCCGATAAGCCAAAGTTTTGGATTGAATCATGAAGTTTTTCTTTCATGGTTGGAAACTTTAGTGTACGTTAGAAACATCTGCGCGCATCACAGTAGACTTTGGAACATTAAGCTCACAATTTCACCAAAATGGGTTAAATCTCCAAAAGTTGGTTGGGTTAATAGATGGGACAATGATGAAGTGAATAAGAACTCCAACGATAAAGTTTTAAAAATTTATGCTGTTGTTTGCATATTGATATATTTCATAAAACATATCAATCCATATCATAACTATCCAGGTAAATTGCTAAAATTATTGGATAAATATAATCAAGTGGATACTATGCATATGGGATTCCCAAAGGACTGGAAGCGACAGAGCTTGTGGCAGAAAAAAGATTAACCAAAAACTTGAAATGTATAGGAAGGGCAATAACAAAACTTATCCACATATTACTAATATTTTTAGCATTTTAATTTTTTTATACTAATTTTGTAACAGAAATAAAAATAATCATGGCTAAAAAGGCAGATCAAGGCGACCAAAAAATGCAAGCGTTAAAAATTACGCTTGATAGATTAGACAAAATATACGGTAAAGGAACAGTTATGAAATTGGGGGATTCCTCAATGGTTCAAAATGTTGATGTAATTAACACAGGATCTATTGGTTTAGATGTTGCTTTAGGCATAGGAGGTTTTCCAAAAGGACGTATTGTTGAAATATATGGACCTGAAAGTTCGGGTAAAACAACATTGGCTATACATGCTATTGCGGAAGCGCAAAAAGCAGGTGGTTTAGCTGCATTTATTGATGCGGAGCATGCTTTTGATAAGTCGTATGCCATGGCATTGGGAGTTGATACAGATAACTTATTTATATCTCAACCAGACAATGGTGAGCAAGCTTTGGAGATTACAGAGCATTTGATTCGCTCTGGTGCAATTGATATTGTAGTGGTTGATTCTGTTGCTGCATTAGTACCAAAAGCAGAAATTGAAGGTGAAATGGGTGACAGACAAATGGGCTTACAAGCGCGTTTAATGTCTCAGGCATTGAGAAAGTTAACTGGTACTATTAATAGAACAGGTTGTACGTGCATATTTATCAATCAATTGAGAGATAAGATTGGGGTTATGTTTGGTAGTCCTGAAACGACTACTGGTGGTAATGCATTGAAATTCTATTCTTCAATTAGATTAGATATTAGAAGAATTGCAACGCTTAAAGACAAAGAAGAAATGGTTGGTAACAGAGCCAGAGTAAAAGTTGTGAAAAACAAAATGGCACCTCCATTTAGAAAAACAGAGTTTGACATAATGTATGGCAAAGGAATTTCTAAAACAGGTGAAATAATTGATTTAGGCGTTGAGTTAGAAATACTAAACAAAAGTGGGTCATGGTATAGCTATAAAGGCACTAAATTGGGGCAAGGTAGAGATGCAGTAAGACAACTATTACAAGACAACCCCGAAATGGCAGATGAAATGGAAGCATTAATCAAGGCGAAAATTTTTGAAACGGAAGTAGAAGTTGATGTTAAAATTGACGAGCCGACCTTAAATGGTAAAGAAAAACCAGAAGAAGTGGCAGAAAAATAATTTTCTAATTCTTATTTAGGGTTAAATAAGTAAAGTTTTGTACACGGCCATGCTATTAAGCATGGCCTTTTTTTTACTTTTAGGTAATCGAACAATGAGTCAATTAGAAAAAACAGATATTCCTAATGAACCAGCCATCATATCAATGATGGAGGAGATGCTCATACACAAGCAATTACAAATACAGTCTTTACTTGAGGTTACCAAAGCCATTAATGGAAATAAGTCTGCAGAAAAATTATTTTCTGTGTATCAAGATATTTTGATATCTCAAATGGGTGTAGGCAAACTATTGATATATATCAATAATGATAATAATTGGGATTTGGCTTGTCAAATTGGTTTTGATGAAAAAGTGCCTGCGTTTAATGCAGTAACTTATTTTGAAAAATACAAAGATGCCGATAGCCATGCTGCCAATAAAGAAATACTGCAAGACTTTGATATAATTCTGCCGGTTAAGCACAAAGAAAAAGCTTTAGGATTGGCATTAATCGGTGAAGTAGAATTTGACGGTAATGAGTCGTTTCCTGAAAAAATGAAGTTTTTGGAAACATTGACCAACTTGATTATAGTAGCTATTGAAAATAAGCGCCTTTTTAAAGAAACAATAGAACGTGAAAAACTAACCAAGGAGTTGGAGTTGGCGGGTAGTGTGCAAAGTATGCTTATACCAGATGTACTTCCTAATAACGAATTTTATGAAATGTCAGCTATTTATCTGCCACACCATAATGTTGGTGGCGATTACTATGATGTAATACCATTGGGAGATGATGAAATTGTTTTTTGTATAGCAGATATTTCAGGTAAAGGAATTGGTGCAGCTATGTTAATGGCCAATTTTCAGGCAACATTGCGCACTTTAATTAGGCAACATGTAGAACCAGCTAAGTTTATACGCATACTTAACAAACGCGTAAACAATATTACCAATGGTGATAAGTTCATCACCTTTTTTATAGGTAAGTACAATCATGTAAACAGAGAACTGCTGTACGTAAATGCCGGACATAACCCCTCATTAATGTATAGTAAAGGAAATATTGTTCCGCTTGAAAAAGGTTGTACAATTTTGGGAATGTTTGCCGACTTGCCAGCATTGGAAGTAGGTAAAATTATTGTTGAGCCAAATTCGTTTTTATTAAATTTTACAGATGGGTTAACTGATTTAGAGAATGGTAGCAAACAACTTTTTGGTGAAGATAGAATATTGAAATTGCTAAAAGAAAATCACACTAAATCTCCATCAGAATTTAACAATTTGATCATTGAAAATTTGGTTGAGTTTAAAGAAAATGAACCATTCAATGATGATATTTCTATATTGACTTGTAGGTTCGTTTAGGATTCGGCTCTAAGTTTCTTTAATCCCCTCTTCCTCCTAACATCAATACCAACCAGCATGGCAATGCCGATAAAGTACATGCCACCAACGGTATCAATTTCTACCATATCGCTTAACATTAATTGGCAATAAATAATTACCAAGCTTACTAGAATAGTTATGGCCAGTAATTTTTCATGGCCTATGGCTCGTTCATAAACTCTTTGTCCATAGATAAATAACCCAGCAGTAAATGCTAAAAATATGACAAACCCAATAAAGCCTTGTTCAATTAATACGGTTAGCAAGTAATTGTGTGCCGTTGACTTTTCAGGATTATCACTAACCCAAGTGGTAAATAGAGTTACCGTATAGCGCTTATAAAAGGAGTAAAAGTTGCCTGGTCCAAAACCTGTTACAGGGTGTACACCACTCATGCGTATACCGGCAATCCAACGATACATTCTTTCTGCAGAAGATAAATCTTGCAACTTTAAAGTTGACTCTAAGTGATCACCCAACTCATTATGGTAAATGGTTTTTTTGTAATCTGGAGCTAGCTTTAAATATCTATTGTCTTGAGATAAATAGACCAGCCCCGCGACTAGCAAAATGGCACTTGCCCCTAATGCCCATTTTACCATTCCCTTTTTAAAAATAAAGAAAGCCACAAAACCAACAATTACACCAACCCAAGCACCCCTAGTATAGGAAAAGTATATAGCAGCCAGATACAATATAATAAGTGCATTTATAAAAGTTCTGCGGTATGAGAATTTCTTATATAGCGTTCTGCTAAAAACCATATAAGGCAACAAAATGCTCAACATGGCTGCATAATCTACATGGTTTAAGAAAAACGGTTGTACGGTAGAATTTACTTTGTCAAAAGCAAAGCCATAACCGGCATGTCGAACCAAAGCAATGGAAGCAACTATACCCATAGAAATAACCAAAAGCCAAAATATTTTTTTGAACTCTGTAATGTTTTTTACTACCAATGATGTAATAAATACAAAGGTGGATATATACCATATTTTGGCCAACAAGTACTTAATGGATATTTTAAATATTTGAGTGAATATTACGCTAACCACAATCCACAACACGTGCAATAGTAGTAATTGTATTATGGGATGTCTAAAAAAGTCAAGGTCAAATTTTTTGTAGTTAACCAAGCTGTAGGCAAACAAAACCAACATAAAAAATACCATAATTGGTTCGGTAGGCAAATCGGTTGAAAAGCCACCTCCAACATTGAGCGTTATAGAAAGCGGGATGCTAAAAATGAATAGGTAGTATATCTTTTTCCAATCGATAATGGCCAATGCCCCAACAGCTATTACAACTGGCACTGCAAACACGGCAAACTGCTCAGTAATTATACCAACGGCTAAGCATGCAAGAACCAAAAGGCCAAATGCAAAAACTAAAGGATACTTGTATTTTAATACAAAGGTGCTAAACATCAACTTCCTTAAAATCTATTGTTTTAAGTCTTTCTATCACTAAAGCAATTAGCGAAATTGAAATAAAAGTGGCCAGCAAAGCGCCCAAAACAATGATTGATCGTTTAGGACGTATTTTTTTAACCGCTGGGTAGGCTTCTTCAAGTATGTAAACTGATGAAATTTTCTTGTTGGCTGCCGCTTTATTTTGACTGTAAAGAGTGGTTATTTTCGCCAAGTCTTCTTCAATATTAGCTTTTGATACATTATAACTTTGCAAAATTTCGGGAGCAACATTACTATTTCTAGCCTTGTATATTTTATCCGTTATTATGTCGAGCTCTTTTTGCTTTATTTCTAGTTCACTCTTAAACAGTTGTACCACATCAGCCTTATTAGAATTTAAAAGGTTGCTACTTATCTCATCAATTTTTGCTACAATATCATTGGCCATTGTGGCGGCTTGTTCGGGATTGATGTCGGCAACATGCACTTCTATTGCTCCTAGCTCATTCTTAAAAATTTCGTAATTCTTACTAAATCTTTGGTTTACTTTAAAATCGGCCAACTTATCTTCCTTATCAATTTCATAATATTCCATTAAGTTATACTTGTTAATGATGTAACCATAAATTTGAGATGATTTACCCATGGAGATTAAGCGGTCGGTATCTTCTTTGTCTCCAAAAGCACTTACAGGAATATCTCCAGCTTCTTCTTTAAAAAGTTGCCCTCTATCGGCAATGGATGGATTACTAGCAAAAAATGTTACTTGTGAACCGTAGTAGTTGGGCATTTTTAGCGACAATACAATGCTTAAAATTACAGCAATGGTGCACAATGCAATAATGGGCCATTTCCATTTCCACAAACTTTTCACAACGGAAACCAGGTTAAGAGACTCGCTCATTTTAATTTTTTAAGTACATGAAAAAAAGGTAGGGCTAATTGCTATATTAATTGAGTTCCTTGGTTTGGCGTAAAGATAATAATTGATTCAAATTTAACAATCTAAGCGAATAAGCCACTATTACACTTATTGTTAACGAAAGGAAGAACGAAATTTTCCATGGTAAATTGCTTTTGGCTAAAAAGAAAGTGGCTATGCCTAACAATGCAGCAAACCCTAGAACCTTGGCAATAAGCATAAAATTAAACGGCAACTTAAACAGTTGAATAGCTGCTATCATAATTGCTATGGCTACCATACTTTGGGTAATTAAAGTAGCAATTGCAGCTCCCTCAACTTTTATATTGGGAATAAGCAGGTAGTTGATTACAATGTTAGCTACCACCCCAAAAAAAGCAATAACAATAATGGGTTTTAAGCTTCCATTGGCAGATAATAACGTACCATACACATGAACAATAACGATACTAATTAACGTAAACATTAACACCGAAAGCACTCGATAATAAACTTTAGTAGTGTTGATGTAAAGTAAGTCCATTATGTGATTACTAAAAAAGTAACAACATATGCCAACGGTTATAGAAAATGCCAGTAATAATTTTATGGCTGTTTGCACTAGTGGTTTAACATCTTCTTTTTGCTTAATCATTTTTGCAAATATTGGCAGCAACATACCTGCAAGCAATAGCCCAATCATATTTGCCGCATCTAGTAAACGGTAACCAGTGGCGTAAATACCAGCTTGAAATTCACCATCAGGCAAAATTTGTTTAAGCATAACAGCATCAACTCTGCTATAAATGGTCATTAAAAAAACTGCTAGCGCATAAGGGAAACTTTGCTTTAGAATATCAATTATGTAATGTCTTTTAAAATTCATTTGCAACCCACCAGCAAGTACAACCACTGCAATGCCAACTACTAAGGCGGTTAAGCCGTAACAGGCCAATTGAATTTTTACAAAAAGTAAAATTGATATATCAATGTTGTGGTTTATGAAAAGTACATACCCTAAGGCCAATATCATCATCAGCTTATCTAATATAGAAAACAAACCATCCATCTTAAATTTTTGTAATGCTGCAATGTTCGATCTAAAATATTGTATAAGCGAAATTAGTATGGTTGATGCTGCTATGTAAGTAAGCAATTGCATTTGTTGGGCAGAAAAACTCAACCCATATGCACCGACTAGAAGTAATAAGCCAAAAATATTGGCCAATATAACTTTAGCAACCAAGGCATTGGGTAAGTACTTTTTAAGCAGGTTGTTGTTTTGAGAAATGTGCTTATTGTTGTAATAGCTTATGCCTACATCTAGTATAATTTGATACAGCAACGTAAAATTAAAAAGGGCAAAGTACATCCCATAGTCTTGCGCACCTACTTCATTTTGTACAACCCTGTCAATACCAAAAATGTAAATAGGTTTTACCAGAAAATTAATTCCTAACAGAAATAGAAAATCTATAAGATATTTCCTTTTCATCTTTTGAAAACTATATTGTCAGATTCTAGTCCTGTACCAATAACATGTTGTTCAACATTAGTTAACAACTCCAACTCGCCATTATGCAATATTTTGTGCGCCTTGTATGCCATGCCGAACATAAAGTCGACCGCATTTTTATGATTGGTGTTATCCATAAATTTCGAATTCCAATATTCCATTATTACGATAACGCTGTTGTTTTGCAATGTATTTTCTCCGCCTTTTAATACATCAAATTCTCCACCTTCTACATCAATTTTTATTAACGTTGGCAGAAATGCTTTGGCTAACTCATCTATAGTTGTAATTGGTATATTGATAGGCGTTGCGGTTTCATTTTTAAACCAGTTTTTAGCCTTAAAATTTTTTGGTTCTAGCGAGTTATTTTCTGAATACAATTCATTTTCAAATTCATAAAACTTTGCAGTTCCTACATTTTGGCCTACTGCAGCATTTCGAATTACTCGGTTATCAAATTCTTCAATGTTTTTTTCAAGTATAGCAAAAGTTTTTGGTGATGGCTCAAAAGAGATTGTAAATCCATCTCTTACATTGTCCATTAAATCTTGAACCAACAATGTAAAAAATCCATAGTGTGCTCCAATGTCAAAGAAAACTTCATGGGGTTTTACATTTTTTGCAAAAAAGTAGCTTAGCCTAATTTCTGAATCGTGCACTTTGCAACCATGCAATAAAATTTCGCCTGAAGCTGGCAACTGTACAAACATTTTATGGTCAAAGTAAGTTTTACAAAATTCTATAGAAGAAACATGGTGTCGCTTTATTTTAAGGTAACCAAATGGCTGGCAGAGCCATCTTAGCAATTTAGGCTTGGCCAACTTTCGCTCAATTTTTTGTAGTTCAGCTATATGTTTTTCGCGCTTCAAGCGGGCTAAGTTATACTATTTTAACCTCATTCAATCTTGTGGCAATGCACTTTTACAAAAATCTATTGCAACCAAGGTTAGGGCAATTTACCTCTTTATTACAAGGGTAAATTTTACCTTTGCAAACTTTCAAATGAAAATAGCCGTAAATACACGTTTGTTGCTCAAAAACCAACTAGAAGGAATTGGTTGGTTTACCTACGAAAGTTTGAAACGAATTACTCAAAACCATAAAGAGCACCAGTTTGTTTTCATATTTGATAGACCTTATGATGAATCTTTTATTTTTTCTGACAACATAACGCCTCTTAAAATTGGGCCACCTGCAAGACATCCAATTTTATGGTATTGGTGGTTTGAGCATAGTATACCAAAGGCTTTGAAAAAATGTGGAGCAGATGTTTTTGTTTCAACTGATGGTTATGGAAGTTTGAATGCACAACTACCAAGCTATTTGGTAATTCATGATTTGGCTTTTGAGCATTTTCCAAAACACCTAAAAAGTCCACATAGAAATTTTATGCAAAAGTATACCCCAAAGTATGCTCACAGTGCAACAAGAATAGGAACGGTTTCGGAGTTTTCGAAAGAAGATATTGCCCAAAAATATAATGTTGCGCATGATAAAATTGATGTGCTTTACAATGGCTCAAATGACGCTTGTAATCCATTTTCAAATGAAGAAAAGAGTGAAATAAAGAGTCGATTTACACAAGGTCAAGATTACTTTTTGTTTTTAAGCGCAATTCATCCAAGGAAAAATTTGGATAATTTGTTAAAGGCGTTCGATCAATTTAAAGAAAACAACAGCAATCAAGTTAAACTATTGGTTGCTGGCAGAAAGGCATGGAATAACAATGGTTTAGATGAAGTTTTTAATGCCATGAAATTTAAGGATGATGTGGTTTGGACCGGTCATTTACAAAAAACGGAAGTTGGAGAAGTGTTGGGTGCTTCTTTGTCTTTGGTTTATCCATCACACTTTGAGGGTTTTGGTATTCCAATTTTAGAAGCAATGCATGTAGAGGTGCCTGTAATCACATCTAACGTATCATCAATGCCAGAAGTTGCGGGTGATGCTGCCATATTGGTTGAGCCTTCATCAGTTGATTCCATTTACAATGCGCTAAATGCAATATACAAAGACCAAAATTTGCGCTTTGATTTAGTTAACAAAGGCAAAGAGCAACGCCAACAGTTTAGTTGGAATAAAACAGCTGATAAACTTTGGGATGGCATTAATAGAATATTGCCACCGAGCTAGATGTTTTAAGTAAGTGGAAATCTTATTGCATTAATGTATTCAATTGTTTTTTGAATATCATCATACAATACCCTGTCCTTGTTATTAAAACTAACTACTTCTCTATAATCATTAAATATGCTATTAACCATTGGAGAGCTTTTGAGTGGCTTTCTAAAATCTAAGGCTTGGCAAGCGGTCATAAACTCAATGGCCAATATTTTTTCTACGTTTTTCACCACTTGGTAGCACTTAACTGCTCCATTGGCACCCATGCTTACATGGTCTTCTTGCTCATTGCTACTAGGCACCGAATCAACTGATGAAGGCGTACAAAGTTGCTTGTTTTTACTTACCAAACTTGCTGCGGTATATTGCGGTATCATTAACCCAGAATTTAATCCTGTATCTTCTATCAAAAATTCTGGCAATCCTCTGCTGCCCGATAACATTCTGTAAACCCTACGTTCAGAAATACTGCCTAATTCTGCAATGGCCATGCTCATGTAATCCAATGCTAAGGCTAAAGGTTGTCCATGAAAATTACCTCCACTCAATACTAAATCTTCTTTAGCGAAAACATTTGGGTTATCAGTAACTGAATTAATCTCATTCAAAAAAACATTTTCTACATGGTTCAATGCATCTCTGCTAGCACCATGCACTTGAGGTATACAACGGAAAGAGTATGGGTCTTGAACTTGGTGTTTATGCTCGTTAAGAATTTCACTGTCTTTCCAATAATTTAAAATATTTTCGGCAGTAGTTAACTGGCCAGGTTGGTTTCTTAATTTTTGAATTAAAGGATTAAATGGCTCATCCAAACAAAGCCAAGCATCTAATGAAAATGTGGCAATTAAATCGGCCAAATTGTTTAGCCTTTTACCATTAACAACATTAAATACGCCATAAGCGCCCATAAATTGAGTGCCGTTTAACAAAGCCAAACCTTCTTTTGATTGTAGCTTTTGAGGAAACATACCAACTTGATTTAACACTTCACTAGTTGGTTGCTTTTTGCCTTGATACATTACCTCACCCATTCCTAAAATTGGCAGGCTCATATGAGCTAAAGGAGCTAAATCACCTGAAGCACCTAAGCTTCCCTCATCATAAATTACTGGCAAAATACCTTTATTAAAAAAGGCGATTAACCTTTCTACTGTGGCAACACTTACCCCTGAGTGGCCATAACTAAGCGATTGTATTTTTAGCAACAATATTAAACGTGAAATAATATCAGGCACCTGAGCGCCTACTCCACATGCGTGCGACATTACCAAGTTTTCTTGTAACTGCTCAATTTGATCGGGCGAAATTTTTATGTTGCAAAGCGAACCAAACCCTGTATTTATGCCATATATCAACTCATCAGGATTCTCCATTTTTTCATCTAAATAACTTCTGCAGTTAGCAATCGCTGATCTTGAATCTTCAGATAATGCCAGCTGACAATCTGTATTTAATAAACTTTTTAAAACCTCATAGGTAATGGGGTCTGGAGAAATGTGATGTATGTTTGGCATTTTTACCGATAATTGCTTTGCTGCAATTTATTAATAAAAGACAAAAATGAAACTTGACTTTATCCCCAATTTTTTGGAAATACATAATTGCGCTTTGAGTAATACTAACTTTTGTGCACGAGATTTATGACATAAAAAAAGCGTCCGAATTTTTCGGACGCTTCATATAAATTCAGTTTTATTTATACAATTACATCCTCATCAATAAAGAAAAATCTTCACTTTGATGGCGACAATTATCTGTTTTTATAAAATTTGCGTTTAGCATGGCTCAAAATTAATACATCAATCAAATACATTTAGTTTCTAATAAATAGTTACGATTATCGTTTTTAACATGTGAGATATTTGCCCATTTTTCTGATTTTATTTTTTGCCGCTTGTAATATAAAACCGATAAACCCGCAAAAAAAAATTGTTAAAGCTCATCAACCGTACATAAAAAATTTTGCCGATTCATTGAAATACTTTGGGCGAAATGAATCAAGAACCTTTAATAATCGTTCACCTTCAGATTCAAAATTCCCAAATGAACAAACGCATTATGTCAAAGTATATGAATTGGATTGTATGAGGGAATGTCCATTTGCTGTCTTTACAAACAGAATCGATAACGGCCAAAAAATTATTATTCAAGAATATGAAAAACTACTACAAATATTAAATGATTCAACTTCATATGGACAAGCTGTTGCGTCCTGTCATTATCCCAAAATTGGTGTTATTGCCTATAATAATAACAATGAACCTCTGGAATGGATTGACATTTGCTTAGACTGTAATAGGTTTATGTCCAAGCCAGTCTACCATGAAATTCCTATAAAAGTCCGGCATCATTATGGGTTTTCCTATGATGGCAGAGACCAACTTAAAGTTTTGTTTAAAAGTTGGGGCATTGCATATGGTAAAGAAAAAGGCATGTTTGATAGAGGATGGAAACCCACAGATTATTACCCGTAAAAGCACAACCCATTTTACAATATCTTTTTAATTTAGCCACATGGCAGTTTTAAAAATGGTGGGCTGGAATGTTAATGGCATTAGAGCTTCAATGAAAAAGGGTTTCCCAGATGTTTTAAAAGGATTTGATGCTGACATTTTTTGTATGCAAGAAACCAAAGCACAAGACGATCAAGTAGATGAGGCATTAAAAGATATTGAAGGCTATCACATTTATAGAACATCAGCAGTAAAGAAAGGCTATAGTGGCACGGCAGTGTTAACCAAAAAAGAACCTTTGAATTTTGAATATGGCATTGGCATTGAAGAACACGACCAAGAAGGACGCGTAACTACTTTGGAATTTGAAAACTTCTATTTTACTGATGTATACGTTCCTAATAGTGGTAGCGGATTAAAAAGATTAGATTATAGAGCTGAATGGGATAGAGCTTTTGCTGATTATTTAATTGGCCTAAACAAAAAAAAGCCTTTGATAGTTACTGGAGATTTTAACGTAGCTCATAAAGAAATTGACTTGGCAAGGCCAAAAGAAAACTATAACAAAACCAGTGGTTTTACCCAAAAGGAGATTGACGGTTTAGATTATTTTTTAAATGCAGGTTTTGTTGATACCTACAGAGTTTGGAATCCTGAAGGGAGGCAATACACATTTTGGAACCAAAGGACAAGAGGAAGAGATCGGGGAATTGGCTGGCGTATCGATTACTTTTTTGTACCCGAACATTTAATGGCCAATGTAAAAAGCGCAACCATACATGATGGTGTTATGGGCAGCGACCATTGCCCGGTTAGTTTGGAGATTGATATTTGATTGTGCCGATTTAACCACAGAGCACACAAAGAATGCTCAGAGTTTTTCTCATAAAAACTCTGAGACTTCAGCAGTTGTTACCTTTTAAATTAATGCATCCGCTTTTCATAGTTTAGTTTATTCCCTCAATTCTTAACTAACGCCCTCCGCTAATTAAGTTTTTTGTCATTTTCCTAATTAAGGGATGCTATTAGTTTTTAAACATTTTATAACTTCAACCTATGTTTGATGAAGATGAAGACGATTTCGACTCTAGAGAAAAGGTAGAGGATACTGATATTTACAAAAAAGCCATGGAAATTTTTGAATTGTCAAGGCAAATATTGGCTGTAGTTCCCAAAGATATTGAAGAATTAGAATTAACCATACAAGATTTTGCTACCAATGCCATGTTGATTCCCGTAAAAATTGCTGGTGCTCATGGTGCGGGTTTGTATGATATAAAAATGGAAAATGCTGCCATTATTAGAAAGGCAGCTCGAGAATTACATATTGCGGTCCATGGGTTTAAAATGTATGGATTTGATGAACCTGAATATTTTCAACTCATCAGAGATAAAATTGAGGAGCTTAGAATTTTGTTTGCAGAATGGGTAAAAACTTTTGATGAGTGGGATTATATAACTGATCGTTGGGGTTTGTTTAATCCGCCTGGCGTAAATTATGATGATAAAGACCCTGATGAAGACATACCTTACAATCCCGAAAATTAATGACTCCACAAAAATTTATATCTCAATACCAAAATGCATTGGCAAGCCAAAGTTGGGAGATGGTGGATACACTTATTCATGAAAATGCATGTGTTACATTTTCAAATGGTTCGGTTTACAATGCTAAAAAAGCAATTCAAAAAGCTTTTGAGCACAATTTTTCTGTGATAAAAAGTGAACAATATAAAATGATAAAAATCAATTGGGTTAAAGCTGAGAAGCAGCTTGCTATTTATACATTTGAATATTATTGGAAAGGCATTATAAATGATGCATTGGCAGAAGGCAATGGAGTTGGAACCGCAACATTAGTTAATGAAAGCGGCCATTGGATGCTTTTAGCCGAGCATTTGGGTAAAAAATAATATGGCTACCCTTTTAATCTAATTAACTTATTGCCCATAAAAACTTAGGTTTTTTCATAATTTCGGAACCTAATAACAAAACTCTGAAACACCTTTCAAAAGTTATTTTTTTAGCGTTGGTCATCATTATCCTCTTGGGCTTAGTGTCAAGCCCTATCGCATTGTTGTTAGGTTTTTCTTTTACCTTATTTTTTAAAAGTCCGTTAGTCAAATATGGCAACAAAGTAATTCAATACTTATTAAAAATAGCTATTGTAGGCCTAGGCTTTGGCATGCTAGTAGTTGAAACCATTGAAGCAGGTAAAAGTAGTTTGTTATTGGTTTTTTTAGCCATTGCATTAACTTTAGCATTAGGGTATGTATTAGGACGATTATTCAAAATGGATCGTCATTTAAGTCATCTTATAACATCAGGTACCGCAATTTGTGGTGGTAGTGCCATTGCAACCATGTCGGCAATTATTAATGCTAAAGGGCAAACCATAAGTATAGCTTTGGGTATTGTATTTCTATTGAACTCTTTGGCACTGTTAATCTTCCCTAGTTTGGGCAACCTTTTAAACTTAACACAAAATCAATTTGGCATGTGGAGTGCTGTTGCAAATAATGATACTAGTTCGGCACTTGGTGCCGCATTAACTTATGGTGATGAATCTTTAGAAATTGCTACCACAGTCAAGCTTTCTCGAACACTTTGGATTATTCCACTGGCCATTTTAACCATGATATTTTTTAAAACAAAAGGAGGGAAATTAACAATTCCTTATTTCATTTTGTTATTTGTTGGAGCTATCGCATTAAATAGTTTTGGCATAGTTCCAACAGAAATTAGCAACACTACCGTATTAATTGCCAAAAGACTTTTGTTACTTGCGCTCTTTTTAGTTGGCACAACTTTATCCATAAAAAACATTAAGTCAATTGGTTTTAAACCCATAGCATTTGGAGCATTATCATGGCTATTTATTGCCGCTTTTTCTTTAACTTATATTCTATTCCGTTTTTAACTTTAGGTTAACTAAATGGTATTAACTTTGAGTAAATAAGACTTGTAAATGAAACAAACAGTACTAATTTTTATCTGCCTCTTTTCTCTGTTTATAGCAAATGCCCAAAACAAAAATAATTACGTTAACGATCAGCTTATTGTTAAGTTTAAGGAAGATGTGAATGTGGATTTTAAAAATTGCCTTTTCAAACAAAAGTTTGGTAATGATGTAGTGGACAATTTGAACAAAAAATATGGCGTTCAAAAAATTGTGGCCACAGGAAACAAGAAAAAAGGCGACACTTATATTCTAAATTTTAAACAAAAGCAAGATATTCAAAATTTAGTTTCTATATATCAAAAAACTGGGCTGTTTAAGTATGTTGAACCTAATTATATTGGGAAAATACATGGTCAATCAAAGAGCCTAAGAGCCACTCCCAATGACACCCATTTTGCAAGGCAATATGGATTATTTAATGATGGTACATTTTCTGCAACACTCTCAGTTGCAGATGCCGATATTGATATGGAATTAGCTTGGGATATTGAACAAGGTGATGCTTCAATTATTGTTGCTGTTTTAGATGCTGGCGCTAAAATGAATCATCCTGAGTTTAATAACAGAATTTGGCAAAACACAGCAGATTTAGCCAACGGAACTGATGATGATGCGAACGGATATATAGACGATTTACAAGGCTGGGACTTTGTTAATAATGACAACGACCCTGCTGATGACCATGGCCATGGAACCAATGTTGCCGGTATAATTGGCGCTAACGCTAATAATAATACAGGCTATGTAGGTGTCGATTGGAATTGTAAAGTTATGATATGCAAGGTTCTTGATAATACTGGCGCAGGTACATACACTTGGTGGGCAGATGCTATTTATTATGCGGTAGACAATGGTGCAAACGTAATAAACATGTCACTTGGTGGAGCAAGCTTCTCAAATATGCTAGAAGATGCCGTTAACTATGCCCATACAAACAATGTTACAGTTGTATGTAGCATGGGCAATGATAACAACAACGCTATTGTTTATCCTGCAGGATTTGCAAATAGTATAGCAGTTGGTTCAACTGATGCAAGCGACCAGCGCTCTGTGCCTTTCAATTGGAGTGTTTCTAGCGGAAGTAGTTATGGAAATCATATTGATGTGGTGGCACCAGGCACTCATGTTTATGGTCTATCGCATACTTCAAATACAGTCTACAATATTCATTGGAGTGGAACTTCACAGGCAACACCTTTGGTTGTAGGTGTATGCGCACTTCTTTTGGCTCAAGACCCTACTAAAACTCCTGAAGACATTAGAATGATTTTAAGAAACACAGCTGAAGATCAAGTGGGTAATGCCATAGAAGATGTTGCAGGTTTTGATAATTATTATGGGTATGGTAGACTTAACGCTCATCAAGCATTACTATCTGCTAGCCTAACCTCTATCAAAAATGATTTAGATCAAACCAATCTGCGCGTGTATCCCAATCCTTGCAATGAATATTTCCAAATCAATAATAACATAACTAGCGGAACTATAATGTTAACCAATGCAGTTGGGCATGTGGTTTATGAAAATGTAAATCATAATTTAGGCAATGCTTTTATTAGCGTAAAAAATTTACCAAAAGGGTTATACTTGCTTAATGTAAGAAATAACGAAAATCAAACTATTGCTTCACAAAAAATAATTGTTAACTAGCCATGCCAAAGCTATTCGCAATATACCTAGGAGGCCGAGCCGAAAATTGTAACACCGAATTACATGATGTGATTTTTGCTATTGGTAGCGATTTAAGCTCGCTATACCCAAAAGCTGTTGAAGGTTGGTTTGGTTTAAAAAGTCATGTTCATATTGATAGCTATGTTGCTTTAGAAACAATTGATGGATTTGAAATTTCGCTTTCTAAAGAAACAATAGCTCAAGCACACCAACTGTACTTTATAAATTTAGGAGGATACAAAGAAGGCCACTTTACTGAATTTCATGAAAATATATTTGTTATAGCTACAAATGAAAAAGAAGCCAAAATCAAAGCGAAATCGAAACTCATGAAAAATATGCAACAAGTACATACAGATGATATTTATGATGTGGATGATTGCATAATAATTGACAATGTTGATGGCTACAACTTAAGCATCTCACCAACTGATAAACCAGAAGCGTTTAATCCTACAAACGGATATTTTAAAATACCCAAGGAGTTCAAAAAATAATAATAAACAAAAAAAAGATCAACCAATGGTTGACCTTTTCGCTTTTACTCAGAGATGATGAGTTTTTTATGCACGGTTTTATTATTAATAGTTGCTTCAATAAAGTATACGCCAGAATTATAATTACTGACATCTATTACGTTATTAGAAACTTCAGGATTTAAAACTTTTCCAGTAACATTAAACATTTGTATGTTGTTAATTTGGCCATTGGCAATAAGCGTTATTAAAGAGTTGGATGGATTTGGGTAAACATTTAAAATGTTTACCTCAACATCTTCAATGCTTGTGCTCTTAGCTGTTATTGTTAGCTCAGTGCTCAAAGCATCAATTTGCAACTCATTTCCTTGCTCATCTATTAAAATAACATTTGCTAAATCTATAACTACATTGTTAGTCAATGATGTAAAATTGTTGGGAATTACAAAAGAAATTTCTGCAACCGCTCCATGCCCATTTATTGATGTTTGATTAATTCTACCTACTGCTAAATCCAGTTGGCCTGTTGTGGCAAAATTGGTATCTAAATGTATTATTTGGTTACCTAACCAATTGTTATTAAAATCTACTCCATTTTGTATTTGTAGTTCATTCGGATTTACAATTACATTGCAAGCTACAGCATATGCTTTATTAAGCGGTTGTGCAACATCACCTAAATGCAGTCGACCAGTTATGGTTTGACCTTGAGAATATATATTGCTATTAAACAATATTTGTGCATTGGGTACATTAGGATCATCAGTTCCAGCGCTCGTATTCTTTGGATGAGTCATCAAATAATTAAAAGTAATTGCAACATTATCAGCATTGTTTATTACACCATTTCCGTTGCAATCTGTGTGCTTGTAGTTAACACCTCCTCCCCAAAAGCTTCCCCAATCTGTTGCGTAAAATGCCTGCCAATTGTTAGAAACACTCGCTCTTGATGGACCCATGGTTCCAAAACCAAGCGCAACGTTTAATAAATCCGCATTATTTGCAATTCCATCTGAGTTAGCATCACCAGGCCAAACACTATCATTTGCTGAACAATTATGAACATAAAAACTAAAAGTATATGCCTGAATCCCTATATAAGGACAAGCATCATCCTCAACTTTTACTATAAAATGATGCCAGCCAGTAGATGTTGGAACCCAATTAAAGTTTGATGTAACCGCACCTTGTGCCGAGCCAACAGCAGCAGAGAAAGGATTTAATCCTAAACTTAAATTCGTTGCTGGCAATATTGATAATGTGTCAGTTGTATTTGAGTCAGTTGCTGTTACGAAATATGTTGCAGTATCACTCAAACAGATAGTATCGCTAAAACTATTTCCACCATTAAGGCCCGTTAGAGTTGGCAACTTATTACTATTGTATGTTACTGAAACTTGCATATCTCTAATCATTGATGTTGCAAGCACTCCTCCAACATATTCTTCAATTAATACAGCATATGCATCAACTTCAACTGCAGTAGGGGTAACTGTCATTACGCCATTTTGATCAATTGTTAAAGGGCTTGATGCAGTTATCGGATTTGAAAAAGAATAGGGTAATAAATAAGGGACAGGATTCATTACTGTATTAAAAGGTGTGGTCAAACTATATACAATACTATCTCCCTCAGGATCTGTTACGCCAACACTATAAACATGATTTTGATTAGTAAATAGCACAAAAATTGGATCGATATTAAATCTAGGTGAGCTATTATTAGGAGCATTTAAGTTGTCCATTTTAGTTTCAACATAAAATGACAATGATGTTGGACTAACCAAATTGGTAATTGCTGCATTTCTGCAACAATGCGACCATGATAATAAATAATCTGCACAAGGTGGCAAATTCACAGTATCTGAATAATGATGCAATTCAAAGCCTTGCCATGCGCCCATATTACAATTAGAAAGCGTAGGATCACATAATGTTGAAACATCTGTTACTGATAATAATGGCAAGCTTACCATCATATTACTAATACATGACACTGAACTTATATTTATTGATCCTACTAGAGGAGCTGGTATGCCCGTGCAATCTCTATAAAATTTTAAATCAATGATATAATCGTTGCCCGAAATGTGAGTGTACGAAAGCTCCGTGCTAACTGAGTGAGTTGCTGAAGTAATATTTGGAATGGTTAATAAGAGTATAGGTAAGACTACAAGAAGCAGTGATTTTTTGTTTAGTACTAATGATATCATGTTGTTTGGTTTTGCTAATAGTTTTTTAATCTTTCAATGGTATCTAAAGTATTATCAATAATTTATATACCAAAAGACAATTTTTTGCCAATTTTCGATAATTTACTCTTCACCATTATCGTATCTGGCTGTAAGTGTGATATTTACGATTTAACTATGTCCGATTTTTTTATAAAGTTTTTATCTAAAACCAATTACTTTATGCAACTTTGTGAAACTTCAAAGTAAAAATACATGACTCAAGAGCAAGCACTAGCTATTTTAAAATCAGGCGAAAACGTTTTTCTTACTGGCTCTGCTGGTACAGGTAAAACCTATGTGCTTAACAGTTACATCAAATATTTAAAAGAAAGAAAAGTGCACGTAGCTGTTACTGCTAGCACAGGCATTGCCGCAACTCATATTGGTGGACAAACAATACATAGTTGGAGTGGAATTGGTGTGAAAAACGCGTTAACAAGACGTGATATTACCAACATGGCCGATAAAAAATATTTGCGTGAACACCTTGAGGATGTAAAGGTTTTAATTATAGATGAAATCTCTATGTTGCATAAAAAGCAGGTGCAAATGATTGATGAGGTTTTAAAGTTTTTTAAAAGTCCTTTCAAAGCTTTTGGTGGCGTGCAAATTGTTTTTTCGGGCGACTTTTTTCAATTGCCGCCAGTAACAAAAAATGAAGAAAAAAATACTGAAAAATTTGCTTTTATGAGCCCAGCATGGGTCAGCGCTAACTTGGCAATCTGTTATTTAACAGAGCAATACCGCCAAAGTGATTCCAACCTAAATAAAGTGTTAAATGAAATTAGAACTGGCAGGGTGTCACAAAATGCGGTCAATCTGCTTAAACAAACTGCTAGTAATAAATTAGAAAAAGAAGACCTAACTCAACTATATACGCACAATGTTGATGTTGATTCAGTTAACAATGCTAGGCTTGATGCGCTTGATGCTAAATCGCGAGCGTTTGCTGCTAAAACCAAAGGAAACAAAAATCTATTACCTACACTCATCAAGTCGGTATTGGCTCCCGAAAAACTAAAACTAAAAATTGGTGCCAAGGTTATGTTTGTTAAAAACTTACCCGAAAAAGGTGTTGTAAATGGTACTTTAGGCACTGTTGTTGGTTTTAATGAAGAGGAAGAGAATGAAGCAGTACAAGTAAAAACCTTTGATGGTAAAAGTGTAATGGCCTATGAAGAAAAATGGTCGTTTGATAATGAAACAGGTAGCTCATTGGCTTCATTTTATCAAATACCATTGCGCTTGGCATGGGCCATTACCGTACATAAAAGTCAAGGAATGACCTTGGATGCAGCGCAAATTGACTTAAGTAAAACCTTTGAAACAGGACAAGGCTATGTTGCCATATCAAGATTAAAAAGCATGGATGGTTTGTGCATTAAGGGCTTAAATGAAATGGCATTAAAAGTTGATGGATTGGCACTTAAAGCAGACAAGCGTTTTAAAGAGTTAAGTGCTGAAGCTGAAATAAATTTTCCAACAAAAGAATTGGAAGAAAGATTTGATCCTTTTATTAAAATGTGTGGTGGGCTAACCAATTCTGAAGACATTAAAACGTACAGAAAGAAAAAAGCTGACAAGGCGAACAAGAAGCCAACCCACGTAAAAACCCTTGATTTGGTAAAATTAGGCCTTTCAATTGCCGAAATGGCCAATGAGCGTGGACTTACCAATGGCACCATAATTGGCCATTTAGAAAAAATACAAAATGAATTTAAAGATGTTGAGCTAGTAATGTATCGCCCACCAGCTAAAGACATTAAAAAAGTACAAAAAGCCATTCTAAATATTAAGGGCAATCCAAAAGGGTATGCTAAGGCCTTAAATGATGATAATACATTAAAATATAGCGCTGTTTACAATTATTTAAAAGGCACCATGAGTTATGAAAAAATAAACTTGTGTAAGCTATTTGTTGATGATGTGTAACGACAAAAAAATCAATTGTATTATCGTATTTTGGCATAAATAAATTACTTGCTTTAAATGCCAAAACTGGATGAAAGTATTATCCGCACCTTGCTCTATTTTGATGTTTTCAATTATCCATTAAATAAAAATGAAATTGAAAAACATTTGGGTTGTGAAGTTAGTCAACCGCAATTTGACCAAGCCCTGCAAATGCTTGCCTCAGCTAGTTATATTAAAACAAGTAATAACTTTTATGGCATTAACGGTTCTGTTTCTGATACCTCAATAAGAATTGCCGCTAACCAAAAAGCTGTTGAAAGAATGCCAAAAGCAGTTCGAAATGCCAAACTGATAAGTAAGTTTCCATTTATTAGCGCAGTTTGTTTATCGGGCACTATTAGCAAAGGTGTTATGGATGAGGAAGCAGACATTGATTATTTTATAATTACAAAGCCCCAAAGACTATGGGTAGCAAAATCATTTTTAGTTCTTTATAAAAGAATTTTCTTGGGCAATTCTCGAAAGAATTTTTGTATCAACTATTTAATTTCGGAAGAAGATTTAGCTATCAAAGAGCAAAACATTTTTACTGCCATTGAAACTGCAACGCTTATACCTATTAAGGGATGTGAAGTGTATAATCAATTTATAAAAACAAACAATTGGGTATATAATTATCAACCCAATTTTAAAGTAGTTTCAGCTACAAAAGAAAGCACCGGCACCAGCAAACCTTGGTGGAGCAAAATTTTAGAATTTACTTTTAAAGGAAAGCTAGGAGAAAAGCTAGATTTGAAAATGATGAATAAGGTTAGAAAAAAATATATCCAACAATATAAAGGTGAGTTTACCGATCAAGAGTTTGAGTTGATGTTTAGAAGCAGTCGCAACCAAAGCAAAGTGCATAATAGCAATCACCAAATGAACGTGTTAAATAAATACGAACAAAGCGTTAAAGATTTTTTAAGTAAAATGGAAACCGCACAATGAGCACTCCTTTGCTTTTAACCAACAGCTATTTTTATCCATTCGATAAAAAACAATGGGAAATTAAACAACCCTACCCACCCTTAGGTACCCTGTTTGCTGCGGCATGGTTAAGGCAACATGGATTTAACGTTACCTTGCAAGACAATTGCTTAAATAACAATGAACATAATATTGAAGAAGCTATAAAAGAAAGCGGTAGCAAGTACTTAATTATTTATGATGACGGGTTTAACTATCTAACCAAAATGTGCCTTACACGTATGCGTGATGCGGCATACAACATGATTGCTATAGCAAAAACAAAGGGCTGCATAGTAATAATTAATAGCTCCGACTCAACAGATCATTATAAAGAATATTTGCAAAAAGGGGCCGATTACGTAATTCATGGAGAAGGTGAAGTAACATTACTTGAACTAATAAATGCGTTAGAAAATAACACCTCAACATTAAGTATTGAAGGTTTAAGCTTTTTGCAAAATGGAGAATCGCATAAAACTTTGCCACGTTCGGTCGTTAAAGACTTAGACACATTTCCTATGCCCGCTTGGGACTTAGTTGACATTGAACATTATCGTAAAATATGGTTATCCAACCATGGCTATTTTAGTATAAACTTAGCAACAACTAGAGGTTGCCCTTACAAATGCAATTGGTGTGCTAAGCCCATTTATGGCAATAGATACAACTCCCGTTCGCCTGAAAAAGTAATGGAAGAAATAGAATACTTGCTAACTAATTATGATGTAGATTATTTTTGGATGTGTGATGATATTTTTGGCTTAAAACCAGGATGGGTACAGCGCTTGGCTGAACTAAAACAAGAAAAAGGAATTGATTTTAAATACAAAATTCAAAGTCGAGTAGATTTAATGCTTAAGGATGATAACTTAGATGCATTGGTAAAATCTGGCTTAGACATGGCTTGGGTTGGTGCAGAAAGTGGCTCGCAAAAAATACTGGATGCCATGGATAAAGGCACACAGGTTGAGCAAATTTATACTGCTACCAAAATGCTTAAAAAGCATGGTGCCAGAGTAGCCTTCTTTTTGCAATTTGGTTATTTAGATGAAACTTATAACGACATAAAGCAAACGTTAAAAATGGTGCTCGATTTAATGCCAGATGACATTGGCATTTCAGTATCATACCCTTTGCCTGGCACCAAATTTTACGAAAAAGTTAAGCAAGATTTAGTAAGCAAAGCCAATTGGAAAGACTCTGATGATTTAGATTTAATGTTTGAAAACACTTACCCACCTGTGTTTTACAAAACTTTACACCGCTATGTACACAACCGCTACCGATTGAAAAAAGGATGGATGGGTTTTAAATCTTTAATTAATTCACCGGCCAAAAACACCAAAGAACATTTGCACAACATTGCTCGCATGGTTTACCACTTACCTTTCGCTTTTACCAATAAGTTAACCTTAAGTAAATACACCAACAAGTAGTTATGCAAGCCCAATTTGACAATGCAGCCGCTACTTATGATAAAGATTTTACCGAAACTATAATCGGCCAAAACCAACGAAAAAGGGTGTGGAAGTTACTATCAAAAATATTGGAAGGTAAAAAATTAAACATTCTTGAATTAAACTGTGGCACAGGAGAAGATGCTGTTTGGCTTGCAAGGCAAGGGCATAATGTTTGGGCTACAGACGTTTCGGCAGAAATGCTTTTAGAAGTACATAATAAAATAACCCTGAACGAATGTTCAAATTATGTTAAAACTTCTATTTTAGATTTAGCGATTCCAAATATCGAACAATTCAATAATCAACAATTTGATCTCATATTTTCCAATTTTGGTGGATTAAACTGCTTAAATTCTATAGAATTGAATCAATTATTAGCAAAATTGCCAGATTTAATTAAAAAAGAAGGCAAATTAGTACTAGTAATTATGCCGCCAAATTCACTTTATGAAAATATGGCAAGTTTGATAAAAAATAGCGTAAAAAAGCTAAGAAGTGATGGAAAGCAATCAAAAAAGGTAAATGTAAACGGTAAAATGATAGAAACTTGGTACTATGAGGCGAAAGATGTTTTGCCAAACAACTTTAAACCTTTGGTTTGCAAACCGACTGGCTTTTTACCATCTTACGCCAAAAATCATGCTAATAAAAATTCGCTTTTTTATAAAATATGGTACCTTTTTGAGGAATTTTGCTTTAAAACTGGCTCATTTTCGGCAAAAGCCGATCATTATTACCTAGAAATGCAAAAACCTGTATGAAAATATTGTTCACCCATGGATACTTCATTAATGAAGATGAAAAGGAGCAGAAAATTATGCGTCCTTATCCACCATTGGGTATTTTATATGTTTCGGCATGGCTAGAGCAACATGGATTTGACAATAAGGTATATGACACCACCTTTAGTTTTAAAAAAGATTTAAAAGAGTATTTACTTAAACAAAAACCACAACTAATTGCCATTTATACCAATTTGATGACTAAGGTAAATGTGATAGAAATTGTCAAATTTATAAAATCTGCACCTAGCTTGAAACACTGTGTAGTAGTGCTTGGTGGGCCAGACTTAACTTATAACATAGAAGATTATTTGGCTACCGGAGCCAATGCATTAGTTATTGGTGAAGGTGAACAAACCATGCAACAAATTGCTGAAACTGTAAAGCAAGGCAATAGCACAGAATTTGGCCATATTGATGGTTGCGCTTACACCACTGCTGATGGTGTAGTGGTAAAAACGAATGCACGAATAAAAATTAAATCGGTTGATGAATTGCCATTGCCCAATCGCAAAAAAATTGACCTTCACCAATATTTTGATGTTTGGAAAAAACATCATGGGCAATCAGCCGTTACGGTTAGCACCCAAAGAGGGTGTCCATATACTTGCAAGTGGTGTAGCACTGCAGTTTATGGCCAAAGCTACCGTAGAAGGTCGCCTAAACTTGTAGCTGAAGAGTTAAAGTATTTAAAGGAAAACTATGGGCCAGACTCCGTTTGGTTTGTAGATGATGTGTTTACCGTTAGTCACAAATGGTTGGCTGAGTTTGTTGAAGAAGTAATTAAACAAGATGCCATTATTCCTTTTGAATGCATTACCCGGGCCGATAGAATGACTGATGAAGTTATTGAACTGCTAAAAAAAGCCGGTGCCTTTAGAGTTTGGATAGGCGCAGAAAGTGGATCTCAGAAAGTAATTGATGCCATGGACAGGCGAGTGGATGTGAATGTGGTACGAGAAATGATTCAAAAAACACGTAAGGCCGGCATGGAAGCTGGTACATTTATTATGTTGGGTTACCCTGGAGAAACTGAAGATGATATTTTTGAAACTGTTAAACATCTTAAGGATTCAAACCCCAATTATTTTACCATAACTGTTGCCTACCCTATTAAAGGAACAGGTCTTTATAATGAAGTTGAAGCTTTGCAGACCAATAAAATTGATTGGGATACAAGTACCGATAGAGATCGTGACTTTAAGCGAACCTACTCACGTAAATATTATGAGCATGCTGTGAGATATGTAACCAATGAGGTAAACTATTTTCAAACAGGCAACTTAAAAGCCAAAGCAAAGGCCGTGGCCTCTAAGGCGTTAATGCAAATTTCAAAATAATTGAAAAAGTTATCGCACATACTTTTTATAACTCCGGGTTTTCCTGCAAATGAAAAGGAGACAGAGACCTTAACCTATTTAACAACATTTATTAAATATTTAAAACAGAGCAATCCTAAAATTATGGTAACAATTGTGGCATTGCGCTATCCCTTTGTGGCTAAAAAATATGATTGGTTTGGTTGCAATGTAATTGCATTAGGTGCAGGAAACGGCAAGTTAAAATTGCCTATAATTTGGCTTAAAGGACTTAAAGCCTTATCTGCAATTCACAAAAGCAACAAAGTTGATATTGTAAATAGTTTATGGCTAAAAGAAACTTGCCTAATCGCAAGTCGATTTTGTAAAAAAAATGAGATTCCTCATGTATGCACTGCCATTGGTACTGAGGTAGTGAAAGGCAAATTTTTACACAGTTTGCCACTCCACAAATTAACGGTAGTCTTTTTATCCCAATTTCATAAAAAACAATTCGCCAAAAAAGCAAAAGAAAAACTAGTGATTTCATTTGGTTACAATAACCATAATGCAACCATAAATAAAGAACGAACTATTGATGTAATTGGAGTTGGTTGGTTAACCAAACTAAAAAATTACGACCTGTTTATTGATGTTATGCATGAACTTACTACAAGCCGACCTACCATTAAAGCCTGCATAATTGGTGGTGGAGAAGAAGAAAAACATTTACGTACAAAAATTGAAAGACTAAATCTTGCTAAAAATATTGAGCTAACTGGCACGCTTAAAAATGAAGAAGTACATTTATTGCTGAACAAAGCAAAAGTATTGCTTCACCCTTCATCATTTGAGTCGCAGGGATTTGTATTTTCAGAAGCTCAAAATTTTGGATTAAGCATTGTGAGCAAAAAGGTAGGAGTAGCCGCTGCTAGCGAAAGATGGAAAATTGCCGAAAACAAATTAGAAATGGTAAAAGCAGTTGAGCAATTATTGCAACTCAACTATCCATTAAACTCAATTAATAATTTTGATGTAGTAACAACCAATGCCGAATATTTAGAACTATACCACAAAATGCTTGCTAAATGATTAGGCAATTTTTAAAAACTCGCAAAGCCATAGCATTTTATAAAAAGCTAATTCCAACAAATATAATTTTGTTTGATGTTGGTGCAAATACAGGCATGTTCACTAACTATTTTTTACAAACCAAACCCAAAAAGTTAGTATGTATTGAGCCTTTTGAAGGTTGCGTTACAATACTAAACTCAAAGTATAAATTTAATACCAATGTGATTATTGAGCCTTGTGGATTAGGCGCACTTACTACTGAGCTCCCTTTTTTTGAAGCAAACAATCATCAAGTAAATTCATTTTCAAAACAGTTTGTTGATACCTACAGCAAGCAAACCAATAGTTTAAAATGGCAAAAAGGAAGCACCGTTCCAATAACTACGCTTAGTAAGTTAATAAAAAAGCATGGTCAGCCATTTTTTGTTAAAATTGATACAGAAGGTTTTGAGTTAGAAGTAGTGAAAGGGTTAAGCACACCCATTGATTTAATTTCTATTGAATATAATAAGCCTCTTCAAAAAATTGCATTTGATAGTTTGCTCCAATTACAAAAATTGGGTAAGTATGAATTCAATTTCTCACCTTATGAAAACTTCAATTTTACGTTAGATAATTGGCTAGGCATTGAAGAAATGATCAATTACTTAACCAATGAAATGGATGCAAATATTTTAACGGGTGATATTTTTGCTAAGCTAATAAGCAACTAATCACTTTTTTTAAAGTAAGCGTAGTATTGCAATGGTTTTGTACGCATAAACATTGACCTTAGGTTAGCTAAATGCTTCCCTGGAAAAGTCTTAAAATTTAATCCCAAATTTTTCATCATTTCAAAATCATTGCCGTTCAAATAACCCTTTAACTCTTTAAACATCAAGTTAAAACCATGCTGTTTTTTGTATCGGTTTAAATGCTTGTCAAATGCTTTTTTGGCTTTGTCTTCTTTCTCAAATATTTTAACCCCGGTTACTATTAGTATACCACCATCACTCAGTTTACCTATTAAGTTTTTAAGGGTAAATTCTAAATCTGTCATAAAGGCAACGCCTCTATTTAAAACGATTAAGTCAAATTGGCCATCTAATTTATTAATATGTTTTTCAATATCCATTTGTATGGATGTCCATGAGTTGTGGTAAAATTGGCAAGATCCCAAACCATCAAACTCATCCATAAAATATCCTGCAGCAGTAGTTTTATAGCCAAGTTTCACTAAATGATTAGATAGCCAACCATTGTAACTCCCAAAATTTAAAGCACGTACTTTGGGGGCTACACCCTTAACCAATTGACTTATAATTTTTAAATCAATTGCTTTATCAGCCCAACCACCTTTGTATTTTACAGCATCAACAAAAGGCAATTCATTGTAAATCGCTTTGTTTTTTATTCGCAGTCCTTCTTTTTCTCTAACCTTAACAAAGGTAGTTTCATAGGTTTTAAGTCTTTGGTAAAAATCATTTTCAAAATACCTAAACACTCCATATTTTGGCTTTAAGCACAATGCATCACTGCAAGTGAAATTCTCAAAATTTTTTTCGTAATCGCAAATGGGGCATTTCATATTAGTGGGTCAAATTTGTTATCACTTTCGCATAATCACCCAAACTATCTTTTAAGTATCGCACTTCATCATTGGTTAATTTTTTTGCTCCTCTTCCAACATGATCACTAAAAATAGGTTTGTTAATATTTTCATGATTTTCGTTAGCAAGTAAACTTAATTGTTTTACGCTAGTTGCTGAAACTGACTCAAACTCAAGTGGGATTTTAATAAAACTTTCCAATTGATTTTGCAATAATTTTTTAGCTGATACTAGCTGTTCATAGGTAACTAGGGTTGTTTTAAATCCCTTTTGTTGTGCCCATTTGTAATTGTTAATTGTGGCCTTCCAATCCTCTGCAAAAGCTGTAATTTCTTTTTTATTATTTGTCTTCATTGTTTTAAATGAGTAAAAACAATCCAATGGGTTTCTTATCAAAAAAATGAAATTACTATTTGGCAGCAACTTGGCAATAGTTTTAAAGTGTTTCAAATTATGTGGTGTTTTATCGCCAATAAGTTTTGGTTTCTTATTGTGAAAATGAGCTTCTTCTTGGTATAACTTTAGAAGTAACTGTTCCGTTTTTAAACCATTAACTTTTTCTTTATTAATAGTTGTATTCCAATTGTATCCGCTTTTATAAAAGTGACTAATAATTTGTTGGTTATTCCAAATATTCAGCTTGCCTAAAACCATGCATTTGGCAAATTGATATTGCTCAGGTGCAACGTAAATTGATTGATTGTTATTAAGCAAGGCCGATAACAAACTGCTTCCATTTCTACCCGTACCTAAAATAAATAGAAATTGGGCTGAGTCAAATTTTTTATTCCTAAAAAAACTAAGCGGGAGTTTACCTAATAGTTGTGTTAGCACTATTAATTCTCTTTAAAATAGTTAATTGGCTCATCATCTTCATCCCACATGTTGTAACCCTTGTATAAATGTGCTGATGTACCTAAACTATCAACTTCACTTCTGTAATAAATTTCGCCCATCTCAGGCATATGATGGCTAGTGTGCGGATATAAAGATTCTACCATTTGCTTAACTTCTTCAATATCAACTTTCCACTCCATACTTAATCGCTCAGCCGTTGGCTCTTCAATGGCAAAATAGAAAAACTCCATTCTGCGGTGGTCAGATGCGCAATCGAATTCTACTTCTGTTTCTTTATAAAGTTGCTCATGAAATAGTTTCTCTTGCAAAGGGTCTATAATACTATTAAATGTTTCTATTTTTTCTTGAAAATCTTTGTTTCGCAAAAAGTTTTTTGACAATGTTGACTCATGGCACCACATACATTTTGCCGGCTTACCTGCCCTACTTAGTTTTGGGTCAGTTGATGGAATCAATTTACCATTTTTATTATAAATCCCAAACCTTGGCTGCCCGTTATCCATAAAATCAAATACTTCAAACTCTAAGGTATCAAATGTGCCATCCCTAAAACTTCCTTTACCTTCTATTGCCAAAAAGGCTGTACTCAACATGGTATCTGTGTTTTTAGGAAAAAATACCACCCTAGCGCCATAAGCAATGCCAGATTCACCTTTTTCAAACACCATAGGTTCATCCTTAAAATCATATTTAACAACAAACTCATTTATGGTTTTGGGCATTCCGGTTACTTCATAATAATGTGCCGAATTGTTAAACATTAGCATGATTAATTCTCCAACATCAATAAATCCCATTTGCTTGTATTTGGGTTGCTTTTTAATATTTCGAATTATATGCTTAACACTTGCTAAGCGATCTACAGAAAACCCAACCTCTGCAAAATTTAAGGAGAAAAGATGTTCTTTTTTCCATTCAATAGCACTTTGTCTAGTGCCTTTAGGAACAGCTGCTCCAAGGTAAGAGCATAACCATAACATACCTATCTCCACATCTTCTACCGTTTCGGCACTGTAAGAAGGATACCACTTTACATTAATTGTGTTATCATTTGATTTTAAGTTCGTTGAAAGCAGACAAAAAAGCAGTAGCACACTAAAGATGGAAAGTATTAAGGGTTTCATCTATATATTTACATTTTTATGAGCAATGGCGTAATACTTTTTAATCCTAGAGCAGTTAGTAATAATAACTTTCGAATACCCAATAGTATTCTTCAAGTTGCAGCATCTATTAATGGTAAATATAATTATGTTATTGTAGATGGTAACTGTGAAAAAGACCCTTGGCAAAAAATAAAGGCCTACCTAGCAACTGGAGATTACAAATATTTTGGCTCAACAGTTATGCCCGGCCCTCAATTAAAACAAGCTATACCTATTACTAAAAATATAAGGCAGCAATATCCAAATGTTATAAACATTTGGGGTGGCTACTTTGCATCTAACCAACACAAATCAGTAATTGGTTCGGGCTTTGTAGATTTTATTGTGAACGGTCCTGGAGATATTGCTTTTCCTGCATTGTTGGATGCTTTAGAAAATAAAGGTGCTTATGAATTGGTTTCTAACCTAATTTTTTTAGGCGCAGATGGACAAATAATAAAAACAGGCAAGCAAACCTTAATAGATCAAAATACCCTACCTGCCTTGCCCTACAAAAAATTGAATGCGTTTTATCCTGTTAAAAATTACCTTAAAAAAACATACCTAGGTAACGAAACTATTGCTTACCATAGTAGCATGGGTTGCCCTTTTACCTGCAGTTTTTGCGCTGTAGTGCCTATTTATGAAGCTAAGTGGAAAGGGAAAAGTGCCGAAATTATTTATGAAGATATAAAGCATATTAAAGAAAATTATGGAGGAGATGCAATAGAGTTTCACGACAATAACTTTTTTGTTTCGGAGAAAAGAACCGTGGCGTTTTCAAAACTCATTGAAAAGCACGACATGAAATGGTGGGGAGAGGGCAGAATTGATACGGTAGATAAATACAAAGATGATTCATTAAAAGCCATGCAAGATGCAGGTTGCAAAATGATATTTTTTGGTGCTGAGAGTGGTAGTGATGATGTGCTAAAAGAAATGGACAAAGGAGGCAAACAAACTGGAGAGCAGATAAAACGATTTGCCGATAGAATGCAGCAATACAACATTATTCCTGAGTATTCTTTTGTACTAGGTCTTCCAAACGAATCGCCAAAAAAGGTGATGGATCAAATAAATTCAGAAATTAAATTTATTAAAGAAGTAAAAGCTATTAATCCTGCTACAGAGATTATCATTTATTTGTACTCACCTGTGCCAACGGAGGGTAGTGAATTGTATGAAAAAATTACAGAAGCTGGCTTTAGCTTTCCGCATACTTTAGAAGATTGGCTTGACCCACAATGGGAGAAATTTGACTTAAGAAAAAATCCATTAACCCCTTGGCTTACACCAAAAATGGTTGACAGAGTTAAAAATTTTGAAACAGTAATTAACGCCCAATATCCTACCGCCACCGATCCTAAGCTAACTAGCTTTCAAAAAGCTACCATGAAATCAATATCATCATTAAGGTATAATTTCAACTTCTTCAAATTCCCATATGAACTAAAGATTCTTCAAAAGTTTTGGCTAAAATACAGACAGCCCGAAACTGAAGGTTTTGTTAGCGTTTAACAATGAATTTTTATAGAACAGTAATGAGCAAGCTTCAGCCAATACTTTATCCAATAATTAAGTGGTGGCATAAAAATCCAAAGTATATAAACCATATAGGCATTCGTTTAAAGCTTTACCCAACAGTATTTCATCCTATCCTTTATGGAAGCACCAATGTGTTTTTAAACTATGCAAAAAAGCAAAACCTGGCTAATAAAAATGTTTTAGAACTTGGGGCAGGCAGTGGATTTTTTACATTTTATTTGGCCAAAAACTTTCAAACAAAGGCATTTGCTAGCGATATTAATCCCAAAGCCGTAATAGGGTTAAAAGAAAACAATCAATCTTTAAATCTTAATGTGAAAGTTTATCATTCTAATTTGTTTGATGATATACCACCAAGGCATTTCGACTATATTTTTATAAATCCACCTTATTACCAAGGCACAGCCAAAACAGCTGATGAATTGGCATTTTATGCTGGAGACTCACTGCAATACTTCCAAAAACTGTTTAGTCAACTTTCTTCTATATTATTTGAAAAATGTTTTATGATTTTGTCTGAAAATTCTCCAAATGATAAGATTTTAGAAATTGCAACGCTCAATAATGTAAAATTTAAACTCAAAGAAACCATTGTATCCAAAGGAGAAAAATTCCTTATCTATTTTTTTGAGTAGTTAATAATTCTTGCTCTAATTTATCAATCTGTTTAACATAATGATTAAATGTTTTGTAATAACGATTGGCTTTTTCATTGAGCTCCAAGTCATCTTCCGCTTCTAAATAACTCATGTTTACATATACGCCAGAGAGCTTACTTTTCCATTCATAAAATTGATCAACATCACCCTCCTTTGCTGCAATAACTGCCAATTGAAAGTAACTGCGATACAGTGATGAGTGGAATTTTGTAGAAGTTTCAAAAGCAGTAGATGCAGCATCTAGGTCACCAATTTTTCGAAAGCACAAACCTTTACTATAATGCAATTCTGGATTGGTAGGATAATCTTCTAAAGCAATTTTTAATAATTTCAAAGCTTTATCGTACTGTTTACTTTTTATTAAATAGTTAATTTCTAATTGCAGTGTCGATTTTGAATCAAAAACAGTAAAAAACTTTTTATTATAAAGCTCCTTTGCTATATGGCCAGCAGCTTTAGATGTCAACTTTTTTTTATTAATTCGCACATATGCATAGGTTGCATTATTATAACCAGTATAAGAAAACCAAATAAAAATAATGATGGATAAAGGTATTAAAGCCAAGCTAGCTAACTTAGCTGAAACGGTAACCGTAGTTTTTTCGCCCAATAAACTCAAAGTTGATAAAGCAACTATAAAACCAATTTGAGTAGCTGGTATGTTAACGTTTAACGAATAAGTTATACCATAGAAAAAACTGACAATTAAGAATACCAATGCCACTAATATTAACGCATAGCACCTAAAAAGAATTTTTTTTGCGGCTAACTTTATAAAAGTTACTATTACTAATGCCATAAATAGTAGCAAACCTATCAAGCCAATTTCGCTGAGTAAGTGTATATAAAAATTATGTGGATGAACATAATAGTTAAATCTATCAATTATTGAATTCAACGCTCCAATATCGGTTTGCGGATAAACTATAAGCCAATTGCCAGCACCATGGCCCCACCACAGATTTTGCTGAGCCAATAGCCAAGTGTTTTCCCAAAGTATTAATCTGTCATTGCCTCCATTTAAACCAAAAAAAGGATTATACATTTTCCAAAAACTATGATCTACAATAGGTAAAACTATTGCCATAGCAACTAATAGTGATAAAGTAATTAGAGCCCGTTTAAAGTTCACAGCCTTTAAATGTTTAAGTGCAAAAATTATCCAAACAATTATAAATGCAAGTGTAGCAGCCCTGCTATTTAACAAAACAATAGTTGCTGCTACAATTACTGCCACCAGCCACTTTAAAGCTTTGCTGCTAAAAACTGTTTGCTTAACAAAGAAAACCATTGGATAAAACATTACCATCATTGATGATATATAGTTGCCATTTAAACTAAAATATCTACCCAACTTTCTAATATTTTTATAGAATGTTTCTTCAGGTGCGTCAATAAAATTGGCGTAAAGCAATGCCAAAAGGAGTATTATAAAATTTGCTAAATAAATTGATGATATTGCCTTAATTATGAACTTAATATTGACTCCTTGTTTGGCATACATTTGAGTGACTAAACTTAGCAACAATAAAAACAGCCAAGTTCCGGCACCTCTAAATGCTAATGAGGGGTTAATTGCCCATAAACCACTTAACAAGCTCAATAAAAACAAGCAAAAGATAACTGTTGTAAACCAATTTATATCAATTTTATTTTCCTTTTTAAATAGCAAAAAAGCCATAATAACCAATACTATAGAAGCCACAAAGGTTTTACCGTGCTCCCAAACTCCAGCATATTTTCCTGGTAGGAGCGCTAAAACTAAAACCATAAAGGCAGCGGCCAACCAATCGAGAAATACCACATTGCTGCGGATGGTTATCGTATTATAGAATTGCATTATTATTATAAATAAACATTATTTAACAACCAAAGTAAGCACACTACCTTAATATTTAATATTTTTACTAGTGGTGAAGAATTTTGTTTCTATATTATTGGCCTTAATGGTTGCATTTACATCAAATGGTGTTGTTATAAATAAGCACTTTTGTAATGCGCAGCTTAAAAACATTAGTTTATTCGTTAAAACTGATAGTTGCCATGCCAATGAAACGAAAGAAGTTTCGTGCTGTAGCAAAACAAGTTGCCAAAAATCACCTACCCAAACAAGCGATTGTTGCGACAATGAAAGCGAGCTAGTAAAGCAAAACTTAGAAAATACCAATGCCTCATCTACCAATGAAAATGTAGCATGGTCATTAACAGGCTTAGCCACTGTAGTGCCTAAAAGCGTCAAAGAAAATGCACAGCAGTTTGCACCCATAAAAGCGAAAGCCCCTCCATTAATAGCCAAAATTTTTCGATTGTTTTTTGGCGTCTTTCGAATTTGATAATAGTTGTAATTAATCTGCCCGATTAATCAATTACAAAACAACTATTAAATTTTGAAAATGAACTTTATTAAATTATACAGTCTATTGGCTGTAACCTTATTGCTTAGCATTAGCACAATGCTTGCCCAAAATAGTATTGAAACTACCAACTTATTTGTTGAGGGAAATTGCGAAATGTGCAAAAGCCGCATTGAAGCTGCCGCCATGGCACAACCCGGTATTATTGGTGCTAATTGGAATGTAGAAACCAACGTACTTGCCATAAAATACAATTACTTTTTAGCCGACATTGATGCTTTGCACCAAGCAATTGCAGATGAAGGCCATGATACTGATAAAGTAAAAGCTGATGATGATGTTTACAATGAGTTAAATGGTTGTTGTAAATATAGAGAACCAAATGGAAGCAATAGTAATCTGGACCATGACCATGATGGAGATGGGGTTAATGACCATAGCGATCAAGAGGAGGTTATAGGAACTATTTACGGCATCAACAATAACAGCGACCCTGACCCTTTAATGTTTGCAACGGTTTATTGGGCTGGTACTAATTTGGGAACCACAACTGATAATAATGGACAATTTGTGTTAGGTAAAATAGCCGAAACCAATCAATTAGTAGTAAGTTATATTGGTTACAGACGAGATACTATAGATGTTAGTCATGGTGATTCAATTGAAGTGTATTTGAGTAATGCCGTTAAGCTATCACATGTAAATATTATGCACCGCAGAAAAACAATGTCTATCAGTTATTTAGATCCAATAAAAAAACTAAATATTGGACAAGAAGAATTGCATAAGGCTGCTTGCTGCAACCTATCAGAAAGTTTTGAAACTAACCCTGCGGTAGATGTAAGTTTTACTGATGCAGTTACTGGCACAAGGCAAATTGAAATGTTAGGTTTGTCTGGCCCCAATATTCAAATTACAAGAGAAGGTTTGCCTGATATTAGAGGCTTATCTGCGCTTTATGGTTTTACTTATATTCCTGGTGCATGGATTGATGGTATTCAGTTAAATCTTGGAACAGGCTCAGTAGTTAACGGCTACGAAAGTATTGCCGGACAAATTAATGTTGAGCTTAAAAAGCCTGACCAAGCTGAAAAGCTTCACATTAATTTATATGCAAATGAAGAGGGAAGATTAGAAGGCAATTTAATTAACAACATAAAACTAAATGAGCGCTTACATACGGGCATTCTGTTACATGGCATGTTTCATAATAGAAGGACTGACGTAAATGAAGATGGATTTATGGATGCTGCCAATCATAAAACTTTTTCAGTGGTTAATCGCTGGAAATGGTACGGTAAAAATGGCTATGAAGGGCAGGCTGGTGTTAAAATAACTACCGCAAATATTGTGAGTGGGCAACTTGATTTTGAAAAAGATGAAACTAACAGTGCGCTTTGGGGTGTATCAAATAATACCGAGCGCTATGAAGGTTGGTTTAAATCTGGTGTAGTATTTAAAAACCGCCCAACCAGTAGTGTAGGTTTTCAGCTTTCGGGTAGTTATCATAAACAAGATGCATTGTTTAACAGAAGAATGTATGATGCCAACCAAAAAACTTTTTATACCAACTTAATTTATCAAGGTCAGTTTAAAACTAGTGCTCATAAGTATATGACAGGTATAAACTTTTTATATGATAATTTAGATGAGTTGGCACACCTAAACGCCAATGCTACCACAACGCTAAATGCCAAAAGGGAAGAAGTGGTGCCAGGGGCTTACTTTGAGTATGCCTATAGTTATTTAGACAAGTTTACTTTAATTGCTGGCATTAGAGGCGATTACCATAACATTTATGGCTTTTTTGCAACTCCACGTTTGCATGTGAGATATGCGCCAACTGAATCTACCGTATTTCGTTTATCGGGTGGAAGAGGGCAAAGAACAGCTACCATACTTTCAGAAAATATAGGTGCCTTTGCAAGCAACCGAACAATAGTTTTGGAGCAATCTACGGCTAATAGTCCATATGGTTTAAACCCCGAAATTGCATGGAATGGCGGAGTTAATGTAACCCACAATTTTAAGTTTGCTGGTAAAGAAGCAGTTTTAAGTGCAGATGCTTTTTACACCCACTTTCAACAACAAGTAGTGGTTGACTGGGATGAAAGTGCACGTGAAGTTCGGTTTTACAATTTAGATGGCAATTCAACTTCTAAAAGTTTTCAAACCCAATTAGATATTGAGGCATTAACCAATGTTGATTTACGTTTGGCTTATCGCTTTAATGATGTAACTACAACTTATAAGCAAGGTGATTTGCAAAAACCATTAAGTGCTAGGCATAGAGCATTTGTTAATGTGGGCTATAAAGCACCTAAAAATTGGGATTTTGATATTACCGCAAATTGGCAAGGACAAAAAAGAATACCCAACACAAGCACCAATCCTGAAGAGTACAGACTATCATCTGAATCTCCAGACTTTACTGTTGTAAATACGCAGCTTACTAAAAGTTGGAATGACAAAAAGTTTCAAATTTATGTTGGAGCTGAAAATTTGTTCAATTACAAACAGCAAGATGCCATTATTGCAAGCGAAAATCCAAATAGCGAATATTTTGATGCTTCACTAATTTGGGGTCCTGTTTTTGGCAGAAATGTGTATGGAGGTTTGAGATATACTTTAAAGTAAACTAGCTTGCCTTTTCCAACAGCCAGCGTTTTTCAGCTACTGATGGAGTTTTTGCTATCTCTACTTTGAGCTTTTTAAGTTTAGGCGTTTGGTTTTTGGCAGCAAGCAGTTTACCTATAAAACGTATTAGATTTAAATTGTTATTTAAGTGTGTATCGCTAATAGTTTTGTTTCGTTTTAGTAACGTTCTAAAGCTATCCATTAAACTATACATGGGCTCAATTTCATTTATCTCATAATAAGTTTGTAGTAGTAGTTTTCTGCTGTCAATGCCGTAAAAAACATCATCATATTCTACTTGCAATAAATGAGGAATTACTTTTTCAAAGTCTTTTTTATAAAAATGATAGCGGGCTATATTAAATAAATAGGCATTCTCCCTAACATCAGCCTCCATTTTGTTTTTATTGTCATTAATGAATTTAAAAACCCACTTAAAGTCACCCAACCTAAGGCCTGCAATTACTGCATTTTTATAAAACCAAGGCGATAAAAATCCATCTTCTAACACTATCCCATTGTTAATTTCTGATTGGTATAAGCCTATCAATTGCCTTAGATAATCACTATTGCCAGTATTAATCTTTCGTATGCAATAATTTTCTGCAAATATGTACATATCCCGAGCCTCTCTTCTAGTAAACTCTTGCCAATGGTTGTTCAATAATGTTGTAATGTTTGAAAAATATTGCTCATTGCCATCATCTTGCAAACTCAGCAAAATGTTATAATAAATGCTAATGGCTGGTATGTGTGTGTAGTTTTTTTCCTTAAGGTGGCTCAATATTTCTTCCATCAAAAATATCTCGAACTCTATGGCCATTACTTTTTTATAATTAAGCAGCTCACAACAATAACGCAGCTTATTTATCAAGTAAAATATATCCAAGTATTCCAATGTTTGCTCAACATTAGTAGCTACAGTTCTTATGCGTTGATCGGCTATGAACTTACTATACTCTCTCTCAAACCTAAATTTGTAATAGTAAAAATCACCATCTCTAGTCTTTCTTTTTTCTAATATTTGTTTGCCTTTATTTATTGCATTTGAATAATGTTTAGGTTGAGAACGATCACCTAGTTCAACTGCCAATTGCATTTTTGCATTTACCTCATCATTTTTTACATACTTAGTTGCTAAATAACGCTCAACCAATTTTAACAAATTGGCCATTAGGTGCCTCATTTTTAAATCGTTGTATTTACCTCCAACAATTTTTGCAAAAGCTATCTTTTTGTTTAAGTTTTTGTTTGATAAATCATATTTGTATTTCAAAATATACTCATACAGTTTCAATACTTGCTCGTGTTCGTTAAAGAATGGCGAGCGCACAAATTTTAGCAATTCACTAAATTCTTGCTTGTTAAAGGTGGAAAGGATAGAAATTAACTTACTATTTTGCATAATAATTAAGCTTTTTAACCGACAACAATTTACCTTATTTGTTTGAATTACAAATGATTTTATCAAAAAAGAAAAGAAAATTTCGGACAATATCACTTATTTGTACTTGGCGACATCCTATAAGTGCAGATATATTTGGTCTCAGATTACGGGAAAACCCTATTATTTGCCGTATTAGTTAATTTTAAAAAAGAAATTATGAACCAGTTTAAAAATATCGCCATTGCCTCCTTTTTGATATTGTTTGTTATCATTGGTGTAAATAAAACTAACGCATCACATATCATTAGTGGTGCAATTGAATACACACACCTAAGTGGTGACGATTATTTGGTTGAGGTCAACTTTTTTCACGATTGTTCAGGTATTTCCGCAGCTCCGAGTGTAGCTATTAATGTTGAGTCAAACCTATGCTCAATAACAAATGTTGTTACATTACCTCTTATTTCATACACAGAAGTTACTCCTGATTGTCCATCAGCAATTAGCACTTGTCCTTCATTTGGTGGCATGGGTAGTGGCACATTTGGTGTTGGTAAAACCATATATTCAGACACTGTTACTTTAATTGCTGGCTGCAGCGATTTTAAACTTTCATATAGCAGTTGTTGCCGAAATGGTATCGTTAATGCTCAACCTGGGTTTTTTTATACAGAAACTTTCTTAAATACCTTGATAGCACCACAAAATAGTTCCCCCAAATTTAATGTGGATCCTATTTTTATCATGTTTCAGGGGCAACCACACAATTTCACAATGGGCACCAATGAGCCTGATGGGGATTTTGTAAGATATTCTATTACGGCTCCACTTTCAGCAGCTGGCACTCCTTTACCATTTAATCCTCCAAATACATTTGCAAATCCAATACCAGCTAGTGCTCCATTAACTTTAAACAATAGCAATGGCAATATGAGTATTACTCCAACAGCAATAGGTGGTCACGCTTTTGCAGTTTTGGTTGAAGAAATTAGATATGGTATTGTAATTAGCAGCATAATTAGAGATATGCAAGTGCAAATCATACAAGATACGACAAATGCAATACCTGCAATTAGTGGATTTGGAGGCATTGGCTCTACAAATTATTTGGATACAATTTGTTTAACCGACACGATTAATCATTCCATTTTTGCGCACGATCCAAACCTAAATGATACCATAACAATTAGAACCGTAAATACTGGTTCAGGAACTCCCATTGCAAGCACCATCGGAATAGGCATCATTTCAACCAATTTTTATTGGAGTCCAGTTTTTGCAGGTATAACAACGCCAGGAAATTACACCTTTACCGTTGAGATAAAAGACAATGCTTGTCCATATGTTGGCATAGCCACTTATACCTATAATGTTGTGGTGCTAAATTGTGCTGCGACAGACAGTGTTTGGCCTGGTGATGCCAACTCAGATTTAGTTGCTAACGCTTGGGATTTATTAAACATAGGCTTGGCTTATGGAAGTGGTGGACCGACAAGAGGAATAATTGGCAATGCTTGGATGGGTCATTTTTCCAACAATTGGTTGCCTTCATTTCTTTCAGGTGTAAATTACAAACATGCCGATTGTAACGGAAGTGGAACTGTTGATTCGCTAGATGCTTTAGCAATTGCGTTAAACTATGGCTTAACCCATACAAAAGGTTCTGCTGCAGCTTTTGGTCCTAACGACCCTAATTTAACCATTGAGTTTGCAAATGATACTGTTTTTGAAAGTGATACTGTTACCGCAACTATCAATCTCGGTGACATAGGCATACCTGTAAATTCAATTTATGGCATTGCTTTTAAATTAAACTACAATCCAATGTTGGTTAAAGACATTATTAATGCCGATTATAGTAATAGTTGGTTAGGCAGTAGCAATGACATTTTAAATATAGAAAAAGTGTTTGTTGGCAACGGAACTATGGATATAGGAATTACCAGAATTAACCATTTGAACACAACCGGTTTTGGAGAAATTTTAAAAGTTGATTTTGTAATAGAAGATAATATTGATAAAGCAGCTTTACAAGATATGTTTCAAACCATGACGGTTAATGTGTCTGATATTTTAGCGGTTGAAGCCAATGAAAATGAATTAGTAATAAACACTTCTAATAATGATATAGTACTTAGAAGCATTATAAATTCAGTTGATGAGGAAGAATTATTAAGCGACATAAAAATTTATCCAACACCAGCTAGCACAACTATGCAATTTGATTTTGGCAACATAAGTGTTGAAAAAGTTGAGTTGGTTAATGTAGATGGCAAAGTGGTATTTACATCATACGGCAATGCTACTTCAATTGATGTTAGCCCAATGGCTGATGGAGTTTACGTAGCAAGAATTCACACCCCAACTTCTATCTTAAATAAAAAAGTATTGGTTTCTCATTAATCGTTAGGTGCAATTAATGATTTAAAGGGTCTCGTTATGAGACCCTTTTTTTGTGGATACTTGCCAGTTAAAATTTAATAATTTTGGCACGGTTTTAACGTTACCTATATACAATGAAGATATTCTACACTTTAGGATTAGTATTAATCAGCTGCTTAGTTTTTGCACAAGAGCAAAGCTTTGAAGACCAAATTAGGGAGTTGGGCATTTCAGAACGCAATGAATATATTACGGACTATACCTCACCTTCAGGTAAAAAATTTTCCTACATAGCGTCTTCTGAACTTTATGATAAAAATGGCTTTTTAGTTGAACGCCATGAATATAATTCAGAAGGTTATACGCAAACAGTAAAAACTTTTAACTACGACAGAAAAACAGACCAGTTAACTGATGAATATTGGTTTTTAAGTAATGACCAAGACTACCACTATTGGATACATTATTTATACAATGAGCAAGGTAGGGTAGAAACAGGCATTCAATATTTTAAAGAAGATACCATGCTAATTTTTAATTTAAAGTACAACGCAGGTGGAGAAGTTGTGAGCAGAACAATTAGAAACAAAGACGGTGGATTAATGAGTAGTTTGAGATACGAAACGTTAAATGATGGCACTATTTATACTTATGAGTTTAATGATGCTGAGAAAATGGTTAGCAAAGTAAAAGAAGAAGTAAATGGCAGAGGAGATATTTCAAGATCAACTTCATTAAACAGTAGTAACATACCTATTGCTGATATTTTTTACGAATACAAATATGATAAAAAGAAATTGCTCAAGGAGATTAAAACGCTAGATGCTGATAAGAAAACGCTGCAAGTAATTAAGTTCGCCTACATCTATCGCAAAAAATAAGTTTATAAATGTTATTGGCTTCAAACTATCTTTGAACAGGCTTTAAGGTCTGTTTTTTATATCAGCTCCCTTTTTACAATAGTTTCCTTTTCTCAAAAACCACCTCAACTGTATTTTGCTTAGTTGCCTGTTCGGTTTGAAATCCTAGCTTTTCAGCAGCTGCTAAGTTTTCAGATAAATCATCAATAAACAGTGTTTCATTAGGATCAATTTTACTGTTTTCAATTACATGTTGGTAAATTGCCAAGTTTGGTTTTCGCTCATTAATATGGTGCGACATATAAAACTCATGCACCACACTAGTTAAGTTCGCATGTCCACTAGCTGCCAAAAGAGTTTTATTAAACCTTGCTTCATGCAAATCATTAATATTGCTTAACACCATTGTATGGTATTCGGGTTGGGCTTTTAACATCAAGTCAATAGTTTTCGTTTCAATACTTCCTAAACCACTATTCCAAGCTTTGTTAATCGCTTCATTTTCCAAATTAAGTCCACTTGCTTTTTTAATCTCATTTCGAAATTGATTGGTTGTAATTGCTCCAACTTCATATTTTTCAAATAATGATTGTGTCTTAAAATGTTGCCAAGTCCCGTTAAACTGATCTCCTAACAATTGCTTAAATGAATATTCCATTCGAGTACTTTCCCATTCAATAACCACATTGCCTAAATCAAATAATAAATTCTTCACTTTTTCCATTCAAATACTTTTCTATAATTATGTGCAAAATATGTACTTTTGCATCCACTTTTGAAAACGATTACACTTTTAAAAAAGTATAATTTTTTCAAGGCCTGTAGCTCATCCCGATAGCTTTCGGGAGGTTAGTAGTACAGTTTTAGAGTGGGGCCTGTAGCTCAGTTGGTTAGTAGCACCTGACTCATAATCAGGGGGTCCTAGGTTCGAGCCCTAGCGGGCCCACAAGTTAAAAGGTTGTCGAAATTTTTTTCGGTAACCTTTTTTTGTTTTACAAAATACGTTGGCGAGAAGTTTATCCCGTACTACTGACGCAGGAAGTGGTCGGGAAGCCCTAGCGGGCCCACAAGTTAAAGAGACAATCTATTTTGGTTGTCTCTTTTTTTATACCAATAAGTGAAGAAAGTAGCATCCCGACTTATAAAGTCGGGAGGGTCCTAGGTTCGAGCCCTAGCGGGCCCACAAGTTAAAAGGTTGTCGAAATTTTTTTCGGTAACCTTTTTTTTGTTTTACAAAATACGTTGGCGAGAAGTTTATCCCGTACCACTGACGCAGGAAGTGGTCGGGAAGCCCTAGCGGGCCCACAAGTTAAAGAGACAATCTATTTTAGTTGTCTCATTTTTTATACCAATAAGTGAAGAAAGTAGCATCCCGACTTGTAAACTTAAAAAACTCACCTTATCACCAAAACTAGTTAGATAATTCCTCATCTAAAATGTAGGGTCTCCCAATAATTTGGTAATTGATAAAACCACCTGTTTGGCGATTGTTTGGCCTTGCCTGGTAATTGAAATTTGTACCATCATTTACAAACAAATAAAATTCATTACCATGACAACCAGACAAACTTTAACAACCCTAGCCTTAGCTTTAATAACAGCAACGCTATTTGCACAAACAAATCCAAAAGTAAACTTAGCAGTTTATACGCCTAAAGTAGCAAGTATAGATAGTGCCGTGCAGCAAAAAATAAATACGGCTATTATCGAAAACATTCATAAGCGAATTAATAAACCTGCCGTACAAAAACAGCTGCCTATTAACCTATTTTGGGTAAAAGGCCAATTGAATCAGTTGTGCAGCACACAATTGATTGACAGTTCAAGTTTTCATTTGCTTATAAGTGTATTACACCAAAACGCAAAACCTGATACTGCAGAATATTACCAGGAGCTGCGCCATGAAATTGCTAAACTTGTTGCCAACGACAAAAATTCGTTAAAAGCAAAAGTACTCGCAGCCGAATTGGTAACGGAAAAACTATCAATTGCAGTGCGATTGTTAAATGAAAATGGACAGTTGGTTTTTAGCTATAACAACAGTTTTAATGTTTGCCAAAATCAAACAAGTGTTAATGTTTTATCTCAAAAACTTAAGCGAATAACCAAAACCATGTTGGCCGAAATGCCATACATTTTAAATGAACAACCTGCAGAAATGCTTACCGTTAATGAAAAGTAGTTCTCTCACCATTTTTGGTGATATTATAAAATCACTATTTTGGGTGTTGTAGCTACGGCTGCAACACCTCAACTTTGCTACTATTATTTAACAACTAAAAAACAATATCAAGATGAAAGAAACACTAGTCAACAACTTTACAATTGAAGGGCCTAAAGAGGGTTTTCATGCAAGTCATGAGGATGAAAGAGGCCATTCACAAGAAGTGAAAATAACCTTCAATGATGAATATATGTTAGACAAAGAAGTAATAACAAGATATGAAAATGGATTGACCGAAACTATAAGCATTTATTATAAGCAAGTAGCTGATGCAGAAGGTAAAGACCATAATCATACCTACAATTTGGGGACGGCTAGCGGTACTGACAAAGATTTGGTTATAAACGTATTGTTTAGTGGAGACAACAAAATAAAGGAATCACGCACAGGCACCTACGAGAAAAAGCCAATTATCCCAAATCCAAACTAACAGTTAAACACTCGTCTTGAAATTCAGATTGCTCATATATTTATTGCTAGCGTGGTGTAGCCTTTTCGGTAATTCAATGGAAATCCCCAACCTGCAAAAATTGGAGAGTGACTCGCTTAAGCAAGTCATTCTCCATTTAAACAAATCTCAGTTAGATTCTGCAAGCACATTGTTGTTTGACAAAGCCCATTGGCAAAACTACTTAAGTAATAATGAGCTTCCATTGCTTTACTATGGTAAAGGTTGGTTTTATTATAAAGTGGGCGATTTAGCTACCTCCATAAATCACCTTAACATTGGCATTACTTTAGCGCAAAAACAGCCCAACAAAAACTATTTGGCAACACTTTTAAATTATAAGGGCAATTGGAGCGACAGATATGCTGAACAAAGTGGTTTAAAGGAATATTTCGACTCAACCAAAGTTTATTTAAAACAAGCGCTGCAGCACCATAATGCCGATATTGATGTAATTGATTACCATACCATTTTATACAACCTGGGTAGTAATTATGCATACACCAAACAATACGATAGTGCACGGACATATTTTCATTTATTTTTAACCAATGCCATCAACAACAATTTACCTCAAAGTATTGGCAGTGCTTTTTACAACATTGGTACTACCTATTATGAGCAGGAGCTAGATGATTCAGCAAGTTACTACTACAATAAAGCTTTAGTATTGGCTAAAAAGTACAACTCATCTTCAAGTAATGTATTAAGCTTAAATGGTTTGGCCAACATAAATATGTATGCTGGCAATTATGATAAAGCCATTAAACTAGGTTTACAAGCCCTGCCCATAGCTCAAAAATCACAATCCATTAAACTTGAGAAAGATGTGTACAATGTATTAAGAGCCAACTATGATTCGCTAGGTAATGATAAAGAAGCACTTTGGGCAACCCAACAATATTTTAAACTACAAAACGACATTGCAGGTAAAAAGAAAATACAAGAAATTGAAGCATTGCAAGCCAACATAAAAGTTGAACGAGCGCAAACTGAAAAGCAACAAATTGAAGTGATTTCTAAAAAACGACAGCGAACCAATTATTTATTACTTGTTACGGCATCTGCGCTTTTAATTGGCTTAATTGGCATTGGCCTTTATTTAAACAACCGAGTTAAATACAATAAAGCCATAGCTTTAAAAAACAAAGCAGAGTACGATAATAAAATAAATGAAATACTACGATCTGGCGAAAGCAGATACATAAATGCCTATATATTAGGCAAGGACAAAGAAAGAAAACGCATTGCTAAAGATTTACATGATAGTATTGGCAGTGTATTAAGCACCGTTAAATTGTATTTCAGTAGCCTAGAGAGCAAAATTAAATTTTTGGAAGATTCAAACGTAAAACAATATGAAAAAGCCAATGAGTTGCTGGATGATGCCGTGCAACAAGTGCGAACCATTTCGCATAACATGGTTAGTGGTACTTTAATGCAATTTGGATTAAGAGATGCTGTAATAGAGTTGGCTACTAGGGTGCAAGAGTCTACCAACATTAGGTATATAGCCAATATTAACGGTGAGTTGGCAGATTTAACTAGCGAAAGTGAAATTCACCTCTACCGTATAATACAAGAATTAACCAATAACAGTTTAAAGCACGCCAATGCCAAACAAATAGTGTTGAGTTTTGAAAGTATTGATGATGCCTTGCATTTTAACTACAAAGATGATGGCATAGGCTACAACCCAAAAGTCAAAAGCAATGGTATTGGATTAAAAAATATTTTAGAAAGAGTTGCTGATCTTAAGGGCACTTGGAGTGATGAAAGTCGCAAAACCAAAGGCACCAGCATAAACATAGTTATTCCTAAACCCAAAACACTACCACATGAAACCAATTAAAATAGCCATTACAGAAGATCATCAAATGGTTATTGATGGCCTCACTTCTATTATTGAAATGGAAGATGATTTAGAAGTAATTTTTACTGCCAATAACGGCCAACAATTGCTTGACCAAATGGAAATACAATTGCCAGATGTTATTTTAATGGATGTTAATATGCCAGTTATGGATGGTATGGAAACCACCAAAAAAGTAAGCGAAAAGTACCCTAAAATACCCGTACTTATGCTTACCATGCATGATGATTTGCGCATTGTTAAAGAAACCCTAAAAATTGGCGCCAAAGGATTTGTAATAAAAAACACATCCGCAACTGAGTTAATTAATGGCATTAAAGAAGTGCATATTGGCAATACCTTTTACAGTAAATCCATAAGCAAAAAAATGATGGATGAAATGTTTGGCCATGCTGAAAAGTCAAATCAAAAAAATGACATAGCTGTTATGCCAAGCTCACTAACCAAACGCGAAACTGAAATACTAAAATTGATTTGCCAGGAGTACACAAGCTCCGAAATGAGCGAACAGCTTTTTATAAGTACCAATACCGTAGAAACACACCGTAAAAATTTATTGCGAAAAGTTGGAGTAAAAAACACTGCAGGTTTAGTAAAGTACGCCCTTAAAAATAAGATAACTAGTTAGCCTAATCTATGAAAAATTCAGATACCCAATTGATAAATGACACGCTTAACTATCAAATAAATGCCACTAAATATAGCGGTGGTGAGTTGAAGCAAATTATAATAGATCATGTAGCGACAGAAAATGGTACGTCAATTAAACATATTGTGGCTAGCGGAAATTATAAAATTGATGATGCCTTATATACAGGTGCAGATATTGCTAGCATGCCAGCTCAACTTTTAGATTTACAACAGCTTGAATCAATGAGTAATTGGGATAGTTTAGGTATAATTGGTTTAGGTATTGTTGTGGGTTGGAATTTGTATTTCTTAAACCGATACAAATCAAAAACTGAAAGTACTATTGGCAACCTGCTTAAAGTGGCATTTGCACTTATAATAACTGCTGGCTTAGGCATTACCTTAAAGGTAACCGGTATTAGTTATGAGCTATTGTATAAATATGGACTTGGTTTGCTAATTGGATTTTTTGGCTATTTAGCGTTTTTAATATTCTTAACCGTAAAAGGTAAAAAATTCCCTAAATTTTTCTTGGAACCACCTGAAGGTCAAATTCCACATTTCACTGAAAACTGTAAACAAAAAGATGACCAACGTAGTGATAAAGAGTAAATCTCACCATTTTTGGTTAACTATTTTTTGCCCAACTAACCATTACTAAGTAATTTATTAAACCCCCCGATTGGCGATTGTTTGAGCTGCCCATACCATAGAAATTTGAGTTATTAAATAACAACAAAAAATAACTTAAAATGACAAACTCAAAAACTTTATTCTTAATTGCTGTGCTAGGTGCACTTTTAATTTTATCATGTGGCAAGCCGCCTCAATTAGTTTACGGTTGTATGGATCCACAAGCCTTAAATTATAATCCAGATGCCGAAATAAGCAGTGGTAAATGCGAATATAAAAAAGTTGATTTTCAACCTGCAGATTTTCAGAAAATCTTTGAACAAGAAAATGATTTAAAAATGGTCGAAAATAAAATAGGCAGTCCGGAAGTAATGAAAAATATAGATAAACCTCAACTTTCAAACAATGCATGTGACCACTACTTTGGTGAGCGCAATTTTAAATCTTTATTGGCACAAGATGATGGTAAACTAATCTTACAATCAAATGCCCAAAAAGCCATTACGGATTTGCGCAATTTTGGTCAAATAAGGTCTATTGTATGGAAGGTAAAGTCTGCAAAAGATGAGGTTAATATTCGCAGAGGTGTAGCAGGTATTAATTTAATTCTTACTCCAATTAATCAAGCGGTAAAATTAAATTTAACTATTACCATTCTAAAAAATGGTCAACTATATGAATTTTCCGCTACTGAAAATTTTGAAGAAGCAAAAATGACTCAAATATCTTTAAACACACAATTGCAATGTGCTTTTACAGGTATAGTAATAGAAAAACCGAATGATTTGCAAATTGCAGCTGATATTGAAAAAATATCACCATTTAGTATTGACTTGCAACAACATGCATATTAATTAACCCAAGATGCTTTAGTGCAGTTTTAATAGTTATAGTTTGCTACCGCCAACTGATTCATAGCAGTTGGCGGTTTGCATTTTATTAAAAATAAAAAGCAACTTTAGTAAGCATTTTACGTATTAATAAGGGAGTTATAGCACAATTACCATTATCTTAGTATTTGCACTGTAGAGTGAAGTAATTGCTATACAATTATTTAACCATTGGTTAAGGTGTGTTCAATATATTTGCACTTGCCTTTTAAGAGCATAAATGATTCGATACTTATTTACACTCGTGCTGCTTAGTATTTGTTTGTTGCCTGCTATTGGTCAATTGATAGTAAATGAGGTGTCGAACGGCCCCACTGCAGGACCAAATATGGAATATGTGGAACTAGTAGTTACTGGCACCCCTACATGCACAAATTATACAACCGACATTTCAGGATGGATATTTGATGATAACAATGGTCAATTTGGAACAGGAAGCATGACCGGAATCAATCAGGGTCATTATCGATTTCCTGCAATTGCGCAATGGCAAAACATACCAATTGGATCTATAATTGTAATTTTTAATGATGCTGCAACTCAAAGAAACACCTCAATTCCTGCCAATGACCCTACAGATGCCAATGGTGATTGCGTGTATATTTTACCAGGCAATAGTGCCTTGCTAGAAAAGTGTGATGCTTCCCCTACAACAATTAATCCATTATATACTGGTTGTACCTATTCTACTGCGACCACTTTAGGTTGGACAACCCGTGTTACGTTTGGTAATAATAATGATGCCATTCAGGTAAGAAGTTCAAATGCAGCTGCAGGTCCCAGTCATGGCGTAGCATATGGGCCCAACAACTCTTTGTTGTCTGGCACTTTCCCATATTTTGCGAGTGGTGCTGGCAATAGCGTTATTAACTTTTTAAATACCACCAATGACAATCCGAATCTGCAAGCCAATTGGGCTTTGTCTGCTCTAAGCGGTACAAATCAAACACCTGGCGCGCCAAATAATGCGGCTAATGCTGCATGGATTGAAAGTATAAACTATCAATGCTATCCACAAACCGATACATTTAATTTAACTCAATATGCTGATACTGTTTGCATGGGTACTTCAGTAACTTTTAGCAATTATAACGGAACATGGCCAGGCACATTTACTTGGTATGATGATTTGCCCTCAATTGGCAATGTTGTAGCTACTGACACACCTAATGTAGTGGGCCCTAATACCTATTGGGTTAAATATACCAACGGTATTTGTGAAGATTCTGCCATGTTTACATTGGTAGGGAAAACGATTCCTGGTCAAGCACCTGGTTTTTATTATACTCGAAACGATACCATATTGAGAAATACCGATTCAGTTTGTTTCTTTCAAACCTATACTTATTATGCGCCGCAAATTCCTGGTGGGGCTACAGGCTATCAATGGTCAGCTGTTTATGGAAACCCAGTAGGTACAAACATTTCTGATACTGTGCGTATTGCCTTTGGTGGTCCTAACCCAGCGTATGCATCTTTAAGATTACGGATTGACAACGAATGTGGCATGGCATTAACAACTGCACCATTCGCAATTTGGGTAACAGGCAGACCTACGCGACCAACTACTATTAGCGGGCAAAATCCAATTTGCGATACCGTAGATAGTATTTTATATGTTGTACCCCGCATTGCGCCTATTTATGAGGTTAACAATTATATATGGACAGTTACTGGTGGCAACATTACTTCAGGATTAGGAACTGATAGCATTTATGTAAAATGGAATACTGTTGGACAAGGGCAAATCTGCGTAAGGTACGAAAACAAGTGCGCAACATCTCAACAACGGTGCATAACCTATGATGTAACCGCAATTTTTCCAGATACCGTTAATAGAACCATATGTAATGGACAAAGTACCAACTTTGGTGGAATGAATTATTCTTCCAACGGAACCTATTATGACACTATAGTTGCTGCAAATGGTTGTGACTCAGTTCGTGTTTTATTCTTAAATGTAGTTTCACAAATTACCTCTGATACTGCAGTTACCATTTGCGCAGGTCAAACTTACTTTTTTGATAACATGAATATTGGTACTGCTGGCACTTACTACGATACGCTAACTGCCGCTGGTGGATGCGACTCTATTTTAGAGTTAAACCTAACCGTAATTAATGGAGGAAGCTCAAATATTGATACTATGATTTGCCAAGGCGATACCTTTTTTGTTGCCGATACCTTTTACTTAATGGCAGGTATGTATTCAGATACCATTGCTGCTGCGGGTTGCGATTCGGTTGTTAACAGCAACTTAACTGTTAATCCCTCATATTATATTATTGTTGATGATACCATTTGTGATGGAGATACTTTAATGTTTGGAGGGCAATCATACACAACATCTGGTCTTAAATTTCAAAACTACACTACTGCTAACCTTTGCGATTCAGTTTATGAAATTAGGTTGGTAGTTATTAGCAGTAATCCTGTAAATACAAACCCCACTATTTGCACTGGACAAACATATACGGTTGGTAGCAATAATTATACATTGTCAGGTATGTATTCCGACACTTTAACCAATAGCCAAGGATGCGACTCAATTATTAATACCAATTTAACTGTAACTTCTGCCATTGTTAACAATATTAGTGCTTCCATTTGTAGTGGAGATACTTATCCTTTTGGTGGAATGAATTTAACCATGGCAGGCATGTATGCCGATACACTAACTAGCAATGGTTGCGATTCTATCATTAACTTAACTTTAACCGTTACCTCTTCAACTGACACCAACTTTTTTCAAACTATTTGTGAAGGAGACATGGTTAGAGGAATCGCCCTATTTAATGACACCGCCTTTATAGATTCATTTTCAGTAGGTGGTAGTTTTAGTTCAACACAACTGTTTTTTGATAACTTAAATGCTGGCGCAGGTAATTGGAATTTAAATTCAAACTCTGTGGCTAATGGTAATGATTGGGTTATTAATAGTGACTACTCTTCAGCCACTTGTAATTTTGGTGGAATGCCATTTTTTACTTTGGCAGCTATTCCTAATCAGCCAGCAGCAATAGTGGGCAATCCTAATAGTGCTTACATGCATATTGTAGCTACTGAGGATGGTTTTTGTGACGCACCGTGGCCTCCAACTTCACCTAGCTACTTTGCCAATGGCTCTCCTAAAAATTGCACCGAAATGAATGTTGATGTTTCAACGGTTGGTCTTATCAATACTAATTTTTCATTTTGGTGGTTGGCTGTTGGCTTAGCAGGCGATTCATATGGAGAGGTTGAATACAGCACAAATTCAGGAGCCACATGGACTGTTGTGCCAGCTTCAAACTTGGTAGGACAAAGCAATTGGACACAAGCCAATTTTACCAATGCCGCATTTAACAACCAACCAACATTGCGTTTTCGCTGCTGTTGGACAACAGGTTTGGGAGGCACAGACCCACCGTTGTGTTTGGATGATATAGAAATTACTGCAGATATGGCGCAACAAGGCTGCGATAGTATAAGCACTTTAAATGTTACGGTTAATAAGGATACTTCTGTTACAGTCAATGAATCAATTTGTGACAACCAAACCTTTCCATTTAATGGAAGCAATTTAAGTGTTGCTGGTTTATACTATGACACTTTGGCTCGCGCAAATGGCTGCGACTCTTTTATAACATTGAATCTTACCATTGATCCTACCGTTGCTTACAATTTTGGTGTAAATCTTTGCACCGGCCAAAGCTACCAATTTGGAAGCTTAAGCATAACAATGGCTGGCACCTATTATGATACTACTTTACTATCTACTGGATGTGATTCGGTTACAACATTAACTGTTACAGTTAGCGGCTTTTCTGGCTCTACAGCAAATGAAATTATTTGCCAGGGCGACTCAGTTTTAGTTGGTGGACAATATTATAACCAAACAGGAACCATCATGGATACTGTACCTGGTAGCAGCTGTGATTCCATAATAACCACCAACATTACTGTAAACAATAACTCTTCATTTAGCCAAAGTCCAAGCATTTGTGCAGGTCAGTCTCTAACCGTAGGTTTTTCCGTTTACAATACTTCAGGTAACTACTCCGATACTTTTATGAATGCTGTTGGATGCGATAGCATTGTTACAACCATGCTAACCGTAACATCAAGTGTTCCCACAACGCCTAATATTTCTATTTGCACGGGACAATCGTATATGTTTGGTGGCAATAACCTAACAACAAGCGGTAGTTATACCGACACTTTTTCTGCAAGCAATGGATGCGATTCTATTGTTAACTTAATGCTTAATGTTAATGACACTATTTACTTTGCTTTTGATGACAGCATTTGCCAAGGGCAACAATATCCTTTCGGTGGTATAAATTATTCCATGGCCGGAACCTATAATGATACATTGGTTAGCAATGCCGGATGCGATTCAATTGTAACATTAAAGCTATCTATTCAAACGGCCACAACCAATAACATTCAGGATAGCATTTGCCAAGGAAGCACGTACAGTTTCAACACCCAAATGCTAACAACAGCGGGTATTTATAGAGATACTCTGGCTGGTAGCAATTGCGATTCAATAGTAGTTTTAAACTTAAGTGTTTCAGCACCTATTAGCAACCAGGTAAACATTGCCATTTGTACAGGGCAATCTTATTCTTTCGGAAGCCAAAATATTACCTCTGCTGGCACTTACTATGATACCACCACTGCCATAACCAATGGTTGCGATTCTATTACTGAATTAATTGTTGCAGTAAATGCTTTTTCAGGATCTACATTAAACTTATCTGCATGTAGCGGAGACTCTTTGCTTATTGGAGGCAATTATTACACCGCTCCAGGCATGTATATGGATACGTTAACTGGCAGCACTTGTGATTCAATTGTTACCATAAACCTTAGCAGTTCAACCTCAGTAATTAATAATCTATCACCTACCATTTGCCAAGGTCAATCATTTACCGTAGGCTCATCTACCTACAGCGCTAGTGGTAACTATTCTGACACTTTAACTTCAGCTTCAGGCTGCGACTCTATTGTAAATTTAAACCTAACCGTAAGTGGCTTAATAACTACAAACTTAACCGATACGGCATGCATGGGTCAACCATATACTTTTGGTGGAAATATGATTGTTTCAAGTGGCTTTTACTATGATACGCTAACTAGTGCTAATAATTGCGATTCAATTGTTATACTTGATTTATACATGGACCCTACAAGTAATCCTACATTAAATGTATCTATTTGTAATGGGCAATCTTATGCTTTTGGAAGTCAAACTATAACAACTGCAGGCACCTATTATGATACAACAACTACTGCACTTGGTTGCGATAGCATAACTACTTTAATGGTAGCAATTAGCAACTTTTCAAGTTCAACTACCAATAGATCTATTTGTCAGGGAGACTCAATTCTAATAGGAGGAATTTACTATAATACTTTTGGTAGCTTTATTGATACGGTTGCAACCACTAGTTGCGATTCTATTATCACAATTAACATTACCGTAAACCCTATTTCCATAAGCAATGTTTCGCAAACAATTTGTAATGGAGATTTTGTAGCCATTGGCCCCAATATTTATAATACTACAGGTAATTATTCCGATACTTTGCAAACTGCGAATGGTTGCGACTCTATCATAAATTTATCCCTTACAGTAAATCCTGTTGCAGTTAATAATTTAAGTCGCTCAATTTGTCCTGGTGGTTTTGTTTTGGTAGGAAGCAGCATTTACACAATGTCTGGTATGTATAGCGATACCTTAACTGCTCCCAATGGATGTGATTCCATTGTTAATCTAACACTTACTGTGGCAGGCACCATTGTAACAAACATATCGAATAGCATTTGTAATGGACAAACCTTTACGGTTGGCACATCAATATACAGTATGCCTGGTATGTATAGCGACACCCTGCCAAGTGCCGGAGGTTGTGACTCTATCGTAAACTTAAATTTAACAATAAGTGCTGCTATTGTAAATACTATAACTGATACAATCTGCAGTGGATCTTGGTATTCGGTAAATGGTAGACTTTATTTCGTTTCAGGAAATTATAGTGATACCATTGCCACACTTTCGGGATGCGACTCCATTGTAAACCTAAATCTATTTGTTACTCCACCTCCAATAAACAACATTACCGCAGCAATTTGCACAGGTAGCTCTTTTACTGTAGGGAGCAATTCATATAGTGTTTCTGGTAATTACACCGACACTTTAAACGCAGGCACTAATTGTGATTCAATAGTTAACTTAAACTTAATGGTGGTTTCATCAATTATAAACAACATTACCGCCACTATTTGTGTTGGGCAAACTTACACCTTTGGCTCGGCCAACTTAGGCACCAGTGGCATGTATTCTGATACGATAGTGAGCGTTGGTGGTTGCGATTCTATTATTAATCTTAATCTATCTGTATTAAGTACTATTGTAAACAACCTATCACAAACTATATGCAACGGATCTTCTGTAATTGTAGGAAGCAGTGTTTATGTTGCAACAGGTAATTACTCAGATACTTTAATGAGTTCGGGTGGATGCGACTCAGTTGTTAATTTAAATTTAACCGTAAATACATCATCACTGAACCCCATAGCCGAAACTATTTGTAGTGGGCTCTCATTTACCGTTGGCTCTTCCGTTTACACGGCATCTGGAGTATATTTTGATACTTTAACCAATGTGGCTAATTGTGATAGTATTGTACAATTAACTTTAACCGTTACAGGTGCTGCTCCAAATTTGGTTATGGCGAATATTTGTAATGGACAGTTTTATACTGTTGGAACAAGTGTATATACTACCTCAGGTTTTTATCAAGATACCTTAACAACTGCTGCTGGTTGCGACTCATTAGTTAACACCGCATTAACCGTTAACCCAAGCGCTTCTTCCTCAATTAGTGATACCATTTGCCAAGGTGCATCTTACTTTTTTGATGGCCAATTTTTAATGATGGCAGGGCTTTACAACGATACTTTGGTTGCTGCAAACATGTGCGATTCTATTGTTACGCTTAACCTAGTAGTTACCCAACCAGTTGTTACGAATGTTTTTGATACCATTTGTGGCAACGATTCTATTTTAATGCTTGGCAACTACTACAGCACTACGGGCATTCACATAGATACAGTAACTATAGCAGGTTGTGATTCTATTGTGAGTTTAAATTTATTGGCAGTAAATGCACCAATTGCAAATGCAGGCGTTGATACGAGTGTTTGTGAGGGCAATATGGTAAACATTGGTGGCTTTCCTACTACAACTGTTGGGGCAACTGTAGTTTGGACCGCATCACCAGCAATAGGATTAACTTATTTGAGTGACGATTCAACCGCCAACCCAACCGTAACAGCACCTGCTGGAAGTGGAGGTTCTACAATTACCTATACTGTAACAACTATGTTAAATGGCTGCACTAGCACTTCATCAGTAATGGTTTCCATTTCGGCAAAACCTGTTGTAAATATTTTGGGCTTGGATACACTTAACACTTTTTGTGCTACTGATACACCAAGAATTTTAATGGCAACACCTGCTGGTGGAACCTTTCATATAAACAATGGTTTTGCATTGGTAAATGATGAGTTTGACCCCAATAATTACGTAGGTGATTCAACTTACATGGTGGTATATCAACATCCGGGCACAGCATTTAATTGTGGTAATAGCGACACTGCTTTTATAACACTTATTGGTGCTCCAGACCCAAGCTTTTTTGCCCCTGTAAGAGTTTGTTTAGGTGATACTGCAATGATTATGTATACAGGTAACTCAAGCGCTACCATTCGCGATTATGATTGGACTTTTGGAGGTAGAACATCATTTAGTTCCGGATTTAGCGCAGGTCCTTACTTTGTAGCATGGAATAAGGTTGGCACATATACCATTACACTTATTGTTGAAGATGAAAACGGTTGCAGAAACAATACAAGCCTTACAATAACTGTGGATGCACCAAGCGTTCAAACCATTGAAGATGAAACAATATTATTTGGTGAAGATGTTAGATTGTTTACGAACACCGTTCCAATTTTAGATTCATTCTTAGTTTATCAGTGGGCAGCAACCTCTCCATCATTGGAATGTTATGATTGTCCGCATCCTTTGGCATCACCGGTAAAAGATACTTGGTATAAAATATTATTAACTGATAGCAACGGCTGCACTGCAGAAGATTCTGTTTTAATAAAAGTTTTCTTAGATAAAGCTTCTTGGATACCAAACACCTTTACACCAAATGGTGATGGTGCTAACGATTTTGCCTTTTTATACGGAAAGGGTTTTGAAAGGATAGAATTTAGCATTTACAATCGCTGGGGCGAAAAAGTGTTTTATACTGAAGACCCAAGTGTTGGCTGGGATGGTAATTTTAAAGGTAATGAGTTAAACCCTAGTGTTTTTGTTTATGCCTGTAAAATTTGGTACCGAGATGGTGAAGAAGAAGTACTAAGAGGTAATCTTACTTTGATACGATAACCTAAAAGCGTATCTTTCCATTGTGAAATGGCTTTTCTGCATACTATTAGTAATTAGCACTTTAGGGTTAAAAGCCCAATTAACAAACCCTTGTTTAACAGGCGACAGTCTTCATATAGTTGTATTAGGTTCATCTACAGCAGCTGGCGCAGGCGCAAGCCCAAATGATAGTGCATGGGTTTGGAGGTATAGAAGCTTTTTAAAAGCACACAACCCTGCCCACCAAGTTACCAATTTAGCTAGAGGCGGTTACCACACTTATAAGTTAATGCCGTCTGGATTTATGCCTTCCGATACTACGCGTCCTTTGCCCGACACTGCAAAAAATATAACTGCAGCATTAGCTCAAAATCCTGACGGAATAATCGTGAACCTACCCTCAAATGACAGACAATTTCCAGTGCCTGAAACCATGTTTAATTTTGACACCATTTATCAAATAGCACAAGCTGCAAATGTTCCAATTTGGATTTTTACAACTCAACCATTGGGACTATATAATGCCCGACAAGTTGAAACACGAGACTCCATCTTTAACTATTTTGGATCTGATGTAATTGATGTTTGGTATCCTTTGGCACAGGGTGATTCTTTAAATCCTTTATATAACTCTGGCGATAATACTCATCTAAATAATGCAGGACATAGAGTAATATTTAATCAAGTAGTAAATGCAGGCGTTGCTGAAAGCTTAATTGACACCCCCAATTTTCCGGACTTTACACTTGTTGAAGTGCGGTTGTTAGATAATAATCCATGCGGCAGTGATAGTGCGCAATTGCAAATTGTAATAGCCAATGCTGGTGCCTCATCTACAAACAATTTAATTATTGAGACGAAAATTACTTATACCGACAGTAATACAACCTCAACAAATTTTTCTGATACATTATACCTGGCAATACCAACTTGTGGGCTAGATACACACATAATTAATTTTAACAACTCAAACATTGGATGGTATAGTTGGGATGTGGAGTTGATTGATCCATCTGACAGCAATTCAGCAAACAATAATTATATAAATTCTCCATATCTCTTTGGCCAACCAAATATTAACACCATATATGCAATTGATACACCGTTGGGATGTTATGGAGACACTGTTAACCTAAGAATAGGAGGCAATAATAACGGCAATATTGTTTGGTATGATGATTCAATTAATGGCAATGTAATTGGCACAGGTGACACACTTTCTATTGTTGTTAATGATAGTTTAAATCAATACTATGCGTCTTTAGTTAGAGGGCCATTAACCTATGCAAACAGCCTAAATGCAACGGGAAGTACAACCACTAATTGGAATGGAATTATGTTTGATGTAATTGCCGACAAGGCGTTAACCATTGATAGTTTATCTACTTACTTTTTTGATGCTAGTAGTCAATCATCCGTAAAAATTTATATTAAGCAAGGTTCGCATATTGGTTTTGAAACCAATGCCGCTGCTTGGACTTTACAAGCCATTGATAGTTTTGTTGTGAACACCTCAGGTAACTTGGTTAACGTTAATACTGGTTCAATTAATTTATTAGCAGGCGATAGCTTAGCATTTTATATACAAAATGAAAATTCATCAAGAAGATTGTCGTATTTAAGTAACGGAAATGCCCTACTAGTTTCAAATGGTGATCTGAACATTACCAATGGAAGTGGCGCTTCATTTAACTTTGGCGGCTTATACCATCCCCGCAATTTTAGAGGAGAATTACACTATACTACGGGATTTAATCCTAATGGAGATTGTGCATCTAATGAACGATTGGCTGCTTTTGCAATACCTGATTACATAACAAACTTTATAACCAATAGTGTCAACGTGCCCTTAAATGATACTACTATTTCGTTTCAAGATAGTATTGTACTTTATGCCGTTGGAGGCAATCAAATTGCCCAATGGAGCAATGGCAGTAATGCAACTTCAATTATAGTAAATGACAATAATTTTGGTGTAGGTAATCATCTAATAACATCTACTTTTAACAACAGCAACGGATGTATTCAAAGCGACTCTATATACATTACCATCTCAGCTTCATTATGTGAAGATACTTTGTTGATACCCCAAACATCAGGCAGCCTTTATAAAGCATACAACAACATTAACTCTAATGCTGTTATTACCCCAAATGGAAATGTGCAATTTAAAGCTGGCACTAGCATTGATTTAGGCAATGGTTTTGAAGTTCCAATAAATAGTGGTTTTTCTGCTACTATTGATAGTTGCCAATAAGGTTAAATTTTGAGAACTATTTGATTAAGTTAGTGTTTCGCTAACAAATTATATGATGACAGATTTCGGAAAAGAATCGATAGAATTACATAAAAAACATGGGGGCAAACTGGCAATAGTTAGCAAAGTGCCTTTGAATGATGTAAATGATTTATCAAGAGCTTATTCACCAGGTGTGGCAGAACCTTGTTTAGCAATTGCTGAAAATCCTGAATTGGCTAAGACTTTAACAATAAAGAAAAACTCTGTAGCTGTTGTAAGTGATGGTTCTGCTGTTTTAGGTTTAGGAAATATTGGGCCTTTAGCATCATTACCAGTAATGGAGGGCAAGGCAATATTGTTTAAAGAATTTGCAAATATTGATGCTTGGCCTATTTGTTTAGATACCCAAGATGCATCAACCATAATTTCTACCATAAAAAGAATTGCCCCAAGTTTTGGTGGCATTAATTTAGAAGATATTGCCGCTCCCAAATGTTTTGAAGTGGAAGAATCATTGCAAGAATTGGGTATACCTGTTTTTCATGATGATCAACATGGTACGGCCATAGTGCTTTTAGCAGCTCTAATGAATGCTTGTAAGATAACAGGTAAAAAAATTGAAGATTTAAAGATTGTGGTAAATGGCGCAGGTGCCGCAGGCATTGCAATTACTAAACTTTTGCGTTGTGTTGATATGCAACACAGTTCATTTATACCTGTAAAAGACATTATTGTTTGCGATAGCAAAGGCATAATTAACTGGGACCGTAGAGCAAGTTTAAATAAAATAAAACGTGATTTACTGTGGTACACCAATCGCGAAAATTTAACAGGTACTGTGCAAGATGCACTAGTTGGCGCTGATGTTTTTGTTGGCGTTAGCGTAGCAAACTTGTTAACTGTTGATGATGTAAAGAAAATGAATAAGGATCCATTCTTATTCCCAATGGCTAATCCTGATCCTGAAATATTGCCAGAAGATTGTTTTAAAGGTGGCGCTTCAATTGTAGGTACAGGTAGAAGTGATTTCCCCAACCAAGTGAACAATGTATTGGCCTTCCCTGGCATATTTAGAGGTGCTTTAGATGCTGGTGCAAAAAGGATAAGCCCTGCTATGAAAATAGCTGCAGCCAACGCTTTAGCCAACTCAATTGAAAATCCTACAACTGATAAAATTTTGCCAGATGCTTTGGACAAGTCCGTAGCTTTAAAAGTAGCTGAGGCGGTTAAAAATGCATATCAGCCGGAGTTGCCATTGGAGTATTAAACCTTAATCAAATGAAATTCAGCTTTTTCCCATTCGGGTGGTATTTGGCCTAGTTTCCAGTTGGGTTGAGTAGTTTCTAAATAATAAAACGTTTTTTCACCTACTTGCCACTGTTGGCCTTTGCGCCCATTTGAACCCCAAACCGCAATGCCTAAATGTGATGTATTGTTGGGCAATTGTAAAAACACCAACATGCTTTCGTACTCTAGCTTGTGCAACAATGAAGCGGTTAAAATAGCCGAGTCTTCACAATCACCACTGCCATCCATAAAGGTTTGCATTGGGTATTTTGTATAATCATCAAAACCAATTAACACATCATTTGCATAACGTAGGTTTTGCACCATGCGGCAAATTAGCATCACATCATCATGGTAATCCCAATTCGGTTTTTGTTGATTTGCATCAATCAATACTTTAAGTTTTTGAGCCAACAGCTCAATGCCTTTATCGTTTTTATCTACAAAGCGCGTGTAATAATCGTAGCTGCCTTCCCATTGTGGTCGGTCAACTTTTTCATAATAAGTAATTATGTCTCCTGGTATTGAAACATCTAAGTTCCAATCTCCGCGATAGTTCCAACTTACATTTTTGTAAACTTTCCTTCCTCCACCTGCAGGGTGTAAATCAAATTTATCTCCTATTCCATCACCATCAGTATCAGCATTATTGTCAGATGTGTTTTGTTTCATTTCTTCTGCCAATGACAAACCATCTTTGTCGGCATCTCTTTTTAAACGAGCATTGGATATTTTTTGAGTTTCGGCATTTTTCTTTTGCGCCTTTAACTCTTTTTGCTTTTGCTTTAGTTGGTTGTTTATTCTTTGCTTATCTAGCTTTTCTTCCTCTAACTCAACATACATATAATACACGGCATAAGCTGCAAAAGCAACTATAGCTAACACAAACAAAACCAATAGCCAACGTAAAAATGTTTTCACTTATTCAAAGTTAAATTATTGATTAGAGTCATTTTAGTCTTCATTAATTATCAATGAATGTTGTTTAATTTCTTCAATTAATGTTTCGCTAGCAGCATTTTCATCTGGTATATAAATGTAATTTCCGCTACCTTCATTTGCCAATCTTTTCATTTTACGTATTGCTTCTTTATCATCACCAAAACCTATTACCGAGAATTTTATTTTTTCGTTGTTTTTGTTGGTTCTCACTATTTTAAACAAGCTTTCATCTTGATGTTCTTTACGTTCAAACAAACCATCAGTTGCTAGTATTAATTGATTGTTTCCATTAATGATGTAATTCTCTAGCGAAATTCCATAAGCCGTTCGCACACCTTTAACCCCAAACGTTAATCCACCTGCTGTTAGGCTATCAATTATTCCATAAATTTCATCCTTATTATTGGCTTTTGTTGATGATAGCACCACACTTGGATCGGTAGCATAGGTTACAATTGCTACCTTATCAATCTCTCTTAGGTCAGAAACCAAATTTTTTATAGCCGTTTTTAACAATGGCAATTTTTTAGCAGCTTTCATTGAAGTAGATACATCAATAACAAAAACTACATTGTTTGCGCTATATAAATCCTCTGGTAAGTTTTCGTCTTGCGGTATTTCCTTTTCTAAAACTGTTGTTATCTCTTTATTATCATTGGTAATGTTTACCTCTTCTTCTGTAGTTGTAATTATTGGTGTTTTATCATTTGGTTGAAGCTTTAGGGTTTCTTCTATTTTCCGCTCCTCAACTTTTGGTAAAGTAATTTCTGCTACATCCAATTCTTCCTTTGGATCATCTTCTTTTAGAACTGTTTTAGTTTCAGGCTCAGTTTCAGCACCAGGTACAATTTTTTCTTCTTCTGCGGTTTGTGTTACTTCTGGCTCTTCTTTTGTTTTGGTTGGCTTTGTTGTGGCTTCTTCCTCATCAATAGTTTTTGTTTCAACCTTAGGAGTTTCTACTGCCACAATTTCATCCTCTATTTTAGCAACAGGAGGTAATTCTTCTTTTTGTGCCACCACTACATCTTCCTCAACAGGAATAGGGCTTAGCTTAAATATCAATTGATTGTTGTCGGTAGTTAAAAATTCATATCTGCTATTTGGCTCATAGCCTTCTGCCGTAACTAGCAAAGTGGTATGTCCGCCAGGTATGTTTTTCATAAAAACACCATCATCATCCGATTTGTCTTTGCCAACGGTTTTTCTTCTTTGTATAATCTTCAACTCGGCATCTTCTATAGGTAAACCTGTTACTTCATCTATCACCGTTGCTACCATTTTGTATGATAAATCTTCTGGTAAATTATTGGTAGGTATTGTTGCCACCTTGCTAGGAACCGTTTTTGGGTCTTTCACAACTTTTTCTGTATTCTTAGCAACTTTAGGTTGGTCAACTTTCGCAGTTAACGTAGGCCGCTCCTTCTCAAGCTGCACATCATCTTCCTTAATTGGCAATTCAGTTTCTGCTCCCTTTACTACTTTTTCTTTCTCCCTAACCACTTTTGGGTTTTCAACTGTTGCAGTTAAAGTTGGTTTCTTTTTATCAATTGGAGTAGTGGTTTCTTTGGTAGCAAATTCCTCATCATCATCTCTTTCTGCCAACGGCAAAATTCTATCCATTTCAAAAACTAGTTTCTTATGGCTTTTATTTAGGTAGATAATTTCTCTAACAGGAATATAGTCTGTAGCTATAATTTCAATTCCGCTTAATCCAATAGGTAGAATATCTTGCACCTTGCCACCTCCATCAGTTTTTTTGCGAACAACGGTTTTTTTGCCCTGCAATATTTTAAATCGCGCTTCTTTTATTGGTTCTCTAGTTATTCTATCAATTACCAATGCCGATAGCTGAAACTCAATTTTGTTCATATTATCTCTAGGGCCAAAAGTTGGGCAACTCGTTTGAGCATTGTTGCCAAAATTTTTAATTTTTCCTTTGATAACAAACTTTATAGGGTCTTCATTGAGGTTGGTAAAAACTGGTATTTCTTGTCTAAAACTGCCCTTGTCTTCTGTATAATAAAAAATTACTACTGAATCTGATTCTCCTGGAGGAACCGGCCTTTTGGGGTTGTGTACCAATACATCTTTAGGTTGATGCATGTTCATTAACACCAAATGTTTTTTGCCCGTATTGGTAAACTTAAAAACTGCTGGTTGATTATCCCAAAACTCTACTGTACCATAATCGAAAGTGGTAGTTTCGAAATAACGCGATTGCCCTTGCACTAAAGTAGCAAAGCAACTGAAAATTAATATGTAGAATAAATGTCTCAAGATATTTATAACGGTATACAGCAAATAATATGCTAAAAATACTAATTTAACTAGCTCAAATTGATTGGGTGAAAGACTTTACTGAAATATATGAGTGGATAGATAAAGGAGAAGATGAAAAGCTTGACTTTAAAAGGAGCATAACCAATGCCCATAAAATTGCTAAAACAATGGTAAGCTTTGCCAATAGCAAGGGTGGTAAAATTGTAGTTGGGGTTGATGATTTTGGAGAAATAATGGGCATTGATGTAGAAGAAGAGTTGTACATGCTAAATCGCGCAGCATTGATGTGTTGTGAACCTTCCATAAACTTTAAGCAAGAATTATATGAGCAGGAAGAGGTAGTGGTTTTAGTGATAATTGTTGGTGAAAGTGAACAAAAGCCGCATGCTGCGGTGAATGAAGAGGGTGAATCAAAAGTGTATGTGCGCGTTGATGATGAGAGTTTGTTGGCAGGTACACAAACGATTAAGCGTTTAAAAAATGAAGACACTACCACACATGATATTCCCATTTTAAGCTCAAAGCAAGTTGGCTTGATTAACTATTTAGAAGAAAATGGAACCATAACCATAAAAGAGTTTAAGCACTTAATGAATATAAGTGAACGCAGGGCCAAGCGATCAATAATTGAATTGGTTCAACAAGGGGTTTTAAACCAGCACGACCATAATAAAGAAGATTATTTTTCATTGAATAAAAGCCCTATTTAACTCAATTAACTATTGATACATACTTTAATTGGTATTAAAACGGTTTAATAAATATATTTGCACTTAGATATGAAAAAATCCATAATATTACTTGCTTCCGTACTTTTCAGCATCATAGCTTTTGCTCAAACTGATGAAGACAAAAAGAAATTGAGGGATGAAATTAACAGCAAAGACAGAGTTGTTATTGAGTTAACCCACGATAATATGTATACGCAAAATGACGCCATAGATTTGGGCGACACCTTAGGTATACAATGGTATTCAAGAGGTTTTAACATGTACTTAATGTATGATGTTAACATAGGCGATAGTAGGTTTAGTATTGCACCGGGTATTGGTATAAGCTCAAAAAACTACTTTTTAGAATCTGAATTGGTGCCAACATTTGACACTTCTGGCAGACGAGATGGAACTGCTGTTGTACCAATTGATGAAAATAGAGACTTTAGAAAGTATAAATTGAATCCTGTTTTTGTTGATGTTCCTTTGGAACTAAGATACCGCTCAAGACCAGATGTAAATGGTAGAAGCTTTAAACTAGGATTGGGCTTAAAGGGCGGTTACTTGTTAGATGCAAAAACAAAATACAAAGGTGATGCATCAGTTACCAGTAGCAACCAAATAAGAATAAAGGATAAAGATGATAGTGTAGAAGACCTAAATAAGTTTAGATATGGCGTAACCGCTAGAATAGGTTATGGTGCTATAAATATCTTTGGTTTTTATGGCTTATCTACTGTTTTTGAAACCGATAGAGGTATTGAGGCTTATCCGTTTTCAGTTGGTATAAGTATTAATGGTCTGTAAGACCTTGCCCTCCCCACAGAGAGAGAAAAGTAGTAACTACTAATTTTTATTAAGGGTAATTCTTATTCTTAATTACCTGTAAATTCTGGTTTGCGTTTTTCTACAAATGCATTAACACCTTCTTTATAATCATTACTCGCACCGGCAATTTCTTGGCAATATGCTTCATACTCAAGCATTGTTGCTAAATCGCTATGGAAAGATTTGTTGAGCATTTTCTTAATTAAGCCAACAGCTTTGGTAGGGCTTTTGGCATAAAATGCAGCTAAAGTTGCTACTTCAGTTGGCAGTTCATCTGCACTTACAACTTTGTTTACTATACCTAACTCATGCGCTTCTGCCATGGTCATTTTACGAGCCGTAGTAGCCAATTCAAACGCACGTTTGCTGCCAACAGCTCTTGGTAAAAAGAAAGATGAACCACTATCTAACACTAAACCTACATTTACAAATACCTCAATTAAACTTGCATTATCGCTAGCATAAATAATGTCGCAAGCCAATGCCAATGAGCAACCTGCACCTGCTGCCACACCGTTTAACTGACAAATTATTGGCTTTGGCATATTACATATTAACTTAATCATAGGGTTGTAGCGCTTGCGAACACTATCTGCCAAACTTCTTTTTTTGCCCTGTACGTCTTTTAAATCTTGTCCGCTACAAAATGCTTTTCCGTTGCCCGTAATTACCACTACTCTCACAGCATCATCTTTACTGCATTTTTTCAAGGCATCAATCATTTCAAAACTCATCTCTTCATTAAAAGCATTGTACCTATCTGGCCTATTCATAGCAATGGTTGCTATACCATTGTTTACCTCAAATTGTATTGTATTGTACATGGGGAAATTATTTTATGTAAAGAAATATAGAAATTAGCTGACAACCAAAACCCAAACCAAAGCCAACAATAATTTCGCGCATTGTATGAGCTTTTAAAACCAAGCGGGCAGTACAAACCAAACCCGATATTGCAACTGCCAACATTAAAATTAGTTTAACATCAAATGGAGAATATATCATTAACCACAACGCTAAGCCTGTTAAACCACCCATGCCCACGGCATGTATGCTAATTTTTTCAAAAACGTTAAATGCAAATGATAAGCCAACCGAAATTGCAGCACCTAAAGCTGATGCTGGCAGTATTTTAGGTAAGCCCAACTCATCACTTTTAAAAACCACAAAACCCCATAAAAAGAAAACGAATGTGGCTATAAAAGGGATAAAACGCTCTTTGCGATTAGGCATTTCAAATGAATCGATAAACTTCAACGCCTTTAAAATTACTATGGTTATTAAGGGATAAAAAATCGTATACATACCAGCCATTAGCAATATTTGTAATGGCGGAATTAAAAGGCCTCTAAACTCTAAGGGATTGGTAAGCAATATTAACCCAGTGCTTAGCGTAGGAATAAATAATGGATGAAATAAGTAGCTAATAAATTTTGCCGCTGCTTGCACTAAAGTTCTTTTCTTAATCTGGCTACAGGTATATTTAATTGTTCACGATATTTTGCAACCGTTCTTCTAGCAATATTGTACCCCTTCTCTTTAAGTAAATCTGTTAATTTTTGATCGCTCAAAGGTTTGGTTTTTGCCTCAGCTTCAATAAAATTTTGAAGTATTTTTTTAACCTCTCTAGTACTCACCTCCTCACCACTATCGGTTGATAATGACTCGCTAAAAAATGACTTTAGCTTAAAAGTGCCAAATTCAGTTTGCACATATTTACTGTTAGATACTCTAGAAATGGTTGAAATATCTAATTCTGTAATTTCAGCAATATCCTTCAATATCATTGGCTTCAACTTGGTTTCATCACCAGTAAAAAAGTAATCGTATTGGTAATTTAATATGGTAGACATGGTGTTGTACATAGTTGCCTGCCTTTGCTTAATAGCATCAATAAACCATTTAGCCGAATCAATTTTTCTTTTGATAAACATTACGGCATCCTTCTGCTTTTTATCCTTCTTTTTGCTAGATTTTTGATAGTCTTCCAACATATGCCTGTAGGAATTACTTATGCGTAACTCAGGTGCATTTCGAGTATTTAAACTCAACTCTAGTTCTCCATTGTTGTTTGCAATTATAAAATCAGGAACTATATAATTGTGCTTAATTTTTGAAGTATCCGTAAAAGCTGCACCTGGTTTTGGATTTAGTTTTAAAATTTCTTCAATGGCTTCTTTCAATTCTTCTGAATCTACACCCAATTGCTTTTTTAGTCGCTCATAATGTTTTTTAGAAAATTGATCAAAATACTTTTCAATAATTTGCTTGGAAGTATCCAGTTCAATTGCTCTGCCCTTATCAATTTCTCTGTTCAGTTGTATCAATAAGCATTCTTGCAAATCACGAGCCCCAACACCAGCAGGATCCATTCGCTGTACTATTTCTAAAACTCTTTCCAAAGTTTCTTCATCAACTTCCATGTTAGATTGAAAAGCTAAATCATCTGAAATAGCCATTAGTTCTCTTCTCAAATAGCCGTCTTCATCAATACTGCCCAAAATTTGTTTGGCTATTATCTCATCCTTATCATTTAGCTTTAATAAACCAAGCTGACCTATTAAGTGCTCGTTAAATGATCGCTCTACTGGTATAGGTATGGCTTTATTCTCATCATCATTTCTACTTACGCCTGTGCTTGTTTTGTATGACATTTCCTCATCAGCCAAATATTCCGACATGTCTAAATCTTCATTTTGACCTACTTCTGCAACTTCATCTTTAGCATTTTCTTCATTGCTATCCATGTCACCTAAAATGTCATCAACCAAATTATCTGATCCACCTTCTTCCAACGCTGGGTTGGCTTCTAGCTCTTCTTTAATGCGCTGCTCAAGCATGGCAGTTGGTACCTGTAAAAGCTTCATCAGCTGTATTTGCTGAGGAGATAACTTTTGCATCATTTTTTGCGCTAAGTGCTGCTTTAACATTCTTTTCTTTGCTTTGTTATATGGGGCTTCATACCAATTTCTTTGCCAAAATTAATAATTAATTTTGCACCTTATTTATTTAATTTAAAAGCACTTGAATAAAATGCATTATATAGCCGATTTAGCAACCTTAGAAGGTAAGGAAATAACCCTAAAAGGATGGGTAGCAAATAAGAGAAGTGGCAAGGGACTTGAGTTTATCGTTTTAAGAGATGGTACTGGGTTTTGCCAATGTGTAGTTAGTGAAGAAAATGCTGAAGGCAATTCTTTTAGTAATGCAAATGGCTTAAGCTTAGAAAATTCATGCGAATTAACAGGCACCGTTGTAAAAGATGAAAAACAAATAGGTGGCTATGAGTTACAAGTAACCAATGTTGTAGTTGTTCACAAGGGAGAAGAATACCCTATACAAAAGAAAGAACATGGTGTTGAGTTTTTAATGGATAAAAGACATTTATGGTTGCGTAGCAAAAGACAATGGGCAATCTTACGTGTTAGAAATGAAATCATTTTTGCCATCCATAAATTTTTTCAAGAAAAAGGTTTTATGCAGGCTGATGCTCCTTTGTTAACAGGCAATGCATGTGAAGGAACAACTACTTTATTTGCAACCGATTTTTATGGTGAAGAAGCTTTTTTATCTCAATCGGGTCAATTGTACGGTGAGGCAATGGCCATGGCATTAGGTAAAATTTATACGTTTGGACCCACATTTAGAGCAGAAAAAAGCAAGACTAGAAGGCACTTAAGTGAGTTTTGGATGATTGAACCAGAAATGGCTTTTTACAACAATGCCATGAACATGGATTTGATTGAGCAGTTTTTGCAAAAGGTGGTAAAAGATGTTTTAATCAATAAAAAAGATGAGTTGGAATTGCTTGGCAGAGATACTGCAATGCTAGAAAAAGTGAGCCAACCTTTTCCACGAATTGAGTATAAAGATGCAGTTAAAATGTTGCGCGGCGAACAAGAAGTAAATGGTAGAAACGCCTTACAAGTTTTAGCAGATGACATTAAAACCTTAGAAGCTGAAAAAGTAGAAAAGGAAAAAGAAATTGAAGAAAGAGAAGTAACCGTTAATGATAGCAATGTTAAAAAAGGGGTAAGAAACTTTAATCAAAATAAAATTGATACCTTAAAAAACGACATTAAGGAAATACAAGAAAAGTTGGAAAACTTGCCTCAATGGATTGAAAGTGCTAAAAACTTTAAAGATGGTGAAGACTTTGGTGGCAGTGATGAAACTGTATTAACCAAATTGTTTGATAGCCCAATTATGGTTTTTAACTGGCCTGCCCCTATTAAGGCATTTTACATGAAAGAATTGGAAGGTGATTCAAATTATGTAAAAGGTGTTGATGTTTTGGCGCCAGAAGGTTATGGAGAAATTGTTGGAGGTGCCGAGCGTGAAACCAATGCAGAGATACTTAAAAGAAAAATTATTGAGCATGATTTGCCAATGGAAGAATTTGAGTGGTACTTAGATTTAAGAAGATACGGGTCTGTGCCTCATGCAGGTTTTGGTTTGGGCTTGGAGCGTTTGGTAAGTTGGATTTGTGGTATTAGTCACGTGCGCGAAAGCATACCTTTTCCTAGGATGTATGGTAGGTTAATGCCTTGATGGTTATTAGCTGTTGGTTAATGGTTGTTGGCTATCCCTCTTTCAAGTTTGTAACTTGGAAGTAAGAATGGAGTGAAGTCTAAGACTTCTTTCAGTGCTTTTTTGAATTTTTAACGTTATCTCAATGGGTATTTCTTTGCCACATTTTCGTACATAAGTGTTGCTTCATCATAAAGATTTGTTAGTTCAAGTAGGTAACTCCATGCTCGCTTTATAATTGCTCCTTGTGGTTCACAAGCGTTTTCGCCTAAGTCAATGTTAGACAATTCGATTTTATTGTTTTTTTCGCCTTTTTTCACTTCCATAGTCGCCACATAGCCGTCACGAGTAGTGTAACTAAAACCAACGCAATCACTTTGCGATTTTACCGATTTTAAAGCGTTTAAGCCAATGTTAGTCTTAAATTCTGAATACTCATCTATTATCTTGGTATGTTGTTTTAACCAGACCGTTGTGTCTTTTGTATTTATAATTGTGTCATTCCCAAACCAACCTAAATAATATTGTAATTCTGCCATTCCATCTATATTTGAAATATCAGCAATTATAGGGGCAGAAAATGAAGGTTGGTATAATATTCTTAACTCAACCTCTTTAGACTTTTCAGGATATTTTTTGGGAGGCAATAGAATAATGTGTTTTGAGTTAATCGAATTTTCAGGTTTCGACCACCAATACTCAGCATATTCTTCAAAAAAGTAGCAAAAGGGTTCAAAAGTACGCGGGTACAAAAACTTATGTTCTTCAACAATCTTGTAAACCAAATGCCAAGCTTTAGGTGCCGATAATTTATTGAGTTGATCTATAGAAATTCCAAGCAATTCCTTTTCAAACTCTTTTATGAGTGAACTATTTGCTGGATATCGTTCTGGCAAATCGCAACTATCTAAAATTAAGGGCAAATCCAAAGAATATCCGTGATGAAAATCTTTTAAATGCTTGGTTTGCAAAAGCAGCTCAAACTCCTTTTCATACTTTTCAGTTGTTCGTGTGCAACTTGAAGTCCAGTAGGATTTGAACATTTTATTTACACTGCCATGTTCAGCATCAGTTAAAATTCTGGAAAGAGGCTCACTGCTATAAACCAAATAAGTTTTACCTTCTTCAAAATAGAAACCACAACTTGCACCACCTGATGGAGTATAAACAACCAAATTTTTAATTCGTTCACCCGATTTATAGTTGTAAATTTTTTCAAAATATACTCTTTTAACTCTGCGGGGATCTTTATGGTTAAACTTAAAGTTGGTTGTTGAGGTGTCTAAATTTTGTTTTATAGAATCGCTATAAGATTCAAATAAACTTACGGTTTCAACTTTTTTAACGCTGCCTTCAAAAACTATTTCACTATTGTTAAATCCATATTTAACATCAGGTAAACTGCAAGTGCAACCTAAAGCAGTGCTTGCTGCGAGCAATGGTAATAAAAACAATACTGCGACAGTTAAACATTTCATGGTATAAACAAAGGTAGGGTTTTCAATAAATCAAAAGATAATTACCCAAATGCTGAATTTGAAATGATAAATCAAGAAAATTTTTAGAACTTTATAGTATAAAATTACTGCAATGAACTTAATACCTACGGTAGATTTAAGCCAATACGTAAATGGAAATGAAGCTGATAAGCAGGCTTTTGTTGAGCAATTAGGTAATGCCTATGAAACAGTTGGATTTGTAAAAGTTAAAAATCACGGTGTTTCACAAGATTTAATTGATTTGTTTTTTAATAAGTCAAATGAGTTTTTTGCTTTAGATAAAGAAATAAAGAAAAAACACACTTTACCTAATGGCGCAGGCCAAAGAGGTTATACTGCTTTTGGTGTAGAACATGCCAAACAAAGTGATGTACCCGATTTAAAAGAATTCTACCAAATTGGCCAAGTGGTAACAGATGGAGATTCAATAAAAGAATTTTATCCAGACAATATTTACTGTGAAGAAATACCCGAGTTTACCAAAGCTGGTGATGATTTATACAAAGCATTTGAAGTCGCTGGAGGTCATTTATTAAGAGCAATTGCAGTTCATTTGGGTTTAAATGAAAATTATTTTGATGATAAAATTCATAATGGCAATAGCATTTTAAGAACCATTCATTATCCGCCAATAACTAAAGCACCTGAAAGCGCTATTAGAGCAGAACAGCATGAAGACATCAACTTAATTACCTTATTGGTTGGGGCAAGTGCTGATGGGCTAGAATTGTTGACCAATGAAGGAGAATGGATCCCAATTAAAGCAGGACCAGGAGAGATTGTAATTAATGTTGGTGATATGCTACAACGCTTAACCAACAACAAATTAAAGTCTACAACTCACCGTGTAGTTAATCCTCCAAAAGAGAAATGGCATTTACCGAGATTATCGATTCCTTTCTTTTTACACCCACGTAGTAATATGGATTTAACTTGCTTACCCGATTGTGTTGATGATGAAAATCCGTTGGCTTATGAGCCAATAACTGCTGGCGAATACCTTAACGAAAGGTTAAGAGAAATAGGCCTAATTAAATGATTAATTTAGAAGAACATTAATCCCATTTAATAACAACAACTGCTCCAACTTTAAAACTATATTATTTAAAGACGGAACTTTTATAGCATCTTCCTTAGTTAATATTTTTAGATCCCTATACTATGAATGAAATCTTAATGTGGATCTCCATTATCACTGGAGGACTTCTTATACTACTAATGTTACTATCTCTTGTTGGAGGAATTGATTTTGATACTGATGTTGATGTTCCTGAAGATATTGACAGTGGTGGAATTGGCTACATTAAGGGTTTTTTAACGTTCATTTCGGTAAGCACATGGGTTGTTCGCTTGGCCTTAATTGGCAATAAAAGCCCATTTTTATCTATCTCTATTGGTATTATTGTAGGTTTAATAGCATTGGTTTTGTTAAACTACCTCTTCAAATTTTTCACCAAAAACAAAAATGTAAATTGGGATCCTAAAATGGCCATTGGCGATACTGCTAAAGTGTATCTTAAAATACCTATAAATGGTTCTGGCATAATAAACATAAGTATTAAAGGCGGTATTCGCGACTTAAAAGCTATTACTAAAGGTGATGTTGAAATTCCAACAGGAACCACCGTAAAAGTTGAAGGCTTTGAAGGCGAATTTGCCGTAGTTTCCCCCCTAAACAATAACTAAAATCTAACAATTCTATGACCTCATCAATTCTTATCCTTATTGCTTTTTTGGTAGTAATTACCGTATTACTATTAATCTTTTTTGCCTCAAGATATCGCAGGTGCCCATCAGACAAAATATTGGTCGTGTACGGGCGAACTGGCGGTGAACAAAGTGCCAAATGCTATGCTGGTGGTGCCGCTTTTGTTTGGCCCATTATTCAAGATTATAAATATCTCGACTTAACACCACTAAGCATTGATGTAAACCTGCAAGATGCATTATCCAAGCAAAACATTAGGGTTTCTGTTCCTGCTCAGTTTACTGTTGGGGTAAGTAACAAGCCTAATTTAATGATAGCCGCTGCTGAAAGATTATTGGGCCTGCAAAGACCAGACATTTCAAGTTTAGCACATGATATTATTATGGGACAAATGCGATTGGTAATTGCCAATATGGATATTGAAGAGCTGAACACAGATAGAGACAAATTTGTAGAATCCGTATACAGAAATGTAGGGGATGAGTTACATAAAATTGGCTTAGAACTTATAAATGTGAACGTAACCGATATCCAAGATGAGTCGGGCTATATACAAGCGTTAGGTAAAGAAGCTGCCGCAAAAGCAATTAATGATGCTCGTGTTAAGGTTGCTATTGAAGAAAGAACAGGTTCTATTGGAGAAGCTGAAGCACGACAAGAGCAACGTGTTAAGGTTGCTGATGCTAATACAAAGGCCGAAATTGGAGAGGCATCTGCCATGCAAAAGCAAAGAGTAGAGGTAGCAGAAGCGAACACTACTGCTGAGATTGGTGAAGCTGAAGCCATGCAACGCCAAAGAGTTCAAATTGCGCAAGCAGACTCTTCTGCTGAGATTGGTGAAGCTGATGCTAGTGCAGTTGCACAGGAAGGTAAAAACATTGCCTCCATTAAAATTGCCGATTCAAATGCGGTAAGAGATATACAAGTTGCTGAAGCAAATAGAAAAGCAACAGCTGCAACCAAAGTAGCTGCAGCGAAAGCATTGGAAGAAGCATATATTGCTCAAAGAGCCGCTGAATTAGAGCGTGCCAAAAAGGAATTGGCACAAAAGGAAGCTGATGAGGTAGTTGATGCCAATATTGAAAAACAAAAAGCCGTAATTGCTGCCCAAGCAGAAGCTGAAAAACAAAGAGAAATTGCCAAGGGTGAAGCAGATGCCATTTTAGCCAAATACAAAGCAGAAGCTGAGGGTATGCAAGAACTATTAACGAAACAAGCAGAAGGTTTTGCCCAATTGGTGGAAGCCTCAAATGGCGATCCTAAATCAGCCATATCCTACTTGTTGCTTGATAAACTTACAGAGTTAGCTCAAATACAAACTGATGCCATTAAAGACATTGAGATAGACAAAGTAGTTGTTTATGACAATGGCAATGGCAAGGGTGTTAGCAATTTTGTAACCGGATTGTATTCAATGGTACCTCAATTGGATGACTTCCTAAAACAAAGCGGATTAAGTTTGCCTGAAGCATTGGTTAAAGCTCAAGATATTATTTCAACAGAAGAAACCAATGAAGATGATGATATGGAGGAAGGAACTGTAACGGAATAAAACAATATAGAATTTGAAGGTGCATATTATATGCACCTTTTTTTAAAAATGCTTTAAGAAAATCACCTCTTTTTCGGTAAGCGCACGTGATTTACCTCTTGGAATATCCTTTTTGCTAAATCCTCCATAAATCACTCTATCTAATCTTTCAATAGTATAACCCAAAGTTTTAAAAATTGATTTTACCTTCAAATTATCTCTAGAAGCCAATTGAATTCCAATAGCGCTTTTATTGTCAGCATCTACATAGTTGACTTCACTAACAATAATCGTTTCACCATCAACTTCAACACCAGCTTTAATGGCATTAAAATCTTTGCCTTCTAAATCTCTATCTAAAAAAACCTGAAATACCTGCTTAATCTTGTAGTTTTTGCCTTGCATTTTTTGAAGCAAGCCTTTGTCATTGGTAAAAATTACCAAGCCTAAATCAGTTTCTGTAAGTTCATCCACAGCAGTTACTGACTTTTCCGTTACTGCTCTAAATACAGTTGAAATATTAATGTCATTAACTCTTTTATGGGTATGGGTATCTTTTGATTTGTTTAATAAAACATACTGGTATAAATCTTTAGGTGTGATTAACTTGCCCTTTACCGTAACCTTGTCGCTCTTTTGTATAGAAGCTCCTAACTCATTTACCAATTTGCCATTTACTTTAACAAAGTCTTTTCTAATTAATCGATCAGCATCTTTCCTTGAGCCCAATCCTGCATGGGCCAAAAATTTATTTAATCGAATACTAGTATCCGGTTTTTCTTTTGACATGAACGTCAAATTTAACAAGTAATAAGTAAGACTATCCTGCTTTTAACGCAGCCGCACCACTCACAATCTCTGTAAGCTCTGTTGTAATAGCTGCCTGACGAGCTCTGTTGTAAGAGATTTTCAACTCTTTTAACAAATCGTTGGCATTTTCAGTGGCATTGTCCATACTGGTCATACGTGCACCGTGCTCACTGGCATTATTGTCTAAAATGTATTTATGAAATTGCGTTTTCAATATTTTAGGCACCAATTGTTGAATCAGCTCAACTTTGTTTGGCTCAAAAATGTAATCGCTATTCATTTCTTTGGCTTTCTCCTCATCTCCACCTGTTTCAATTTTTGCTATTGGTAAAAATTGATCTGCTTTATACTCTTGAGAAACAGCATTTTTAAACTCACTATAAATAACAATTACTTTATCGTATTTGCCAGAAGCGAAATCGCTTAACAACAACTCCGATACTTTTGAAGTGTTTTCAAAAGAAACATCTTCAAACAAGTTTTGGAAATCAGTATTTAACTCAACCTCACTTCTTTTGTAAGCGTCAAATCCCTTTTTACCAATAATCATTAAAGAAGTTTTCGCTCCTTCTAAATCTTCTAAAGCAGCCTTAGATTTTTTAATAAGATTGGCATTAAAACCACCGCATAAACCTCTATCAGAAGTAATTAAAACAACCAATGCGTTTCTTACGTCTCTTTGAGCTGCTTCTGCTATTTCTACCTCACCTTCAGTTGCTACAGCAAGGTTTTTGAGCATATTGCTTAAACGCTCACTATACGGCCTCATATTGGTAATAGCCTCTTGTGCTTTACGCAACTTTGAAGCTGAAACCAACTTCATTGCTAAAGTGATTTGCTTGGTTGAGTTAACTGAACCAATTCTTAAACGTACTTCTTTTAGTTTACCACTCATGGATATCTAGCTTTTAGCCACTAGCTCTTAACTATGTAGCTAGTTTTAACGTCTTCAGCAATTTGCTTTAATGATGCTTTAATCTCATCATCAATTTTTCCTAATCTTAATTTTTCCAATAAATCGGCATGCTTAGTTTCCATGTGCATGTGTAAGTCGCGTTCAAAGTCTTTCACTTTATTTACTGGAATATCACTTAGCAAACCTTCAGAACCACAGAAAATAATAGCTACTTGCTTTTCTACTGATACTGGTTGGTGTAAGCCTTGTTTCAATATCTCAACATTACGCTCACCTTTATCTAATACTGCTTTTGTTGCTGCATCTAAATCAGAACCAAACTTTGAGAATGCTTCCAAATCACGGTATTGAGCTTGATCTAGCTTTAAAGTACCCGCAACCTTTTTCATTGATTTAATTTGAGCAGAACCACCTACCCTAGATACGCTAATACCTACATTAATTGCAGGACGCACACCAGAGTTAAACAAGTTAGACTCTAAGAAAATTTGACCATCTGTAATAGAAATTACGTTGGTAGGAATATAGGCCGATACATCACCCGCTTGTGTTTCAATAATTGGTAAAGCTGTTAATGAACCACCACCCTTTACTCTACTTTTCATAGAATCAGGTAAATCATTCATATCGGCAGCAATGCCATCATCATCAATAATTTTAGCCGCACGCTCTAATAATCTTGAGTGTAAGTAAAATACATCACCAGGATATGCTTCACGCCCTGGAGGTCTTCTTAACAATAATGAAACCTCTCTATATGCTACAGCTTGCTTTGATAAATCATCAAAAATGATCAGTGCTGGCTTACCAGTATCTCTAAAATATTCACCAATTGCACAACCACTAAATGGTGCAAAAAACTGTAATGGTGCAGGGTCAGATGCTGATGCAGCTACAATTGTAGTGTAAGGTAATGCCCCATGCTCTTCCAATGTTTTTGCAACACCTGCTACAGTAGACGCTTTTTGACCAATTGCTACATATATGCAATAAACTGGCTCACCTCTATCGTAAAATTCTTTTTGATTGATTATCGTATCTAACGCAATTGCTGTTTTACCAGTTTGTCTATCACCAATAATTAATTCACGTTGGCCTCTTCCAATTGGTATCATTGCATCAATTGACTTAATACCCGTTTGCAATGGCTCAGTAACTGGTTGTCTGTAGATAACACCCGGTGCCTTACGTTCAATTGGCATTTCTACTAAATCGCCTTCAATTGGCCCTTTACCATCAATTGGCAAACCTAAACCATCTACTACACGGCCTAACATTGGCTCACCAACTTTTATTGATGCAATTACATTGGTTCTCTTAACAGTATCGCCTTCTTTGATACCTTCTGATGAACCCATCAATACAACACCAACATTGTCTTCCTCTAAGTTTAAAGCCACGGCTTTTACACCACTGTCAAACTCTACCAATTCACCTGCTTGTACATTGGTTAACCCGTAAACACGAGCAATACCATCACCTACTTGCAATACCGTACCAACTTCTTCTAAGTCGGCAGCTGTATTGTGCTCTGATAATTGTTGCCTTAATATGGCTGATATTTCATCTGGTTTTACCTCTACCATTTTTTTTATCTTTTGACCTATGGCCTGTTTATAATTTATACTGTTTTGTTGGGTGCTACTAGCTAATTACCAACTTATCTTAATTTTTTAACGTACTCGTTGTCTTTAAATTCTTTTTTATACTTGTTTAGCTCATGAGCAATGCTAGCATCAACCAACTTGTCTTCATATTGCAAAACAAATCCACCTATTAAAGACGCATCTATTTCAGTTGTTAATTCAATATTTTCAATACTTGTTTCAGCAACCAATTTATTCTTTATCGCATCAATAGATTCATTAGTTAATTCTTCAGCTGATGTTATAGTTACAGGAGTAATCTTATTCTCTTTGTTATATTGTTCTTTAAACGCAATTGCAACATCTTTCAAGTAAGATTCTCTCTTTTTATCTACCATTAAATTTATAAAAGCAGATGTGATTACAGATGTTTTGTCTTTTAACAATGCATCCAAAATACTTTTCTTTTTATCTCCTTTTATAATAGGACTTTTAAGCATTCCTGCAAACTCAGGACTACTCTTAATCATACTGTCAAGCAAACCAATATCATCATTAACCTCATTTAACTTACCCTTTTCCATGGATAGGTCAATCAATGATTTTGCATATCTATAAGCTAATCTTGTTGCCGACATTAGTTCAACTTTATTTCTTCAATTAAGCCTTTTACAAAACTTTCTTGATCCTGTTTAGCATTCAATTCTTTACGCAAAACTTTTTGTGCAATATCAATAGCCATGTTGCCAGTATTGTTTTTTATTTCAATCATGGCAGCCATTTTTTGGTTGTTAATTTCAACCTTAGCATCATCCACTATTTTCTGATATTCTTCTTTGGCTTTATCTTTCGCTTCAGTAATAATACTGTCTTTAGTTTCCTTTGCCTCTCTTAACATATTGTTGCGCTCTTCTTTAGCTTCATTCAACAATTTTTCATGATCTGCTTTCATTGCAGACATTTCGGCTCTTGCTTGGTCTGCTTGGTCCAAAGCATCTTGTATAGAATTTTCTCTATTTCTAAGCGCTTGCCCAATAGGTTTGAAAGCAAACTTTCCTAAAACTATCCAAAGAATAACAAAAATAATTGCTGTCCAAATGGCTAAGCCCGGATCTATACTAAGCAATCCGCCTTCACTATCACCACCTCCAGCTAATATTAATAATAAATTCATTTTAACTTTTTAAACATTTAAAAAATTACTCCTTAAGGCAATCCCAAAAGGAGTAATTAAATTTTTAGGTAATTAAAGCAGTTACAATCGCAAATAACGCTGCACCCTCAATAAGGGCAGCGGTAATGATCATAGCTGTTCTAATATCGCCACTGGCTTCAGGTTGACGGGCAATTGACTCAGCTGCGCTAGAACCAATTTTTCCGATACCCAAACCAGCACCAAAAACTGCTAGACCTGCGCCTAAAACTCCGATACTACCTGTAATTTCTAACAAAACTGTTAATAATTCCATGGTTATGGTTTATGCTAAGGTTTCCCTTAACTGTTAAAAAATATTTTAATGATGGGCTTCTTCAACTGCTGCACCAATAAATACCGCTGATAATATGGTAAATATAAATGCCTGTAAAAAAGCAACCAACAATTCAATTACACTAATAAAAAGTACAAATGGCACTGCAATTGCTGCACCTCCAACACCGCCACCGGCGCTTAAGCCATTGTTACTAAAAATAAAAATCAAACTAACCAAACTCAACACAATAATGTGGCCTGCAGTTATATTTGCAAACAACCTTATCATCAATGCAAATGGTTTAGTTAGCACACCAATCAATTCAATTGGCATTAAAAATATCTTTACTGGTACTGGTACGTCAGGCATCCAAAAAATATGTTTCCAATAATTAACATTACCACTTAAATTAACTACCAACAAGGTAAAAATGGCTAAAATGGCTGTTACCGCTATGTTACCCGTAACGTTAGCACTTCCTGGAAAAAATGGAATTAGACCTAACATATTAATTATCCATATAAAAAAGAATACCGTCATTAAATAAGGCAAAAACTTATCGGCTTTTGCTTTTCCAATATTAGGCACTGCTATTTCGTCTCTTACAAAAGTTATTAAAGGCTCAAAAAACGATTGTATGCCTTTTGGCGCTTTGCCTACTCTTTGCTTATATTTTTTAGCTACTGTTAAGAAGACGAAAAGCATAATTAATGCAGCCAACATAATGGTAAAAACATTTTTAGTAATTGAAAAATCCCAGAAAGTGTTTTTACCTAAATTAACCCCACTCATATTTATACCAGCCTTTTTAGCGCTGTTGCCTTTCATAGGAACAATAGCACCATGGTATAGCTTGTAGCCATCCTTTCCTTCTTTAAATTGACTAGACAGGCCTGTAATAAATTTGCCGTTCATCCTATCCCAAAGTATTACTGGAAGTGGTATAGAGAAGTTTTTGTAAACATGAAATTCATTGGCATCAGCAATGTGATGCATAATAGTTGGTGTAGGATTAAATCCTTCACTTTCAGCTGCTGCATGAGCATCATTGTAATCTGCTAAAGTTTTTTCATTAGCATTTTTATTGGCTTTTTTGCCATGGTTGTGATTGTGGTGTTGCCCTGGTGGATGGTTATGACCTTCATGACCTGGTTGAGCGCTGGCAAACTGAGGAATTGCCAATGCGATTATTAAAAACACCCCTAAACACTTTAGCCAATTTAAAATTTGGTTGTTGATTTGCCTCATTGTTGCTTTTCAAATTCGGTGCAAAGGTATGTCAAATACTTTCAACTGAAAAGCCTTTTAACAAAAGAATTTAACCTGTTTTTATAATGCCGAAAATGAAGGTGAAAAGCTTATCAATTAATACTAATTTTGCTAATTGCGATAAGTATTTTTTTATACGTAATTCTCATGATAAAATTCGAAAAATTTATACTAAACAATGGCTTAAAGGTAATTGTGCATGAAGATGCATCAACACCTATGGTTGCCGTTAATGTTTTGTATGATGTTGGAGCTAAAGATGAAGAGCCTGAAAAAACTGGTTTTGCCCATCTCTTTGAACATTTAATGTTTGGCGGTTCAATTAATGCAGAAGATTTTGACGCTCCTTTGCAGCGTGCAGGTGGTGAAAGCAATGCATTTACTAGTAACGATATTACCAATTATTATGACACGCTTCCAGCAGCAAATATTGAAACTGCACTTTGGTTAGAGAGTGACAGAATGATGAGTTTAGCTTTTAGTGAGCAAAGTTTGGCAATACAAAAAAAAGTAGTGTGTGAAGAGTATAGAGAAAATTACATTAACAAGCCTTATGGTGATGTTTGGCATAAAATAAGACAGTTAGCTTATACCACACATGCCTATCGCTGGCCAACCATTGGCAAGGAGTTATCTCATATAGAAGATGCTACATTAGATTATGTAAAACACTTTTTTCATAAACATTACAACCCTAGCAATGCCATTTTAGTAATTGCTGGTGGAGTTAAAATGAAAAACATAAAACCTTTAGTGGAAAAATGGTTTGCGCCAATACCAGCTGGGGTAAAATACAACCGAGCGTTAACTAAAGAGCCTACCCAAAAAGCTAGCAGATTTTTAGAAGTTACGGCAGATGTGCCAACCACTTGCTTGTTTAAAGTATATCACATGGCCGAAAGAGACAGTGATCGTTTTTATTATGCTGATACGTTATCGGACATATTAAGTAACGGCAGTTCATCAAGGCTTTATCAAAACTTAGTAAAAGGCAAAAATCTTTTTACCGATTTAGATGCGTATGTTTTAGGAAGTGATGATGCAGGGTTATTTATAGTAGAAGGAAAATTGGCCGATAATACCAATATGAAAGATGCAGAAGATGCTATTGAAGAAGAATTGAATTTGATAAAGCACGAATTGGTAAAAGAACCAGAATTACAAAAAGTTAAAAATAAAACCGAGTCTAACTTTGTGTTTAGCAATAGTAAATTACTTTACAAAGCCATGAATTTGGCAATTTATGAGCGCATGGGCAATGCCAATTTGGTAAATAATGAAGTTGATCAATATCTAAAAATTACCGCAGAAGATTTGAAGAAAGAAGCCAACCTAATTTTTGATGCCAACAATTGCTCAACCATGCACTACTTTTCAAAAAATTAAGCTTTGATTTCGCATAATACATTAAATAGGAAGGTAGCACCCAAATTAGAACGCATTGAGAATATTACTATTCCAACTGCAAATGAGGTAGCATTGGCTTCTTCTAGCGGTTGCTATTTATTTGAAGGTGGTTCAGAAGATATATTAAAAATAGAATGGCTTTTTCCTGCAGGCAAGCGATATGAAGATAAGAATATCAATGCCTTTGCAACGTCAAAACTGTTAATTGAGGGCAGTGCAAAAAAATCATCATTAGCAATAGCTGAACATTTAGATTTTTATGGCGCTACTTTGCGAACTGCTTCAAGTTTCGACTTTGCTGGCGTTACGCTTTATTGTCTTTCAAAAAACCTACCTAAAATTATTGGTGTAGTAGAAGAAATACTAACAACACCCTTATTTCCTGAACAAGAGTTGGATTTACTGAAGCAAATTGGCAAACAAAAAATTCAATTTTCTAATCAAAAAACTAGTGATGAAGCCCGCAAGTTATTTATGGAAAACCTTTATGGTGTAAACCATACTTATGGCCGGCGAGAGCAACCGGAGCATTATGATGCCTTGGAGTTAACCGACTTGCAAAAACACTTTGAGCAATACTATTCAGTAAAACCGTATGTTTTTATATCCGGTAAAAACACCGCCAAAGCGCAGCGCATTCTTCAGTCTATGCAATTGAACCACTCAAAAAGTTGGGATGCCGCAGAACTAGACCCACCAAAGCCTACCAATGATTTAAAAATTAAAAAGGTATTTGAAAAAGCGGTTCAATCTAGCATTAGAATTGGCAAAAATCATTTAGATAAAAAGCATGAAGATTTTGTGCCCTTCATGATTTTAAACACCATATTAGGTGGTTATTTTGGCTCTAGATTAATGAGCAATGTAAGAGAAGATAAAGGTTATACCTATGGTATTTACTCGAGCATGCGCTCATTAAAAGACGGTGGGTATTTTACCATTGGAACTGATGTTGGTAGCAATGTAACAGAAGCAGCATTAAACGAAATATATTTTGAAATTGAACGTTTAATAAATGAACCCGTTCCAAGTGACGAATTGGAATTGGTACGTAATTATATGATGGGATCTATATTAAGTGGTTTAGATGGACCTTTTAATGTGTCTGATGCGTTTAAAGGATTAATGTTATACGGATTAGACTTTGATTATTATAAAAAGACAACAGATAAAATCAATACGATTCAACCTAAAGAATTACAAGATTTGGCGGCAAAATATTTGCAACCAAAATCTATGTTTGAAATAATTGTTGGAAGTTAAAATAGAATGAAAAAGCACATACTTTCAGCACTGCTATTTGTATTTGGATTTACAGTTTTGGTAGCTCAAGATATTGAGCCTCCAAAAATCGCATGCGTGGTAACCTTGGCCAACGGTGATGTAGAAATTACGTGGCAAAATCCATCCGTTTCTTGCGGAGTTTTCAATTCACACGATTTATATGTTAGTTCGGTTGGTAAGCTAGGGCCTTATACATTACTAAGCAATGTTACTGTTGGAGGAACAACATCTTTTATTCATACTGGTGCAAATGGCAGTTTTAACACCTTGTACTACTTTATGACCAGCAACTATTCCTGCCCTGGTTTTGCCCAAATAACAGGTGATACCTTAGACAACTTACTTCCCGAAATTCCAATATTAGATTTGGTTACAGTAACTCCATTTGGCACTGAGGTTAATTGGTTCCCAAGCCCATCACCCGAAACTTATGGATACATTGTATACTATTACTTAAATGGTAATGCCATACCTATTGATACAGTTATTGGTAAAAACAATACCACTTATTTAGATATAAGTGGCAATGTAGATACAGGCGTTGTTTTTTATACCATTGCCGCAATAGATAGTTGTTTGCTAACCACTAGTAGTAGTGTGCCAGGTTTGTTTGGAGACATACCACATAAAACTATTTTTTTACAAACCGATTTTGATAGATGCACTCGAGAATTAAATCTTGATTGGACTGATTACATCAATTGGCCACTTGGAGTAAAATCTTATGAATTACTAGTTGAGAAAAATTTTGGTTCAATTGATACTGTAGGCTCATTTAACGACACCACCTTTACCACCACCTATGCTGATTTTTTAGATGGAGATAGAATATGTTTTCAGATTAGAGCTGTTAGAGATACCGATTCGGTTTACAGCTACAGCAACAATTTATGTATAGATTTTAGCCTGGTTCGCTCACCGCGTTTTACCTATATTCGAAATGCCACGGTTAGTTTTGAAGACAATGATATTACCTTTGAATGGGTAACCGATTCAACAGGAGATATAACTTTTTATGAAGTGTATAGGAGCGAATCATCTCAGGCTTTTGAACAAAAAGCTAATCAACAGGTTTTACCACCAGTAGCAGGAATTCAACAATATCAAGATTTTTCAGCAGAAGCTAATCAGCAAACCTATAGCTATAACGTAATAACAAGAGACAGCTGTGGTTATGAAGATACGAGCAATTTGGTGCAACCAGTTTATTTAAAGGTTATTCCAAGAATTGGCTTAGAAAATTCATTAACATGGACACCCTTTATTCATGAATTTGCCACCATTAAACAATACATTATATGCAGGTTTGATGAAAATGATTTGCCTTATCAAATTGGCACCGTTAGCCCTGGTACCACTAGCTTTGTTGATAGGGTTGAAGACGGCACCACCGGAGATGGTAGATACTGTTATGCCATAAAGGTTGAATTTACTGGCGATTTTCCTGACGGCAGCAGGCAACGCTTGTTCAGCAATTCCAACAGAGAATGTTCGAATCAATCACCTAGAATGTTTGTGCCGAATGCCGTTGCACCAGAAGGTGTAAATAATCAATTTAAACCAGTTTTGTTGTTTGCTAATAATCAAAATTATGCTTTTAAAATATTTGATAGATGGGGCAAAGTGATTTTTGAAACCAATACACCTGATGAAGCATGGAATGGCCGGTTCCAAGGCAAAGTTGTTCCCCAAGGTGTTTATCCCTATTTCATTCAATTTACGGGTGAAAACAAAATAGTTATTCAGAAAAAAGGCACCGTAATGGTGGTTCGTTAGCGTAAAACTCCAATAACCCAATAGATAACTTATTACGGGTTGAAACTGCTGCGAAATATAGCGTTTCTCTTGATTTTAAAATTTGACCATATAATTTGATATGATAAAATTCCAAAATCATCTATTTCATTGCATTTTCAAATCTCATGACAATTCATATTGAATTATTCGAGTTTAATTGCTTTATATTTGTGCATGGAAAGCACAAATCTAACCCACAATTCTTCCCAAAAAGTAATATTTGAAGGCCTAACATTTGATGATGTTTTGGTAGTACCTGCTTACTCAGAGGTTCTTCCCTATGCAGTAAACATAAGCAGCAAAGTAAGTAGAAATATAACCATTAATGTACCAATAGTTTCAGCGGCAATGGATACTGTTACAGATTCTAACTTAGCAATTGCCATTGCACGAGAAGGTGGCATTGGGTTTTTGCATAAAAACATGAGTATTGAAAAACAAGCAGAAGCAGTTAGAAGGGTTAAACGATCGGAAAGTGGAATGATTACTGACCCCGTTACTTTGGGAGCCAATGCAGTTGTAGGTGATGCCTTAAGATTAATGCGTGAGCATAGTATTGGTGGAATACCTATTGTAGACAATGAGCATAAGTTGACAGGTATTTTAACCAACCGTGATTTACGTTTTGAAACTGATGAAACTAGATCGGTTGCAGAAGTTATGACAACCAAAAATTTAGTTACTGCTCCTGAAGGAACTAACTTACAAGAGGCTGAAAAGATATTACACAAGCATAAAATTGAAAAATTGTTAGTGGTTGACAAAGCTGGAAAGCTAGCCGGGTTGATTACCTATAAAGACATAATGAAGTTGCAAAGCCACCCAAATGCTTGTAAAGATGAGTTTGGAAGATTACGTGTAGCTGGAGCTGTTGGAGTTACTGCCGATACTATGCAACGTGTACAGGCCTTGGTAGATGTTGGCGTTGATGTAATTGGAATTGATACAGCTCATGGTCATTCAAAAGGAGTGATAGACATGGCTAAAGAAGTAAAAAGCGCCTTTAAAAATATTGACATTGTTGCAGGTAATATTGCCACTGGTGCAGCAGCAAAAGCCTTAGTTGATGCTGGAGTTGATGGCATTAAAGTTGGCGTTGGACCAGGTTCCATTTGCACAACACGAATTGTGGCGGGGGTAGGCTTGCCTCAACTTTCGGCAATACATGAAGCCAAAAAAGCCATTGAAGGCAGTGGAGTGCCAATAATTGGAGATGGCGGAATACGATATACTGGCGACATTGTTAAAGCCATTGTAGCTGGTGCAGACTGCATTATGGCAGGTGGTTTATTTGCTGGAGTTGAAGAATCACCAGGAGAAACCATTATTTATGAAGGAAGGAAATTTAAAAGCTATAGAGGCATGGGTTCTGTTGAAGCCATGGAAAAAGGAAGCAAAGACCGTTACTTTCAAGATGTGGAAGATGATATTAAAAAACTAGTACCTGAAGGTATTGTTGGTCGCGTGCCATTTAAAGGCAAGCTTTCGGAAGTAATGGTGCAATACATTGGTGGCTTACGAGCTGGTATGGGCTATTGCGGAGCGGCTACCATTGGCGATTTACAAAAAGCTCAGTTTGTAAAAATTACTGGTGCTGGCGTTGCCGAAAGTCATCCACATGATGTAGTAATTACCAAAGAAGCACCCAATTACAGTAGGAAATAAATTATTTTTGAAAGATATGTCAGCTCAAATATTTGAAGAAGCAGAAGCACTATTAAAAGAGGTTGAAAATGAACAACCTAAAAATGCTGAAGAACTAGAAACATTTAGGATAAAGTTTTTAGGGAGTAAGAATATTCTAAAAGATTACTTCCCAAAAATTAAAGATGTTGAAGGCAGCCGTAAAAAAGAATATGGCCAGCTAATGAATAGCATAAAAGTTGCTGCTGAAGAAAAGTATAACCAAACCAAATCTAAATCAAGTGGCAGTTCAAATGAAAGTGCTAATGAATTGGATTTAACATTACCTGGTGATGCTATTAGATTGGGCAGCAGGCATCCTGTTTCAATTACCAAAAGCAAAATAATTGACATTTTTAAGCAAATTGGTTTTGTGGTTGAAGAAGGACCCGAAATTGTTGATGATTGGCACAACTTTTCGGCATTAAACTTTCCAGCAGATCACCCTGCAAGAGATATGCAGGATACATTTTTTATTGAAAAAGATCCTGATGTGCTTTTGAGAACACATACCTCTTCTGTACAGGTTAAAGTAATGCAATCTCAAAAGCCACCAATTAGGTGTATTATGCCTGGTCGGACTTATAGAAACGAAACTATTTCGGCAAGGGCACATGTGTTTTTTCACCAAGTAGAGGGTTTGGTAATTGATGAAGGAATTTCTTTTGCCGATTTAAAACAAACGGTTAACTATTTAGCCCAAGCATTGTTTGGCAAAAACACTAAAACCCGCTTAAGGCCAAGTTATTTTCCATTTACCGAGCCTAGTGCCGAAATGGATGTGAGTTGTTTTATTTGTGACCAAAAAGGTTGTGCAGTTTGCAAGCACAGTGGTTGGGTAGAAATAGGTGGTTGCGGTATGGTTGATCCCAATGTTTTAGATGCTTGTGGAATCGATTCAAAAAAGTATAGCGGATTTGCATTTGGAATGGGCATAGATAGAATTGCCATGCTTAAGTATGGCATTAACGATATAAGAATTTTATTTGAAAATGATGTTCGATTTTTAGAACAGTTTAAAGGAGTTGTGTAATGGAATTAAATGAAATAAAGAAAATAGCCGTTGTAGGCGCTGGCACAATGGGAGCTGGCATAGCGCAATTAGCTGCCATGGCAGGTTACGAAACTGTACTTTTTGATATAAAGAAAACTGCACTTAAAACTGCCATGGTTGGCATTAGTAAAAACATGGATGGTGCCATTGCCCGAAATAAAATTAGCGAAACTGATAAGGAAAATGCTTTAGCATTAATATCTACTACTGATGATATGTTGAACATACAGGCTGATGTGGTTATTGAAGCCATTATTGAAAGGCTAGAGTCTAAAGTAGAGTTGTTTCAGATGCTTTCAAAGCATAATAAACCTACAACCATATTTGCTACTAACACATCATCCATACCGATTACTCAAATTGGCGCTCAAATTGATAATCCTGAAAGGTTGGTTGGAATGCACTTTTTTAATCCTGCACATATTATGAAGTTGGTAGAGATTATTGAAGGAGTTTCTACTTCAGAACAAGTGGCCAAAACAACTAAATTATTGGCTGAAAAAATGGGCAAAAAAGCGGTTGTCGCAAAAGATGCACCTGGTTTTATTGTAAACCGTGTTGCGCGCCATTTTTATGTTGAAGGGTTAAAAGTTTTAGAAGAAAAAGTAGGAGATGTTGAAACCATAGATGCTTTAGTAAAAGCAAGTGGCTTTAGAATGGGCCCTTTTGAATTAATGGATTTAATTGGTGTTGACACCAACTTATCTGTTACCACTAGCATGTTTGAGCGATTTAACTACGACAATAAGTTTAGGCCTAACCGCATCCAACAACAGTTGGTTGATGCCGGTAATAATGGAAGAAAAAGTGGTAAGGGTTTTTATGATTATTCATAAAAAATTTAATACAAAAACCCAAACAGCCATAAAGGTATTCGGTTATTGCTTCCTATAAAATCATCATCAATAGCCAAATAGGCATTGTTTATATTTTCAATTTGCTCGGCAGTTTTGTTTTTGCCTCCAACCTCAAGGGTGTATATTTCATCAACTAAAAAATCACCTGTAGTTGGATAGTTAACCTTATAGCCTCCACCTTTTAAACTACTTAATAAAAAAGTTTCGCGCTCAGTGCCAACATTTACCGGCGCTGGAGTTATGCTGTGCATAATAGTTGTGTTTTCCAAATAAATTTTATCGGGTTTGGCAAAAATGCTATTCCCCTTGCCTTTGGTTGAAATAGTTGAAATTACTTGTGCTTTTTCCAAATAGCTTAAGTATTGTAAAACGGTGTTGCGCTCAATACCAATGTTATTTGCAAGTTTTGAAATATTGGGTTTATATGGCACATTAACCGCCAAAATGTAGAGCAGCTTTTTTAAGCTTGCAATATTACTTACACTTACTTTTTTGTAAATAAGTATGTCGGTTTCAAGCACCGCATTAATCATTTGGTTTACCAATTGGTGGTAGTTGGTTTGCTGTTTTAAATAAATAGGATAGTAGCCCCATTTTAAATAATTGTTAAAATAAGGCAATGGGTGTTTACACTTTAACTTAACTTGTTTAACACAATTAGCCGTATCGTTTAAAATTTCGGTTAGCGTAAATGCTGGAAACGCTCGTTTTTCTGTTAATGCCACCTCAACATTTAAAAACTCCCTAAACGATAAGCCTTGCATTAGGTATATTATTGCTCTGCGACTTAGATCATGTGAACCATCAGCCAATTCTAATATTGACGAGCCCGAAAAAACTACTTGTAACTCACTGTAACGATCATAAATGTTTTTAAGCTCTTGCGACCAGTTATTGTATTTATGTATTTCATCTATAAACAAACATTCTCCAGCATTTTTAACAAACGCATCCGCTAAATCAATCAACGTAACATTACTAAACAAAATATCATCTGCACTTACGTATAGGCTTTTGTTTGTGGCATGCTTGCTTGCCCATTGCATTAAAAAAGTGGTTTTGCCCACACCGCGCATACCTAAAATTCCAACCATTTGACTTGCGTACTTAAATGTTTTGGGCATAGCCTTCACATACGTAGCAGATAGGTTGTTTAAGGAAAATTGATGAAAATCTATTAGTTTTTGATATTTTGACTTTTCCACTAAACAAATATAAATCTATTATGCTTAACATATTAATCAATTATACTCTAATATGCTTTTTATATAAAGCAATTTAAATAATGTTGCGATAAGTGGCAATTAATCAGGACATTACGCTCTTCAATTTTGCCTTTGATTTATTAAATTGGCAAATGTGGAGTGGATATTTTTACTTTAAAAAAGCTACCACATATAGTTTTAACTTTGAAGCTTATAATTTGAAACTCGCAAAAAACGATATTAAAAATTTTGTTGGGAAACTAACTTTTAAGCGCACTTGGAATGCAAGTAAGGTGCTGGCATCCTACTATCTAACGCAGCTTACCAATAAACCTACACAATGGGGCTTGCCGTTTAATATTTCATTTGAGCCTACTACAAGTTGTAATCTACGTTGCCCAGAATGCCCAAGTGGTTTGCGATCGTTTACCCGACCAACAGGTATGTTGCAAAAGAATTTTTTTAAAGATACCGTTGACCAAATTGCCGATAAACTGATTTATCTCTACTTCTACTTTCAGGGAGAACCGTATTTAAACCCTGAGTTTTTAGATATGGTAAAGTATGCGAGCGACAAAGGAATTTACACGGTAACAAGTACCAATGCGCATTACCTAAATGATGACAATGCCAAAAAAACCATAGAAGCTGGTTTAGATAGAGTAATCATTTCTATTGATGGCACTAGCCAAGAAACCTATGAAAATTATAGGATTGGTGGCAAGCTAGAAAAGGTTTTAAAAGGAACTGAAAATTTGATAAAGTGGAAGAAGGAGTTAAAATCTAAAACTCCTCATGTTATTTTTCAATTTTTGGTAGTAAAGCCCAATGAGCATCAAATTGATGAAGTATATGAATTGGCCGAGCAATATGGCGTTGATGAGGTTACCCTTAAAACTGCGCAAGTTTATGATTATGAAAATGGCAATCCTTTAATACCAACCATTGATAAATATTCGCGCTACAAAAAGCAAAAAGACGGTACATACAAGGTAAAAAACAAAATGAAAAACAGCTGTTGGAAGCTATGGCACAGTAATGTAATTACTTGGGATGGCTTAGTTGTACCTTGTTGCTTTGATAAAGATGCCACAGAAAAATTGGGCGACTTAAAACAAAACGACTTTAAAGACATTTGGAAAAATGACAACTACAAAAACTTTAGAAAAGCCATTTTAAAAAGCCGAAAAGAAATTGATATTTGTAGCAATTGTAGTGAGGGCACTACAGTTTGGGCTTAAAACACGCGGCTCAACGGAGCATTTGCTCCGTTGTATTTATGTAATCAGCATTTGCTGATATAGCTTAACTAAGCAACAACCTCCCCTTTCAACTCAGGATACCTCTTGTACAACTCATTGCCCAATAAATCAGCTATGCTATCCATGCCACCAATATTTTGTGAATAAACCTGCTCTGCTGCTGAGTTATAATTAGTATTCGTATTAATATCATACACATACCTATTTCCGTCTGCCCCGGTAACGTATTCCAGTGCTCCAATATCAACTCCTTGAGACTTTAACAATGCTTGATATTTTTCAATATCAGGATTAACATAATTTTCAATGATTTGAAATTTTGTTGCTTCTTTTTGATCAGCTGGGCAAAAAGCATCTTCTATATTACAACTGTCCGCAGGGCATAATTCAAAACCTCCTTGAGCATCAACCTTTACGGCATATGCTAGTTTGCCGCCAATCATTTCAACTCTGGTTATATGACCGTTTGCAGGCTTAATATATTGTTGCACCAAATAGATTCCGTCCAATGATTCTTCTACCAACTCATTTTCTACATCATGCTTAAGCTGACTAATATTGTCGTACTTTTTTACGCCTTTACCCTTGCCACCTCTATTTGGCTTTACTATAAATGGAAAAACATTTAACTCTTCTGCCGCCAATACCAAATCGGTTGGATTATTAACCACAATGGTTGGTGGGTGAGCAATTCTAAACGCTTTTAATGCCAATATTTGTTCGGCTTTTCTAACTTCTAAATTGATTGCCTTTCGATTGTTAAATACTCTTTTACCATGTAAATCCAACCAACTTAAAATAGTTTCGGTTAACTCAACTGCATATCTATGGTTACGGGTATGCGCTGAAGCACTCATTCGATTATAGAAAACCCCATCAGGTGGTAATTTCTCAAGATTAATTTTACCTGAGTTAATAAACCAATTGTGATTGGGAATCCCTTTGCGATTTAATGCATCAATTAAAGGTTTCGTCCAAGCATCATTTTCATGTATGATATATACTTTCGCTTCCATTTTTTAAATTTTTTGACATAAAAAAAGCCTTCTCAATACTGAGAAGGCTTTCATTTAATAAAATATTCTTATTTATCTAAAACACAAAACCCTCCCTATTGTGGTGCATAATGCAACAACAACAAGTAGCGTTATTTGTATTCGTATCTTTCATTTGATGATGTAAATGTAGTTTAAAAATTTGAGCTTATTTAAAGCTTAAAACTAAACTTTACACTCCTCTATTGCTAAACGGCAATAAATTATTTACTAGATGCTATTTCCTTTATTGTATAATTAATAGAAAACTTAATTCCAACACTCTTATAGCTATGTACAAATTTATCAACTCCAATGATTTCAAATGACTCATTGTAATAAGTAAAAGAACTTGCATCATATCCGTCTCTTGTGTCATAAAATGATGCGAATTTCAACCCCAACCCAAGGGAAAATTTTGGGGATAACTGCTTTTCAAGTTCAATATCACCAAAGAACCTTACTATTGCTCCCCTATTTTCATAAACCCCAATACTTAAAGATTGCTCTGCTATTGTTCCGCCAAACAATTGCCCCGATTCAACCAATTTAAACTTTCTAACAAGAAAACGATCAATTTTGTTATCATTCATAAACAATGCATCCAATCCAAGCTTAAGTTTTAAGCTGTAACTCCCAATTCTAAAAGCTTTGCCAAAAGATAATGAAGGATTAAAATAGCTGGAAGTAAATTGCAACTCATCTGTTAAATTAGGATAATCATTAGGAGCGCTACTTCTAAACTCATTTGGCTTAATAGATAAACCTATAGCATTTACATATAACCCTTTCCCTACGCCCAATTCATAGATGTAGCCTCTTTTACTCTTAAAATTGAGGTAAAGTCCACTTTCTAAAGAAGACCTATTTTTGGCGTAACCTATGTTATTACCATCTGAGTTTTTTCTTTCACTAGAATTAAGCCATAAATTGTAAAAGTTAGATTGAACGCTAATTGTAAGCTTAGAATTTGTACTCGTTTCGCTGCTTTGTGCTGAACCCTCAAAGGAATAAGAAACAAATATTATCGCGACACAAATAAATTTAATCATAATATAAATTCTACAAGTTGGTGAACGAGAAACTATGCTCCATACCCTTTAAGCTGATGATGGTAAGTCACCTTCAAATTAGCTCATTATATTAACAATCGCCTCCCAATTTAATAATAATTCTGAATTCTTCATTCAAGGTTTCAAAACTAGGTGCTTTTAAGAGTACTGTACTTAGTATATGCTAATGGAAACGAACAACCTATTTAATGTTAGGTTAAGGAAATTCGTGTTACTGTAGGATTTTAATGTAACAATTATAAAAGACATTAGGCAAAAGAATAGGACGTGTATCGTGTATCTCTCATAAAACTAAATTAACAAAGTTTGAGGAGAAATCATAAAAATTATTTTCTAGCAAAAAATGCAGTAGTTTCTGGTGCTAAACCGTAAGCACCTCTGCTTCTTTGGTTTTAAAAAGCTTATTAACTCGTTTTCCGAAACCGTTAGTTACTTCAGTTTATTCCTTAAAAATTCAATTTCATTTTTCAAATTTATTATGGTTTCATCTTTAGCATTTAGTAATTCTTTAGCATAATCAAAATCTTGGCTATTGTAGTTAATACCAATATTTCCTTTTTGGGTACAATCTTTAAACAATTGCTTTTCATCAAAACCAATAACTTCCATTGGGCTAACACCCAAAATTTCACTTATCTCATTTAAGCGATTAATGGTTAATTGGGTTTCGCCTGTTTCAATTTTTTGATATGCCTTTGTTGAAATTTTCATTTCAGTGGCGATATTTTCTTGCGTAAAACCCTTTAAATCTCTTAGTTTTCTCAGGTTAAGTTCTGGGTTAACTATTTTCATAAAAATTGTTTAGTACAAAAAAAATAAAAATTAATTCATTTAATGAACCTTTATTTATTGCTATTGACAACAGATATAACTGAACTTTCCTTCATTCTAAACCATTAAAAATTTTAAAAATGAAAAAAACTCAAAAATTTCTTTCTTGCCTAATGATTATTACCATAATTTTTGCTTTCCAATCATGTCAAAAGAATGCCCCAATAGTTAATGAAGAAATTGAAAATAAAGGATTTGTTGACAAAAAGTACCTATTGAACTATATACTCAACAATCTATTGATTTTGGTTTTGACAATATTGGTGAAGGTGCTGTTCATAATGCCATTTGCGATTTATACATAGAAAATTTCTCCGATTGTTCAGGGAATACGGATGATATTGTTAACGAATCTATTGATATAATAATTAACAACGCAGATAATTTAGCTAGTGAATTCAATTTAAATTCGTTAGACATAATTAATGCTGCAAATTGGACAAAGGCCAATATTGATTTTGACTTGTTCACTGAAGACGCTTATTTTGAAGATTTTTTGGGTTGGGGTGATAACCTGCTAGGATTTAAAGTTGGGCTTGAAGATATTATTAGTGTCAACACTTCTAGCAATAATGTAGCTCAACTTGAACAATTATATTTGAACTATTTAGGTGATAATTTGAGCAATCTTGAAGAAGATGAGGTTATTTTAGCTGAAGTAATGATTGATGTTGCCATTTATTCAACCAAGCAATGGGCTCCGGCTGATATTGGAGGAGATAATGGACATACTCGATTTATTAATGCATCATTGCTGGTATGTGATTCTGAAGATTTACCTTTAGCATCCATAAATTGGGGGAACTTTGTTGTGAAAGACTTTGCTGGGGCAGTTGCATCAGCTGGCACATCACTACTTTTAACCGGTGGCGCATCAGCTGTGCCTTGCCCACCTTTGTTCATTCCAAAAGCTGGTTATGCAGGAGTTATTGGTGGGGCAATATCTTCACTTAATACTCTTTGGTAAGAAATTATGAAAAAGTATAAATGGTATGTTATTTTATCTGCACTCATATTAGGGAGTTGTACATTCTTATTAATAGGAAGCTATACTCCTTTGATTGAAAGTTGTGGAAAAGAACAAATAAATAGCATTTTCTTAAGACAATTGGTGTTTGCTATTCCAGTTACTATTGTAGTTATTTTGATTAGTATATGGGGTACCACTAAAAAGAAATAGTGATTTGAGGACACTTATAAAATGGGCTTTTCTAAAGAAAAGCTCATTTTTAATTATAGAGTCACTAAACCGTCATCACTTCATCCTCTTTCGATTTTAGTATTTCATCTACTCTGTTTCCAAAACCATTGGTAATGTTTTGCATTTCACCTTCAGCATCACGAGCTAAATCTTCTGATAAGCCATCATCTTTTAGTCCTTTAATAACATCTAAACCACTTTTACGGCAGTTACGTAATGACACCTTACAATCTTCAGCTTGTGCCTTGGCCTGCTTTACCAAGTCTTTTCTACGATCTTCTGTCATAGGTGGTATGCTAATAATCACCGTTTCGCCATTATTTTGAGGTGTTAAACCTAAGTTAGCATGAAAAATACCTTTTTCAATTTCTGCAAGTGAATTTTTATCAAAAGGGGTAATTACAATAGTTTTGGCATCAGAAACACTAATGGTTGCCAATTGATTTACTGGCATTTGCGCTCCATACATCTCAACCCTAACAGGATCGAGCATAGCAGGATTGGCTTTGCCGGCTCTAATTTTGGTTAGCTCATCTGCAAAGTGTTCTAAAGCTTTAGAGAAATCAAGTATTTTTTCATTGCAACTTTAAATGAGCTCGTAGGAAAGCTACTTAATCTTTCAAATTTTTTATGGTTTCATCTTTAGCCATTATCATTTCCTTAAAAATTTGACTTTTTTCGTTAGTGTAATTAATGCCAATGATTCCCTATTGACTGCAGTTATTAAAAACTTGCTTATCATCAAAACCTAATATTTCCATTGCGTTAACACCAATATTGAAGAGTTAAGAATCAATGCTCAAAACAATTTAACTGGGATGGATTTGGATGCAGTTCTTGTCTATTTGGCAGTTCTTGAAATTCAGCATACTTTTGGGCCCCAACGACCATTGGTGGTTCAGGGATTGGATATGAGATTCTGCTCAAGGCAGATGAAGAACATCCTGGAAGACCTTGGAGTTGGAAAGGCGCAGCGATTGGAGATGGATTAGCTGCGGGCACAGGTTTCGTTGTAGGCGCTGTTGGTGTAGCTGTTCTTGCAGCAGTTTCTGGTCCTGTAGGTTGGGTTGCTTTGGGAGTTATGGGTGGTGTTCTTGCGGCAAACTCGGGTATGGCATTTGTATATGGTGGACTTCTGTAAATAAACTTAATATTTATGAAAAGATTATTGGTTAATAGATTAGCGCCATTTTTCTTTATAATAATGCTATTACTTGTGTTTCTCGGAATGATGGGCGCGCAGTATTTATTTGGGGTTCTAGAAATACCTGATTCACCAAGTCTAGATGATGCCGCCTATTTAAAATATATCATCCGCGCAGTTGGAGTAAGTTTTATTACCATTGTGCCATGGGTTATAGTATTTTATTTTTATATAAACCCAATTCTCAAAAAGAGTGAAAAGAAAAACAATGGTTCAATGGATTCCTGATTTTTTAAAATAAGCAGACCCTAATATTGTTACAAGGGGCGAATACTTTTCTATAGCATTCGCCCTTTTTTAAACCTTAAGTACTTCTGCCTCTTTAGCTTTAAACAACTCATCTACTCTGTTTCCAAAGCCATTGGTAATGTTTTGCATTTCACTTTCTGCATCACGAGCTAAATCTTCTGATAAGCCATCATCTTTAAGTCCTTTAATAACATCTAAACCACTTTTACGGCAGTTTCGTAATGACACCTTACAATCTTCAGCTTGTGCCTTGGCCTGCTTTACTAAGTCCTTTCTACGATCTTCTGTCATAGGTGGTATGCTAATAATTACCGTTTCGCCATTATTTTGTGGTGTTAAGCCTAAGTTGGCTTGAAATATTGCTTTTTCAATTTCTGCAAGAGAATTTTTATCAAAAGGGGTAATTACAATAGTTTTGGCATCAGAAACACTAATGGTTGCCAATTGATTTACTGGCATTTGTGCTCCATACATCTCAACCCTAACAGGATCGAGCATAGCAGGATTGGCTTTGCCGGCTCTAATTTTAGTTAGCTCATCTGCAAAGTGTTCTAAGGCTTTTTGCATAGCAGCCTTGGCTTCACTAAAACATTGTTTTACTTCTGGTGTCATAATAAATCTAATTTAATTCAATATTCGAATTCTTCAAATTAATAAACAATTCAATTTTATAAAGCATTAGTTGGTAACCAAAGTTCCCACGCTTTCGCCTTTTACCACTTTGCTTAAGTTGCCTGGTGTGTTCATGTCAAAAACAATAATAGGTAAATCATTGTCTTTACACAATGTAAAAGCTGTCATATCCATAACATTCAAATTTTTAGAATAAACTTCATTAAATGATATGTTATCGAACTTGGTTGCTGAATCATCTTTTTCTGGATCTGCAGTATAAATACCATCAACCCTGGTGCCTTTTAAAATAACATTTGCACCAATTTCAACTGCTCTTAATGAGGCTGCAGTGTCTGTAGTAAAAAAAGGATTTCCTGTACCTGCCCCAAAAATTACTACTCGTCCCTTTTCCATATGTCTTATAGCTCGCCTACGTATGTATGGCTCTGCAACCTCTTCCATTTTAATGGCCGACATTAATCTTGTATAAATACCTTGCGCTTCTAATGCACTTTGCAAGGCAATACCATTAATTACGGTAGCCAACATACCCATATAGTCGCCTTGCGCACGCTCAATGTCTGAACCCTCAGCATCTAACCCTCTATAAATATTACCTCCACCAATAACAATTCCAATTTCTATTCCATCATCCAACACACTTTTAATGTCTTTTGCATATTGGGTTAATCTTTTTGGCGAAATACCAAACTGCTTGTCACCCATTAATGCCTCTCCAGAAAGTTTTAATAGTATCCTTTTATATTTCATATATGTAATATTTACCTATTGGGCATAAAAAAGCCCCGTAATAAACGGGGCTAAATTAAATTAATTATCACCAGTTGCTACTCTCTTAAAGCCTAGCACCTGCAATTCGTTATCTACTCCTTTTAAATATTCGCGAATGGTTTTTGAACCATCTTTTACAAACTGTTGATTAAGCAATGTGTTTTCTTTCAAAAACTTTTTCACTTTACCTTGAGCAATCTTTTCAATAATGTTTTCAGGCTTGCCCTCATTCATTGCTTGCTCTTTGCCAATTTCCATTTCTTTAGCAATCACTTCAGCCGGCACACCATCTTCATCAGTAGCAATAGGACGCATTGCAGCAACTTGCATTGCTATGTCTTTACCTATTCCCTCATCAATGGCTTTATTAAATGGAATTAATACGCCAATTTTATAACCAGCATGTATGTAAGAAACCACAAATTCAGCATCTACCTTCTCGTAATTGGCAATTTCAATCTTTTCACCAATTTTACCTACTAAGTTTAAAACGCCCTCTTTAATGGTTGTTCCATTTAACTCAGCATTTAAAACGTCTTCTTTACTTCCTAAACGATCTGTTGCTGCCAAATCAGCGATTGATTGAGCAAAGTTTACAAAATCATCACTATTAGCTACAAAATCTGTTTCGCAACTTAAGTTAACAATTACTCCACTTTTACCATCACTGGTTGTTTTTGCAATTACAACACCTTCTTTGGCGTCTCTATCAGCTCTTTTGTCAGAAATTTTTTGACCTTTTTTACGCAACCAATCAATTGCTGCATCCATATCGCCATTGCTTTCTGTTAAAGCTTTCTTGCAATCCATCATGCCAGAGCCTGTTGCTTTTCTAAGCTCATTTACATCTTTAGCACTTATACTCATTTTAGTTTATTTAAGTTTTTTTATTTTTCTGTTTTCTCTTCAACCTTTTCCTTAACTGCTTCAGCTGTTGCTTTAACTTCTGCTTTTTCGGCTACTTCAACTGCTTTGTCAACTTCATCCTTTTTAGGTGCTGGTTTAGCTTCCTCTTCTTTTGCTTTTTTACGCTCACCTAAACCATCTTTAATTGCTCCGGTTAAATAATCGGCAACAACTTTAATAGATTTTGCAGCATCATCATTTGCTGGTATAGGAAAATCAACCAAAGTAGGGTCTGAGTTTGTATCAACCATAGCAAACGTAGGAATATTCAATTTTCTTGCCTCAGCTAAAGCGATATGTTCATGAACAATATCTACAATAAAAACAGCAGCTGGCAATCTATTAATGGTAGCAATACCACCTAAATATTTTTCCATTTTTTGCTTTTCTCTACCTAAAGTTAAACGCTCTCTTTTAGTTAGAGAAGTGTTTGAACCAGGGTCGGCCAATAACTTTTCAATGCTTTGCATTTTCTTTATTGACTTTCTTATGGTAGAAAAGTTGGTTAACATACCACCTAACCAACGCTCGGTTACAAAAGGCATATTTACTTCACCAGCATTTTTTTCAATAACATCTTTTGCCTGCTTTTTAGTAGCTATGTACAAAATTTTTCTACCTGACTTTGCAATGTTGGCCATTGCTTTGGCAGCATTTTCCATTGCATCACCAGTTTTGTACAAGTCAATTATGTGAATTCCTTTTTTCTCCATAAAAATATTAGGAGCCATTTTTGGATTCCACTTGCGCTTTAGATGTCCAAAATGAACACCGGCATCCAACAGTTCTTTATGATTAATCTTCTGCATAATTCTTTTTCTAAATAATTGATATTAACGTTTAGAGTATTGTTCTTTCTTACGAGCTTTTCTGTAACCAAATTTCTTACGCTCAACCACTCTCGCATCACGTCTCATTATTAATTTGTCTTTAGATTTAAGGATAATTTTGCTCTCCTCATCTTCTACTACAAAAGCTCTTGCAATACCTAAACGAACCGCTTCAGCCTGGCCTTTAAAACCACCGCCTTTTACGTTTACGTTTATATCATACTTTCCATCTTTTTCTAAAAATGTAACCGCATCAACAACCGTTGCTTGCAAATGTATTACAGGAAAATATTCTTTATAATCTTTACCGTTTACAGTAACTTTTCCTTTGCCTTTGTTTAAACGAACTCTGGCTATAGCAGCTTTTCTTCTTCCTACAGTAGTTATAGTTTCCATCTACTTAAATTTTAATATTTCAGGTTTCTGTGCACCATGTGGATGCTCCTCTCCTGTATAAACAAATAGTTTTTTTCTCATTGCATTGCCCAATTTAGTCTTAGGCAACATTCCTTTTACAGCATGTTCAACAACAAAATTTGGGGTTTTACCTTTTAGGTGCTGTTCTGGAGTTTTCTTTTTCAAACCGCCTGGATAACCTGAATAGCGTGTGTAAACCTTATCTCTCATTTTTTTACCCGTAAATCTTACTTTACCTGCATTAATAATGATGATATTGTCGCCACAATCAACGTGAGGCGTATAACTTGGCTTATGCTTGCCTCTTAAAATAGTTGCAATTTCAGTAGAAAATCTTCCTACTATTTGGTCTTCAGCATCAAAGATGTACCATTTTCTTTCAACATTTTGGTTGTTGGCCGATATGGTTTTATAACTTAATGTATCCACTTCTTTTCAGTTTATTTTTTAAAAACGGATTGCAAAGATAGCGTAATACCTAAAGGATAACAACCTTTTTAAAGTAAATAATTAAGTATTATTATTTCTAACTAGTTGAAAAACAGTAAAATTTTTGCATCATTGTAAAAATCAGCTACTTATCTTCTTGATGCAAAACGTGCTATCAAAAATAAAAGTTGAGCCAACGAGCCCATTGCGGCAACTACATAAGTCATAGCTGCCCATTTTAAAGCATCTTTTGCTCCTGCAGTTTCTTTTGTTGCTGTTACTCCTGAGTTTTCCAACCATGCCAAAGCTCTGCTACTCGCATCAAACTCCACAGGCAATGTAATTACCGAAAATAGTGTGGTAACACCTACCAAAGCAATGGCAATAATTAAAGGCAAGCCAAACTGTGTAGCAGCGGTAATTCCTAAAGCAATCATTAAAACAAACTGTTGTATTCTAGATGCAACATTTACCATTGGCACTAATTTAGACCTAAGGCCTAACCAAGCGTAGGCTGTTGCATGTTGCACTGCATGGCCAACCTCATGGGCTGCCACCGCTGCTGCTGCAATATTTCGTTCATTGTAAACTACCTCACTTAGGTTTACTGTTTTATTTGTTGGATTGTAGTGATCTGTTAACTGACCTCTAGCTGAAATTACCTGCACATCAGTAATTCCATAGTCGGATAACATTTTTTCGGCAATTTCTTTACCGCTTAAGCCTGAAGTTGTAGGCAACTGAGAATAGTATTTAAACTTACTCTTGAGCCTGCCTTGTACCACCATACCGATAAGCATAAATGCACCACCGATAAGCATCATAATCATATATGGACCTGAAAACATAGTTCTTGTTATTTACAGTTACTTAAACTGAATTTGACATTACAAAGTTTCATTCAAAGTTAATAAATGGTTTGGGTACTCCTTTTTTATTAAAATAATGCTCTTTACCAAAATCTTCTATCAAGTAGTCATCATCTACCAAACCCTTTTTCCTTAGCTTTTCGCGTTTATTGGCCTGCTCTACTTTATCTGCTAACTCCTTGTTTTTGGAAAATCTTTCTAACGACTCAAAATCTTTTACTTTGTAAACATAGTCATCTTCCTTTTTTAAAAAGCCTTCTTTAATTAAATAGTTAATTGCTTTGCTTGCCGTAGTTCTACTAACGTTGGTGTCGTCCATTATTTCTTGATAGGAAGCATCAAACGTTTTGGTAGAAGCATTTGTTTTATAAAAAACATGTTGCACTACTCTTAAAGTATCTCTACCGGTTAGTGTAATTGGCTTTAGCTCACTGTCCTTTTTCCTGCGCATTTAATTTGGCTTTTAAAAACAACTTGGTATAGAATGAGTAAGGGAAATTTTTTGATTTCTCCTTCAAAACCGATTCATAGTGTAGCAACAATTTGTGATCAGCAACATTTTCGGTCGGTTTTTCATTGGTAAGTTGGGTTATTTGATTTACCCAATACTTCCACTTAAAAAAAGTAAATGAAAAGAAGAGGGTTAAACAGAAAAAACAAAAAATAGGAAATACAAACATTTCAATTTTTACCTAAAGTTAATAATTAACTAACTAATTCTTTAGTACTGCCAACGCCATCATACTTTACCATAATTTCATTTAACACCTCCATTAGTGGTTCAACCTCTAACAGTGTAACTAGTTTACTCCTATATTCTTTTATACCAGGATATCCTTTAAAATAGTTGGTGTAATGCCTGCGCATTTCCAAAATTCCCAGTCTCTCACCTTTCCATTCAATAGATTTTTGCAGATGAATAGTGGCTGCTTCTACCCTTTGTTGTGTATTTGGTAAGGGCAAATGCTCACCCGTATTAAAGTAGTGCTTAATTTGATTAAATATCCATGGATTGCCAATAGATGCTCTGCCAATCATAATACCATCAACACCATATCTATTTTTATAAGCTAATGCTTTTTCTGGTGTAGTAATATCGCCATTGCCAAAAACTGGAATGTGAATTCTTGGATTGTTTTTTATCTCACCAATTAATGACCAATCGGCCTCTCCTTTATACATTTGCTTGCGCGTGCGCCCATGAATTGATATGGCCTTGATGCCCACATCTTGTAAACGTTCTGCTACTTCCACTATATACTTGGTATTGTCATCCCAACCCAACCTAGTTTTAACAGTTACAGGTATATCTGTTCTATCAACAATGGCTTTGGTTAAGCTAACCATTCTATCAATATCTTGTAAAATGCCTGCACCTGCCATTTTGCAAACCACTTTTTTAACTGGGCAGCCATAGTTTATATCTAAAATTTCAGGATTTTCTTTGGTTACTATGTCGGTAGTGGTAAGCATACTATCTAAATTGGCTCCAAATATTTGTATACCAATTGGTCGCTCATAATCGTAAATATCTAATTTTTGAACGCTTTTATCTGCATGCCTAATCAACCCTTCAGATGAGATAAACTCGGTATACATCACATCTGCACCATTTTTTTTACATAAATATCTAAATGGAGGGTCACTCACATCTTCCATAGGTGCAAGTAATAAGGGAAATTCTCCCAATTCTATGTCGCCAATCTTTACCAAAGCAATTAAAAATCAATAAGTGTTAAAAATTAAAGAAATTAGCGCACAAAATTACTACTAAATGGGTATGCAAGGTTCTTTAGATAATTTAAGTAAGCCAATTCATTTGCTTTTAGTAATGATGTGGGTCATGTTTTTGGGTGGCTTTATTTTCATTAATATGGTATTGCTAGTGCAATCCGGTGGTGAAATAACGAGTGCAACAGGCTCTGAAATTTTAGATAAACTTTTAGAAGGTGCTGGTCAAGTCATTTTATTTTTCCTTCCCGCTTTTGCATTGGTTTATCTCTTTTCAAAATCACCAAGGGAATACTTAAAGTTTACCAAGTTGCCTAATGGCAAGGTGCTAATTGTAGGTGTATTAATGTTGTTTGCTTTTATACCACTTGTTACACAAAGCATGGAGTGGAACAAGGCCATTCCATTACCCGATTCATTGGCAAGTGGAGTGAATGAGTCTGAAGAGATCCTAAAAAAAATGTATGAACGTTTTTTAACTTCCAAAGGATTTGGCACTATGCTTTTTCATTTAGTATTGATTGCATTTATTCCTGCAATTTGTGAAGAATTTTTGTTTAGAGGTGCGCTACAAAATGCATTTGTTAAGGCTGTTGGAAACAATTGGAAACATATTGCAATTATTCTTACAAGCTTAATTTTTAGCTTGGTTCACATACAATTTTCGGGCATGATTCCGCGCTTTTTGTTGGGTATGTTATTGGGCTACAGCTATTATTTTTCTAAAAACCTTTTTGTACCCATAATTCTTCACTTTGTAAATAATGGTAGTATTGTTTTATTAAGCTACCTTTATTCAAATCAGATGATTGATATTGATCCACAATCAACTGATAGCCTTCCATTAACAGGAACCATTATATCAACTGCGGTGTTTTTAGTATTAGGATATGTATTTATCCGTTTAACAAAAAAGGATTTTAAAATAGATGGAAGCCAATTGGGTTAAAATTTATGTTGCCGAAAGCGCTTTTAAAGCCGAGCTAATAATTGGTATGCTAGAACAAAATAGCATACAGGCTGTGGTTTTAAATAAAAAAGACTCTGCATATTTGTGGGGCCAAGTAGAAATTTACGCCCGTAAAACTGATGCGTTAAAAGCGGCACATCTAATAAAATCTGAAAGTGTTACTGAATAATTTTAAGAAAAGAACATTAACTGCAGTATTTATTACTGCAATTACCCTGTTTGGTACACTTTTTAGTAAGTATACCTTTTTTGGATTGTGGGCGCTGGTTGGTTTGGTTTGTTATTGGGAGTACATAAGTATACATAGGTTTATCAAGCCAAAGAGAGTAACCCCAGTATGCGTAATTTTATGTTTGGTATTTGCCCTATTATTTGTGTGGTTAAATCCCATTATTTTCCCTTTTAGTTTTGCTTCAGAAGCAAAAGACTATCTCAACAACCACACGGCATTGTTACTTATAATACCTGTTACAATAATTATCATTAACTTTTTTACTAAGGCGTTTTATGCTTTTAAGCGAGCAACAATGGATATGTTGGGGCTCTTATTAATAGCGGCACCTTTAATAATGTTGTGCTTTTTAGCCGTTTGGCCAGGATATTTTTCATGGCGATTACCGCTATCTATCATTTTATTGGTTTGGAGCCAAGATGTTTTTGCCTATTTAATAGGTTCAAAATTTGGCAAAACTCCGTTGGCTCGAAAAATTTCTCCTAAAAAAACATTGGAAGGTAGCTTGGGCGGACTTATATGTACCATTTTAATTGGACTATTATTCTCTTTAATATTTATTGACTTAACCTTGGTAGAATGGCTGATATTAGCGGCAATTGTAGCAATAACCTCAATAGCAGGAGATTTATTAGAGTCGAAATTTAAGCGGATTTATGGTGTAAAGGATTCGAGCAATATTTTACCAGGGCATGGCGGATTTTTAGATCGCTTTGACGCATTGTTATTTTGTATCCCATTTGCTTTTGTTTTCTTAGTTATTATTAAGTAATTCGCAGAACTTAACACAAAAATCAACATGTCAAACACATTAGAACTAAATGGTTTTTTAGCAGAGGTTGAAAGTAGATGCCCTCATGAACCAGAATTTTTGCAAGCAGTAAGAGAGGTTACTGAAAGTATTATTCCATTTATAAATGATAACCCTAAGTATGCTCAAGGCAATTTACTAGCTCGTATTACCGAACCTGAGCGTGTATTTATGTTTAGAGTGCCTTGGCTTGATAAAGATGGAGAAATACAGTTTAACAGAGGTTACCGCATACAAATGAACAGTGCAATTGGGCCTTATAAAGGTGGATTGCGATTTCATCCATCAGTTAACTTAAGTATTCTTAAATTTTTGGCTTTTGAGCAAATTTTTAAAAATAGTTTAACAGGGCTGCCAATGGGTGGCGGTAAAGGTGGCTCTGATTTTGACCCAAAAGGTAAAACGGATGCAGAAGTAATGAGTTTTTGCAACAGCTTTATGACCGAGCTTAGTAAATATATAGGTGATAATATTGATGTGCCTGCTGGCGATATTGGCGTTGGAGGTAGAGAAATTGGATACTTGTTTGGCCAATTTAAAAGAATGACTAGCAGTTTTGAAGGCGTGCTAACGGGCAAAGGCTATGGTTATGGCGGTAGTTTAATTAGACCTGAAGCCACCGGATATGGTTCTGTATATTTTGCACGGGAAATGTTGAGTACTAGAAATGAAAGCTTAAAGGATAAAACTTGTGTGGTGAGTGGATCTGGCAACGTAGCGCAGTATACCATAGAAAAATTATTGGAATTAGGCGCTAAACCAGTTACTGCGTCTGATAGTGGTGGGTTTATACATGATGAAAATGGCATTGATGGAGAGAAACTCGAATACATTATGGACCTAAAAAACAATAAGAGAGGTAGAATAAAAGAATATGCAGATAAGTATGATGCAAAATACTTTGAGGGTGAAAAACCTTGGAATATTAAATGCGATTGTGCTTTTCCTTCAGCAACACAAAACGAAATTAATGAGGATGATGCGAAACAATTGGCATCAAACGGTTGTTACTTGGTTAGTGAGGGTGCAAATATGCCTTCAACAATGGAAGCCATTGAAGTTTATCAGCACAACAACTTTTTATACGGACCAGGAAAGGCAGCAAACGCAGGCGGTGTTGCAACAAGCGGTTTAGAAATGTCACAAAATTCAATTAGATTACAATGGAGTAGAAAAGAAGTTGATGACAAATTGCAAAATATTATGAAAGGCATACACGCATCATGCGAAAAATACGGTAAAACAAGTGATGGCATAGATTATGTAAAAGGTGCCAATGTTGCCGGATTTGTAAAGGTTGCAGACGCCATGATAGCACAAGGATTAATTTAGAAATTGAAAAAGTTTAGGTTACATAGAGAGGGTAAAACCATTACAATAACTGCGGTGCTAGTTTTAGCAGCTATCGCTGCGGTGCTTATGTTAACCGTTTTTAATAGCCCATTAGCTAGCACCATTACTATAGTTTTGGCAGCATTTTGTTTAGGATTTATTCTTTATTTTTTTAGAGATCCTACAAGAGTTGTTGAAATTAACGACAATGTTATAATAGCCCCTGCAGATGGCAAGGTAGTTGTTATAGAGGAGGTAGATGAAAACGAATATTTTAAGGATAAGCGCTTACAGGTATCCATATTTATGTCGCCAGCCAATGTGCACGTTAATAGAACGCCAATTAGTGGACAAGTTACTTATGCAAAATATCATCCTGGAAAGTATTTAGTTGCGTGGCACCCAAAATCATCAACAGATAATGAAAGAAATACCATAGTTATAGGGAACCAAAAGCTTGAAATTTTAGTTAGACAAATTGCTGGTGTTATGGCTCGTAGAATTGTGAGCTATTTGGATGAAGGAGATAGTGTGGTGCAAGGAAATGAGTTAGGCTTCATAAAATTTGGTAGCAGGGTAGATTTATTTTTACCAATTGACACCAAAATTGAGATTGACTTAAAACAAAAAGTAAAAGGAGGCAAAACTATTATTGGTTATTTGTCGTAAGTATGTCGTAAAAGGTACAATGTTAATTAATGTAAAACCGTTTACATAGGCATAGAATAGAAGTATATTTGTATTAAATTAAAAAATAAAAATCACTAAATATGAAAAATTTGTTTGTATTAATTATGTTGGTCTCAACTGTAGGATTCGCTTTCGGACAGTGCCAATATTCTAAAAACAAAACTGCTAAAAAAGCAGAAGCTACTAATGTATCATTTGCATCTCAAGAGGATGGAACTTACACGTGTGCTAAATCAGGTAAAACAACTACGGTTGCTACTTGTGCCAAGTCTGGCAAAACAACTAAAACTGTAACAAATAAAGATGGAGCAACTGTTTCTACTGAAGTAATGTTTGCTAACGGTGACAGTGAGTACACTTGTGCATCAAGTGGAAAGAAGGTTTGCACTAAAACTTGTGATAAGTCAGGTAAAACTACTAAGACTACTTTCGCCGCTGATGGTTCAGAAATTTCTAAAGAAACTATGACGAAAGAAGCTAAATCTACTGATGCAGCTTCAATAGATGGTAAAAAATCTTGTGATAAAAGTGCAAAGGCTTGTTCAAAAACAGCTTCTGCTAGCAAAAAATCATGTAGCAAATCAGCTTCAGCAATGACAGCTTCTAATGATGGTACCTATACTTGTGAAAAGTCTGGTAAAACAACCAATGTTGCTACTTGTGCTAAATCAGGTAAAACAACTAAAACTGTAACAAATAAAGATGGAGCAACTGTTTCTACTGAAGTAATGTTTGCTAACGGTGACAGTGAGTATACATGCGCTAAAAGCGGTAAAAAAGTTTGTACCAAAACTTGCGACAAATCAGGTAAAACTACCAAGACTACTTTCGCTGCTGATGGTTCAGAAATTTCTAAAGAAACTATGACTAAAGAAGCTAAGTCAACTGACGGTGCTTCAATTGAAGGTGACTACTACATGAATGATAATGGACAAAAAGTATGTTCAAAAACAGGTAAAGTTTGTACAGAAGCAGAAATGAAAGCATGTTCTAAAGCTGAGAAAAAAGCTTGTGAGAAAAAATGTACAAAAGGAAAAAAAGGAAAAACAACTACTACTTCAATTGAGAAGTAATTAAAAAAAACTTATTAAAAGTAAAAAGTCTTTCCAAATTGGAAAGACTTTTTTTATGCCATTAAATGTCGTGAATGAATTCTTCCAATAAACTTGTATTGTTAAAATCTTGCATTACATGCTTACAGCCTAATGCCTTTAGCTTGCCACTTCCTTTATAATCAATACCAATTAAAGGAATTTCGGCTGCTTTACAAACATGAAAATCCCAAACACCATCAGCAACATAAATAATCTTTTCGTAGCGATTGTGCTGGTAAAACAGTTTTGATTGGTCAATGGCATTGTGTAAGATACCAGATCTAGTTAAGGCAGCATCATTATTTGAAAATGGCACACCCGAAATATCATACCCTGCCTTTTGCAGTTTAAAATATGCCGAGCTCTCCCAACAACCAGTAGCAAGCGCGGTATGTATTTTACTAGATTCTTTTAAGCGTTCCCACATTTCAACGCCACCTTTAATTGGTTTAAACATTTCTGGTTGGCTATTGTAAGCATCAATCAACTCAATCATGTAGCCACTTTTTGCTTTCAAAAAATCAGTCCATTCTGGCTCTTTTACATCTTTGTATTGATTCATTACTTGCATAACCAAACCATTATCCGTAACCATATCATGGTCCATAAACTCTAAATCTGAAATATCAATATCAAAAAAGCGACTAAAAGCATTGCTATAGCAAAGTCTATCTGCCGGTGAAGTGTCAGTTAAAGTGCCATCAACATCAAAAATTAATAATATCATGAGGTTGAATATAAAGCTAAATTGTTTAAGTCTATTTAGTGAGTTTAGGTCTATTAAAGCTTAGTCTAATACCACCATTAATACTTAAAGCAACATTTCCATCTTCTCTTAACAGTAAAACTCTGTCTGGCAAATTGAATCTTGCTCCCCATTGTAAGAAGTAGTTTATTTTACGCTTGTTTGTAGATGCCATTCCATGCAATGACAAACTGTAGTTTTCATAGTTGGGCATATTAATTTCTTTGTAATCTATTATTACAGATTGATAGTTGTCTGTTTCAGTGTATTCAAAATAATAGTTCCTGAAAAACGTTCTATTGAATTGCATGTTTGCCCCAAAAAAAGCTTTTTTGTTATTGATGTATCCAATGGAAAGAGAAAGTTGTTGATTTTGGAAATCAGCGTTATGAAGCCATTCCTTTTTGTTCGCAAAAAAACCAGCTCCGCCAAAGTTCTCCCATTCTGTTCTTGGAACATAACCCCTACCCGCTAAAAAAGTGGCTTCTAAGCCTAAATTATCAATTCTTTTATATGCTCCTAAACCTACCTCTCCAAGAAACGGACTCCCATAACCCATAAATAAATTCCCCTTGACCAAAAGCCAACTGTTTATTGCATAAGATGCTTGTAATTCACTGTGGTTGAGTCCTGGATAGAAGTTTACATCCAACTCCTTTTTTTGCTCATGAAAAGTAACATTGGGTGCTGTTTGTATTGTATTATAAGGACTGTAACAGCTAGTTAAAGCAATAGAAGCAAGGCAAATAAGACTTAGTATCCATTTTGATAAAGTCATATAAATTTTATTTTTTCACGCCTATTTCAAACAGGCATCATCAATCTAAAATTACAATAAAATATAACGTTGCGAAACAAGTCTGCTAAAGACCTTAGCTTATTGCCTACGGCTCATAAGTAATCCTATAAATCTTATGCCCATAATCATCACTTAGTAATAGCGAACCATCAGGCAACTGTTGCACATCTACAGGTCGGCCAGTTACATCATTATCTTTTTCAAATCCTGCAATAAATTCAGTGGTTTCAATAATTTCTTGTTGATCATTCATTTCCACAAACATTACTTTGTAGCCAGATTTTGTGCTTCTATTCCAACTACCATGTTGAGCAACAAAAACTCCATTTTTATATTTTTTAGGAAACATTTCTCCTGTATAAAATCGCATTCCTAATGGAGCAGTGTGGGCAACAAACTCAACTTTTGGAGGCTCAAACTCACTACAATTTCGCTTATCACCAAATTTAGGGTCGGCCACATTGCTTCCATGGCAATATGGAAATCCAAAATGCATATTTGCTTTGGGAGCATGGTTTAATTCACATGGTGGTTCATCATCTCCCATATTGTCTCTTCCATTATCAGTAAACCACAACTCATTGCTTGTTGGATGCCAATCAAAGCCAACCGTGTTTCTTACGCCTTGGGCAAACGTTTCGAGTTCGCTACCATCAGCATTCATACGCATGATGTTCGAATATTTTAAAGGATCTTCCTCACAAATATTACAAGGTGCTCCTACTGGCACATATAGTTTATCATCTGGTCCAAATGCTATAAACTTCCATCCATGGCTTCTATCATCAGGAAAAGCATTGGAAACTACTTTATAATCAGGAACGTTCTCTAAGTTATTTTCAATATCCTCAAACTTTACAATTTTATTTAAGGCAGAAGCATACAAATCGTCATCTTTGAAAGCAACACCTACTGGCAAGTCTAAATCATTAGCAAGCGTTATTACCTTATCAAATTTGTAATCATTGTTATTGTCAACCAAGGCATAAACAGCTCCTTCTCTGCGAGAACCCACAAATAATGTTCCTTTATCTCCCAGGCACATGGCTCTGGCGTTGACTATATTTTCAGCAACAATATCAATTTTGAAACCCGCAGGCAGAGTTAAGCCAAAATTTTCATACACCTTTACATCATTATCAGTAATTACCGTATTGGTTTTGGTAGGTAAGGGTTGCGGCTTATTGTCTGGAGGATTGCAGGAAGGTATTTTACCTAAAACCAAAAAAATTAAGCTCCCAAAAAGAAAAATTGAATTTAGCGACATGCACTAAAGATAGCACAACGATATAGTTCTTCACAAAAACAATGACAAAATATCATCAAAAGCTTCTGGTTTGCTTTGTTTACTCCATTACTTCAGCGTCTTCTAAAATATAGATCAATTTGTCTAAGTCCTCCAGATTTAAGGCCAATCTTCCCTTAATCGAAATCTTTTCTTTAGTATAAGCCGTAGGAGTTTTCATAAAAGCTTGAACAGCTTCATGCGGCTTTGGCAAAGAAGAACATGACCCCCATATTATCGGATCTTTTGTAATAATGATTTCAGAAAGTAGTCCTGAATCAGAAGTTCTAACAGCGAAACCTTCAACTACAACTTCTTTACCTTTTAGTTCTAGAGTTTGGGTACTAAAGATTGGATATTCCAATTCTTCTTCTAATTCCGGATGCAATCTTTGTTCATACTTGATGTCAGCCATCATTTTCCAACTAAGTTCATCTTGAGCTTGCCAAGTAAAACTGCCTGCAATAATTATTACAATAGAGACTAATATTTTCACATTACTAAAGTTAAGGAGAATTGGTTAGAATTGAACGTACTATCTGATTGGACAAACCAGAGTGCAAAGTTATTTCACCTTTTTTGCATCTTTCAATAGATACATTAGCTGATTAATATCAGTATGATTTAACTCTAACCTACCTTCAATAGTAATAGGCTTGGTGGTATAGTTTACCGGGTCTTCTAAATAAACCTCCATAACAGTTTCGGGGCCTGCGCCACCGCAAAAGAAACATGCAGCAAAAGGATAGGCTGAAAAAATCATGTATTCCATGTTCATGCCCTCATCCATAGGAATGATGTAGCCAGTAATTCTAATCACTGCACCATCTAAAGCCATTGCACTAGGACCAAATACAGGCATTTCAACTTCCACGCCCATTTCTAAATTCATTTCGGCTTTAAAAGTTACATCTGCCAAATCGTTCCAAGCATTGTTGTTTTGAGCCACTAAAAAGTTGGCTACAAACAAAATCAATACAACTACAAATAACTTTTTCATACTTATTATTTAACAACTCTTATGCCAAAGACAGTGTTTTTGAAATATCTGTTTTATATGCAACAATTGCTGGGAACAATGCTGCAACAAAACCAACCACCAAAGCGCCTGCTAAAATAGCCCATTCGGCTGGTAATAATTTAAAACCAGAAAAACTGTAATGCCATTGCGCAGCCATGGCACCTGATAGAAAGTGCAGGGCTAAATGACTTATAACAATGCCAATTACAAAACCAATAATGGCAATTATTAAGCCTTGTAAAATGGTTAAAATAAAAAGCTTTGTTTTTGATGCTCCCATAACACGCATTAGTGCCAACTCATACTTTCTATCTTTCAAAGAGCCAAAAAGTGAAATAAACACACTTAAACCCGAAAGAAATATGATGGCATAGGCTAAATACTTTAAAGTGTTTGCACCCATGCCGGTAATTGACATTAACCTAGCTGTTTCAAATGCCGGTGAAGCTGCTTGCAGGTTGGTTTGAGAATTAATAATTCTAGGCAGGTTTATTTGTGCAATAGGGTTTCTATATTCTATCAATAAAGAGGTGATTTCTTTACCTTCTTCAGAAATTGGAGGCAAGTCTGGCTCCGCATGTGCATGTTTATGGTCGTGACCCGAGTGGTCATGTCCATCATGATCTCCGTGGTCATGGTCAGAGTGATCTCCGTGGTCATGGTCAGAGTGATCTCCGTGGTCGTGGCCTGAATGGTTATCATGGTCGCTGTGATCATCATGTGCTGCATGGTCATGTCCTTCATGGTCGTCATGGCTTTCATGATCGTGCCCTGAGTGATCTGCATGGTCGTGGTCATCATGGTCACCATGATCGTGTCCCGAATGATCTCCATGGTCATGGCCTTCATGGTCTCCGTGGTCGTGCCCTTCATGGTCATCATGGTCATGGTCATCATGCTCTTCATGCACTCGCCAAACAGAACTTACATTGGTTAATATTAGTTGGTCAATGATGCTTCCTGTTGGTTTTAAAATACCTACAACTCTAAATTGCTGATCGTCATGTACATGAATTTTATCATTGGTTAAACCGTGTGCACCAACAAACTTGTCATATAAATGCATGTCAAACTTTTCTGCTACTGCAGCTCCAACTGTTACATCTAAATCATTCTTCCATAAAAAGCCTACATCAATTTGGGCATTGTATAGTTTTACATAATCATGGGTAGTTCCAATAATTCTATACGACTCAAAATTATCGCCCATAGCTAAAGGAATGCTACTTTTTACCAAAGGGTTTTTTTGTACTTTTTTAGCTTCTTCTAGCGAAATGTTTCCTGTAGGAAAATCTACATGATAAATGCTACTCAATATCAATTGCAATGGACTTCCTTTTGCACCTACCACCAAATCGATACCAGCAACATTTTTTCTTAAATTTTCAGATAATTGATGGTTCATTTGAAGAATAAAAGAAATAAGTGCCACACCCAATGCAAAAAGAATGAGACTGAGCAAAGTGTTTAGCGGCTTTGCTTTAAGATTGCTTGCGCTTAGACCTAACAAATTCATAGCTCAATTTTATTTTCAAAGTGAGGCTTTAATCTATTGTCGTGCGTAACAACAATTAGCGTGGCATTTTCTGCCTTTGCATTTTCCTTAAGCAACTGTATTACTTCATTAGTGTTTACATCATCCAAGGCACTTGTTGGTTCATCTGCCAAAATTAATTTTGGTTTATTCATTAATGCACGTGCAATGGCAACTCGTTGCTGCTCGCCTTGGCTTAACTCATTGGTTTTGCTATTGGCTTTATGTCCAATGTTTAATCGCTCTAATAAATCTTTCGCTCTGTCTTTGTTGCTCCCTTCATTGGCAAAATAAGGTGCTAACAATAAGTTTTTCATAACACTTAAGCTTCTTACAAAATGAGATTGTTGAAAAATGATGCCAATATTTTTACCTCTAAACTTATCTAGTTTATTAGATGGAAGATTGCCAATGTTTTGATTTTGAAATAAAATTTCACCTTGCTGTGGCCTCAATAAGCCACCTAGCAAATGCAACAAGGTTGTTTTGCCACAACCCGATTGGCCCAAGGCAAGCCATCCTTCTCCTTCACCACAATTAATATCGGGGAAAACTATTGGGTTTTCATTATTGTATTTGTAACTAAGCTTACTTGTTGAAAGCATAATGCAAAGATAAAATTATAGAGATTAATCAGTGTTATCATTTGTTATTTCTTCACACAATTCTATTAACACCCCATGTGTTTTTTTTGGATGAATGAAGTTAATGCGCTTGTTATCTGCACCCAATTGATGCTCGGCATATATAAATTCAAATCCTAGCTCGGTTAGTCTTTCCATTTCAGTTTCTAAATTATCTACCAATAGAGCGATATGATGCATGCCTTGTTTGTATTTGTTTATGTATTTGGCAATTGTACTATCGCTATTGGTGGCTGCCAACAATTCAATTTTTGAGTTTTCTAATTGATAAAATATGGTATTAACCATTTGGCTAGCTACCTCTTCTTCTTTATAGCTGCTCTTATTTAATATTTTATCAAACGTTTCTTTGGCAGTTTCTGCATTTTCAATAGCAAAACCAATGTGCTCAATTCTTTTAATCATTGTCTAGTAGTTTAACTTTTCTGTTGTCCAATTTATTTAAGCAATTGTTAATTTTTAATCTGTCGCCAGTGTTTTTTATATAATAATCTGCATCTTCTCTCAAATAATTAAGCTCATCAACAATAGCTTGCCTATTAGTTTCATTAACATTGTTTTTCATACTTAATATATCAATTAGCGATTGCATAAGCTTAATGGTTACAATAACATCATTTTTGGCATATTGGCGTATAGATGCCATGGTGTTGCCTAATAAACGCTCAAAACTATGTCGCTTTAACCATATGGCCGTTTCGCCATTAAGTTTTATTGAGTTGTACATATCTAATTTTAACAACTCCACAAAAAGTGTGGTTAGCTTATCAATACCACTTAGTGCGGTACCAGGATCGTTAACGCCAGGGCTTAAAGCACGAACAACTACTTCTGTAATATGCTTAAACCCATGTATGTATTGATTATCAATTGTTTCATAATTGCCAATTCCAATAGCTAAGTCAATTTTATCTTCCATTTCGTCATCCATGCTTTTATCACATTTAACCAAACTCATGCCCTCTACTACATGGTCGCCAATGGTGTGTAGCATAGCAATTTTACAATTGTATTGCTCAATCAAACCGTTTAGCTCTTGTACATTAATGTCGTTTAAGTAACCTGTGCTTTTGCTTTCAAAAACATCCCAATTGTCGCTTTTAGGCCATTCGCTATATTCAAATTTTTCTTGATTGAATTTTTCATTTAGCTTACTTAATCTATTGATGCCCTTTTTATGCACTTTATTTACAATGTTTTCAATTTGTAAAGAAGAAGACACCGATTGTATAAAAAACACAAATAAAAACAAACAAATTAAAGCCAATAAAACCCCTAAAGATGTTGACATGGCTGGCATAACCGAATACTCACCAGCTGGTGTAGTATTTAATAAAACGATTATGCAATAGCTTAAAACACCAATAAACATCCCCAAAATTGTTTGGTTGGTTTTGTTGTTTATTAAGTCGGGTAAAAGCCTAGGCGAATAATTAGAGCTAGCTATGTTTAAGGTTAACATAACCATTGAAAAACTAAATACGGTAAGCGAAATTAGGCCCGAAATTAATACCCCAAGCAAGGCTCTTGCCGTATCTAAATCGTTGAGAAAGAATAGGTTTGCCTTATCTCCAATTTTGGCATAAACTCCTTTGTTTTCAATATAAAGCATAACAAAGGCTACTACAATAAATGAAATGGTAAGTAGTACTGGTAAAAACACAATGTTGTGATAAATGCGTTTTAGGAACTGCTTGGCTAGTTTTATGGTTTTTTTAATCACAAATAATTGTATTTACAAAGTAAACTAAAAATTAATACGATTGTTATATATCTATTAGTTAATAGTACATTATGTACCTTTGCATACTGTTACAAAAAAAATAAATGAGCAATTTAAAACTACCAATATATTTAGACAATTCGGCTACTACACAATGCGACCCTAGAGTGGTTGATGCAATGGTGCCATATTTTACTGAAGCTTTTGGAAATGCTGCTAGTAGAAATCACCCTTTTGGTTGGAAAGCAGAAGAAGCTGTGGATAAAGCTCGTGAGCAAGTTGCCGCTTTAATTGGGGCAAGTGCAAAAGAAATTATTTTTACCTCAGGGGCTACTGAAGCAGATAATTTAGCCATAAAAGGTGTTGCAGAAATGTATGCACGAAAAGGCAACCACATTATAACTGTTGAAACCGAACATAAAGCAGTTTTAGATACTTGCCGCATGTTAGAGCGCAAAGGATGTGAGGTTACTTACCTTAAAGTTAATGAGCGTGGTATGTTAACTCCTGAACAAGTTGCTGATGCTATTAAAGACAATACCGTTTTAGTATCGGTAATGTTTGCCAATAACGAAATTGGGGTAGTACAACCAATAAAAGAAATTGCAGAAGTAGCACACAGCAAAGGCGTATTGTTTTTTAGTGATGCTGTGCAAGCTGTAGGTAAAATACCTGTTGATGTAAATGAAATGGGCATAGACTTAATGGCTTTTACTGCCCATAAAATGTACGGCCCAAAAGGCATTGGCGCATTGTATGTGCGTAGAAAAAACCCTAGAGTTAAAGTTACTGCACAAGTTGATGGTGGCGGACATGAAAGAGGAATGCGTTCAGGTACATTAAACGTTGCTGGTATTGTTGGTTTTGGTAAAGCGTGTGAAATTGCTAAAACCGACATGGCCAAAGATGCAGAAAATGCGAGCAGATTAAGAGATAAGTTGGAGAATGAGTTAATGAAAATGGAAGAAACTTATTTGAACGGTGAAAAAGAAGAGCGTTTACCTCACGTTTCAAACATATCATTTAAATATGTTGAAGGTGAAGGTTTAATGATGGGCTTTAATCAAAACATTGCCGTAAGTAGTGGGTCAGCATGCACATCAGCATCATTAGAGCCATCATATGTGTTAAAAGCATTGGGTTTGGATGATGAGTTGGCACACTCTTCTTTAAGATTTAGCTTAGGAAGATTTACTACAGAAGATCAAATTGATTATACAATAGAAAAGGTAAGAGAATCGGTAAATAAAATGCGTGAACTAAGCCCCCTTTGGGAAATGTTTAAAGAAGGCGTTGACATTAGCAAAATTGAATGGAGCGCGCACTAATTTTTAAAGAACTTATTTTTACAAAAAACAGTTAATACAATAAAATAGATATAATGGCATATTCAGATAAATTACTAGACCACTATCACAACCCTAAAAACGTAGGAACCTTAGACAAGGGTGATGAAAAAGTAGGAACCGGATTGGTAGGTGCACCTGAGTGCGGAGATGTTATGCGTCTTCAAATTAAGGTTGATGCAAATGGAAAAATTGAAGACGCCAAGTTTAAAACATTTGGTTGTGGTTCTGCAATTGCTTCAAGTAGCTTAGCTACCGAGTGGTTAAAAGGAAAAACTGTTGATGAAGCAGCAACTATAGACAATATGAATATTGTTGAAGAATTGGCTTTACCACCAGTAAAGATTCACTGTTCAGTTTTGGCGGAAGATGCTATTAAAGCAGCGATTAACGATTACCGCACAAAACAAGGTTTAGCGCCTTTAAAAGAAGAAGAAAAGATAGTACACTAAAAATATTATCATGATTACAATTTCAGATAAAGCAAAAAGTCAGGTAGAGACTTTAATGGCTAGTGAAGGTATAAGCACTAGCGATCACTTTGTGCGTGTATCTGTTGTTGGTGGTGGTTGCAGTGGCTTGTCATACAAAATGGATTTTGACAATGAAGACCAAGCTGAAGACCAAGAGTTTGAAGACAAGGGCATAAAGCTGGTAACTGATTTAAAAAGTTTCCTTTACTTGTGCGGCACTACTTTAGATTTTTCTGATGGATTAAATGGACAAGGTTTTCACTTTATAAATCCTAACGCCTCACGTACTTGTGGTTGTGGAGAGAGTTTTTCTGTGTAAGAAACTTTACTAAATACTTACAATTCTTATTTTAATTTTGAAGATGGCACGCATTATACTTCTATTGATCATATTTACAACAGGCACTCTTAGTGCCCAAACCGTATTTCCCAACACATGGAACGACAGGCAAAACCAACCGGGCAACTCAAGCTAACATTATTTAGAATTTTGGAACAACCCTGCCTACGCAGGAAATACAGAAGAATATAATTTAACGGTGTTTAATCGTACCTCAAATTTTAGAGGAGTAGGAAACAAACAACCTCAAACTATTGCACTAACATGGGATTTTCCTTGGTATGCATTACAAAGTGGTTTTGGTTTGCGAGCGTATTATCAAAAGTATGAGCGCCAATATGAAAGTTCGGTTTTTGGATTTGGCTTAGGCAACTTGTAGTTTGAAGTTAGTTAAAACTTTTTGAGCTAACAATAACCAACTTAACAGGGCATCTATCGTTAAATTAAATTTAACTAAAGTGATGACAATCTATGCCCAAATGACTTAATCTAGTGAACGTTTACTAGAAGAAGCCTAACGTTTACTAAAAAAACATCCACATTCGCTAGAACTCCCAATTATTTTCACTCCCTTCAGATAATTTAGGGTGATTATTAATCAAATCAAAATTTATGAAAAATATTAAATATCTGTTACTCTTTGTGTCTGTCTTGTCCGTTTTACTCAGTTGCAAAAACGAGCCCGATATTACTATTGATGGGAATCAATTTACAATACAGCCAAAAGTGGAAGATGGAAGATTGCATTTTAAATCAATGGAGGAGCTGAAAGTTTATTATGAGGAAGTTGATGCCTATTTGCAAGAAACTGAATTAGGAAATGATGAGGCACTGGCATTGATAGAAAAAAACCACCGTTCTCTAAGAAGCGTTTTTGAAAACGGACCGATTCCAATTGGTGGGCAACGAGACAGCATTTTTAACATTGTTACGGATGACTATATTGTTGACGACATCAGATTGTCAATTCTAAATGAAAATGCTGAGGTTTCAGTTGGAGATAAGGTGTATGTTTATCTTTCTGAAAATAATGTAATGGAAGTTGATGCTAATGATGTTGATGTAATTAACTCTTTGCGCGATTTTGAAAAGGGTAATGATCAGTCACTCCCTTGGGAAATAGCTACTGAAAACACTAATTTGTTAAGTGACATTCATCAAATGCATATTACGGTATCTGATAAAACTACATCTCCTACCGTTGCAGGTCAGTATACTGTAACTAGATACCAATTAAATTTTATGAGCAGTAAAATACCTTGCAACGGTTTTCAAAAAGGATTTCAAGCTTCCTTACTTGAATACGTAGATACCTATGACGACATGAATACTCTTGCTACAAATGATGATCAACTTATCAATACATCTAATAGTAAAGCACATAAAGGAGATTTTGTATTAAATTTTAATGAACCTGGAACACCAAATCAAACTTTTACGAATGTAACAAATTTCGCAACCACCCATACATATGCAACTGCTGGGACTTATAATCCGACAGTAAGTGTAACATTTTTTAATAGTTCTAATGGTTTTTCACAAAGTATAGCAATGCCCTATGACCCCGTTACAGTCGGTGATGTTTGTAAAAAAGGAAACCTATCTAAAAGTGAATGGAAATATTACAATGGATATGCTGTAGCTTGCGAGATATGGTATAAATCAGACTTTGTTGGCTCACATGCCGGTGCTAAAACAACTTCTAAGGATGGCTGGAATGGCAGCAGCTGGAACAACAGAAAGGCATTTAATATAGCAAAGATTACGGCTACTTTTAGGAATGATGCTTGTGGTGTAGTAAAATCTGGAAATAAAACAGATGCTTGCGCAGACTGCAATAGTAAACGAGCTAGTATAAATTCAGGCTTTTGGTGGCCAAAAAGAGATGTAAGCAATGGAGATATATTCTCATGGCATCATATGGCAGTTCCTCCTAGCATTATTATTCTTCACGACATGGTGCTAAACCCATGCCCTTAAATTATAAAGATTAGTGCCGCTAATATCGTTATATTTTATGCTACAATTTTTTGTGCTGTTAAGTGATTAACTGTCCCAATAATTGTAGCACATTAATAATTAATCCTTTACTGTAATAGCCAAATCATTTAGTTTCCCTAACAAATTCTGAAGATTTGCAAACAGGCAAATTCGATTGATTGCTAACTCGGTCCGGTTGATAATGATATTTCTGATTTTGAACAATCAATTGAATTAATGTTAATACGGCTAAGAATTTTGCCTTTTACAATTTGAAACTGACAAAGGGATGATTAGTAAAAAAATTATAAAGCATTAAAACTCCAATTAACTTTATTTTTGAGCAATGAAATCATTTTTTTCATTGCTCTTATTTTTTGCGCTGTGGTTTAACTTGAGTTACGCCCAAACTGTTTTCCCTAACACTTGGAACGACAGGCAAAACCAACCCAGCAACTCAAGCTATCATTATTTAGAATTTTGGAACAACCCTGCCTACGCAGGAAATACAGAAGAATATAATTTAACGGTGTTTAATCGTACCTCAAATTTTAGAGGAATAGGAAACAAACAACCTCAAACTATTGCACTAACATGGGATTTTCCTTGGTATGCATTACAAAGTGGTTTTGGTTTGCGAGCGTATTATCAAAAGTATGAGCGCCAATATGAAAGTTCGGTTTTTGGTTTTGGCTTAGGACATAACTTTAAGTTTGAAGTGGGAGAACAGTTTAATGCCAGCGCAGGTTATTCAGTAATGATGACTGGGCAAGATCATTTTGTGAGTGATGCTCGCTACCCTGCGTTTAATGTGGGCAACGTAAAACCATTAACTAGCGCTCAAATAAAAAATGAACCTTTTGCTAAGTTAGAGTATGGTGTGGGCTTTTCATTATACTCCGACAAATTAAGAATTGGTGCCGCTTATGATCATATTAACGAGCAATCATTTTTCTACTATACTGCAACTAAAGAAATTGAGGTAAAAATTTACCAAAAATTGTTTTTTGATGTTGCTTATGAATTTGACTTAAGTAGTAATATGACTCTAACCCCAATGGCAAGCATTACCAACATTCGTGAATCATTTAATATTGATGGAGGCTTTAAAGCCAGATATAATGAATTTGCATTTTTGGGTGCACTTTTTCAGCATAGCGGGCGTGAGCGCATATCTATTGGCAACTTTAACAACCAAAGTTTAAGCATATTGGCTGGTGTAACTTTATTTGATAATTATGATATTTCGTTAGCGTATGATGTTCCATTAAAAACTAGTTACATGCCATTTGAAGACCTTAATGAGGCCGATATTGAAATAGTGCTAGGCTGGCGAATTGCTAAGCCGAACCCAAATAGTTTAGAGGACTAACTTAAGCCGGTTGGTTAACCACTAACTCGGGGTATAAAGGAAAGCTTGTTGTAAAGCTGTGAATTTCACTTTTAATGTTTGCTCTTAAATCTTCATTGTCAGGATCTAAAATAATTTGATCAATCCAATCAACAATTTTTAGCATTTCAGCTTCTTTCATTCCTCTTGAAGTAATGGCCGCACTACCAATTCTTATTCCTGATGTTATAAATGGAGAACGATCATCAAAAGGAACCATGTTTTTATTAATGGTAATGTCTGCTTCCCCCAAAATTCTTTCTGCTTTTTTACCCGACACATCTTTATTGCGTAAGTCAATTAACATTAAATGATTTTCGGTACCATTCGATATAATATGATAGCCTCTTTTTACAAACTCGTTGGCTAATACTTGCGCATTCTTTTGCACTTGCACCATATAATTTTTGTACTCATCACTTAAGGCTTCACCAAAAGCAATGGCTTTGGCAAGTATTACATGCTCTAATGGTCCACCTTGTGTGCCAGGGAATACTGCTCCATCAATAATTGCAGACATCATTCTAACCACACCTTTGTTATTGGTTAGGTTCCATGGGTTTTCAAAATCGCTACCCATTAAAATTAAGCCACCTCTTGGCCCTCTTAATGTTTTATGTGTAGTGGTAGTAATGATGTGGCAATGTGGCAATGGGTTTTTTAAAATACCCGTGGCTATTAACCCTGCAGGGTGAGAAATATCGGCCAACAAAAGCGCACCAACGCTATCGGCAATTTTTCTAAATCTTTCATAATCCCAATCGCGCGAATAAGCAGAAGCTCCACATATTATTAACTTAGGTTTTACTTCTAAGGCTTTGGCTTCCACCTTATCCATATCAATTAAGCCAGTTTCTTTTTCTACACCATAAAAATGAGGATTGTATAATTTACCACTAAAGTTTACTGTGGAACCGTGTGTTAAATGACCACCATGACTTAGGTCAAACCCTAATATATCGTCACCTGCTTTTAAACATGCAAGCATAACAGCCGCGTTGGCTTGTGCTCCAGAGTGTGGCTGTACGTTGGCATACTCAGCACCAAACAATTCTTTTGCCCTATCTATTGCCAATTGTTCAGCAACATCTACAAACTCGCAGCCACCATAGTATCTGCGGCCAGGGTAACCTTCAGCATATTTGTTGGTTAACTCGCTACCCATTGCTTCCATTACTTGCTTGCTCACAAAATTTTCAGAAGCTATTAGCTCAATGCCAGAAGTTTGTCTATTAATTTCTTTTTGAATTATTTCAAATGCGTGTGTGTCTCTTTGCATGGTTAAGTGTTTCTTATGCAAAAGTAATGTTATAAACCAATTTTACACATGAATTTTAGGCTCAGCATTGCCTTTAAATGGAAAAACCCCAATTCAACTTTTAAAAGTTGAATCAGGGCTTTCTACTACCCAACTATAAAAACTACTTCTTTAGTTTCTTTTTAAGCATTTCAACTACTTGCATTTGTTTTTTAATTTCAGCGGCTTTTTCTGCTTGTAATTTTGCATTTTCAATTAACCCTGTTTTAGAAGCAGCAATGGTTTCTTTGCTTTTTTCTATGGTGCTTTTGCTCTTTTCTATCGTTTTCATCAAGTCGTCTCCATCTTTAGCTAAATCTTTGGCTTCCTTTTCCATGTCACCCATCTTATCATCATTAGACTCTAAGTTATTATCAGTCATTTTAGCATTTTCCGTTTTCAGCTCTTCATTTAAACCAGTAAGCAAATCCTTGTTGGTTTCGATTTGCGCTTTATCTTGCTCAATTTCAGCGGTTAATTCGGCAATTTTAGCTTCTTTGCTTGCTATACCTTTTTGTAAAGACTCAGTTTCATTCTCATTTTTCTTTATCTCTTTCTCTTTGTCTTTAATAACATCTTCAACCGTTTTTACTTCCAAACCTTTCATGCTTTCAGCGACTTCTGCCATTTCAGCCTCTTTTGCTTTAACATTTGCTTTGTTTGTAACAATTGCTTCTTCACTGGTTTTTATAGCCATTTCACTTTCTGCAATGTCTTCTTCACTTTTAATAATGTCTTTATCTAATTTTTCTTCATCAGAAACCAATTTCTTTTGGTCTTTCTCTAAATCCTTCAACATTTTTTCAGCTTCATCCAACTCGCTGCTAATTTGATTGCTTCCTGCTTCTGCAGCAAATTGAGTCATTAACGTTTTGGCTAAGGTATATTTAGATGGAGTTTCGCTTTTGCTAACAAAAATGCCTCCTAAGTAAAAAGCACTGCTTACATCCACATCACTTCCATTTTGACTTACTTTTGAAAAAATGTCTATGGGTTTATCACTCATATTCATGATCTCACTATCAACTGTTTTTCCTAAAAGCGCTTTTTTATCAAGCATTTCATTTTTGCCCTTATATTTTTTAATAAATTTCTCCCAAGAGTCATTCACATCTTTGGCTTCTGCATTGGCAATTGTAACCTTTAACGCAGGTTGTTCGCCATGTGTAGGCAGATTAATTAATGCATCAGATACATTTTGGGTAAAACCCATTGTACACAATGTTAATAGTATTGTTGTTACGGTAATTAAAGTTTTCATATTAGTAATGTATTTTTAAATTCGTTAGTGTAGACGTTTTATTTAATGATTGTCACGTTAAAGTAATGCCCATAAAGTTACTTTTTTATAACTTTAGCGTCTACCTTCTTATACGCAAAGCTAAAATGTGTAAATATTTTATTTACGCTAATGTTTTGAATTAGATAGTTAAAGTATATATTTGCACTCTAATTATTTAGCGTAAAAAACCTAAAATTAACGTGTTGTTAATATAAAAAGCATTTATATTTGCACCACTTTAGTAAAAAAAATATTGATAAAATCGATTAAACACTAATTATGTTAAACAAGAAATGTTTACTACTATTATCGGCCATTCTAATCTTGGCAACCGCCATGATTGCACAGCCAAAAACCAGTCCTTTAGGGCCTCCGGTGATCAATAAGAGTGGATCTTATGATTATGACAAAATCTATCCTGATGATTACAATACTTATGATTCAGTTTTCATTAAAAATGGAAAAAGAGAAGACCAACATTTAGATTGGATGAACAGAAAGTACCCATATCCTGCCAAGCCAAGAGATATGTGGGAAATTGGATTAAAAGGTGGTACTATGTTAATTTCTGGTGATGTACCTGTACAGCCAGGATTTGGCTTTGGTGGTCACATTAGAAAATCTTTCGGTTATGTATTCTCATTACAAGGTGAATTTGTCGCTGGTACCGCATATGGTGAGCACTATAAAGCTACTGAAGGAGCAATTGCTAATAACGCTTTTGCAAGAAACCATGGTATTAACCCTGCACTTACAGGTCGTTACGATTCAACATTGAATTATGCAAATACTACTGGTTTTGTTTATCATAACTATCAAACTAAAATACGCCATGCTGTATTAGAAGGTGTTGTGTCATTAAACAACCTAAAATTTCACAAAAGAAGAACTAAGTGGGATGTATGGGGATATGCCGGTGGTGGTGGAATGTTATATTCTACTATGATTGACCAGTTAGATGGTGACGGTAACACTTATGACTATACTACAATCTCAACAGCTATTCAAAATCCTGACAATGGTATTTCTGAAAGAAAAGACATTTTAGAGTCTTTGAGAAACCTTTGGGATGGTGAGTATGAAACATCTGCTGAAATTCATGGAGATGAAGAATATATAGGTGAAGATAATCCTTCAGACATTGACCAAGACAACAGAAGATACACATACCAACCAATTGTAACAGCTGGTGTAGGTATTGCTTACAAATTGGGTAGAAGAGTTTCATTAGCTTTAGTACATAAAGGTGCTTTAACAAATGATGATTTACTTGACGGACAAAGATGGCAAGAGAATGGTTCTTTAACTAGAAACTTTGATACTTACCATACAACAATGTTGAACTTAGGTATACACTTAGGTGGTAAAAAATCAGTTGAGCCTTTATGGTGGTTAAATCCATTAGATTATGCTTATGATGAATTATTATATGCTCGTCCACAGCCTATTGAGTTGTTAGATACTGATAAAGATTGTGTTCCTGATATTTTTGACAAAGAGCCTAATTCTCCTGAAAACTGTCCTGTTGATCACTGTGGTGTGATTTTGGATACTGATGGTGATGGTGTTCCTGATTGTAAAGACAAAGAGTTAATTACTCCTACTTATTGCCAACCAGTTAATGCTGATGGTGTAGGTGACTGTCCAGATAGATTCTGTGATCCTTGTAGTGGTCCAGTTGTTAATAATAATCCTTGTGATAACATGACAGCAGGTGCTTCAGTTGGTTTCTCTAACAAAAGCTACTGTGTTAACGACAATGGTTCAATGAGTACTTTAGCTGATGCAATGAGACAGTGCCCAATGATGAGAGTTAACGTTGCTGGTAATGCTGATGAGCATGCTAACCCTAAGTGTAATGAAAAATTAGCTTGGTTAAGAAGCAAAGCAGTTATCGATCACATGGTAAGCAAGTATGGTTTCTCAAGAGACAGATTTATCTCAACTTACGCTGGTTACAGTGGAGCGGGTACTTCCGTTAGCATGTCTTCTGCAGGAAGCGGTGTTTACGGAAGCTCTAACCCAGCTGATCCACACCCAAGCTTAAATTGTGGTACAGGTTGTAGATAACTAACAACTAATAAATAATATTGAAGCCCTTACCAATTTGGTAAGGGCTTTTTTTATGCCTAAAATATTTTTGCTTTCTTATGCTACGTGCGTATTTCTATTTAACTTGCTAAGATGAAACCAATTCTACTATTCCTATTGCTCGTTAACATCAATCAAATAACATATGGACAAGAAACGAAACGGATCAAAAACAAAATAGATAAAGACCGTTATGAAATATATCATGTTCTAAAATCAGAGCAGTCGACTAAACAAGGTTCTTATAAGTTGTTTGAACGGAAGAATTTAAAAGTTTCAGGATTTTATGATGCTAATAAAAAAGACAGCACTTGGACTGAATACAAATACAGTGGCAATCTCATAAGCCAAGGTAGCTATCTCAATGACTTTAAATCTGGAACTTGGTCATATTATTTTCAAAACTCAATAGACCAACGAATACATGCCAAAGGGGATTTTTTAAATGGAAAGCGAATGGGCATTTGGAACATTTATAACCTTAAAGGTAAGCTAACCCAACATTATGACTTTGATACCAAAAAAATTACCAAGATGAATATTTCTGATAGCATCTCTCCAATCCTAATCACTGATGGACAATATAAAAGCTTAATGTTTGTAGATAAAATGGCATCTTACAAAAATGGTGAAGAAGCAATGTTCAAATTTCTAGGCACCAATGTGAGATATCCTTCAGAAGCGAAATCACTCAACAAACAGGGAACGGTTTATATTTCATTTAATATTGATGAAAATGGAAAAACTAGCGACTATAAAATTGTGCGTTCAGTTCACCAGTCATTGGATGATGAAGCCATGCGCGTTGTAAAACTTATGGCAAACAATTGGATGCCCGCATCATTTGAAGGTTAATATGTAAGCGTAAAATATAATCTGCCAATCAGATATCAGTTGAGATAATTATTCCTTATAATATATCCTGATCAACCACCTTATAATAAGCTTGTATATATAACGCTCCCAAATTTTTGTGTGGTGGAATGTAATCACTAAAAACTCCACCCGTTCCTATTTTGTTACCTAGGCGTTTCCAAAACTCTGGCCAATCAATATTTTTTGAATTACGGAGGTCTTCACTCATTTGCTTTATCAAAGGATCATTAACCCTTGCCGTTCCTGTTTGTTTTGAGCTAATTATGTGTGCCATAGGAGACTTCTCTAACACTTTCTCAATATTATGGTAACTACCGCAAGAACCCAAGAAAACAACCTTTGTAGCTTCTGATATTCCCTTAATGGTATAATCTACATAAAAGCTATGTCCCCTATGTACTATAATTGATGGAGCAATGCCTTCTTGCGCAAACAAATCAAAAATTTCGGGCTGGGCATAAATATCATATTCCGGCTTGTTTGCATAAATAATAACCGGATAACCTTTAACAGAAAGTATCTTAATGTATTGGTCTTTATCCTCAATTTTCCAATTAGCAGTTTTAAAGTTAGAAATGAAACTTGCATAAGAATCTTTACCATCATCATCATCAAAAAAGAAATGTTGTTGGATAATTTTTCCGTTTTCACCTATTAAATCCATAATGCCTACACTGGTAATTGATGGTAAACCATATTGATTGGCTATTCCATTGAACCACGCATCACCATATTCAGCTCGTTCAACAAAAAATTTGCTTAATAAACCATAAATGGCTCGCCCTTCCTTATGATCTTCTCCAATAACCCTGCTATATTCACTTTTAACTGTAGTTCGCATAATACCCAACAAATCTTCATCCTCTAAACTGCCAAAGGTGTCAGCAACATTAACCGCTTCAGCAATGTCGCCTGTCTTTTCTAAATCACTAACAAACTTGGTCATTAAGCGTTGTTGTGCACCTTTATCCATGGTGGCTAAAAACTCATCTAAGTTTCCAAATCCTGCAGATAGTTTGATAAAAGTTCGGTATTTATTGTAGTCAACTATTTGAAGGAACGAATTTCCATCTTCCACATCCCAACGGTCTACCATACGGTTATAAAAACCAAAGTAAGTTGAGGTGAATATTTCTTCTGGAGAGTAAACGATAAGCGCATACAGCTCAGATGATGTAAATGTTTCAACCGCAGCAAAACGCACCTTGGGATTTTTGGTTTCATGCAAGCTATTTACCTTGCGTACATATTCTAATGAAACATTCTTAAGCTTTTTTTCTGCCGAACCTCTTCCAAGTGCCTCTTCATCTCCCATAATACCGCTCAACATGCTAATTAAGCTCCTATCGCTGTTTGATACCGAATGAGCCATTCTAATTGAATATCTCTTTTTAACCACATGATCTAGCAAATAATAGGCATTTGAATTTGGCCCTAGCTCTTTATACATATTAACCAAGGCCAATGCTGCAGGGTCTTTGCTACTTTGCAACATGGTTACCACGCTTGGGTAGGCTGCCATATATTCTTTGGCTTTGTTGGGCAATGCTTTTGAGGCCGTAACAATAGCTCTTGTGGCACTTGCACTGTTTCCCAATTGACCAATATTGGCAAAAATTCCATCCGGATCTTTATATGCCATTTCATTAATCATGTATTCAGCTTCTGGCTGATCGTTAATAAAGCTTAAGTACTTAAACGCAATATCCTTATTACTGTAAATTACCTTTGAAATGTTGCCCGCTTCTCTACCTTTTAAAACTTCAAAATAAAAGTTTAATTTTTCCTCTTCACCATCTAAATTGGTGTATTGATTTACATGGGTTTTTTCTAATAATTTAATAACATCTTGTAGAATGACAATTTTTTGACGACTATCAAAGAATTGCGATTGCTCAATATGTTGCTGCATATTATCAAGTTGGGTGAAGTAAATTTTCCCAGCCTTGTTTGTATTTGTTTGATTATTTAATCGGATAAAATAGTCTTTGCTGCCATCTGCAACATCAATTTTCTCTTGCGCTTTATCAAATTTGTAATGCCACAGTGCTCTAGCTCTGTCAAGCTCATAGTTTTGCTCATCATAATTTACTTGTGCAAAAAGCATAGTAAAAAGGGTTGGTAGAAATACTAAAAGCGTAATTGTCTTTTTCAAATTCCTAATATTTTGTAGTAAGCCTGCACAAATTGTGCCCCAATATTTTGGTGTGGAGGTATGTAATCATCAAAATGTGGGTTGTTGCCAACCTTACCTTGCATTTGTGCCCAAAACTCTGGCCAAACAATGTCTGTTCCTAACCTAATTTTTTCGCTAATTAACTTAAACATTGGGTCGTTTACATGCATGGTGCCTATTTGCTTGGTTGAAATAATGTGAGCTGACGGGCTCTTTTCTAAAGCTGAATATAAATGATGGTAACCACCGCAACTGCCTAAAGGAATAATTTTGGCAGAAGCTGGTAATTGATCAATGGTTTTTTTAGTATGTATACTGTGCCCGCGGTGCACAACTACTGTTGGGCTAATCCCTTTGGACTCAAACAAACTCTTAATCAACTTTTGCCCTTCTTCTTCATTCCTTGGTTTATTGGCATAAATTTCAACTGCATTGCCGGCCCTTGAGCTAATGCAAACATACTTTCCTCTATCATCAACATTCCACATACCTGCTCTATACTGACTCAAAAAATTTGCGAATGAACTGATGCCATCCTGGTCATTATAGAAAAAATACTGCTGTATATTTTTGCCTGAGTACTCATCTATTAACTCACGATATTGCACCCTGTTTAATGGTGAAATATTGTATGCATTCGCTACACTACTAAACCAACGGTGCTCTACCTTAGTTTTGTCTCTACATAAACTAGCAAGCAAGCCATATATAGCAGCTCCTTCATAATTGTTCTCACTATACATACGCTCATACTCAAAACGGATGGTTCGCTGCCATAGGGTTAGTATTTCTGTATTTTGCACGGCTCCCAATGCATCAGCTACTTTAATAATTTCAGAGAGATCTCCTTCATTTTCGTTTAAATCACTTATAAAGCTAATCAATAAAGTTTCTCTATCGCCAGGCGACATGGTGTTTAAAAAGCTATTTAAATGACCATTTTCTGCCAACAACTTTAAAAAATCTCGATATTTTGAAAAACCCATATCTTGCAAAAATGCATAGCCATTTTTACCTCCAAGCTTATAATTGAACTTGCTATAAATTCTGTGAAATGTGTTCTTAAAAATTTCTTCTTGACCATAAATCATGGTAAAGTAAATTTCTTGTGCCGTCATTTGATCAACGGCAGCAAATCTTCTGTTGAACTCATTTGCAGGAATAAAATTTAGCGTACGCACGTACTCCAATGTTGCATATTGCAATTCACTTTGTATTGAATAATCACCCAAAAAGTTTTTACGGGATGATGTGGTAACTAAAGCCTTAAACAGTTTACTGGGAGATTTTGGCAGTTCGTCTGCCTCATCAATACTGATTCTGCCTTTGTTTACTGCATCTAAAAACAAATAACCTCTACTCCAAGTATCATGTTTATCATAAATTTCCATAATTGATTTAACAGCAGGTTCGCTACTCATTGCCAACAATTCTTTAACGGGATTGTTACTATGTAAATATTCTTTTATAGATAATGGGGCACGTTTAGCCAACTCTTCAATTACCTCTAAAGCATAATGATGGTTTTCGAAAGTATCAATTAATTGAAGTACTTGCGTTGGATATTTGCCAGCTGCATATTTTAAAATATCTCCTGCAAAAGCATAGTCTTTAATGTCATTAAAGTTGGTCAATGTGGTTCTAATGTTTTTCTTGTATTGCATTTCCTCATCAACCACACCATCCAGTAAAAAGTAAAATATTTCTTCCTCTACATCTTTTGATTTTAATGTAGCTATGTTAAATCCAAACCTATAATATTCCTGATCGTTAAAAGCAAACAAAGTATGTTTGTCATAGTCCTTCTGTGATTGGCTACTCTTGTACAACGCCAATATTTTTTCTTTTACATCTACATCAAACGTGTTAGAAAAAGTGTCTAATTGCTCATAATTATCGCATAAATCAATAAAAGTTTTCACCTTTTCTCGATTAACTAGGTTCATCAATGTTAACCCTGAATGGTTGTTTTTTTCCATTAAAGTTGGATAAAGTCTATCAAATATTCCTCTAGTAATTTCAGTTTCTCCATATACCAACAACATGTACATTGCCTCTGGGCTTAATGCTTTAAACCTGTTGAAGAAGTGCGAACTGTAACCACTGTTTTTAGTTTGCTCCAACCAGCCAGTAGCTATTTCAGATAATTTCCTATCGACCGCATAAGCACCATAATGGTTTGGGCGAATTTTTGCCTCAACCAACTCCTCAAATAGCTTGCTTTCCAATTGCAACATGCCATCAATTTCTGAAGGTGTTAAATTGTAAAGCACAATATGATCAAACAAATTCAATCGCTCCTCCGCTTTATTTCCATTGGTATCGGCAAATTCTAACAAGCGTTTTACTGCCAACTCATCCCTTAACTCAAGATAGTTTCTTATGCGCGTTTCACGTTTTAAATGGCGCGCTGTGGTTACAGGGTCATTTAATGATGCCTTGGTAATAATATCTCCTGTTGTTGGTAGAAAATAATATCCATCTGTTTGCTCTAACACTAAATCTGGTCTTTTTTCTGCAGCTTTTAAGAGCACTTCCTCAGCATAGGGTTCGCCCGAAAAGAAGGTGATGTTTTTCATGGCAAAATCAAGGTTGCGCATAAAGAATTTTTTGTCTTGCCCCTTTTTAGCCAACGACATTATTTTGGGTAGGTTGTCTACCACTTCTTCATACTCCATAATTTTCTCATAATTTTCTAAATCGTAGCTTTTAACTTTGAAAAGAAGATTATAAGTTTTGCCCAAATATTTAAGCTTGTCATCATCATTAAATTCATCTAATGACAATATTTTGAATTGGAGGTAATCTATTTTTTTGAAGAAAATCTCATTTAAGATTGGCTCATATTCCCAGCGACTTATGTCAATAAAACGATCTTTTTCTCCATCAAAAGTGTCGATTTTCAACTGCATTTCATCAATACGGTTATGCATTTGTTGAATGTCGCTGTTAAATTGAAACACAAGACTGTCGGCATCATTTGCAATAGCAGACACCCCAAACAACAATAAAGAAATGATTATGAAAAAATTACGCATAATTTGACTACTTACAAATTTAAGTCCTATTCAGCTAATCCAACGGAAAATTTAGCAGTATTAATGTGCCTCTAACCAATTATTACCAACACCCACTTCCGCAATTACAGGAACACTTAGTTTAATGGCATCTTCCATTTTTTCTTTAATCAATATTTTAACCTCATCTAACTCTGCTTTTGGCGCATCAAAAATCAATTCATCATGCACTTGCAAAGTCATTTTGGTTTTTAAGTTTCGTTTATTTAACTCGTTGTAAATATTAATCATGGCAACTTTTACTAAATCGGCTGCCGAGCCTTGTACAGGTGAATTAATCGCATTTCGCTCAGCGTGACCTCTAACTATTGCATTTTGTGAATTGATGTCTTTTAAATAACGTTTTCGGCCTTTTATGGTTTTAACGTATCCGTGCTTTCTAGCAAACTCTTGGTTATCATCCATATACTTTTTAATTCCCGGATAAGTAGCAAAGTAAGCTTCAATAATTTCTTTTGATTCGGTGCGAGATAAAGTTGTTTGCTGGCTTAAACCAAATGCTGAAACTCCATAAATAATTCCAAAATTTACCACTTTGGCATTGCTGCGCATTTCACGAGACACTTCACTTTCTTCAACTCCAAAAACCTTGGCAGCTGTTTTAGTGTGGATGTCTTCATTGTTTTTAAATGCTTCCATCATGGTTTTGTCTTCACTTAAAGCGGCTACTAAACGCAACTCTACCTGCGAATAATCTGCTGCAATAAATACATGGTTTTCATCTCTTGGAATAAAGGCTTTTCTAACCTGCCTTCCTCTTTCGGTTCTAATGGGAATATTTTGCAAATTGGGATTCAATGAACTTAATCTTCCAGTAGGCACTAAGGTTTGGTTAAATGTGGTATGTAATCTGCCAGTTCGCTTGCTAACTAAGTTTGGTAACGCATCTACGTAAGTAGATTTTAGTTTAGTGAGGCCACGATAATCCATAATGTGTTTTGCAATAGGATGCTCTTTTACCAGCTTTTGCATAGTATCTTCATTGGTAGAAAACTGGCCTGTTTTGGTTTTTTTACCTTTATACGGAATTTCCATTTTAGTAAACAAAACTTCTCCCAACTGTTTGGGTGAATCCAAGTTAAACTCAACCCCGGAAATTTCTCTTATCTGTTTTTTAGAATCAAAAATGTCTTTTTCTAATTCTTTGGAGAATTCACTTAAATATGCTGAGTCTAAATTCACTCCTTCACACTCCATATCGGCTAATATGTTTACCAACGGAATTTCAATATCATTGTATAACTCATCCATGCCATGTTTGGTGACCAAAGGTTTAAAGTGGTTAAACAATTGCAAGGTAATATCAGCATCTTCAGAAGCATATTCCTTAACATCTTCTACAGGCACATCACGCATAGTTTTTTGCCCTTTGCCCTTTTTGCCAATTAAACTTTCAATGCTTTTGGTGGTGTAACCTAAATATGTTTCCGCCAAATAATCCATGCTGTTTTTACGGCCTGGTTCAATTACATAATGTGCCAACATGGTATCAAAAACAGGGCAACAATTGTAAACGCCATATTTGTGCAACACCTTTATGTCATACTTAATATTCTGACCAATTTTAAGAATTGATTCATCTTCAAACAAATCAATAAAATAGCTTACCAAGGTGCGGGTTTCATTAAAATCTTCTGTGCAAGGAACATAATATCCTTTCCCTTCTTCAAACGAAAATGACATGCCAACCAACTCTGCTTCAATAGGATCTAACCCTGTAGTTTCGGTATCAAATGCAAATTGCTTTTGCTTAGCAAGTGTTTCAACTAAGCTAGAAATTTCATCTAGTGATTGAACCAATTTATACTTGTGTTCTGTATTATCAAGGTTTTTCCCGCTTACAACCTCAGTGGCACCAACTGAGCCAGCAACAGTATTGGTTGCAAAGATATCTAGTTGTTGGCCTTTTTCTACAACGTTAACGCTGTAGTCTTCTCCTAAAATTCGTTTTCCTACCGTTCTAAACTCCAACTCGGCAAAAATTGCACTTAGCTTTTCCTTATCTGGGTCGCAAATCAGTAAGTCTTCATTGCTAACCTCAACCGGCACGTTTAAAATAATGGTTGCCAATTGCTTTGAAATTAATCCTTGCTCTTTAAAATTTTCTACATTTTCTTTCTGCTTGCCTTTTAGCTGATCTACATTTTCGAAAAGCCCTTCCATACTGCCATATTGCTTTACCAATTTTTTGGCAGTTTTTTCGCCTATACCTGGTATGCCTGGTATATTATCTACGGCATCACCCCACATACCTAAAATGTCTATTACTTGTTCTGGTCTGTCAATTTCCCATTTTTCTAAAATTTCTGGTACCCCTAAAATTTCGGCCGGCTTGCCTTTTCTGCCTGGTTTATACATAAAAATGTTTTCGCTAACCAATTGCGCAAAATCTTTATCGGGTGTTACCATGTAAACTTTGTAACCTTCTTTTTCTTTTTGTTTAGCAATGGTTCCAATTATATCATCAGCTTCAAAGCCTCCTAACTCCAAACGTGGTATGTTAAAGGCATCAACAATATCTTTTATTATTGGTATTGATTGCATTATATCTTCAGGCGTTTTTTGTCTATTGGCTTTGTAAAACGAAAACTCTTGCGCACGCTCGGTAGTGGCATCACTGGTATCAAAAACCACTGCAAAATGAGTTGGGTTTTCCCTTTTCATTAAGTCGTGCATGGTATTTACAAATCCCGTAATTGCAGATACATTCATCCCTTTGGAATTGATTAAAGGATTATTTATAAATGCATAGTATGATCTAAATATTAATGCGAATGCATCTAATAAATAGAGTTTTTTTTCAGGGTTTTCTGACATAACAAATGGAATTGACAAATAAATTGATGGTGATAAATTTAGGAATAATTAAACCGTTTAAAGCTATCGATTTAGTGTAATTTTCGTAATACTTTATTCAATGTTAAACATAATGTTGCCCTCTCTGTCTTAACAGACATCCGCTTAGCCACTGGCAAATCTTTCCCAAAGGATGAGAAAACTACCAATAAAATGCTCGTTGATTTGTGAGCTTACATCTCTAACTCAACCCTTGGATCCCAATAAACTTTCTTAAAATTTACAATGGTATCATCTTCTATTTTATGTCCTTCTGCCTCTAGCAACTCTTGCATTTCAGTTGGGCTTTCAAAATGATTTTTGCCCGATAGCATTCCATTTCTGTTTACCACCCTATGCGCTGGCACCAATGGCAAAATGTTAAAGCTTGCATTCATTGCCCAGCCAACTAACCTGGCAGAACGTCCACTACCTAAGTAATGAGCTATTGCGCCATAACTGGTTACTTTGCCTTTTGGAATTAGCCTTACTACATCATAAACATTATTGAAAAATGAGTGTTTTTCCATTGTAAATATTACACCAAGCTAATACTATTTCTACCTTTATTATTCTTCTTAAAAGTAGACATAGTAAAATATAAATTTGCAACATGACATTAATAAAAGCTGGAAGCATTACCAATTTAACTGATGCTAGATATTTTGCGGCATTTGGCGCTGAATATATTGGGTTTTGTTTTGATGAAGACGACAAACAATACATTAAGCCTGAGCAGGCATTAGAAATTAAAGGTTGGCTGCACGAACCATCAATTGTTGGGGAGTTTAATGGTCAGAGTATTAGTGAAATTCAATTGTTAAATGCTTCATTCAATTTTAGCTACATACAGTTAAGTGAGCAATATAAAATTGATGACTGGAAAAAAATTGATTTGCCCAAAATTATTGAAGTGCCAGTGAATGAAAATACCACATTTAGCAACCTAAAATCGAACTTAAAGCGAATTGGTGAGCATGCCGATTTAATATTGTTAAACTTTAGAAAATTTGGTGTACAATGGAAAAGTGTAAAGCGACCTAAAACGCTTTCAATTGAGGGGCTTAAGCAGGCCATTGAAGGGCATAAAGTGATTTTTGACATTGCCTTAAGCGCTGCTGATGTTAGTGAAATTGTTGAAGAAATGCCAATGTACGGTTTAAATGTAGTTGGCAGCCATGAAGTTGAAGTTGGCCTCAAAAACTTTGAAAACATTGATGCTGTGATGAAAATTTTAAAGCCTGAAGTTTAAATATTTGATGGTTAATCCATTTTCCAAATGCATTTTTTCATAATATGTTTGGATGGTTAAAATTTCATCTTCAGGATGTTGCTCATAAACGTTGCTTACCTTTTGGTTTAATTTGGCATTTTCTCCATCAATGGTTTTTAAGGTAAACTCAAACAAAGGATCGTTGTCAGTTTTTAAGTGAATTAGTCCGTTTTCAACAATAATTTTTTTATAAACTGCCAAAAAGTAAGGAGAGGTTAATCGCTTTTTTGATTTACTGTTGCGTAAAAAAGGATCAGGAAAGGTTATCCAAATTTCGGAAACTTCATCTTTCTCAAAAAAATGATACAGCAGTTCAATTGAAGTTCTTAAAAAAGCCGCATTGTTAAGGTTTCTTTGCAAAGCTGCCTTTGCGCCCGTCCAAATTCGATTGCCTTTTATATCGATACCTATAAAATTTCTATTTGGAAATTTTTCTGCCAAAGCAACTGTATAATCGCCTTTACCACAAGCCAATTCTAAGGTTATAGGTTGGTCGTTTTTAAAGTGATTTTTATTCCACAAACCCTTTAGCGAAATGTTTTCGCCATTGGAATTTATCATTTGTGGCTTAAACAAATCTACATTTTGATATACGTTGGAGAAAGTTGCTATTTCAGCAAACTTTTCTTGTTTGGGTTTTGCCATTACCGCAAAATTGTATCTATTTTTTGAAGTAGCCAACTTTTATCGCCCACTGGTGAGGCGGCCTCAACTCTTTCTTTTAAATGCATTACCTTTTTCTTATCTCGGGGATTGATGGAATATAGCCTTTTTAAGAATTTGTTGAAGTTTAAATACAGTTTTTTCATGTATTCAGATGTTTGTTTGTTGCGTCTGATATAAACTTGAAAAGAGTCTGATAAAGCTTCAAGCGGAGTAAGCTCTTCTAACTCATAGTAAATTTTAAGCAGCAATACCTTAGAGTCTGTATTAAAATAAGTATCGTTAAACTCTACACGCATCAAATAATCTTGAGCTTTGGAAAAGTTACCAATGTAAAATTGATGGTTGGCCATGTTAAAGTTATATCCTGTTTTTTGATATTTTTTAGATAATTTATTGCGGTAGTTTTCTAAGAAACTTTTATTCCACTCAAAGTCACCCACCCTTAGTGCTACACCACTAATATTCTTAAATGTCCATGGAGTGAGCAGGTTGTCTTCATAAGCCAATTCTTTTTCGAGCATGGCTTTATACAGCTCTAACAATTCGGCTAAAAACGGCTTGTTGCCTTTATTAAATTTTCTAATGCAATAGTTGGTGGCGTGTACATACATTTGCCTAGCTTCATTTACACTAAAAAATTCACTATTTTCTTCTAATAAAATTTTTAAAGTAAAAAAGTGGCTTTCCTCTTCTGCATTGGTAATGCAATTATAAATAGCACTATAAATAAGGGCTTGGTGGCTTACATTGTCTGTATTGCTTTTGGTGAATTTTAATATTTCATCAATCAACTTTACATCATACTCCCAACCAAAAACATTTTGTTGGGTAAGCATTTCTACTGCAAGCTTAAGTTTTTCGCCCATATAAAATCTATCCAAATTATCTACCATTTTTTGCATACTCGGATTAAATTTTCGCTTTTCATTGTTTATAAAATGCTTAAACTCAGTTTCTGACAATCGGTATTGTAGGTAAAAATGATTGCTATCTTTTAACTCTGTGGCTTCTATTTCTTTTATAACTTGCTTGTGTACCTTAGTATAAAGTGGCACTAAATTTTTACTGTCTATTTGCTGAAGCATGGTTAATTTATAAATGGCTTCATGATTAGTAAAGTTTTCAATGGCCATAAAATTTTCAATGAGTTTAACAGCATCTCCCATTAAATACCAAAGTTGTTTTTCATTATAATTTTTGCTGTTAAACACTGCCATATAGGAGGTTTTATATGACAATTTTTTGCTATTGAAAGTAGGGTGAAAGTTTGAAATGAATTGGATTAATGCCGTAATTTTCTTATTTTCATTGAAATATGGAGAATTGATAAACTTCAATAATCTGTTAATCTCTCTATTTGAGAGTGTTTTTAAAACATCAATTATTCTTCCCTCTTTCACTATTCTATGAAATGTGTGGATTAATTAAAAATAATGTTTCGCTCAAATATTTGATATACAGCATATTATGAAATTTAAACCGTGAAAGTAAGAATATTTACCTCCAAAATAGTTCTTTTTTTGTTCTATGATAAGAGTAAATTTCTATAGATTTTAGTAAGCGTACAATAGTTACTACTAATGACCCGAAAACTGATTTACGTATTTTTTCTAATACTATGCGCTACGTTAAGCATTGCACAAACTGCTACTTTGGTGCGCAATATTAATCCAACAGGCAATGGTTTGGATAGTCGCGGAGGAATGGTAAAATTCCAAAATCAACTATATTTTGGAGGTCAATTTTCAACTAGTTCAGGCACTTATTTGTTTGAGTCTAATGGAACTTATAATGGCACAAAACTTAATACAACATTAGATAGCATAAATACTGGCTATCTATCAAATTTTTTAGAATACGATAGTCTGCTATATTTTAATGCCGTTATTAATGGCGATACAAATTTGTACGTAAGCAACGGAGATTCGGCCAACGCCATTTTAATAAAGAGCAATGTCTCTTCTTTTGATAAGGTTGGATATAGTGGTAAGGTTTATTTTGGTGCCACGGGAGGCATTTGGGTTACAGATGGCACTGTTGGTGGCACACAGCTTTTTAAGAATTTATTCAATGGCGCTGCACTAGAGTTTATTCTCTACAATAATTTGGTTTACTTTACCAACCGTTCAGAAATTTGGAGAACCAACGGAGTTCAAACAGATAGTATACAATTTGGGTTTAACTATATAGGCAATTTTACCAAATGCCAAAATCTACTTTTTTATGTTGGAGATGATGGCAGTGCTGCTGGTTTAGAAATTTGGAGAACCAATGGTGAAATAGGATTTTTTAACAACCAATTGCTTCACAATATTAACCCTGGTGGAGATGCGTTAACTCAAAACTCAATACTGCATGCTCATGATAACAACCTGTACTTTTTTGCTGATAACGGTGTTTCCGTAGGATTACACAAAGCCGACTCTAATTATTTAAGCGGTCAATTGTTAGATACTGTAATGCCGCCAGCTCAACAAAACTTTGTAAGCTATAACAATGCTGTTTACTTTTTTGGGAAACAAAATGCCACTGGTGAAGAGCTTTGGGTTACTAAAGGAAATGCCACAACTACTCAGTTAGTTAGCGATCTTTTTCCAGGAACTCAAGGTTCAATAAGCATTATTGATAAGACTGAGTTTTATACGTTTAACAATCGTGTATGCTACTCGGCTAACAGTAATGCCGCAGGTTACGAGTTGCACATTATTTCTTCTAAAGGAATTAGGCAAAGTAGTAATGTAAATATTTTTGGGCATAGCAACCCAACCGCATTGGTTGAATATGCCGGTGAGCCATACTTTGCAGCTAATAATGGTATTGATGGAATAGAACTTTTTAAACTAGACTCAGGCAGTATTTGCCCTGATGCCATAACTGACTATGCTTACACTAACAACGCACAATCGGTGATTACCGATCCGTTAAGAAACGACATGGCATTTAATGATAGTATTACTGTTATAGGGATGCCATCAAATGGCTTTGCTACAATCTCAAATGATAATTTATTAGACTATCAGCCGTTCTCAACTTTTACAGGTTTAGACTCGGTAAAGTATTTGGCTTGTAACACTATAACAGGTTGCTGTGATTCAAGTGTAATTTATATCACCGTAGATACCGTAGGTGCCTGCTATGATTGTGTATGGCCTGGAGATGCCAATGATGATGGTATTGTAAACAACTATGATGTATTGGCATTGGGTATTAGCTACAACCATACTGGCACTTATCGATCTATTCAAAACACAATTTTTAATGAGCATAGCGCTTATGCTTGGCTTACCAATACAATGGGAGGGGCCAACTCGAAATATGTTGATGGGAACGGAAATGGAAAAGTTGATAGTTTTGATTTACAAGCAATTGTTGCAAATTACAGTCAAGCGCATGCGAAACATGTTGGTCAACGAACAAGAATTTTAGCCCCTCAGCTTTCGGTAAACTTAGGCAGTTCTTATGCACTTCCTGGAGCTGCAGTTTCGGGTCCAATACAGTTTGGTTCAAACAGCGTGCCTGCTACCAACATTTATGCATTGGCATTTAGTATATTTTTTGATCCGCTGTTGGTTGATTCTGGCAGTATAAATATAGATTTTAGTAACTCGTGGTTAGGTAATAGTAGCCCATTGATTACCTTAACACACATAGATTACTCAGCAGGAAGGGTTGATGTTGCACTAACAAGAATTGATCACCAAAGCATACAAGGACATGGTTCGTTAGGCACTTTTGGTTTTGTTACTGAAGAAAACTTAGCTGGAAAAGGATTGGCAAATGAGTATATATTGGACATTGAAATTGGCAATGCAACAGCAATTGATCAAAACGGTAACTTATTGCCATTTAATATCAATAAAAATACCATTATAATATCTGATGTTGAAGACATAGTAAATTCATCAATTAAAATCTATCCGAATCCCGCAAAGGACTTTATTAGCTTTAGTCATTTAGGTTTAAGACCACGCAATGTGGCTATTTATGATATTACAGGTAAAACAATTCGTGTAACTCATAATTTAAACCAAAATGAAAATCGCCTTGATATTTCTGAATTATCTGGTGGTATATATTACTTAGCGTTAACTTTTGAGGACAAGGTAGTGCAGAAAGTATTTTTAAAAGATTAGACTTCAAATTTCAAATAGCTATCTATTTTGCTAAGCATCCATTTTCTATCTGCTAAATTATCTGTGGTCTCAATTTGCTTCTTTATATGATGTAACTTTTTGAAATCTCTTACATGCACATTGTTTAGCTTTTTCACATACTTAATGGTGTTAAGGTATAGCTTTCGCATTCTAGCAGACATTTTACTATTGCGGTGCAGGTAATTCCTAAAAGCATTTAACAAAGACTCTAATGCTTCATACTCCTTGTTTTCAAAATATATTTTCATGAGCAAAACCCGAGTTCCGATAACATAATTAGTATCGTTATAATCAACTTTCAACAAATAATCTTGTGCTTTGCTTAAATTGGATACGCTGAAGTGATAGCTTGCCAAATTGTAGTGGAAAGCGTTGTTTTTAAACTTGGGGTGTAAGTGCTTTTTATATTTATAAATAAACTCTTTGGCCCAATCGAACTCATTGGCTCTAATGGCTGCACCAACAATATTTTGATAGCTCCATGGAGATATCATTTCATCTTCCAACAAAATATTCTGTTGCAGACTTTGCTTATAAATGGTAAGTAATTCATCAACATAATCTGTACTCCCTGAGTTAATTTTTGAGACACAATAGTTGATAGCATACAAGTACATGTTTCTAGAGTCTTTAACTGCAAACAATTTGCTGTTTTCTGCTAATAATAATTTTAGCTCATTGAAGTAACCCTCTTCCGTTGGTTTTATAAGTGAATTGTAAATGTTGTAATAGATTAAAATTTGGGCTGGCAATTTTCCTTCATAATTTTCAATAAACTTTATTATATCGTTAATTAATTTTAAACTATAGGAGCCCGAAAGTACCATTTGCCTATTGGCCGTTTCACATGCGTATTTCAATTTAAGCGCTAGATAAAACCAATCTAGATTATTTATTGCTTGTTGTAAACTCTCATTATTATCACGTTTCCTCTTCTTTAAAAACAGCATATTATCAATTTCTGCTGCTTTCATTAAATTAAAATAATACATCTCATTGTGCTCCGCTTGGTTCAATTGAAATTCATCAAATTTTTGCTTAGCTTGTTTATAGTAAACATCTAGATTGGCCTCTGCGTATCTTTCCATAAGCGCAATTTGCCCAGTTTGTGCTTGCGTATTTTGGTATTGATAAATAACAAATTTCTCCAGCAACTTCACTAAATCACTTGCCCAATAGCTAAGTAGTTTATGGTCTCCTTTAGTTGATTTTGACAAGACCTTTATTATTTGCGCCTTAGAAATATTGGCTTCATTAATATTTGGATGAAATTGCAATAAATACTTACCAAAGTTGGCAACCTTTTGGTTGGTATTAAAAAAATTAGATTCAATAAATTTTATAAAGTCCCCCACCTCATCTTCTGATAACGTACCCAATAACTTTACTATTTTACTGTTTTTCAATGCTATAATTTACGGAGATTAAAGTTAATGCATAATATTTTATATTATATATTATTCATTATCAATAATTTGAATGTTTCGCTTGTCATATTTGCCAATTACATTTCGGAAAACAACACGCTTTGAGTTAGGGTTTTTATAATAAATGTCTGATTTTCGCATTGTAATTAAATACAATTCAATATTTTATCATGAAAAACTTAAGAAACATACTAGTGCTAGGAATGCTAGCAGTAATTCTCTTACCAATATTAGAGAGTTGTAAAAAGGGACCAGAAGATCCATTTTTTAGCATTTTTAGTCGCAAAAACAGAATTACCAACCTTTGGCAAGCAAACAGCTTTTTTGTAAACAAAGTAGACTTTTTGGTTAAAACCGACACCATGACTGCAGTTGACACTGTTTGTCCTGACCCTTGGCCTTACCCGCCTCCAACAGGAAAAGGAAACTGGAGTTTTCAAACAGATACAGATTTAACTTATCTTATAGAGTTTTCAAAAGATGGAGACTACAACTTGTTTACTGCAACTAACGTGTTTTTAACCCGAACAATTGAAAATCAGCTAGATACTGCAAGGGAGTGCAGAAACTTTAATAGAAAACCTTTGCCACAGTTTGGCGACACCACCTTTACCATTGGTGAATGGAATTTTGGGGGTGCAGTTGGCGACAAAAAATCTAAAGAACAAGTTATACTTACCGATTTTGCAGATTTTACCAGTGTAGTTTGGGATATAACATTGCTGAAAAAAGATCAAATGAAATTGGAAAGAAGGTTTGTTGATACAACAGGAGGAATTAACAGAATTTTTAACATAGAAGCCGAATTCGCTCCTATAGGGGAAGATGGATTAAGCGATAATCTGCGGAATTAACAACCAATCGTTAACAAATTGTATAAATAAGGGCTTTGCAGCCCTTATTTTTTGCGTAAAACTTAATTTTATTTGATAAAATCAACTCGCATTTTACTTATTATCAATTATTTATATTTTTAATATAATTTTTATCTATCACTTTGCCTTGGAAATTTGTGATTATTGATAATTTTATATTGAGTAAATAGTTACAACTTTATAACCAATAGATAAAACACCACTAAAAAATTGAAAACAGTAATAACATATTTAACCTTTTGCCTATTTGCTATAATTGTAAGTTGCCAATTTACGGTGGCTCAAATAACTGCGATAGATGATGTTTCATACGTATTGCAAAACAATCAATTGTTAATTGCCCCTATAGCTAACGACACCGTGTTTGGTATACTTGGCGGCAGTGGTGCTAGTATTGTGAGTATTTCTACCCCTAGCAATGGCAACGCTAACATTGTTGGAATAAACAATGACTCGATTTCTTACTTTCCAAGTGCAGGTTTTATAGGCAAAGACACCATAACCTATCAAATTTGTAACTCCGCCAATACCATTTGCAGCTATGGAAATGTGCACTTAAATGTTATAAGTTGTATTGACCTTTTAAATGACACAATTTGTATAAATGGCACTTTGCCTTTTACCTCTGCAACACCATTTAACGTAAAAGTTAATCCATTACAAAATGATGTTTTGCCTATGACCAAGTTAAATTATTCCTATAGCCATATCAATGGCACGGGCATTATAACTGGGTTTTCGCCAGACTCATCACACATAGTGGTAAATGTAAATGTACCTTCTATTATAAATACCAATCCTATAGACTCTATAACCTACTTTGTTTGTGATGTATTTGGGCTCTGTTGCGACACCGCAAAAGTTTACATTATAGTAGATAGCACCTGTAATTTTGTTTATCCTGGTGATGCGAATGATGATGGACTTGCAAATAACTTAGACGTATTAAACTTAGGGCTGGGCTTTAGCTTTACCGGTACTGAAAGAGGGAGCTTTAGCAACCTTTACTTGCCATATACCGCTCAAAATTGGCCTACATCATCACCAGGTGGTAATGTAAATTTTAAGTTTGCCGATTGCAATGGTGATGGTGAAGTGAATTATGCAGATACCACTGCCATATCTCTAAACTACAATAAAACACACATGAAGGGCTCAGGCTCTGCAGGTGCAGTAGACGACCCTCCTTTTGTAATTAGCCTGCCCATTGATACCAGCCTAGCTGGCAATATGGTAAGTACACCCATTGTGCTAGGCTCGGCTACCAAACCAATAAACAACATTTATGGTATTGCCTTTACCATTAACTATGACCCAACATTAATTGACACTGGAAGCATTACGTTTGATTTTAGCAATTCATGGATTGGTAATTCTTCAAACACCATTAGTTATGTTAAAACTTTTCCTAATAATGGGGTAATTGATGTTACCCATGTGCGTACCGACCAAACAACCATATCGGGTTGGGGCCCAATTTGCACCATGGATTTTGTAATTGAACAAGAGTTGGTTGGCAAAACCACCGCCTTATACAAACCACTGCCTTTACATATAGGCAATGTTAAGGCCATTGACAATCAAGAGAATGAAATTGCGTTAAATGTACTCAGCACTACGCTAATTATCAATTCAATAAAAAGCGTTAATGATATCCAAAGCATTGTTTCCATATATCCGAACCCTGCAAGCAACGAACTGAAAATAGAATTAGCAGAAAATGAAATTGATTTAGTTTATTTAACTGACATTAATGGCAAACAACTTTGGAAAGAAAATAGCCCAACAAGCACTACAAAGCTCAACACTTCACAATTTGCCAATGGCATATACTTTTTGAGTTTTGAAGCTGATGGTTTTACCTACTCCACAAAAGTTATTATTCAGCATTAGAAATCAATCTCAAAAAGCAGAATATATTTAATTCTTAATCAATTAACCCTTGCTCTTTATACTTGGTTTGAAACTTTTGATAAAGCAACTTTTGCTTGTCAATTAAATTGATTTCTCTACCTTGTATAAAAGCAGTTTCTACATTAGATGTTCTCATGTCTAAAACATCACCTGTACTAATAAATAGTGTTGCATCCTTGCCAACTTCTAAGGTTCCAGTAGTTTTATCAATACCTAAAATTTTAGCCGCATTGCCAGTAATTGCACTCAGCGCTACTTCTTTATCTAAACCATAAGCGGCTGCAGTGCCGGCTTGATAAGGCAAGTTTCTTTGGCCCCAAGAACCATCCCAACCACCCCAAATGGCTATGCTAAATAAAATATTATTTTCATGCAACACCTTTGGCAAAGTAAAAGGTTGGTCTATGTCATCATCTTCATAATTAGGCAAATTGTGCGTTTCCTTAATTACTACTGGTATATTTTTTTCTTTAAGCAAGTCTGTTAGTAAATAGGTGTCAGACCCTCCCACTATTACCATTTCTACATCTAATTTTGAGATAGATTCTATAGCATCTTTAATGGCACGCACATAATTTACATTTACAAAAAGTTTGCTTTTTTTATTGAACAAGCTTCTACAAGCTTCATATTTTAAGTTTTTTTCTTTAGGGTTATCTATTTCGCAGTATGCCTTTGCTTCAGTAAAGAACTGCTCAATTTCAGCAACCTTTTTGTTATAGCTGTCGCTAACCTCAATAGCACCTGGCTCTGCCCACCAGCCGGTTTGCCTAAACATGCCCGGCCAATTTAAGTGTAAGCCATTATCCAAAACATATGCTGCATCTTCCCAATTCCAAGCATCTAATTGCACAATAGATGATGTGCCCGGCATAGTTCCACCTTGTGGTGCAATTTGTGCCATCAAAACACCATTAGACCTAACAGTTGGAATAATTTTAGAATCGGTGTTGTAAGCAATTATTGACCTTACATTCGGATTAATATTGCCCACCTCTTGGTAGTCGCGTGTTGCCCTAACAGCATTTACTTCTACCAAACCTAAGGTGCTACCTGTAGCAATTATTCCAGGATACACATGTTTGCCAGTGGCATCAATTATCTTATCTGCTTTATCATTGGCATTAGGATATACCTTAACAATTACACCATAAGCCATTAATATGCTATGGTTTTGTAGCACCTGTCCATTACCCACATGCACTGTTGCGCCATTGATAATCACATTGCCATCACTTGCACTTGCAGGTGCCGGCACTTCCCCTTGACCAAATGCAATCAAGGCAAAAACGGTAGTAAATAATATTGTAAAAATTAATTTCATGGTTTTGCTTAATTATTTAGTCAAAAATGTGTTCATGTTCTGCTTCATGGTCCTCTGCTCCTTCATCATGCACATCATCACAATGGTAATGGTGTTTTTCCTTTTTCTTAGGTTTTTTAACTGGTTCTCCGTTGGCTTTTGCTTCAATCATTTTTTGTAATAACCTCATTCTTTCAGCCTTAATTTTTGCACGCATCTTTTTATCTTCTTCCAAATCAAAATACTTTACCCCATCTACCCAAGTAATTTCGGCTTTGGTGTATATTGATAATGGATGGTCACTCCAAAGCACTACATCAGCATCTTTGCCTTTTTTAATGCTGCCAGTTTGATTGTCTAGGTGTAAGAGCTTTGCCGGGTTTAAGGTTACCATTTTCAAAGCATCTTCTTCTGATACATTGCCATACTTAACTGCCTTTGCCGCTTCTTGATTTAACCTCCTGCCCATTTCGGCATCATCTGAATTTAGCGCTGTAACAACACCCATTTCATTTAAAATAGCTGCATTGTAAGGTATGGCGTCAATTACTTCATATTTATAGGCCCACCAATCAGAAAATGTTGATCCACCTGCACCGTGCTTTTTCATTTTATCTGCTACCTTATACCCTTCTAAAATATGCGTAAAAGTATTTAAGGTAAAGTCAAAATTATCTGCAACTTTCATTAGCATATTAATTTCTGATTGCACGTAACTGTGGCAAGTAATAAATCGTTTGCTATTTAAAATTTCTGATAAAACATCTAACTCCACATCTTTTCTTTTATTTGGATTGCTATTTTTTTGATATTCTAAAGCTCTGGTAAAATGATTATTAAAAACTTGTTCAACACCCATTCTACTTTGCGGAAATCGCACAGTGGTTTTATCGCCCCAATTTGATTGTTTAACATTTTCGCCTAAAGCAAATTTTATAAAACCATCAGCACCATCAATTTTCATTTTTTCTGGTACACTTCCCCAACGTAATTTTATTAAAGCACTTCTACCACCAATAGGGTTAGCCGAGCCATGCAACAATTGCACCGCTGTTACTCCGCCTGATAATTGTCTGTAAATATTAATGTCTTCCGAGTTTATTACATCTGCTATACTTACTTCTGCCGAGCTTGCCTCTGTCCACTCATTAACGCCTCTACTTATAGCAATGTGTGAATGTTCATCAATAATACCTGCTGTTATATGTTTGCCCGAGCCATCAATAATTTTGGCTCCAATGCCACCAACATTTTTACCAACTGCAGCAATTTTTCCGTTTCTAATAAACACATCTGCATTTTCTAAAACTCCCTGATTTTCATTGGTCCAAACTGTGGCATTTTTAATTAAATATGCCTCAGTCTTTGGTGTTTCTTCCCATCCATAAGCGGTAAAGGGATAAGTTATCGCGCCTATATCCGCTAGCACATTTTCATCCTTCTTTTTTTTCTCTTTGGCAACAAAAGGCTTAATTTTAATGGCCGTCCATTTAGCAAAGTTTCCATCCGTATTTTGGTATTCGCCTTTCCAATTTTCTCCTTCTATTTTACCACTAAAAAGCAGTGTTTTTTTGTTTTTTTCATCACTAAATGAAAAAGAAATATTGTTAGCATTTAGTTGATGGCTAACCTTAATTTTAGTGGTATCATTTTTTATAATTTCGGCTTTTGGCTTTTCCAACTTACCACTAACCTTTAACTCGTATGATAAGCTAGCTGCGGTTAGCCTATAAGTGCCTCTAATGTCGGGTACATTTATATCGTTAATTTCATATGGTTTTCCATTTATCCAGTTATGATATATTTTGGCGTCTTTTTCAAAAACATCATCAGATGTAATGATAAAGTTGGCCAACTTTCCCTTTTCTAATGTGCCCACTAAATTTTCAACCCCTAAAAGTTTTGCTGGCGTTTGAGTTAAAGCATTGAGCGCATCATTTTTGCTTAATCCATATTTCACTGCCTTTTGCAAGTTTTTTATAAAATCTCCTAAATATTTACCCTCTCCACTTGTAATGGCAAATGTTACCCCAGCTTTTGCTAGTACAGCAGGGTTGGTTGGTGCCATTTCCCAATGTTTCATTTCTTTTAAAGAAACCAGATAAGCATCATAGGGATCGGTGACATCATAAGCTTTGGGAAAGTTTATAGGAATAATAAAAGCAGCATTGGTAGCCTTAACTTCATTAATTCGCATATACTCATCACCTCCACCTTTTATAATGTATTGAACGCCAAACTGGTCTCCTAGTTTGTCTGCTCGCAAAACATCTAGCCTATTGTTGGTTTCAAAAAATTGTGGCAACGATAAATTTTCATTCCAGGCATCTAATGATATATTAACCTCATCATTGTACTTGGCGGTTTTATACCATTGGCCATCATAATAAGTTTGCTTCAGCAATGCTATACAGCCCATTAATGAACCTGGATAATCTTGTGTAGAAGTGCCTTTACTAAATGAAAGATGACTAGAAGCAATATCTTTTATTATAGATTGGTTTTCCTTTTCGCTTCCCAAAGCTACCAAGGTTCCTGTACCTCTAGCTATACCATCATGCCGGTGTGTTAAAACTGCCCCAAAGCCAGCTTGCTGATACTTTTTGGCTAATTTTTCATCTTTAACAAAGTTTTCGTGTGCATTAAATTGTGCCCTTATAGCTTCATTCCACCCATAGGCTCCTTTAGTATTGGTTGTCATTTGTGGTCCATCAGTTTTCGCCTTGGTAAGTTTAGGAATACCATAATTCGAATTCAAATCTATAAATGAAGGATAAACATGCTTTCCCTTTAAATCAATTTCAATTGCACCTTTAGGTTTTTTGATGGATTTGCCTATGGCTACTACTTTACCTTGTTTAATTTGCATTGATCCGCCATGAATTACATTGGATGCTGATGCGTGTATTGTACCGTTGCTAAAGAAGTAATGACCTGTTTTGCTATTGGCCACTCCATTAACTTTAAAGGTGCCCTGCTGGGCAAATATGTTGGTGTAAAGTAGTGGAATAACCAATAAACTTAATAATAACGTGATTTTTAGCCTCATTTTTCGTATCTTTGCAACCGTCTAAATTAGTGATTTTTCAATATTAAATATTATGATTAAACAATTCTCATTCAAAGGAAAGGTGGGTAGCTATGCTATTGATGGAAAAGGCGAGTGTGTCGTTTTAGTGCATGGTTTTGCAGAAAACAAAAGTCTGTGGGAAAAATTTAGTGAAAAGCTTAAGAAAAAATATACGGTTATTTGCCCTGACTTACCTGGTTTTGGCGATAGTGTTTTGCCTGAAAACTTATTATCAATGGGCTACATGGCAGATTTTGTAAAAGGTGTGCTAGATAATGAAAATGTAAATAAATGCACTCTAATCGGCCACTCTATGGGCGGTTATGTTGCCTTAACATTTGCTGATAAATATGAGCATAGATTAAATGCAATTGGGCTATTTCACTCGCATGCATTTGCTGATGATATAGAGCGCAAGAAAAAGCGTAAAAAATCGATTGATTTTATTAAGAGAAATGGCACGCAAGCTTTTGTTGATGAGTTGTTGCCAACATTATTTGCTCCTGGTTTTGTTAGAAAAAATCGTTCAATAGCTGATGATTTAACGCATGAGTTTTATAAATGTAAAGCAGCAGCACTAGCAGGTGCATATGAGGCCATGAAAAAAAGAACCGATAGAACAGATATTTTAGAAGAAACCAATTTGCCAATTTTATTTATTATTGGTAAAAAAGATGAAACCTTTGATTTTGACAAAGCATTTAGCATGACAACTATGCCTAAAGTTGCCAAAGTTTGCGTGTTAGAAGATGCTGGCCATATGGGTATGCTAGAGGCCCAAGATGAAAGTTTAAAAGCAATTTCAGAATTTTTAGCGTTTACCTACAAAAAGAAGGCTGCTTAAGTAAGTAGTTTTTCTATTGGCTTTCAATTGTTTATTTGTGGCTTAATTGTTGCACTAAGGCAATTTGCAGACTTTAGTCATAGTTGGGTTAAATATTTTAAATACCAAACTATTAGGTTCAATTATTCGTTAATTTAACAGACTCAAGTCTACGATAAACTAAATTGACAACCAATTGAAATCATTTTTCAAAATATTTCTTTGCATTAGTAGCTTATTGCTGTTATGTCCATTAGCAAATTACGCTTGGCATATTGTTGGTGCAGATTTTTATTATGAAAACATTGGCCCTAACCAGTATGAAATTACAATAACGGTTTATCGCGATTGCAATCAAACCCAAGGAGCACCATTTGATGCACCTGTAATAGTAGATATTTTTAGAGGGCAAACAGTTATAGGGCAAACTTCCTTAAGCTTGCCTCAAAATCAACCTGTTTTACCTGTAACCTTAAACACCAAATGTCCGGTAAGAATACCCAATGTTTGTGTTGAAAAAGCCACTTATGTAGATGTTATTACGCTACCCAGTGTGCCTGGAGATTATACCTTGGTATATCAAAGATGTTGCCGAAACGAAACAGTGGTTAATTTGATTGACCCTGAAACTCAAGGAGCTTCATTTGTTGCGATTATTCCACACAACCCACCAGCGGTGGTAAACAACAGCAATCCTGTTTTTACCGATTTTCCACCTGTGGCTTTGTGCAAAGACATTGAGTTTACTTTTGACCATTTAGCTACTGATAAAGATGGGGATTCAATTGTCTATAAATTTTGTCAACCATTTTTGGGTGGATCTCAATCAGATCCGTATCCATCTGGTCCAGGTGGTTTTGGAGCTGCTCCTCCACCATTTCAAGGGATTAATTATTCCCCCGGCTATACATTTGATAAGCCTTTAGGAGGAGATCTTACATTAGACCCTATTACTGGTTTGCTAATTGGTACACCTACTACTTTAGGACAATTTGTTGTTGGAATTTGTGCAGAAGAATGGAGAAATGGCGTAAAAATTGGGGAAACAAAAAGAGACTTTCAGTTTAATGTTGTTGAATGCGAATCTACCGTTAATGCTTCAACCGTACCTGAATATAATGACTGTATTAGCGCAACCATAGGTTTTTCTAGCACAAGCACAGGGGCTGTTACCCACTTTTGGGATTTTGGCATCCCAGGAGTAAATAATGATACTTCTAATTTAGCCAACCCTACTTTTTCTTATCCAGATACCGGCACCTATACCGCCATGCTAATAATTAATAAAGGTTTTACATGTCCTGATACGGCATATTCAATAGTTCGCATTTATCCTGGATTTACAATTGACGCTGGCTTTGAAGTAGATTGTTATGGTATTCCTATTCAATTTACAGATATAAGTTTTAATAAATACGGTAAAATCGTAAACTACTTTTGGGATTTTGGTGATGGCAACGTTTCGAACGATAAAGACCCCGTGCATACGTATGAAGAAGGTGGTTTATACGACATTAGCCATACCATACGGTCAGACAAAGGGTGTGTTGGTACTTTTACCTCACAAATTGTTGTTTTTGAAAGGCCCTTTTTAAACGCTGGAGAAGATGTGTACATATACAATGGCGAAACGGCATTGTTAAATGCAACAGGTGCCACCAACTATTTATGGTTAAATGATGACCCTCAAATAACAGTTAAAACTATGCCCAACCCATTGGTTGCGCCTACAGAAACAACGACCTACTTTGTAGAAACCGAAAGTAATTATGGTTGCAAAGCCGTTGACTCTGTTACAGTGCATGTTTTGGAAAGACCTTTATTGAAGATGCCAACCGCATTTACGCCCAATCAAGATGGATTAAATGATTATTTGTTTCCTTTTACTGAAAGGGTAAAAAGAATTGTAACTTTTCAAGTTTACAATAGATGGGGACAATTGATATTTGAAAGCAATGACTTTGAAAATAGATGGAATGGCACGTACAATAACATCAACCAAGAAATTGGTAACTACGCTTGGTATATTAGCGCAATAGATATTTACGATATACCCCTTGAAGCAAAGGGTAATGTTACCTTATTGAGATAACATAAGTTTTTCTACAATATATCCATAGGGTTTCTTACCTTTAACTTAACACAGTTTGGCACAGACAGTGTACCTATTTATTCTATTTACTATAAAATCTGTTGCCTATGAAGACCTATAATGTGTTGGGTCTAATGTCGGGTAGTTCACTTGACGGACTTGATATAGCACATTGTGAGTTTGCCGAAACCGAAACCGGCTGGACTTACAAAATTTTAGATGCTGCGGTTATTGACTATCCAAGTAAATGGAAGTTAAGGCTACGCAATTTGGTAATGCAAAATGCCATTACCTATCTTAAAACTGATATTTACTTTGGTCATTTTATTGGCGAAACTATCAATCATTACATCAATGAAAACAATATTAGAGACGAGCTAGATTTTGTGGCTTGGCATGGACAAACAATTTTTCACCAACCTGAAAACAACCTCACCAGCCAAGTAGGCAGTGGTGCTGCAGTTGCCGAAAAATCGGGTATGCCAGTAATTTGTGATTTTAGAAGTAATGATGTAGCCTTAGGTGGGCAAGGAGCGCCAATGGTTCCAATAGGAGACAAATATCTTTTTCCTGAACATAAGTTTTGCTTAAACTTGGGTGGAATTTCAAACATATCATGCAAAACCAATGATCGCATAATTGGTTATGATACTTGTATTGGCAATATTGTATTAAACTCATTAGCCAATAAAATGGAGATGGAATATGATAAGGGTGGAGCGTTGGCAAGAACTGGTGAAGTAAACGCTGACTTGTTGCGCGAAATGAACTCATCATGGTATTATGATAAAGACTACCCTAAATCATTAAGTGGTGGTTGGGTAAGAAAAGTAATGATGCCGGTGCTTAAAAAATTCAATATTTCTGTAGAAGATAAGTTGGCTACTTCATGCGAGCATATTGCAAAACAAATAGCCCATAATATTGAAATTATTTATGATAGAGAAAATGTAGATAAAGAAGAAAGTGACACTATGTTGATTAGCGGTGGCGGTGCCTTCAACACTTTTTTAGTTGAGCGAATTAGTGAGCATGCGCCTATAAAAACTGTGGTTCCAAGCGATAATATTGTAAACTTTAAAGAAGCAATAGCCTTGGCATTTGCAGGTATATTGCGTACCCAAAACAAAGTAAACCTGCTCTCATCAGTTACAGGCTCATCACAAGATAATATTGGAGGAGTAATTTACCAATCAGCCAAAAAACAATATTAAGCCCTTACCTTTGTAAGGTGATATTGGTAACTGGTGCTACCGGATTTTTGGGTTCATACCTATGCAAATATTTGTTGCAAAACAACTTGCCTGTGCGTGCAATTAAACGTGCAACTTCAAAATTAGACTTACTAGAAGGTTATGCCCAAAAAATTGATTGGGTTGAAGCAGATTTGCTTGATATTGTTCAATTAAAAGATGCTTTTGAAGGCGTTACCCATGTTTATCATTGTGCTGCCAAGGTAAGTTTTGACCCCAAGAAGGATAAAGAAATGTATGAGGTTAACTTTAAAGGCACTGCCAACATAGTTAATCTTTGCCTCCATTATAACATTGAAAAATTATGCTATGCCAGTTCAGTTGCTGCTATTGGAAAAGCGACAAGTAACACTCCAATTACAGAAAAAGTTGAATGGACAGAAAGTAAACTTAACTATCAATACGCAAAAACAAAGCACCTTGCAGAGCTAGAGGTTTGGAGAGGAATAGCTGAAGGATTAAATGCTGTTATGGTTAACCCAAGCATGATTGTAGGCGCGGGATACTGGGACACGGGCACTTGTAGAATGTTTAAAAAATTAGCTGGAGGAATGCGAATTTGCCCACCAGGAGCCAATGATTTTGTAGATGTAAGAGATGTTGCCAAGATTATGATTAAGTTGATGAATAGCGATATTCATAGTGAAAGATTTATTGTAAGCAATGAAAAATTCAACTATTTAGATTTATTCAACTCAATAAACAAACAATTTGGCAAAAAGCCTATTACTAACACAACTTCACCGTTATTAGCTAGGTTTGCTTATTATGCTGATAAGGTTAGAACTGCTTTGACCAATGCAGAGCCACTCATAACTAAGCCGACTTTAGACTTAATTAATCAAAGCTACTATTACTCAAATGAAAAGTTACTGAAAGCAATTGACCATACTTTTTATTCTAAAAAAGAAACAATCACTGATACTTGTAAAGCTTATTTGAGAAGCAAAGAGGAAGGGAAAGATTTTGGGACTATTCTTTAAAAAGATAAGTCAGTTTTGAAGCTTTTTGTGCAGGAATCCATGAAGCCAATAAAGAAATTACTGTTACGGTAAAAAATATCAATGGAATATTCTTCCAGTTGAGATATACTGGATAAGCATCAATAACAAAACTGCCTTGTATTTTTATTGGCTTTAAATACATTTGTATTAAGCACAATATAGTTGCTATAGCCAAGCCAATTATGCAACCTCCAACTGACAGCATTAACCCTTGCGTTAAAAATATGGTTTTCACATCTTTTGCAGTTGCCCCCAATGCTTTTAGCACCCCAATATCTTTTCTCTTTTCCATAACTAGCATGAGTATTGAGCCAGTAATATTGAAAGCAGCTATTAGCAAAACAAAACTTAATATTAAAAACATCATTAGCTTTTCCATTTTAAAAAGCTTGTAAACGTCCTTGTCCTGCTCATATCTATCTAGGGTTTCGAAACCCGGACCAACAAGCGCTGCAATTGTTTTTTGAACAACTTTAACATTTGCCTTTGGAGCCAATTTAACTTCTATTGCACTTACCTCATTTGGCCTGTCTAACAAAAATTGGGCAACTTCTAGCGGCACAAATACAATTTGGTTAAAATCATCTTGTATAGAAAATGTTCCTCTAGGATAAACGAATCGTCTATTAGCTGCTTTATCAGGATTAACCGTATTTATTCGGCCACGTTTAGGCACAAAAATTTCTATTGCTTCATAACTATCCTCATCAATACCCAACGCTTTGTAAACACCCACACCAAAAACCCCATAATTTACATCCTCTTCTTTGAGGTTAAAACTTCCTCTAAAACTTAAGCTATCATTGTCTAAAGATGTAACGTTGGTGTAGTTTTCATCAACGCCTTTCATTTCTGCAATATGCTGCTCCCCTTCATATCTAAGCATGGCTTTTTCTTCTAAAGAAGTTGTTACAAATTCAACCCCTTCAATTTCTTGAATGCTATTTATTAACGCTTGATCAATTACAAATACTTTGCCTTCTAATGGCAACACTTTTAAATCGGGATTAAAGTTGTTGTACAATCCTTTTACCACATTTTCAAATCCGTTAAAAACCGAAAGCGCCGTAAGCATAGCGCCAGAGCCAACCATAATAGCCATCATACTTACCAAGCCAATTATGGTAATTACAGCAGGTGTATTTTTAGGTAACAAGTACCTAAGCGCTATTTTATAAGGTAGTTTTATGCCAATTCCACCTTTAACATTACTATTAAAATCTGTTCTTTCTTTCTTATTCTTCATCATAAAATTGAACCGTAACTATAGTTATGCTTAAATTTTTTTCTTTGCCTAAGAAAAAAATAGTGCCCTTTTAACTACGCATGTTAAATGTCGAAATGGCATCATTCTTCTTCTGTGTCGTTATTGTCTTGCTTAATTTCTTTAAACACTTGGTTCATACGTTCAATATGATCCATTGTGTCATCTAAGAAAAAATTAAGATGAGGTATCATTCGCAATTGATGGCGCATGCGTTTACCTAAATCATACCGTAGCTCCTTTACATTTTTTTGTAATGCTTCCACCAACTCCTCTGGGCTTTGGCTATTATAAATGCTAATGTAAATTCGAGCCACCGATAAATCGACAGTCATCAATACATTAGATACCGTAACCAAGCCACCTTTATATATGCTTAAACCATGTTTTTGAAGAATATCACTCATTTCTTCTTGTATTAAACGTGCAACTTGTTTCTGTCTTTTACTTTCTTCCATATTAATAATTGCAATCAAAGATATTGATAACTTTGCTACCAATACATGAAGCGTTTCCTTAAGATTCTTCCATACGTTAAAAAATACCGTGCAAATGCCTTTGGCAACTTGGTATTTAACATACTAATGGTGGTGTTTAGCATGTTTTCATTTTTGATGCTTATTCCTGTATTAGACATCATTTTTAATGAAGGCGAAAAAATAAATGTTGCTCCCGTTTGGCAAGGTTTTGATCAAGCTCGAGCCTATATTTTTGATTATTTAAATTTTTATTTAACAACCAATTTCCTTATTGAAGATGGTGGGCAGCTAAAGGCCATTGTTTTTATTGCCATACTATTAGTGGTTTTAACATTTTTAAGAAATTTAACCCGATATCTTGCCATGTATGTGCTTGTGCCTGTGCGCTTTGGGGTGGTTAGAGATATTAGAAATAAGTTATTTGATAAAATTGTTGATTTACCTCTAAAATACTTTAGCGAAAAACGCAAAGGCGACATAATGAGTCGCCTTACAAGTGATGTGCAACAAGTTGAATGGTGCATTATGAATTCTATTGAGGTTACCCTAAAATCACCTGTAATGATTGTTGGGTTTTTGTCGGTAATGCTTTTTATAAGCTTAAAACTTACCTTATTTGTATTCCTCTTATTGCCAATTGCCGGCTTGGTTATTGGCTTAATTGGCCGAACAATTAGAAAAGTTTCTGCGGTAGGTCAGTCACTAGTAGGTGATTTATTTTCAATAATAGAAGAAACCATAGGAGGCTTGCGCATTGTTAAAGGTTTTGTTGCTGAACCAGCCACTAAAGAGCGATTCCATAACCAAAATCAGCGATATTTTAAAACCATGACAAAGATGTTGCGTAGGCGCGATATGTCTTCTCCTCTATCAGAATTTTTGGGAATATTGGTGGTGGTAATTGTATTGTGGTTTGGTACTAAAATGGTAATTGGCGAAAGCATTACCGGAAGTATGTTTATCACTTTTATAATTGCATTTTCTCAAATAATTTCTCCTGCAAAAACATTTTCTTCCGCATATTACTTTATACAACAAGGATTGGCTTCTATAGATAGAATTGAGCATGTATTAGAGGACAAAACGGAAATACCCGAAATTGAAAATCCACAAGATTTACAAGCGCTAACTGAAAGTATAACCTATGAAAACATTGGCTTTGCTTATGAGAGCACACCTGTGATTAAAGGCATTGATTTAAAAATTAAAAAAGGCCAAACCATTGCTTTGGTTGGGCAGAGTGGTTCTGGTAAATCAACCATGGTAGATTTGCTAATGCGATTTCATGATGTGCAAAGTGGCCGAATAAGCATTGATGGCGTAGACATTAAAAACTACAAGGTAAAATCGCTAAGGTCATTGTTTGGCATAGTTTCGCAGGAAGCCATTTTATTTAATGATACTGTTAGAAACAATATTGCATTTGGTAACCCGAATGCTACCATACAAGAAATTGAAGCTGCAGCCAAAGCTGCAAATGCGCATGATTTTATAATGGCCATGGAAGATGGTTATGATGCCATTATTGGCGATAAAGGCGATAAGTTAAGTGGTGGTGAGCGTCAACGCTTAACAATTGCAAGAGCTTTGTTAAAGAATCCACCAATATTAATTTTAGATGAAGCTACTAGTAATTTAGATGCTAAAAGCGAACGTTTGGTGCAAGATGCGATTAACAAATTGGTAGCCAACAGGACATCTATCGTAATCGCACACAGGCTTAGTACTATACAACATGCTGACAATATTGTTGTGTTAAATGAAGGTAAAATTGCTGAGCAAGGAACGCATAGCGAACTGCTTGCCAAAAATGGCGCTTATAAGAAGTTGGTGCAGTTGCAAGAGTTGTAGGAAGTTATTTTGCACATATTTTTTACCCTAATCGCTCAGCTCCTGCTGAGTGATTAATATTTGTTGGCTTCTTAGCCAAAAACGCCATTAGTTTATAAAACTTAAAATCTACTCTTCCCCAGCACCCAACTCAACTAACATTGCATTGATTTTAGTAGCTAATTCAGCATCTTCATTTTTTTCATGAAACTCGGCCAAGCTTTCCAATGCTTTTTTACTTGCATGCTTAATCCAAAACGAACCTGTTGTTCCATACTTCTGTAATGTTGGCAATGCCTTTTCAGTAGCACTTGTATCATTAATTTTCTCTAAGAAAATACCGTAGTTTTTAATAAATGAGTACTTACTAAATCCTCCAACATCATCAACTTTATTTTCGAAAAATGCTTGTTGAGCAACAGTTGAGTTTTCGCCTTTTGAGTATATTTTGCTTATCGTGGTTAACAATCTATTGCTGCTGCTATTCTCTAACTCTGCTGCTTTGGCAAACGCTTTTTTAGTATCTATTTCATTTAGCCCGTTTAAGCCACTAGCCGCAACCAAGTTTGATGGATCTTTTAGTGACTTATCAAACAATCCCAACAAACTTGCATCTTTAAACTCACTTAGTTTGTTTACCGCTGCCGAACGTACGGTTGCTCTTGTATCATCACTGGCCAAAGCAATTAATATCGGTTTTACCTTATTCTCTTCACTTTGTTTAATATCAATCTCGCGAGTTGCTCCTCTGCGTAGAGCCCAAAAATCATCATTCAAGGCTTCTATCATAATGTCTTTTGCCAATTGATTGGTTGCTTGCTTCTCAATGCATAATTCCATAGCCTCATATCTATCAATAAAGTTTTTACCATTGCGGTATTGAAAAGCCATTTCCTCAACTGTTTTATTTTCAGTTTTTTCGCAAAGCAGCAATTTATCTGCATCAAAATTTATCAAATCTGGCTTAGTTGCTGCTTCAATCAATATGGTATCGACTAAACCTGAAGCAACAACGTTGTGCGTTGTAACTGTGTTGTTTGCATACACATCTATTTTAACTGGCATAGTGTAAATGGTAGAAACCTCTACATCTTGTTTTTGCTCAACAATAATTTGTGCCATTTTCTTTTCTGGCAAATAATCATACTTAATATCTAATACCGGGTGACCTGGGGTAAACCACCATTGATCAAAAAACCAATTTAAGTCTCTTCCACTAGTTTCTTCTAATGCTAACCTTAAATCATGCACCTCAACAGCACTGTATTCATGTTTATGTAGGTAGTTTGAAATTCCTTTAAAAAAGGCATCATCTCCTAAAAAATTACGCATCATGTTCATTATTCTTCCACCTTTGTTGTAACTATTGGCATCAAACATGTCGTCAATTTTATCGTAATTATACCTAATTAATGATTTTTTAGCACCTCTTCTACTCACGTTTAAGTAACCTTCTGCCTCTACTAAATTGTGGTACAAAGCCCAATCCATTCCATGCTTATGTTCTCGCCACAAGTATTCGCCATAGTTTGCGAACGCTTCATTTAACGGTATTTGCCCCCATTCTTCACAGGTAACTAAATTGCCAAACCAATGGTGTATTAGTTCGTGGGCAATAATGCCATCACTATCACCATCCAATAATTCGCTTTTTGTTTTTTGCACCCCCGCATAGTGTATTACGCCTGTAGTGTTTTCCATTGCCCCACTTACAAAATCGCGCACCACCACTTGGCTATATTTTGACCATGGATACTCATAATCAAACAACTTATTAAACAAGTCTAGCATTTCAATGGTATTGCCAAAAATGTCACGAGCGTAAGGGTGATATTTATCTTCTAAGTAATAACTTATCTCAATATTTTCTCCTTTTGAGTTTTTCCAAGTGTCTTTAGTGATTTGAAATTCACCAACTGCCATCATAAATAAGTAGGGTGCATGCGGTAAGTCCATTTTCCAATAATCAGTTCTTGTACCGTCATTGTTTTTTTTTCTCGACATTAATAATCCATTAGACAAGGTCACAAATTTATCTTGCACAGTCATGGTTAACTCTTGCGTTGTGTTTTCATTAGGCCTGTCAATTGTTGGGAACCAACAACTTGAAGATTCAGGCTCACCTTGGGTCCAAATTTGCTGTGGTTTTTTAGGATCACTACCATCACTGTTTATAAAGTATAGCCCTTTTCGATCTCTAATTGCAAAACCATCACCTGCAGGTAGTTCACTCGGCTTGGCCGTGTATTTTATATACAAGGTGTACGCATCATCCATACTGTAAACCTTGTCTAAAGTGATGTATAAATCTTTAAGATTTGAGTAGTCATATTTTAAGCTAGACTTGCTATTGCCTTTAACCAATGAAACTTCATGCAAATCGAAACCCTTGGCATCCAACCGCAATAAATTACTTGGGTAGAAATATGGCTTTAATGTTAAATATGCTTCCCCGTTTAAGCGTTCATTTGCCCAATCGAAACTTACATCCAACTTGGTATGTAATAAATCGTGCTTGCGCTCATAGGTTGTTTTCAATTTCTTTTCAGAAACATTGTCAGTCGCATCAACAACTACAGGTGGTAAATCAACAGTTTCGGTAATAACCTTAGAGCTACTAGGGCAGCCCATTAACAATGTTATGATTGGAATTAAAAACAGTAGCCAAATTTTACTCATTTCCTTTTATTTTTGGAGCATCAAAGGTAATAATTTGAATATTTAAAAAATGTCCATTTGTTACCCAACTAATTAAAGGCTAAATGTTTGCTATGTTACAAGTAAAAATAAATGATGAGTTAGATTATAAAGTTGAAGCCAATGAAAACGGCATTGTACTTAATGATTCACAAATAAACCCTGACATATCAGACCTAGGTGACAATAAATTTCATGTGATACATAACCATAAATCTTACAACATTGAAGTGATTAGGGTTGATGGCAAAAACATGAGCATAAAAGTGAACGACAACATTTATCAAGCAAAAGTGTCAGATAAATTTGATTTATTACTTGATAAAATGGGCATAAGCAACGCTTTAGAAAAAAAGGCAGGTAACCTAAATGCACCTATGCCAGGCTTGGTGCTTTCAATTGAAGTAGAAGAAGGCGCAACCATACAAAAAGGAGATGCATTGCTAATTTTGGAGGCCATGAAAATGGAAAATGTTATAAAAGCCAGTGGTGATGGTATAATCAAATCGATAAAAGCTACGAAAGGTGAAGCCGTTGAAAAAGGTGAGTTGTTGATTGAGTTTGAGTAAAAATTTTTTAATAATTAACTTTTAACCCTATTTTGAATATCGGAAAATTATAGTAATTATCTGATGGGGCGTTCCAATCTGATGAACCCGTTACTCTTCTCAATGTTACATGTCCTTCTGTAAATTTTGTTGCTGAAAAATAAGGGTTTACGCTTAACGTCTTGTTCTCTAAAAGGTCAAATTCTTTGTTAGGGTTGACCCTTTGAACAATTATAAAAAAATCGCTGTCCGGCAATGAGATTGGTTCATTTAATTGAAAAGTTTGATTTTTTTTATTCTTAGCAATAGACATAGCATAAGGCTCTTTATTAATGGTTCTGCCAGGGACTCCATTGTCATTGTAGGCAAAATTCACTAAAATCAATCCGCTAACGTCTAAATTGTTTTTTATTTTATACGGTAACTTAAAACTTCTAAGCCAGCTTTTTTCCTTATATATATTTCTAATAAGCAGTGCATATTGATATGCGTGATGAATTGCATATAAAGTTTCTGTCTTTTCTTTTTCAAATCCTAGCGAACCCGTTTTGATGTTTTTTGCCGAAATTTTCACTTCTGCAATTAAAACTTCATTTTTACCCATGCATAAAGTAGTTTGATTGCTGAAAATTATTGTTGTATCCGTATACGATAAATGTCTTATAAAAAGGCTGTCACCCAATTCAGTGCTCAAATCCACACCCCCAAACGCATTGCTAACAGCATATTTGTTGTTAGTTTTGTTAACTATTGTGGCATATTGAATATTTTCATGGCTAGCACATGAAACAAGTTTAAGTTGATTTATCTGAGACAAACCAACTTGAACTAGAAAAAATAAGTAAAAAATTATAAATGCTAAATTTCGCAAAGTAACATAAAATTAAAAAGTGAATCTAAATGTCACAAGGCTCTGTTTCTGCGACTATTGTGCCAACTTTAAATACCCATAATAAAGTATATGACGTGAATTTTGTGCGAACACCAAATTTGCAAGGTGCAATTTCAATTTTTTTTACCACATTCGTGTATTTTCAATAGCAGGGGCAATAGTATTAATAGAAGAGTATGCCGACCCCAACAACAAAACAGGGCATAGTAAAACGAGTATAAAAGTTATAATATAGATTTTTTATAATTAAAAATTATATCATTTGGAAGCTAAGAAACTAATTCCATGAAAGCAAATTTATTGTATTAACAAATTCAAAAGATACTATCATAATTATCCCTGCAAATCTAAAAGTGTATTCTAAAATTGCAGGGTTGGTTTGTTACTACTCAACCACCTTTTTCCTTAAAACTACTCCCCTTTCTTCTAAATACTCAATCATAAACTCCATATTGGCTTTCTCAAAACCTAAATATTCTGGCGGACTAATTCCTGTTTTATTGTAGCCTCCATTTAACACCATATTGGCTGCTGCAGTGCAAGTGTAACCAGTAGTTCGTGCCATTGAATGTACCTTGGTTTCATTATCATATTCATCATACAAATTATACTCGTATCTCATATTTTCTTCATTCTCTACTCCTTCAATAATTACCCGCATTACAGTAAACTCTTGCTCCTCTTCTTCCAATTTCCATTGCGGAAATAAGATAACGGCCGTTAACTCCATTGCAGATGTACTCTTGCCATTTACCGATATGGTTTCGCTAGACAGAAAACCACCGTCTTTTAAGTTTTGCATTAAAGAAATATGGCCTGGATATCGCAAAGTTTTTTCAATCATGTTGGGTATGCTAGGCATGGTTTTAATTAAACTTCTTAAACCATCTGTATTAAATGCCTCTAATTTCCCCGCTTTTCCAAAGTCGATTATCTCTGGTTCAGATAATGCTTCTTTAACAACTTCATTTCCATCAATTACAATTCTTGCTGGTCTAGTATATTCTTCCAAAACATCAATTGGCGAAAATGGTGCTTTATAATTATATGGAGGTTTAGGATTTAGGGGTAATCCTCCAACATAGCAAACAAACTTTTCTACTTCCATATTTTTGCTATGATAGCCGAGCAATATGTTGTCAATTCCAGGCGCTACTCCGCAATCCATTATTGCAGTTACATTTTTTTGCTTTGCTAACTCATCTAACTCAAAAGGATCTTCAGGGAAAAAAGAAATGTCGACCACATTTTTACCTGCTTCAATTACTTTCTTTAAAGTGGCAAAGCCCATATAGCCCGGCACTGCTCCAACAACTAAGTCAAAGTCTTTTAGCATTGCACTAAAATCTTCTAGCTCATTTAAATTCGCCAATTCAATGTCAATACCTTGGCCCAGTCTTTTTAGGTTTTGTTGACTAATATCAACCACTTTAACATTATGGTCTTTAGCTAAATCTTCTGCAATTGCCCTTCCAACTAAACCACAACCCAAAACAATTATTTTTTTCATCACCTCTTTAGTTTCTGTCTTTAAAATTACTCTTTACCTTAGTGGCAAATTACAAAATATCATGGCACTATCCTTTGTATCTACCGAAATTGAAAATTATGCTAGCCAATACAGCACACCTAACTCAGATGTGCTAGAAGAGCTTACTAGAAAAACGCATTTAACCCAAACCTTACCTCAAATGTTGAGCGGACAAATGCAAGGTAATTTTTTAAGTATGGTTAGTGGTATGCTTCAACCAAAACTCATTTTAGAAATTGGCACTTTCACGGGTTATTCCGCTATTTGTATGGCTGAAGGGTTGGCTAAAAATGGAGTGCTTCACACCATTGATATTGATGAAGAATTAAAAGAGATGGCAGAGTCTTATTTTGAAAAATCTAACAACTCTAGCCGCATTAAAATGCACATTGGCCAAGCTGAAAATGTAATAAAAGAAATACCTGGTCCATACGATTTAGTGTTTATTGATGCCGATAAAGAAAACTACTCGTTGTATTTCGATTTAGTAATAGACCAAGTGCCCAAAGGCGGAATTATTATTGCTGACAATGTGCTTTGGAGCGGCAAAGTGTTAGAAGCATCTCACGATAAAGAAACGGAAGGTTTACAGGCATACAATCAAAAAATACAAGCTGACGTTAGAGTAAAGAACCTTTTATTGCCGTTTAGAGATGGATTGATGATTGCCCAAAAAATTGTATAGTGGGCATTCTGCTTGTGGGTAAAGGCAAAGTTTAACGGCCAACACACCAATAATTTTAGGGGTTCAAAAGGGAAACTATGCGAACGCTTTTAATTGGTACATTAATTTGTTTATTTGGTTGCACTAACTTGCTAGCAGCTGGTGATGGCAACGATCCTGCAATTTCAATAGAAGATTATATAGCAACTTACGCTCAAACCTGTGTGAACGAAATGGAAAGCACAGGCATTCCTGCAAGTATAAAAATGGCTCAAGCCATTTTAGAATCTCGTTATGGAAATAGTGAATTATCTCTAAAATCAAACAATCATTTTGGCATTAAATGTCATAAAGGTTGGACAGGAGAAAAGGTTTATCATGATGATGACGCAAAAGGAGAATGCTTTAGAAAGTACACTGCAGCATCCCAATCTTTTACCGATCACTCGGAATTTTTAACCACTCGAAATAGATATGCATTTTTGTTTGAATTAGGACCAACCGATTATGTTGCTTGGGCCAATGGATTAAAACAAGCTGGTTACGCAACTAACCCAAAGTATCCTCAACTGCTAATTAACCTTATTGAAAAGCACAACTTAGCGCAATTAGACATTGCCAGTTCAGCATTTATTGCCGACAAAAGCAAGCCTGTTATTAAAGAGCCAGCTGCAGAGCCTGTAGTTGCTTCTAGCAATACTTATAACCCCAATATGCACACTGAAATTGTAAGTCAATCGCGCGTATTGTACATGGGCAACATTGTTAGGTTTAACAATAAACGAGCTTACGTTGCTCATGAAGGTGACACTTACAACATTTTAGCAGATGCATTTGTAATACCAAAAGAAAAACTTTTTAAGTTTAACGATATTGATAAAAATGAGGAACTAAGGGCTGGCGATAAAGTGTATTTGCAACCTAAAGCTTGGAAAGGCAATGAAGAAACCCATGTTGTAATGAATGGAGAAAGCATGCACGACATTGCTCAAATGCATGGATTAAAAGTTAAAAGCTTAAAACGCTACAATAGGTTAGAGGATGGGCAAATGCCAGCGTCTGGCGAAACCATAAACCTTAAAAAGAAAAGAGATACACGCCCCAAGTTGATAGATGAAATTGACTATGCTGAAGCACCAAAAAAGGGCCTGAAAAAATTATCTGAAAAGTTGAAATTTGGCAAAAAAGAAAAGGTTGAAAAGCCAATGCATGAAGCAAAAAGTGCATCAATTTCTAATAGTAAGAAATCTATTGGCTCAACAAATAGTGAGAGCCCTGCATTTGCAACATACTACAAAGTGAAGCAAGGCGATACTTTATATTCCATAAGTAAAAACATGAAAATTGACCTTGAGAAATTGAAGAAAGATAACGAGCTAGCAGGCAATGACATTTCTCCCGGACAGATGCTTAAAATAGTGCATTAGTCATTTAAGCTTACAAGTTGCTAATTTGTTACCTTTGCGCTAATCAACTTTTAAAACCTTAATGCTAAACATTGTATTATTTGGCCCTCCCGGAAGCGGAAAAGGCACACAAGCAACCAAGCTTTGCGAACAATTTAACCTTACTCATATCTCTACTGGCGATTTGCTACGAGAAGAAATTAAAAATGAAACTCCTCTTGGGTTAGAGGCTCAAAAATTTATGGACAACGGAATTCTAGTGCCTGATGAAGTGGTAATTGGAATGCTGGGGTCTAAAATTGATGCCTCCATAGAAGGCGGAAGTCAAGGATTTATTTTTGACGGTTTCCCGAGAACGGTTGACCAAGCAGAGGCTTTAGATAAACTGCTAGAGTTAAAAGAAGCCAACGTTGGTAAAGTATTGTTTTTAACTGTAGATGAAGATGAGCTGGTAAATCGATTACTTGAAAGAGGAAAAACATCTGGCAGAGCTGACGACCAAAATGAAGAAAAAATTAGAACTCGTTTACAAGAATACAACAACAAAACATTACCCGTGGCGGAGTACTATGAAGGTCAAAACAAAGTGAACAAGATTGATGGTGTTGGTGGTATTGAAGACATCTTTTGTGCACTAAGTGATGCTTTGACTGATATTATTCCTGCATAATATTTTACCTACTTATTTTTTAACCCCTTGGAAAAAGCAAACTTTGTAGATTACGTAAAAATGCATTGCGTATCGGGCAATGGAGGAGCAGGCTCAGCCCACATGCGCCGAGAAAAATTTGTGCCCAAAGGTGGCCCTGATGGTGGTGATGGCGGTAGAGGTGGTGACATTATATTAAAAGGCAATAAACAATTGTGGACTTTAATCCATTTAAAATACCAACGGCACGTTAAAGCCGGCCACGGTAAAAATGGAATGAAACAACTAAAGTCGGGCGCAGCAGGTGAAGATGTTATTTTAGAAGTACCCATTGGCACAATTGCACGTGATGCCGAAACCAGAGAAATTGAGTTTGAAATAATTGAAGATGGCCAAGAAGTAATTTTGATGAAAGGTGGCATGGGTGGCTTAGGTAACCATCATTTTAAAACATCTACCAACCAAACTCCACGTTACGCCCAAAGTGGTAAAGACGGTGAAGAAGCTTGGAAAATTTTAGAGTTAAAGGTTTTGGCTGATGTTGGTTTGGTAGGCTTTCCAAATGCCGGTAAATCAACATTGCTTTCTGTAATATCTGCAGCTAAACCAAAAATTGCTAGTTATGCTTTTACTACGCTTGTTCCAAATTTAGGGGTTGTTCCTTATCGCGATTCAAGATCATTTGTAGTGGCTGATATTCCCGGGATTATCGAAAATGCGCATTTAGGCAAAGGATTAGGCCATAGATTTTTAAGACATATTGAGCGAAACTCTATTTTGCTTTTTATGATTCCAATAGATACGGATGATGTGGTAAAAGAATACCATATTCTTATTAATGAGTTAATGCAATACAACCCTGAGTTGTTGGATAAGGAAAAAATATTGGCCATAACAAAATGTGATATGGCAGATACCGAAATGGAACAATTGGTAAAAAACACCATGTCGTCATTGTCGCATATTCCAACCGTTTTTATATCATCAGTTGCCAATCAAAATATTGATCAATTGAAAGATGTTATTTGGCAAGCTTTAACTCAACCCGTAGATTGACAGCGAACAAGCCACAAACTTTAGATTGGGTTTTATTACTAGTGCTTACCGTGTTTTGGGGCATTTCATTCTTCTTCATTAAAAAAGGAGCTGAAGTGTTTAGCCCATATCAAGTGGGCGCATTGCGCATGAGCATTACTGCAATCTTTTTAATGCCTATTTTATTTTTCAAAAAGTTTAATACTGGCAGTGGTTCCATTTGGGCAGTTATTGCTGTGGGAGTTTTAGGCACTGGTGTACCATCTGTATTGTTTCCGTTTGCCATGCAGCCCAATGGTGGCATTAGCAGTTCAATGGGTGCAATTTTTAATACGCTAGTTCCCTTATTTGCATTTATACTAGCAGTAATATTTTTAAAGCAAAAGGTTACGCTTTGGAAGGTGTTGGGCTTAATTTGCGGAAGTGTTGGAGTTATATTATTAGTAAGTGATAGTAGTCTTGAATTTACCAAGTTGGGCTTTTTTGCCATTATCGGCTCTTTCTGTTATGGCATAAGCGTAACCATTCTCAAAAAGTATCTGCAGAATTATAATCCTGTGCGTATTTCGGCCATGTCCGTTTTGTTTTTATTGCCCTTAGCATTGGCTTACATATTTTACAGCAATGCTTTTGAAGTTGTTACCCAACACCCCAATGGTTGGCAAGGGTTGGGCTACATTGCCTTTTTAGGAATAGTTAGCACTGGCATTGCCAACATCATATTTTTCACATTAGTGCAACGCACCAACACCGTTTTTGCCACAACTGTTACCTACATGATACCCATAGTTGCCATTGTAGTTGGCTTTTTTGATGGGGAACCAGTTAGTTATTTGTTGTTTGGCGGGTTGGCCTTAATACTCGGTGCGGTTTATTTGGTGGGGAGGAAGTGATTGAATCATAGGAGCTCATACTTGGCAATTGCATAATTAGCGCTTAATCTTAAATAAGCAGCTCTAATTTCTAAGTCAGTCATATTGCTACTTATCTGAAAGCTACCACCTTCAATTTTGCCCATTACCGTAGGGCAAGTTAACATTTTGTCATCCAAAAAAATGGCTATTCTGCTTTCAAGGTTATTGCCAGTCAAACTTCCAAAAGCTAACTTTCCTTTTTCATCCAAATTAACTTGTATAATTTTTTTGCCCGTGTATTGATCACTTTTCAATTCTACCATTTTTACGTGTTGTGTATAATCTTTTTCGTAACCTGCATTATTTCTGCCCCTCATAATTACCACATCCACATAATCCTGTTTTTCAATTAGCATTACATTTTCCAAACAATTGTTTTTCTTCAAAATTGAATCGATTTTTGAAACGTTCTTTTTGTCAATGCCAATTACTCCACACGCTGCACCCATGGTAAAATACCCAATTTTATCAAGCTGACTTTCACTAAAACCACATTTCAGTAAAACACTTAAATCCTTATTGTCTTCAATTTCAAATATGGAAAGTTTAGATTTCTCATTGATGTGTTTAGCGATTGCTTTTATATCTAATTTGCTTTTACTTTTTATGGTTATTACTCCATTTGTTTGAGTTGCAAGCACATTTTCACCTTTAAAATTGCTTATTCTAGCTTCTAGTTGTTTTGCAGCTTCCTCCCACAACTTTTCATTATCTCCCATTATTTTAAAATTCGTTTCATAAGTATATGGGTTGGAGCAAGAAAAGCAAGCCAAACAAACTAGCACTGTAAATAATAAATATTTACTTAACCCCAATAACACTTATCTCAACATTTACATCTTTAGGTAATCGGGCAACTTCTACTGCTTCTCTAGCTGGTGGATCTTCATTAAAATATTGAGCGTAAATGGCATTTACTGCAGCATAATCATTCATACTTTTCATTAAAATGCTCACCTTCACCAAGTTGTTAAAATCCATATCAGCTGCTTTTAAAACGGCTCTAATGTTTTCCATAACCTGCTTGGTTTCCGTTTTTATGTCATCAGTTTTTAAATGCCCTGTTGCAGGTTCAATGGCAATTTGCCCGCTGCAATACAAAGTGTTTCCAACCAATACCGCTTGGCTATATGGGCCAATTGCGGCAGGTGCATTTACAGTTTTAATTATCTTCTTCTTCATCTATTACGAATATATCCTTTTAATTTGTGGTTTAAACAAAGCGCAGTATGAAAATTTTAGTGGTAGGTGAAAGAAATAGAATAGATGAATTGGCAACCATTTTACCCGAAAATGCAGAAATTGATGCAATTCCTTTTTATCAAAACGAACCATTAACCGATTACGACATAGTTTTTGACTTAAATTTTGATGATGTGCCTGAATTGCCCGAGCCTTATGGAAATGAAAAAGACACCATCATATTTATCTCATCAGTTAAAATGCAATTGGCAGAAGTAACCTACTTTTTAGATGATGAAATTCATAGCAAAATATTTGGCATCAATGCATTGCCTACTTTTTTAGGTAGAAAGTTGGTTGAAGTTAGTTGCTTGCAAAAAAATGATGAGCCTTTGTTAAAAGAAACTGCCAAAAAACTGGGTTGGGAAATTGCCATAACTGATGATCGTGTGGGTATGATAACCCCAAGAATTGTTTGCATGATAATTAATGAAGCTTGTTTTACCGTGCAAGAAGGCACTGCAACTATGGAAGACATTGATTTGGGAATGAAGTTAGGAACAAACTACCCATTTGGGCCATTTGAGTGGGCTGATAAAATTGGAATTAAAGATGTTTACGAAACTTTGGAAGCCGTATATGAAGACACCAAAGATGAGCGTTATAAAATTTGTCCTTTGCTAAAAACCAAGTACATGCTAAGCGAAAAATTTTATAGTTAATGCTCCTAATTTTCACTCCTCAAATAACCAACAGGATTGAATACATTATTCAGTTTTTTTTTGAAGAGTTAATTCCAACTCCCTTCAAATTAACTGCTAAAGCCCACGAGTTTGAAAGTTATGATGGCCCAAAACTCAACTACTCCGCTAGTAAAAGCAATACATTTTCTATAAAGCCGCATGCGCTTTTATTAAAAAGCGATATTAGTCCACAAAACATTTCCCTTTTCACCCAAAACGGTAAAACCGCATTTTTTAAAACTGATGATGATTTTAGTTTCGATTTGTTCGCAGCAAGTTTTTATTTACTAAGCAGGTATGAGGAATATTTGCCGTTTAAAGCTGACGAGCATAGTCGTTTTGCGGCAAGCGAAAGTTTAGCATTTAAAAATAATTTTTTACAAAAACCATTAATAAACTTATGGGCCCTTGATTTGAAAGCCGCTCTGCAAACTAAATACCCTGCTTTATTATTTCTTGAAAACAACTACACCTTTACGCCCACTTACGATATCGATCATGCTTACAGATATAAAAATAAATCGGGTTTGGTAACGTTTGGAGGAGTGGTAAAAGATTTACTATCGTTTAATTTTAGCAGTTTGAAGCTACGGAACCAAGTAAATAATAGCACCATTACCGACCCTTATGATACCTTTAATTACTTGGACCAACTTCATCAACAAAACAACTTAGAGGCCATTTTCTTTTTTCTGCTAGCCGATAGGGCCAAATATGATAAACCCATTGATTACAGCAATGAGCAACTTCACAAATTAATTGTTAAAACTAGCAAGCATGCCAAAGTTGGTATACATCCAAGCTACCAAAGCAACGAGCGTGATAGCACTTTACAAACGGAGGTGTCTAGACTAAAAGAAATAATTGATCAACCGATTGATATGTCAAGACAACATTTTTTAAAATTAAGCTTACCAAAAACCTACCTAAACTTAATAAAGGCAGGCATTAAAATTGATTGCACAATGGGTTATGCTGGGCATGCAGGTTTTAGAGCGAGTATTGCACAATCTTTTCCTTTTTTCGATTTAGAGCAAAACGAAAAAACCAGTTTGAGAATTCATCCTTTTGCAATTATGGATGCTACATATCAATTTTACAAAAACAATAACATTCAGCAATTTTTAAATGATGCTTCATCAATAATCAAAAAAATAAAAGCAGTTGATGGTCAATTCATATCTTTATTTCACAATAGCTCGTTTAGCGAAATTGGCTTAAACAAAGGCTGGCAAACAGCTTATGAAAAAATGATTGCCCTTGCAGTATAAATACTTACATAGTAGCGAAATTGACCTGCAACTTTGGGACAGCCAATTAGCCAAATGCCCTAACCGCTTGGTATTTGCCGAAAGTTGGTATTTAAAAGAAGCTTGTGTTAACTGGGCTGCAATTGTAAATGATGATTATACAGAACTACTTCCATTTGCCATTAATAAAAAAATGGGAATTAGCTACATTTATGCTCCTTGGGCTGCACCAAGGTTGGGGTGTTTTTCAATAAATAACAAATGTAACCTGGCTAAAATGTTAGAAGCCATACCTAAAAAGTTTAAGGTAATCGAAATCGTAAACAATGGTTTAGTTAATGAGAATCCGTCAGCATTTAAAAATACAACAAGGCATAACTACATTGCCCATTTAAACCAACCTTATGAAACATTGCGGGCCAATTATCATTATAAAACTCGCAACATTTTAAAAAAAGCGGAGAAGGTAAATCTTAAAGTAAAAAGTATTGGTGCTCAAGAAATACTTCAACTTTTTAAATCCAATACGGGCAAATCTTTGAGTCACATTAAAGAAAAAAATTATTTGGATATAAAGAACATTATAGAAAAATCGTTGCAATTAAAATTTGGAGAAGTACTTGGTGCTTTTGATGATGAGCAAAATTTATTGGCTGCAATTTTTAGCCTCAAAAAAAATGACCGCATAGTTAATTTGTTTGTTGCAAGCAATGAAATGGGTAAAAAAATTGGCGCTATGACTTTTTTAGTAGACCACATAATAAAAAGCAATTCGCAAACCAATACTGTTTTAGATTTTGCAGGATCAAGCATACGCTCAATTGCCAGATTTAATGAGCGTTTTGGGGCTCAATTAGAAACCTACAGTTTTTTGCAAAACAATAATCTGCCAGCATTGCTAAAATTATTTAAGAGATGATATGCAACAATTACCCGTTAAATGCGTACTAAATATAGCTGCACACAGTGAAAAGCAGTATTTTTTTAGTTATTTTTGGATATTACAAAAGTAAACTATGTATTAACATAAAAATTTATGAAGAGAGTATTACCTGTTATAGCATGCCTTTTAACCTTCAGTGGTCTTTTCGCACAAGACATTCACTTTAGCCAATACTTTGCCAGTCCATTAACGCTAAACCCTGCACAAACAGGTGAATTTAGATCTACGTGGAGAGGCACAATCAATTATCGAAATCAATGGGCATCTATTCCTGCTCCTTTTGTAACCTATGCCCTGTCATACGACATGAGCATATTAAATTGCAAAATGAAGTACGACCACATGGGCCTTGGGTTTATGATTTTTACTGATAAATCGGGCAACGGTGCTTTAAGCAACTTTACTGCCCGTATGTCCTACGCCTATCACAAGGCGCTAGATGCAGACAATAAACACAAAATAAGCTTGGGTGCGCAGCTAGGAACAACTACTAAAAGGTTAGACTTTACCAACCTGTTTTTCGAAAGCCAATATGATGATGGGGAGTTTAATCCCGACATACCCAGTGAAGAACCTTTTGAAACCGATAAAATTAATTATCTAGATATGATTGCCGGTATAAAATGGACTAGCAACATAAATCAAAAGCTCAATTTTAACTTAGGCTACGCAATGTACCATATTAGCCGACCAGCTGAATCGTTTTTAGGAGATGAAACCAATGATTTAGGCACACGTATTTCGGCCAATGGTAGTTTAACATATTTATTTAACGATAAGTATAGCTTGTCGCCAAGTGTGCTTTACATGAGCCAGTCAGGTGCATCAAGTTTAGTAATTGGAACTGCATTTGGCTATCAATTGGATAAAAACTTTGGTTCAAGAAAATACTCCGCATTTTACTTAGGTGCATTTTATAGAAATCAAGATGCAATCCTTCTTTTTACTGGTGTTGACTACCAGCGTATGAGGTTTGGATTTAGCTATGATGTAACAACATCAGGCCTTAAAGATGCAAACTTTGGCAACGGTGGCTTTGAAATTTCATTAGCATATATTGGCGATATGCCTAAGTGCAGAAGAAAACATCAGCTAATTCATTGCCCAAGATTTTAATCGATTCTCTTCAATGAGAAATAAAGGCTGTGTATTTCTAATGCACAGCCTTTATATTTTAATTAAATCTTAATTCAATTTTACATATATTTGTTAACTGACTAAAAAGACATTATAATCAAACTTTTGTCTTTTTACTGAAAAATGTACTATATGAAAAAAGTTCTACCAATTCTATTGGGTCTGTTTTTTACTTTGTTACTTAATGCACAAGATTACCATTTCTCACAACACTTCCACACTCCATTGGTTACCAATGCAGCCCAAACGGGTTTTATGCCAGCCGATATTAGAGCGGGGTTAATTTATCGAGATCAATGGCGGACTGTTACCTCTTCTGCATTTTCCACTTTTTCTGCATTTGTTGATGCACCCATTAATCGTCAATTGGAAAGTTTAGCCAATGCGCAATTAGGTGATGACATTGCAGGTTTAGGTTTATTTATAACCGGAGATCAAACTGGTGAAATTAAACTTCAAACTATGCATGCTATGCTTTCAATGGCATATCATAAAAGTTTAGGAAACGATCAATACGTTGGTATTGGTTTTCAGCCGGGCATAATTTACAGAGGGTTTAATCAAGAGAACGTAAACCTTCCTAATGAATGGCGGTTCAATCCACTACCTCCTGGCTATACTGGTCCAGCCACCGACCCTGTAGTTTTAGATAAAGCCAGTAAAATGATGTTTGATTTGGCTGTAGGTATGATGTACCATGGTACATTTTTAAATGACAAATTAGACGCTAGAGGTGGATTTCAATTGTCACACTTAACATCTCCAAACGAATCGTTTATCGGTAACGGAGATGCTGGTTTGCCAATGAAAATTACTGTAAATGCAGGTGCAGATTATCGCATTAACAGAAAAATAGGTGTTTCACCTGATTTATTGATTGGAATGCAAAATGGAGCCAACTTTATTAATGTTGGTGGAGCAGTTTCATACTACTTAAATCCTGATTTAGCCAATCAAATTGAGCTTTTTGCTGGTGGATATTATCGCCACAATGATGCTGCCATAATAATGATTGGTGGTGAAATGAAAAGCATAAGATTGGGCATTAGCTATGATTACAATTTTTCATCACTAAGCAAAGCCAGCAGCGGAGTAGGCGCATTTGAGTTTGGCATGACTTATATGAAAAGAATTAGAAAAATTGTACCGCCAACAACTACTTGGCCTTGCATCCGTTTTTATTAATATTATTTTAAATAAATAAACCATAACCAGATATGAATAAACAGGTTTGGATATCTATAATACTATTGGCTTTTACTATTGGTTTATATGGGCAATCTTCAAAGGTGCTTATAAAAGCTGGAGATGATTTAATGTTAGACAAAAAATGGCATGATGCCATTGAGCGCTATGAACAGGCAGCTGAAGATGAAGATGAATTAGAAAACATCCAATTGGCTGCTAATTTAGCTAATGCATATATAAATGTGCGCGATTATAAAGCAGCCGAAAAATGGGCCTTAAAAGCTACTAAGCTAGATGTTGAGCGCACAAAACAATTTCCCTTATCAAAGTTTTATTTAGCTCAAGCAATGCATGCGCAGGGTAAATATAAAAGTGCAAAAGACATGTATAAAGAGTTTGGAAAGGAGTTTAGGGGAGGATTGGAAGCGCAATATTGGAAATCAATTGCTAAAAGCGCAGCTGCTTCATGTGATTATGCGCTAAAAAATTTAAATGACACTACAATGAATGTTGAAGTTTATCATTTAAGAAAAGGGATAAATTCTCATTACACAGAATTTGCACCTGTAGTAGTAGGGGAGAAAACATTGCTTTATTCATCCGTTAAATCATATAAAGAGCTAAAACTTGACCCTAAAGTAAAAGACGATAAAGTATATGCTAAGATTTATAAAACAACCATGGTTAGCGAAAACCAATGGACTGATGGGAAGGAACTAACTGGACCTTACAATGAAGAAGGCGTGCATACTGGAGACGGTGCTTACTCTCCTGATAGAAGAAGATTTTACTTTTCTCGCTGTAAAGAAAGCATTGAGAAAAAAACCATGACTTGTGAAATTTTTGTAAGTGAACGAACTGAAGAGGGGTGGAGCAAAGCATTTAAGCTAGGCTCTGAAGTAAACACTCCAGGTACTAGTAATAATTCACCAACTGTTTCAACCAACAAAAAAGGAGATGAAGTATTATACTTTGTTTCTGATCGACAATTTAGAAATAAAGATGTTGGTAAGGATGTTTGGTTTACCGTAATTGATAATACAGGAAAATTTAAAGCTGCTAAGAATTGCGGTACAAAAATTAACACCACAGGTGATGATATAGCACCATGGTTTAATGCAAAAGAAAATAGAATGTATTTTGCTTCAAATGGCCAAAAGAATGGGTTTGGCGGTTTCGACATTTACTACACTACTGGTAAAGAAGCTAGCTGGAAGCCTGCAACCAATCTTGGCAGACCTATTAACACCAGTTATGATGAGTTATACTACTCTATAACAGGTAATGGTAAAAGTGGTTTTTTTGTTAGTAACCGTCCCGGAGTTTTAGCCTTATGGAGTGAAACTTGTTGTGATGATATATTTTCATTTGATATTATACAGCCTGTTTACGCAGCTGTAACCGGTCGCATTCAAGAAAAAATTGATTCGTTTGGTACACCATTTGATTTAATTTCTACAGATGCGATAGTTGCACTATCATTAATTGACCCTGAAACTGGAGATGAAAATATTATAGATTATGATACCTTAAGTGTTAAGAAAGATTCGTTCTTTTTCGACTTAAACCTGAATCAAGACTACAAAATAACAGCATTTAAAGAAGGCTTCTTGTCTGGAAGCGGTGCTTTTTCAACTCATAAATTTGAAGTGTCTGATACTTTAACAGCTACTGCAACAATTTCTAAATCACTTGAACCGCAAACTTTTGTTTTGGAAAATGTGTATTACGAATTTGCAAAAGATTTTCTTAAACCAACCTCATTTCAATCATTAGATTCATTGGTAGGGTTCTTAAACGAAAATTCTACCCTAAAAGTTGAATTAGGAGCGCACACAGATAGTAAAGGTAGTGACGAATACAACCAAGAACTTTCTGAAAGAAGAGCTCAAAGTGTTGTGAGATACTTAACCGAAAAAGGAATTGATCCAGTAAGGATGATTGCAGTTGGTTATGGCGAAAAGCAACCAATTGCTCCAAATGAAAATCCAGATGGTTCAGACAATGAAGAAGGAAGAGCTAAAAACAGGCGTACTGAAATGAAAATTTTAGGTACTGTAAAAGGTTTTAACATTGGCTATAAAGAACGATTTAGAGCAATTGATGATGAAACAAAGAAATCCCAAGGTGTTGATGTATCTCCTGAGGAAGCTAAAAAAGCTAGGTTGGAAGAAGAAGCTAGAAAGGCCAAGGAGTTAGAAGAAGAAATGAACTTAGAAAATGCCAAAGATGAAATAGAAGACACTGGAAAAAAGAAGAAAAAGAAAAAGAAGAAAAAAGAGTAGATTTTGTAACTAATTTACTTTAACTTTACAAAGCGCTGTAACTAATAACTACAGCGTTTTTTTTTGCCCTGCCCAATTTAAACGTATCGCTTGCCTATATTAAAACCGTGATATGCTATTGAAGAAAATGCGGTATTGCCTTGTATTACTTACTTTAAGCCTTCTATTTTTGGGAGGAAACTTAAATGCACAATGTGTAACGGGAGATTCGTGGACAGTCACACCGCCTCCGTCTATGGGTGGTTATCCTGGTGGAACTACCGTGTCATTTTGTTATACAATTACCGGCTATACCAACGCAGGGGCTGATTGGTTTCATGGTTTAGAGATACAGCCGGGAGCAGGGTGGGATATTGGTTCAATAGTGCCAATATCATCACCAAATGGTGGTGCAGGTTGCTCAGGTGCAGCAACATATATTTACGTAAATGCAACCATGACTAGTTGCAAGGCTGGATTACCAGTGTATGGCCCTGGCTGGTGGTATGATAATGGAGTAAGCTCCTCTTGCTGCAGTCCTTTCAACAATGGTGTGGTAGGTGATGATTGGGGTGATTCACAATTCCCAACTACAACTTGCAACACTTTTTGTTGGGATATAACCACCAATAGTGGTGCCTTATGCGTTGCAGGAGCCAGCTTATCAATGAATACATTGGCAACTTCTGACAGACAATCCGGTTGTTGGGCAGGAAACACGGGTGGTTGCTTTCCGACCCCTCCTGGCCCGGATGCCTTGCCTGGAGCAACACTACAGTGTTGTGATTCTGCATTAGTAACCGTTATGGATGCCACCTGCAATGGTGCGCTTGATGGTTCGGCAAACGTAACTCCTCAAGGAGTTGGTCCATGGAATGTTACTGTGACTGCACCTAATGGCTCTATGTCGGGTCCAATACTCGTTGGCGGAACTTTTCCACTGGTAAACTTGGGAGTTGGTACATATACAATTTTAACAGAAGATATTGGAGATAATAATTGCCCTGCTGTTTCTCGTTTTACTATTGGAGCTACAAGCCCCATTACAACTTTTGCTGGTAATGACACTACATTGTGCGTAGGGGATAGTTACGTATTAGGAGGCGCACCAACAACCAATTCAACTCCTCCACCGAGTGGGGTAAGTCATAATTGGTCTTCAATTCCAAATGCTGGGGTTAATTTTTTAAGTAGTGTAACTGATGCTAACCCTGTTTTTTCATCTTCTCCAGGAACAGTAGTTCCAAGCCCAATTAGTTTTATAGTTATCTCAAATACCTTAGTTGGCTGTTCTGATACTGATACAGTTGTAATAAATACAAACCCTTTGCCTGTTGTAATAGCTGGTATTGACCAAACCATTTGTGGTGGTACAGCAGGCAGCATTGGAAGTGGTGCGCCCGGGCAAGCTGGTGTAACTTACAACTGGGTTTCTAGTAGTCCAAGTTGTGCTGCATACTTATTTCCTAACCTAAACAATGCTACCGTATTTCCACCAGCAGGCACCACAGATACGTGTCGCTACTGTTTAGTAGCAACTGTTACAGCAACTGGATGTACGGCCAAAGATTCGGTGGATATAATAATTGACAATCCCACAGCAGATGCTGGTCCAGATGTTCAAGTTTGCGTTAACACCTCTGTGGTGATTGGTGGCAACCCTACTGGCCCCAACAATTCAGTATTCATTTGGACAGGTAATCCTTTATGCTTAGGCAACTTAAGTTGTACTAACTGTCCAAACCCTACATTCAGTGGGCCTCCTTTTCCGGGCTTTTGTTGTACTTATGTTGTAGAGGTTAGAGATTCTGCTGGACTTTGCTCGTCTTTTGATACCGTAGAAGTTTGTATTGTGTCAGGTGGACAACCTTTAGCAATTGCCGGTAATGATACTGTAGTTTGTGAAGGTTCATCTAAAAAAATTGGCGGAATACATCCTTCTTACTATACTTTCCAATGGATTGGGATTGGCAGCGCTCCGCTAAGTTTTCTTTCTAACGATACTATTGAGTGTCCTGATTTTAACGCTCCTCCTGTTGGATTTGCAAATCAAAATTTATGTTACATTCTGCGAACGGATAATGATACTTGTGTAAACTTTGATACAATTTGTATTGATATAGTTCCTATAGACAATCCATTTTTTAGTTACGACACCAATCATTATTGCACTACAGATGCCAATGTATTGCCAGATTCAATAACAGTAACTGGTGGAACATTTAGTGCAAATGGTATTACTGTTAACCCCGCTACTGGTGAAATTACCTTAAGCTCGGGCACCCCAAATACGTCTTACACTATTAGTTATGTTTCACCAAACTTTTGCAACGACTCATCTACTTTTACAATATTTCTTGATTCTGTGGCCGATCCCAATTTCACCTATCCAACAACAGATTTCTGTATAGATATTGGAAACCCTGTGCCAAATTTTATTGCAAACAGTAATGGTGTGTTTACTACACTTACAGCTGGAGTTATTGTAAATAGTATGACTGGTGAAATTGATACAAGTTCAGTTTCTGCAGGAGATTCTGCAGTGATACAACATTGTACTCAACAAATTTGCCCTACTTGTGATACGTTTACCATTCGTTTTATAGCAACTGATGATGCTTCATTTACTTATCCTGATACTATTTGTACCAATGCTGGTAATATTGGTCCACTTACGGTAGCATTTCCATCAGGTGGTTGGACGATAACAGGTGGTGCATCAATAGATACTGCTGGTGTAATAGACGTAAGCACAGTTACTCCAAATACATGCGATACCATTATTTATATTACCTACGGCCAATGCCCAGCAATTGACAGTTTCACAATTTGTTATGCCAATAGCCCCAACCCTTATTTTACCTATTTAAATCCTAGTTATTGTATTACTGCTCCACCTGTATTGCCAGACAGTATAACTACTACTATGGGAGGCACATTCACTTCTACTCCTTCACCTGCAGGTTTTATTAACGCATCATCTGGCCAAATTGACCCATCCCTTGGAACAGTTGGTACGGTTTACACTATTGTTCACTCCTTTGGAGGAACATGTCCTGCAAGTGATACCTTTATGATAACCATTACTTCAATTGATGATGCTTCATTTTCCTATGCAAACACAACATTTTGTGATGATGACACCATACAAGTGCCTGTTGTAACTGGTGTTGCTGGAGGCATGTTTACTGCCACTCCTGCTGGCCTTAACATTAATCCAACAACTGGTGCCGTAAACATAGACTCATCAACTGCAAATACTACTTACACCATTCAATATGCCACGCCTGTTGGTCCTTGTCAAGATAGTTCAACGGTTACGTTTACTATTGAAGCAATTTTAGATGCCTCATTTGGTTATTCTAATGATTCTCTTTGTTCTTTTGATGCAAATCCATTGCCTACCGGAGTTATAACGCCAATGGGAACTTGGAGCTCAGATTCAGCAGGAATTGTTAATGCCACTACTGGTCGGATTAATATTGCCAACGGCTGTTGTGGTAACCTTTATAAAATCTATTACACAGTTACCCCTCCATCTGGCAACTGTCCAAATACCGATACTTTTGATATTTACATTTTTGATGTTGATGATCCAACGTTCTCCTATGTTAAGGATACCTTTTGCGTAAATGAGAGTAACCCTTTTGCCAATAATGTAGCTCTCCCGGGAGGAACATTCTACGATTGTAGTGGAGCATTTCCGGGCTTGGTTGACCAATTGTCTGGTCAAATAGATTTACAACTTTATCCACCAGGACAATATGATGTTTGCTATGCCACTAATGGCCCTTGCCCAGATACTTTGCAAGTATCAATTTGGATTAGAGCGCAACTTGACCCAACATTTGCTTATAGTAATGATACCTTGTGTATTGATGGTAGTATTATAAATCCAAATATTGCCAATGCTGGCGGAACATTTACTTCTTTTCCAACCTTAACTGGTTTAAATACTAATACTGGTGTAATAACCACATCTGCTGCCACAGCAGCTGGATGTTATGGTATACGATATATTACAACTCAAGATGCTTGTCCAGATACTAGTCTTAATGTATTGTGTTTACTTAATGTAGATACCGCAACTTTTGCATATAACAATACTACTTATTGTATAACTGATAATAATCCTACTCCTACTAGAACTGGCGGGGCGTTTACCATTGATAATGGGGGCTTAATAAATGGAGTAACTGGTATAATTAATTTGTCTACAAGTGGGCCTGGCATGTTTACCATTACCCATGCGACTGCTGGCACAAATCCAGGAAACAACTGTGCGGATACCGCAACGTTTACAATAACCATAGACCCACAAACCCCTGCAACATTTACATTAAACAATGATAGTACATGTGTAGGCGGTGGTAATATTGTACCAACTGCTACTAACTCAGGTGGTACTTGGTTTGCTGCTGGATTGAAT